>Ga0255169_1000006_pt1 | contig 505477 bp, 472 predicted proteins | sample Atl_Miss_RepC_8d_FD_183179 | JGI IMG/M metagenome (GOLD analysis project Ga0255169, IMG submission 183179) | Freshwater microbial communities from Altamaha River, Georgia, United States - Atl_Miss_RepC_8d | ecosystem: Environmental > Aquatic > Freshwater > River | place: USA: Georgia...
ATAATTCAGTGAACAATATTTATTTATACAATAGTGGAAATACAAATTATGTGAGATTGGCGGCACCGACGACGTTAACCAATCATACGTTAACGATGCCTCAAGCGTTAGGTGCATCAGGTACAGTATTGACGACAGATGGTTCTGGTCAACTCAGTTGGTCAACGCCTGCAACATCAACACAGTGGACAACGAGTGGGACAAGTATTAGTTATAGTGCTGGTCGAGTGGGAATTGGAACGAGCACTCCGGCAACAAAATTTCATATTTCAGATGGAACGAGTTTATCGTCAAATATAAGTAGTAATTATTCTGCTAATGATTTTATTATTACGGCTAACAGCGCACTCAATAGTGCGATGATTTCAGCAAATTCTATTTCCGCAGGTGATCGAGCAGTATTTGGGTTTGTTAGAGCGCGTGGATCAATTTCAACACCAGGTGCTGTTCAAGCAAATGATACGCTAGGGACATTATTATTTGGTGGATTTGACGGTTCGCAAATAAATAATGGTGGTGGTTTATTTGCGTACGCAGATGGAACGCCTACTTTCGGAAATACACCAACGAGACTCTCGTTTGTTACAGGAAATAATTATTCTGATCGACAGGAAAGACTAACAATTAAATATAATGGCTATGTTGGTGTGGGGACATCATCTCCAGCATCTGTTATGCAAATTGTTGCTAATGCCAATGGAAGTACGGGGTTAGTTCAGGCAAATAATCAAAGCACAGGTAATGTTGCAAGTGCTGGTTTTAGAGCCGTGAATTCTAATCCGTCATCAGCTACTTTTGGAATTACATCTTCTGGCTTTACACCTGCAGGAAATTTAGTGCCAAATATTGGTTACATGTCATCATCTTCATTAGCTTTACAAGCAACTGGAGGTACTGGTTATTTATCAATTGCAACAGGTGGAACATCTGAAAAAATACGAATTAATCCAAGTGGTTCAGTTGGTATTGGGATTTCTGCGCCAACAGCTAAATTACATTTAGTGTCGGGAACGACATCAGCGGGAACATCGCCTTTGAAGTTAACAGCAGGCACAGTGATGTCAACGCCTGAAGATGGTGCAATTGAATATGATGGAACAAATTTATTTTATACAGATTCCACAAATACGCGCAGAACACTAGCGTCAACAAACTCATCATCATCATCAAGTTTTACAAATGTTGGACAAATTGCAAATCCATCGGGATCAATCACGTTAAGTCCTTCAGTTGGGAATTCTGTTTTAATTAATCAAAACACTTCAAGTTTAGGAACGGGATCAGGTGCATTAGTTGTGACTGGTGGTGTTGGAATTGGTGAAAATTTAAATGTTGGTGGAGATGTTACAACAACAGGAATCATAACTGGTGCTAGTGTAACTGCTACGAGTGGAATGATTACACCGTATATTTATGGAAGCGCGGCCGCAAGTGGAAGTTTGTATTTAGATTCAACAGTTGATGCAACTAAAGGAAATGTCATTATTTCATCGCTAGGTGGGAGAGTTGGTATAGGTACAAGCAGTCCAACATCTACATTAACAATTAGGGGTACTGCCAATGCGAGTACACCACTTATTCGTTATAACTCTTTAAACTCTGCATTTGGTGACACTGTTATGACATCGTTTAATGGAGACAGGGTTGGAGTAGGATACAATGGATCACGTGCGGTTTTAGTTTTAACAGATGCTCCAAACGGAACAACAAGTTCTAAAGATATTGCTATAGATTCTGGTGGATCTGAAAGAGTTAGAATTACCTCAGCAGGTCATGTTGGAATAGCGACATCATCACCAACACATGCTATGACGATCGCATCAACAAAGGCAGCATCTGGTATTGCAATTTATAATACTAGTGATCAAACAACGAACTATGAGCGTGGTGTTTTAAAGTGGTCAGGCAATGCATTTTTATTTGGTACAGAATACGGTGGCTCTGCAACAACTCGCACAATACGTATTGGCTCGGCGGGGCTCCCAAATCAAGATGTCACTAGTGGGCGTACTCTGGACTTTAATGGTTCGATTCCGTTTTTTAAGGTTACTGCGAACACTGGTTTAGCCGGAAATGTTTTTGATTTTTCTGGAATAATTTTTTCTGGATCAACAACAGGACAAGTGGCGTTTGCAATTAATCCAACAATAAACCAAACAGGAACATCGTCATATACAGCATTGTTAATTAACCCAACACATACTTCAATAGGATCAGGCTCACAACGTTTAATTGATGCTCAGGTTGATGGTGTTTCAAAATTTATTTTAACGAGCAGTGGAACTGTTGGTATTGGAACAGTTAGCCCATCAACAGCGTTGGATGTTGCTGGAATTGGGTCTTTTGGTGGTAATTCAACCAATGGTGGGTTAAAAATTATTAGTTCGAGTGGAGGCTTATCTACGAATATTAATTCTAACGGCATAGGTGCTTGGATTACCGTTGGAGGAATTTATGGTGCGAGTTTAGCTAATGGAAATTTAACATTAGAATCAACTTCAAATGCAGTGAAAGGTTATATAAGTCTTGCACCGAATGGTGGAAATGTTGGAATAGGGACATCATCACCAACTTCTCGATTGCAGGTTGTCTCTGCGACAGCTGGTGTAACGGTTGCAACTTTTAGCGATGGAACAGCTACATGTTCTGTTGTGCCAGGAACTGGCGTGTCATGTTCTTCAGATATTCGATTAAAAAAAGATATTAATATTTTATCAGATGCCTTGTCTCTGGATAAAATATTAAAATTAAATTCAGTAACATATAAATGGAAAAATGGTGATGAAAAAAATCACACAGGATATATTGCTCAGGATATTGAAAAAATAACTCCAGAATTAATTGTTGAGGGTGATGATGGGTTTAAACAAGTGAATTACACGGGATTCATACCCTTTATTACAGGAGCTATTAAAGAATTAAATAAAAAAATTGAAAATATAAGTTCTTCAAAACAGAATATATCTCGTGAGCTAGCAAGTTTAAAACAACAAAATCAAATTTTGGATTTAAAAGTTAAAAAATTAGAAAAGGAAAATACTGAGTTGCAACAAATAAAAAATTATATTTGTTCGAAAGATCCTAAAGCGAGTTTATGTAAATCAAATTAATTACGTACTATTTTGAGACATTGATTCAAGTCAGCCCTATTTTCTTCCGATAACTGGATGTGAGGGTTTGAATGAAATTTTTTAAAATAATTTTGTTATTTTCATTATATCCATTATTTGTAAGTGCTGCTGGTACAGGTAAGCAATTGAGTACAAATAAACCGATAAATAATTTGAATCTAACAGGCAGCGTTTCGATAGCTTTGCCTGGTTGTACATTAGATGTGAATGGATTTAATATCTGTCCAAAGCAAACCGTAAAAAAACCAACAGCGAAAACGCCTGTTAAACCTAAAACAACAAGTCCCACAAAAGCTGCGCCAACGACGACTACTGCTAGTAATGGTCAAACATGTGATGAAATAAAATCTCGATTAAACTGGGCGTATGGTAATAAAAGTGCATCAGTCCAAAATAATCAAAGTCCGTGTCAATGCATAGCGGATGACAGATATACTGATTATGAAGGAAGTAAAACATGTCCTGCTTTAACAGCATTAAAATGTGGTGATGGTGCTGTACAAGCTGAAGGTGACGATGCATTACTAGGTCAAGAGTGTAAATGTGCAGATGGGACTTTTGTAAATTATGGAGTAGCTTGTAGTACAAAAGCAGCGGTATCAACAACTTCAACAGATGGACTTGCTTGTTTATCTGAATTACGACAGAAAGTTGCTGCATGTTCTTCATTGGCTTCAAAAGCGAATTTAAGTTGTGATAAAGACAGTACTGAATATAAAAATGCTGATGAAGCTAATTCAGGGCTTAAAACGGGGCAAGAAGTCTTAAGTGTACTCACTCAGTATAAAGTTCAGCAAAGTGCAAAAACTCAAGATGTGAGTTCATGCTTAATTACACCAATGTTAACTCAAACAAGTTGGGGAGTTTTAGAAAGCATGAAAGAAGGATGTAGTTCAGATATAGGTTCTTGTCAGGAATCATGCGAAGATTTAGATCAGTACTTTACAGCTGAAGGCTTAAGAAAATTAAATGATGTTTGTAATCCGCATGATTATTTAAATGATGAAGAAAGTGTTGAAGATGTAAGAAATCGTCAAATAGCATATAATAACGAGTTAGATTCACTTAAATCACAATATGACAATGGAGTTAATACTTGTAATCAATATGCAAAAAATAAAAAATCTTCATTGGAAGACACCTTAGCATCTGCACAAACAGCAGCGCAGCAGGCAGCAAAAGTGTGTTGTCAAACTCAAGCTGGTGGTGGTGTTAATTGTAATACTATTCCAGCTATTTCACAGTGTAGTACAAATCCTAATTTGCCAGGATGTACTGTTTATAACAATAACTGTGTTGCTAATCCAAGTTCACAACTCTGTGTGTGTGCTGCTAATCCAACCGGAGATGAATGTCGTAAGTTCAGTCAATCAAACTCTGATGTGAATAAAATGGTGGGAGCATTGGGAGTAATGCCGACAGCTGTACCAACAAGTGTTGCAAATAAAGCAGGTGGCGGAGTTGGCGGAGGTGATTTTAATTTTGGTGATGATGAAGCTACAAAAGTAGTAAGTGGTACAGCGGATGCTGGTGGAAGCTCATCGCCATTTTCGACTGCTCAAGGTGGTGGTGGCGGATTTGGTGGTGGCGGCGGCGCTGGTGGATTGCAAAATGAGCCTGGTCAAGGAAGCCCTGAAGATGATGGAAGTGGTGGCAGCAAAGGGTCGGGTGGACTTTTTAATGCAGCAAGATCTTTTATAAATGATTTAATAGGTGGAAAAAAACCAAGTCCAAGTTCGCAAACACAGGGACCGGGATTTGGTAAAAATAAAGTTGATCCAAATGCATGGAAACCAAAAGGAATTCGTGGATTAGCTAATGACGATTATGCGATAGGTTCAAAAAACAAGGATATTTTTCAAGTGATGCAAAAACGTTATTTAGATCAAACGCATACGTTTTTTGGCCCGAATGAGCCATTAAAATAAAACACTTAAATTAAAGAGTGAAGAACTGCTATAGCAGCATTCTTTTTTTCGTTGGGTAGGATAAAATTTAAACTCATACTTGATTGAAAAAAATGTAGGGGTTGAATATCTGATTTATCAAGAGCTTGAGTTGCCATTCTTAAAACTTCATTAAGTGAAGACCCGGTGCAGGTTAAACTCACTGAGCAAATAGGCTGAGTCGATAATTTAAATTGATCGGAAAATTTTTGTAAAATATTTTGGATTGAATGAATAATTTCATTTGGTGCAGCAATAAAAATGTGTGTGTTACTTTTTGCTTCATGGCCATGAAGAATTTGAGGAGTTCCTATATTATTTTCATGAAGCCATTTGTACAATGCAATTAAACTATCAGTGAGTTTTAAGTTTAAACAGATAATTTCAATGACTGATGCGTGTGAATTAACGGCGAGTGGTTTTGATGATTCAAACATAATATCCTCTTGAATTATAGTGCCTTCATTTTTTTGATTTTGCGAATGTGCTGGTCCAACATAAAGTTTAACATTTTTAATTTTGGCTAATTCGACCGAACGATAATGCAGAACTTTTGCTCCCCAAAAAGTCATTTCTAATAATTGATCATAGTTTAGTTTGTTGATTGGTTTCGCATTTGGAATGAGCTTAGGGTCTGCTGTGAAAATACTTGTAACGTCTTTTAATATTTCGCATCGATCAGCATGTAGATATGCGGCCATAGCAACAGCGGAGGTGTCAGATCCACCACGACCTAATGTTGTAATTTCTTTTGTTAATGGTGAAACGCCTTGAAACCCAGCCAAAATTACAATTTTGTTGTTTTGTAGAGCTTCTTCTACACGAGAGGCCTTAACATCTTTGATCATGGCATTTAGATGGGCTTCGTCAGTTAAAATACCCGCCTGACTGCCTGTAAAGCTAATAGCATCATGACCCAAGTCATTGAGAGCGATACTGACAAGAGACATAGAAACTCTTTCACCAACAGTTAAGAGCATATCAAGTTCACGTAAATTCGGGGTTGATGATACTTTTTGTGCGAGTTGTAATAGATCGTTCGTTGTTGAACCCATAGCGCTGACGACAGCAACAACTTGGATATGGTTGTTTTTGAGATCAGAAATTTTTCGAGCTGCTGCTTTTATTTTTTCGGGTGTTTCTAAAGTAGCGCCACCGTATTTTTGTACTATTAACATAATTTTATTCTAAAGCAGATTTCTTGTTTTGATCACGAAAAAACTGCTGTGTCATAGCTTGTGATCCAATGGGAATTCGAATCCAATGATGCCCACGGCTTTTAGGAATATATCCAAGCACTAATTCAGAGTTGAGATCTTTTAATGATTTACGAGTCACACTCAGATAGTCAGCAAGCATTTCAATGTCTGTACCAGGAGGCGCTTGAACATATTCGTAGTTGATGGGAAATTCTGGGTCTAAATTGCGAAAACCATATAAGTTAGGTGCTTTGGCTATCATCAACGCCGCTAAAATTTTAGGAACATACTCTTGCGTTTCAGCGGGTAAAGCTTTTCTTTTGACAAGCTCCCAGTAGTCTTTTGTGTTATGCTTTTTTATTTGCTTACGAAGACCATTTTCACCCATGTTATAGCTTGCAGCAACTAAATACCATGATCCAAATTCAGAGTATAAGTCTTGCATATATTTTATTGCAGCTCGAGTGCTTTTTTGAAGATCACGGCGCTCGTCTAACCAATAACTTTGATTTAATCCGTAGGATTTGCCTGTAGACTCAATAAATTGCCAAGGGCCAACAGCTTGAGCTGAGCTTACAGCGGTTGATGAGAAACCACTTTCAATCATAACCATGTAACCAAGATCGCCAGGAAGGCCTGCCTTTTTTAGTTCAGATTGAATATAAGGCATATACTTTGAGGCTTTTTCAAGCCAATTTCTGAAAAAATTTTTACCTTTTGTTTGGTAATATGAAATCCAATAGCTAACTTTGCTATTATAAGTAACGGGTAAATCAAAAATAAAATGTTCTGTTTTGCCACTTTGCTTAGCTTCAAGTAATTTTAATTTTTCTTTGAGAGACATAAATTTAATTTTTTGCTCGACAGTTGATGATGAAATCGCAGCAATGCTTGGTGAGGAGATATTAAACACAATTAAAATATGAAGAATAAGAGTAGATCTTTTCATTTTTTAATTATCGCAAATACAATGAGAAAGGTCGAGAGTGCATTTTTTGACAGTCTGGTTTTTTATGACGCCAAAATGATGACGTCATTTTGCCTAGACTTGATCAAAGTCCACCGAAAAATTATGAGCATCATTTGGTGGTAACAAAACAAATGATATTACATCACTTTTATATTTAAACAGATCTTCTGCTCTAGACGTTAGACTTGTCTTTTGAGAACTGGCATTGGCGTTGCTTTGTTTTCTTATTTGATGGTCTAGTGAAATGACAGGTTAATTCCAGGAAGGGGTTTTATGAGTTTAAAAGGAGTATATACAGCCTTAAGTGGGGCAATGGCTCAGTCTCTTAAAATGGATACAATTGCTAATAATATTGCAAACGTTAACACAACTGCATTTAAAAAAGACCAACAAACATTTAAAGAATACTTAACTGCGATGGAAAAAGAACAAGATGTTTTACAAGTTCCAAGAGTTCCAGCCTCGATAGAAAGTTTTTATCATCTTAATGGTGGTGATAAGGGTTTTGTTGATTCAAGTGGTACATATACAAATTTTGAACAAGGAAGTTTAAGATCAACTGGTGGAAAATTAGATATTGCCATTGACGGTGCAGGTTTTTTTGAAGTTGCAACTCCAACAGGAGTCAAATTGACGAGAGCAGGTAATTTTACAATTGATGGGAATGGCCAATTAGTTACTAAAGAAGGATATGCAGTGATGCTCGAACCAATTGAAGGTGCTGATGGTTTAGCGTCTGATGATACTCAAGGACGAGTTGCAAAATTTACTGGTGAGTCACAAGTTGTTATTTCTGATGCTGGAGAAGTTTTCGATGGTGAAACTAAACTAGGAAAACTTTCTGTAGTCAATGTTATGAATCCAGATGCACTACATAAAGTAGGTCAAAATTTTTATGGTTATAAAGAAAATATGAATGCTGAAGTTGTTTCAATTAAAAACCCGTCGTTAAAACAAGGATTTTTAGAAACAAGCAATGTAAACATTATTAATGAAATGACAGATATGATTATGGCGCAAAGAGTGTTCGAAGGAACCCAAAAAGCCTTAACAACGTACGACAGTATGTCTGATAAATTAATCAATCAAGTTGGAAATACAAAAGGTTAATTGGTAAGGAGAGTTTATGTTTAAAAGTTTAAACACGGCAGCAACAGGAATGATAGCTCAACAAAGTAATATGGATGTTGTTTCGAACAATATTGCCAATGTGAATACTGCTGGATTTAAAAAATCACGTGCTGAGTTTGAAGATTTAATGTATTCAAATCAAAAAGATCCTGGGCAGGCCAGTGGTTTAAATTCAATTACGCCAACTGGTGTTCAGACAGGTCTCGGAGTTCGAACGGCTGCTATCCAAAAAGATTTTACGACAGGTCAAGCCATGGTTACGAGTAACCCATTAGATATGCAAATAGAAGGTTCGGGCTTTTTTCAGGTACGAACGCCAGATGGTGAAATAGGCTATACACGTGATGGTTCGTTTCGAAAAAATACAGAGGGTAAATTATCTGATAAAAATGGTAATGTTTTGATTCCTGAAATTACAATTCCAGAGACTGCTGTAACAATTGAAATTAATCCGACAGGTGCAATTAGTTGTATCCATAATGCTGACATAGAGCCGCAAGCTTTGGGGCAATTAGAAATTGCGAGTTTTATTAATCCGGCAGGATTAAAAAGTACGGGAAAAAATATTTTTATGCCAACAGCTGCTAGTGGTCAGGCAACAAGTACACGTCCTGGAACAGTCGGCACTGGTTTTATAGCTCAGGGCCAATTAGAAACAAGTAATGTTAATATTGTTGATGAAATGATTAATATGATTACAGCACAACGTGCATATGAAACTAACTCTAAAGTTGTTCAAACAACCGATCAAATGCTCCAAACAGCCGTGAATGTGAAGTAAAATGAAAAATATAATTTTTATACTTTTAATTGTAAGTTTTCATTTTAGTTTTGCTCAAAGAGGTGAAATCACATTTTCGTCAGCAACAGAAGTTTCGCCGCGCGAAACTATAACAGCCTACGATATTATTGAAGCACGTAATTTGTCAGAAGATGTTCTTTTGAAGATGAAAGAAATTGAATTAGCAAAAGGTGAAACTAAAACCATTTTTAAAAATGAGCTTATTCGCAAGTTAAAAAATCTTAATTCACAATTTGTTTTGCCAACGGAGATTAAAATTTTAAGATCAAAATCGAATGTTTCTAGAATGGAACTTGAAAGAAAAATTAAGAATCATTTATTAACAAAATGCAATGTATGCGAATATAAAATTCAAATTAATTCTGTACCTCAGTCTTTAGCGAGTGATTGGGATATCGATGCGAATGTAGACATGTCAAAATCTGTGATCATGGTGCCAGTTTATTCAAAATCTAATCCAGATAATAAAGGATATGTCGTAGCTGAAGTCAAAAAATATGCGAAAGTTCCTGTTTTAAATAGAGTGGCTAAGGTGAGTGAAACCATAACAGAAGATATGGTTGTTTTAGAAAACCGCCTTGTGATGAATTATCAAGATATTGTTATGGATAAAAAATCAATTCTTGGTATGCAGGCCTCGCGATTTATTAATGCTGGGCAAATTATCTATTATCGAGATTTAAAGCGTGAACAAGTTTTGCGTAAAGGGCAAATGGTTAAGGCATTATTTGGTCAGAACAATTTTGAATTATCTATTTCAGCACAGGCAGAAGAGGGTGGCGCTGTTGGAGATGTGATCAAAGTTAAAAATCTTGATTCTCAAAAAATGTTTGCGGCAAAAATTGTTGATCGTGGTTTAGTTAAAATTGAATAAAAATGATTTGAGGAAGTTATAATGAGACTTTTATTTTTAATTTTATATGTATCATTAACTGGTTGCGCAACTGTGAGTGATTTTTTTGGTTTTGAAAAACCATTGCCGAAAGAAGAAGTTGTTGTAGAGGCCGATTCAGCTGAAGAGCAATTTACTAAGTATTCAGATATTACGAACTATGCTCCTACATCTGATCGTCAGTACAAACGCATGACGCGTGAAAAAATGGAAGAGGATTCGGATTTGCATGCTGGAGCTGGTTCGTTATGGGTGATGGAAGGCCAAACGAGTTATTTATTTGCTCAAAATAAACATCGCCGCGAAGGCGACATGACTTCAGTTAAAGTTGAAGGATCGTCAATGAAACTTGTGCAAACTAAGGTAGCAACAATTCAAGATTTACTTAAGCAGTTAGAGATTCAAAAAAAAGAAGCTGAGGAGAAAAAACGTCGAGATGAAGAAGCTAAAGAAAAATTAGCTGCAATCGATGCGGAAAAAAAATCAATATTAGCTAAAAATGAAGCTGATAATGAAGAGACTGCGCAACAAATGGCAGAAAAGCGAATTGCAGAAAGAAAACCAGCATCTGAACCTGTAAAAACAGCAGTTAAAGACGAAATTAAAGACGAAAAAATTGATTTAAAGGAATTGGATAAGTTACCTATGAAAATCACTGAAAAACTACCTGGTGGACAATATAAAGTGGCAGGTCAACACACTTTTACTATTCGAAATCGTCCATACAAAGTTATTGCTACGGGTGTTGTTCGTTCTGATGATTATAATGATCAATCAATTAGTTCTGAGAAACTTTATGATTCGCAATTTGATGTTGTCCATGTGAAAAAGGCGGAATAATGAAAAAATTCTTTATAATCATTTTGTTTTTGGCGCTTTCTATTGAAGTAACAGCTGCAAGACTCAAAGACATAGCCAGTATTCGTGGCGTTCGCGAAAATCAATTGATTGGCTATGGACTTGTTGTTGGTCTCAAGGGAACTGGTGACACGCAGGCGGAATTTACGAGCAAATCGTTTGCGCGATTAATTGAAAAAATGGGTGTTAAACTTGATCAGGCACAATTAACAAGTAAAAATGTTGCAGCAGTAATTGTAACAGCTACATTACCTGCATTTGCAAAAGCAGGTAATCCTGTTGATATTACAGTGAGTGCTGTTGGCGATTCGGCATCGCTCGTGGGTGGAACATTACTACAAACACCACTACGAGCAGGTAACGATGAAATATTTGCTGTTGCGCAAGGTGCAGTATCTGTTATTGGTGACGGAAAAGATTTGCATACGACTGTTGGACGAATTCCAAACGGTGCTATGATTGAGCGTGATATACAAGCCGATTTTTCAAATCGTAAAATGTATCGTTTAACACTGCATAATCCTGATTTTACAACTGCGGCACGATCAATACTAACAATAAACAAAGAGTTAGGCGGTCAGTACGCATCTGCAAAAGATGCAGGAACGATTGATATAATTACACCAGCAAATTATGAAAATAAAGGTGTTGAACTAATGGCAACAATTGAGGCCATTGAAATTAATCCTGATCAACGAGCGCGAGTTATTATTAATGAAAAAACAGGAACGATTGTTATCGGTGAAAAAGTTAAAATTTCTAAAATAGGATTAAGTCATGGAAATATTACTTTAAAAGTTTTGGATGAAAAAACTAAAAAATTAACAGCAGTTGATGATAAAGTAGCTCTACTCGATACGGGGGCAAGTGTTGGTGATTTGGTTCAAGCCTTAAATAAACTTGGCGTTGCACCAAAAGATCTAATTGCTATTTTACAGTCGATTAAAGCAGCTGGTGCATTACATGGTGAACTTGAAACTTACTAGTTGAGATAAAGGCTTTTTAATATGACTGATATTTCAAAATTAAATGCAAATAAACTTTTTAGTTTAAATCAAAAATCAACAGATGCCACGGATTACAAAAAAAATGAAGCTAAAGTAAAAGAAGTTGCTGATTTGTACGAGAAGTATTTTTTAAAAGAAATGATGAAGCAAATGCGTTCAACGGTTCAAGAAGGTGGAATGCTTAAATCGAATAATGCACAAAAAATATTTCAAGAGCAACTTGATGATCAGTATAGTGTTGAGTGGAACAAACGTGGTGGTTTTGGAATTTCAGATATGATTTATAAGCAATTAACCGAGAAATTTTCAAATGAAGTTGGTCTTAACAAAGATATGGAAAAACCGCATGGGCCATTGTCTTTTGATCAAAAAATGAAAATTAAAACGTTAAGTGATGTTCAAGATAAAAAATTGACAATGATGATGAGTCGGGGTGAATCAAACCAGACACAAGAGGCACATATCGAAGTCAAGAATCCTTGGGCTGGAGTTTTGCAAAATAAAAAAATACATGAAGGTGATAAGACTTCATATGAAATAAAACACGACAATGGGCTAGAAAGTCTCATAATGACACATGGTGCGCCATCTGAAAAAACGCGCCATTTGGCAAGTGGAGACAAAATTCAGCCGGGCCAGTCCTTAGGACTAGCTGAAGGGCATAGTCCTTTAGTATGGACAATTAAAAAATCTGTATCAGAATGATTTGGTCAGATTGTGTCGTTGTGATACACTATGTACAGATGTAAAAACCTTGGAGGTTTGAGATGAAAATTACACATAATAAAGTTGGTCAAAATTTAAATCTTACTGACTCGTCTCGAGCTGATAAAGCGAATAAAAATTCTGATATTAAATCAGCCAAAGAAACGAATGAAATTAAATCAGGTCTACCTTTTTCGCAAACTTCAGACTCTGTAAAGGTTGATTTGTCACCACGGGCTCAAGACATTCAAAAAGCAAAAGAAATTGCAATGTCGTCTCCTGATGTTGATCATGCAAAAATTGAAAAGTTTCAAAAATTAATTGATGCTGGTCAGTATAAAATTGATGCTAAATCAATTGCAGAAAAAATGGTTGATGAGCATTTGATGACTGCAAGTGGAACATCTAACGAATAAATAAATTTAACCAAAGTTAGGAAAGACAATGGATTCTGTCTCTCTCAAAAAAATTGCATATGATAAATTAGTTACAAATCTTGATGATATTTTAAAGCAGTATCGATTATTGCTGGATTGTGTGCGTAAAGAAAAAGATTTACTTATTGCAGCTGATATAGAGTTGTTAAATGAAAGTAATACTTTAAAAGAGCAAATCACTTTAAAAATAAAAGCTCTTGATAATTCACGTATGAACTACGCTTCGGAGCTTGCGCATATTGTTCAGGCTGATATAGCACAGCCGAGATTATTAGAGCTCGCACAAAAAATGGGTGGTTCTGAGGGCGAAAAACTTCGCACCATGCACTCTGCTCTTGAGATGGTGATTAAAAGATTAAGCGAGTTAAATAGAGGAAACTCTATATATGCTGAATCAGCCTTAAGAACTGTTGGAGCGGCATTGGATAATTTTAAAGAGCAACTGACAGGACAAAAAACTTATCAAAATAAAGGTAAATATAAATCTGGTGGAGAGACATCAGGACACTTAGTAAAAAAAGAAGCTTAGGATAAGCTTCGAAGGGGCATAGGATGGCCAAAATTCATGGTGTTTTAGACGTAGGTCGTCGAGGTATGTTGTTAAGTCAGACAGCTATGCAGACGACTTCACATAACATCACGAATCGCTCAACTGAAGGTTATTCTCGACAACGTGTTGAGCAAACAACCAATCCAACTGTCGGTGAAGGCAATTTCCGTATAGGTACTGGTGCTAAATTAGCTGGTATTAATCGTATGAATAATCCTTGGATTGAAAAACAACTTGAAAAAGAAAACTCATCATTTAGTCGTCTTGAAGAACAAGTTGGTGGGTTGGCTCGTTTAGAATCTGCATTAAATGAGCAAAGCGTTAAAGGTTTAAGTGATACAATTGGAAATTTTTTTAATTCATTTAGAGAAATAGCAAACACTCCAGAAAGTGCTGTTGCACGAACTCAAGTCCGTGAAGCAGCGGTCAATTTAGTGAGTGGATTACAGTTGGCAAAAAAACAAATATCAGATGTTAAAGTTGATATGAATAAAAGTGTTGAGTTTAATATTAGTGAAGTGAATGCTTTGGCTAAAGAGCTAGCTTCGCTTAATCTTAAAATTCAAGATATTGAAGTTGGTGGGCACAATATAGCGAATGATGAGCGTGATCATCGAGACCTATTACTTAAAAAATTATCGGAAAAAATTGATATTAGTTATGCTGAAGATGTTTCTACAGGTATGATTAATGTTACGGCTGGTAAAACAGCCATTTTAGTTGCGGGTACAACTTCAAACCAATTAAAGACAGCCGAAAACAACAATGGTCAAGTTCAGATTTATAATGAGTTAAGTAAAGGTGGAACGTTGTTGGATATCACCGACCAGTTTAGATCTGGCAAGGTTGGTGCCGCCATTGAGCTGCGTGACGGAACAACGGATACGATGATCAATCATTTAGAAGATCTAGCTTACAACTTGACTCATGAAGTGAATAAAGCACATGCGGAAGGTTTTGATCGTTACAACCAAACTGGATTTGAGTTCTTTGAAATGAAAGATAAAACTCAACCATTTTCTATCGAAAATTTACAATTATCTGATCGAATTATTGAGGATGTGAGCCGTATAGCTGTGGCTTCAAAAGCAAATGCTCCTGGAGATAATACAGTCGCCAATGTTATTCATAACTTACAAGGGCGGCCATTGATGGAAGGTGGAAAATACAGTTTTGATGATTTTTACAATGCAAAAGTCAGTGAAATTGGTATTTTAGCTCAGCGATCAAATAGTTCATTTGAAAGTCAAAGAAACACCCTAGATCAACTTAAAAATATTCGTGAAAGTTTAAGTGGTGTTAATATGGACGAGGAGGCTGCGCGTATGATTGAGCATCAAAAATCTTTTGAGGCTTCTGCGCGGCTTATTAAAACGGCTGATGAAATGATGGATACAGTTCTTAATTTAAAACGATTATAAATGAAGGGTTGAAAATAAATCATGAGAGTTTCTGATAAAATGCGACAAACAACAATGTTAACAAATCTGAATAAAAACAGATCTGAATTAACTGAATTGCAGAATCAGGCAGCGTCGCAAAAAAAAGTCACAAAACCTTCTGATGACCCAACTGGTGTTGCTAAAATTATGCATAATAAATCTGAATTAAAAAAACTGGATCAGTTTGATCGAAATATTTTTTATGCACGAACTTTTTTAGAAAGCACTGAATCTACATTGTCGCAATTAGGTGAGGCGATTGTTCGCGCAAAGGAATTGGCGGTTCAAGCCGCGAGTGATACGAATGCTGGTATGCCGCGAGAAATGATTGGTTCAGAAGTTACGCAACTTTACAACTCAGTTGTTGAGTTAAGTAATCGTAAATTTGGTGATCGGTATTTATTTTCAGGTTTTAAAACAACTGATGCGCCTTTTGATAGTGATGGTCGTTATGCAGGCGATGACGGACAAATTCAGGTTCAGAATATGTCTGGTACTTATATGCCAATTAATCTAGTTGGTTCGCAGGTTTTTTTAGGAAATGATTTGGCTTATGGTGGTGCTGTTAGTCGTGAGCAATATGTTCCAAAAACTGTAGAGGATTTGCAGAAGTTTAAATTAAATCAAATTGAAGAAGAATTTCAAAAAAGCGAATTCATGCAAAATAACTTAGAGACCAGAGGGCCAGCAAGTATAAATGGTCAAGGAAAGCAATCTGAAACTGATCCAGTGACAAAAGCTCGTGGTGTTAATATATTTTCAGCTCTTAAAGGTCTTGAGGTTTCGCTAAAAACCAATGATAAAATAGGAATACAAGAGTCATTAGATTCACTTGACCAAGCATTTAATCAAGTGAATTTAGCGAGAGCTGAGGTTGGTGGAAGAGTTAATCAGTTAAATGCAACTCAAGAGGGTATTCAACGGGCCAGCATTGATAATAAAACCTATAATTCACAATTAGAAGATGCAGATGTGTTTCAAGTGATGACCGATCTCAATCGGTCGAATCAAACACTGCAAGCGACATTAGAAACATCGGCTAAGTTTTCTAATCAAAGTTTGATGGATTTTTTAAGATAAAATTGAACATAAGCCTTACAATGGCAAATGGGTTGAGGCTACTTAATAAGTCGAATACCCCATTCGTTTGATATATATAAACCTTGATTTGAAAATAAAATTCCTGATGGATTAAATACTTTAGCTTGACCTAAACTTGACGAACTATTGATATCTTCTCTCATGTTACTCGAATCTATAATCGTTTTTACCTCTTGGGTGAAAATGTTCATTTTACGAATTTTTTGTTCTTCGGTCCAAAAGATAAAGCCCAATCCATCGCTCGTTAAATGATGTGTATTTGAAAAATTAAATGTGGCGGCTGTCCCATTACCATCAACACTCCCATTGCTCCCAAGACCAGCTTGTCCTGCGAGAGTTGTCACTGTGCCGTCAACAATTGATATTCGTTTAATTTTTGAGTTTGCATCTAAAATATAGAGATTATTTTCTATGATTGTCATTCGCATTGGCTGAATAGCAGCCAATGTGCCGACTCCATCAAGGTCACCCGCTGTGTTTGATCCAGCAAAAGAAGTTACCGTATAGCTATTAAGATCAACTCTTTTGACTTGAGTACTTGTTGCAACAAATAATGTTGTGCCACTCACAGCCAAACCAACAATGCGATTAAATTGTGCCGATGTTCCTGTGCCATCTAAATCGGAACATGTCGAATTAGATCCTGCAAGAGTTGTAACAGCTGTTGTTGATAAGTTGATCTCTCTCAGTAAACAGTAATCACCGATGAGAAGCCTATTTGGTGGACCTGGTAGAAATACCATAGCTTCAATTTCATTAAAAGTTGCGACAGCGCCTTCATTAGCACCACTCATTCCATCATCATAACCAAATTGACCAGTGCCAAAAGTATTCGTTAATTGCTTTGTGGTCATGTCAATTTCTGCGATTTGAATAGGGTATCCTTTATAACTATCTTGTGAATTATAGGCTTTATAGAGTTTTGTATCTGAGCTAACTAATATCGAGTTATGATCGAGTACATATTCAATTTGAGGGTCAGGTGCCAAACCCAAACCTGCCAACACAGAGTTTAAATCCAAACAGCCTGAAAATGACTGAAGTATAATAATTAAAGCTATAACTTTTATTCCACTGTTAATCATTTTCGATTCCCTATTAAAGTTATGACTTCTTGGCTAGACAGGTTTAGTGAGCGAATATTGTGTGAACCAAAAGATGCTATATATAAAACTCCATTTGAGTAATCCATAAAAACTGGTGCATTAAACATTGCCGCAGTATTGATGCCATCTTGATTTCCAGTAAGTCCATTGCCCGCAAGTGTGGATAGTGTATTTGAAGATACAACCAACTTTTGAATAATATTTTGCTTACTACTACTTGCATACAGATCTGTGCCGTCGGTCACCAAACCGCTACTACCAAATTGAATTGTTTTAATTGATGTGATCGCATGTGTTGATATATTATATCGTCTAATATATGCTGTAGTTGTATTAAAAGTGATATAATAAATCATTGAATTTAGGTAAGCTAAATCAGTTATCATGAATAATGAATTATAAAATAAAGTCGTTACTTGATTGCTTCCGCTTAAAGATATTTGTTTTAATCTGTTGGAGTCAGCTAAGAATAATTGATTTCCATCATAAGCTAAAGCGGTAGGACGATACAATAAAGCTTGCAAACCATTTGCATTGTCAGAAGAGTTGTCACATTGATTAGGCTGACCCGCTATTGTTGTCACCTCGAGTGTTGATATATTAAACTTGCGAACTAAACATGAACCATTATCAACAAAGTATATATCTTGACCAACTAAAACCATTCCTGTCGGATTGTTTAACTTAGCAGATGTTCCTGTTGCATCAGTTGTTCCACTAACGCCGACTGTGCCTACAACTGTTGTCACGCGTTCTGTTTGCATATCATATTTTCGTATTGTGTGATTTGCAGTATCGCTGATGTACATGTCTGATCCAACAATCAACGGTTTTGAAGGTCTATTGAGCTTTGCTGTTTGACTTGTACCATCAGTAAAACCAGCATAAGATGTAGATCCGTAAAATTGCTCTATTGAGTTAAACTTACCGGTACTGTATTCATAAGCATTTTCTAATTTAGAACTAAATTTACTATTTTGAACAATGACATCAGCCGATTTAGATAAGGTTGCAGATACAGCTGGTACAGTGCATGTGACAGTATTATCATTTATTATAGAAACTGATTCGCAATCATAATTTCCAATTTTAACGTCTAAATAATTGTCCGTAGAAAAGCCAGAACCATTGATTGTTATTGTATTACCACCAATAAAACCTGATGATGGAGAGATAGAACTCATTTTTATATTTTTAAGATTTACATCATCTAATCGGTCTGAAATTACAGAAACACCATTAACTTCAACTAAGGGATTACAACCAGTAATTGCAACTAGCGCAGCTACTGCGATTGGAATCCCTGAATAGAAGTTAAACAATTTAATCAACATTCTAGTGATCTTGTCGGATTAAATCACACCTGACTTTAGGCTTAACTTTTGACATATAAAAAACGAGTTAGTCGGGAGTAAATGTTACCGAATTGACTCAAAATGAGAATATGACTTAGCCAGCATCGATATTAATCCACTTTGAAGAGACCCAACCTGATTGGCAAGGCCCCTTATAGGGCTTTTTTGTTTTAATAGATTGTGAAACGCCACAATCTTGGTTTGTATTTTTTGTATAAACAACACCCAGCCATTGTTTGTTTTTAGATTCAGAACAAATCCACACTCTTTGATTGTTAAATAATTTATCAATGCGTGCTGCTTTAATGTTGGGTGATTCTTTAACTGCTAAAAAGCCATCAGGGCCCGAGCTGAGGTTAGCGACGTGGCCAGATGACATGCAGGCATCGAGGTCGTCATGCCCTCCATATTCAACTGGGGTAGAGGCTAGGATGACTGCGCTGAGGAGTTGGAGATACAAAAATAAAATCAATTTTTTAATTTTAAAGGAATGACTGGCTAACATAGCCTCAGACTATTTGTATTATAAAGCACCGTCAACACGAAGCCTACGTGACAGATTATGACAGATTTTAACAAGCTAGATTTAGCTTTTAGGATTTGATTTTTGAGTATTTGCTCTGGTTTTATAAGCAATGCCAGCTTGACTTATGTCCCTATTCCAAATAATTAAACTTTCTCATAAAGGCAACCGATAAGGTTATGAATCCAAGATCTGAAGATAGATCTTGAACTCTCGAATAACGAGAGAGTTGATTAAAAATTTCATTTGAATTTTTGATCACTAGCAGAAAGAAGGAGTCTTACAATATGCTCGTACTTACAAGGAAGTTAGGAGAAAGCATTGCAATTGATGACCATATCAAAATTAGAGTGGTTCAAATCAAGGGTAAGCAGGTTAGGTTAGGAATTGAGGCTCCGAAGGATACAAAAATCCATCGTGAGGAGGTTTACTTAGCCATTCAAGATCAAAATCAACAATCGATCCAGGTGAGTAAAGATAAGGTTAAAAACATATCTAAACTACTTAAGCCTGAATAAATTTCTATAACTTGTGGCGTTATTAAATTAAAGAATTGAAGCTCCTGTGTTTTAAGGACAATATTTGATTAACCGGTTAAGGATGATCGAGTGTCTTATAATTTAAGCATGGGGGGAGATGTCGTGGTTATTAATACGACTCGTTTCGGACAAATCGATTTAAAGAATGAAGATATTATAAATTTTCCTGAGGGCCTTTTGGGTTTTCAAGATCTTCGTAATTTTGTTCTACTTGATGATCCTAATGATGATATTTTTGCGTGGATTCAAAGTTGTGAGTTACCGTCTGTTGCATTCCCTGTTTTAGAGCCTGAAATTTTTGGACAATACTATTCAGTCAATTTGACTAAAAACGAATTAGAACTCTTGAAAATCAAAGGTGATCAAAAACCTTCTTTCATGAATATTATCACAATTCCTGATGATCCGACTCAAATGACTGCCAATGTGAAAGCGCCAATTGCGATCAATATGACAGAAAGAATTGCTCGTCAGTGTGTATTGCAAGATAATAATTTAGCTATTCGTGAGCCCATTTTTTTAAAGTTACAAAGTCGCGTGGTTCAGAACCCAAACGTTTCAATTAAAGCTTTGTCTCAAGGCTTTTCATGCGCAGTGAAATTAAACGCTAAATCGGACATTGACCAATCTTTATAAAAACTGACATTCTTGTCAGATGTTTTTCAATAAAATTATATTCTCTCAAGCTTCAGGTTTGATAAAACTTGGATCTGAGAGAATTATTCAATCGACAGATAAATTAAAAGCTCCAGATTTAATTAGTGTTTATAACAAAGACTGGGATCACGCACCTGTTGATTACAGTTCTGGCCGATCTTTGTACTTTAGTTTATTCAAAGTTTGTCGAAAACTAATTCTAAAATCTGTATTATTTCAAGTGATTGGGAGTGCATTTTCTTTTTGTACTCCGATTCTTATTCATGCATTTATTTCGGGGCTACAAAAAAATGATTGGTCAAATGATCATATGCAGTGGCTATTTCTGCTCGGAATCTTTTTTGGTATTTGTGGTGCAGGAAATGGAATAGCGATTCAGCATTATTTTTATCAGACATTGATGTATTTTCAGATATCCACAAATATCATAAATAAAAAAATATTTTCACATGCTTTGAAGCTATCCACTCGTGGAAAACAAAAATATCAAGTGGGTGATATTGTTAATTTTATGAGTTCTGATGCTGATGCATTAGGTGATGCGGCTATCTGTACGATTGATTTAACAAATGCGGCTGTGTTGATTGTCGGTTGTTCGGGGTTATTATTTTATTATATTGGGTGGTCAGCAGTTGTTGCATTGATTGTGATGGCGATATTAGTTCCAATGACTCAGCGGTTAGCGAAAAAATTTGTCCATTTAGAAGAAGAAATGATGTCTCAGCGTGATGCCAGGATGACATTAATGACTCAGCTTTTAAATTCAATTCGAGTTGTTAAATATTTTTCTTGGGAAAAAAGTGTACATCAAGAAGTCGAAGCCATTCGAAACAAAGAAATCTCCGCTCGCAAAAAATTAGCAAAATCGGAGATATTATGGGGATTGATATATGCTTCAATTTCAACAGTTGTTTTGTTTGTTGCACTGTTAACGCATTATTATCGAGGTAAAACAATTGATTTACCTCTGGTGTTAACTTGCGTTTCGATATTTTCATTAATGGAAGATCATTTTGGTGGATTATCTAGATTTATTTCTAGATTCATGAATATTTTTGTAAGTGGTGGTCGGATAACAGAATTTTTAAAATCTGAAGTCGTTCCAGAAATGGCAGTGACGGAAAATTTAGTAAACACAGACAAGCATCACACTGTCACTTTTAAAGATGTGAGTTTTAAATATGAAAATCAAGAGCAATTAATTACGAATTTAAATTTAACGATTGAGCCGGGTCAATCACTGGCTGTTATTGGCCCCGTAGGTTCTGGCAAGAGTACTTTGCTGCAATTGTGTTTAGGTGAATTTTCTGAATATAGTGGACAAATTGAAATTTCATCATCGGCATCTAAAGCGTATGTTCCTCAAGAGGCATTTATCATCAACTCATCGCTTGAAGATAATATTTTATTTGGAGAGGCTTACGATTCGAATCGATTAAATAAAGCAATTGAACTAGCCTGCTTACAAGCAGATATTCAATTGTTTCCGGCGGGAGTCAAAACTGAAATTGGTGAAAAAGGTGTTAATTTATCTGGCGGGCAAAAACAGCGAGTCAGTATAGCTAGGGCTATTTACACTGATCCAGAAATTATTTTTTTGGATGATCCACTCTCGGCAGTAGATCCTATAACAGAGAAAATACTTTGTGAAAAATTAATATTTGGCGAGTGGAAAAATAAAACTCGTATTGTTTCAACACATCGAATTTCTTTTTTAGAAAGTTTTGATCAAATTTTATTTTTGACAGACAAAGGTTATCAAGTTGGAAAATATCAAGATTTGAAAAACAACTCTATTGAGTTTAATCAATTTTTAGAAATTGAAAATAAAAATAAAATTCATGAAATTGAAATTTCTAGAAAAAATAATTTATCAGAAAATGTGATAACTCAAACGGCTCAAGAGTCTAGACTTACAGTTGATGAGGATCGTGCTATTGGTTCAGTTGAGGCGAGTATTTATTGGACGTATATTAAAACACTTGGTGGCGACTCTCAATTTCGGAATTTATTTATTGGGTTATTGTTCGCAGGAGCACTCATTCATGTTTGTTCGCCAATGATGCAAAGAGCATGGTTAACGCAAAACAGTCAAAATGTCACGCCTCTGCACTTGATATTAGTTTACGGTTTAATTGGTTTATTCACTTTATTCGTCAGTGGTGTTAATACTTTTTGGTGGACACACCGAGGAGTGACGGCGGGTCGTCTTTTTCATGATCGAATGTTAAAATCAGTTTTAAAGAGTCAAATTCGATTTTTCGATAGTACTCCTATAGGACGTATTTTGCAGCGATTCTCGCGCGATGTTGAGTCTGTTGATATTCATTTGCAATGGAGTTTCGACAGTGCAATACATGCTCTTTTTAATGTGATATCTGCCTTTATTTTAATTATTATAGCATTGCCGATCAGTTTAATCGTATTGGTACCAGTGTCTTTGATTTATTATCAAATTCAAAATAAATACCGTCGTGTTGCTCGCGAAGTGAAGCGTTTAGATGCTTTGGCGAGATCACCTCGGTACGCCCATTTTAAAGAAACTCTTCAAGGTTTAAATGTTATTCGTGCTTATAAAAATGAAAAATGGTTCAATAACGAATTTTTGAAAAAATTAGAACATTCTACTGAAATGTTTTATACACACTATATGGTCAATCGTTGGTTTTCTTCAAGATTACCTTTGATCGGGTCAATGATTTCTCTAACGACAGCCTGTGGAGTTGTTATAGCGACATCAAAAGGCTGGTTATCGATTGGCCTATCGGGATTGGTTACTCTTTATGCATTAGAGTGTTGGCGACATTTAAATTGGGGAGTGCGAATTTTTTCAGATTTAGAATCGCGAATGACTTCAGTTGAACGCTTAGATTTTTATACACAATTGCCACCGGAAAAAGATGATGTATCAGTTGAGCAATTCAGAAAAAATCATCCAGATTGGCCAAGAACAGGTCAGTTAGAATTTAAAAATGTTCATTTAAAATATGCTCCTCATTTACCAGAAGTCTTAAAAGGGATTACATTTAAAATACCATCTGGAGCCCGTGCAGGAATTGTAGGTCGAACTGGTTCTGGTAAATCAACATTGTTTCAATCTGTTTATCGATTTGTTGATTATAATCAAGGAAGTATTTTAATCGATGATGTTGAAATTACCAAGATACCTCTTGAGAATTTAAGAAAAATTTTAGCTGTAATTCCACAAGATCCATCTTTGTTTTTAGGTAGTTTGCGATCAAATTTGGATCGTTATTCAGAAAAAACCGATCAAGAAATTTGGACAGTTTTAGAAAAAGTCGGCTTAAAAAATTTTGTTAATGAATTACAAGGTCAGTTAAATTATCATGTGACTGAAAATGGTTCAAATTTGTCTCAAGGGCAACGTCAATTGATTTGCTTAGCAAGAGCATTACTTGTGCGAGTAAAAATTATTTTTTTAGATGAAGCCACAGCGAGTGTTGATTTAGAAACTGACGATTTAATTCAAAAAGTCATCCGAACTTCACTTGATGGCATCACTTTAGTGACGATCGCTCATCGGTTATCAACATTAAAAGATTATGATCAAATCATTGAACTGCAAAATGGACGTGTAGTTTAAGTAATATCTTTTCCAATTGTTTTATCTGGTGTTTATGACTGAGGAGAGACGAGTTCTTTAATTTTTGGATTAGGTTTATTTTCTTTGTATAAACGTGGTTCATACATTTGTTCAACAAGGGCTTTATATTGCTCTGACATTTCGATGTCGTTACGGCTTTGGTAGAATGAATATAATTCAAAAGCTAAATTTATTCCGTTTGTCCAGTCTTTAGCATTAATTCTGTATGAAATAAGAAGTGATTTTTCAAAGTATACAATGTTACGAACACTTTTAGTCTCTAATACAAGGTTTTGAAAATAATCAGTTAAAGATTCAGATAACATATCTATATCAGCTGTATTAACATTTTCCGATTGAGAGTTTAACTGTTTCATTTGCTGTGTAAGGCTTTTTAAAAATTCATAACCAGTTAACGATTGTGGTTGAATGTGTTTGTTTTGATAAGCAAATTTAAGAACATCAATAAACAATTGAGGTCGTAATTGCTCACGTAAAAGAGTATAATTTATTTTTTTAAAGAGTTCAGATTTATAAAATGCAATGTCTTGAGGTGTTTCACCGTAGTAAAAATTTGCATCAGATTTTTCATTTAAAAATTCTTTCAGAATATTAAAGCCGGTCTGTGGCTTAATAGCTATGATTAAATCAAGTTTATAACTTAAATTATTAGCATAGTAATGGTTGGCGATTGTGTTTTTTTCTCGTGGAGGTTTTCCAAAGCGAACATCTTTAACTAATTTTTTAAAAAGGTCTGGATGTTGTTTAAGATATGCAATATCAGCTAATTTTTCTGATTCTGAATATTTAAGTTTAGAAATTTCTTCTAATTTTTCTCGATTAATTTTTGATGTATTTTCAAATACTAAAAATGGTTTATTTGAAACAGATTGGATTTCCTGCACAAATTTTTGTGTAAATAAGGATTCACATTTAATGATATTTGCATGAGTTATATTGTATGTAAATGTTAGAGATAACAAAGAGAATGTTGTTAATAAAAAATGATTTCGGTTTGTTGTCATACATCTACTTTCAGTAAAGTGTTTCATATAAGATAAATTATCTTTTGCTAAGACCAACTACTCTTGTAACTAGAGTTTGCAAATTTGGTTCCAGATTTTGACGAGTATAAAAATAGTAAGCCTTTATGGCTGTTTATTAAATTAACAGATGTCTATTTAAATCGTCATTATGTAAATCTGATTTTAATGATAGGCTGTAATTTGTCTTACATTGAAACAAGTGTAAAATGATTTGTCAGTTTTTATTCTAAAAAAGAATTTAGTGCATTTAGCCTGGATTTGTATTTGCTAAATACTTTTTATATGAACAAATTATTGATGACAATATTCATGATTTTTTTAATAACAGCAAATTTATCTTATTCTCAAGGGCTAACATGTGTATCGTTATTTCAACGTAATTTTTCAAAAGAATTTAGTGATAAAGTGGATTTTTTAGATCATTTTATAGATAGTCATGAAAAAAACTATGATCGAACTCATGAATTAATTAAAAGTGCAAAAACAAATTTTGAATATAATTCTGAATTAATCAACTGGGCAGATCTAAATAATGAGAGTTTAAATTTAATGGTGAATCTAATTTTAGCTCAAGATAAATTTTCTAAACCAGTCGAGCTTGATAAGCTCAGTGAATATCAAAACAGACTATATTCTTTATTTTTGAATCAAAATTTACTACAGGAGGAAATAAGTTTTATAGTTTCTGCAAAAATCAATTTATTGAAGGCTCAATCTGCAATTTCAAATAAATTGTTGGATCGCGAAGAAATTGGATTTGTTCGAAATTTGAAGAGTAAAAAATTGCCATTTGGATATTATCCAACAATATATGTAGTGTCTCCTCAAAAAGAATTAAACTCTAGAAAGCATAATTCTAAGTATTTTCACTTTGGTTTTGTTAGAAAAAATCATACAAAAGCTAAAGTGAAATCATTAAATTCAATTGGATTTTTACAAGAATCGACAAATCAAAATGATATAAAACCACTTTCAACGATAGGCTTTATTCAATCATCCACCGAAACAATCACGGTTGATCGAAAATTACCATCAATTGGATTTTTAGATGCAAATATTCAAAAAGATGTTTCATATCGCGGAAAACTTTATTTTGATATTGAAAATGCAGCTTTTTCAGTTAAGTTTGATGAAAATAGAATTGGTTTTTAATTCTCATCTACACTTGATTTCATAATAGATTTAACTTGCTGTTGTTTTTGACCGGCACCAAGAAGGTTTTTAAGTCTCTCATGAAGTGAGCGATCATTAATTAAGGCGCCTAAAGTTCCCTGGCCATTGTCAATTTTTTCTAAAATGTTATCCATTTTGATAATTGATTTTTCTAAATGACCACCTTGAAGTGCTTGTTTAATTTTTAAGGATGAGTCATTTAAATTTCCTGCAGCCATATCTAGTTTTGCAATAGCACTTGGTAGTCTGTTATGTTCGACCAAACTTTTAGTTAAAGTATTTAAATTTTGAATTGTATCAAATATTTTATCACTTTCCGATCCACGTTTACTAATTATAGATAAGATATCGTTCCCATATTCTGCTTTTAATTCAGATCCATCTTTAACGACTTCTTGAGATTTTCCGGGTGTAATATATAAAAACTTATCTCCTAGAGCGCCTTGAGTTTTAATTTCAACAATAGAATCTGCTCGAATTTTTTTAGCAAAGTCTTCATCAACTAGAAAAATAACTTTAACTAAATTTGTAACTTCATCAAACTCAATTGTTTGAACATTACCAATTTTAAAACCTGAAATTGAAACAATTGCCCCGGTATTGAGTCCTTGGACTGAATCAAAATGCGCAACGATTTGATAAGATTTTTGAAAAAGTGATTTATTAGATCCTAACATAAAAACAGATGATATAAGAACTATTAATCCTAATGTTAAAAATAAACCGACTTTTAAGTTATTATTCATAAAATATGACCTTCTATAAATTGATGTATAAGACTGTTCTTATTGTTTTTTAGTTGTTCAATAGTGCCTTGTTCTGAAATTATTTTATTTTTTAAAAAAGCAAATTTATCACAAACATTCATGGCTGTAGGCATATCGTGAGTAACTAAAATAGAGGTTACGCCTTTTGTTTTTAATCTTAAAATGAGTTCTTGTATTTTATTTGTATTATATGGATCTAATCCAGCTGTTGGTTCGTCATATAAGATAATGTCTGGGTTCATCATCATAGCTCTCGCTAATCCAATGCGTTTTTGCATTCCACCTGATAATTCAGATGGGTATAAGTTTATAGAGTCGATAAGTCCAAATTCTTCGAGCTGATTTTTTATTTTTATAAGTATATCAGATTCAGTCATGTTAAAATGTGCTTTAAGGGGATAAGCTAAATTTTCAAACACTGTCATCGAGTCGAACAAAGCTCCACCTTGAAATACATAGGCAACTTTTTTTCGTATAGAAACAAGTTCTTGCTCAGTAAAGTTTGTGATATCAATTCCATCGATTAATATTGACCCCGAATCAGGTTTTTCTAATCCGATTAAGCTTCTGAGTATGACAGATTTTCCAGCTCCTGATCCGCCAACAAGTCCCACACATTCACCTTTTTTTACATAAAATGTAACACCATCATGAACTGTTTTATGACTAAACGATTTTTTGAAATCAATTACTTCAATTAAAGCCATTTTTCAATTATCCAAAAAAATTTAGCAAGGAAAAAATCACCAACAAGAATCAATAAAGAAGAGGTTACGACTGCTTTTGTAGTTGCGATGCCAACTTCTTTAGTTCCGTTTTTGACATTTAATCCATAATAACATGAGGGAACAGCTATAAATAAAGCAAAAAAGAAGGTTTTACCAAAACCTGCAATGTAATCCTTAATGTTTGATGTTTCTAATACACGTCTAAAATAAAACTGAGCATCTAAATTTAATTCAGTAGATCCAACAACAAGTCCGCCAAAATTACCGACCATATTAGCAATAGCTACAAGAAGTGGTAACACGATAAGACATGCTAAAATTCGAGGTATAACTATTCTTTTTATAGGAGAAGTTCCTAAAGCTCTAATGGCATCAATTTGCTGAGTAACAACCATAGATCCAATTTCACTTGCCATTCCTGCGCCAACCCGAGCTGCTAGCATCAAACTGGTGAATACAGGGCCCATTTCTCTTAAAATAGTTGAAGCAACTAATCTTGGAACATATGGTTTACCGCCGAATTTTTCAAGACCAAGTCCATATTGTAGCGACATAACCATTCCCGTAGAAAGTGCAGTCAATAAAACCAAGGGTAAAGATTTTACACCAATTTGGTAGATTTGTTCTACAAGAAGTTGCGTATAAAATGGTTTTGTTCTTAATTCAGATAAAGTTTGTTTAAATAAAATTGATGATCCACCAATGAATTCAAGCTGATCTTTAAATTTTTGTCCGATTGTAAAGTGAATCATTTTTTAAATGTAATGTTTTGGATAAATGTTTTAAATTCGTTAATATTTAAACTTAATTTTTCCGGTTTACCTGCTAATGATGAGATGTATAAACATTTTGCATGCTGGAAGGAATAAGATTGAATTTCAATTGATTTTTCTTCTATAGAACCCTGAATTTTTCGAAAATATGACTTTTTATCTAGAATATTAGAAAATTTTTCCTCAATAACTTTAACAGAATCTAAAGAATCACTCATTAAAGCGTGAACTGACTTTAAATTAAAGTGATCTGTAGTACAATCGGATATGATAGAGATAACATTGCCAGTTTGTTTATTTTTCCATGCCGGATATACATTGTCTGATAGTTTGCTGTAGTTAGAATTTAACTCTGGCAACACGATTTCATCAGAAAAAGTTGGTTTAGGCTCACGAAAAATATTTGAAATGCAACCGGGTATGAGTAAAAGAACAATCAGGGATGCAAGTAATTTAAACGAAATCTTCATTGACGAAAGTGTAATCTTAAAATAACTGTTCGTCTAGTCTAGACCTTATTGTTAAATTTAAATCGAATTCAAAAACGTCAATCTATTGTCATCTAACGCCAAAAATAATGGATTTATTTTCCTAGTCTGTTATTTAATTGATTTTGACAGTTTAAAAAAATTGGCATTTTAAATGCTCATCTACTTATTTGATGAAAATTGTAATTTTAAAAAAATCATACGTTCTTTTTTTCACTTTAGTTTTTTTAACACTAACGTCTTGGTCTACAGTTTTGCAGCCGCGACTTAAACTACAGGGTGATACTTTAAATTTTGAAATTTCGGGGCAAAAAAATTGGGATTATGATTTGAAAAAAATTAAAGATAAATCCCAGATTAAAGTCCAGCTCTCTTTAAAAGGAATTGATCAAAATTCATTAAGTAAAATCAAAAATGTCGCTAATAATTTTGTTAAAAGCATAGCCGTATTGCCAAATCAAGTTGATGGAATGTCAATTATTGAATTTGTTTTGAAAGATGAATCAATAGAGGCATTTGATTATTTGACTGAACAGCCATCAAAATTGGTCGTAGATTTTTATCAGCAAGAAGAAAATCTTAAAACAGAAGATAATAAACTTAATCAATTTAAAGGAAACGGTTCAAATACACCTAAAACTGCTCAACTCAAAAATGAATCTAAACGAAAACCAGCTCAAGTAGATAATCTTCAAATTGATAATCAAAATAATGGATTTGGTTTAATTGTTAACGAAAAGGATTCAGGTATACGATCTGGCCTATTTGATGGTGCTGATGAAAAATTTGATCGGTTTAAGTTAGGATTTATTGATTCTAAACTTATTCAATCACAAAAAGATATGGTTGATTATTATTTGCGATTTCCATTGGTTGAGCGTGAGTTTGATTTTTGGACATCTATGAAAAATAATACACCAGAGTACAATTTTATTAAGAAAGAAACTGAAGAATATAAACAAGCTAAATTGTTAAAAATATTATTTGATAAAAAAAGATACTTGATGCTGAGAAAAACGTCAGACTGGTTTGAAAAAAAATTTAAACAATCAGAGTATTTAGAAAATATATATTTTATGAATGCCGATGCAATGTTTAAAATGTATCAAGAAACACGTAATGTAAAATATTACGATGAAGCTTTAAGCTTTTACGCTAAAGCCATTCAGCGATTTCCAAATTCAATATTAAAAGAACGGACAATGCTTTTTGTCGCAATGATGAGAGTAGAGCGTCAAGATTACTTGTCTGCTGTTCGAAACTTAGAGGGGCATATTTATAATCCTGAGTTTAAAAATAAACCTTCAGCAGAGTATGCCAAATTAGCTCTTGCATATTCACTTGCAAAATTAAATAAATTAGATGATGCACTTAAAATTCTTGATGGGCTGGAGCAAACAGCTAAATCAAATTTAATTAAAGCAGATGCGGGTTTACGTCGAGGTGACTTTTACTCGCAATCTCAGCAATATGAAAAAGCTGCTGAAGCTTATTCAAAAGCCTTAACCAAGTATGAAAAAGAATCTGAATTATATCCTGGAAGTTACTTTAATTTTAGTGAAGTTTTGTTTCGGAATAAAAAGCCAGAACAGGCCCATGCTGCCGCTTTAAATTTTGTTAAAAAATTCCCGTCACATGAATACGCGCCATACGCATTAACAAGAGTTGGCGAATTGTTAGAGATTTTGGGTTCTGAACAATCAAAAGCTGTCGGAGCTTATTTAGAAACACATTTTCGTTATGGTGATAATCCTAGAACTATAATCGCAAGATTACATCTTTTAAGTACACGAATGAAGGTCATGAAAGAGCAAGAAGTAAATGAAACACTGACTAAAATGGATGAATTAGCTAAAAAAAGTGAATTAGCAAATATTGACCAATTTAAAACGACAATGATATCTGATGGTTTTTATAAAAGAAATGAATATCAAAAAGCGCTCGATCAACTTATTTCATTTTATCAAAAAGAGCCAAATAAGCCTGATTCAAGTCAAATAGTTCTAAGAATTGCTAAAAATATTAATGCTTTAATTAAAGAGCAATTAAATAACGATGATTATAAAAGTGTACTTAATACATATAAAAAATATGCGGATACTTGGATTAAAAATCAGCCACGCATAGATACTGATTTTTATATCGCCAAAGCCTATCAAAAAGCCGGCGCTTATGGAGTTGCCTTAAAGAAAATTCAAAAAATATATGATCAATTAGAAAACGTTTCAACTCAGGCTGAGTTTAGTAAAATTAAATCTACTCAGAATTTGCCGAGCTTTGATGAGTTAAATTTAATGACTGCTCTGTGTTTATATGAAGAGGGACAGTATCAGGAGTCATACGATAAAATGAAACAAATCGCTAAACCTCAAGCTTTGTCAGTTCAAGATCAAGTGAATCGAATTTATTATACTGCTTTAATGAGCGAACGTAAGGGTGATTATACGAACTCTATTCGATATTTAACAGAGGCTGTTCGTGAGTGGAGTAATAAACCTGAACTGCTAGCTCCAAGTTTACTAAAATTATCAGATTTAGAAAATAAAAGAAATAATTTTGCAGCAGCAAAATCGTATTTAATGAATATTGTGCAAAATAATGTTTTGGCAGATTACAAATTAACTGCTTATAAAAAACTGATTGATTTATCGGTTCAGCAAAAAAATAAAGAGGACACTAAATTATATTTGACAGAAATTCTAACAAAGTTTGAATCAAGTCATGATTTAGCAACGGAGAGATATAAACTTGGAGAACTGTTTTTTAATGATGGTGAAATTCAAAAAGCGAGTAATGTTTGGAGTGATTTAAAAGGGGATTCATCTTTGATTTGGTCTAAATTAGCTCAAAACAAATTAAATGATGTTAAATGGAAAGATGAAAATAATAAGTATTTAAAAAGAATTCCAGCTGTTTCAAAATCTGAAAATAATACGGAGAATACTCAATGAGTTATGTTGAATTTGATTCCTTAGAAAGTCATGCGCCAGTATTTTTAGAACTCAAAACTAAAGTCGAAATTTACTTAAAAAAATTAACTGCTATGAAAGGTAATGTTAAACCAATTGCAATAGTTGGATTGCCTCATTCTGGTCGTCAAACTTTAGCTCGTTTTATTCAAAAACATGCGACAGCACAGCCATTAAATTTAATATTGAACGTTAAAAAATATCAAAATGAACAAATTTTTGATAATCAAACGATTTATATTTTTGATTATTTAGATGAAAATTTTAATCGTGAAATGTTTGAAGAAGTTTTTATAAATCCATCTTTAGTGGAGCGCAAAGAGGATTTGATATGTATTGCTGAATTTCATTTACAAGTGTTTTCTTTAATGATGAATAAAGGGAAAATGATTATGTCAGAAAAAGCTAAGGAAAAAATTTTAGCTTATCCTTGGCTTGGTCAATTTACTGAGTTTGAGCAAGTTATTGAAAATGCCGTGAGCCTGTGCTCTAAAAATATTATTGAACCAGAGCATTTAATTCTGAAGGACTCTAAAGAAGAATTACATTTTTCGGTTGGTCAAAAGTTAGAAAATATTGAAAGACAGTATATATTACAAACACTTTTTTTTGTTCAACAAAATAGAACTCGTGCAGCAGAAGTATTGGGAATTTCGATTCGAACTTTAAGAAATAAATTAAATCAATACCGACAGGAGGGTTTTTTATGAGTGCTTTGTTTGATAAAACAACAGACGCATTAGCGACTTCGTTACGTATGAGGCAAATACGCCATAACGTTACAACAGCAAATATCGCAAATGCAGAAACTCCTGGTTATCACGCAAAAAAAATGGAATTCGAAGATGCGTTGGCACGTGCTTTGGATTTAGATGGTGCTCAGTCGTTATCTGCGACTCATGGAGATCATTTTTCAAGTGGTGGAACATCAACTGTGGCTGGCGAAATTTTTGACAATCCCGATGTAGCTATTAATAATGATGGAAACACTGTCGACGTTGAAAAAGAGATGTCAGCTTTAGCTGAAAACTCAATTTTATATAAATCTGCATTACAGTTAATAAATAAAAAAATGGCTGCATTAAAATATGCTGTAAGTGAAGGGCGTTAATTATGTCAGATTTTTTATCAGGTTTTAGAATAGGATCTAGTGGAATGACGGCGCAAAGAGCCCGAATGAACACGATAGCTTCAAATATAGCAAATATAAATACGACAAAAACACCTGAAGGTGGCCCATATCGTCGTAAGGATGTTGTTTTTGAAGCTATGCCGGATGCTAAGACGTTTGGTGATATGGTTGGGGTTAATGATCCGAAGCAAGATTTTAACCGCGTTCAAGTGACTGACATTGTTTATGATAAAAAAGGTCCTTTAATGAAGTATGAACCAGGTCATCCAGATGCTAATGAGGATGGCTACGTCGCATATCCAAATATTAATTTGATGGAAGAAATGACCAATATGATGCAAGCTAATCGTTCTTACGAGGCTAACGTACAGGCTGTGCAGGCAACTAAAGATATGGCTTTAAGTGCGCTCGAAATTGGTAGATAATATTAACTATATAACTTAATTGAGGAGTCCTAACCATGGATGGTTTAACGATCTCAAATGCGAATAAATTTATTGAATCTGGTGGAATTAAATCGAGTTCAATCGAACAAGCCAGTCCAAGACTATCTGAAACAAATGAAGCGGGTAAAACTTTTGCTGATACTCTTAAAGAGGCTATCGGTCAGGTTAATGAATTGCAAAAAACATCAGATATTAAAGCGCAGGAATTAGTGACAGGTAAAACTGATGATGTGGCTGGCGTCATGTTGGCAACCGAAAAAGCAGATATAGCTTTAAGAACGATGGTTCAAGTGAGAAATAAAATTATTGATGCTTACCAAGAAATTATGAGAATGCAGGTGTAATGTGGGAAAATTGTTTGGTGGTTTACTAGCTCAATTCAATGAGTTTTACAAGTCGTTGGGTCCAACAAAAAGAATGGCCTTCGTTGGGTCTGGACTTGTTGTTGTCGTGGCATTAGGTTTAATTACTTTTATGGCTTCTGGAAAAGATTATGCCGTGCTGTTGACAAATGTGCCAGCAGATCAAATTCCAATTATTATTGGTAAATTAAATGCAAAATCAGTTCCTAATCAAATCTTAGAAGATGGAAAAACTATAACTGTTCCTAAAGAATTTTTGCACGCGACTCAAATGCAATTAATGTCTGAAGTTGGTAATGCGAACATGGGAACAATTGGTTTAGAGTTATTTGAAAAAGAAAGTTTTGGGGTGAATTCTTTTTCTCAAAAAATTAATTATCAAAGAGCATTGCAGGGCGAACTCATGCGTGCAATTAACACATTAACTGCTGTTAAACAGTCTAAAGTTATTCTTGCTTTACCTCAGAAGAAAACAATTATGGAGGAATCAACTCCACCAACAGCTTCTGTTGTTGTCTCACTAAATTCGGGAAAGCAATTAACTGCAGATCAAGTTCGTGGTATTCGATTTTTAGTAGCTAATGCGGTTGAAGGTTTAGATCCTGATAAAGTGTCTGTATTAGATGAACATGGTCGTATGTTATCTAAAAAGTCAGATGGAGCATTAGGTGCATCAAATGAAATTTTAGAGTTGAAATCACAAGTAGAAAAAGAATACGAAGAGCGTATTGATGCTATTTTATCTAAAGTAGTAGGTACTGGTCGTAGCGTTGCTAAAGTAGATGCGATGATTAATAATAAAGTTGTATCTTCTGTTGAGGAAATCGTTGATGCAGAAAAATCAGCTACAAGAAGTATTACGACTAATGAAGAATCTTTAGATGGATCTAGAACAAATCCAACAGGAGTTCCAGGTTCACGGTCAAATGTGCCAGGTGCCGAAGACAATAATGGTCAAGTTGGTTTCAAACAAGATGTTAAAAAAGAAATGAAAACAATTAATTATGAAGTTCCTAAGACTGTTCGAAATGTGAAAGAGGCTGCAGGTGCAGTTGAACGAATTAGTGTTGCTGTTTTGGTTGACGGTATTATGACCACAAAAAATGGAGCCGATGGTAAACCAACAACACAGTGGGAGCCAAGATCAGCAGAAGAAATTGCAAAATATGAATCACTTGTAAAAAATGCTATTGGATATAATGCAGCTCGTGGTGACTCCGTTAAAATTGAATCAATTCAGTTTAAGCCAGAAGATTTTGCAGAAAGTGAAGCATTGCTGACTTCTCTTGAAAAGAAAAAATTGGTGCAATCATTGTTTAAATGGGGACTGTTAGGTTTTGCTCTACTTTTATTTTTCTTTTTGGTTATTCGACCATTCATGCAGTGGGTTACAGATTCGTTTACGGATTCTGTCGAAGATATGTTGCCAAGAACTATTGAAGAACTTGAAGAGCTTCAATCAGTTGATAATACTTTACCAGGTCTTAGTGGTGTATTACCAACAATTCAAGATACAATTGATCCAGATAAAGCAGAAAGTGAACTCTTGAAAGATAGAATTATGAATCTAGTGACTAAAGATGAAGAAAAAGCAACAAGTGCAATTAATATTTGGGTTGCGAGAAAGGAATAATCAATGAAATTATCAAAATATGAATCTATTGATTATGATTCTTTACGTGGTATTGATAAGGCAGCTATTTTAGTTAATTATTTAGGTCAAGATGCTATTAAAATTTTATTTAAAAAAATGGATGATTCAGATATCAGAAAATTAATCCATTTAATGACAAAGTTTAAAATTGTACCAGTTAATATTACTAAAAAAGTTTTAGAAGAGTTTTATGATACGATAAGTGAATCTGATGATTTTATTTTTTCAGATAAAATTTCAAGTAAAGATTCGATCGTAGAAGCTTTAGGTGAAGAACGTGCTCGAGGCATATTAGGTGGTTTAAATATTTCTTCGGGTGGTGGTCGAACTTTAGAGTCATTGGAAATGGTCGATGCTAAGTCTTTGTCGACCTTCTTAGTGAATGAGCATCCACAAACCGTAGCAGTTATATTGGCACATCTCGAACCAGAAAAAAAGGGTGATGTTTTAAGACGTTTACCTGAAAGTTTACAAGCTGAAGTGGTTTTAAGAATGGCAAATTTGGATAACGTTGATCCAGATTTGATTAGTGAAATTGATCGTGTATTAAAAAATCAACTCGCATCAACATCAACAGTAGAGCAGTCGTCATTAGGTGGTGTTCATCCAGTTGCTGAAATGCTCAATGTTATGGATAAAAATACTGAACAGTCAATTATGTCACGTTTAGAAGAAAAAGATCCATTATTAGCAGAAGAGATTCGTAAATTGATGTTTGTCTTTGATGATATTGCCAAAATTGATGATCGAGGTATTCAATTTTTACTTAAAGAAGTTCCTAATGATAAATTGTTACTTGCTCTTAAAACAGCTAATGAAGATATCCGTGCTAAAATATTTAAAAATTTATCTGCACGTGCTGCGGAAATGCTTCGTGAAGATTTAAATAATATGGGGCCTGCGCGTTTATCAGATGTTGAGGGAGCACAACAAGAGATTGTTAATATTGCACGTAAGCTTGAGGCTGAAGGCAAATTGATTATCGCTCGTGGTGGAGGTGAAGATGCGATGGTCTAGTCCAATTAAAACGGGTGATGAACATAATCAAGAAAGTCCAACTGTTTTAGAATATCAACCTCAACAGTTTCATCTTGGAACTCCAGATGCGGCAATTGATTATTTAAAACGCAAACATCATGGTGCAGATTTTGTTCTAAGCGATGCTTTAAGAAAGACGACAGGAATTGAAGATTTAGAGCGTCAATCAGAAGAAAAATTAATTGAAGAAAAAGTACTTCAAAAAGTTTCTGAAATTCAAAAGATAGCTTACGATGAAGGTTTTAAATTAGGAAAAGAAGAGGGTTTAGCTACCGCTTTAGAAAATAAAACGCATGAAATCAATAATGGCTTAGTTGATTTAGGCGCAGTTTTGTTGTCGATTCAAAATTTAAAACCAGAGCTTATCTCGCATAATGAATCTCATATGTTGCAATTAATTTATCAAATAGCTGAGAAAATAGCTTTTGATCACATTGAACAAAAACCTGAAGTTATTTTAGAAGTTATTCGAAAAGCTATGCATTCAGCACAAGCTGATGAAGATGTTAACGTACTGGTTTCTTCAGAACAGATTGAGTTTATTGAAAAATATAAATCTTCAAATAAAGAACAGTATGATTATTTAAAAAATGTGAAACTTCAACCATCTGAAAAAGTACAGTCAGGTGGGTGCATAATTGAAACTAATTATGGAGCGATTGACGCCCGAATTAAAGAACGTGTCGATAAATTATGGACCGAATTAAAAGCGGCTATTCCTAAAGTTAAAGACACAATTGAGTCATAAAGGTTATTATGATTATTAACTTTGATAAGTACACAGATATATTAAACTCAGTCCACCTTACGGAAGATAGTGGTAAAGTAACTGAGGTCACAGGATTGCTTATTAAAGGTTTTTTGCCGGGTGCTTCTGTTGGGAGCATTTGTGCAATAGAAACGCCGTATGCCGTAAAACCACTTTTAGCCGAAGTTGTTGGATTTAAAGATCGTCAAGTTCTTATGATGGCTTTGAATGAAATGCGTGGCGTATCGTTAGGCTGTAAAATCACATTATCTCGATCAATTGCGACTGTTAAAGTTGGTGATGAGTTATTAGGTCGTGTAGTGGATGGGATGGGTTTACCTATCGATGATCAAAGTCCGCTAGAAAACTTTAAAGAATTTCCTTTGTACGCTGAAGTTATTAATCCACTCCACCGTGAACCAATTCGACAACCTTTAGATGTTGGTGTTCGAGCAATTAATTCAACAATAACTGCTGGGCGTGGGCAGAGAGTTGCCATCATGGCAGGTTCTGGTGTGGGAAAATCTGTTTTAATGGGCATGATGGCTAAGCAGACTGAAGCTGATGTTAACGTTATAGCTCTTATCGGAGAGCGAGGACGTGAAGTTCGAGAATTTATCGAACATGAACTCGGCGAAGCAGGTATGAAAAAAACAGTTGTTGTTTGTGTCACGAGTGATCAGAGTCCGTTACTGAGAATGCGTGGTGCTTATGTTGCTACAGCAATTGCTGAGTATTTTGCTAAAAATAAAAAAAATGTTTTACTCGTTATGGATTCAGTAACACGTTTTGCTATGGCTATGCGTGAAATAGGATTATCAATTGGTGAACCGCCAACATCACGTGGTTATACGCCAAGTGTATTTTCTACGTTACCTAAATTATTAGAGCGAGCAGGTAATTTTGAATCAGGTGGTTCGATTACAGGTTTTTATACGACTCTTGTTGAAGGTGATGATATGAATGACCCTATTGGAGATAGTGTTCGATCGATTGTTGATGGTCATATTGTGTTATCGCGCGCATTAGCGCAAAAAGGCCACTACCCTGCGATTGATATTTTACAAAGTGCGAGTCGTGTTATGAAAGCTGTTACCACACCGGATCATGCAAAAATGGCAAGTAAAATTCGTGAAATGCTAGCTACATATAAGGATGCAGAAGATCTTATAAATATAGGTGCTTATAAGGCTGGTGCGAATCCAAAAATCGATAAAGCTATTAAATCAATAGATGCGATCAATGATTTTTTAAAACAGCGTACTGATGATCACTCTAATATGAATCAATGTTTACGATCGATGCAGCAAATAACATTAGGTAGTTAGATAAAATGAAATTCAAATTTAATTTAGAAAAAGTTTTAAATCATAGAAAAATAAAACTAGATATAGCTCAAAAAGAATATATGGAAGCGTTAAGTTTTTTAAATAATGAAAAAGAAATTTTAAATAATTTAGTTGTTACAAAAAATGAAGCTATTGCCGAGAGAGCTGCTATTGTTGGGCAAACTTTTGACTGGTCATTAAGAGTTAATCAAATAAATGATTTTCTAAAAGGCCACGACTTTAGAATTGTGCAACAAAACGAACGTCTACTAAAAATTGAAAAATTAGTCGAGTCTCGCAGAGAAATTTTGAAAGATTCTTTATCTGAGGTTAAAATAATGGAGAGGCTGAAAGAAAATAAAAGAGCCCATTTCTTACAAGAAGAAAGAAATAAAGAAAATAAAGAGCTTGATGAAATTTCAACAATTCGGTTTGTTAGGATGACAAAAGAATGAAAAATACGGGTTACGATCAATTTTTTAAAAAAGCTAAAAAGAATGCCTCTCATGAGGCGGCTAAGAGCATATCTATAGAGCAACTGCGCAAATCTGTAAGTCATCGAAAAATTAAAAATAAGCGTAAATTCCCATTGGTTCAATTTGGAGCATTTATTATTTGTGCAATAGGTTTTGTTTTAGCTGTAGAAAATGTAGATAACATAGATAAAAATAATTTCCTTCGTTTGGAATCTGCATTGCAAAAAATAGAAATTAGTTTCGGCTTAGCCGAAGCTCAGGCAGAAGCCTCAGTAACGCCAGCAAGCGATTCAAAAAAAGCAGATCAAGAAGTTGTCAAATCTGAAGGTGCTTCAGAGAGCCAATTGGTCAAAAATTCGGAAACAGATGAATTGGATAAATTATATAAGCTCACTGAACGTAAAAAAGAATTGGATTTAAAAGAAGAAGAATTAAATAAAAAAGCTAAAGAAATTGATGCGCAAAAAATATATGTCGAGCAAAAATTAAAAGAACTTGAAGAGTATAGAGCTAAAATTTCAAATCTACTTCAAGACCGTGTAAAAACTGATGCAACTAAAATTGAAAATTTAGTTCAAATTTACTCTAATATGCGCCCAAATCAAGCGGCTAAAGTTTTTGAGACAATGGATGAAGATTTAGTTATTGAAATCTTAGCTAAAATGAAAAAGAAAACAGCGGCAGATGTTTTAAATTTAATGAAAGCTGAAAAGGCTCAATTATTTGCAGAAAGATATGCAGGCTACAGAGTACCGGCTGGTGTAGCAAAAACAGAGAGTAAATCTGTAACGGATGACAATAAAGAAACAATAAAAGCACCGGAGAGCGAAAAGCCTTAGGTGGTTTAAACAAAAAGGAGGACAGTGCTTGAAAATCTGATTCGTGTCGGCCCCCCACAGGGAAATCTGACTGATGTTCATAAACATCAAGAAGATCATGATCCGAATATTCGTAAAAATGAATTTGAAAAAGAGTTTAAAAAAGCGAATAAGAGGATGGAGGACGAAGAACAGGTTCCAAAAAAATTGTCTGGGGGAATTAAAAAGAAGACAATAAGAGCAGATCAGGATGATGAAAGTGATGCTGCAAAGGAAGCTGTAAAACAATTAGTTATTATAGATCCGTCAATGATTTCAAATGGATTGGTCTCGAAAGAGGATGAAGTTGGAATCGCAGATTTTGATACAAATCTGCTCGAAGTTGAAGATCTTAATAATAATAATGCTCAAAATCAATTAAGTGATCAAATTAAATCGAATAGCGATGAAGGCCAACTATTGCCTTCACAATATGAATTTAAGCACTTAAATGCTGTTGAACAAACAATGATGGATGATTTGACTGACACAGATTTGCAAAATGTAGATTCTGATTATATGTCAATTCATCAGAATGTGAATCAACTAGCGACGACTTCAAATGAAGCCATTGATAATGAGGTAAATGTTTTTAAAGAAAACTTTATATCTGAAAACAATAGTCGAGTAGAGCAGTTTGATCTTAAAGAAGAGTATAGTCAGAATTTAAATATGGATGCGTCATCAGAAAAAATTGAAAATGATGATGCGAATTCGTCAATAACAAATTCAGGTTCTGTACTTGAGAGGCAAAATCAAACATCGTTGAGCAATAAGCTAAACTTGCAGGAAAAAATCGAAAAAGAACTTAGGCTGAATTTAATGAGTGAAAAAGTAAACACTGATATGAGTTCAAGTTTACAAGTCAATGAAAACGCATTTTCCTCGAAGGAGTTTGAGCAAGGGTTTCAACAAGAGTCTCAAAAAGAGTCTCAGTCTGATGGCAAACAAGCTTCGCTTAAACAAGATGCACGCCATGATTTGTCTTCTCAGATTTCAGCGCTTCATATTGAGCAAAAAGGCTTTAATCAGCATTTAGGCTTACGATCGTCGCAAGCGAGTGATCAAAAACTGAATGTATCATCAAGCTTAGATTTAGATGACAATGTTAAAAACATCATGAATCAAGCACGGTTTTTAGTTACAAAAGGCGGCGGTGAAATGACAGTTCGAATGACTCCTGAAGGCATGGGTGAAGTTCAACTTAAAGTTATGCTTGATCAGGGAAATATTAATCTTGAACTTAATACACAGGATAAATCTGTGAAAAAATTAATAGAAGATAATCTTTCTGACCTTAAGTCGAGTCTAGCATTGCACCAAATGCGAGTAGATCATGTTAAGATTAATAGCGTGACAGCAATGGATACAGGAAATCAAACTCAATTTCAATCAAATTTGAATTACTCAAATCCAGAGCAGTCATCGTATTCGCAGAATCAAAACGGGCAAGCTCAAATGAATTTTTCACAAGGTAGGAACGAGAATTCATTTTTTGACAGAGAACAACGTGATCAAAAAAGATATGCGGATTCGACTCAAACAAAAATGCAAAGTGGAATAGTCGTTGCACCAACAGCAACAACTTCGTTAAAATCATCGAAGTATAACGTTGGTGTTACGAAGGGAAGCAGTATTAACATGGTCGCATAAAGTTAATACTTTTTGCATAAATTTAAACAGTGGAGGATGTGATGTCTGCTATAGATACTAAAATGAGTACTCAGGGGTGGAGAGATTCAGCTCAAGGAGAAAATCGTGCATTGACTTCAGTTGAAAAAGATAAATTGGGTGCTGATGACATTGGTTCAGTTTTAAATAGATTAAGTGATCCAAATTATGTTGATCCATCGAAAAAAAGCAAAGGTGTTGGAAATAACAAAATGGATAAAGATGCATTTTTTAAATTGATGCTCACTCAATTGAAAAATCAAGACCCTTCGAATCCATTAAAGAATCATGAGATGGCGGCTCAGCTAGCTCAATTTTCGACTCTTGAGCAAATGACTAATATGAACACGACATTAACTGAAATTAAAGGTGGCAATAAACCAACTGAACAATTTCAAGCTCTGAACTTGATTGGCAAACAAGTTTCTGGAGACAGCTCTAAAATTACGAGAACTGATTTAGATAAAGAACATGAGTTTAAATTTAATTTATCACAAGATGTTAAAACAGCAGATGTGAAAGTATTAAATTCAAAAAATGAAATCATTCGTACTTTCAAATTTTCTGATTTGAAACAAGGTGAAAATAAAATTTCATGGAATGGTCAGAGTGACAAAGGTGTTTTAGCTAAGTCAGGAGATTATCGATTTCAGGTTGATGCAATAGGAGTTAATGGTCAAAAAGTTTTACCTAAAACTGATTTTACAGGAGTGATTACAGGAATGAGTTTTTCTCCTGATGGCCCTATTATTCAGATCGGTAAACAGAATGTTCGTCTTAAGGACATTCGTCAGTTTTCAGACCCAAGTCTTATGAGTAACGACCAGAATTCAAAAGATATTACTCAACTCGACTTGAAAAAGAATGATCCTATGAAGCAAACTGTTATTAAGGAAGAGGCGAAAACCCAACAGCAATTAAGAGCTGAAGCTCAAACTGCTGATGACTTATTCTCACAAGTTGGAATGTCTAACGAGTTGATGGAGAAAGTTAAAAAGGGGGAGTAGCAGATGGATAAGATGAAACTTGCGAATAGTTTATCTCGCATTGAAAATCTGATTCCTAAGGCGCCAACTGAGATCAAAAATGATAAGCTTAACAGCAATCAAGTTGATCAAGGTCGTCAGTCTGAATCTTTCAAGGATACTTTTGAAAAATTTATTTCTGAAGTTCCAACAAAGGAACTTAAGCCATCAGATAAATCTAATATTGATAAATCTGGTGTAAAAGATGAGATTAAAAGTTTACTTAAGTTTTCCAATCACGCGATTGAGCGAATGCAATCAAGAGGGATTATGTATAATCCAGAAAGATTAGCAAAGCTCGATGACGCTGTTAAGAAAGCCGCGGCTAAGGGTTCGAAAGATACTTTAGTTTTGATGGATGACTCAGCAGTGATCGTCAGTGTGAAAAACAATACTGTTGTTACCGTGATGGATAAAAACAATTTGAAAGAAAATGTTTTTACCAACATCGACAGTACGATTGTGATTTAGTTTTTAAAGGGCTGGTCCTCCTAGAGGGGGCCCTTCATAAAACAAGTTTGTTCGACTAACAAACTTGAAACGATAAATTTATCGAATATAAATTTATCATAAACAAAACAAATCTAAACATGAAAGTTTAGATTTAAAAACATGGAGGTTATCATGGGAGTTCTATCATCAATGTGGACTGGTATTACTGGTCTTCAAGCGCAAGGCGAAGCATTAGGCGTAGTCGCAGATAATATAGCAAATTCAAATACAGTAGGCTTTAAATCTTCTCGTGCTGAGTTTTCTGATGTTATGTCACGTAGCTTGAAAGGAATTGATGGTGGGAATCAGTTAGGTCGTGGTGTAAAAATTCAAGCTATCAACCCATTGATGACACAAGGTAATTTAGATAACACAGAACGTTCTACTGATTTAGCAATCAGTGGAGATGGTTTTTTTCAAACAAAAGGCCCTGAAGGTACATCTTACACGCGTGATGGATCATTTCATTTTGATAAAAGTGGTTTATTAGTTACGAATACTGGACAACGTGTTCAAGGTTTTCAAGCTAATGAAAAAGGACAAATTGAAAATCGTATGGGTGATATTAAATTCCCAAGAGCATTAGTTAATGCAACGGCAACTAAAGAAGTTAAATTAAATTTAAATTTAGATTCGCGTAATGTTGCAGATTCAAAAACTTTTGATCCAAAAGATCCGTATAAGACTTCACATTTTTCAACTGCTACTGAAATTTATGACTCTCAAGGTAATAAACATTTATTGAATATGTTTTTTACAAAAGGTGCAGATCGTACTTGGACTTACCGTGGTTTAGTTGATGGCAAAGAAGTTGAAGGTGGTGCGCCAGATGGTCAGGAGTTGGCTCAAGTTGTTGAAGGTAAATTACAGTTTACGGAAGACGGTAAGTTGCAATCACAAGAAGTAACAAATTCGGCATTTAATTTCACTGGTGGAGCAAAACAAGATCAAGCTATTAAATTTAACTTTGGTGATGATATTGCCTCAGGTGGAAAAGGCGTGGATGGATCTAAACAGTTTGGTAAAGATTCAGATGTCATTTCTTGGTCACAAGATGGATCATCTGCAGGTACTGTGAACAGTTTATCATTTAATGATGAAGGTATTTTGACGGCATCATATTCAAATGGTCAAACGCTAGATTTAGGTCAAATTGCCTTGGCTAAGTTTGAAAATCCAGAGGCTTTGTTTAAAGTGGGTGGAAATTTATTTAAAGAGTCGCGTCACTCAGGAACACCGTCAGTTGGTGCTCCAAGGTCGTCTGGGCGTGGCGCAGTTATGTCGAAGTCTTTAGAGAGATCAACAGTTGATTTAGCAGCTGAATTCGTGAATATGATTACAAATCAAAGAGCATTCCAAGCTAATGCCAAAACAATCACAACATCAGATGAGTTACTGAGTGAAGTGATTCAGTTAAAACGATAATTAGCATCTAGTTAACACTCCAAGCAAACAAATAACGGGCAGTTAGTCGCGCCCGTTATTTGTATTTCTAAGTTTGCAAGTATTAATACCTAGTATGGCGTATGGCGGACACCAGCCAAGTAATCCTGTAGTGAGCGGGATTAAACCGAGAAAAAACCAATAGTTTGTAGGTCCCCAAAACACCATTGATATTAAAAAACTCCCGATGATTATTCTAATAATACGTTCAATTTGATGGACATTTTGTTTCATTCGATGATTCTCCTGTGATTTTTATGGAGCCTAAAGTTACTTCGATTTACTTTACTAAAACATGACCTAGAGCAGGTTTTTATAATAATTTAATCTCAATTTGATATAAATGTTTAAAAGTTCTACAAAAATTTTCACTAACGTTCTGAACTTGTTTAGCCGATAAGAGGCTAGGTGGTCATCAATTAAGGTGAGATAGGAAATCAATGAATTCATATTGTACGAATAAAAGCATATTAGTCGTTGATGATTTAAAATTGAATTATCTTATCGTTAAAAAAAGTTTAGAAAAATTTTCGATGCAAATCAATTTTATCCAAGATCCGAGAGAGGCTTTGCAAGCTATCAAGATGAATCCTCCAGATTTAATTTTATTAGATTATGAAATGCCACACATAAATGGACCTGAGCTGTGTAAGTTAATTAAAAGTGATGAGTCAATGAAGCACATACCTGTTATTTTTTTTACATCTTCAACGGCGGCGGCGACTGTATCAGAAGCTTTTGCTTCTGGTGCAGACGATTATTTAAATAAACCTGTTTGCGAACCAGAGTTAGTGTCAAGATTAGGTCGAATTTTTCAAAATCAAGATTTATCAAAAAAATTAAATACAAAATATGAAGATCAAGTTTCATTATCGAGATTGCTTTCGCATGATTTAAATAATTATATTAGTGTTTTCAAAACCTCAATTTCTTTATTACAAAAATCTGTCGATTTATCAACGGATAAAGCTGTGGTAATTCAAAAGCATTTTACAAGATTGAATACGACCATTAATCGAATGGCTGAGCTAGTTACAAATGTTCGGCATTTACAGGCCATTGAAGATAACAAGATTGAATTAGATATAGTGCCGGTTAAAGTATCTGACGTTGTTAAGGAAACTCTTTTTAATTTTCAAGAAAAAATTGATGCTAAAAAAATTGAAATTAAAATCGATCCTACATTTGAACAAGAAGCAGATAAAAATTTAATTTTGTTAGAAAAAGTTTCAGCTTTGAACTCTGTATTTGGTAATATTTTATCCAACGCAGTTAAATTTTCTCATGAGGGGAGCTCGATCGATATCGCATGTAAAAATGAATCTGATAATGTAGTTATCAAAATACATGACCATGGTGTTGGTATGCCAGCGGATCTTGTGCAGAAAATATTTTCTAAAACAGAGAAAACAACTCGGGCAGGTACTCAAAACGAAACCGGAACTGGATTTGGAATGCCTCTTGTAAAATTGTTTATGGAAAAATATGGTGGACATATAAGTATCGAATCTAAAGCTGTTGAGGAATACCCAGCAGATCACGGGACAGAAATCAGCCTTTCTTTTAAAAAAGCTAGTTAAATCAACACCTTAGGTTTTATTGTGTTAAATTAAAATTTATTCAATGTTTTAAGCTTTTGCTTTGTTTACCTTGCTATCGATTGGAACTTCTATTACAAAGAACCAAAGTTGACCAATGAGGTTCAAGCAAGGGAGAATTTATGTTTAAAATTTCTATGACAATCGCTGCACTTTTAATTTCAGTATCAACAGTTTCAGCAACAGAATTACGTCAAATTAAAGTTTTTGATGGTTTAGCTGCGAACTGTACATCATCGGCTGATTTAAATTACCGTATGTATCGCTTAAATTCACAATTAGTTTCGAGTGAAGTCGTACAATTTACTTTAGAATCACTTGTTTGTGTTAAAACAAGCCAAGGACAAGCTCTTGTGCCAGTCGCATTAGCTCAATCTGAAGTTTTTAATAACAAAGGATCGCAGCTTGTATATGCGTATTCAAATCCAGTCTTGCAAATTACAAATACTGAAGGAACTCGTGAGTTTTTAAAAATTCCATTAGATGGATCGCTCGAAACTCAAACTGTACAGATGAATTTAAAAGATGTTGCGAGTAAAACAGCGACTAAAAAGTTTGACGTGTCTGTTCAGCTTTTCAAAGTTGTGACTGTAAATGGTCAATTTGTTGACGAACGCACTGTTGTTTCAGGTTCATACCGCATTTTTGTAAAGTAATTAACACAAATAAGCTTCTTGTACGCGTGGGTCTTGCAGTAATGCGGACCCACTTCCATTTAAGATCATATTCCCAGTTTCTAAAACATAAGCTTGATCAGAAACTTCCAAAGCCAATGTGGCGTTTTGCTCAACGATAAGCAGGCCTAACCCCTCTTTTTTTAAAAGTAAAAATTTTTCAAATATTTGCTCAATAATCACAGGAGCAAGTCCTAAAGATGGCTCATCAAGCATGAGGTATTCGGGTTCGCTCATCAATGCACGCGCAATAGCGAGCATTTGTTGCTCCCCACCCGAGAGTGTGCCGGCGAGCTGATATTTTCTTTCTGAAAGTTTCGGGAAAAAATCAAATTGATGTTCGATCAATTTTTGAATTTTGGAATGATTTTGATTGAGATATGCACCCATCATAAGGTTATCTAAAACAGTTAAATTGGGAAAAACGCCGCGTCCTTCAGGGCATAATGCCATTTTCATTTTTAATCGTTCGACAGCTGTTAATTGATGAAGTGCTGTCGTTTTTTGATCGCCGTTTGGCTGATTGCTATAAAGATTAATTTCACCAGACGCTGGTAGCAAGCCAGCAATACTTTTTAATGTTGAGGTTTTGCCGGCTCCATTTGAACCAATAAGAGTTGTGATTTCATTTTTTTTAAATTCAAAACTAATGTTTTTAACGGCTTTAATATTGCCATATGATACGCATAAGTTTTGAATACTTATTTTTGATGAGCTCATGAGTGTGACCTTTTTCCTAAGTAGGCTTCGATGACTTGTGGATTATTTTTTATTTCACTTGGAATTCCATCGGCAATTTTAATTCCGCGGTTTAAAACAACAAGTCGATCGCAAATTGACATGACTAATTTCATGTCGTGTTCAATGAGTAAAACAGTGAGCTTAAATTTTTCTTTTACGAAGTGAATTAATTTTTTAAGATCGTCAGTTTCTTGATGATTCATCCCAGCTGCGGGCTCATCTAAAATTAATAATTTGGGTTTTGTTGATAAAGCTCGTACGATTTCTAATTTTCTTTGAAGACCATAAGATAAATTGCACGCAGATTCATAGGCAAGGTGGTCAAGATTAAATATTTTAAGAAGTTCTAAAGATCTCTTTTTAAGAAGTTCTTCTTTTTTTAAATAGGATGATGTTCGAAGTAAGCTTTCAAACCAGCCTAAATTTTCAGTTTGCTGCATAGCTAAAAGAACATTTTCAATCACTGTCATTTTACCAAACAAGCGAATGTTCTGAAAGGTTCGAGCAATTCCGGCTTTGTTAATTTTATCAGGAGACAAATTGTTGATTTGTAGACCACTTAATTTAATATAACCAGAATCTGCCTGATAAAAACCCGACACCATGTTGAAAACAGTTGTTTTTCCAGCTCCATTTGGGCCAATTAATCCTAAAAGTTCGTGTTCAAAAATATGAAACGAAACTTGATCAACAGCTTTAATTCCACCAAAACTTAAATTTAAATTTTCAACTTCTAAAATTTTATTCATCAAGAGCTTTCTGTATTTTATTTTTGTTTACTTTCAAAAAGTTCTTTACGTCCCAATAAACCCTGTGGTCGTAAAATCATCATTACGATTAATAAAATAGGAAATATAATCATTCGTAAATCAATTCCACCAGTGGGAAGACTTCTTAAAATTTCAGGAAGTGCCGTTAAAATAAAAGCAGCTAGCACGGAGCCTGACATCGAACCTAACCCGCCAAAAACGGCATAAATCAAAATTTGAACAGACATTAAAAAACTAAAAGATCCAGGGCTGATGTAACCTAAATGATGTCCGTACAAGGCGCCGCCTAAACCTGCAAAAAAACTCGAAATTAAAAAAGCAGTTCGTTTATTTTTTGCTACGGCTGCACCCATGACTTCAGCAGCAATTTCATCTTCATTCAAAGCCCAAAGGTTTCTACCAAACCAAGAAATTTTCAGATGATAAAGCACCATAAATGTTAATATTAAAAATAATCCAGTGGCTGAATATGAAATTAAAAATTGCGGCCATTTAACAATAGCATTGTAACCACGTGGTCCACCAACATGATCCCAATTTAATATGATGACTCTGACAATTTCTGCAAATCCCATTGTGACGATGGCTAAATAATCTCCTTTGAGTTTAAAGGAAGGAAGGGAGACTAAATACCCGGCAAGAGCAGAAACGCCGGCACCAATGAGGGCCGTTAGGGGAATTAAAAACCAACTATCACCTAAAAATTGTTTTGTCAGTACGGCCGATGTGTAAGCCCCTAGGGCCATGAAACCAGCTTGCCCAAGTGAGAATTGATTTGCTACACCAGTTATAAAATTTAAACTGAGTGCCATAATTGCATTAATCATAAATGAAATAACTAACGCTTGAATATATGAATTTAAAAAGAGATGACAAATAATTCCTGTAGCAACAAAAGAAATTATAAAAATAATTATTTTCTTATTCATTATTTCACTTTCTTACGTTTAAATTTTTTCTTTTGTTTTTGTACCCATAAGCCCAGCTGGTTTAAGGAGTAAAACTAAAATGAGCAACGAAAATGATAAGGCTTCTTTATATGTGGATGCTCCGTAACCAACCAAATAATATTCACCGAGACCTAAAATATATCCACCAATAACTGCACCTGGTAGGCTACCTATTCCGCCAAAAACGGCAGCCACAAAAGAGCTCGTGCCAATTTTAACACCCATCATAGGATCTATTTTTGGATATTTAATTGCGACAAGGACTGCTGCAATTCCCGCTAAAACTGAACCTACGACAAAAGTTGTTGAAATTATTTTATTTGAATTTATTCCCATCAGAGGTGCTATATCTGGTCGACTGCTGACAGCACGCATAGCGCGTCCAGTTTGAGTCTTGTTAATTAGATACGATAAGCCAATCAGTGAAATAAAGGTCACAACATAGATCATAATATCAACCATTTGAAATGAGATGTCTGAAAAAGTGAAAACAACTTCGTTAGAGAGTAGTTGAGGAAATGATTTTGGATCTGCACCAAAAACAATTTGACCACCAAATTCAAATAAAATACTTACTCCAATAGCTGTAATCAGGACATTCATTTTGTCAGATTTACGTAAGGGCTTGTAAGCGAATTTTTCAACGCAAAATCCAATAAATCCAGCAAAAATCATTGATGCGAGTAAGCCAATAGTGAAGTGTAATGGGCTTGGATCACCCATATTAAAAAAACGAATAACATAAAAAGCACCAAAAGCACCCATCATGTAAATATCAGAATGGGCAAAATTAATCATCGCAAGAATTCCGTACACCATTGTATAACCTAAGGCAACGAGTGCGTAAACACTTCCAAAGCTAAGGCCATTTAATGTATGTTGTAGAAATTCCTGCATGGTTAATTCCAATCTTAATTAAGGACTTACACTCGAGATAAATTTGTAATTTGCTCCTTCAACTTGAACAACAACAGCCGATTTAACTGCATCACGATTCTCATCCATTGTGATATTACCAGTAACACCTTTAAAATCTTTTATTTTTGCTAAGTTGTCGCGAATGTTTTCTGAAGTAACTGAACTTGAGTTCTTAATCGCCTCAGCCATCATATACGTGGCATCATAAGCAAGTGCGGCCATAACATCTGCATCTTCGTTGTATTTAGCTTTAAAGTTTTTAACAAATGAAACTGTTTTAGGATCAGTTGATTCAGTTGTGTAATGATTTGAAAAGTAATGTCCATTAATTGATTCTTTTGCTATTTCGAACAGTTTCGGAGAAGACCACCCATCACCACCAAGAAGTGGTTGCTTCATACCTAACTCTTTAGCTTGTTTTGCAATGAGTGCAACCTCATTGTAGTAACCGGGAATAAAGATCGCCTCTGGATTTTTAGCTTTAATGGCTGTTAATTGAGATTTAAAATCGATATCACCTTCTTGGTAAGCCACATCTGCGACAACTTCGCCGCCTTGTTTTTTGAGTTCTTCTTTGAAGATATCAGACAAACCAACAGAGTAGTCACTTTTAACATCTCTTAAAATGGCTGCCTTTTTTAATTTTAAGTTGTCGACCATAAATTTCGACATCACTTTACCTTGAAATGGATCAATGAAACAGGCTCTAAAAATATAATGACCAACTTTTGTGACATCAGGGTTTGTTGCAGATGAGCTCAACATAGGAATTTTGTATTGCTGAGCAATTTGAGCTCCAATTTTTGAACGACCAGATGTTGCTTCGCCAATAATTGCAACAACTTTATCTTGGCTGATCAAACGGTTAACAACAGCAAGCGTTTCATCGTTATCTGATTTATTGTCATAGTTTATATGTTTAATTTTTTTCCCGTTGATACCACCGGCAGCGTTAATTTCTTCAACGGCCATTTCGATTCCACGTTTTTGAAAAACACCAAATGTTGCTGTTGCTCCAGTATTAGAACTGTAGCTTCCGATAACAATTTCATTATTGTTTGTTTTTGGAGTGCAACTTGAAAATGTAGAAGCAAAAGCGATCATCGATGCTGTTAAAATCGATGATGTGAATATTTTTTTCATATAAACCTTCCTTGTTTAATTTTAAAAAATGAACTAACAATTTATTTCACTAAACAGAAAGCAATCTGGCAAGTTGAATCAACGTTGTATCACCTGGTTTCGCATTTTGTGTGACGATGTCTAATGAAACTTCGATTAATTTTCCACCGTCAGTTCCGATCATTAAATTGGCTTTGCCAGCCAAAAGAGCCATCACGGCTTCAGAACCTAAGCGAGAAGCAAAAATGCGATCATGAGCCGTCGGTGCACCACCCCTTTGTTGGTGACCAAGGATACAAACTTTAGCATCTAAACCAGATTTTTTTCGAATGGCCTCAGCCAAATCATAAGACCGTCCTGCTTTTTGACCTTCTGATGTGACTATGATTGAACTTGTTTTACCTTTTGCTCTAGAATCTTTAAGTTTTTCCACAATTTTATCAACGCCAACAACGTTTTCTGCAGTTAAAATTTCTTCTGCTCCACCAGACAGTCCCACTGCTGAGGCGATAAATCCAGAGTTTCGACCCATAACTTCGACGATGAAAATACGATCGTGACTGTCGGCAGTATCTCGAATTTTATCGATAGCATCTAAGGCTGTGTTGATGGCTGTGTCAAAACCGATAGTGTCGTCTGTTCCATAAACGTCGTTATCAATTGTTCCGCAAATACCAATAATTGGAACTTTATGTTCAGCCCAAAGCGCTTGAGCTCCACGAAATGATCCATCGCCACCGATGCAAACAAGGCCTTCAATGCCGTGTGATTTTAAATATTGCGCTGCTTTTGCTCGATATTCAGGTTTCATAAACTCCGCTGATCGACCTGTTTTAAGGATTGTTCCACCACGTTGAACAATATTGGCCATATCTCGTGGATTGAGGGGAATCATTTTATTTTCTAAGAGGCCAACATATCCGTTCAGTATTCCAATCACTTCAACATTTTTAGCGTGCGCTGTGCGAACAACTGCTCGAATAGCCGCATTCATTCCTGGAGCATCTCCGCCACTAGTATATACGCCAATTTTTTTCATCGACCCGCCTTTCTATCAGCTTTATGGTAAAAAAAAAGCTTGGATGAACCAAGCTTTTTTCTTCTATCTTTAAGAAATTGAACTCTAATTATTTAACTAAAGCTTTAAATTCGCTACCAGCGCGGAATTTTGGAGCCCATGCAGCAGGAATTTTGATTGCTTTACCAGTTTGTGGGTTGCGACCAGTGCGTGCTTTACGTTTAGCTTTAGTAAATGTACCAAAACCAACTAATTTCACATCATCACCTTTTTTAACAGTTTTTTTCACGTTAGTGATAAAACAATCAACGATGTTTTCACATTGTGCTTTTGACATTTTTGTTTCAGCCGCGATTTTTTCGATTAATTGCGCTTTGTTCATGATTTTCTCCTTCTTGAGAAAGGGTATTGAAATAAATCAATACCAAAAGTTGTTGTGGACATCCTGTTGTAAATCAATCTTCCGTGATTTGTTTATCACAAAACAAAAAATCTTTATCGTCAATAGTTACGTTGTTGATAAATGATACTTAACGCTCGTCACTATAACATTCTTTTTGTAAATTAACGAAAGCTTGATCAGCCAAGCTGTTTGGTTATGTAAAAGCTGATGATACCATTTGTATGTGACGAACTCAGGGAAAATAACAGTAATAAACTCAGTCGGATGCTCTTTTCTCACTTCGTCAATAAAATTGAGGATTGGTTCGGAGATTGATCTATAAGGAGAATCTAAAACATAGAGTTTAGAGTCAGGAAATTTAGCGTTCCATGATTCAAGCATTCTTTTTTCAGCCAGATCATCAGTTTTAACAAAACAAACTCGAATATCGCTACTAATACTTTTTCCGTAACGAATGGCATTCATCACTCCCAAATGCAGGCCAGAAATTGGGATAACAACGACATGATCTGTGACTTTTTCACATTTTTCAATTTCATAGTGTGACTGAGAAAGTTCACGAGCAAACATGATATAGTGAACATGAATTCTGTGAAATGCATAAACAATAATTGGGATGACTAAAATAACAAGCCATGCTCCATGCGTAAATTTAAATGAACCGATAACGATTAAAATTGAAAAAGTAACGATTGTGCCAATAATATTCATGAGCATTGAGGGTATCCAATTGGGCTCTCGTAACTTCCAATGGTGAACAACCATGCCAGCTTGCGATAGTGTAAATGATAAAAACACTCCAACAGCATACAATGGAATCAAGGAGTGTGTGTGACCTTTAAAGAAAATAACTAATGCTATTGCTCCTAAAGATAATCCTATAATACCATTTGAAAAAACTAATCGATCACCGATGCTTGCGAGCTGTCTCGGTGCATAACGATCAATTGCAAGAAGTGATGATAATCTTGGAAAGTCTGCATAGGCTGTTGATGCCGCCATAAATAAGATCAGGAAAACTGATATTTGAACTACATAAAACATAATACCATTTCCAAAAACAGCCTTAGTTAATCCAGAAATAAGTGTAACACCTTGAACAGGTAAAACATCATACGAATTAACTAAATAAGTTATACCAGCGAACATCGATCCTAATATTGCAATCATCATGAGTAACGTAAGATTTGCATTTTTAGATTGCGGGTGTTTAAAGAGGGGGATTCCATTAGAAATGGCTTCAATACCTGTAAGAGCTGTGCATCCGGAAGAAAATGCTCTGAGCAAAAGTATAATTCCAATTTCTGGCATATTGCTCAGTAAAACTTGATGAGGATGAATTGTTGGATCTTCTGGTCCTTTAAATAAACCAACACCAATGAGTAAAAAAATTGAAAAAATAAAAAGATAAGTTGGAATGGCAAACACAGTTGCTGAATCCTTGACTCCGCGAAGACTTAACACCATCAAAAGTAAAATAATCCATACAGCCGTGAAAACCTGTACAGAGGCTAAGCTTGGAAATGCTGAAACTAGATTTTCAACACCAGCAGAAACAGAAACGGCAACTGTCAATGTATAGTCGATAAGTAATGCAGCACCCGCGACTAACCCAGCCCCAGTGCCTAAGTTTTCTTTAGCGACAATGTATGCTCCACCACCATTTGGGTAGGCATTAATGGTTTGTCTATATGACATTGTTACTAAAAACATAAGCGCTAAAATAGCGAGCGCTATAGGTAACGACCATGTTGTTGCGAAGGCCACTCCGGATACGGCCAGTGGAATAATAATTTCTTCAGTCGCATAGGCAATAGAAGATAAGGCATCAGCTGAGAGTAAGGCTAATGCTTTCCATTTTGGGATTAATTCGTGTGATTGTTGAGAGTTGTGAAGGGGGTCACCAATTAAGAGTCTTCGAATTTTAGAAGCAAACATGTAATCAAACCTCGTTACGAAGTTTTTAGCCTACTCCTGTTGTTTGCGACCTGCAACACTTTGATAAGATGCAACAGATTCCGAATCTGAACTTTCAAGTTGATTGTAAAGTTCCTCGAGTTCTTTTTCGTTATAATTTTGATTTTGTACAGGTATTGCGTAATTTTCACTAGCCCAAGCCCCTAAATCGATCAATTTACACCGTTCAGAGCAAAAAGGTCTGAACGCATTTTCTGGGCTAAAATTGCACAAAAGCCCACAGTGTGGGCATTTAACTTGTTTCATCACTTTTGAATGTTATCGAAAAAAAGACTGTTTGTCACTCAGCTGTTTAAAGACCACAATTAACAGTGCGACATCTCGTCATAACACCTTGAGCTGCTGGCACATCTTGAATTTTAAATATAAATGGAAGTTGGTAGTCTTGAGCTTTTCCCTGAGGGACTTCAATCGTTAATTTAGTTCGATTATATCCTGTCCAGTAGTCACCATAACCGTTAGCTGAAAACCCAACTGAATTGTTAATTAATGATACGGGCATTTCTAATTGAAGTGGGTTTCTGTAGGCTCCGTAGTATTGTTTAGGGTCGGGAATATAAATACCTGTTGTCCAACCTAATGCTAAACCCAGCATTCCCCAGCCTGATGGCAATTGAGCGGAGTAATTAATATGAGGATTATAAGCTGGTTTTGCGATAAAAGTTGCTAATAATGAATTTATTCCTGTTGTTGGAAATTGGATAATCATATCCATTTGACCACCAATATAAGATTGGCAGCTGGCTTGTCCATAGTTGTTTGCTGCTCTATCACACACACCCATTGCGAGTTTAAAAAACTCTTGCATCTTAGCGCCATTAACAATTCGAAGAGATGATGTGCCAGAATAGTTATCTGCATAGAAACCATTGCTGTATGTGTACCCTGCAGAGCCTACAATTGCACCAGTGTTTGTGTAACAAGACCCATTATAATAAGTTGTTCCAGCAGGACAAGCTGTGTTGAGTTGAGCATTGTCATTATTGTTGTTACCACAACTAGAAATCCAAGCTGTTATTATGAATAATCCAATTAAAGATATAATTTTTTTCATAAATAACTCCTCTTCAAAGATTGAATACACTTACATTAGAAAGTTATATTCAATCTCTGCGCCAGTTTATCAATCATACATTGCAGTAAGGCTGTCGAGGTTTTTGACAGTCATGATTTAATTACCAAGATTGTCACTTTATTTTAGCTGAAATTGATTTTTCCAATAAAGCTCTTGCTCAGGCGATATTGATATTTCAATCAGTTTTTTTTGACCAGTGCTGCCATGGAGTATTTTGATGTCTCGATTTGGAATGCTTAATAGGCCTGAAAAAAAAGAGATGATTTCTTCATTCGCTTTTCCTTCAGTTGGCGGAGCTTTAATTTTTATTTTAAGTGCGTCTCCATATAATCCACAAATTTTATTTTCAGATGAATTTGGGACAACATGTAGTTTAAGTTTCATTTGTTTAAATTAGATATTAGAATATAAACTAAAATCAATAGTTATTTTACAAAAACGGAGTTTTGTATATGAAGTCTCAAAAAGATATGAGCGTAAATGAAATTGAACAGCACTGGATTAATATTTCAAAACGTTTAACATGGCGTAAGCCTTGGTCGAAATTAAAAGAAGTCTCTTTTAAAAAGCCAGTGAGTATTAAGTGGTATTTAGATGGTGAACTGAATGTTTCTGAAAACTGCATAGATCGACATTTAAAAACTCAACCAGATAAAGTGGCTCTTATTTGGGAGCCTGATCGCCCTGATGAAGTTGCATTAAAAATCACATATAAAGAGCTTTCCATCAAAGTTAATCAAATGGCTAATATTTTAAGAAAGCATGGAGTTAATAAAGGTGATTTCGTGACCATATATTTGCCTATGATTCCAGAAGCTGCGTACGCTATGTTGGCTTGTACACGAATTGGAGCCGTTCATTCGGTTGTTTTTGGTGGATTTTCTCCAGATTCTATTGCTGATCGATTACGTGATAGTCAATCTCATTTTGTTATTACAGCCGATGAGAGTTTGCGTGGAGGAAAATCCATTCCTTTGAAAAAAAATATTGATGATGCATTGGAAAAAACTGATTTAGTTAAAAAAGTTTTAGTCATTCAAAGAACAGGTCATAATGCAAACATGATAGCGGGACGTGATTTTTATTATCATGAAGAAGTAAAAACAGTGTCTGACCAATGTGAAGCGGTCTCAATGAATTCTGAAGATCCATTATTTATTTTATATACTTCGGGTTCTACAGGAAAACCAAAAGGTGTGCTTCATACGACCGGAGGCTATTTGGCTTATGCGAGCTATACACATGAAAAAGTTTTTGATTATCGTTCGAATGATATTTATTGGTGTACTGCGGATGTTGGTTGGATTACAGGGCATAGTTATATTGTGTATGGTCCATTAGCCAATGGTGCAACGACATTAATGTTTGAAGGAGTTCCAAGTTATCCAACACCATCACGTTTTTGGGAAGTTATTGATAAACATCAAGTGAGTATATTTTATACTGCGCCAACGGCTATTCGATCGTTGATGCGTGAAGGATTGGAATATGTTCAAAGTACTTCGCGAAAATCACTTCGAGTGTTGGGGTCGGTGGGAGAGCCCATCAATCCTGAAGCTTGGTTGTGGTATTCCAAAAATATTGGTGGTGATCGTTGTCCAGTGGTGGATACTTGGTGGCAGACGGAAACAGGTGGAATATTAATTTCACCTATTGCAAATGAAACGGAATTAAAACCGGGTTCTGCAACTCGACCTATTCCTGGAATACAACCTTTAATTTTAAGTCCAGAAGGACAGATTCTTGAAGGTGCCTGTGAAGGTGTTTTAGTTTTAAAAGACTCTTGGCCCGGTCAAATGCGTACTGTCTATAAAGATCATAAAAGGTTTGAGGAAACATACTTCTCAAATTATGAAGGATATTATTTTACTGGTGATGGTTGTAAACGTGATGAAGATGGTTATTATTGGATTACAGGACGAGTAGATGATGTGATCAATGTTTCAGGTCATCGTATTGGTACTGCAGAAGTTGAATCAGCACTTGTAGGACATCACAAAGTGGCGGAGGCAGCCGTTGTGGGTTATCCACATGATATCAAAGGACAAGGTATTTACGCGTTTGTTTCTTTAAAAAATAGCGAAGAGCCTTCAGAGGAGTTAAGAGCTGAGCTTATTCAGTGGGTTCGTAAACAAATTGGGCCAATAGCTTCACCTGATAAACTACAATGGGCGCAGCATTTACCAAAAACACGCTCTGGAAAAATTATGCGTAGAATATTGCGTAAAATAGCAGAAAATCAACTAGACAATATGGGGGATACTTCAACACTTCTTGATCCATCAGTGGTTCAGGTATTGATTACAAATCGAATATAGTATATTCGTAGATGAATGTTTCAGGGGACGATATTCATCTCAATTTTATTATCAGTGTGTTGTGCATTTGCACAAATAAAAAAATCAGAAACACGGCAAGATCAATCTGCTAAAAATCTTTCTTATCTTGAATTTGTTGTTTCTGATAAAGGCTTTGAATCTTCGGATCGCATTTTGATAACTAAAGATGAAATTCAAAAATCACAGGCACAAAGCTTGCCAGAGCTTTTAAATAAAAAGGCTCATATAACTGTGGGATCATCACCAATTGAGCCAAATTCGATTTTCATTCGAGGAGGGAACTCGAGTCATGTTTTAATATTAATTGATGATGTTCCTGTGTATGATACAGCTACGATTGAACGAACAACAGATTTGTCAGCAATAAATTTATTAGCGATTCAATCAATTGAAATCATTAAAGGTTCGCAATCAGTCATTTATGGTGGGCAGGCTCTTGCTGGAGTTATTAAAATTACGACAGATTTTAAAACTGATCGAGCGGGGGATTTAAAAATTCAGGGTAATCATTTGCAGCAGAAAATTAAAGCTGTAAAAAATATAAAAATAAATAGTTCGCAGGCAATATTTTTAGGAGTTGCGAGTGGCTTTGGTTTTGAAAAATCTCCTGTAGAGAATTCTGATAAAAAATATTCACACGATTTATTAAATATGCAAGGTGTGTACACACAGGATTTTAGTTTAGGATCATTTTTTTTAAAGCACTCGTATTCTCAAAATATTTTAGAGATTCCAACAGTGAATGACATAACTTCGAAACCCATTGATGTTGACGACTATCAGACAAAATCTCAGATCAATCAGTCACAAATCCAATTAAAGATTTTAAATAGAACACAATTAGACTTAACTAAAAATCAAAGTGTGAGAAAATATAATTTGAGTTTGTTCAAAAATCCAAACGGATATGCTTTAAACGAAGAGTATCGGGGCGAATTAACTCAGATCAATATTAAGCAAAAAATTTTAAATACTCTGAATTTAAAATTAGATTTAGGACTAAATCTTGGCTTTGAGAAAATGACCTATTTGAGTGTGAATGAAATTAAAACAGATGCAAAAACTCAATTTGAAGGTTTCTATATTAAAAATCATTTCCTTATAGACAGAGATTTAAATATCGAAACTGGATTTCGTCGTGACACGCAAAAAAGTCATTTTTTAGCACATACTTATCAAATAGGAATTAATTATAAAAAGACAATTCGTTATGAACACTCAACGGGATTTAAAGCCCCCTCACTTTATCAACTGTACGGTCTATTTGGTGATGCAAATTTACAATCTGAAACATCTGAGACGGATACCATCATTTATGATTGGGTTATGAATAGTAAAATTTCACATTCATTTGCAGTTTTTCAAACGAGGTATTATCAATTGATTGATTACAAACCTCAGCCTGTCAATCGTTACGCTAATTATCGAAGCGCTAAAACTCAAGGTGTTGAGTATCAACTGAATATAAATCAACTTGAATCTGGTTTGTTAGGCTCGGTTGCATTTTCTTACCAAGAGCCTCGCGATGAGTTAAATCGGCAATGGTTACCACGACGGCCGCTTGTGAGTTATATGATAGCGATAGATCAGCAATTGTCTGATATTTGGACTATTGGATTTGACTATAAATTCACTGGTGATCGGGTTGATTATTTTTCGTTAAATGGTGAAAATCAAGGAACCAATTTATCTGGGTATGATATTGTAAATATGACTTTGAACTATAAGCTTGATTTCATGAATAACCGACCAATGAATTGGTTTTTAAAGGTTGATAATTGTTTTGATCAAAAATTTGAAACAAGCTATCAGTACTTTGGTGAGCGTCGACAATTCGAATTGGGTGTTCAAATTTATTTATAAGTGTTTCAATTTGAGATTAAAAATAAACTCAACTTTTAAAGCATTTAAGTCGAAAAGACATAGTTATGAAGACTCAAATAATAAATCTTACTTTTATAAGTGTAATGATAGTTTTTTTTCAATCATGTTCACCATTCGGACAGCATAGCTATATTGAAGAAATTTCTAGATCATTAGAAAATATTTATGAGGGTAAAGTCACCTCATCTTTAATTTCAGCTTCAACAGTGAGTGCAACATTAACTGTTGAGACATTAGGTGACGCGACTTTAGCAACGGGTGCTCCATCTGAAATTCCAACAGCAACAGTGCCATCTAATCCAGCTACAGCATATACAGTAACTCAAACGCTCGGAGAGCCATATCAATACTCTATGGAGGATGCGGGTGGAGGTGCTAGTTTTGCACCTGCAGCGAAAACGACTCCTGAAAACAGTTATAAGGTGTTTTCTACTGTTAAATAAATTCTAATAGATGAGATTAGTTTGAGTATAACTTTCTAAATTTAAAGAGATAAATTATTAAAGATAAAATAATAAAACAAAAGCTGAACCATTGTGAAATAGAGTGATCAAGCAGTAAAGCACCACGATCATCATTTCGCCAAAATTCTATAATAAAACGATTTAGTCCATGACCAAATAACCAAAACAAAAAAAATGACCCTTCGAATTTGAAAATACGGCTGTAAAAATATCCTTTATTTAATAAAGCCCATGTTTTAAATTTAATTAAAAATATCAAAAGCAAAACCTCAGCAAAAAACATATAAAGCTGTGTGGGATGTTTGTGTTGAATAGCCCAAGGTAATTCACAAAACTGTCCGTAGCAGCAGCCTTCAAAAAAACATCCTATCCGCCCAAAAGCATAGGAAAGTCCAACATAAGGTGTTAAGAAATCAGCCCAGGTCCAAAAATTTTGTTTTCGATGAGTGATGAAAATAAAGCTGCAAAACAGCGCGGTGATAAAACCGCCAAAATAAACAAATCCACCTTTCCAAAACTTAAACATTTCGAGTGGGAAGGTCATATAAAAATCGAGTTCCTCATAAATAATATGAAAAATTCTGGCTCCTAGAAAACCTGCAATCATGATGATAATCACTAAATCAAAAATAAATTTTCGATCATTTACTCTGTAGTTTTCAGTCTGCTTGTGAATTAATAATAAAACGAATGTTGCTGTTAACGAAATGATTAAATAAAATGTTGGTATTTGAATAAAACCAAAATCAAGCAGTGGTTTCATGAGTCTTTAATTTTTTCTTCGATTTTGTTTTTGTCGGTAAGAACTAAGTAAATTAAGACAAAAACTCCACCAACAATAGCGACGTCGGCTATATTAAAGGCAGGCCATGTTTGTTTGTTGTGATAGTGAAAATCGATAAAATCAACGACATATTTGTATTTTACTCGGTCTATATAATTTCCAATGGCACCACCAAAAACAAATGAGAGGGCGATCGTTTGAAAAACTTGAGTCTCTTTAAGTCCCCAGATGATATATAATACCAGTAGACACGCAAACGGCGGCATTGATAAAAAGAAAATTTCACGAAATGTCGCGGGTGTTTGAGCTAAAATTCCAAACGCAGCTCCAAAATTTCGAACATATGTGATGTTAAAATAATTTGGAATGATCGCAACACTTTCATGAAGTTGAAATTTTGTATGCACGATCAGCTTAGTGATTTGATCTAATGCAATCACTAAACTTGAAATTGAAATAAGGTAAATTAGTTTATTTCTCATGAGTCTTTCAAAAAAATTAAGTTAAGGCTTCGACGCATTTAGGGCATACGCCTAATGTTGCATTTCCTTTTGAAATGTCTTCAGAGTACACCCAACAGCGCACACATTTTTCGCCTGTTGCTTTTTGCGCAACAACATTAAATGCACCTTTGATCAGTTGAACATCTGAAACAATAAAAAATTCACGTAAGTTACACTTCGCATGGCTCGTATTTAATTTTTCAAGAGCGTTGAAAGTTTCACCGTCAGCGTGAATAGTTAAACTTGCCTCAAGGCTTGAACCAATGATTTTTGATGCACGCAATTCCTCTAATTTTTTTTGTGTTTCAGATCTCACTTTTAAAAGTTCATCAAAAGTCATTTCTAACTGAGGAAAACTCCATTCGGCCTGCGCTTTTGGAAAGCTCTCAAGTAAAACAGAATCATAAGCTTTTGATTTTAAATAGCCGTAAGTTTCTTCACTTAAAAAAGTTAAAATTGGAGCCATTAACTTTATAAGTGATGTTGTTGTGTGATAATAAACTGTTTGCGCAGATTTTCTTTCAAGTCCGTTGTGTTTCCATGTGTAAAGACGATCTTTTAAAATATCCATATAAGTTGCAGACAGTGTCACAGTGAAGAAATGATTTAATAAATGGTAAACTTTGTAAAATTCATACACATCATAAGCTTTAGTGACTTCGGTGATGAGCTTGTTTAACTGATGCATCATCCACTGATCAATGAGTGGCATTTGAGAGACAGCAATTTGCTCTTTGCTGAAATCAAAATCACCAAGAGCACCTAATAAAAATCGCATTGTGTTTCTGATCTTACGGTAAGATTCTGTTACGCGCGTCAACTCTTCTTTACCGCAGCCAACGTCAGTTCCGTAATCTCCGTATGATGCCCACAACCTGATAATTTCAGAACCACTTTGTTTTGAGATTTCATTCGGATCAATCACATTGCCTAATGATTTACTCATTTTGCGTCCTTGCGAATCGTTCACAAATCCGTGAGTGATCAAAGCTTTAAAAGGAGGGTGTCCCGTCGTTGCCATGCTCGATAACATCGAAGTGTTAAACCAGCCGCGATGCTGATCAGAGCCTTCTAAGTAAATATCTGCAACTTGATTTTTGTATCCGCGTTTAGCCTGAACAGCAGCATGACAAACTCCAGAGTCAAACCACACATCTAAAATATCACGGCCATGTTTGTAACCGGGCTTGCCAACAATTTGTTCTGCCGGAGTTGTATAAAAAGCTTCAATGCCACCAGCTTCAATCACATCGGCTGCCTTCATCATGACATCATAATCTGCAAAGGGTTCACCAGTTGCTTCATTATAGAAAATTGGAATTGGTACGCCCCAAATTCTTTGACGTGATAAACACCAATCGGGTCTATTTTCCATCATCGCTTGAAAGCGAGCTTTACCCCACTCCGGAAAAAATTGAACATCGTTCATGGCTTTTAAAGTATTTTTTCTGATTTCAGAACCTTCTTGATCAATACCAATAAACCATTGCGCTGTAGTTCTAAATATCAACGGAGTTTTTGATCTCCAGCAGTGTGGATAACTATGAACAAACTCAGAAAACTTAATTAAATGATTTGAGTTTTTTAATTTTTCAATGATCAAAGGATTCGCTTTGAAAATATTCATACCTTTCATTTCAGGATAGTCATCGTTGTATTGACCAGCCTCATTGACAGGACATAAAACAGGTAAGTTATATTTTAGACCCACTCTAAAATCGTCAGCACCATGCCCTGGAGCTGTGTGAACGCAACCAGTCCCTGTATCTGCGGTCACATGTAAACCTAAAACCACAACAGATTTGCGATCCATAAATGGATGACGTGCTTCAGTGAATTCTAAATCTGAACCTTTTATTTTTGAAGTTTCAGTTAATTTTAAGCCAGTTTCTTTTTCAAAATAGTCTTTGAGGTTAGTTGCGATCACCAGATTTTCAGAAATAGTTGCACCACTTGTAATGACCCCTTCAGCTTTGAATACACTGTAATCCAAATCAGGATGTAAACAAATTCCAACATTGGCTGGTAAAGTCCAAGGTGTTGTTGTCCAAATAACATAAGATGTTTTGTCTTTTGGAGAATTAAGTTTTACTAAAGTTTTATCATCAGTGATTTCAAATTTGACAAAAATCGAAGGTGATTTGTGATCATGATATTCAACTTCAGCATCAGCTAAAGCTGTTTTCAAAGTCCAATTCCAGTAAACAGGTTTTACTCCTTGATAAATAACTCCACGTTTGTAGGCGCGTGCAAATTCGCGAACTTCTTCGGCTTCGTACTGTTTAGACATCGTCAGATAGGGATTTTCCCAATCAGCTAAAATACCTAAGCGCTTGAACTGCTCACGTTGATGATTGACCCATTTCTGAGCTTCTTCACGGCATAAGGCTAAAATTTCCTGATCAGTTTTTTGAATTTTTTTATCTGCAAGATCTTTCATAACCTTGTGTTCGATTGGTAAACCATGACAATCCCAACCTGGAATAAAAGGAGCAGAAAAACCCTGCATTGATTTATATTTAATAATAAAATCTTTTAAACTTTTATTGAGTGCATGACCAATGTGAATTGACCCATTGGCGTACGGAGGACCATCGGGCATTGTAAAACCAGGATTATTTTTATTTTTTTCTTGAATTTTTTGATAGATCTGATTTTTTTCCCAACCTGCAATAATCTGAGGTTCTTTGATTGGAAGATCACCTTTCATTGGAAAATCAGTTTGTGGTAAACGGATTGTATTTTTATAGTCAGGTGTTCCAGTATTATTGTTTGGTGTATTTGAATTTTGCATGACAAGAATATAGCAGATAGATCACTCAGAGAGTAGAACTAGATAGGCTTAAGAGCTGTTTTTTGCGCAGTGTTGGAGTCGTTAAAGAATCCTAAATACCGAATTTCTTAAATTGCTTAATTCCCAAGGCGACTAAAGCACGAATGGCTTCTGCATCTGAACTTAAGTTTAAGGTTTCACGAACATCATTCAGGGCCGACATTGTTTTAGCATCAAGCATCTGTGATAAATTAACAGGTGATTGTGAAGGATCATTTGATACAAAAGAAATAGAATTTGTGGCTGTAGTCGCAGTTGAATGTGAAGAGTTTGCAGCATTCGACGTTGCTGATGTCATCGATGTATTCAATGGTCCATGAGTACTGAGAGGAGCACTGGGAATCGAAGTCCCGCCAGCAGAGGGGGCCGTTTGAAAATCTCCCATTAAGTTTGCGAGAGATTTTAACTCTTGCTTAAAATTTTGAATGCTTGGAGTTTCTAAAGAAGCATCACCATTTCTTTGCGCTTTTAAATAGAGACTGACCAAAATATTTTGATCTTGAGCCATTTCTTTTACAGATGAATTCTGTGTCAAAAGCCATGAGTAGGCCTTTTGAAGAGTTTCTTTTGTATAAGCTTGAGGAGGCAGTGGATTAACGCGCATAAGGTAACAACGCTAGTTAATCATCTATTTTCAGTCAACGTCGATTCACATTTACCGGTTGCAAAAAAAAATAGTGCAAGAATTAATCAGCCTTAATATCTGCATATTCTTTCGCCACGATTCCGTATTTTTCAATTTTACGAAGCAATGTCTTTTTAGGAATATTTGCATGTATAGCTGTTTGATTAATTTTTCCTTTAAATGTTTTTAAAGCCTTGATAATAAACTGTTTTTCGAATTCTTCCTTTTGTGCGTTAAAATCTAACGCGCCACTGTTTGATACTGCATTTGCGATAATTTCATCATCAAAATCATCTCCATCATCAACCAATGAACTTGAGTCAATTGTTAAATCATCATCCTCATCAATTTCTTTAAAGCTCAAGCTGTCAGCAGATAATTTAATTTTTTCTGATTGACTCTGAATTTTATCCATATCATCGATCAAACTGATGCCAGCAGCCAATAATACAGATTCTGGTAAGCTTCCTAAGTGAATTTGATTTGCAGATTCTAAAACAAAAGCGTGTTCAATTACGTTTTCGAGTTCTCGAATATTTCCTGGCCAGTTGTAACGTTTCATGGCCTCTAAAGCATCTTTTGTAACACCAGATATTTTTTTTCCGTGCGCTTGATTAAATTTTTTCACAAAAATATTAATCAACACATCAAGATCATCTTTTCGATCATTTAACTGTGGTAAAAATATAGGTACAACGTTTAAACGATAAAATAAATCTTCACGGAAGCGACCATCTTTCATCATTTCCTCTAGTGGTCGGTTTGTAGCTGCAATTATTCTAACATTTGTTTGAATTTCTCTATTAGAACCTACTGGTGTAAATAATTTTTCTTGCAGCACACGTAATATTTTGACTTGCATGAGTTGTGGCATATCACCAACTTCATCTAAAAATAAAGTGCCACCCTCGGCAAATTGAAATTTACCAATTTTACGTTCACTTGCGCCAGTAAAAGAACCTTTTTCGTGACCAAACAATTCTGATTCAAATAAATTTTCTGGAATAGCGGAACAGTTGATAGCAACAAATTTTTCATCTTTACGAGATGAATTAAAGTGAATAGCTTTGGCAACAAGCTCTTTACCAGTTCCTGATGCGCCTCGAACTAATACAGGAGTGTCGACTTTAGCTAATTTATGAATCACGTTAAATACTTTTTGCATTTGAGATGTATTGCCAATAATTTTTCGACCTTCGTCGACAAAAACTGGTGAAGATACAGCTAAATTTGAGATCATACGATGTGCTTGAATAGCTTTATCGATGAGGATAACGAGTTCATCTCCAGCAATAGGTTTTGATAGAAAATTATATGCTCCATCTTTAACAGCTTGAACAGCAACCTCAACAGTAGCATGAGCAGTTAACATTAAGACTATAATGCCAGGGTCAAATTCTTTAATGGCTTTGAGCGCATTCAAACCATTCATTCGTGGCATATCAACATCTAAGATAACAATGTCATAAATTCTTTTAGTAGGATCATTTGATTTAATTTTTTCAAGTGCATTTACTCCATCAAAAGCTTCCTCGATATCAAAGCGTTTCGTTCCTTCTAATGCTGAACGAATTGAAAATCGTAAGGCTTGATCATCGTCGACAACTAAAACTTTTAACATACATAAACTCCCTGACTTAAATTTTATAAGCGGATGGTTTAACTTCTAGCACAAAAAATGGCACTTTCATAGACGGTCATATATAAGGTGAATAAAGTTTACTTGATTTTTAAGAATCGACTGAAAGTTCGACAGTGAAAATTGATCCTTTTTCTTGTTCACTGGAGACAGTTATTTTGCCTTGATGAAGTTCCACAAAGTACTGGGCTAAGTATAAGCCAAGACCAGAACCTTTTATTGTTGAGGTTTTGACAGTATGAGTGCGGAAGAATTTCATAAAGATATTAGGTAGATCAATGCTCGGTATACCGATTCCTTGATCTATAAATTCGACTAAAACTTTGTCGCTTTCTTCACGTGTTTTAACTGTAACAACTGAATCTTCAGGACTGTATTTTATAGCGTTTTCTAACAGATTAGAAAAGACTTGTTTGATCAACTCAGGATCGACTTTAACTGGAAAAAGTGGTTCAAGCTCTTGAATAATTTTGATTTTTTTGACTTTAGCTAGAAACTCATGTTTTTTGATGACGTCGATAAGCAGTTGATTGATGTCCTTAGATTGCTTTTGTAACTCCACGCCCTGGCTTTCAATTCGTCCATACTGTAAAATAGCATTAATGAACTTGAGTAAGTCGTCCGAACTGCTTCGAATAGTATCTAAGGCATCTCTTTGTGAATTTGATAAGGGTTGAACGTCTTTGTAAATGACTTCTGTCATTCCTTGAATGCGAGCAATTGGGGTTTTTAAATCATGAGACATCATCGAAATAAAATTTGTTTTGAGCTCTTCAACTTGTGATAAAAGTTGATTTTTTTGATAGTATTCCCAACTTCGGCGATTTTCCTTTATGAGTCTGTAGGGTATAAAGAAATAATAACATAAAAATAATGCTAATAACGGGTGAGCAAGGCCAATCCAAAGATTAAAACACATAAATAGAGCAGCGGCTGAGAGGCTAAAACCAAATAAAGTTGAGCCTAAAATAACAAGCCCCCTTGAAGGCTTTAAGGCGAGGGTTACATAGACTGTTAATATACACATTAAAAATGTCATTAACTGATCTATGAGTTTAGGAACTCGAATTGGAGCGTTGTTTGAGATTAAAGTTTGAAATTGATTAGCTTGAACTTCAGCAACTGTTAGAGCAGTTGGTTCGCGTAAATAGGGAGTGGCAACATAGTCTTTAGTTGAACGGCCTAAGTCAGTTCCGACGATAACGATTTTATCTTTGAAGGCTTGTTCAGGTATTTTGTTTTTAATGACATCTTCAAAAGAATAAGTTGGAAATGTGCCTTTAGGGTAATAGTGGATATAAACTTGTTTTGAATCGAGTAACTCAAACTGACCTTGAATATTTTCAGTATTGAGAATTTCCGGATTGTAATAGGCTGCGATCACCGGATGCATCATCGATTGTTCTTGGTATTGAAACATGAGTCTGCGAGTGACTCCATCTTTTGCAAAAAGTTTACTGTCGGCGCTGACCGGAAAAGAATACAGTTTAAGTGAATCGAGTGGTTCTTTGAGTTTAAGATCGTCTTTTTCACCTTTCATCTTGAGATCTTGAGTTGAGATGTATAAATTTTTAAACTCTTTAGCTTGTTCTGCAAAATGTGCTTTTTCTGACTGAGTTCCATCGATATCAAAAAAGTCATTTTGTACTTGGCGAAATTCATAAACGATAAACTTAGATTTGAATTCATCTAATTTTCGAATAAGTTCTAAGTGATCAGCGAAGCTCGGATTTCCTTGATAAGTTTCAATTGTTTTAGGATTAATAATAACCAAAGCAATTTTGGGATTTATAATTTTATTAAAACCTAAGCTTGATTTTAAAATGACCCTTTGGTCGTATAAAAAACCTTCAATATAATCAAGTTTTAAAGATGAAATAAGAATTGCTGCGCAGAAAGCGAAAATAAACTTAAGAAAGAAATATTTGTTTTTAAATGAAAATAACTGACGAGTTTCCAAGAGATGTTTTTCTAATCTTTAGGATAAGACGTGATTAGAGTTAGTCACGCTCGGCAGGAGCGCACGAACCACCCGTATTTGGACCAGGACCAGCTGATTGAATCGGCTTAATTTTTTTAATGTGGATCTTTTTCATTGTCCCTCCTGCTTAATGTTAAGCAGCTCTTGCTAATTTATAATACATAATGGCTACTAAAATCAAGCTTCTCGTTCTTTTGCAAAAAAGACTGTTTTTTTTGTGTTTATCACCTGTGTGTTCACGATTGATATGCATACATCCACCACCACAAAGATGACGTGCCCAACATGTTTGGCAATTATTAAGTTCTATAAGTGATTTTGAATAGTTAGTTAACTTGGCCATGTCATATTGTTCATCGTGTCCAACAGATTCCTGGTTAATTCCAACATCCCAAGGGCATGTATAGAGACGATTTTTGGCATCCACCATCAAGTAAGTTTTTCCTGCTCCACAGAAGTTTTCAAGTCGTTGTTGATTGTCTAAAAGTCTGAAATACAGATCAAATGTTTTAATTTGGCGAAGTTTTTTTTCGCCTCCGGCTTGATACGCGAGTTTAGCAATTTGAGATAAATCATCAATAAACCTTTGATTGAGATCAGACGATTTTTCAGAATACGCAAAAACAAAATCGATCCAATCAGGTTTTAAGGTTTCAAAAAAATGATAAGTGTCTAACATGTCTGGACAATCTTGCGAGCATATCGCAGAGAACCCAACTGTCTGGACTTGTCCGCGATCAGCTAAAATTGATTTGATCGCTGATACAGTCATATCAGTAGAACTTTGACCATTTTTAGCAGGGCGAGCTATATCATTATATTTTTTTGATCCGTCGATACTAAAAGTTAAATTGATCTTCATTGTTCGAATAATATCAAGAGTTCGGCCAGATAACAGAGTGCCATTTGTCACTATTTGCAGAGATGGTGTTATGTTTAGTTTAGCCGCTTCATTAACCACATACACGTAAATAGCATGAATAGCATCTGGATGTAAAAGTGGCTCCCCTCCAACAAACGAGATCGAAAATTTACGTCCAGGTTGAATTTGATTCATAAAAAATTTTAATTGAGGAAGAGTTTTTTCTATCGAGAGTTGGTTCGTTGGCTCACCGTATGTTCCGTCTCCACCGGCAGCGCAATAGCGACATTTAAGATTACATATTTGATTGACGTTGAGTGTAATTGAGCGAATGCCGAAATCAAGTTTGCCATTTTTGACATGAGAATTAACTTCGTTGTTCCAAGTGTCGAGTGCGCTTAACGCTTCTTGCGTTTCTGAGTCGGTGGCTAGTTTAGAGTCGGGAATTGCTCCAGTATTGATATCAATCTTTGTCATTTGTTCAAAAGATTCTGGACTCATTTCTGCAATTTCTAAATTATATGCATGAAATCCAATAATTGTGTCATCAGCAGATTTAAAAGCGATAATGTCATTATGGCGTCTAAGATCAAGTGGTTTCATTTTGTCCTGCATAGTTTTACTATATTGTAAGTAGGCTGCAAAAGAGCAGCCAAATGTTATTAAAATTAATTTTGTTGAATTGAATTAGTCTAATGTCTGGAAAATATGGACTCCTCGTATGTCTAGTTTTTTTGAAGTATGTTTGTCATATAGTTTTTCAAAAATTAAACTAATTTTAATGAGAATAAATAAATGAAAATAAAATTTTGGGGAGTTAGAGGATCGCTTCCAAGCAGTTCAAGTGTTGGAGAAACCAGAGATCGACTGGTCTCTGTATTAACATCATTTGTTAAAGCTGGTCATAATAACTTGAGTGATATCGATAACTTTCTTAAGAGTTTAAGTCCGATTGATGTCAATGGCTACGGTGTTGCCACAACCTGTGTTGAGATCAGTCAAAATCAACAACGACTGATTATCGATGGTGGCAGTGGTATTAAGTATTTAAGTGACGAAATTATCAAGCAAGATAATCAAGCCGAAGAGTATCATATTTTGATGACTCATTTTCATTTTGATCATATTTTAGGGTTACCTTTTTTTCATCCACATTTTAAAGCAGGTACCAAAATTAAATACTATGCCGTTCAACAGGAATGCGAAGACGTCATTAAGTCATTATTTAATAAGCCTGTTTTTCCCGTTGGCTATGATTTATTAAAATCTGAAATTGAATTTGTAACATTAAAAGCGCATCAAAAAGTTAATATTAACGGTTTTGATGTGACACCATATTTATTGGATCATCCAGACCCATGTTATGGTTATAGAATTGAAAAAGATGGTAAGTCATACGGACATGCTGTGGATACTGAAGCTGTTCGTACGACTGAATTCTCTTTGGGAGATGATGCTGGTCTTTATAAAAATGTTGATGTGTTGCTTATCGACGCTCAATATCTTGAAGAGATGATGGCGGCTAAAAAAGGGTGGGGTCATGGAACTTTTCAAAGAGCTTTTAATATTTGTCATCGTCTTGGTGTCAAACAAGTATTTCTGGCTCACTACGATCCTAGCGATAGTTTTGCGGATATTCAGAGTTACAAAACCAAAGCCGAAGAGGTCTTTGCAAAAGACTTCAAAAATTCAAAATTTAATTGGGGCTTTGCGTATGAGTCTCAAGAAATAGAATTGTAAACCTATTTCTCAAATATGAGATTTATTTTTTTACCATCGATGACAGAATCGATTTCTTTATTTTCTACTGTCTCGGGCCATTGAAAGTCTGTAGGTAACTCCTGTTGAGTGGCTGCCTTCATAAACTCAATCCAAATGGGCACGGCGCCACCTGCTCCGGTTAATGAGGTTGGCAAATTTTGATCGAAACCCAACCACACAATTGATGTTAGATGAGGTGTAAAACCCGCAAACCAGACATCTTTGCCATCAGATGTTGTCCCAGTTTTTCCTGCTGCTGGTTTTTGAAAGCCAGAGGCATGTATGGCTTTTGCAGTTCCTGAGATGAGTGTTTCTTTCATCATGCCGATTAAGACAGATGTTTTTTCGGCAGGTGCAACTTGGTCTACTTTTGTTGAATCAAAAGGTTCATAGGTGTAAAGTGTGTCTCCTGATTGATTTTTAATTTTTTCGATAAAAGATATTTTTTGAAATTTTCCTAAGCGACTGAGTGTCACGTAGGCTTGCAAAACTTCAAGTGGTGAGTGCTCACTTGCTCCAAGCGAGGTTGATGGTATAGCTTCTATATTTGAAGTTAATCCAAAGCTGTGAGCTGTGTTAATCACATTTTCAATTTTAACTTGAGCGGCTATTTGAGCTGTGGGTGCGTTTAAGCTTTCTTTTAATGCAAAATAATATGGAACTTCTCCCCGAAATTTATGATCGTAGTTTTCGGGTTTCCATATTTTTTTATCATATTTCCATTCGAATGGTTGATCTATAAGTGGAGTTAATGGTGTGACATTTTTTTCGTTAACTAAGCCTTTTTCTAATCCTGTTAGGTAGACAAATGGTTTTATAAGGGAGCCAATTTGTCGCTTGCTGTAAAGGGCGCGGTTAAATTGAGATTGTTTGAAGCTCTGACCGCCAACAAAAGTTGTAATAAATCCCGTTGAATTTTCTGCCGACAAAACAACGCCTTGCAGTTCGTAACCTTTTTCTTTTTTCTTTATGAGTGCTTTTTTCTTTTCGGTGAGTTCTTTTATTCTTTGCTGTAATGATTTTTGTGCTAATTCTTGCAAATCTAAATCTAAACTCGTGTAAAAAACAGATCCTTCGATAGGAATATTCAGTTCTTGAGCTTGTTTTCTAACGGCTTCAAAGTAGTAAGGTGCAGTTTCTGTGGCTTTTTGTGTCAGTGGTGCTGGCATTGTGGATTGGTTGGCTTGTAGAAATTCATTTTCAGTGATGAGTTGGAGTTCTTTCATTTTTGTAAGAACGAGTTGTCGTCTTGTTTTTGCCTTTTCTGTTTTTTTCCACGGATTGTTTAACCCAGGATTGTTAATAATAGCTGCGAGTAAAGCACATTCAGATAAATTAAGATTTTGAATAGGTTTATTGAAGTAGTATTGGCTTGCGGCGCCGAAACCACGGACTTGAAAAGCTCCATTTTGGCCCATATATATAACATTAAGGTAGGTTTCTAAAATTTCGTCTTTACTCCATTTTGTTTCAAGTTTTGTAGCCATATATATTTCTTTGGCTTTGCGACTAAAAGTTTTTTCTGGAGTGAGAAAGTAATTTTTAACCAGTTGCTGAGTGATGGTACTTCCGCCTTGAGCTTTACGCATTGTGAGAATGTTTTTAACAATGGCTCGGGCTAAACCTGTGTAACTGATTCCAGAGTGATCCAAAAAATCATTATCTTCTATGGCGATCACGGCATTTAAGCACTGAACGGGATAGTCAGAGAGTTTTAATTCAACTTGCATAATGGGCTCATTATTACGAAATTGTGCGACCAAAATAGGATCAGTTTGAAAAGTGCTGATACTTTTGGTGGGTTCAAGTTGAAAAATTTGTTGAATATGAGGTGTTGCTGAGATTTCAGAAGTGGACTCTTTTTTTTCAATAGCAGATTGATTAATAATAACAACGTAGTTTTTTTCGAGTTTATTTTTTAAATAAAGGCATGTACTTGTTTTTTCTAGGCTTAATCCGATTAAATTGCTGCAGTCTTGAGCCTGAAGTATTGCAAAATCCGACGCAAGAATGGCTTGATCAGGTAATCTTTGTCTGTAGCCACTTGAATTTAAAGATGTGATGACTTTTTTTTCATCCCATTTTTGTTGAATTTTAAAGTTTAAACCTCGGGCATAATATAAAGTGGACTGAAGAATGGCTTGTGAAGTCAGTTTATCTTCAAATTCTTGCTTTATTTTGTCAGGGGTTAGATCAATTGCTTTTGCACTGAGCGCCATAGCACTTGTGAATATAAAAAAAGTGTTCTTTAATAGCAGTGAATAGTTTTTATTAAACAATTTAAAATAAGGCATAACAAATCAAATGATGAAGCTTACCGCAAGTCAAATACAAAGGTTATCTGAAAAAATTCTGAGCCAATGGAAATCTCAAAATTTAATTACTTTCAAAGTTGATGAAAAAGTCGTTTTACAAACGATAAAAGATTCTATTTTGGCTGATTATAAAAAAGAAGAAGATTTAGAAAAAGAAGTTTACGCTTTAATGGATCAAATGGAAAAACAACACGGCCAAGAGTTTCAGCGAGGAAAAATGTTTCACTTGTTAAAACAAAAATTGGCTAAAGAAAAGAAAATTATTTTATGATTATTTCAGAAGACAGACAGAATCACTTGGCGCATGTTGTAACTGATAAGGTTTGGGGCGATGATATCGTTGACTTTAGTGATGATGATGAAGCCTTCAGAGCTGCAAAGAAGGCTATCGTGCTTTTTGTTCGCGAAGACATGGAAATTGACACTAAAGCTCGTGAAAAAGTTGCTTCATTGAAACGTAATGTTATGGAAGGTACGACTGAGTGGGATATTATGTATAAAAAATATTATGAAGAGGAGAAAAACCGTCGTGGCTAAAGCAAAAAAAAACAAATCTGTGAAATCTAAAGTTGTGTCAAAAGCTAAGGCTCAAAAAAAAGTAAAAGCAAAAGCAAAGCCTGTAGTTAAGGCCAAGGCTAAAGTTAAAGTTAAAAAAGTAACTGCTAAAAAAACAAAAGCTGTCGCAAAAAAAAGCAAGTCTGTTACTGTAAAAAAAACAAATAAAAAAACGGCTGTAAAGCAAAAACAAAATGTAAAAAACAAAATTCAACCCAAGTTAAAACCTATTCAAAATAATGTTGATTACACAAAAGCGATAACTCCGTTGGGTGATCGTTTAGTTGTACGTCAAATTCAAGCAGAACGCATGACAGCCGGTGGTTTGATTTTACCTGATAGCGTGAATTCGGAAGCTGGTTATTTAAAAGGACTTGTTTTGGCTGCAGGTCAGGGTGAGTTTAGTAAAAAAGGGCATTTAAAAATCTTAGATGTTAAGGTTGGGCAGAAGATTTTGTTTTCAGAATATGCAAGTACAAAAGTGACTTTTCAAAACGAAGAATTGCATATTGTTCATGAAAAAGACGTTCTTGGCATTGTTGAGTAAAAGGGGAAATATGAAAAATTTTAAACTATTTTTATCAGGTCTGGTTGTATCATCCGTAACTCACGCTGTTTCTATAGATTGGACGGGTGGATATAGAGCAGAGTATGTGAGTATTGATCAGCCCAGTTTATCTCAGCCCAAGCAAAGTAAATCTTATGCTTTAAATTTTCTATACTTGCAGCCTAAAATTATTGGTTCGGACGGAATCAATATTTATAGCAGATTTAACATCATGCCAAATCAAACACCTGCATATAAAAACTCACAAGTTGGTGCCCTTATTGGCGGCGGTTTAAATGATGGCTCTCAGGGGACTGGTGTTAATGCGAATTCTGAAACGCAAAATTCAACATCACTTCAAGTGAGCGAACTTTATTTAAATGTTGTCCATGAGTATGGAGCATTATTATTGGGCCGAGCTCCGATTGATTTTGGTTTAGGAATTACTCATAGTGCTGGGCGAGGCGCTTTTGATCATTGGATGGATACCAAAGAGGTTTTAGCGTATCGATTTTTGGTTGATAATGTTTCGTTTGCGCCAATGTTGGCACGAGTTTCACAGTCGGACTTCGGCGGTGGTGTTTCAAATGACCAGATTTTTTTAGTGGAATATGACAATAAGGATATCGGTGCAAAAGCTGGAGTTTTTCATCAAACAAGAACGTCTGGCGCTGGAAATAACGATGCATTTGTCACTGGAGGAAATGCAATTAATGTTTACCCAAAAGGAAATTCACGAATTGGTGGATTAAAGACTCAAACTATAAATTTATTTTTAGAAAGAAAATGGACTGCTTTTGAGTTTAAAGTCGAGGCCAGCTTTTTAACTGGAGATACAGGGATTGCGACTTCGACGGGTGATGAAATTAAACTAAATTCATATGCTGTAGTTGCTGAGGCTTTGTTTCCTGCGAATGAAAAAAAATGGGAATACAGTGCAAAATTTGGAGTTGTTAGTGGAGATAATCCAGATACTTCATCTTACGAAGGCTATCAGTTAGATAAAAATTATGATTTGGGTATGTTACTTTTTAATCATAGAATGGGATTTGGAACTGATGATGTTATTGGAACAAAGCCAATTCATGCAAATGATTCAACTGGTGGGAATAGTTTATCTGTACAAAATTCTGTAGATGATGAAGCTGTATCAAACGCCATGTTCTTGGCTCCATCTATCAAATATATTTTTGATGATAAAATTGATGTGCGAACAACTTTTGTTTATGCGCAGGCAATGACAAACGTAAATAATTTTGTGGACTTCAAAAAAGATCTCGGCCTAGAATTAGATATGGAGTTAATTTACAAACCTCGTGAACGTGTTACTTGGTCAAATAGTTTTGGATATTTAATTCCTGGAGCTGCCTGGAATGCAGGAAGCAACAATAGAGACAATAAAGCTAACTTTGGATTTACAACTAAGGCCGCCATCACCTTTTAGAAAACAACGTGATGACAGCATGTACGACAGCTTAGGATGACAACAGAGACACAGAATGTGTTAAATACAGCTGGTGATGTAGGCTGAGCAGGGCCGCCGGAGGGGAAACTCTCCGGCGGATTTTTTTTTACTAAAACTCTGTATTATTTGAATTTATATTTCCAACTCGAGATGGCGCAGTTAAACCGCTATTGCTTCCTCGTGTTTGACGGTCTGGAATTGTAGATGTTGGGCTTGGAGCGTGAACTTTTAGATTTTGTTGAGATGGATTTATTGTCCACTGTGCACCTTGTCCATTGATTTTAAAAGATCCATCTTGCTGTTGCGAGTTTCCGGCGCGTGATCCAGAGTTAACGGTTTGATCAGAAGCTCCGCGTGTTTGACTCGTACGAGTTGATGCTGTTGTTGTTACTTGAGTTTTATCGTTTGAGCTTGTCGATGTATTTGTATCTAAAGTTGCTAAATTTCCGTTAATATCTTTAGCAAACGGATTATTGACAGCCATAACCATTTTACGAATATTTGGTAAATAGCTAGCGTTATAATACTTGAAAACAGTTGAATCTTGTAAGTATTCAGAATCTTTAATTCCCTCTAAGATTGAGTTTGTACTTTGTATAAAATCATAAGCTTCAACTTTAGCTTGCTCTCTATGCATCATAGCGATTTCAGGATTAGTTTTATCTGCTGCACGTGCTTGATTATAAAGTTGAACAACAGAGTTCGCTTTTGCGGTCATATGAGATTTAAATGAATCTAATGTTAGTTTTTTAAGGTCAAAGTTTTCTGGTAAAGCATCAACAAATGTTGTGATAAATGATTTAAGTTCAGATAATGATTCTGGATCATTCACATCAACAGTATTTAATTTTTTAGTTAATTTTGTGCCTACTAATTCTCTGAATTCTTTTTTAATAAAGTTCGCATTTAAAATTTCTTTACGACCTTTACTATAATATTTTTTGTCTTTAACTTCTTTAGCAAAGCCATCAACTAAACATTGTAATTCGTCATCACTTCTTCTTTCACATTTGTCTTTTAAGTTATCCATTGCAGTAATAAACGCATCTTCTAATTGATAAGCTTTGGCTTTGAGTTCACACTCTTCACGTTCTTTTCGTTCAGAACGCGATTCTTTTGCTGGATTTTCAGCAATCATACATTCATTTTTATTTTCTTCTTTCGACTCAGCGACTTTTGTTGTTTCAGAAGCTGCTGCTGTGGGGCTAACTTTAACTAAGATTTCTCTTAGGGCATCAGTCATTGTGAGTTGGATTTTAGCGCCGTTTGCAATTTCAGCACAAGCTGTACAAGGTTGTTTGAGAACATCACCTTCGATAAGATAAGCTTTTCCTGATTTATCTTCAGAGGCTGTCGCTGTTGAACCAGCTTCTGTTTTTGATTCAAGTGATTGAATAGTGGTTTCGGACTTTAATTGAATCACAACATCAGGAGATGCATCTGGTTCTTTTTTATCATCTTGTTTTTTTGAAGGTTTTGGTTGAGTCGATTTTTTTGCAGCCAATGGTTTTGATTGGGCTGGAGTCTTTTTTGGTGCAGATGCAGACGATTCAACGGGTGGAGCCTTTTGTGCTAATTCAAAAACACCACTTTGTTGGAGTTTAAGTGAATTAACTTGAAATGAGTAGTTAATGCCTAGAACTGCGAGTAAAGCTGTAGTTAAAAGCATTTTGTTTGAGTTCATTTGATATTTCATGTGTGTCCTCCACTTAAATAAGATCAATTGTCTTAGATCTACTTATACAAAGGTTAAAGCGAATGCTGGGCCATGTATTGCTCTGGTACAAATAATGTAAGTGCTTAATATTTCAATGGAAACAGCTCGTTTTTCAATAAGCGAGTATTGAATCATTATAAGATGCATGTCTAACTTTTAAAGTTTTAGAATGAGATTGTATTTTATCAGAATGAAAATGGTTATTAAATTTAAATACTTAGAGTTTTGAAGTCTCATATTAAAACAAGTATTCGATTTATTTTAGAATCAAGAATTGTCACTGGTTTTCATATAAATTTAAATTTTATTTACTTAACAGTTTGAATGAGATCTGGCAAAACAAAGTGATGAAGTTCAATTTTCAATCGACTTTTGGGAACAATAAGCTATCTGATGGAATATCTTATGATGATTGGAGTGATTGGACATGGCAATTAAGGCATTCACTCAAAAATGAACATGATTTTGGTCGATATTTTCAGCTCAGTGGTTTAGAAAAAAAAGCATTTCAAACTCAAGGGCAGCAAATCTTTAATATAAGAACAACTCCTTATTACGCATCAATTGCGAGTCAGCATGTTGAGAGTGATCCTATTCGCAAAATATTAATGCCACATGCTGATGAATTTTCAGATCCATTTCAAGCACAACTTGATCCACTTGGTGAAAAAAAAATATCTAACAATCCAGTTTCTCGTGTTGTGCATCGTTATTCGGATCGGGCCTTGTTTTTAATCACTGATATTTGTTCAGTTTATTGTAGATATTGTACAAGAAAGCATTTTACAGGTGCAGATCAGGCTTTTATTAAAAACGATGAATATCAAGCTGCACTTGATTATTTTAGATCTAAAAAAGGTTTACGTGAAATTATATTATCGGGTGGAGATCCTTTAACTGTTTCTGACAGTCAGTTAGAAAAAGTATTATCTGACTTGAGAAAAATTGAACATATTGAAATCATTCGAATTGGAAGTCGTATGCCAGTAGTTGCTCCGATGAGAGTAACGGAAAAACTTGTTAAAATGATCCGACAATATAAACCTGTTTTTTTAATGACGCATTTTAATCATCCACGTGAATTAACTTTAGAATCTGCGCAAGCTGTAGAGTTGTTTGTTGACCATGGTGTACCGGTGATGAATCAGATGGTTTTGTTAAATGGTGTAAATAATCACCCGGCAATTGTACAAGCTTTATCAAGACGATTACTTTATTTAAGAGCGAAACCATACTATATGTTTCAATGCGATCCTTCGATAGGTACTGATCATCTCAGGACATCAATTGATGATTCTCTAAAAATTCAAAAAGAACTCTGGGGGCATTTATCTGGTTTAGCTATGCCAAACTTATCAGTTGATATTCCCAATGGTGGCGGTAAAGCCTATTATGTACCTCAGTTTGAAAAAAAAATAACAGCAAATGAGCGTGTTTATCAGGGGTGGGATGGTGTTGAAGCAACATATATTAATCCAACGCCAGATAAAATTATGAAGCCAGTTGATGTCGATCCGTATTTAAGCGAGTGGAACGAATTAAAAAACGCTAAACTGGCCCAGTGATTTTTAATTATTTAAATAACTTAAGCATTTTTCGAATTGTGTCCCGTTCATCCGAGTTAGACGCTGAATTGAGTTCTTTTTGTAAAGAAGCTTTAACTTCATGAATGGCCTCATCGGCTGTTTCAAGATTTTGAAATGTTAATAAAGAATTAATTGCAACGAGTCTTTCTCTGAGTGAGCGCTTAAGAGTCCCTTGAGTTTTTGTTAAGGCCACATTTTTTAATAAATGAATAGATATCTTTTCAGCATCGATATTTTCTAGTGATGAGTAATAATATGAATTGTTAGGATCTAAAGTTAATCCAGTTAAAATGCGAGCTCGTGTTAATGTTAAGACAGCATTTTTGCCAGAACCTTGAATTTGTTCTAACAAATCAGATTGTTGATCATCTAAGTTTTTTAATATTTTACTTTGTTGATCAGGATTTAAGTTTTGAAAATATGGAGTAGCTTTTGTCCACATCACAAGCTGATTTAAATTTTCATTTAGAGAATTGAGTGGCTCCTGAGGGATTGTGTTCATATCGAACACATAATTGAGTGAGTTAAGTGTGAGTTGTCTAATATCTGATTCTTTAAAAAGTGTATTATCGAGCACACCAGGTTTTATATTTTTAAGTGATTTTAAACTCGTCTGGAGCAAGTATCTTAAACTGTGCGCACCACCTGTAAAATAAAAATTAAATTGGGCTTTTTGTAAGTTAAAAATATTTGAAATATTTTTTTCAAAATCTTGTTCATTATTAATTTCAGAAAATGAATTTATGTTATACAGAACAGCATTTAAAGATTCAGATAAACTTTGAAATAATCCAAGTTTGTATATTGGTTTTTCGATTAAATGTTGAGTTTCTGTTAACCATTGATAAGGGTTTGCTCCTGCATCATAACGATTACAAACTGGATCAACACCGCCAAGAGTTGCATCAGCATCTACATCATTGCATGAAGGTAATACTTTTGAATCTTTAATTGTCGATGCATTATTATAAAGAACATCAAGAATCTGCCGGTCATACTCAAGTAAAGGACCCTCAGAAGAATCAACGTTCGTGAATACACTCGATTCTAAATTATAGTGGTTATAATCCATTATGCTTGAAGTGTACGATCCATTTTCAGTAACTAATGAGCCTTTAAAGTTGTGGTCTAAGCCCAGCGCATGACCAACTTCATGAAATATAACACCCTTTAAGACTTCACGAGCTAAAACCTGTAAATCTTTTTTTGATTTTTGATGAAATAAAACTGTTTCAGTTAAATCGTGATAGCAATTGAATTTGAGCTTACGACCTAAAAAGGTTTTTGATTCAAGAGCAGTCTTTTTCTGTAAAGACTTGTTTTGTTTTTCTTTAATTATTTCTGCGTACTGAGCATTCTCCCAATATTCTGACGCCGTTTTTAACCAAGAAAAGGGTATATAAATATTTGAATGGGATTGTATTCCGGTCATTGGATCGGCAGCTTGAGATTCATAAGCGGCATCGCCATCTTGAACATTATCCCATACAATGACGTTATAACGTGGGTCACCGAGTTTAACATTTTCAGGTAGTTTTCCAGCAAAATGAAAACCATCTTTTCCCCACATGTGTTGAAAATATCTATTCCAACCTTCGACTGATGTTTTTACATCAGCTAGAATATCATCTTCAATATTTCTTGTAACATACCAATTCACTTGTTTATCTTGATTTAGATTAAAGCGATTAGCTGCCGCTTTTGCGATTCGACCGTCTTCAGTTTGTTGGTAGGCCGGTTCTTGGCTTAAAAATTTAAATCTTTGAGCGAGGGGTTCGTCTTCTGAATTAAAAATAGCTTTTGTGTCTTTTGAGATTAAATTTTCACGCGGGAATAAGCTTTCCATGTGTTCAACAATATCACCATTCATTGTTTCGACTGATGATTCCATAAGTAAATATTCACCTTGAGGATCAAACTCAACAGATCTTAACCATGAACCACGTGTGATGTCTTTAGTATTGCCCCAAAACATTTGTCTTAAGATGTGCGATGGCTTATTGATTTCGACGGTGATTGTTTCGGCTGTTTCAGCAAGAATGTTAAATTCATTTAAAAGTCGTTCTGGCTTATTGACATCAGATTCAAACTTCCAGGATTGATCGATAACGAGTTGAAGATTTGAGCCTTGTTTTCTGAAAAATGCAAGTTCGTGACCCATTGTATAGACCTGATTAAATAATAATGAGTCTTGATCATAAATTGAAGAGTGTTGCAGATCAGCTCCATACAAAAATTCACGATTAAATAATTTTGATTTATTAAAAGTGATAACTGCTTGAACTTCAATAGCTGAAGAGGTGATGTGCTCAGACAGTCCTGTCGATTTATAAGGTTTAAGTAAATCGCGCGGTTCTTGATTTTGTTCAATTTTTTGAACGACTTTGATAGATTCTTTTGGCGTACAACTTGATAATCCTAGTAAAGTAATTGCACAATTTAATACTGTTAAAACAACAAAATTTTGATTTCGAATGAGTTTTTTCATGGAGTACAATTAGACGTGAAACAGCTTGGAATCAACAGAAAACAATACTGGGATTAAATTAATTTTTAAGTTGCGAGGTCTGTCATTTAAATAAACTATAAACGCTCTAGCCGTGCATATTTTGCAACAAATTTTTTAATCGTATTATCTTGAAATAAAACACTAATCTTTAAATTATCACCAGATCCTTCCACAGCGAATATGGATCCTGCACCAAATGTCGGATGACGGACTTTCATTCCTTTTGCATAGCCTTGTGATCCGCCGGACTTGATAGATGATGATTGTGTCATATCGTCATAATCAGGAAAACTTTGGTTATCATCATCATAAGATGATGAACTTGTTGAGTTATAAAATCCCGAATGACTATTCGATTGATTATTTTGACCATATCGTGAGGCAAATCCATTTGCTGGAGCGTGTGCGAGTACGGCTGATGTTTGCTGAATAAGTTCTTTGGGAATTTCTTTAATAAATCTCGAAATGGGATTCATTTGTTCCTGTCCCCACACACGACGCATTTTAGCATGAGTTAACCATAGTTTTTTACGAGCTCGAGTCATCCCAACATAGGCGAGTCTGCGCTCTTCTTCCAGCTCACTGCTATCGTTTTCTTCGTTACGCAGTGATGGGAAAAGATTTTCTTCGCAGCCAATAATAAACACGTAAGGATATTCAAGTCCTTTAGAAATATGCAAAGTCATCATCGTAATAGCATTATAAGATTGATCAACTTGATCTTGATCAGAAGCTAACGTCATTTCTTCTAAATAGTTAGAGAGTGTGGCATCATCGCCGCGCTCTTTTTCAAACTGAACGATTGCATTATCAAGTTCTTCTAAGTTGAGAATGCGTGCTTCCGACTCAGCTGTGTCTTCTTTTTTTAACATTTGTAAATACTCAGTTCGATCTAAAACTATAGAGTAGAACTCTGAGAGTTTGTAATTTTGAGCCTGAGAAATAAGATCCTCTGCGATTTCTAAAAAGCGACGGAGTTTACCAGTTGTTCCAGCGTTAAAATCACGGTTATCAATTGTTTTTTGTATGGCTTCATAAAATGAAATTTTATTTTCAGCAGCAATAAAATCGATTTGTTCAACAGTGGTTTTTCCTATGCCTCGTGCAGGTACATTTATGATTCGTTTAACTGCAATGTCGTCTTTAAAGTTTGAAGCCATACGTAAGTAAGCGAGCATATCTTTGATTTCGGCTCGTTCGTAGAAGCGTACACCACCAATGAGTTTGTAAGGTAGGGCTAGAGATCGAAGCTGTTCTTCAAGTACACGAGATTGAGCATTAGTTCTATAAAAAATTGCAAATTCATTTAAGGCCTCACCTGATGCAATCAAGCCTTGAATTGTTTTAGCAACGTATCGTGCTTCATCATATTCATTACGTTCTTCACGAACACTGATGAGCTCTCCAGGTTCATTATTTGTAAATAATGTTTTATCCTTACGTTCGGTGTTATTTGAGATCACTTTTGTTGCCGCAGTGACTATACGAGCAGTTGAACGATAATTTTCTTCTAATTTGACAACAACGGCTTCAGGAAAGTCTTTTTCGAAATCGAGAATATTGCTAATGTCAGCACCACGCCAAGAGTAAATAGATTGATCTTCGTCTCCGACAACACATAAATTTCGATGCGCTTTGGCTAGCATTTGAACGAGTAGGTATTGGATATGGTTAGTATCTTGATATTCATCGACCATTATAAAACGAAATTTATTTTGATATTCAGACAGCAAATCAGGATACATGCGAAATAAATCATAGGTTTTAAGAAGCAGATCATCGAAGTCTAAGGCATTAGCGCGTTTCATTTCCTCTTCATAGCGCGTGTAAACTTCGAGCGTTTTTTGATCGACAATATTTTTAGAGCCATTACGTAAATTTTCTGGAGCTAAACCGAGCATTTTTGAATTGCTGATACGAGACTGAAAACTTTTAGGAGGAAACATTTTATCGTTAATGTTTAATGCCTGCATCACTTTTTTAATTTGTGATAATTGATCAGAAGAATCGTAAATCGTAAACGGCTTTTTATAATCGAGTAAATCTATATGCCGTCGGAGTACTCGAACACAAAAAGCATGAAAGGTGCTAACCCAGAGGTCGCGTGTAACGGGTACGCCAATTTCAGATAATAATTTATAAATTCGATGTTCCATTTCTTGTGCGGCTTTGTTTGTGAAGGTCACGCATAAAATTTCCTCTGGCGCGCAGATGCCTTGTCCAATAAGGTTGGCCATGCGATGAGTTAGAACCCGAGTTTTTCCAGAGCCGGCTCCGGCTAAAATAAGTAAAGGACCGTCTAAAGTTTCGACAGCTTTTTTCTGTGATGGATTCAAATTATATGTAAGCTTTTCAACAATATTCATGTGAGAACAATTAATACCTTCATAAATTGAGAATTTCGACGAAATATTCTATATTTGACGCAACGAATTTTGACGCATGTTCAGTCTAAAAATTCATTTAGTAAAGATTAAGCAAAATGGGTGGGGATAATCTAAATGTTGAGTGTTGCACATCAAAATAGGTCTTTAGGTTTACATTTTTTGAGTATCTCTTTTATTGCGATTGTCTCATTTGGTTGCCATTCAACTCGACCGGCAGATATGCCGCAGGGTGATGTTCAGGTTCAAATCCCGTTGTCCATTGGTGAAGGTGATCATGTTGAGTATCAATTAAAAAATGTTGTTTTAAAAAAAATTGAATCTCTTCGTCATGTTCGAGGAGCATTTGCTCAGTTTTATTATACGCCAGGTCTTAAAAACAACCGTTTGGACGGAGTTTCGCCTTTAGCATTTTTTATTCAAACTGCTCATCAATTGTTTATACCAAAAGACGAGTTATCTACTCAAATGGCTACGATGTATTATCACTTTCAAGAACTCAATTTAGCTGCGATTGATCTAGGACTCAATGAGTGGGTTTCTAATACAGCACAAGTCGCCATTCAGGCGCGTGTCATGGATGAAGATAGTCAAATTATGAAAAATAATGCTTTTTTTGATGGATCTTCTCAATCATTTGTTTTTGTACCTTTTGATTTAAATGATCTTCCAATTACTGTAAATGGTGGCATTATTGCACATGAATTTTTTCATTCGATTTTTTATAAATTAATATACGAAGTCATTCAGAAGAAAAATATTCCTATTGCGCAAAAAATTCATTCTCAAACTACGCATAATGAAATGACTGATTTAGAAAACATGACTCAGCAAGATTTATTTAATGAAACATATTTGCGGGGCTTAAATGAAGGTTTAGCTGATTACTGGGCTTGGTCATACACGACAGATTATGATTTTTTAAAATGGTCATTAAGCGCAGAAACAGGAAAAAGAACATTAAAAAAACAACCAATTTCATATGAAACGACAAAAGACATCGAAAATGAAATCACTCGTGCTAATGTGAATTCAGATTATCCGAGTCAATATTTGGGTCGATATATTTATGAAATTGGAACTGGATATGCGAGATTTTTAAAAACTTTAACCGAATTAATATCTGAAGAAAATGAAATCAGTTTAGAAGCTGCTAAACGTGAGGTGGCATTACAACTGATCAGTTATCTTAAAACTTTGCCGATTCAAATTAATGATCTAAAAAAACATGAATCTTTAAAAGTTAACAGTTTATTTTTGTTTTTTGCGCAAGATGCTCATGGTCGTAAAATGAAATTAAAGCAATGTCAGCATATTCGTGATTACTTAGCATATGATGGTGATCAATTTGAATGTCAAACAGAACTCAATTTTTTTAAAGTAGTTAAAAAATGAAATATTGTATTTCCTTAGTTGTTTTAATGTTTACACAAATGGCCTTGGCAGAAATTCATTTATTTTTGCCTGGTATACAAATACGATATCAAGATTCTATAACACAAGCTCGTGAACAAAAGGTTTATCAAAATTATTCAGTTCAGTATCAATACGATTATTATCTCATTGGTTTAGAGCATAATAAATTGAGCGAGGAATCTGGAAACTCTTCACTAAGGGTGGAGAGTCTCGTTTCAGAAACATTATTAATTGCAGGATATTCCTTTTGGAGTTTGAATTTAGAGCAATTATCTCAGAATGAAAAAAAATTTGGTTTAGCTCGATTTGAGTTAGTACTTCAGAGTTATTTAGGACAAACTCAAACTAGAGTTAAAACAATTTTGTTGTCGCAATCAACAACCAACAATTCGCAAGAAGACACTGTGATTGGATTGGGTGGGAATGTTTTATTTAAATTCGGATATTTTTTAGCAAGTTTTGATGCTCGATATTTGCAGTCAAAAAACTTTTCACCGAACTGGGTTCCACTTGCTAATATTAAAATTGGTTTAAATTTAAACTATTAATCTTTGTTATTTATTTTAAATTCAGAAAAGATTACTCTGTGGGAGTAATCTTTTGAACGATTGCTGAAGTTAGTCTGTTTTTTTCCATCAAATCTTTTTTGTACTCTTGGGCTTCAGCGGTTGTTTTGAACTGACCTACTTGAACGCGGTACCATGTTTTCCCTTTAATTAAAGCTGGGATTGTATTGGCCTTATATCCACGAGCAACTAGGGAATCAGATATTTTTTTAGCTTCAGCTTCTTCCGGGTAAGATCCAATTTGAACAGTGTACTGCTGAGCTATTGGCGCACTGTTTACTTTTGCGGGAATACTTGCAATATCGCGCTCTGTTGATACTTCGTTTGTGGAAACTTCTTTGATTTCTTTTTCAGATGTTTTTTGAGTTGCGGCATGATGACTCACTGAATTGTGACTTTCATTTTTTGAAGTAGTCTCTGTGCTGCGAGTAGAATCCTTTTTAGGAACAGTTGTTTCTGGTTGATTGGCAAATTCCTCAGCCAATTTTGCAACGTCGGCATCTGTTATTTCGCCATCCGAGGCTTGTTCTGGTTTTGTTTCACCATGAGCTTCAGCTTTTGCGTCATGATCTTTTGGACTGTCTCCGTGTTCATTCGTTGTTGAATGAGTGTCTGTTTGTTCTGAAGCGTGATTTCCGTCAGTTGGTTCGATTTTTTTGTTCGGTTCTAATTGAGCCAAACGATGTTGATTGTCTGAGTATTTTTTACCGACAAAAGTCCCGATTGAAAATGAGAACAACGAAATAAAAAATACCAATGAAAGTTCAATAATTCTGTTTGTATTTATAGTCATAATTTGCTTCCTACCTAAAAAAAGTATAGCCTAAAGTATACCTGAAAGAAAAAAAATTGGTCAATCAACAGGCGGAATCTATGGAAAAGTCTAGTTTTAATGCTGCAATGAGAGCTGTTCAAGCTGGTCGAGCTTGTTTATTAGGATATTTTGGTAAGATTAATAACATTTTAGAAAAGGATAAGTCGGCTGGGCTAGTGAGTGAAGCCGATCGCGAATGCGAAAATCTTATGAAAAAAATGTTAGCAGAAGACTTTCCTGATTATGATTTTTTAGGAGAAGAAACGGCTTATTTAGAGGGCCAGGATCAATTTAAAACTTCGTTAAAACCTCGTTGGATATTAGACCCATTGGATGGAACTACGAATTTTGTACACAAATTTCCTATTTTTTGTATTTCTTTAGGTTTGGAAGTTAATGGAGAGATTCAGCTTGGAATCGTTGATATGCCAATGCTTAATCAAACATTCACAGCCATTAAAGGACACGGTGCCTTTTGTAATGGTGAGCGATTAAGTGTTTCTAAAACGGAAAATTTTGATCAAGCATTTATGTCGACAGGATTTGTTGCTGAAAGTCGCGAGGTTTTGTCTGAACAATTAAAAATATTTGAAGATGTGGTTTGGAAAGCGCGAGCCATTCGACGACCGGGTGCTGCTGCTTATGATCTAGCTTTAATTGCGAGTGGAGTTTTTGATTTGTATTGGGAAAAAAATTTAAAGCCTTGGGATTCAGCCGCGGGGTTGTTGTTGGTGCATGAGGCGGGTGGAGTTGTCCGTACGTTTGAAAATGAAGAATATCATCCATTTAAAAAAAGCTTAATAGCAGGTAATCAAGTTATTGTCGAAAAATTTCAAAATGAAATTTCAAAAATTATCAAAACTTAAACCGACAAAATCTTAACAGGACTAGTCAGATATTTGGTCTTTTTTTTCCTAGACAATAGTCTTTTTTAATCAAAAACAGTGTTCAGATGTAATTATTTTGACGGTGATTTAATTTTTCCAGTGTGCACTGACTAAAGTCTGTTTGGCACTTGTGTTGCTAACATTTCATTGAAGGCATAAAAATAAAATTTTAGATAAGCTTACTTTTTAAAAAAATCTAAAGATTTTGAGCTGAATTCAAGGAGGAATTCGTGGCTGAAGATAAAGCAGCAAAGACAGACGCAGCACCTGCAGATGATGCAACAAAGAAAGCAGCTGGACAAAAGCCTATTGTGCTCATTGCACTCGTCGTGATCAACATGCTCGTCGTTATGGGTGTAGGGTTCATGATTTATAAAGGTAAAAAGAAAGAAGACGAGAAGCCAACAATTGATCACGTTATTCAAGGTGAACATAAAACTCAAGAAGAAGAAAAACACAAAACCGAAGAGATCGGGAAAGTTATTCCATTGGAAACTTTTATTGTGAATTTAGCAGGAAGCCAAGGACGTAAAGTTTTAAAAGTGAATATGGAGTTTGAAGTTAAAGGGAATAAAGAGGGTGATGGAAACATCATTGGTGAAATTGATACGCGTAAGGCTCAAATTCGTGATTTTATTATTATTATTTTGTCGGCAAAAAAATATGAAGAAATCGCGACGAAAGAGGGCAAGGATTCTTTACGGAGTGAGATTAAAGACAATATTAATACATTTTTAAGTAAAGGTAAAATTACAAACGTTTACTTTACCGAGTTGATTTACAACTAAGGAGAAATACTTTGAATCAAATACTTTCTCAAAGCGAAGTTGATGCATTATTAGCCGCAGTCAGTGATGGAGATGTACCTACTGGTGGACCAAAAGCATCATCTGGTGGTGGCGGTGGCGGACCAGCAGCGGGATCTTTTGGCGCAGTATCTACAGATAAAAATGTCGTTGCTTATGATTTGACTAGCCAAGATAGAATTATTCGTGGGCGTTTGCCTCAGTTGGAAGTTATTTATGAAAAATTTATGAGAGCATTTCGAGTTTCGTTGTCATCTGCTCTTAGAAAAATTGCTTCAATTACTTTAACATCGACTGAGTTTATTAAATTTGGTGAATTTATTAATACATTGCCAATTCCAACGTGTATGAGTGTTCTGCGTTTTAATAATTTACGTGGTTCGGCGTTATTCGTCATTGAGGCGAAGCTAGCCTATGCACTGGTTGATTCGTTTTTTGGTGGATCTGATCGTCCTTATTCAAAATTAGATGGTAAAGAATTTACTCCGATTGAACTTCAAATAGTTAAAAAAGTTGTAGAACTTGCAATTGATGATTTAGAGCAAGCTTGGGCCACGATTGAAAAAATCGGTTGTTCATTCCAGCGAACTGAAATTAATCCACAGTTTGTTGGTATCGTGCCTCCGACTGATGTTGTTATTGCAACAACATTTGATATTGAATTAGAAAATATAAATGGAACAGTTTCAATTGTAATTCCTTACGCAACTATTGAGCCAATTAAACAAAAACTATCAACAGGGTTTCAAGTTGAATCCGATCAAACTGACAAAAGATTATGGACAGCAATTATTAAAGAACAGCTTTTGGAAACAGAGCTGGATATTAAAGTGAACTTAGGTGAAACAGAAATCAGATTAAGAGATATGATGAATCTAAAAATTGGAGATGTTATTCCGTTAACTCAAGATTCAACTGGTGAGTTAGATATTCAGGTCGAAGAAGTTAAAAAATTTAAAGGCTACTACGGAGTTCATCACGGTACAGTTGCGGTGCAAGTGACGAAACAAATCGAAAAATAAGGGAGAGGCATCATGAGTCAGGATCCAGTAGATAAAATGTTAAATGAATTAGAGGGAGACAATCAGGCTCCATCAAATGGCACGGTTACGGGTTCAACAGCCAAAGACAGAAATTTAAGTTTAATAATGGATATTCCATTGCGTGTAACAGTTGAACTTGGTCGAACAAAAATGCCTGTGAGTGAACTCTTAAACTTAACTCAAGGTTCAGTTATTGAGTTAGCAAAACTGGCTGGTGAGCCTATGGAAGTTCTTGTTAATGATAAATTGATAGCTCGTGGTGAAGCCGTTGTTGTTAATGAAAAATTTGGTGTGCGTTTAACAGATATTATTTCTCCGACAGAAAGAATCGAGCAGTTAAAATGATGAAAAATATATTATTTGCAGTTTTTATATTTGTGTTTTCAATTTGTATTGGCATACAACCTATTCAAGCTCAGACTGTGCAAAATACCCCCGAAGATCAAATACCATTAACAATTGAGACTGCAAACAAAGCAAATGATCATCAGTCTCAATCTGGTAAATTAGTTTTAACATTGGCACTTCTAGCAGGTATGTTGGGAGCTGGTTATTATTTTATCCGCAGGTATTCATTTTCTAATAAAATAAGTAAATCAAATTTGCAAATCAAGGTGTTAACCACTCATCATTTGGGACCTAAAAAATCTTTAGCAGTCATTCGTGTAGCTGGTGAATCTATTTTAATTGGTGTAACTGATCATAATGTTTCAATGATTAAATCATTATCCTTGATTGATGATGAAATCCCAGTTGATGTGGCTCCGGCAAGTTTTGATTTAGCGTTAAAAGGTGAAAATAAAAGTGCGATGATTGAAAGCTTGGAAGAAGATGTTGAAGATGACTTCTCGTTTTCAGGTATTCGTTCAACAGTTTCTCAAAAATTAAAATCCATGAGGAATATTCAGTAATGAAAAAAAAATCGATATTTATTTTTGCGATTAGTTTTTTATTTGCGCATTTAGCGTTGGCGCAAGTTACTTTGCCAACATTGAATCTAGGATTTAAAACGACTGAAAATCCAACGGATGTTGTTAATGCAATTAAGTTAGTTATTTTGATGACTGTATTAACATTGGCACCGGCTATATTAATCATGATGACAGGTTTTGCTCGGGTTTTGATTGTATTATCTTTTTTAAGACAAGCTATGGGTGTTCAGCAACTACCGCCTAATCAGCTTTTGGTTGGTTTATCTTTATTTATTACTTTTTTTGTTATGCAACCCGTTTTTACAGAGATAAATCAAAAATCATTACAGCCTTATATTGCGGGACAATTAGCGCAAGAACAAGCATTTGAAAATGCGGTCACCCCTCTTCGAAGGTTTATGTTTAGTCAAACTCGAGAGCAAGATTTAGCTTTGTTTTTAAAGCTGTCGAAAGTTGAACAACCTAAAACACGTGCGGATGTTCCGACAATGGTTTTGATACCGGCCTTTATCACTTCAGAATTAAAAACTGCATTTATGATAGGGTTTATTATTTTCTTACCATTTTTAATTATAGATATATTAGCAGCAAGTGTTTTGATGGCTATGGGGATGATGATGGTTCCACCGGCAGTTATATCTCTTCCTTTTAAAATTATGCTTTTTGTAATGGTCGATGGATGGACACTTTTAATCGGCTCTATGGTTAAAAGTTTTGGGTAGGAGATAAACATGGGTGAAGACATTATTTTGCAATTAGGACAAGATGCTATCAAAACAATGGTCATACTTTCTGCACCATTGTTGCTAAGCACACTTGTCATTGGTCTAGTTGTTAGTATTTTTCAGGCATTAACTCAAATTAATGAAAATACACTCACCTTTGTTCCCAAAATGATTGTCATTGGAATAGTTATATTATTAGCGGGGCCTTGGATGATGGATGTCATGAAATCATACACAGTCAATTTATTTGATAACATGGCCACGATTGTAAGGGAACCTTAACTATGTTTTCAGTATCGCAGCTCAATGAAATTCAAGTTATTGCGTTCGGGCTTATTTTGCTTCGAATGTCAGGATTTGTTTTTACGGCTGCGATCATTGGTACAAATTCTGTGCCTGTTCCAGTTAAAGTTTTATTTTCTGTTGTGTTAACAATGACAGTATTTAATTCAGTTGCTCATGTCCAAGAGCTTGTTCAATTAAAATCAATCGAAAATGAATTAATTATGTTGGCCATTAAAGAAATATTAAGTGGTGTTATAATTGGTTTTGTAACTCGAATTTTCTTTTTTGCAATTACAATGGCTGGAGAATTAATTTCTGTCGCAACAGGTTTGGGGCAAGCACAAATTTTTAATCCAATGGTCGGTAATATGGGTAATGTTATGGAGCAGTTTTTTGTGACCTTAGCGACTTTGTTATATTTAGGATTAAATGGGCATCATTTTATGATTCAAGGTTTAGTTTCTAGTTTTGATGTGATCAAGTTGGCACAGGTTTCAATTAATACAATTGGTTTTGTGGATGTCGTTCAGGCGACACAACAATTTTTAACATTTGGTATTCAAATCGCGGCTCCAGTTTTGATTTCTATGCTCATAGTGCAGGTTGGAATCGGAATATTAAGTCGAGCTGTTCCACAGATTAATGTTCTTATGACATCAGCTTCGATTACAATATTACTTGGTATGGTTATTTTATTTATCAGCTTACCTTTGATGGTATTGCAACTAAATGGTTTATTAGAAGTGTCAACATCGGAGTTGTTTAAGTTTATTAAAACTCTTTAATTCTAGGAAGGAATTAATTTGGCTGAAGAGCAAGATGAGAAAACAGAACAGGCCACAGACACCCGCAGAGAAGAGTTTCGCAAGCGAGGTCAAGTGGCAGTAACCAGAGAGTTAGCTACGGCGCTAGTATTTCTAGCTTCTGCCGTTATGCTCGTTTCTGTTGGTCGATTCTTTTTTCAAAACATGACTGAAGTCTTTAATGTGAGCTTTGGAATATCGATGTTAAAGATGGTTAAGCAAAACCAAATGGGTGATTTATTTTTCTTTGTTGGTGGCAAAATTATGTTGTTATTAGCTCCAATTTTATTATCTACAATGATTATAGGAGTTATTGCACAACTACTGCAGACAGGAATCTTGCAGGTTGAAGATGCTTTAAGTCCTAATTTAAGTCGTTTAAATCCATTAGCAGCGATCGGTCGAATATTTTCGATGAAAGGGATCGTTGAGTTTATAAAATCGATGCTTAAAATGATTGTTATTTTGGGAACAATATATTTTTTGTTGAAATCAGAGATTAATCAAATTCCTCACTTGTCTCATATGTCACTCAATGAGTTATTCACCTATACGGGTAAAGTTCTTTTTAAATTACTGATGGGAACTGGAGTGTTTATTTTAGTTATTGCTGTTGCAGATTATTTTTTTCAAAGATGGCAAATCGAAAAAGAAATGATGATGACTAAGCAGGAAATTAAAGAAGAGCATAAGTCGCGCGAGGGTGATCCAATGATTAAAGCGCGAATAAAAAAAATCCAACGTGAAATGTCTCAACGTAAAATGATGCAAGCTATTCCAAAAGCAGACGTTGTTATCACTAACCCAACACACATTGCAGTTGTTTTGAAATATTCTGATAAGTTACCAGCTCCACAGTTAGTGGCAAAAGGTGCAGATTTAGTTGCTGAACGCATTAAACAAATTGCTCGTGAGCATAATATACCAGTTATTGAAAATAAACCATTAGCGAGAACAATTTTTAAAACTCTTAAAATTGGCCAAGTGATTCCGCGAGATTTATTTGTAGCTGTGGCTGAAGTTCTTTCATATGTATTTAGATTAAAACGAAAAAGAAAAAAACAAAGACCAAGTCAAGTTAACGATTTAAGAACGTAGTGAAATTGAATAATAAAGTAGGATGAAGATGGATAGTATATTTCAATTTGTTAAAAAATTTGAACGATTCACAAAAAACTCTGATTTATTTATAGCGTTGAGTTTGTTATCAATATTAGCAGTTATGATCATTCCGTTGCCTCCGATCATGATTGATATATCATTAACGTTATCTTTAGCAATTAGCGTTCTTATATTGCTAACATCTGTTTACATAACAAAAACTTTAGAGTTTTCATCATTTCCGTCGTTACTCCTTATGACGACACTTTTTAGATTGTCCTTAAATGTTGCTACAACACGCTTGATTTTATCTCACGGACACGAGGGGCCAGCAGCAGCTGGATCAGTGGTGCAATCGTTTGGTAATTTTGTCGTTGGTAATAATTACGTTATTGGGTTTATTATTTTTGTCATACTAGTTGTTATTAATTTTGTTGTAATTACCAAAGGTTCTGGTCGTGTGGCGGAGGTTGCAGCCCGATTTACTTTAGATGCAATGCCTGGAAAACAAATGTCAATAGACGCTGAATTGAATGCCGGTGCAATTAATGAAGTCGAAGCTCGAAGACGTCGTAAAGAAGTTGAACAAGAGGCTGATTTTTACGGAGCAATGGATGGTGCTAGTAAGTTTGTCAGAGGAGATGCAATTGCTGGTATAATCATTACTGTTGTAAATATCGTTGGTGGCTTATTAATTGGTGTACTTCAAAAAAATTTAGATATAGCAACAGCGGCAAAATATTATACTATGTTAACGATCGGTGATGGATTATTAGCTCAAATTCCAGCTCTTATTATTTCAACGGCTGCAGGTACGATTGTCACTAAAAGTGGTAGTGAATTAAATATGGGTGCTGAAGTCTCAGGGCAACTTTTTAGTAATCCTAAGCCTATTTATGTTTCATCGGGAGTATTGGCAGCGTTAGCATTAGTGCCGGGTTTGCCGACTGTTCCTTTTTTATTAATGGCAGCAATATTAGCTGGTTTTGCGTGGATTTTAGTTCAATACAAAAATGAAAAAATTAATGCTGAAAAGAAAAAATCTGAAGCTGAGTTAAATATACCTAAAAAAGAAATTATCGATTCAGTTCAGGGTGTTGATATGCTTGAACTTGAAGTTGGTTACGGGTTAGTGAAGGTTGTTGACTCATCTAAAGCTGGTGATTTGCTCGAAAGAATTACGTCTATTCGTAAGCAGTTCACAATTGATTTGGGAATATTAGTTCCAAGTATTCATATTCGCGATAATTTAACATTAGCGGCTGGTGAATATCGATTTATGGTTAAAGGTAACAAAGTTGGTGGTGGAATTTTAAAGCCAGATATGTTGATGGCTATGGACCCTGGTAATGTTACAACGCGTGTTGATGGTATTCCGACTAAAGAGCCAGCCTTTGGATTAGATGCTGTTTGGATTAGCCAAGCAAATAAAGAATCGGCTGAAATGGCAGGATATACTGTCGTTGATTTGCCAACGGTCATTGCAACTCACCTTACAGAAATGATCAGAACACATGCTCATGAGTTATTAGGACGTCAAGAAGCATCACAATTGATCGAAAACTTTAAGAAAACTCATCCTAAAGTGGTTGAGGATTTAATACCAGATACAATGTCTTTAGGTGGTGTTGTTAAAGTTTTACAAAATTTACTGAAAGAACAAGTTTCAATTCGTGATATATTAACTATATTTGAAACTTTAGCAGACGAAGGTGGTCGAACCAAAGATTTAGATTTACTCACAGAATCTGTGCGAAAACAACTATCACGTTCGATTACTTCAAAATATTTGGCTGAAGATGGGACTATGTCGGTGATGACATTAGACTCTAAATTAGAGGAACTCATATCAAATTCACTTTTACAAACAGAACAGGGTGTTCAACTTGTAATGGATCCACAGTCGGCTTCAAAAATGATTTCCAATTTAGCCAATCAAATTGAAAATCATCCAGAAATCGCTGGACAACCTATATTATTGACTAGTCCAACTGTTCGCAGACACTTGTTTAAGTTATTATCTAGGTTTATTCCACAGTTAATCGTTTTATCGCATGGTGAAGTTTCTACGGATGCGCAAGTCCAATCTGTAGCAGCTGTTAGTTTGGCATCTTAAGGGAGCAATGAAAAATGCAAATTAAAAAGTTTGAAGCAAGAACAATGAAGGAAGCTCTCGAAATGGTCAAATCTCAATTAGGACCTGATGCAGTAATTTTATCTGCGAAGGAAGTAAACAAAGGATTTGGTTTAGTTGGTGAAAAAAGTATTGAAATCACTGCGGCCTATTCAGAGACAGTTTTGCAAAATAAAAAATATGTAGAGAATAAAATGCCTGAGCATTTACGAGAACAATTTAATAAAACGACAGCTAAAATACAAAAGCAAACAATTCAAAAAGCCTATACGAATCAAATTCAACAAATTGAACGACAGACTCAGCAAAAAAAACCTCTTTTTGCCGCTAATGTGACTCAGCGAAGATATGCAGACATTGAAACTGATGAATCCTCAGTTATGTTGGATTACCATAAACCACTCACACAATCACAAGCTTCTATCAACAGTAATTATAATCAGTTTTCTAAAATAGCAAGCCAGTCGCAGGCTGTGACTCAAAAAGCACAAGCTGATTTTAATAATATCGAAGTTGAAAAGTTAAAATCTGAAGTTGAGCAGTTGAAAACCTTACTCGGACAATTTAAAAATATACCACAAGCTTATATACAAGCTCATCCAGGTGCAGATCATGGTGTTAATTATCAACTCAGCTCCCATTTTCAGGATTTAGTGGCAAAGGGAATTTTGCCTGAAGTTGCTGGCGAGATTCTAAAACAAGCTCAGGCTATGATTCCTACTGAACGCCAAAGTCAAAAAAATTTAATTGAAGGATTTGTTGCAAAATATATTTTAAAATCCATTCAAATTCGTTCGGATTACAGCGATCAATTTCATTTATTTATGGGTCCGTCGGGTTCTGGAAAATCATCGACAATGATTAAATTGGCTAGTGATTTAGTTTTGAATCATAAGAAAAAAGTAGCGCTGATTTCTACAGATACAATTAAAATTGGAGCAGATGAACAAATGAAAATATTTTCTCAAATATTAAATTTGCCGTTCATTTCAATTCGATCGCAATCTGACTGGATGAAAATAATGCCATATTTAAATCAAGTTGATCATATACTCGTCGACTTTGCCAGTCTCAATTTAAAGTCTGCTGACGAATATGAGTATTTAAGAAATATGATGCCACCAGTTTCTGATTCAATTTCAAATCATCTTGTTTTGTCAGCGACGTCAAAAGATTCCGATTTGTTAGATGTTTATAGAAAATATAAATCATTACGAATGACTGATGTTATTTTCACAGCGTTAGATGAGGCCACTCAACACGGAAACATTTACAATTTTACTCAGAAAACAAAAGAGCCACTTTTTGCTTTTGGAATAGGACCAAAAACGCCAGAAGATTTTGAACATGCGACTGCCGAAAGGATTTTAGATTTAATCATGAATATTACAAAAACTCAAAATCAATCTCAGGATCAATCAGTATGAAAATTATTGCAATTAGTTCAGGTAAAGGTGGAGTCGGCAAAACGACAATAACTTGTCAGCTGGCTTTGGCAATAGCGGAAATGAACAAGAAAACAATCATTATTGATGGTGATTTGGGGCTTGCTAATGTTGACATTCATTTTGGTGTGCGGCCACAAGCTACAATAAGTGATGTACTCAATGGTCAATCAATGCAATCATGCATTACGCCATTGTTAAAAAATATTGATTTAGTTGCTGGTGGAACTGGTCTTGTTGAGTTAACTCGATTAAATGCTTTTCAAAGACGCGAGTTGATTAATCAAGTTCAGGATTTACAATTTAATTACGATTACGCACTAATAGATACTGCTTCTGGTATTTATGATCATGTCCTTCATTTGAATGCAATATCTGATGAGTGTATAATTGTTGTTACACCAGATCCATCTAGCTTTGCGGATGCTTATGCCTTAATTAAGGTTCTAAATCAAAAATATAAATTACAGAATTTTAAAGTTATATTTAATCAATTAAGAGCTAATAATGGAGCGCAACTTTTTTTAAAATTTTCTGATGTAGTGGAAAAATTTTTATCAGTCAGAGTTAGTTATATTGGTGGGATTCAATTTGATGATCAACTTCTTAAAGCGCAACAGATTCAACGTTTAATTATGAGACAAAATGACTCATCATTAACAACACAAATATTTAAACATATTGCTGTAGAGATTATGTCAAACGGAGACTTTAATTCGTATTCTAATCGATCTGTTATGAGGACGACTGGTCTAGAAGGCATTTTTAAACCAGCCACAGGTCATGCTTAATTAAAAAAAAATAATATTGGACTATCAGAAAACGGTGATCATTCGGTACACTAAAAGCAGAGGGGTAATCTAAATGTCGAAAGCTAATTTACTGAAAAAATATACCAAAGAAGAACCCAAAAAAGGTATTAAACGTGAACAAAAAGAAGAACTCATAAAAGAATATGCACCTCTGATTCGGTTTGTTGCACAAAAAATTGCGGTACGTCTTCCCCCAAATATAGACATTGATGATTTAATATCTGCAGGGGCAATCGGATTAATGGATGCAATCGATAAGTGGGACCCAACTCGTGACAATAAATTTAAAACCTACGCTGAGTTTCGTATTCGAGGTGCGATATTAGATGAATTACGTTCTCAAGATTGGATTCCAAGATCTGTACGTGATAAATCTAAAGCTTTGGATCGAACAATTTCTGCATTAGAGTCTGAGTTAGGGCGTTCTCCAAAAGATGAGGAGATCTGTGAAAGACTAAATATGCCAATGGAAGAATTTCATGATCTCATTAATCAAGTTCGACCAGTGAGTTTATTGTCAATTGATGATCAGCCATCGTTTAGTGATTCAGATAAAAAATCAATCGTTAATATTTTAGAGGGTGCAAAATCAGCAAATCCATTTAACCAACTTAATGTTAAAGTTGTAAAAGATGTTGTTGCTAAAGCAATTGAAGATTTGCCTGAAAGACAGCGTTTAGTGTTATCTCTTTATTACTTTGAAGATTTAAATTTAAAAGAGATTGGGCAAGTTTTACGTGTGACTGAATCAAGAGTTTCGCAACTACATGCTCAGGCTGTATTGCGTTTACGTGCCAAATTAGCTGTGTCAATTGAGGCCGGCGAACTCGATTCTATATAAATTTTTAATTTTGATTGATATTCATGTTCATGAGTTTAGAAAGTGCGGCTTTAATTTTATTGATGAGTCGTACTTCATTTTGGCGAACAGCTTCGCGAGTAATTTTGTATTTTTCTCCAATTTCTTGCAAAGTCAGTGGCTCATCATTTAAAACACGTTCATCTAAAATAATTTTTTCCTTTTCAGATAAATCATCTTGAATTGAATCAATAGCTTGTTTTAAATAGCGAATTTGCTCGGCTAAGGCCAATTGTTCGTCAATTGGCAAACTACCATCCTCTTTTTTGAGTAGGCTGCCAAGTGAAACTCCGCCACCTCCGTTATCATCATCTGTCGTTTTGTCTAAACTCACATCACGCCCTGATAATCGCTTGGCCATTTCAGCAACTTCGTCTTCAGGTATGCCTAATTTTTCTGACAATTCTGCGATATTCTCCGGAGTATTCATTTTTTCAAGTTCTTGTTTTTGCTTTTGTAATTGATAAAAAAGTTTTCGCTGATTAGCAGTGGTGCCAATTCTAACCATTGAAAATTGGCGCATGAGGTATTCTTGAATATAGCCGCGAATCCACCAAACCGCATAAGTAATTAAGCGTGCACCTTTATAGGGATTATATTCTTTTACTGCATGCATAAGTCCCACATTTCCTTCTTGAATGAGATCAATCATTCTCGAAGAAAATCTTGCATATTCTGCGGCTATTTTGACGACAAATCTTAAGTTAGCACGAACTAAAGCTTGTGCCGCCTCAGGGTCTTTTGTATCAAAATATATTTTAGCAATTCGACTTTCCTCTTCTTTACTTAGGACAGGATATTTACGAATTTCACTTAAATATTGAGTTAAAGAGTCAGTTGATTTTGTGTTTGGGTCGATTAAGCTTGGCAGTTGAATGGCGTGATCACTCACTTCAGGGAGTTGGTGATTAAGATCTTCCTCATTGATTTGGATAAGATCTTTGGCTTCTTGTTCTATTTCTAGATGGGGAGATTCTATATGATTTTGATCATCAACGATTTCAGCAACAACGGTCTTAACTTCACTTGCCTTTTTTGTAAGAATCTTAGGATTATTTTTGCGACGAGCTTTCGTAGAGCTTGTAGCTTTTGAAGTCGATTTTTTTTTAACTGTTGTTGATTTTTTTGCCATAAATTTATGTGAGTATTTTTGTAAAAGCTTTTTCAATTTCTTGTTGAATTTTACCTTTGAATAAAGCTAAAGCAAATGGGATGTCAATCGCTACGTGAACAACGCTTTTTTGGTCATCTTGTTTAACTTTGATTTCAGCTTGAAACTGAGATCCTTTGAGGTGGCACTGTTTGTTGTTCTGGTCGAAAGTCGTGACTAATTTGGGATCTAAACGAGTGAAGTGGTTTTCAGAACTTAAAAAAGTCTGAATTTTTCCAAAAGCTTCGTCAGCATTTTGTTTGGCTGGCAGTTCAAAGTTTAATTTAGGCATAGTGCGTCCTATTTGTTAGAGTTTTCAGTCAGTACTCTATCAGGCTTTTACTTTTAAAAAAAGTCTAACTTCATAAAGATGAGTTTTGACTGAAGTTTGTCAACTGTGAGAGTCTAAATATCTAACTATCTTAAATTACAGGTAATAGGGACAGCGTATGAAATTTGTCAAAGAATTGAAAAGAACAGAGTATTGTGGCCATTTAAATAGCAAGCATGTGGGTCAAAAAGTAGTTATTATGGGATGGGTCAATACCCGTCGAGATCATGGGAGTCTTATTTTTATCGATCTACGTGATCGTGAAGGCATTGTTCAGGTTGTTTTAGATCCGAACAAAACAGAAACAGTATCTTCAAAAGAATTTCGTGGCGAATTCGTCGTGGCGATCGAAGGTGTCGTTCGCGCTCGCCCTGACGGAATGAAAAACACAAAAATTAAAACAGGTGAAATCGAAATCGAGGCCACGCGTTGTGAAGTGTTAAATCAAGCAGCTACAACACCATTTCAAATTGATGATGAAAATGTAAATGAAGTATTAAGACTCAAATACAGATATTTAGATTTGCGTTCACCGCGTTTACAACATCACCTCATTACTCGTCATAAAGTCGCACATTTGGTTCGTGACTTCTTAACGGCAAATGGTTTTTTGGAAATAGAAACACCTATTTTATTTAAATCAACTCCCGAAGGTGCGCGAGATTATTTAGTTCCATCACGTGTAAATCCCGGTAATTTTTATGCTTTGCCACAGTCACCACAAATATTAAAACAACTTTTAATGGTATCGGGATATGATCGTTACTTTCAGATTGCTCGTTGTTTCCGCGATGAAGATTTACGTGCGGATCGTCAGCCTGAGTTTTCACAAATCGATATGGAAATGTCATTTATTGATGTTGAAGATATTCTTGATATGAATGAAAGAATGCTCAGACATATTTGGAAAGAAATTAAAGGTATTGATGTTCCTAAGTTGCATCGGATGACTTATTTTGAAGCGATGAATCGATATGGTTGTGATAAGCCAGATACTCGATTTGGAATGGAAATTCAAAATGTTGCAGAACATGTGACAAACTCTGGGTTCAAAGTATTTGACGATGCTTTATCTCGCGGTGGAATCGTGCGTGGATTATGTGTTCCAGGAGGATCTACTTTTACGCGCGGACAATTTGATAAATTAACAGATCTAGCAAAGAAAAATGGAGCCAAAGGTTTAGTTTGGCTCAAACAAGAAGCTGACGGAACAATTAATTCTCCGATTTCAAAATTTTTCACGCCTGAAAAATTAAAAGATATTTTTAAGGCTTTAGGGTGTTCAGAAAAAGATTGCGGTTTAATCGTTGCTGACGATTATGATCCTGCTTGTGCTGCATTATCAGCGTTACGATTGCATTTAGGTCGTGAGCTAAAACTTATTGATTTTTCTAAATACAACTTTTTATGGGTTGTCGATTTTCCATTACTCGAATACTCGCCTGATGATAAACGATGGGTCTCGCGCCATCATCCGTTCACATCGCCAACAGATGAGTTTTTTGATGATATGATTAAAAATAATGAAAAAGCATATCCGCATATGTTGGCCAAGGCTTATGATTTGGTTTGCAATGGTTATGAAATGGGTGGGGGATCAATTCGTATTTATCGAAATGAAATTCAACAGGCTATTTTTAGATTGTTAGGTTTATCTGAAGAAGAAGCTAAACATAAATTTGGATTTTTCTTAGAAGCCTTAAAATATGGAACACCTCCACATGGTGGTATTGCTTGGGGTATGGATCGTTTAGTGATGTTACTCACTCAAACTGAAGCCATTCGTGAAGTGATTGCTTTTCCTAAAACGGCTCAAGCAACTTGTTTAATGTCTGACTGTCCAAGTACTGTTAGTCGTGATCAATTAAACGAAGTGGGTATTAAACTGAATGCTCAAGCCGAAAAAATTCTCGAAGAAAAAGGATTAAAATAAGTTTTAAAAGGAATCACTCTTCATTTAAACAGTGAAGAGTGATTCCTGATTCTTCAACGCTGGATATTTCATAAATTTTCTGTAATTGTCTTTTTCCTTCTTTTTTTTCTACCACAATAATGTTTTGAATTGTTAATCCAATGAGTCGACGAATTGATTGAATTGACCATTGTGGTGCACCCATTTGAATCAGCATTTCAAGTCTGAGTAAGGCCTCTTGGGCAGTTTTGGCATGGATTGAGCCAAAGCTTCCTTCATGTCCTGTCGCAAGTGCCATGAGAAGTGCTGTAGCCTCTTCGCCCCGAATTTCACCAATACATAAACGATCTGGACGCAATCGCAGTGCTTTTTTTATTAGATCATTCATTGTAATATTCATCAGTTTACCGGTGGGATCAACTCGGGTCAGTAGAGAAGTGTTCACAGGATAAACTGGGCGAAGTTCTTGAGTGTCTTCAATAATGAGGAGTCTTTGCTTGGACCCTATTTGATGAATGGCAGCTTGTAAAAAGCTTGTTTTTCCAGATCCAGTGCCTCCAACAATTAAAAAGTTTTTTCTTTCTATTATTATTTTTTTGAGTAATTCAAATTCTTGATTTGTAGCCCAATGATGAGTTTGGAGTTTGTCAAATGTCCAAATCGTGTTTGGTTGTTTTCGCATTGAGACTAAATACTCACCGCGAGCAATATCAGGTGAAATGATTGTATAGCGAATAAAATCTTTTTGAAATTCGACATAAGGTTTTTCATTGTTTATATAAGTGCGACAAGATGTTACAAGCATTTCAATAAACTGATGATAACTTTCAACATCATAAAATTGATCTGAATGTTTTATGAGCTGACCACTTTTTTCGTAAAAAATTTGATTATGTTGATTAATTAAAATTTCCGTTATTGATATGTCGTGAATCAATTCAGTAATCGGGCCAAAGCCTTGGAGTTCATTTTGAATACGTGTTTGAGTTTCAATATCTAAACTTGCTAAAGATTCATTGATTTCATTGAGGATAATTTCTTTTTTATTTTGTATACCACATTCAAAATCAATTTCTTTAGATAAAATATTGTGTTGATCTGTTCTGATTTTTTGAAATGCATTTTTAATTTTATTAATTTCCATAAATTACTCATAAAGCTGAGGGGTTACTAAAATGATTAATTCAGTTTGATTATCAAGAAAACTTTGACTTGAAAATAATGATCCTATGTATGGTATCTGAGTTAAAAACGGCAGTCCGTTTTTTCCACTGATTGAATTAGTTTGTATTAAACCAGACACAACAATTGTCCTTTTTGAAATTAAATCAAAGTGACTAGAGACTCTATTAGTTGTAACACCTGGAACACCATCGATCGTCATTGTTGTTGAAGGCATAGAGACTTCTGTAGACATATCTATGCTCATTTGGCCGAGAGGATCAATGAGGGGTTTAATTCTTAATTGAATCCCATATTTTTTCCATACAATGTCACGATTTTTAGAGCTTGTTGATACACGTATAGGAAATTCGCCTCCGGCCCAGAACTCTGCTTCTTTTCCACTGCGACAAACTAAGTTTGGACTAGCAATAATTTTAGATTCACCGCTAGCTTCTGAAGCATTAAGTGTAGCTATCAGTGACTCTGTTTTTTCAAAAGTTGTATTTGATATTTGACCACTGATTGATTGTGGCCATTCAATGCCAAGGTTACGTAATAAACTTTTTTTGACTTCAATAAATTGTACAGTCACTTTGACGTTATCATTAATTTCTAATTTGTTTTTGTTATCATCTGTAAATAAACCAACATTTTGAACAGCTTCTTTGTTTTTAATGGACTCATCTTTACTTGAGAGTGATACTTTCCACGGGCTAGCCTCAAACAAAATTTTTGGTGGAGTTATTTCATGATTTCGTAAGTACATATTGTACCAATCTTTTATTTTTGTTTTTAAATCGTTATTAACATCTAATTTTAAAAAAATTGAAGCTTGATTTTCACTCATGAGAGTTTGTATTTTTATGAATTCATCAAGAGTGCTGATTTTTCCTTTAAGACAAACTGAGTTTTCACAGAACTCGACACTTAAAAATGCGATCTTACGAGTTTCTTTTTTCCAAAACTCATAGGAGTGCTTCGTGCCCCTTGGTACGGCAAAAAAATTAAAACTGTTTTGATCAATTTTAATGACCGATTTTCCAACATGGATAGGTTGAATAGTTGTTTGTAAATCTGTTGTATTGGCATTAAAAATTTTTTGATTTTCTATCCAAATTTTTTCTTTAACTTGTTTGGCGTTATAGGTTTCGCCCAGTTCAACCAATACATCACTGTTTTTAGCGAATGATGTGGTCGAAAAAAATGTTATAATGGCGACAAGGGTAAATATAATTGTAAAAATAATTTTTTTCATATTGAGTTTAACAACAATATGTATACCTAGGACTTGTTTAGATTAAATTTTGTTCTGAGTATGATGTTCGGATTAAATCATATTTCGGACTGTCGGCAGAACAAACCGTACAGTAACGCCAGACTCATGATTTTCAATCTCAAGGTTGCCACCATGAGCTTTGAGTAAAGTTTGGCAAATTGTTAAACCAAGCCCCATTCCAACAGAGTGATTCATCACATTTTCGTCTAAAGTAAATGGTTTTAATATTTTATCCATGATTTGAGTTGAAATATGAGGTCCTTGATTTTGCACTTCAATATGTGTCATAGCACCATTAATTTTAGTATTTATTTTGATTTCTGAATTTGTTAAGCCAAATTTTGTAGCATTATGTAAGGCGCGATTAAGTAAAACTTTAAAAAAATATGGATCTGCCTCGATTTGGGCTGATTCCAAGTGTAAACTTAAAGTTTGGGATTTTGTCCCGATCATTGATTGTATATCTTCATTAATAATATCTAAAGTATTCTCTAAATTAATTTTAGCGTAATTTAAATTAATTTGTTGTAGCTCGCCTTTAACTATTAAAAGCACGTCATCGATAATGTTTTTAAGTTTATTTGACGATTTTAAAATGCGATCGGTGAATAAATTTTGCTCTTCAGATAAAGATGTTTCTTTAAGGAGTCCTGCAAAGCTTAAAATTGAAGTCAGAGGAGTTTTTAGTTCGTGATTAATAAGGATCATGAATTGTGATTTTGTTTTATCTAAAGACTGTAAATCAATTAAGGCTTTTTCGAGGGCTTTATTTTTAGATTTTAACTCGCGTCTAAGAATGTACTTTTCATAGGCGTTTTCTAAACTTTTACTCAGATCAATAGGATCCCAAGGTTTTGTAATGTATTTGTAGATTTGACCTTTATTGACAGCTTCGATAACTGATTCAATGTCAGTGTAGCCTGTAAGTAAAATACGTATACACTCTGGATGGGTATCTATGGACTTTTCTAAAAATTCAACGCCAGTTATAAGAGGCATACGTTGATCTGATATAATGATCGCAATATCTGGATTTTGGTCTAAATAACTAAATGCAACTTCTGGGATTGATGCTTTGAAAACTTGAAATGATTTACGAAGCAATCTTTCGAGTGCATCAAGATTATCAATTTCATCATCTAAAAATAGTAGTTTCGGTTTTTCCATTTGCTTTATCCTAATGCGACTCAAATCGACGGTCACTGTTTTCAGATTGGATCAGATTAGACTGAACTAAAGGCCACTGACTTTAGACTATTTTTGCCAACTAGACTCTGTATCTATCGCTTAGACCTGTCGAAAAGTGATACGATAAAAATGAATATGAAAAGTGTCCTGCTATTGTATTGCGGGAAGACAGCACCAAGGAGACACTCATGTCACTAAAAAAAGTCATGCAAATCACAATTGTTAAAACGATTGTATTATCGATTGTCATCACAGCGCTCGTGCAGGAAAAGAGTTTTGCACAGTATGGTGGTGGATATTCAATGAGTGGCAGTGGTTATGGGGGTATGGCATCAATGTACGGATCAGGATATTCGATGGGCGTACAAGGTTGTAATTATCCATGGTCTCGAGGGAAAAATGCAGTCAGCATGTCTGACGAAGAGGAAGAAGAACGAGATAAAATTTCTGATTTAAAACAAAAATTAGCTTCAAAAAAATCTGAGAAAAAAAGATATGAATTGGAAATGACTTTAGCTGAAAAAAAATTAAGTCGAGTTATAGATGAGGGTGTGTTAGAGTTCTTGTTAAAAACACATTTTGAATCGTCTAATCTTTGTAGTGATTATAATACTTTCCCGCGAAATAAATGTAAAACGGGAGTGACATCAGCTCAGGGCTCTGCTCCGGCAGATCGAACACCACAGTCGACGGGTCCAGCGACTCCAAACACTGGTAATCAAACAGTTTCTGTGACTGGCGCAGTTGTTGGTGCTTCTGCGGACATTAAATTTGATTGTTCAAAAAATCTTGAAGTGACTGTAGAAAAGCTGAAGTCAAATTGGACTCCAGTGAATGGTGATGGGTACTGTTTAAACTCATCAAGAGGAAGCGTTAATGCAACTAAAATCTGTAGTGATGCTACTTTAAAAATTGAAGGTAAACGTCCTCTTTATTCAGATAAAGACTGTGCTAATCAATTAACAACTTATAAAAAAAATGTCGATAAAGCACAAAAAGCGCAGGATGATATCCAAAAGATCGAAGACGAAATAGAAAGCCGTGCATTAGCTATTGCGGATATTCGAGAACGTCAAAAATTAGAAAAAGAATACAAAAGCAAAACAACTGAGTCAGATTATTGCCCTGAGTGTGATGAGGCTAGTCGTGGTTATGCTTATTCAAAACCTAAACGTGATTGGACTTCAATTTTAGCTAATGTTGGAATTGGGTTAACACTGGGCATGGTCGGTAAAAAATACGATGAAGCGGCTATGGAGTACCAAGCTCAACTTGGTTACCCACCGACGCAAGGATACCCAACAGCTGTTTCAATGGGTTTTCCATTTATATATAATGGAATTTATGGAGCTATTACAGGTGGCTCGGGTATGGGTGGTTTCGGTTGTGCCGCGGGAATGGGTGGCTCTGGATACCCATGGGGTGCTGGTGGTGGCATGGGTGGTCCATTTGGTGGAGCTATGGGACCGTATGGTCCACTTTCAGGAATGGGTGGAGCTTTTGGTTATCCTCAAGGTATGTATGGTTCTCCGTGGGGTGGTGGAATGTATCCAGGCGGATATGGTCCAAACGGTGTTTTTGCAGGACCTAATGGCGGCTGGCCGGGCGGCATGAATAATGGATTTGCGATCAATGGCATGGTGAACGGTGGATTGATGGCTAACGGTATGATGAACGGCGGCTACATGATGCCAGGATACATGGCAAATGGAATGATGAACGGTGGCCTTCCAATGAATGGCATGGTGAACGGTGGATTAATGGCCAACGGTATGATGAATGGCGGTTACATGATGCCAGGATACATGGCGAATGGAATGATGAACGGTGGCCTTCCAATGAATGGCATGGTGAACGGTGGATTAATGGCTAACGGTATGATGAATGGCGGGTACCCAATGAGCGGGATGGCCAATGGGAGTATGTTAAATAGTCCACAATACCAATTGCAAATGCTTCAAATGCAACAACAGATGGCTCAACAGCAAATGCAACAGCAGCAACAACAAATGCAACAGCAAATGCAACAGCAAATGCAATATTATCAGCAACAAGTTCAAGTCCAACAGCAAGCTTATCAAAGACAGATTCAAATTCAGCAACAGGCGCAGCAAGTTCAGTCTGAAATTGCATCATTACAAATGCGATTACAGATGCTATACTCTGGTGCGTATTCAGGAGTTGGTTTGGGTGGATCTACAGGAGTCGGTATCGGAATTGGTGCTGGAATTGGTTTAGGAGTTAATATTGGTGTAGCCGCTCCGTCTGCAGGAGTAGGTGGTGGTTATTATAATAATGTTGGATCGCAAGCTCCAACTTTTATTCCGGGTCAAGTGACATCACCTGTGTATAATTATAATAATACAACGAATACAAATGGTTCGAATGTGACTGTTCCAAGTCCAGGTCGTTAATTTCTTTTTATGATCGAAACAATTTCGAATTGTTTTGATAGTCATGTTCATTTGTTGGCAACTGGTCAAGTTGCCAACGAACTTAAATTAAATCAACTTCAAAAAATATCTGATTTAAAAAAATTAGTTATAACATCTGCACATTATCGTGGTGATTGGCTAGTTGGTTTTGGGTGGGATGAAAACAAGTGGGATGAAAACAGTCAACAGATAGATCGTTATATTTTAGATGAGTATTTTCCAGATCAGCCTGTTTATTTTTCAAGAGTAGATGGACATTCGGGCTGGTTAAACTCGAAAGCCATTTTAGAACTTGAACGATTAAAATATAATTTCACGAGTGATATTTTTGGTGGAGAAATAATCAGAAATATCAAAAATGGTGAGCCGACTGGAATTTTAAAAGATCAAGCACATATAAATGCAATGTTGTTACTTCCGAAATATTCAGATGATCAAATCATAAATTTTTTAGTCACAGCAGGTAGCTTATTTAATCAAGGTGGATTTACACATGTTAGAGACATGTCGATGTCATATCATCAATGGAGAATTCAGTCTGAATTGTTAAAGCAACAAAAATTGCATTTATACTGTGAAGGTTTTATTACAATAGAATCAATAGATGATTTTGACCGAGGATATCAAGAGTATATGAATTGTTTAAATAGTCCTTCAAATTATTTAAAAATTAAGGGCATGAAAATATTTGTTGATGGTTCCTTAGGATCAGAAACCGCTTATATTTCACAAAAGTACATAGGATCAAATTCAAATGGCCAATTATGTTGGCCATCTCAAGATATTAAAAAAGTCATCGAGCTGTGTTGGAAGAAAAAAATTGAAATAGCTATACACACGATAGGTGATGAGGCTGTGCATATTGTGGCACTTATTGCTCGGGAAATATCGGCATCAGGTTTAATTGGAAAAATCCATTTAGAGCATTGCCAAGTTTTGAGGCCTGATACAATTCAGCTTTTAAAGCCACTGCATGTAGCTGTTCATATGCAACCATGCCATTGGCTATCTGATCATTCATGGTTAGAAAAAAAAATTGGCAGACTTAAGCAGCACTTGTTTCCGTGGGAACTTGTTCGTAAAAATAGAGTGCAAATTTATTTCGGATCTGATAGTCCGATTGAGCCACCCGTTTTGCTCAGAAATAAGTTGGCTCTCGAGCTGAGTCAAAAGCATGGAATACCCAGATTGTCAGATGATTGGAAAAAATATCATAGTTATCCAACGACACCGATTGGAGCTTCATGGGGAGATTGCATAACTACAATACAAAATGATCAAATTGAATCAGTGTATTTTGATTCGAAAAAAATTATTTAGAGGAATATTCAAAAACAAAATCATGATTTTGATAAAGTATAAATCCAAATAATACACCTAAACCCCAATAATATTTATTTTTGTTTTTTTCGAAGTGATCTGAAATTAAATCTCCACCCCAGTTCATTTTTTCATTAAATTGACACCCATTTTTAAATAAAGGAATTTTTTTAAAGAGCAAGTTTGAATCGATGAGTGATGTATATTGTGGTTGTTCGCATGTGCCATTTAAAAAATGAATTTTTTGTGAATTTGTGTTTGAAATGTAGCCATCGAATTCAACAACTGTAAATAAAACTTGAGATAAGTATTTGTTAATTAAATATCTATTATGCTCAGAATTTTCTACAGCTATTTGGAAGATATATATAAATGACTCTGATTGAGTATTTTCTGCAATTTTGAGTTGTGAAAAAACATCTTTAATAGTTTGAATGTTTTTAATTTGCGTTGCTATAAAGTTAATATTTGGGTGTTGATTTTTTATTTTTTCCAAAGAAAAATTAATTTGATCAAGATCTTCAATGCTAATATTTTCTGATTTTAAAATTGTCTTTATTTTATGATCCAATTGCATTAAATATGTTTTATCATCTATGTTAAATTGTTCTATAAGTGAATCAAAAAGTGGATGAGTTTTGTCTATTAATTGAGGATAAATGTCTGGAAAACAAAGGTAGTTATTTTTTTTACAAATGACTTGATAATCAGTTATTTGAACAGTTGAATCTGGCACGAGCAAAATATCAGCACGTGCTTTTGTAAATAGAAAAAATGCAATAAATATAATTTTTAAATTGTTCATTTTATACTCCACTATACTCAATTTTAATTTTACGATTATTTTTTATAATTTCATTTTTGACTTCTGGATTTGATTCGGCTTCAGATTTATTTTGTACTGTGCCTACAAATGGTCCATTAAATTTAAAAAAATATTTAGCAGTTACATCTTTGAGTAGTATTGCAAATTTGTTTGGGTTATATGGAGCTCTTATGATTTTAACTTTATTAAGGAGTTTATAAGATTTTTGACCACCGCTTTGTGCTGAATAAATATCAATTACACCATAATGTTCTATCAGACCAGTAATCGCGTCAATGTTTTCAAGTTCAATGGGAACTAAAACATGACCCTTGGGGATAAGGGTGTCTGGAGTGATTTGTTGATTAGAAATTTGTTTTTGAGTTTGATTCAGTGATGAAAAAATATAAATAATTATAAATCCTAAAAACAAAAATAAAAATGTTTTATGCTTTTGAGACGATATTTTAAGTTTTAAAATTAAGTCCTTCACTTTGTACCATCTTTCTTTTTTGATATTTTATTTTTATTTGAAATTTCAATTTGTTTTTGGGATATGTGATGCACAGTGGACAGTAGAGATGTAAATAAAATAAGTGTAAAAATTAACTCTATTAAAACTTGTCCACGATTGTTTTGAGTTCCCATTCTTTTCCCTTGAGTTGAGGTTTAATTCCACATATAAATGAGTATTTATTGCCCCAGTTTAAATAATGTTGATACCGTTCATTTGTTTTAAAAAAACTACTCCAAATATAGGACACAGTTAAAAGCTCTTCAGCGTTTGGCTTCCATTCGTAATTAGGACCAATTCCGCCAATCGAATCGGGTTGAACTGGAATATCAATTTTATTGTTTATACGAGCATTTGAAAAAGAGTCGAGTAAAAAGGCCCAAGTGTTATTTTGAGTTTGTGATGATTTATTCATTTTGAAGACAGTTTCAGCTTGTTTGAGTTTGATATAATTTATTGTCGTTTGGATTAATGTTTTTTGAGTTTTGTCTAAAACTTTTTGTGACTTATAAAGAGTATCCAACATTCTTTCAAGGGGTGGTATGAGCTCAAATTGAAGTGCTGCTGTTGCGGCAGCAATACTTGCTTGTGTTGTCTGAATCGAAATTCTAAGCCCTGTTGAAACACTGTTTAAATTAAAGAGTTTTCGATGTGCTGTTAAAGCATGTGATTGTAATTCAATTGACGATTCGTAGCAGATTGTTCTTACTGAATCTTTTTTTTCACTGAGTGAAATTGCTATAGATATTGTGAAGTATAAACTTAAAAATATTGTAAAAAATAATATTATATTTAAATTAACAAATCCAAAATTAGTATTTTTCAAGATATTTTTTTGCATCCAAAATTCGCTCCAATTTTATTTCTGATGTTTGTTCACCTTGAAGTGAAAAAATAAACAAATGATTTTTTTTGATGAGTTTTGATTGTAAATTTTTAATTTTTAACTCGGCGACTTTATTTTCAAATATTTCTTGGCAATTGACTTCATTTGAAAGTTCACAAATTAATCTCATTTCGACGAGTTCGTCCAATGCGATTAAATTTATTTGTAAGATAAAATAGTGGAGTAAAAATAAAATAAGCGGTACCGTTATTGCCAAAACAAAAATGCTTTCAATAACGGCCTGACCTTTTTTATTTATTAGATTGAACTCTTGCGCCATCTAAAAAATTTGATAAGTCTTTTTGTTTATTTATATCTTGATAGTTTACGGCTTCAAGTGATTCTGTCGTTTTAGCACCTAATGCGCGGTTAATATTTTCATATTTGCGGCCTAAATTAAAGCCAACAACTCGCACGACGCCAATAGTTGCGACAGCAATCAACGAAACAAGCATTAAGTATTCAATTAAGCCTTGGCCTTTTTTATTTTTAACTAATTTTTTAAATACAAACATAAATCCTCCTGAAAGAGGAATTATGCATTATGAGCAACACAGCTAAGGGTCGTTTAAATTTGATTTAAAATCCGAAATTCAGACAGTGTTATTTTTTAGTTTTTTTAGCGGCTGCTAACTTAGCATCAGCTTTGTTGGCGAGTGCTTCAGCTTTGATGGCTTGCTTAGTTTCAGTTTTAATTGCCTTTTTTGCGGCTTTTCTAGCGTTTACTATGCGATCAAGTATTTCGAAGGCTTCTTTTTGTAAATCGTTTTCGTAGATAAACCGATAAAATCCTTCGATTTCAGGGCTTTGACGAAATTTTTTAAGTGACGTGGGTAGACTGTCCGATTGAACAAAATCGATTGAATTGCCATCTTTAGAAAGTTTTACTTTTTCGGCCATTATTCCCCCTCAGCTTGTGACAGATTTGCAATCTAATTCAAATCTTTAAATTGGTCAAGAAACCATTCGAGTTGTTGGTATGTGTAACTAATTGAAATCTATGGTATATTTGTTACTTTGTGAAAGTAGCATTAATTCATCGAATCTAAATAGATGAGAATGGTTCCTTAAAACTTGTAACATATGATCGGAGACTGCATTTGATACAATTAAAAGGTCAGCCCGTTAGTTTGAAAATTCAAAATGAAATAAAACAAGAACTTGTGCTTTGGAAAGAAAAAAATAGATCAATGCCACATTTAGTTGTAGTCCTTGTCGGTGAAGATTCGGCGAGCGAAGTTTATGTTGGTCATAAAGTTAAAATGTGTGAACAGTTAGGCTACACTTCGCAAGTCATTCGATTGCCAGAACAATCATCTCAAGCTGAAATAATTGATAAAATTCAACAATTAAATCAAGATTTTAAAGTTGATGGTCTTCTTGTTCAATTGCCTCTGCCGAAGCATATAAATGAGCGTAAAGTATTAGAATCGATTGATCCCTCAAAAGACGTCGATTGCTTAACTCAAACAAATATTGGGGCACTCGTCGTTGGTAATGCTATAGTCAAACCATGTACACCTGCTGGAATAATCGAAACTTTTAAATATTACAATATATCACTCACTGGTCGCAAGATTGCTGTCATTGGGCGCAGTATGATTGTAGGGACACCACTTGTTCATTTGTTGTGTCAAGAAAATGCAACTGTCACTTTATTTCACTCTAAATCGACTAACCTCATGGAAGAAATTAAAAACTTTGATATAGTTTGTGTTGCGATCGGTAAATCTGAATATTTTAAAAATACAGATTTTAAAAAGGGTGCTGTCATTATCGATGTAGGAATTCATCGAGGAGATAATCATAAATTAACTGGCGATATTCGAAAAGAATCAAATGCTGAAGAAATGGATTGGTTGTCAGCAAAATCACCTGTTCCTGGCGGTGTAGGTTTAACAACCATAGCACTTTTGATGAAAAACACATTGGATGCTGCCAAATCACGTCGTCAATTGTCATGATCTCATAAAATATTAAATATAAGGAATGATGCTCTATGCGTGCGTGGAAATTAAAAAAAGGTAGTGATCAAAGATTGCGCTCAAGACATCCTTGGGTTTTTTCAAATGAACTTATGGATAGTCCTAAAACAATTCAGCCTGGTGACCTAGTTGAAATACAAGATTATAAAGGTCATTTTATTTCTCGTGGTTATGGTAACCCGCATTCGTTAATTGCGTTTCGAGCGATGACTTTTGATTTAAAAGATATTGATATTGGTTCGGTTGAATATATTTACACTAAGTTATATTCAGCATGGGAAAAACGTATGCATTTGGGTTTTCAGGATTCATTTCGAGTTTGTTTTTCGGAAGCTGATCAGTTGCCAGGGCTTATTGTTGATCGTTATGTTTTTGAGATAAATAAACAGCGTTATCAAGTGTTATCGTATCAGTTATTGACAGCGGGTATGGATAAAATTTTTCAAAGTGATATTGGTATTTTTAAAAAACTAGTTGAAGGTACCCTGGCTCAAGGATTTTCTGAAATTTCATGGGATAAGACTGTTCTCTTGCAGAGAAATGACGTTAATATTCGTAAATTAGAAGGTCTTGATGTGCAGGAGCCTTTAATTAAATTTAATCCAGATGAAATTGATCTGACTGATATTCAGATTATAATCCCGTCGGTTATGCGTGAAGCATTGAATACGACGGATAAATTAAAATTTTCAATTAATTTAATAGAAGGACAAAAAACAGGATTTTTTTTAGATCAAACTCATAATATGAGATTGCTCATTCAAAGTTTAGAGGGGTTGATCAAATATAAAAAAATCTCGATAGACAAGCCACTCAGGATTATAGATTTATGTTGTTATATGGGGCAGTGGTCTGCACAAGTGGCATTTTATTTACAGAAAAAAAATATACCTTTTGAAGTTATGTTAGTTGATGTATCTGATTTGGCTCTTAAAAAAGCACGATTAAATCTTCTGCAATATGGATCTAAAGTTCAATATCGCAAAGCTGACGTGTTGAAAGATTTGGGAGATTTTGAAGACAATACATACGACGTTGTCATTTCTGATCCACCAGCATTTGTTAAAAACAAAAAAGATCTAGAATCTGGATTACATGGCTACATGAAACTCAATGAGCAAGCATTTCGAATAGTTGCCCCTAAGGGGATTGTGGCTTCATGTACATGTTCAGGTTTAGTTCAAATGTTAGACTTTAAAAATGCACTACGTAAAAGTTTAGTTAGAACAGGTAAAAAAGCTCAATTGATCGCCGAAGGCGGTCTTGGCTGGGATCACCCCTCTTTGATTCAGTTTCCAGAGGGGCAGTATCTCAAAATGCTTCTTCACAAAATGGATTAATTATTTTTGTTGTGCTGGTTGTTGTACTGATTGTTGCGCTGAAAAAATCTGCTGTTGAAAATGCGTCATTTTGTTTATGTAATCTTTCAAAGCAAAGTTTTCTTGTTTGTATATTTCAACTTGAGTGAGTGCTTGTTTATATTGTCCATTTAAATTTTCTAAATCAGATTTCTGTCTATCTGAATCAAGCTTTAGCTCAACAATTTTATTTTCGGCAACTGTCATTAAATGTTTAATTGTTTCTGCCTGTTCTTGGGAGGTTTGTTGAATTTCATTCATACTCATCTCAAGATCGGAAATTTTTTTATTTTGCTCTTCAATTTGTGCTTCTTTATCTTGTAAATCAGCCAAAAGGTCCTCGTTAGTTTGGAGGAGTTCGTTTTTTTCATTTTTAAATTGTGTTTGGATTTTATCAAGATTATCCAGGTGCATTTTGCGTTCTTCCATTTGTGCTTGTATGGCTTTAGTTTTTATTTCTTGAATTTCAAGTTGAAACTTTAAAGAAATATCTAAAGATCTTGCTAAATCTGTTGAAAGTTTTGAGTTGTGCTGACGTTCTTGATTTAAAAGTTCAGTGAGTTCTTTAACCTTAATAGTTAAGTCAGAGTTTGAAGTTGTCATTTTCTCTAAGGAGTCAATTTTTAACTTCATGTCTTCATGATTTGACATGAGCTCGAATTGAAAGTTTTTAAGTTGATTTTGCATTTTATCAAGTTGAATGACTCTTTCTTTTGAGCTTTTTTGATCTTCTTCTTGAGAAAGTGCATTAAGTTTATGACAGATTTCGTTAAAAATTTTTTCGTGTTCAGGTATATTCATGTTTTCCATAGAATTTATTTTATTTAACGTTCGTCCAGTTGACCATAAGTCCTATTTGTTTTTAAATAATCCAGTATAAAGTCCAGACTCTTGAGGAGAATATTATGTTATCTAAATTGTTTTTTAATCGTGCGCTGACTATTATTGTTACAATTTCATTTTTTATTTCGCAAACTTTTGTCAGTAAGGCATTTGCTGAATCAAGTTTTTTTGAAGTTAAAGAGCCTCCGAGAGCATCGGAGTTTATTTATAGATCTTCTCAAAAAGAGTCTTTGATTGGTGTTCAATTGTTAGGAGCAGTTAAAAATCCAGGAATTTATTATGTGCCGCCTCAAACTGATTTATTAAAACTGGTCACTTTAGCCGCCGGCACAGAGGATGCTGATTTATCTGCTGTTTTGGTGAGAAAAGTAGATTCGTCACAGCAAGGAGTTTATGAAGTAGATTTGAATAAGCTCATGAAATCTACGTCAGACATTAAACCTTTCAAATTAGCGCAGGATGATTTTGTATATGTACCTAAAAAGGAGCCCTGGATTTCAAACGATGTTTCAAGATCAATCACCATTGTTTCTTTGATTACAAGTATTGTTTTAACAAGTGTTTTGATAGAAAGAAACTCTAAGTAGGTTGTTTTGAAAAACTTAAGTGTATTTTTACTGTTACTTATATTTGTATCTAAAATATCACTGAGTTTTTTTCCTGGTTTTCCATATCAGTATACATTTTTAATCTTTCAGTATGGAGTTCATCCATTTATAAATATTTTTTTAAATATTGCAGTGGGTGGATTGCTGTTTGCTGGTTTTATGAGTACTCACCAGTATCAACACTATCAAAAAAAGGGATTTAAATTTTATATTTTTCTCATGAGTTTATTTCTTATTTTAATAACTCTAGTCCAAGTTGTCTTCAATGAATCTGAAAACTCATCTTTGCTACAAATATTGAGTGCGTTGTCTGCGTGTTTTACGATTTATTTATATGGAAGAGTTATCCCATCAGTAGTCAATGTTGAATTATTTTTTAAAATCATAAAAAAAACATCAATCATTTTATGTTGGTGCAGTTTAATAGCACTCATTTTTACACCCGGAACCTCTTTTAAAGGTGGGCGGTTTATTGGTGTATTTAAACATATTCCTTATATGGTTACACTATCGACAGTAGCTTGCACATTTTTAGTTTATGATTTGATTTATTTTAATCATACACGAAGATATAAACTGATTTCTTTATTTAATTTTCTGGTTGCATTTTTGTTACTTATTTTAACAGGTACTCGTTCTGCTCTGTTTGCAGTTTTATTAAGTTATTTTATGGCCATTATTTTCTTTCCAGCAAAAAAGCCAACGACTCAATTTTTAAAAGTTTCATTAGCGAGCACAGTTTTATTAGCGAGTTTGCTTTTTGGAGCGCAGGTCGTGGATTACACTGTTGGTCTTATCCGAGGTGAAAACTCAATTGGTCTGAGAGCAGCACAAGATGGAGTTGATAGCCGCATTGACGAAGTTAAGCGTGGTTTCGAGACATTTAGCAAAAGTCCATTTATCGGTCAGGGATTATTATCCAAATATGGCCAAATCAATGAATCTGAAGTCGGTCAGTATAATGCGAATAAAGATCCCCATAATATTTTTGTATCAGCTGGTGTAATTGGTGGTCTAGGTTTTGTTTTTATCATAACAATGGGTTTATTGGGTTTATTGTATGTTTGTAAAAATACAATAAGATCTTCGATGCCAGAGTTAAAAATATTATCAATTTATTTAATCACCCAAATTCCAATTTTGGTGATTTATCATGTTCATTTATCATTAGGTGGTATGGCTGATCGATTGTATTGGTTAATTATTGGATATGTCATGATTCATGTGAAGTTGCAACATCATGATCGCACGTAGAAGGTTTATTTATGTCTATTTCTAATTTGTTAATAAGTGTATTTTTAGGTTTTTTTGGAGCAGGTCTATTGTTAATGTTTAATGCAACATTGCTTTTTTTTGATTTATTGCGAAATAAATTTGATTGGATAGTATTTGGTTTGCCTATTGCTGTAGGACTTTCTTATTTTTTAAAGAAAAAAACGTTATACTATCCTAAGAAGATCGTTGATTTGGAAGAATCACAAGAAGATATATTATCTGTTTGGAATAGAAAAATGAGTCTGTATCATTATCTTGGGGCATTGGTATCGCATTTGTTCGGTGCTTCTGTTGGACGTGAAGGAGTCATCGTTTTGGTGACTTCTGGTTTGGTGCCACTTTTTAATTTAAATGTTCAGTTCTGGATTCCTATTGCGGCTGCAACTGGATTTGCGATTGTGACTGGTTATCAGTGGATTGGTCTTATTTTTTTGATTGAAGTATTTAATACCAACATTAATCAAAAAATTTTAACTTTTATTGCATCTTGGACCGGAGTGTTGTTACTGCAATCCTATCATGTAGATCCGTTATTGCAGTTAAAAAATTTTGATGATCAGACATCTTTTTTTTCAAAATTATTTTTTGTCGTCGGAGTCGGAATTATATTCGGTGTGATTTCTAAAATTTATAAACAAGTGTATTTTTATTTAAGTCATAAATTACAGAATAGACTAGGTGTTTCTATTTTAATTTCTTTAGTGTTAGCGATTGTTCTTTGGAAAGAGGAATTTTCGCCTTTACAAAGTTTAAGCTTAGAAATATTAGAGCATTTTAGGACCTCTAATGAGTTTGTTCATATGGATGTGGTTTTGATTTTACTAAAACTGATATTAACAGTCGTTTGTGTATCATTAGGATTGTTCGGTGGTGAATTTGTTCCACTTCTTGTAATCGGAGCTGGTTTGGGAGCAGTTTTAGCTCAATGGCTTGGATTTCCTCATTGGTTAGGTTTATCTTTGGGTGCCTACTTGCTTTTGGCGGGAGTGACTCGATTAAAATGGACATTTTTACTGTTAAGCCTCATTTTATCAGGTTGGAATCAGGTGATATTGTTTTATATAGCTTATACGGTTTGTTTGGCTTTATCGAATCACACGAGCCTGTATATGAGTGGAAAAAATAGAAAATCATTTTTCTCAGGAACTCATTTTTTTACGACAAAAGTATAAATTGAGTAAAAACTGCGACTAAAGACCAACCATCATTGTTGAAGTTATTAAATAATTTAATATTTATGACTATATTTAAATAATATTGAATGGATGATTTCGTGAAAAATATAAATAAAAGTAAAATTTTACTCTCAATTAGCGTAGTCATAGGTTTAATTATTGTTGCAAGTTTGCATTGGCAACATCAAATGACATTTAATCGACCTAAAGACTTTAATGCTATTCGGTTGTTTTTACAAAAATCATCAGCACAATTACTGACATCAAAATGGACGGTTGTTCATGTGCTAGCTGGGCGTTGTGCTTGTTCAGGATTTTTAAGTCAATATTTAGTTGAACGAAAATCCAATATTCCAGCGGATGTGCAAGAGCTCGTTATATTAATTGATCCGGTTCAAAAAATTTTTGAAAAATTAAAAAATGCTGGATTTGAATTATTTGAGATTTCACCGGAGGAAGTTGTTAAACAAAAGTTAGATATATCAGGTTTACCACTGTTGATTATTTATGATCAAAATAATCTTGTACGTTATGCCGGTGGATACTCTGATGCTAAAATAAATCCATTTACTGATTATCATGATATCGAAATTTTACAGAATCTTCAAAAAAATATCCCACAGCAAGAGTTTGCTATTCGGGGATGTGTTGTTGCTAAAGAGTATCAAGCAATATTAGATCCACTTGGTCTTAAATATTCAAATTAATAATATTAAATAAAGGGTTCAAAATGGAAATGTTAAATTATCGTGAAAAATATAATAAAAAAATTGCTTTTTATTCTTTGATATTTTTAATGATACACATACCGATTTTTGCTGTTGTTGCATATTTATACAAGACAGAACTTTGGATTGCTGTTGGATTGTCATCGGTATTTCTTGCATTAGGGATTGTGAGTTATATTAAATTTCCAACACACAGATTTACTTTAGGTTTAATTGCTGTTATCGGCATTTGCTATTCTGCAATATTAATTCATCTCGGTCGTGGCCTTATTGAATTGCATTTTCATATTTTTGTTATTTTGGGAATTTTACCAATATATGGTTATATAACTCCGTTGATTTTAGCTGCTGCTACAGCTGCTATCCATCATTTAGGGTTTTTTTATATTCTTCCAGAAAGTGTTTTTAATTATAAAGCTTCAATTTACACAGTGTTGTTGCATGCCGTTTTTGTGGTATTTGAGACCGGATTTTGTTTGGTCATCGCATATCGATTTCGTCATTTAATAGAGATGCAGACCTCGACAATGCCTAAATTAAATTTATGGAGTACTGAGTTAAATAAATCAGCATTTGAGTTGTCAAAATCATCATCATCTTTGGCTGAAAAATCTAATCAGCAAGCGACAGCCTTAAATGATAGTTCATCGGCCTTGCATGAAATTACAACGATAGTCGAAAATAATTTAGTTAATGTTGAGATTTCAACGGGCGTTGCAGAGCAAGTGCTCAGTAAAAGTGGTGAAGCGCAAACTGCATTTAATGATCTTAGTCAATGTATGAAAGAAATCACAAAAGCGAGTGAACGCTTAGATCGATTGTTTTCTGCTATTAATGAAATAGGTGAAAAAACTAAACTTATTGATGATATTGTATTTAAAACACAGCTCTTATCTTTTAATGCGAGTCTTGAGGCTGAAAGAGCTGGAGAGCATGGGCGAGGTTTTGCTGTTGTCGCGGAAGAAGTTGGTATTCTTGCCAAAGTGTCTGGTGAATCTGCAGATGCGATTTCACAAATTGTTAAAAGTGCAGTTACAGAAGCTAAAGACGTTGTAGAAATGAGTAAACGTTTAGCTTATGATGGTGAACAGTATTGTGGCACGAGCGGATTAAAAATGAATGAAGTTGTCAATTTCTCGCAAAAAATATTAAATCTTTCTCGTGAAATTATGAATGCGTGTAAAGAGGAATCGCTGGGGCTAAAACAAATATCAAATAGTTTGGAAACATTAAATACGAATACTCAAGAAAATTTAAATGAAGTTAACAAATCTAATGGAACAACTGAAGCTCTTTTAAAACAAGCTAGTCAAATGAAAATGACTGTTGAAAAAATTGAGGAAAATACAATATAAACTTATTTTTTTGATTTGTAGCTTTTTATAAGTAAACGTGCTTCTTGTTTAAGTTTGTCATCAATCGAAAACCACTCTTTATTTGTTGTTGCTCCAATAAGGGCAGCGGCCATGTTTAAATTAAGCATTTTAGGATTTTTTTGTACTAGTATTAAAAATGTTTTTTTCCATCCGAGCTTAAGAATTTGTTGTCCAGATTTAATGCCAGCAGCTTGTAAAACCTTCTCTGAAGATGGTCCTATGTTTTTAAGATCGGTGATTTTATACTTTTGAGTTAAATCAAGTGTTGTTCGATCATCGCTAAACATTTGAGGTTTTTTCATGTTGACTGGTGGTTTAATTAAACGTGTACTTTTTTTTGAAATAGACTTCTTATCAGTTTTTGATTTTGGCGTTATGCCCCAAAGAAGAGTATGATGTAAAATGTGTTTAATAATTAATTTTATTTCTTCTTCAAAGTGCTCTCGATCTATAGGTAAATAGAGCCATTTAGGGAGTACAGGATGAGGGATTAAGTGTGGAAACGTATTGAGTAATGATGCATGAGAATCACGTTCAACTGGAAATAAACAGCCATTCCAAATTGCGAAATCAAATTTTTTATTTTTGTATGAGTTGGTACTCGAATCTTCTATAGTGAGCAAAATCATCTTATTTTTAAAATAGTAAGCAAATCCACCAAACATAAATTTGCGTTGAAATTCATTTTCAGGCAGTAAATCCTCAATCCACAATAATTCAATAGGCGATTTAGCCGTTTTCTTTTTCATCACTGAGATCCTTTTTAAGTATTAACTCAATACAGTTTTGATCACGAAGTAAATATTTTTTTTCAAAATGAGTTTTTGCGATCTCGGTTTTATCAATAGAACGTTGACTGTGAATATACATTTTTTGTGACGACGACTTTGTTATTACTTCTTCAGCATATTGTTCGATGTTAGTTCTAAGTTCAATTTCGCCATGATCGCTTAAAACTCTGCGAAGTTCGCTAAAAAAAGGCATATTGATCCAACGTTGATTTTTGTTTTTGAGCTCGGGGTTTGGATAAAGGATAAAAATTTTTTTGAAAAACTTATCAGGTAAACAATGTGTAACAATCGATACGGCGTCAGCATGCAGTGGTAATAAATTGGGGGGAGTATGGTGGTTTATAAAACGAGAGTGAAATTTTTTAAACTTTTCTTGTGTCCGCTCAATGGCAATTATTTTTTCTTGAGGATGGGTTATTGCGAAACGAATGGGGTGAAAGCCAACTCCACAGCCAATTTCAAGACTGTAAGAACAGTCACTTTCTAAAAAAGAGAGTACAGTTTTTTGAGTTGTTTCTGGAGTCATTGGAACTTTTTCTTTTAGAAAAATTCTCATGAATTAAGATTCGCTTTCATTCTGATTTCTCATGAAATTGGCAATATGAGCAAAACTTTTTTTAAGCTCTACTGCATGTTTAGGTGGTATTCCAGAATCATCAAGAGCTTTATACATACAATATAGCCATTGATCACGCTCTTTTATTCCAATTTTAAATGGAAGATGTCTTGCTCGTAAACGAGGATGGCCATATTTTTCAATATAAACTTGTGGTCCTCCCGACCAGCCAATTAAAAACAAAACTAATTTTTCGTTGGCCGATGATAAATCAGGTTCGTGTTGTGTACGAATGTCTGAGGCCTCTGGTAAAGTGTCCATGTAATGGTAAAAGAGATTGACGAGCTTTCGAATAGATTGCTCTCCACCAATTTGTTCAAAGAGAGTGTTTTGTTGAGTATTCATAATTGACCTTGTTCGTATAGCGTTATGACTCAGTAGATTAAACTAATAATGTGACTTGTTGAACTAAAACTTTACAAAAGGTGCGCTTTTACCTAACGTTTTATTATGATTAAAAATCCTGAATTTCCTTATTTGCATGGTTTTTCTGACGATGAGCAGGAGCGACTTGTTAAACAAGCATTATTTGCAGAATATACTGTTTATCAAAATATTAATTTTTCAAATGTAAAAAAATTATTAGAGGTTGGTTGTGGGGTCGCAGCACAAAGTCAAATTTTATTGAGACGATTTCCTCGGTTACATTTAACGGGTATTGATTTATCAGATCGTCAATTAGAGACAGCAAAAAAAAACCTAGCGGATAACCCCATAGCTAAAGGTCGATATAATATACAAAAAATGGATGCGACTCAAATGACATTTAATTCGGCTGAGTTTGATGGCGCATTTTTGTGCTGGGTATTGGAACATGTTCCGCATCCTAAAAAGGTATTAAATGAAGTCAGAAGAGTGTTAGCTCTAGGAAGCCCTATTTATATCACTGAGGTGCTGAATTCTTCATTTTTTATAGATCCGTATTCTCCGTTTACTTGGAGGTATTGGATGGCTTTTAATGATTATCAATATGACCAAACAGGTGATCCTTTTATTGGTGCTAAATTAGGAAACTTACTCATGCAGTGTGGTTACAAAGATATTGAAACTACTGTGAAAACTTGGCACTTAGATAATCGTCATCCTCAGCAACGTAAAGAAATAATTGATTATTGGACTGAGCTTTTATTGAGTGCATCTGAAGCACTTTTAAAGGCACAGTATGTTGATCAAGAGACGGTTGATGGTATGAAAAAAGAGATGTCAAAAGTTGCAAGTGATCCTGATGCCGTATTTTTTTACTCGTTCGTCCAAGCTAAAGCTAGAGTTGGATAAATTTTAAATTTTTGAGTGATATCCCGCGTTTAATTTTAGAATTATGCTAGAGAAACGAGATCAGGTATGCCATGCTCTGTTTTAGGCAGAGGGGGCATTTCTATGAAGTTAACATTTATTTTATTTTTCATTTTTTCGATTCAAATATTTGCTCAAAGTGATAGTCCAAAAGCAGATAAATTGCAGTCTTATAATATTGATCCTAAAGCAGTGACTGTTTCTGGAATTTCATCAGGTGCTTTTATGGCGAATCAACTAGCGACGGCTTATTCTAGATTATTTTCAGGCTATGGAAGTGTAGCAGGAGGAATTTTTTGGTGTGCCGAAGGTGGAAAAGAGCGCGCCCAGGCTGAGTGTATGAAAACGCCAAGTACCATAAATAGTGATGTTTATATTAATAAAGTAAAAGCATTAGCTGATGCTGGAGACCTTGATCCTATTGAAAATTTAAAAAAACAAAAAGTTTATATTTTTGCAGGAACTAAAGACGCTGTTATTAAACCTGTATCAAGTGATAAACTCTATGAATTTGTTTCGGCGTTTACTCCCGTAAATCAAATTAAGTATGAAAAAACAATTCAAGCTGGGCATGGATTTCCAACCTTAGATTTTGGTGCAAGTTGTGGGTTGGGATTTTTACCTTGGATTTTAAAGTGTAATTTTGATGGTGCCGGTGAAATTTTTCAGACAATGTATTCACAATTGAATGATAAGGGTGTTGCTGTTGAAAGTAATTTATTATCATTTTCTCAAAGTGAATTTGGTGGATCATCAACGCCGCTTTTTGCAAGTGGTTGGGTTTATGTGCCGACATCTTGTCAAAAGGGACGTAAATGTAAGTTACATGTTGCTTTGCATGGGTGTCAGCAAACACCTGATTACGTACAAGATCAGTTTGCTCGGCATGCTGGATATAATGAATGGGCTGAGTCGAATGATATTGTTGTATTGTACCCACAGTCTGCGAAAATGCAGCCTGATAATCCTTATGCGTGTTGGGATTGGTACGGATTTACTGACAAACAATACATGACTAAATCAGGTGTTCAGATGAAAGCTGTTAAAGCCATGGTCGATCGAATTATGAAAAAATCAAAGAATTAGAAATTTCGTTTAATTAACTCTTCGCTTATAATTGTGTATGAGTTTTTTTGAGATCCAGCATTTGTAAAGATTCCAAGCGATCTTAGATATTCAATAAATGACTCAGTGCTTGTGCCGTAGGGGCCGGCCATTGTTTCAGCTTCAGATCGAGTGATGTCGTTGATTCTTAAAATGGCCATTCTTGGGATTGCGCTCGCATGATCATCCCATGCTTTCATGACTTCACAAAAAAATTGCGCTTGCTTATAGTCACTCCCGTTAGAAGCAGTGCTCGATGCATATCCAATTTCTTGTATGTAAATGGGGAGGTCTGTAAACGCAACCAGGTGGTTAAAATCTTCAGCAACAACGCTCGGGTCTTTCATGGTCAGTGAGTTTGTGAGCGGATAGTACGTTACACCGACCACATCTACTACTGCAGTACCTGAGGCGATATGTGGAAAATATGATGAGAAAATTGTTTGTGAGCTTGCTCCTCCGGATAAGACTTTCGTTGATTCAGTTAATGCAGCATGAGTGACGGTTGTTCCCATTTTTAATCCAACATGGTTATTGGCAATGTGAATTTTCATTTCATATAAAAAATTTGCATAATCAGACCAAAAAGTAGAATCTGAACCGATGTTATAACCATCGATTTCATTACCAATAATTAAAACAACTAAATTGTTTTTTGATATTTTTGTTAATACAAAATTAATCAGATTTTTAAATCGAGTTTGAAGTGCTGCATTATTAAAACGAGTGTTTGCTAAATCAGATGGTACTGTTTTTCCTGTAGCATCTATAGGACGTATACTGAGGGCTAACTTTATTCCATTGTTATTAGCAATTGTATTGAACGCATCAAGTGCATTGCTTGGATCGCTAAATGAGCCCGAAGTTGTTCCACTTCCAGCGGATTCAAGTTGAGACCATGTTAAGTGAAGTGTTTGATATTCGCCGTGAAGACTTTGGAGTGTCGCTAAATTTGAAGCATAGTTTTTTGCAGTTGTTTCACTTAAAATATCCATTCCCAGTTTGCGCGATCCTTTTGGAGCAGGGGTGTAATTGCAGGAGTTAAATGTGGTTGCAGGAGCCTCTGGTAGGACGGCGCTGTCTTTCGTACTTAAACACGAGTAAATTAAAAATGATAAACAAATTAAGCCAAGTGCTTTAGAAAATATTTTTAATGTTTTTGTCGATTTCATTCTATAATCGTAGCAATATAATCAAAATTTGTTTTTAAAAAAATGATTTTAATTTAAAATGAGACTATTATCCAGCACGATCTCAACTATACGGCAACTTCCCCACAGGAGTGACAGTATTTCGCAAATGCATTTTTTCTTGAATGACACTTTGTGCATTTGTTGAATAGACCAGTTCCACAATGAATACAAAAATTTTTAGATTCATCTTTGAGATCAACAGGTCGTTCACATCCTGGGCATATGCTACGTGACAACCTTTGTTGGGCTAAGTCGTAATTCAACTTTTCTTTGAGTGCTGAGTTTGGCATTGATTCGGCTTGTTTTTGTTTTTCTAAGTAGTTTTGTAGTGCGCGAATCGCATAATGCCCGACAAAAAAGGTCATGATGATCCCAACGATATATCTGATATATCCACCATAACTTGGTAAATAGGGGACTAACTCTATGAAAAATACAAAAAGAGAGAAAATAATAAATCCCCATACAAAAGGCCAGTGTTGGCTTTTTCGTTTTTTAATAAATAGCCAGGCGCCAATAAGCAATAAGGGCAAAGTAATTCCTAAGCGATAAATAAAAACTTTAATTTGATTTACTTTATTTACATGATCAACTTGTGCATATGCGACACTTTCTAAATTTTGAAGTTCGTTCTCTGATTTTGCTAAATCCTGTTCTAATCTATGAGATTCTTCAGTTTTGATTTCGATCTGCTTTTGCTGATTATTTATAAGATTTTGTTGGTGATCTAAATCTTTTGTTCGAGACAAAATTTCAGAATTTTGATTTTGATCTTGAGTTGTTGCGCGTGCGGAAAGCCAATTTTCATAAGCTAACTTTGATTGGGCATATTTATCCTGTAACTTATAAAGCTTGTCATTTTCTTTTTGAACTTCAGTTTGAGATTCAGTTAGAATATTTCGTTGAACCTCGATTGTTTTTTTGAGCTGAGCATGTTTAGTCTTATCGACAAAGTTGATCATTTCAGGGCTTGTTTGCACCTGAGGTAAATCTTGAACAACTAATTTACCTAAGCCAATCAAGAATGCTGCGAAAACAAATGCGACTACCCAAAGTCCGCGATTGATCCATTTTTCTGTTAATCGAGAAGATGTCGACATAAGTATAACTCCTTATTTATTTTACAAGTAGTCAATGTTAGTGACGGGTCTAACAGACTGTCAATTAGGATTATCTTATTGAAATCAATTTTGAGTCAGATAGTATTAAATAATGAATAGAAATCGATACAAACAAATATTAAATATTGCGTGGCCGCTGATTATAGCGAATAGTTTTTGGAATTTACAATTAACAATAGATCGAATGTTTTTAGGTCAGTTTTCAACTGAGGCCTTAGGCGCAGCAATGGCCGTTATGGGTGTTTTTTGGGTACCGATGGCATTGCTTCAGGGAACATCTTCGTACGTGACGACATTCATTGCGCAATACATAGGTGCAGGCGAAAATGAAAAAGTCGGAGAGGTAACATGGAATGCCATTGTTATCGCTGTCATTGGTGGTGTTTTGTTTATGAGTCAGAACTTAATGTCAGCTTGGTTTTTTAAATTGATCGGTCATGGTGAAAGCATTCAAGCTTTAGAAGTTCAATATTTTAATTCAATTGCTTATTCAGCATTACCAACGGCATTGGTTGCAGTGGTCAGTGGATTTTATACGGGATTGGGACATACAAAAAAAATTATTTTGATCAATTTAATAGGATTATTATTAAATGCTATTTTAGATTATGTTTTGATTTTTGGAAATTTTGGATTTCCAAAAATGGGAATAGCTGGTGCTGGTTATGCAACAGCTATTGCAACGTACGGGTCAGCATTGTTGGGTTTTTATTTTTTATTGAAACAGGAGAATAAATTAAAATATAAATTTTTATTATGGCAAAAATTGAATTTTGGATTAATCAAACAGTTTTTGAAGTTTGGTTTGCCGAGTGGTTTGCAGTGGGCATTAGAAGGTTTGGCATTTACTGTATTTTTAATAATTATGGGACGATTGCCTAATGGTGAAGTTGCACTTGCAAGTAGTAGCATAGCAGTCACAGTTATGATGTTGTCTGTATTGCCAAGCATGGGTGTTGCGCAAGCCGTGATGACTTTGGTTGGAAAGCATCTCGGTGAAAATAAGCCAGATCAGGCTCAATATGCGACTTGGTCAGGTGTGCAGGTTTCGCTGTTTTATATGAGCATAGTAGCACTTTCGTTTATTTTGATACCGCAATTTTATATGTCATGGTTTGAAAATAATAATGATTTTCATTTGTGGTCGCAAGTTAGTCAGCTAACTCCTCAATTGTTAAAAATAGTTGCGATTTTTACATTGCTAGATAGTTTATATTTAAATATATCTTTTGCATTAAAAGGGGCGGGAGATACTCGATTTGTTTCTTTGGTTGCGCTCACAATTCCTTGGCCTGTTATGGTCATACCAACATATTTAATCAAAGAATGGAATCATGCCGTTGTTTGGGCTTGGAGTTTTGCAGCTTTATATTCTTTAATTGTAGCGAGTATTTTATATTTTAGATTTAGACAAGGGCTGTGGAAAACAATGAGCGTAATCAAAGTTTAGTTGTTTCATGATATGAGCGACATTTTTTTTCGAAAATATGCTGGGTTTTTATGGATAACCATCATGATGAGTCCGAAAAAAAACCAAAAAAATTGTGGAAGTATGTGAACTTGATAGTAACGATTAATCATTGTTTTTTTACTTTTATTAAAAGTAGTATTTTCGTATTCAATATAGCCTTCATTGTTTTTGTTTTTTTCAATTATATATACAAAATTCACCATATCATCCGGGCCATTATAAACGTCTAAATTAATATTATATCCAGGAGGTTGTTTTTTAAATATGGTTATTAAATTCTTTTCAAATTCATTTAAACTGTCTTCTTTAATGTTATTAGAAATAGAGAGAGTTTTTGTATCAAGTTGATGTTGTTGTATTTTGTCTAAATAGGATTGATGGATATCAAATAAAACGCCGTCAATTAAAATTTTATGATATAAAAACGTGGTTAAAATTATGACTGAGAATTGAGTGAGCGCAAAAAAGCGATCAAAAGATCGATTTTTTTTGAACAACCATAAAATCAATGTCACGACAAATAAAGCCAACGCAAATGTAATCTTTGGAGTTCTTGCATTACTAAATTCAATATACTGATGTAGAGAGTGTGGTAACATTTCTTCAAAGAACATTATTTCAGAGGTACAAAAAGCAAGTGCTGCGCAAATCAACACAGCAATTGAACGCATTTGTTTAAAGAAAATAAAGTATATTAATTGAAATATAAAGTAATTCGAAAAAAAAGCACTGACTTCATAAACGCGATTAAAGATATGTGCCGGATTATTTTCAATATAGATCACATAGACATTGTAACTTGCATATATTGTTAAAAAAGCAATCGTGACTAATCTAATCAGATTTTTAAGCATAGATTAAATCTATAGTTATTTTTGCCTAATATCAAAAGCTATGTCTGAGTAAAGGAAGCTAAAATGGTGCCCAGTGAGGGAGTCGAACCCCCATGCCTCGCGGCGCTAGGTTCTAAGCCTAGTGTGTCTGCCAATTCCACCAACTGGGCACAGACGATAACAGAGACGGTTAAATTAACCGTCTTTTTGAGAAAAAACAATAGGATTATTTATCGTTGATTAATTTTTTGTATTCAGGAGATCGCATTAAGTTTGCTAACTCTTTTTCAGAATCCATTTCGATACGGACGAGCCAACCGTTATTGTTTGGGTCGTCATTTAGGCACGATGGGTCTTCTAATAACGTTGAATTAACTTCGATAACAGTGCCTGAAACTGGAGCAAATAAATCAGAAACAGCCTTAACTGATTCAACAACACCAAACGATTGATTTTGTGTTACCTTTTGGCCCTCTTCAGGGAGATCAACATAAACGATTTCACCTAATTGATCTTGCGCAAATTCTGTGATTCCAACTGTAACGATGTTCTCATCAACTTGAGCCCACTCGTGATCTTTAGTGTAATATAAATCTTCTGGTATATGAAATGGCATAAGGACTCCTCTTTTGGGTAATTAAATTATTTTTGAATAAATGGTGTTTTAACGACCACAGCTTTAACAAGCTTTCCACGAATGTCTACGAAAATTTCAGATCCAATATCAGAATGTGCTATTGCAACGTAGGCAATGCCAATGGGTTCATCAAGTGTTGGGGAATGTGTGCCGCTTGTAATGACGCCAATGCGAGCTCCTGCTGCATTTTTAACCTCATACCCTTGGCGCGGAATTCCGCGATCAATCATTTTTAAACCTATTAACTTCCGTTTAAGGCCAGTTTCTTTTGCAGAAATTATTTGCGCCTTATTCATAAAATCTTTTGCGAGAGGCTTTATAGCCCAGCCTAAAGCGGCTTCGTAGGGGTTTGTTGTGTCATCAATTTCGTGACCGTAGAGCGAGAACTTCATTTCAGTTCTTAATGTATCTCGAGCGCCTAAACCTACAGGTACTGGCTTTAACGGGTGCATTAATAGTGCATTCCATAGTTTTGAAGCGCCAGGGGCTTCTATGAAAACTTCGCAGCCCGCTTCACCAGTATATCCGGTCGTTGCAATTAAAATTTGATGGCCTTGGAATATTGATTTTTTAATTTCGTTTCTTTGCATTTTGCTTGGGGTGATTTCTGGAAATATTGAATCACAGAGCTGTAAGGCTTTTGGTCCCTGAATTGCGATTTGTCCCCAGTAACTTGACTCGTCAATGATATCTGCGCCTTTATTGTGTTTAGTCATCCACGCAAAATCTTTATCTTTGTTTGATGCATTCACACAGACTAAATAATCTGCGTTTTTTTCAAGGCAATAAATAAAAATATCATCAACTAATCCACCTTGATCATTTGGTAACAATCCATACTGAGCTTGTCCGTTTTCTAATTTAGAAACATCATTTGTTGTGAGCCATTGTAAAGACTCAACAGCTTTAGGCCCTTTGAATCTAATTTCCCCCATATGAGAGACATCAAATAAACCGATATGCTCGCGGCAGGCTTTATGCTCCTCTTTAAGGCCGATATATTGTATGGGCATTTGCCAACCTGCGAATTCGACAATGCGAGCATTTAAAGCAACGTGATCATTAAATAATGGAGTTTTGAGCGAAGTTGAATTTGTCATGAGATGAAATTACTCTGTTCAAGACTCGTGAATCAAGTATTTTCAATTTACAGTGATCTGCAACAAAGTGAAAAATTTTAAAGAGTTATAACCTCAGTGATGTGCTTTTTATGCCCCAGTGTCTAAAGTTTAGACGAAAATTCGAGCTGAAATCAAATCTGTTTTAGCTCGGTTGGAGTGATTTTTGAATATGTGAATATGTTTTAAATGTTTTTTGAATGAGAAAAAATGGTTCGTATTTTTATAGATTAAGATTTTAATGAAGGATGACTAATGACAAAAATAAAATATTTATGTTTTCTCTCTCTTCAGTTCGTTGCGAGTCTATCATTTGCTAATAAAACTATTGTTACAGTGCAAGACTTAAAGTCAGATGGGCGAGGTTTTGTCTATAATTTATGTGACCATATAGTTAAAAATATAAACGAAAAAATTCAATGTGAATACATATCGCCATGGGCAAGCACTTACAATTCTGATGAATTACGTAAAAAATATGGAAAATACGATAGGCATATAAACGTGGTGTTTTTAAATAATGATCAAAACGAAGTTGAGATATCAACAGAATTTGATCGCCATACAATAACTCGAGATGTTTATAAGACATCATCGTTAGATCAAAATTTTAATGTTAAATTGCAGCAATATATTAATTTTGGTCAAACAAAATCCCGAACAAATATTTTGTATCAAGGTCAAAAAATTATTGTTGATACTAAAGATTATGAAGGTTGTCGCCAAGTCAAAGACTATATTTTACAGAAACAGTTTAAGAAAATACGAAATTCAGAATCGATTGAAAATTTCTGTGATTATACTGGAGAGTCAGATCGATATAAAGTGATAACAACAATGTGGGAATCTGATGAGAGATATGTAACACAATTAAATTCTAAACTTCTAACTTCAACAGATCGTAACCTTTTAACTGAGACTCGAAATCTATCGTATTTGATGGCTGCAACAATGGGACTTCTTTGGGTTTTGCCTGAATCTATTAGTAAATGGGATAAAGAAGAAATCAAAAATAGCGGATTTTTAACTAAGTGGAAACAAAATGTGAGTCAGAAACCAGTGGTAGATAAAGATGATTTTTTTATAAATTATGTGGGACATCCAATATCTGGTGCAGCTTATTATACAATTGCACGAAATCTGGGTTATTCTAAGTTTGAATCATTTGGATATTCAGTGATGATGTCGACATTTTTTTGGGAATACGGTGTAGAGGCGTTAGCTGAGCGGCCTTCGATTCAGGATCTTATCTTAACACCTGTTTTAGGTTCGTTACTAGGTGAAATGTTTTATTCTTGGGCTAAAAAAATACAAAACGAAAATAATGGAGAAGTGCTCGGTTCGAAAAAATTAGGTAAAGTTATTTTGTTTTTACTTAACCCTGCTGGTGGAATTTCAAATAGTATAAATAGAGTTTTAAATCATAAACTGATTAAAAACTCAAAAACAGAACTTGTGATGTCTCGAAAAAGATCAATTGACCCGCGAGTTCAGAATTCAAATTATATTGGAATTCAGCTTAGATTTGAATATTAATAGCCGTTTTCTAACGGCAATTCAATTCTCGATTTTTCCAAATATGTTAATTTTGGATTTAATGCGAAGCTCATTTGATTTTTTTTCATAATCATCGCTTATCGAAATGAGTTCGCCACGAGGAATGGTTTGCGTGTTTTTTTCCTTATGAAGCCATGCCAGAAATTCACGATCGATTCCGCGGCAAACAAGTTGACGTGTTTTGCCTTTTTCTTCGACTGAGTCTCCAACAGTTCTTGACAAGGTTTTAAGAACACCGGGTGGAGGTGTTCTTTTAGCGAGTAAATAACTCGTCGTGATCGTCTTGTTTTTAAAAGGTAAATGTTTTTCTAATCCCCAAAACCAATCAGGAGCATTCACATGATATCGATCATGGCACCAATCTGTTTTGGATTGATGAAGCAGGGGGCAGCTGAGTTGATGTGTGCACGGGGCCCAAATAAAATATCCTTCTTTAATTAACTGTTCGCGGAGTTGTTGTAATTTTCGTCCATCATCCTGAGTTGATGGTTCTAAAATCATGATTGATTCAAAATCAAAAGTACCATCAGGGAGTTCATCCATTTCAGTTAAACTATATGAGTAGACGAGAAGTGATTTTTTGTAGTCGATATTTAAATTTTTAATATTTAATTCTGTTGAAAAAAATGGTTGTTGAAGTTCGTTTTGCAAATCTTTGAAACTATCTATTGCAATTTTAGATTGATCTATAAGAATTTGTTTTTGTAATTTAAATGGTAATGTTTGAGTTAATGCTAACGAAGCTGTTCCAGGCCCAGCACCCCAATCGACTGTCGATGTTATGTTTTGAAAGAAGTTGACTTGAAGTCCTCGGTGAATCACTTGCTCATTGCGAATATAATTTAACGGCAAATAATAGTAACGATAGGCATGTTTACAATAATCGTACTCCCATGGAGTTAGATGATCAGGGTTGTTCACAAAAAAATCAGACAGTCTTTTGATGCTATCAACGAGTTGTTGAGGTTTTATTTGTGGCTCTTGAATCAAAGAAAAAATACGAGAAATTTCGTTCATTATTTCGATTATGGCAATGGTTTAGGGCTAGCTGCAAGTAAAATTTATTTCTTACTGCAAGCACTGGCTTACACAACTTTGATTTGCTAATGGAATAGTATTTGATAAACACTCGGGAGAACCTAAATGTCTGATAGCGCCATATTCTGTGCTTGGGGAAGCGATATTAATTTGTTTAAAATAAGATTCACAAGCTGATTTAGCAAGACCCAAAAATGCAGTTTGCATTTTACCAGGTCCTTCTTCTTTAAGATAATCTTTGGCTATAAATTTATTAATGCCGATTCCATTTTTATTTGGGGAGCTTTGACTGATTGTGAAATCAAACTGATCAATTTTGATTGATCCGCATTCAGAAGCTGATTTTAACTTTTTTAATCCAAAAGGGTCAGAATTAATAGTATCTATCATAACAACATGTCCCCGGACGGCAACGATATCTCCTGGCTTTATTGAAGAAGTTGGAGTCATCGTAATATTTTGAAAACATTTGAACCCTGATTTTTTTGCATTAATAAATTTACTTGAATTTTGTCGAATAAAAATTGGTTTGTTTTCAACACTTGGATTGTATTTTAAGCCAGCGTTGGCAACGGCTGCAGATATATATGCAGAACAATCTACGCCTAAAACTGAGGTCCCAGTTCCACTGTCTTTAAAAAAATTAATTGTATTGTTGGATACAGAGGGTTCTCCACCATAATCATAAATTAATGGATTGTTACGAACATTAAAGCAACCTTGTTGGCTCCCACCAGCAACTTTGATATAGGGATGCGTATTTTGAACCTGCTTTAAGTCAGAGATAATTCGTTTTCCACCAATGCCGTCTGGATGATTTTGACTTAATCGAGTGATACCCATAATGTTCGAAGTAGACGCTGACACTTCTGGAATTTCTAAAGATTGACAACTTTGATATGCAGTTGCAATCACGTTGTGTGAGCCTGCAAGAACACGAATTTTACTAACAGACGAAGGTTGGGAGTTATCTGGATAAGAATTTGTTGGCGGTCTTGTTGGTGGAGTTGCTGGGTCCGGTTCATTTTGCTCTGAATTTTGACTACACTGAACTTCTAAAGATTTTGCCGTTGCCATAACTTGTGCAAATTGTTTTCCGAGTTCATTATTCAGTAGAATATTTTCAGCAGTTGAAATATCTTGCATTTCTAGTTCGATAATTGTTTCTAAATGCTTTCTGGCGGTTGTAACTTGTTTTAAATTTTTAGATTTTTCGATTAGCGTTTTGTATAGAGCAGAGAGTTCAATTTTAATATTTTCAATATTTTTTGTATCTTGAATATTTTGAATTTTAGCAAGGGTATCAATTTGTTTGTTTAAGTTTAATGTGAACTCATCTAAATTTGGTGAATCTTTTTGATTGTCTAAATAATCATACATTGAATCAAATACTTGGCTTTTAAAGTTTGCACATCCTAATGCTTGAGTTGCTTTTAAGCTTGAGCTTTCTACAGCAGTTAATCCATTCATGCATCCACTTGTTAATAATGATAAAATAAGTATGACTGATCGAATATTAAAATTCATGATATGACCTCAGAAGGCCCTATCGGCGGCCCTTCTGAGTTGCTTAATAAAAGCATAAACTGATTATTTTTTTTACAGGACTTTTATCAATAAAATGACAGTTTTGTTGCTAATCTAAATCAATTAAATTTTCTAAAGGAATGAGAGCTGCATAACCATTTAAAATGATGATGGCATTTTGAATACATTCACCTTTAGTTTGTATTGATTGGATACGTTTCATCATAAATTTATTCAGTATTGCAAGTTGTCTATATCTATTTGATAGAATATCAGCATGTGCTTTTATACTAAATGATGATTGATCTTTATCCTTTAAGGATTGTTGTAAATAATAACCAAAAATACGAATAGTCGTTTCATGCAAATTTGAAAAAGGTAAGTGTGTTTTAACTAATCCTTTTAAAAAATTCATATGCTGACAATCTGATGCAGCCATAACAAGACCAAGTAAAGATTGTAATGCTGTTTGAAGGTCAGTTTTTTTGTTATATTGTCGTTCATGACTTTCTACAGACACTTCAACAACATGATAAGATAAATCATTTTGAAAGGTATCAACGATGTGAGAAATATTTAGAGCGACTGGGCAGTATGGTGTTGAGTCTGAATTGTAAGGACAGTTCGTGCATTTATGGTGATCCAGCTTAGCCCATTCTGGTTTTTGAAAGTTCCCAGCTTTTAAAGCACTATCGTGAATGACATTATGTGTATGAGCATCTAAAACAACTTCGAAAGTATGTTCCTTTTGTTCTTTTGTTTTAAAATGATATTTAAAAACAGTTGGTTTAGCTGATTCGAGTGAACTCATAAACAATCCTCATTCAACAAGATATGTTTAGATTAATCTGGAATTACAACTTTATCCATGCAATTAAAAAATTGGCAGCTAGAACCTAGACATTTGAATTGAGCTGGGCAAAAGTTGAGCGGCATAAAAACAGATACATTGTTACCGCGAGGAGCCCATCTTTGAGGGTGATGAACTTGAATGGGAGAGTAAATACCATAGACTGGTTTATCAAGACTTGCGGCAATGTGGGCGACACCTGTCGAAGGTGCAATAACTTTTTCTGAGTAATAAATGACTTCAATTAATTCTTTAAAATTGAGTTTTGATTGTAACCAAATGACGTTTTTTTCTTCAGTAAAGTAATTACGAATACGATTTAAATAAGGTTCGTCAGACTGAGTTCCAGTGATGACGATTGTTTTTTTAAGCTGGAGTTGTTGATTCATGTACTGAATGTATTGTTCTTGCGCCCAATTCAGTGCTGATCCCATCATGCCAGGATGTACAACTGTGTACTGCAAGGGCAGATTATATCTTTGTAAAATTTCAGATGAGTTTGGTTTCTTGAATTTAAAAAATATTTTTTTAGAAATATCTGAACTTATAGGACCTGTGATTTGAGCGATCAAATCTAAGTTGTAGTCGAATTCATGTTTAATAGCTTTGGACCTTTTTTGACGAAGTCCCGCATTTAAAAATAAAAAACTGTGCCACTGACTTAAGGTCCCAATTCTTTTTTTTATGCCTGCTTTAAAAAGTTCCCAGTTAATCCACCAAGGACATTGAAAACTCACAGCAATTTGAAAATTATTTTTTTTCAGAAAATTTGCAAATTGTTTTTGAGCTTTTTTTGGGTTGTTTTTATCAAGCTCAATATAATTTCTTTTTCGTTCACCTAAATCTAAAATTTGTCCTAAACCTTTTTGCACAACCCAAGTTGTTTCAAAATACTGGTCGTCTAAGATCTGATCTACAGGCAATGTGCAGATCAGATCACCGATTTTATCTAGGCGAATAAGAAGAACTTTTTGGGATTGGATCATCTTAAAAATATTTACTGATACGATTCCAATGGAGGACACGAGCAAACGATGTTTTTATCACCGTAAACATTGTCAACACGTCCAACAGGAGGCCAGTATTTATTTCCTTTGACCCATTTCAGCGGGTACGCAGCAACTTCGCGCGTGTACTTGTGATTCCACTCCGATGCCATCAAAACATCCGCAGTGTGAGGAGAGTTTTTAATCACATCTGGACAAGCATCAGCTTCTTTACGAATTTGAATCATAGCCTCACAAAAACGATCAAGCTCTGCTTTTGATTCAGATTCAGTGGGCTCAATCATTAACGTTCCAATCACAGGCCAAGACATTGTTGGAGCATGAAAACCGTAATCCATTAAACGTTTGGCGATATCAGTGACATCAATTTCATGTGATTTTTTAAGTGGACGAACATCAATAATACACTCGTGTGCAACAAGCCCCTCTTTGCCTTTGTAAACGATTGGATAATAAGGCGCTAATTTTTTCGCTATATAGTTAGCATTTAAAATACTCACTTGAGTGGCTTGCTTTAAACCTTCTGATCCCATCATTGTGATGTAACTCCAACTGATAGGTAATATACTTGCTGAACCCCATGGAGCACTTGTGGTTGAGCTCACGCCAGTTACAGGTCCTGCCTCTGCTACGAGAGAGTGTTTCGGTAAATAAGGAGCTAAGTGAGCGGCAACACCAATGGGTCCAACTCCAGGCCCACCACCACCGTGTGGAATGGAAAATGTTTTATGTAAATTCATATGTGAAACATCAGGTCCAAATTGTCCAGGGCGAGCTACACCAACAAGAGCATTTAAGTTAGCGCCATCCATATAAACTTGGCCTCCAAATTTATGAATGGTTTCGCAAATATCTGTGATGGCCTCTTCGAAGACTCCATGAGTTGAAGGATACGTTACCATCAAAGCAGCCAAATTATTTTTATGAAGTTCAGCTTTGGCTTTTAAATCTTGAACATCAACGTTTCCATTTGAATCACAAGCGACGACAACCACTTGAAATCCAGCCATGACTGCTGAGGCCGGATTTGTTCCATGTGCAGAAGACGGGATCAAACAAATAGTTCGATGAGTTTCATTTTTAGCTTTGAAGTATTCACGAATAACTAACAACCCCGCATATTCACCTTGTGCTCCAGAATTAGGTTGCAATGAAACTGCATTAAAACCAGTAATAGCACATAATTTCTGTTCTAAATCTTTAATCAGTTTTTGGTAACCTAATGTTTGTTGACTTGGAGCAAATGGATGCATTTTGTTCACTTCGGGCCATGAAACAGGGATAAGCTCTGTTGCGGCATTGAGCTTCATTGTGCAAGAGCCTAGAGGAATCATTGAATGTGTTAATGTTACATCTTTGTTTTGAAGACGATGAATATATCGCATAAGTTCAGTTTCAGAGTGATATTTATTAAATGTTGGATGAGTCATAAAATCACTTTGACGAATCAAATCAGTCGGCATATTGAGCTGATTTGATTGAGTTAAATCTGCAACATTAAAAGATAAATTTTGTCCTTTATTGAAGGCTTTCAAAAGTTTTTCCACAGTGTTTAAAGTGTTTGTTTCGTTTAAAGAAAAGCCAACACCATCTGCGTAGGGTCTTAAATTAATTTCCAATTTTTCTGCATACGTCATGATGTCTTTAACTGAATCAGTTTTGATTTTAACTGTATCAAAAAAATGATTTGATTGTGTTTTAAAACCTAATTTTTCTAAACCTGTAACAGCAACTTGTGTGAGTTTATGAATGCGAAGTGCAATTTTTTGAAGTCCTTTTGGCCCATGGTATACACCATACATCGCGGCCATGTTGGCTAATAAAACCTGCGCTGTGCAAATATTTGAAGTCGCTTTTTCGCGACGAATATGTTGTTCACGCGTTTGTAAGGTTAAACGCAAGGCTTTTTGTCCGTGGCTATCAACAGAAACGCCAACTAATCGACCTGGCATTGAACGTTTGAAGGCATCTTTAGTCGCTAAGAAAGCTGCATGGGGTCCGCCAAACCCCAATGGGACGCCAAATCTTTGTGAGTTTCCAACAACCATGTCTGCACCCCATTCTCCAGGGGGAGTAAGTAATGTCATTGCTAATAAGTCAACACTGGCAATGACTAAAGCTCCATGATCATGAAGTTTTGCTGTGATTGTTTTATAATTTTCGACAGAGCCATCTGTATTTGGGTATTGAAAAAGTGCTGCAAAAATTTCTTTTTTAAAATCATATGTTTCTGGATTTTGAATAATTAATTCTAATCCAAGGGGTTCGGAACGTGTTTTTAAGACTTCGATCACGTGAGGATGTGTAGAGGGGTGAACTAAAAATGCATTGACATCTTTCTTTTTTGAAACAGAGTGAGCCATGACCACAGCTTCAGCCGCTGCTGTGCCTTCATCAAGCAAAGAGGCATTTGATATTTCCATTCCTGTTAAATCTGCGATCATAGTTTGAAAGTTTAATAAACTTTCTAAACGACCTTGAGAAATTTCGGGTTGATACGGCGTATAGGCTGTGTACCAAACTGGGTTTTCAAAAACATTTCTCAAAATGGGTGACGGTGTAATTGTGTCGTGAAAACCCATGCCGATGAGTGAAGTGTAGATTTTATTTTCAGACAAAGTCGATTTTAATTGATTTAATATTTCAAATTCAGAAATGCCATCACCAATATTCATTTTTGAGGTGTTGTAAATAGACTTGGGCACAACTTTTGTCATCATTTCTTCAATGTGGCTGAAGCCTAATTCTTTTAACATTAATTGTTGATCTTCAAGTGAGGGCCCTATATGTCGTGCCGTAAATTCTTTTTCGGTTGATAAATTTGACAGAGTTAAGTTTAAGTTCATGGACCACTCCTTTTTAGAAAAATTTAATTTCAATGAAGGCTAGCCGACAGGGGGGGAATTGTACAGATCAATGTCGTTTTGGTGCTGGGAATAAGAGCTTAAATTGCGCGTAAATCTAACTGTGTAAAAACCAAAATGTTACAAGGCTATAAAGACTGGCAAATAACAAAACAAGTGATGAGATTTGTTGGGTTTTAAGAGGCGATTTTTCGATCATTTTTTTTAGAACCACTTGTGCTGTTGTCAAAGCAGGCACTGTTGAGCACCAAAAAATGAACATAACTAAAGCACCAGAGTAGGCAGAGCGGGTTGCTGAGGCGGAAATAATAAATGTCCATAGCCAACCGCAGGGAAGTAAAAAACTGAAAAACCCTAATAAAAACCCTGATTTTTTAAATTTAGAATAAATACGACTCAGATAAGTTGGTGTTTTAAACATACGTTGAGTGTTAAATGCCATCAAAATTAAAAGTCCACTTAAGATGATAACTGATGCGTATTTTAACCAATGATATGAATTAAAAAATAAACTTGTAATTTGTCCTGCAAGTGCACCTGCAAGAACATAGGATATTAATCGACCAACTTGATAGCTCTTAAGTTGTTTTTGTGCTGCTAAAAAGCAGGCCATAGGCCCGCACATAACACCACAGTGCCAGCTTCCTAAAAAGCCAGCTACAAAAATGGAACCACATAAAACAAGTAATGAACTATTGATCATTCTGGTGATGGGCCTAAGAATTCAGCTTCAAGTTTTTTACTAAATTCTTTTTCATTTTCAGAGTCATATATTTTAAGTTTTATTTTTAAATTTTTCTTAAACTCGACTTTGCTCATTTTGGCAAAAATATGCCACTCTTTAAATTCTTTTGGTTTAAGAGTAACTTCAGTTTCTGCAGAAATGAGTTCGATTTTTTCAGAATTTTCTGTGGTTATTTTGTATTTATGAATAGCAAAACTTTGATTTGTGAGGTGAATTTTGTAATGATTTGTAATATCTGTTTCGGTTGCTTTGTAAGGTTCGTCTTTGGCTCGCATGAGAAACACTTCAGAGTGTTTTTTTACGGCTAAATTATAAATCAATCCAATAGTACAAGCGAGTATGATCAACATGTAAAGAAGAGAGCGAGGTTTAGTTAATTGAATTGGTTTATGATCAAGAGTTGTGTATTTAACGAGTCCTTTTGGTTTTTCTACTTTTTCCATAATTTCATCACAAGCATCAATACAAGCAGTGCACGCAATACATTCCATTTGTAAGCCATTGCGAATATCAATTCCAATCGGGCAGGCTGAAACACATCGATTGCATTTAACACAATCTTCTTTACGATTTTCATCATAAGCAACGGCCAGAGAATTTTTGTCGAGAAGGAGTCCTTGTATTCTTCCGTATGGACACATAATTGTACAAAATTGTTCACGAAACCAACCAAAATCAAATAAAAATAGAAGTGTAAAAAACTGAGCAATTATAAATAAGGTTAAGTGTTCACTTGGACCATTCTCAATGATATGAATAAAAGATTTAGCACCTACAAAATAAGCTAAAAAGCTGTGAGCTATAGCCGCAGATACAATTAAAAATAAAAACCATTTAAGTGTTTTTTTTAACGCAACTGCTGTGGTGAGGGGTTCGGTTTGCATTTTCCTTCTAGCTAAATAGTTGCCCTCAATCCAAAATTCAATTCGTCTGAAGACACCATCGATAAAAACAGTTTGTGGGCATGCCCATCCACACCAAACTCTTCCCCAAATTGATGTGACAAATGCGAGAGTAATTGCTCCGCCAAAGATTAAAAAAAAGATTAAAGGAGCGTTATGAGCTCTAAATAATGTACCAAAAATAAAAAATTCTCGATCAGGGATATTGAGGAGGATCGACTGCATTCCGTTGATTGTCGTCCATGGCGTAATAATAAAAACAAACATCAGCAGAATTTGAACTCGAGTTCGCCACGTGCGGTAAATACCTGTGACTTCAGCAGGCTGAAGATACAGTCTGTTACCGCGTTCATCGATACTCGTAATTTGATCAGCTGATATTTGTTTTTTTGCCATAATTTATTCAGTTAGTTGAAGTAATCTTCAATCACTGTTCCTTCTGCTGCCTTTGCATTGGCTGGGTTAGTATTTTTCTTAGATAAAATAAAAGCTGCCGCTTTTTTAATTTCATCATCAGAAAGTAAACCACTCCATGGTGGCATACCTTTAGCTGGAACGCCAGTTTGAATCAAATGTGCAATTGATTTTGCTTTACCATCTCCATTAATCCAAGACTTATCAGTTAAGTTAGGGCCAATTTTTCCTTCAAGGTTTTCACCATGACAGACGGCGCACTTACCCGCATAAACAACAGCACCCGCCTTAACACTCTCAGGATCTTTTAATGATTTTATAATATCATCTTCGGAAATTTCAGCTGAAGTTGACCCTGCTTCTTTTTTCATGAGCTCAATTTGAGCCATTGATTCTTTAAGTTCATCTTGTAGAGTTGGTCCTCCGGCTAATTCATAGTGAATATAATAGATAAAAGCAAAAATAACACATAGAATGAATGTCCAAACCCACCATGCGGGCATGGGATTATTGTGTTCAATGATCCCATCGTATTCATGGAAGTGTTCATTTTTATTATCGCTCATATTGCACCTCAATTTCCTCTTCTAAAGGTAGGTTTTCTAATTTTTGAATTTGTTTTACACTCATCGAAACAGCTTTGATACTAATCAAAATAAAATATCCGAAGAAGATCAGCATGGCTAAAATCGTTAAGTGTGTTTCAGTAAAATTTGCAAATGCTAATTGTTTCATAATTATTGTCCTGCCGTTTTTTGAGTTTCAGCTGGTTTTTTTTGTTTTTGTCCTAGGGCTTGTAAATATGCAATCATTGGAATGATTTCTTTTTTCTCAAGACCTTTTGGACCACCTGCTGCTTCTATATTTTTTGCGATCTCGATAGCTTCTTTTTGAGCCACGATATCTGCGTTAGCAACAGTATTGTCATCATAAGGTACGCCTAACATTTTAAGAACTGAAAATTCTTTTCGTAGGGTAGAGTAGTCAGCATTTTTTTCTTGTAACCACGGATAGCTCGGCATGATTGACTGCGGAGTAATTGCACGTGGATCTGCCATATGTTGTAAGTGCCACATATCTGGATATTTTTTACCAACACGAGCTAAATCAGGTCCAGTTCTGCGAGAGCCCCATTGAAACGGATGATCCCACATTGAATCTTCGATTGTTGAAGGTGGACCATAACGTAAAACCTCATCTGCCATTGGGCGAATTTGTTGCGAGTGACATACGTAGCAACCTTCGCGGATATAAATACTGCGTCCAACGATTTCGAGTGGAGAATAAGGTTCAGTTATATTTTCTGGTCGAGCGTACTTGTGCATTGATAATGTTGGATAAATTTCAATAACAGATCCAACTAAAATTGCCACAACAGTCAGAGTTGTAAAAACAAAACCAAGGCCTTCGAGTTTGCGATGTGCTGTCGTTGGTTTTTCATCCCAGCCTGTTGTTTGAACAATAACGGGTTTTGATTCAGTTGCTTGTTGAGGAGCTGATTGAATAGTTTTAAATAGATTATAAACAGTTATTAAAAAACCTGTAAAAAATAATAAACCTGCACCAACACGCACCCAGTAAAGAGGTAAAATTGTTGTCACAGTTTCTATAAAATCTGGATAAACAAGTTTACCTTGTGAGTTAATTGCTCTTAGCATCAAACCTTGTGTGATACCAGAAGCAACCATTGATGTGTAATACAATATAATACCAGTTAAAGCTGTCCAAAACGAAGTTTCAGCTAATTTTTCAGAGTAGAGTTTGGTATTCCATAATTTCGGCACGAGCCACAAGAATATACCCATAGACATCATACCATTCCAACCAAGTGCTCCAGCGTGAACGTGTCCAATAATCCAATCAGTATAGTGTGCTAAACTTGAAACGGATTTAATTGATAATAATGGTCCTTCAAAAGTGCTCGTTCCATAAAATGTTAATGCACCAACAAAAAATTTAATGACAGGATTTTTGATGAGCTCTTTAAAGGCACCTTTTAAAGTCATTAAACCATTAATCATACCACCCCATGAAGGAGCCCATAGCATAACAGAAAAAATCATACCAAGTGTTTGCGCCCATTCAGGTAAAGCTGTGTAGAGTAAGTGATGTGGACCAGCCCAAATATAAATGAAAACTAAAGCCCAAAAGTGAATAACAGATAATCTGTATGAGTAGATTGGCTTATTTGCTGCTTTAGGTACAAAATAATACATTAAACCTAAAAATGGAGTTGTTAAGAAAAATGCAACCGCATTATGACCATACCACCATTGAACTAAGGCATCTTGCATACCCGCCCAAACTGGAAATGATTTTAACGCTGTAATTGGAATTTCAATAGAATTAACAATATGTAAAACAGCAACTGTAACGATTGTGGCAATATAAAACCAAATTCCAACATACAGATGTTTTTCACGACGTTTTTTAAGCGTCATAAAGAAGTTAACAGCAAATACAACCCAAATAGCTGCAATCGCGATGTCGATAGGCCATTCTAATTCAGCATATTCTTTTGATTGTGTGTAACCGAGTGGAAGTGTAACAGCTGCAGCGACAATAATTAACTGCCAGCCCCAAAAATGGATTTTAGATAAAGCATCTGAAAACATTCTGGCTTTAAGGAGTCTTTGTGTTGAATAGTAAATACCTGCAAAAATGGTATTTCCTGCAAATGCAAAAATTGCCGCATTTGTATGAAGTGGGCGAAGTCTTCCGAATGTGATCCATTCGAGATTAGCGTTAAATCGCCAGTTAGCTAATTGCAAAGCTGCAATCAAGCCAAATAAAAATGCTGCGCATCCCCAGATGAGTGTGACAATCGTAAATTTTTTAACGATGTCGTCATCGTAGATGACTGTGTCTGTCCTGTTTGTATTCATAAGATGTTCTCCTTAGTGTCATTCTTATTATGTTTAGAATCTTGATCTAACATTCGCAGTGAAGGTGTTGAAAGGTCGTCAAATTGACCATTCGATGTCGCCCAAAAAAAGGCGTATAAAAAACCAGCTCCTAACAAAAGAGCCATCGGGATTATTAATATTAAAATATTCATTTACGAAAACCCCACAAACTTGAAATTAAAACAATAAATGTACTTATAGGCATTAAAACAGCAGCCCAAAACGGATTAATCAAACCTAACAAAGCACATGATCCAGCAGTTATGTTGTAAATAAGAGCTAATGTTAAATTTCGTTTTAATGTATTGTGTGCTTGTTCACCAATTTTAAAAAGTTCAACAAGTGGCTCAAGTCCTCCACGTAAAAACAAAACATCTGAGCTATCAATTGTTAGATGTGAACTGCCTTTAACAGAAATGCCAATATCACTTGCACTTAAAGCTAAAGAATCATTTAAACCATCACCAATCATCATCGTCGCATGGTATTTTTCAACGATTGATTTTTTTTCTTCAGGATAGAGTTCAGCAAAAATATTATTTTGAGAAATTCCGCAGGCCTGACCTTTTTGAAGTGCTCGAGATTTTTTATCCCCTGTGAGCAAAAAGCAGTTGTAATGGTGATCTTGCAAATTATGAACAAGTTTTTCAGATTCCTCACGAAGTTCATCATTAAAATACAATCGAGCGACAGCTTGTGAGTTTTTAAGAACAACGACTGCCAAATCATCTTCGTGCATATTTTCAGGAAGAGATTTAATCTCATAAGTATCAACTAAATCATGATGATCAGTTGGCGTGATAATTTGTCCTTTTACGCCAGAGCCAAAACTTTCCTGAACATTTTGAAGTGACGGTGAAGTTTGCGTGTTTTTCCAAGCCGCACGAAGAGCAAATGCAATCGGGTGATATGATTTTTTTTCAAGTCCTAAAATCACTGATTTGAGTTCTTCATTGATATTTTCTGGCCATGTTTGAATGAGTGAAAGATGCCCTTGAGTGAGAGTTCCTGTTTTATCAAAAAATATATTTTTGACCTGAGTCAGTTTTTCAAAAACATTCGCATTACGAAGCGCAATTCCATTTTTCTGAGCTTTTTTAAAAGCAATAGCCATTGTGAGGGGGCTGCCAAAGGCCAAGGCGCAAGGACAAGCGACTACGATTAATGCAAGCACACGGTTAAAAGATTCATTGTAAGAATAAATGTACCCATAAATAACAAAAAATAAGCCTGCTAGAATAAATACAGTTGAGACAAGTTGTTTTGAAAGTTTATCTGATAAATTAATATAATCGTTTTTGATTAAGAGTGAGTCTTGAGTTTGAGTGAGTAGTTTATTTAATTGTGAACTTTGAAGTGTTGATGTGGCTTGAATCAGAATGGGTTCAGATAAATTTTTATAACCAGAGTAAACTTGAAGACCTTCTGAAAAAACTTGAGGGAGCGCTTCGCCATTATAATAGGAAGTGTCAACAAGAGCTTTTTGTGAAACTAAAATAGCATCAACTGGAATAGTTTGATTATTTTCAATTCGAATAACGTCGCCAACTTTGATTTGTTCAGAAACAATTGGAGTAGAATCGAGTTTTGAATATTTTTGATTTGTTAAGCTTGAACCAAGACGTACAGGTGATAAGTAATGCTGCTGCGTAATTTTAACAAAATATCGAGCTAATAAAATGAGAAAAATAAAACTTGCTGTCGAGTCAAAATAAAAATCATTTGAGCCAAGAACAAGGTTGATCGTCGAGAATACAAAACTCGATACGAGAGCGATCACAATGGGTAAATCAATGTGAATGGTTTTATATTTAATTGAATTCCACGCTCCCACATAAAATCCTTGCGCAGAGTAAATAAGTAGAGGCAAGAATAAAATGAGATTCATCCAACGAAAAAACTCCAAGGCAATGCCATCAGCTCCAGCATATATCGCGAATGAAAAAATCATAAGATTGCCAGCGACAGCTCCGGCAACAGCTATTTTTTTTAAATCTGCTCGATTGGATTTGTTTCGAGCTGAATTTTGATAATCATTTTTTTTAATTAAATACGCAGTGTAGCCTAAATCTTCAATCAGTCTTGCGACTTCAGATAATTGACCTTTTTCAGTCATTTCGATTGTTAAAAGGTTTTGTCCAAAATTAACTCGAGCTACTGTGCATTCAGAATAAAACTCAGGAAGTTTTTCAATAAGATGAACACAACTTGAACATTGAAGATTTTCAATAAAGAAATGATATTGATTTTCATTTAAAAAAGATGCTGCATATTCAGGCTTGTCTAAATAAGAGTGTGGGTTGTTATCATTTTGGTGTTTTAAAAAAGAAAAATCAGAGTCCAACTTTTCGCAAGCTGAACAACAATAGACAGGCCGAGTGGTCAGTGTACCACAGTAGCGACAGGCTGTTGATTGATTTATTAAATCGATTTTTGTTTTTTCCATGCTCTTTAGAGCATAAATATCTCATAGGTTGTTGGCTATGATTATGATGTGGGTCATAAACAAAAAAATTAATTTAAAAGTCTGGTTTATTTATTCGTAAGTCCTGCGCGATTAAGGATTTTAATATTGCGTCCATCCGTTTGATCAATCAGTCCTGCTTTTTCAAACTGTGAAAGTGTACGAATGACACTCTCAGGAGTGGTGCCTGCCCACTCAGCAATTTCTTTTCGAGTCCAGTTTTGGTGCTCGAAATGGTCTTGCAAATAAATAATGGCCTCAGCGACACGTTGTGGAACATCTTTGTCCATTTGATCAGTCCATTTTGAGTCAGCAAGCTTTAAATCTTCCGATAATGCTTTCATGATTTGAAATGAGGCCATTGGAAATTTATTAAAAATATCCATAACGATGTTTTTTGGAATGAAACAAATTTCAGAGGCTTCAACGGCAGAAGCTGAAACATTATATTTTTCATTTGTGAATAGAGATTGATATCCAATAGCATGACCAGCGCCAACATAACGAACAGTGTGTGCTTGTCCAAATTCAGAAACTGTTTCAAGCTTAATGAGGCCTGATGAAACTGTATACAATCCCAAAGGGTCATTTCCTTGGTAGAAAATATTTTGATGAGGCTTAAATGTTGATTTAATTTTAGCAGCATCAAGCAGTTCTAAAACTTTCGAATCAACAGAGCAAATAATATTGTGATCTTTGTGGCCACATTTATGGCACGAGCTGAGTTCTTGTAAGTTAATAACTGTTGCTTTCATAAGTCCTTAAATAAACCGCTCAGCTGAGTACAAACCAAGCGGGCAAGTCGGTGAATAATTAATGTTAAAATTATTTACGAACTGTTTTTTTACGAGTCGTTTTTTTTAACATTTTCTTTTTAGATTTTGATGGTTTAACTGACTGAGGTGTCGCTTGATTCGAAAAGTTCGTAGTTTTTGCTAAAATCATTTTTTCAAGTTTGTTACGTTGTTCTTGAGCCTTTTTTTTATAGATGACAAAGTTTTTTTCAACTTCATCTGCCGATTTTTTAACTTGAGAGACAACTTTATTGACTTCTTTTTGTAAGTCATTTTCTGCAGCAACAACTTTTTTTGCAAGCTCTTTATATTTTTTAACAGCTTCATCGGCAGATAATTTTTGCACTTTTGTTTGAATTTCGTTGGTCATTAATTGCACGTCCGCAATAATTTTTTTAACATTTTCAGTTTGAGCTATCTTTTGAATTAATGATTGAATTTTATTTAAAGCCATAATCACCTCTTTTTTGGCTAACTATAATCATTAATAAGCCATTTATAAAGTAAAATTAAAATTATTAATCAATGCACCAGGGGTTTTGAGTACTCCAAGACTTCTTTTCTGATAAGTGCCAATATCAACAAATGTAGATCTTTCAGTTGTTAAATCAATTAAATTGGGTCCAAATATGTTATAGAGTGATTCATCAAAGCGTAAATCTTGAATTGGTCCGATTATTTCACCCTTTTCCACCCAAAAGCTGGCAAATCGAGTCATTCCAGTGATTCGTGCTGACTGAATATCACTGTAATTAATATAATGTAGATTAGAAAGATAGAGTCCGGTGTCAAGTTTTTGTAAAACTTGATCTGTTTGTAATTGGCCGGCTCCAAGCTCAAGGGATCTTGGTGATTCTTTAGGATCGGCAAAGTTTGTTTCTAGTTTGTACTCCTGCGCGGTTGCAGTACTTATCAATAGGGTATTGAGATGCCCATTTTCGATGAGTTTGATATGTGGTAAGCTGAGTTCCCCGAGAGAGTTGAACTCTGGAGTCATACCCAATTCAAAATTTTCTGTGAAATTTACTTTTGAGGAGAATAAACTTAATTTCTCTTTGAGTTTTTTGAGTGGTGCATGACCTTTATTGAATTGTGATTGACTCAACGTCGACCACCCCATTGACCATAATATTTCAGCCATCGCCATGGGCTCGAGATAAACTTTATATTGGCCTTTCGAAATTTTTTGAAGTGGTTTTGAAAGAAGTTTTAATTTGTTTTTAGTAAACTGAGCCTGTTGATTAAAAGTATTTAAATCAAACTGATTTTCAGAATAGTAACCCTTGGCAGCCAGAGGGCCATTATAGAGTGAATAGTCAAAAAAGAAAAAATCCGTTTCAAAAAAATGGAATTGCCCTTCTGAATTAATCGAAACTTGTCGTAGAGGCCCTGAACACCACAGCCCCGCTAAATCAGTGTCCGAGAATAATTCATGAACGATTTGAGGGATTTGTTCATCGCTTGGGTAGGTAGATTTTTTTATAACACTCGAGTGACCATTATTTTTTATTTTTACAAACTGAGGATTTTTATCCATTAAAAGAGCTTGTTGACGGGAATTGTCCATAATGTCGAGTGCTGTTTTTAAATCGAGTTCAAGGTTTAAAGTTAAATTTATGCAGTTTTTTAGAATGCGTTCTTCTTTGTAAAATTGAATTGCTAATTCATGTTGTTGGACATGAGAGTTTTGTCTGACCAAAGAACGATTAAATCTATAGAATGAGCTCTCTTCGGAGTGTAAAAACAAACTGAGTTGTTCATCTCCTTGAAGTTCGTTGAAGAGTGTTTCTGATAATTTATGAATATAATTTTGAATTTTATTTTGTACCATTGTTAACCACCAAAAATTTCAACTTGATTAAATAAAGCATAAGGTGATGAGTGTCCGACGCGAATAATTTGACTTGGCTCTCCTTTACCACAATAGGGTGAACCATAGGTTTCGATTGTTTGAGTTGAACTTAATGATTTTAAACTATTCCAAAACGGAACTGTGACACCATGGTAATTTGGATTTTTAATTGTGTGTGTGATTTTTCCATTTTTAATTAATTTTCCGTATTCACAACCAAATTGAAATTTTCTGCGATAATCATCAATTGACCATGAACGATTGGCAAACATGATTGCTCCGTTTTCTACGGAGGCAATCATGTTATCTAAAGTTTGTTGTCCGCCCTCTAAGTTGATATTGGCCATGCGATCGATTGGTGGACGATTCCACGAGCTGGCTCTGGAATTGGCCACACCTTGAATTTGATGTCCAAAAACTTTTTTGCTACGATATTGACTTTCAAGGCTACCCAAACCAGCTTGTAAAATACCCTCTTTAATTAAATACTGTTTTTGCGCTTTATTGCCAACTTCATCAAAAAGATAACTCGACATTTCGTGAGTTTGTTCCGGATCAAAAATAACATTCATAATTTTGCTACCGTATTGAAGCTGCCCAAAATCGTTCGGCTGTACAAAACTCCAGCCGGCAAAGTTTCTTTCATCTCCTAAAATGCGATCTAGCTCAAGTGGATGGCCTATTGATTCATGAATTTGCAAAAGCATTTGATCAGGCGCTAGAATTAAATCGACTGTATCAGTAGGGCAATTCATCGCAGTGAGAAGTTCGATAGCTTCTAACCCTGTTTGTTCACATTGTGGTAATATTTTTTCTAAATTAAAAAACTCAGATCCAATTTGATAACAAATTGCTCGCCCTCCGTGGAGTGACCGAGTTTGTGTTTCAGATCCATCTTGTGCTGTCGCAGAAAACGCACTAATGATAATATTAAAATCTTGCTCGAAATGAGAGCCTTGCGATGATAAATATTTTTGATTGCAATCGACAATCATGGCATCTGAAGATGCATTAACTATTTGATCATTAATTTTTAATTTTTCAGATGTCTTTTTTAAAAAATCAAAAATTTCAGCTGTTGTTATGCTATCAAGATTTTTCGTTCGCTGCGATATATAACGCCCTTGAGCTTTTGGACGCACTGAAAAATCAAATTGAGTTAACGCATGGGCTGAGCTTAATGTTGTTATTTTTTTTGCCTTGAAAAAAGCATCGCGAATCCCTTCGGGAGTTAACTCACAAGTGGAGCTATAACCAATATGTCCATTGTGCATAATTTCAATCAGTAGACCAAAATCGTAAGATGAATAGATTTGATCGGGCTTACCATTACGAACTGTTAAATCTCGAGTTGTTTCAGTAATTAATTTAAAAGCTACAAAATCTGCTTCATTTTTATAAATATTAAACTGCTGTTCAAAAAAATACTCAAATTGATTCCGTAATGCTGATGATAAAGATTGTGTTTGCATAGATCAATCTTATAAGTCATCTTTTTAAAATGATCAAAACAAGAGATGAATATTTGTTAAATCACTGGCAACAGTATCCAGAGTGTCCACGTGGCTTTTTGCAGTACGGCAGGGTGCATCAGCTGAGACTTGGGGTTCATAATGTTTCAGAGTTTAAAGCTAAAGATAATCCAAATTTTTCCGGTAAAGATGTTTTAGTTGATGGCGATTTAGTGGCTTTAATGTCTGCCGGTCAATTTGTTTTGCTAGCACCAAATTTAACTGTAAAGACTGGTTTTTATAAGGTCGACGAGAATCCGTGGTTAAATAAAAAAAATTACTTTGAGTATTTGCAGCTGATCAGAAAGTTTTTTTTAGAAAAGCGTTTTTTAGAGGTTACAACTCCTACACTTGTGGATTGTCCAGGTACAGAGCCAAGTTTGGATTTTTTTGAAACAGAATTGAAAATAGGTTCTAATCACAAAAAGTTTTACTTACCAACTTCACCAGAACTCAATATTAAAAAATTATTATCATTAGGAGCGGAACGAGTTTTCGAAATTGCTCACGTTTTTCGTAATGGTGAAAAAACAGAACGTCATCACTATGAGTTTTTAATGATAGAGTGGTACCGTTCGATGTCGTACTTAGCTAATATTAAACATGATGTCATTGAGTTGATCGAGTTTTTATCTGATCAACTCAAAGTTGAAAGACCTAAAGAGGTATTAACTTTTACAGTTGCAGAACTTTTTAAAAAACATTGTCATTTTGATTTAAAACCAGATACTACTTTAGAAGAATTACGACACTTAGCTCTACAACTTAATGTAGATGTCCATTCTGCGCAGACTATTGATGACTATTTTTATTTAATTTTTATGGATAAAATTGAATATCAGTGGCCAACCGATCGATTGGTGTTTGTTGAAAAGTATCCGCCGTATCAAGCGGCTTTGGCTCGAATTGATCAACAGGGCTGGGCCGAGCGTTTTGAAGTTTATTGGAAAGGGTTGGAGTTAGCAAATGCGTTTCATGAATTAAATCATCCAGGTGTTCAACGTGTTCGAGCGACTCAAGATTTACAAAAAAAGAAAATACAGGGTAAATCATTAATTCCACTAGATGAAAATTTCTTCAAAGCTTTAGAATATGGAATGCCACCGAGTGCGGGTATTGCTCTTGGTATAGAAAGACTTTATATGGCTTTGAAAAATGTCAAATCCATTGACAGCCTTGTTGATTATTCAATGACACTTTAATTTAGTGGAAAGTGACAAAAAAAAGCGCTAAATAGATTAACACAGCAAGTGCATAGCCAGACATGAGCTGATAATGGGTTTGTTTTACATATTATTTAATAATAGTTTGTAAAAATCTATGGGGGATTTTGTTTGTTGTTTTATGGCTAATAGGGGTAATTGTGATAGGGTGGGGATCCTATCACATCTTGGTTCCGATCGTAGATTCTTGCATTAAATATTTTTTATTTAGTGCAAGAATCAAGATCATATTTATTTGTTGAGTGATTCTTTTAATTCCTTACCAACTTTGAAAAATGGCAATTTTTTTTCATCAACTGCGATAATTTCGCCAGTTCGAGGATTTCGCCCTTTGTAAGAATCATATTCGCGATTGACAAATGAACCGAATCCACGAATTTCGATGCGATCATCTTTCATTAAAGCTTCGACCATAGTATCGAAAATTGTATTTACCACAGCCTCTGCTTTAACGCGAGTAATGCCAGCTTTATCGGATACTAAATTAATGAGGTCGGCTTTTGTCATTTGGTCCCCTAAGTTATCGAAAACACTTAAATTATGTCGTGTTATTCGTTTTTTGAAAAGACTCTTTCTTGAGTTTTTTGATTATTTTTGCGGTGTTTAATTTGCGGAGACTTTGTAATTATTTGATAATAGGCATCAAGCAATGCATCAATCATCTTTTCTCTGTTGAAAAACTTTAAAACCTTGTCTCGTGCGGCTTCGCCAATTCTTTCAAAAGAGCTCTCATCGTGTAAAATACGATCAAGGAGGTTGAAAATACCAGTGTCATCAGCAGGACGGACGAGATAACCATCGTGACCATCTTCTATTATTTCTGAAATAGGACTTAGTTCAGAACCAATAACTATCTTTTTCTGGGCCATAGCTTCTATTAAGCTAGGCTCTAACCCTGTAGATCTTGAACTTAAATCAACATAGATTGAGGATGCTGAAATGTAGTCGAGAATTTCTTCAGCATTAAGGGGGCCTGTCATAATCACTCGGCTTCCAAGTACCCGTTTAAGCATGTCGTACTCAACATCTTTCCATCTTGGTCCATCACCAACTAAAAATAGATAAACATTTGAATTTTTAAGAATAATTTTTTCAAATGCTTTAAGTAATGGACTGATCTCAATGGCATTCGTAAAATCAGAAACAGCTAATACAACTTTAGCATCTTCAGGAATATTTGTTTTTAATTTAAAATTTTGAGACTCTTCTCTGGGGGCAAGATCACCCAAGTTAATTCCATAGGGAACAGTATATGTATGATAGTCAGGATATAAAAAATATCTTTCTAAAATCATACGCTGCTGTGGTGTTGTTACAAATAAGCCGTCTGCTGTTTCAAGTAAACTTCGGTCATGTGCAAAATAATTATGTAAAAAACGATATCCTAATTTGATTGAGGTTTTAAATTGAGAGTTAAAAGTACCATTATTTTCTGCTAAGATAGAAAATATTTCTGACATTGTAGTTGCTTGTACATCGTAGGCTACTGTTGTTCCAAAGCTTTTTTTATGACGACCGATTTTGTATCCACCAGCATCCAGACAGTGAACTATATCAAATGTTTTTGTTGAATTCAGTGTAGCAAATTTTTTTAATACAGCATCATTGAATCTTTGTGTTTTATAGCTCGAGGGGCCATCAAATAAATAATAGGCTCGGATGCCATCACGATAAACTTCTGATTTTTTCAAAGGCGAGGACGATGATAGAATAGTGACTTCATGGCCTTTTTTAGACAAACCCCTAGCAAGTGGCCATAATAGTCCTGTATCTGATGATCGACTTTGAACTTGAATTTTTTCTCCAATTAAGCAAATTCTCAATTTTTGATTGAAAATCTGAGTTGAGTTGAGAGTGTCCATATTAAATAAGCTCATAGACTCATATTAGCTGATTTTTGATAACTTAAGGAAGTTTTTTGCTGAATAAGTTTGGTGTAAAGTCTAGTCAACTCATTAATTTTAAGATCAATTGTTTGTTGAAATGTGAATATGTCAGATGCTGTACTTGAGAAGTTGAAAGTAGCAGGGCTTTTTAAAAACTCACAAAATGAAGAGTATTGTTTTTGAACTGGTTGGTTTTTGTTGAATATAAAACAATTTTTTTCATGTTTCCAAAATGATGAAAATCCAGTGGCTTGTTCATCATTTAAGATAAGCATATTTGAAAAATTTAAATAACTATTAATCCAATAAGAAAACTCAAGATCTGAGATCTCTAAATGTTTGAGTATTGAAACGACATTTTTTTTTATTAAAAAATCGTCAAATGTTTCATTTGAATTAAATAAAATAAATTTTTTAAAATCCACATTTTTATTTATAAATGCTTGCCAGCTTTTGCGTATGTGAGAGCTAGAAAAATGCTTTTTTAAATATCTGGCATCGATATAAATTTGTGTTTGTTCATTGTTTTGAATATGTTTCCAACTTAAACGATGTAAATCGTTAAATGAATTGTAAACAGGCACAATAACGTTCAGAGTTTTGTTTATGTTTTTTTGACTTTCATGCACACTTTTACTAGCAATTGCCTTGGTTTCAATATCTGGGAAATAGGGAAGTATCATTTTAGCGCCACTATAGTTTTTAATTTTTTTGAGTTCCCCAACGTTCCCAACTGTAATCGCTTGAAAAGATGAAATGAGTGTTTGGTTTAACTTTGATTCAATTAAATTTTCATGAAAGCTCATTAGGGTTGGTCGGCCAATTGTTTGAGCTATAAATGATTGAAGTAATTGGAAAAGCTCATTTTTTTGAATCGGTAATTTACCTTTAAGTTTAAGGGGCTGAATAAAGTGAATAAGATCATAATGGTTTAGCATAAGCCTTAAAGGATGCAAATCTTCAATGGTTTCTATTTCTAATCCTGTTTTTAACAGCTCATCAGTTAATCTCTTTGTTTGTTGATCTAAATCAGGACTAACAATGAGTATTTTCATACTATAACCATATCTGATACAGACTCATGATTGTGAGTCCTTTTTTAGATCATTTGATGAATCAGGGGATAAGTTAAATGCTTTATAAATTCTGTGCATATTTTTGCGGTTAGCTTCTGGGATGTTTCTCAGTGGTAAATCAAGCGGGTGAATCCACTCTAAGCTCGTATGGTGTTTTGCTTTTGGTTCACCTTTCCAAAACATAATTTCATAAAATAAAATGAGTATACCAACATCGCCATAAGAATGTGTGCAAGCAAGCTTTAACTCGCCAACTTCAGCTTCGATGCCAAGTTCCTCTTGAAGCTCTCGAGCAAGGGCATATTCAGGAGATTCGCCCATTTCAATTTTTCCGCCAGGAAATTCCCATAAGCCACCAAGTGTATGAGTTTCAGGACGTTGCCCAACTAAAATTTGATTTCCTTTTTTTAAAATGCCGGCAACAACAGGTATCCAATTTTTTTTAGGCCGCGATGGTTTCTTAGCTTGAAAAGCCTGATTCTGATTCACTGTTGTTTGTGAGCCCTCTTTGTTTGGCAACTTTGGCAACCTTTCTAAAAAAACCGGGTCCTTCAAAAATCAAAGTCGAGTAAACTTGAACAAGATCGGCACCTAACTCTATTCTTTCAAAAACATCAGCGGCTGTCATCACTCCACCGACAGAAATTAAACATTTTTTGACATTTTTTTTGTTTAAAAGATTTCGAGTGAAAATAAGGGCTTGAATTGACTTGTTCTTAAGCGGCAATCCAGAGACTCCCCCTTCTGAAGGATAAAATGAGGTATTTGCTCTATCTAAAGTTGTATTCGTGAGAACAAAGCCATCCAGATTAAAGTCTAAACTGACTTCGATAATATTTTGGAGGTCACCCAGATCTAAGTCTGGACTTAGTTTTAAAAACAATGGTGTTTGTAAGTTTAAATGATCGAAATGTTGTTTGATGGGGGCTAAAAAATTTGTAAATTGGTCTTTCGAGGCCAAATCACGAAGACCCTTTGTGTTAGGGCTACTGATGTTGATTACAAAAGCATCAGCCAAAGTTGAAAAAGCACTTAAACAAAAATTATAGTCTTTATAGGCTTCTGAGTTTTCAGTTGTGCGGTTTTTTCCGATATTTACGAACACTGGAATTTGGGAAACAGATTTAAATTTTTTTAAATTATAAATGGCTTCGTCTGCTCCAGCGGAAGGAAATCCCATTTTATTCCAGACTGATTTTGTGATGATATCTCGATCTAGGATAACGCCTGGGTTTGGATCTTGTGGCAGTGGTGTTACGGTTCCGATTTCAACAAAACCACAGCCTACTTTTTGCCATGCAGAAACATGGTCAGCATTTTTATCGACTCCGCCAGCAATTCCTAAGCGATTTTTGAAATGCAAGTTTTTATAAGAAAATGGTTTCCAAACTGGAGTTTGATTAAGGCCTTTGATCGCAGCAAAAATCTCTAAACCGTAAGGGCTCAAATCATGAGCCCACTTTGCAGGTAAATATAACCACGGTTTAGATAATGACATTGCAGTAAATTATCGAGGGTATAAACCACGTAATAACATGGCTTTTTCTAAGCGTTGAACTGAAACAGCCATTGCAGCACTTCGCATATCAACGGTTTTTTCTTGTTGAAACTTATAAACGTTATCAAAAGCCTTTAAAATAACACCTTTAAGTTTAGCATCGACATCTTGTTCGTCCCAGAAGAACGACATAATATCTTGAACCCACTCAAAGTACGAAACGATTACACCACCACCATTGGCAACAACATCTGGGGCAATGAAAACGCCACGTTTATCTAAAATTTTAGTCGCAGCATTTGTAACTGGTCCGTTTGCACCTTCGATGATAAATTTGGCTTTAATTTTTTCAGCATTATGGGTATCGATTTGTCCTTCAAGAGCGCATGGCAATAAAGCATCGCAATCAAGTTCAAGGAGTTCATTGTTACTGATTGGTTGAGCTTTTGTGTAACCTTTTAATGATTTATTTTGTTTTGCGTACTCAATCATTTCAGGAATATCTAAACCATCACCGTTAAAGTATCCGCCAGACACATCACTCACGGCAATGATTCTTGCGCCACGCTCAAAAGCAAATTTAGAAGCAAACGATCCTACATTTCCGAAACCCTGAACAACCAAACGTGAACCTTTTAATGTTTTGCCTTTCATTTCCATGGCACGTTCGCAAACGTAAATAACACCTAAACCAGTTGCATGATTACGGCCTAATGATCCACCGATTTCAACTGGTTTACCTGTAACAACACCAGGTTGTGCATAGCCACCTTGTTCTTGAGAGTATGTATCCATAAACCAAGCCATTGTTTGTGGATCAGTTCCAACATCAGGAGCAGGAATATCTTTTGTTGGTCCAACAAAATGAGAAATTTCAGATGTATAACGACGGGTTAAATTTTGTTTTTCAGTGCGAGATAATTTAGTTGGATCAACGCAAACTCCGCCTTTTGCTCCACCTAAAGGTAAACCTAAAACTGAATTTTTAAAAGTCATTAAGGCAGCTAGTCCCACAACTTCTGGTAGATCTACATTTTGATGATAACGAATTCCACCTTTGTAAGGCCCAAGAGTGGCATTGTACTGCACTCGATATCCAGTAAATACTTTAACTGAATTGTCATCCATACGAACAGGAATTGAGACTGTGATTGATCGTCGCGGTTTTTGTAAACGTTCTAAAATATTAGGATCGCAATTAATAATTTTAGCAGCTTCATTTAATGTTTGGAGAGCATTTTGAAAAAGTGGTCCATTTAAATGTGCTTCTGAATGTGGATTTAAATTATCTTGAGCTGGCATGGAAAAATCTCCTTTTGATTTCTTTCGCTTTAAATGAAAGTATTGTAAAAAAACCACTCTCTATTGTCGAGTTAAAACTCTATTGAGGAGATTCATGCAGCTACGCGTTTCGACTTCATTGCGCTATTTTAGTCTAGTTTTGATTTGCTTATCAGCAGTTAGTCGATCATTTGGCGAATCTTCGCTTATAAAGACCGCAGAAGTTCGTACAGTTTATAAAAATATCGATGAGACCTCAAAGATGAGTACATATCCAAAATGGATTTACAATTGGATGAAATCCCATCAAGGATGGTCACCCCTAAAGCAAATTTCTGATTCTTGTCAGAAAAATTTATCGTCTTCAATATTACAACCCGACGTGTGTGTGGCTCAATCTGAATTAAATCCGTGGCAAAATTTTTTAAGCAAAATTTATGTGGATTTTAATTTTGAAAATTCAAAATGGTTTCAGCGAGTCCAATTTGAGCCTCAACCCAATGTTAAATTCAGAGGTCTATTAGGTTTGCAGCCAGATCATGAAAAAAATAAAAAACCTTTAGTCATATTACGAATGGGAATTCATGGTAATATCGATGAATTTTTAGCCGAAAGATTTATTGCCAAAATTATTTACGAAGATTTGGGTTATAATTTATTAGTCTTAGAAAGTTTGACAAGTCATGGTTATTTGACGATCAACGATCGTTTTAGTTTTGGTGGAATTGAAGAAGGTCTCCATACATTTTATGTATTACAATTAATTCGATTGCAAAAACTGGATTGGGCAAAAGATATATCTAAAATATATTTAACTGGAATAAGTCTGGGCGGCCCTGGAGTTTTTGTGACCAATTATTTAGATGAACAATCAAAAATGAGCGGTGTGAAAAAAAAATCAATTGATGCGATTGAATTGTTTTGTCCACTTGTTAACTTAGAACAAACTTTTAACGAACATGCAAGGCAAGGATTGTTGTCTGCAATAATCGATTTGTGGAATGCTCGTCGATTGCTTGCGCTACGATTGAAAAATGAAGAGTTTGCGAATATTCCTTGGTGGAAAACTTTTTTTGATTTGCGACCTCGTTTTGTTCCCAGTGTTTTAAGTTGGTTGAATGCTCATGAACCAAAACCAGTCATTGATATAAACGAATTTCAAAAACAATTTCCGGATTTAGAACTGCCTCAAGAATTTGTTCAACACGTTCAAGCCAGTCGCACCTATTATGAACTTAATCGGTTTTGGGGCTTTTATAAAAATGAATCTACGCCGATTTCAATTTATTTAACTCCGAACGACCCCGCCGTAAAAAACAATTTGAATTCTGATCTCATTCGCATAGGCAAACAGCCCGGTGAATTTCAAAAAGTAACCTTCACCGATTTAGAAGGTTTACATTGTGCAGTGGCTGCAGAGTACCAGTGGCCGTTTTTAGTTGAGTTGATGAAACGTGGTTTTGATCGGTAAGTAAGGGCCGTCACCAAATCTAAGCTCCAAAAAATCTAACGCAAGTACATTTTAAAATCTGTACGGATTGGCAAATGTAAAAGCTTAAGGAACTTTATTGAATAATTCTAAAAGCATTTTAATAATTTGTAAGATTATCAAAACTAGTCCAAGGATATATTCAGCACTTTTCTTTTTCTGTCGATACTTAATTACGGTTTTTAAGTTCGGCATTCGGAAAACTCCTTTCTGAAAGAAGTTTCGAAGCTTGGTTAAAGCGAAGTGGTGACGGCTACTTCGCTTTTTTGCATTTTAAATGCCATTAAGCTTATCAGGTCAGGTGACTCAATGTGCGAGTGCCGAAAGAGTTGATCGTTTTGCTGACTTCATCGAAAATATTGCTATAATAGAGAGATGTTTCAACTTCGATCTTATCAGCAAGACGCTGTACAAGCGACTTTACATCATTTTCGCAATGATCGTCGGCCCGCGATCATAGTTCTCCCCACTGGAGCTGGGAAAAGTTTGGTGATTGCTGAGCTCGCACGAATTGCTAAGGGCCGTGTTTTGGTTTTGGCGCATGTTCGTGAGCTTGTAGAGCAGAATTACGAAAAATTTAAAAGTTTAAATTTAGACGCAGGAATTTTCTCTGCAGGACTTGATCGAAAAGATGTTCATCAAAAAACTATTTTTGGAAGTATTCAATCAATTGCACGTGCGGAAGATTCTTTTTTTGAAGGATTTTCTTTGTTGGTCATTGACGAATGTCATCGCGTTTCAATGGAGGGTGAGACACAATATTTTCAAGTCATATCACAACTGCAGAAAATAAATCCAGATCTTTGTATTTTGGGTTTAACTGCAACACCTTACCGGTTAGGTTTTGGATGGATCTATGAATACCACATTATTCAAAATAAAAAAGTTACTGATCAAGAACGATTTTTTAAAAAATGCGTTTACGAATTATCGATTAAGTACATGATTCAAAATGGTTATTTAACTCAACCGATTAAAATTGATGCTCCGGTGGCTTGTTATGATTTTTCGAGTTTAAAAATAAATGGACAAAGATATATAGCAGAACATATTGAAAAACTCTTGAGGGATCAAAAAAGAATTACACCAGCAATTATTCAAAATATCATCGAGCTTTCAATTGATCGAAATGGGGTCATGATATTCACTTCATCAGTGAATCATGCACAAGAAATTTTAGCACTTCTGCCGAAAGAAAAATCTGCACTTGTTGTTGGTGACACTGAAGACTCTGTACGTGATCAAATCATCAATGATTTTAAATCAAAAAAAATAAAATATTTAGTAAATGTTTCTGTGTTGACGACAGGCTTTGATGCTCCACATGTTGATGTCATTGCCATTTTACGGCCCACAGAGTCAACAAGTTTATATCAGCAAATAGTTGGACGCGGGTTAAGATTAAGTTCTGGTAAGGAAAATTGTTTGATTCTTGATTATACAGGGCAAAATCATGATCTATTCTCGCCTGATATTGAAGATAATCGTCCTGTTAAAAATTCTGTGATCGTCGATATTCCATGTCCAAAGTGTAAAGTCACCAATCAATTTTGGGGTATTGTTAATTCTGATGGTTTTATTGAAGAGCACTTTGGTCGTAAATGTCAGGGTGCCAAAGAAGATCCTCAAAGCAAGAAACTGATCGAATGTGGTTATTTATTTCGATTTAAGCGCTGTGATCAGTGTGGTCATGAAAACGATGTGGCTGCAAGAACATGTAAATCATGTCAGAATGTATTAGTAGATCCAGATACAAAGCTTAAAGAAGCAATGTCTCTTAAGGATGCCCATGTTATGCAAGTTGACAGTATGTCTTTTGAAAAATCATTCGATAAAAATAAAAACGAAAGATTGGAAATCCATTATTACGATGCTGATGCGAATGTGTTAAAAGAATATTTTTATTTAAACTCAATAGAGAGTAAACAAGCTTTTTATTTTAATTACATTCGGATGCATATGCGTTTACCTGAAAGAGCTCATGTTATAAATTCAATTGAAGATGTTCTTAAAAATCAAAAACAATTTCGTAGTCCAACATTTGTCATCGCCCGTAAACAAAAATATTTTTGGAGCATCCGCGAGAAGATTTTTTATTAAAACTCATTTTTCCAAAAAGATGAATGTTTTGCAAGGTCTTCAATGTAGATTTTAACATCTTGTCTTAAATTTTCTGGTAAGTCTTGGTAGGGTTTGACGTGTTCATTGGGAACATATCTGAATGTAAAGTTGATTCGGCGAGTTTCAAAATTTGATGTGTGCATGTTTTTGAAACGAAAACCCTTATCTTCTACACGTTGGACGCGATGAAAAAGTTGCTTTTTAAATTTATCACCACCAAAAATTTGCAAACTTGAGTCATCTAGCCATTGTTGAAGTATGACTTGGCTTTTCTGTGATTTGCTTTCACTTTTGATAAATTGAAACAGCGCTTTTTCTCCAAAAGAAATAGAGCCCACTGGCCCAGGTTCAAAGTCCTTATGCTCACCAACGCGAGCCATATCTTGTTTTTTTATTTGACCATCTTCTGCTGTAGTTAATTTGTCACCGTAAAAGTTAATGAGGCATGTGTTTAAATGCCAGCCATTTGGAATGTCTTTTTCGCTGAATTTTTCAAAAACCATTTGTTCAATTTTGTGAACTATTTTTTGCAGAACTGGCGGGTAATTTTCAGCTGCTACACAACGATTGAGTATTCCCTTGGGGGGATGATAGTAATCTAAACACGCAAATTGCCAGTTACCAAGCCAGTAAACAGGGCGAAGGAGTTGTCTGTTAGACTCCCCTGTCGGCGGAGGGTTGCTTTCAGAAAAACGCATTTCCCAAATAGGGTGAAGTGATTCTAAATAGCGAATAATTTCTATTTTATCTTGTGGTGTAATCCAATTAGGCTGGTAAATCAGATTGAGATTTTTTTGAAATTGTGGTTTTATGTTTTTATTACGCATACTTTATTTGTGAGTCATAATCACTGGGGATAGATTTTATGTCAAATTCTAATCAGTCAATTGTTCAGTTTAGTCTAGATTCGATAGTCAAAAAAAATATTCTTGAAAAAATTTCTCTTTTTTCATCAAAAAAAATTCTTGTCATTGGAGATGTTGGAGTTGATGAGTATGTGATGGGTGCGGTCAAACGCATTAGTCCAGAAGCGCCAGTTCCAGTGTTAGAAGTGACAGATGAAGATAAACGGATTGGCTTGGCAGCAAACGTTGCGCAAAATGTTGTAAGTCTTGGTGGGCAGGTTGAATTAGTTTCTGTTGTGGGTGCTGACACTGGAGCTGATATTTTGCGTGATTTATTAAAAAATTCAAGAGTCGGATCGCAAAGCTTAGTTGTTGATGAAAAAAGACCGACTACACGTAAAACTCGTGTAATGACAGGGCATCATCACCTAGTTCGTGTTGATTATGAAGTTCGTAAAAATTTATCAGCAGAAACTGAAATTAAGATATTAAATCGAGTCCAAGAGATATTGCCAACAATCGATATTGTTGTGTTAGAAGATTATGCTAAAGGTATTTTTTCGATTACTTTGGTTGAAAAAATTGTAGCGCTGGCTAAAAAATCTGGAAAATATTTAATGGTCGATCCACATCAAACTAAATTTGCAGATTTTTACAAAGGTGTTGATCTCATTAAGCCAAATTACAATGAGGCGCTCGCATTAACTCAAATTCATGAGGAAGACATTGAAAACCCTACGGAGCGTGTGTTAGCTGTAGGACGTGCACTTCAAAAAACGACTGGTGCAAAAGATATTGTACTCACACAAGGTAAAGACGGGATGTCGATTTTTTCAAGTGATTCAGCTGTTGTTCAAGTTCCAACCTTCGCAAAAAAAGTATTCGATGTGACTGGTGCTGGCGATACAGTGATCGCGGCGCTGGCACTGGGTGTTTCGGCTGGCTTATCGTTAGCCGAAGCTTGTGTGATGGCTAATTATGCTGCTGGAATTGTGGTCGGTAAAATAGGCTGCGTGCCTTGTGAAATGAGTGAGTTAACTGCCGCGGTTAAGGGGTAGAGTAGATAAAGTTATCTTTATGAGAGTCAAACTAAATTTAATATTTTTCGTTGAGCTAAAATAAAACAATCGATTTTATTTTTTATGTCAATACTTATGCCTTTTGTAGTGACAATGTCAAAACAATAACCCATTCGTAAGATTAAGAGTGTACGACATAAACTTTGAGCTTCATCTGGGGATACTTTTAATACACGCATAATATGCTTAGAAAATTTTTGTATCCATAATGATTCGAACTTTTCAATTGTTACCCCTAAGATATTCTCTGAACCTTTGTAGCGAAAATAGAGTTTAATAAAGATAGGATTTTCTGTGCAAGCTGTTACGATAAAATTTGTTGCATCAATTAATTTTTCAACCAGGTCATCTTTTGAATTTAATTCTACAGAAATTGTGGATCGCGCAAAAAAAGATGCACAATTTTCTGTTGCAATAGACATTAAATCATCTTTACTTTTTCCCATATATTGATAAATCCAAGCTCGAGAAACTGAAGATTTTTTTGCAACTGAAGAAATATTAAGTTCTTCGATACCTTTTTGTGAAATTATTTCAAGAATAGCTATGCTAACTTTGTTGTGTTTTTCATTTTTCATATCGTTATAACCTTTAAATTAATAAACTGACAAAAAACTTAATTAAGTGTCACTGAAAAGTATGGAAAAGATCATCCACACTAAGCTAAATAGGATCAAGGAGTTTTTATGCGTTATCAATTTGTATTAGTAATTTTATTGAGTGTTAAAATGTATGCTTATGAACATGATTTTCATGGTTCTATAACGAATCTTGCTTTTAATCTGATTCAGCGTTGTGAAGTACCTCTAACAATATCTTCTGAGCAAGTACAGATTCTTGCGAAAGGTACTGTGGATGAAGATACAACTGAGCCTGAAGTTCGGCTTAGAAATTGGCATTTTTACAATACTTATGGCAATTTACGACAGGGGCCATTGATGTATGAGTCTCTTGATCATGTATTTATGTATCGCAATCAACAGCTTCAAAAACAACGAGAGCAAAAGAATAATTTGACTAAATTAACTCATACTCAAGGACGCGTTTTACACTATATTCAAGATATGTATGTTCCATCTCATGTTGTACCTGTTTTTCATGGTGGCTTAGTCGGAGATGAAGATCATTTTGATCATTATGATTATTCACAAGAAGAACAAATTCAGCTTGTTCAGTCGATGTCTTGTGATGAATTAAAAAATAAAGCGACTAGTTATTTTCAGTTTAAAAATCAAAATGGATTAAGCTATGCGGCTATAAATAAAAGTATATTGGATCAATCTGCGCAGTGGACGCTTCAACAGGTGAGATCTTCGATTAACTCCTCTTCATTAACGTGGCAATTGTTTTGGCAAGAACCGGAAGAAAAAAGTTGTAATATTTTTGATACTCCATCCGAACTGATTGCTCTTGGAATTTCTTCAAAGCGATTTGGTAGTTATGGTTATGAATTCGGTAAAAACATTGTTTTAAATTCTGAAAATGAGCAAAATGTTGTCATTGATAAAAAGGTTTATGATGATTTTTTTAGACATCAACTAAAAGGTGCGATTTTAGCATCAGCTATATTTATAGTTCTGAATAATTAAATTAAAAGTTTAGAAGAGTTAGTTTAAAGTAATTTTTATATTAGATTTACTAGCGACCATCGTGGATCATAATCCATAATGGTCGGTCTTTCTACGGCTATTGTTTGATCTAAAGACAACATACTGTCGTGCTTATAGACACTTCTTATAAGTATAACTTTCACACTTGATGCATATTCTCTGGACATAACTGACCTTATCAGCTACAACAAATCTTCAAATTTTACCGACTGTAATAAGTCACAAAAAGGAAGGCCTATGACGCCAACTGAGTCTAAATCCGCTGAAGCGGTTTTAAATGCGATCATTCCAGAAACAGAAAAATCAGAAACTCTCAATTTTTACTCTTTCACATTGTCAGCCCTTGAAGATTTTTTGAAAAAGTATGGAAAAGAAAAGTTTCGTGCGCAGCAAATTTTTAAATGGGTTTATGAATCGCGTGTGACTGACATTGAGCAAATGTCAAATTTGTCAAAAGACCTCCGTGCAGAATTAAAGGGTCTAATTAATTTTGATTTACCTGCTGTTTTAAAACATTTAATCAGTGTTGATGGAACACAGAAGTTTTTATTTGATGTCGGGGGCGGCAATTCTATTGAAGCGGTTTTGATTCCATCAGATGATCGTTTAACGTTGTGTGTGTCTTCTGAAATAGGTTGCAATATGGCTTGCCAGTTTTGTTTTACGGGTAAGCAAAAATTAAAACGTCGATTAACAGCTGGTGAAATTGTTGGTCAATTTATGCAAGCCTATGATGCTTTAAATAAGGCGGGAAAAGGTCAGCGAATAACGAACATTGTATTTATGGGTATGGGAGAGCCACTTGATAATTCTGACGAGGTATTTAAAGCAATTGACGTTATTCATTCGCCATGGGGTGTGAATTTATCGCGTAAAAAAATCACAGTTTCAACATCAGGATTGATTCCAGAAATGTATAAAGTTGCTGAGGCTAAAGTTCGATTGGCTGTGAGTTTAAATGGTTATAGCGATGAAGTCAGATCTTTAGTTATGCCGATTAACAAAAAATACCCGCTTAAAGATCTTTTAGAAGAATGTAAACGCTATTATCGTGCTACTGGCGAAAAAATCACAATGGAATATGTTTTGTTAAAAGGTGTGACTGATCAGTTGGACCATGCAAGACAGTTAGTAAAATTATTAAGAGATGTTCCATGTAAAATTAATTTAATACCATTCAATGAACATCCGGGTTCTAGTTTTGAGCGACCAAGTGATGCTGCGGTTCAAGCATTTCACACAGAAACAATGCGTTTAGGTGCACAAGTATTGCTGCGAAGAACAATGGGGCGTGATATTTACGCTGCCTGTGGTCAGTTGACGACAAAAGTCGATCGACCTGAAACAATGGATATTTCAAATTCAAAAATCGGAGGAACAAATGTCAGAAGTTTTAGTCGTGGGCAGCCTAGCGTATGATTCAGTTAGAACACCATCAGGTCGTGCAGAAAAATCATTGGGCGGATCTGCAAATTATTTTTCAGTCGCATCAAGTTTATTTTCAAAAGTTCGAGTTGTTGGGGTTGTGGGCTCTGATTATTTAGACTCTGATCGTGAAATTTTAAAAACACGTGGTGTTGATTTAGAAGGAATGCAAGTTGTCCCGGGAAAAACATTTCACTGGGAAGGAACTTACGAACAAAATTTAAATGAAGCTGTAACTTTGAAAACAGAGTTAAATGTGTTTGCTGATTTTAATCCTGAATTACCAACACAATATAAAAATTCAAAATTTGTATTTTTAGCCAATATTGATCCTGTTTTGCAGTTAAAAGTTTTATCACAAATTCAAAAACCATTATTTGTGGGTATGGACAGTATGAATTTTTGGATTAACTCAAAACAAGCGGATCTTATTCAGGTGATGAAAAAAGTAAATATTGTATTTATGAATGAGACAGAAGCTAAAATGTTAACTCAAGAAGATAATGTTATTAAAGCTATCAAAAAAGTGGCAGAGCTTGGTCCTCAATATGTTGTCGTTAAGCGTGGTGAATACGGTTCAACTTTGTATTCAAAAACTGACGGCTTTTTTCAATGTCCGGCATTGCCAGTAGAGACTGTTGTTGATCCAACAGGCGCTGGAGATAGTTTTGCAGGTGGTTTCTTTGGATTTTTATCAAATCAGCGAGTAGGCGTTAATGCGACTGAAGGTGCGCCATCATGGACCGAACTTAAACAGGCGGTACTTGCGGGAACAGTCATGTCTTCGCAAACAATTCAGGACTTTAGTTTAAAAGCCTTGGCTAAAGTCGATAAATTATCATATAAAAAATTGAATCAAGACTTAGTTGATATGATCTCAATTTAAGACGTTAAGTTTGTATCTCTTTAAACCGATAGTGGAATTGATACACTACGGTTTTAGGGATGATATGAGTAAAACGAGTTCTAAATCTAACACAATTACGAAATCTATTTCAGCTGATGATATTTTAGCTGATTTGATGAGTGATCTTAAAGACGTTGATAAAACCATGATTGGTTTTGATCCACAAAATTCCTCAGTTGATTCAAGTGATTTAGAATTAACGTCTATGACCAATAGTGGTGCTCCAGACAATTTAGATTTAAGTGAGTTAAAAGATGACCAGCATTTTGATGAACCATTGTCTGTCGGTTTGACATCAATGCAGGGTGAAGACTCTCATGTGACACTTTTAGCGAGTGACAGTGTGTCTTTAAATCTACCAGATGATTCGAATAAAAAAGTAGAATCTGAAGTGAGTTCGCTTTTCAAAAGTGATGATCAGGTCAATGACAATTTGGTCGTTATTAATCAGGATTCTCAATCTGATTTACAAGCTATCGAATTAAATGAATTATCAGATCAACAGGAAGCGAGTTTTAAAACATCAATCTTTTTAGAAAATAATAAACAAGGTGATATTGTACATTCTGATGATAAGACTCAGGTCGAAGTTGCTTCGCATGTTGAGCAAAAAACTAAAGCTTATTCCAGCGAAATAGGATTGCCAAATGAGAGTGAACGAACTATCGCTTTAGATGATCATCACATAAATGAAAACATTAATGTTTTGAATGGTGATTCGGAAAAGACTTTAGCTGTCGCAGGATTTAATCAATTACGTCAAGATGAATCATTACAGGAAAAAATTAAAATATCCGTAGGACAAACAAGAGGAAATGCCTCATCAAGTGGCTATGCATCGTGGGGAACTGCTGATGCTAATTTGGCCCAAGCGGAAAATTTACGAATTGCACAGGAAAAAATTTTAGAACTTGAACGCGAAAACGAAAAATTACGCAGTCAAAATGAAGATTTGATTTCAGCTTCTGAGATCGTTAAAGAGAGAGCTGATTTGCTCAATGGACAATTATATGAATTTAAAAATGACCAAGACTCATTAGAGCAATCATTTAAAAATGAATTAGCTATTTTAAAAAAACAACTTGAAAGAAAAGATACTGAGTTAGCAAAAGTTTCAAGTAGAGCTGATGAATTAGATTCAAAGATTAAATTTGATTTAAAGAAGATTCGTGTTCGTGAACGTGAACTCGAAAATAGATTAGAATTAATGCGCGCAGAAAAAAATGCTTTAGTTAAAGCTAAAGATGAACAAATTTTGGATTTAAAGAGAAAGTTAGATCAAGTGCAATTGGAAGTCGAAAGTTACCGGCAAAAATGTGTTGATTTGAATAAGGTGATTGAAACAAATCAAGATTCATTTAAGCGAACAATAAGAGCTTTAAGGTTAGCTATGGCTAATCTAGAGTTGCAAGATGATAATAAAGTTCCATTGAAAAAGGCTGAATAATATAACATACTTTAAATGAGCAAAAACATCGTATGAGTGATCAAGAGAAAAGACCCCTAAAAAAAATTAAATTGATCATAAGTGATTTACATTTAGGTAAAGGCCGTTTATTAGACGATGGCGGAATTAACTCATTAGAAGAATTTTATTACTCTGATAAGTTAGTTGAGTTTTTTCAATATTACTCGACTGGTGCCTATAGAGACTTTGAAGTCGAAGTTATTATCAATGGTGATTTTTTAAATTTTTTACAAGTTGATTACAAGGGTCATTATTTAACAACAATTACAGAAACTATTGCGCTTGATGTTTTAAAGTCTATTGTGAATGGACATGCCCAAGTGTTTCGAGCTATGGGTGATTTTTTAAGTAATCCATATCGAACTATTACTTATATAATAGGGAATCATGATCAACCTATGATGTTTCAGGGATGCAAGGATTATTTAGATCAATTCATTGGTAAACCTCTACAATATAAAAGTATTATATATTATGTTGATGGAATTCATATTGAGCATGGTCATATGCATGAGGCCGCAAATCGTGTAGATCCAAGGAAATTTTTTATTAAACAGGGTGTTCCAGAGCCCATTTTAAATTTACCATTTGGATCACATTTTTTTGTTGAGCTTGTTTTGAAAATTAAAGAAAAATATCCTCATGTTGACAAAATTCGACCCTTTGGACAAATGATGCGCTGGGCGTTTTTTAATGAAACAACTGTCACATTTAAAGCTTTAGGGTTATTGATTAAGTATATTTATCAAATATTATTTACAGCTGACCCAAGGTATAAATGGTCTTTAAAAAAACTGATAACTATTTTTGTGGAAAGTGCTATTTTTCCAGATTTAAGTTTAGCTGCGAAAAAAATTTTAAATGATGAGCGTGTTCATTCAGTTGTTTTTGGTCACACGCATGTTTATGAGTATCGTAAGTGGAGTCATCGTAAAGAATATTTTAATACAGGAACCTGGACTGAACTTACGTCATTAGATGTTGTTTCATTAGGGCGAATTACAAAATTGACCTATGTACTTTTTGAATATCCAGATAATGACATTAATCCACACGGTCGTTTAAAAGAGTGGAAAGGTTTTCATCGAATTGAAGAAGATGTCGCTGTCTCATAGTTAAACATTTCAAAACTAGACTGAGGTTAATTATTTAATGGATTCATTGATAGAATATGCGAAATCAATCATAATTGTATGATAAGGATTAAACCAGTAAATGAACGATAATAGTGACTCGCAAGAACGAACGGTAATGAGTAGTACGAATGCAATTCGTGGTGCATTGAAGCAAGCAGATGAGGCGCCTCCTGCTCTGGTTGTGCTTGTTGGTCCAACAGGTTTTGTTGGACGTCAATGGTTATTAAATAAAGCGGATTTAACAATTGGTCGTTCTCCGGATTGCGATATTTATGTCGATGATAAATCTCTCAGTCGTTCGCATGCTAAGATTACTCTCAATGGTTTTGATGTTTCGATTTTAGATATGAATTCCACAAATAAAACAGCTGTTAACGAACAGAATTTAGCGGCAATGATTCCGCGAAAACTTCAAAATCATGATAAAGTAAAAGCCGGAAATGTTATTTTTCGATATTTAGAAAAAGGAAGTATTGAAGTCATTGCAAATCAGCAACTTATTGAAAAATCACAAAAAGACGCGTTAACAAGTGCGTATAGCAAAGGGGCTTTGCTCGAAAAGGGGCCCGAGGTTATTAAAAGATCTCAAACTTTAGGTGAACCGCTATCAGTTATTACTTTCGATATCGATTTTTTTAAAAAAATTAATGATGGTTATGGTCATCCAGGCGGAGACTATGTATTAAGAGAGCTTGGTGCTTTGTTGCAGGCAAAGCTTGTACGTGCAAATGATTATTTTGCTCGATACGGTGGAGAAGAGTTTGTTATTATTTTGCAGGCAACTCATTTAAAAACGGCGAGTGAAGTTGCAGATCGAATTCGTCAAACCGTGGAAGCGCATGCTTTTATTTTTGAAAACAAAAAAATTCCTGTAACAATTTCTATTGGTGTTTCTCAGTATAGGTCTGATGATACATGGGAATCAATTTATGACCGTGCAGATAAAGCTTTGTATGAAAGCAAACAAACGGGAAGAAATAAAGTCACTGTAGCAAGCTAATGGCGGCGGATTAATGCAAGATTTTTTCGAAAAGCTACCTAAATTAGATAAAGATTCAATTATTTTAAATGGTGCTTTTGAAAAATGCCAACTTACAATTCAAAGCGATAAGATGCCTAATGTTGTTAAGGTTAAGTTTATGTTAACTCAACATTTTAACTTAACCCGAATTTACTTAGTTCCGAGTGAGATTTGCGAATTAAAAGATAAAATTTGTGCGTTTAGTTTTAGAATTGGAACTCGAGTTTATTTTTTTAAAGCTAAAATATTTATGGATGGCAAAGGATTTTATGTAGATCCTGATTTTGATTTATTTGAGCTCAAAAGGCGACGACATATCCGATTTGAAATACCAGAAAGTTATCCTTACGAATGTTTAGTTGTGACACCTATGAATCGGAATATCAAATTAAAAGCAGAAATCATTAATTTTTCTGAATCAGGTATTCGTATTCGTGTTCAATCTGATTTAGCTATTTTTCAAAAAGATAATAGTGTCATACTTTCTATGAAAATAGGAAAACGTGCTGTTTTCTATGTGGCTTGTGATATTAAATTTGTAGGCCGAAAAACAAAAGCTTATCCTGAGCTTGGTTTAGCTTTTGTTGGATTGAATCCATTAAAGCGTGATAAAATTTTAAATATTTGTGAAGATTTAAGTCGCGTTTATATGAGCGCTAAAAAAAATAAAAAGAGCACATAGTTTTTTACAAAGACTTCATAAGTAAATCTAATACACAACATCAGATATTTTTAAAATATTCAATATTTTCAATATGTTATGACATTTTGACACCGTTTATTTGGCTTCTTGTTTGCTACATATATATGCAAGCGCTGAGAACAAATGGAAGTGGTTTCCAGGGGGGGGCAGCGTGAAAAAAGGTTAAGAAATTAACCTAAACTAAATGGGAGTGAGTCTATGAATCAAGAGTTCGATCTATCTGATTTTCAGTTGGTCGAAGAAGTGCGAAAGGGCCATCGTGCTTCTTTCTCAGAACTCGTGAAACGACATCAAAGAGGATTGCTACGGTTGAGTATGAGATTTGTTAAAGACCAAGATATAGCCCAAGACGTGGTGCAAGAGGCGTTCATTAAATCATATGAAAAGCTGAATTCGTTTGAAGGTCGATCATCTTTTAAGAGTTGGTTGTATCAAATTACAGTTAACACTGCTCGCAATAAGTTACGTGAAGATCGATATGATTATTCTGACATTGAAGATGTGCATTTAGGTGTAGATGCGATTGCTGAAAAATCTTTAGTTCATCAAGCCGTTGGCAATATGTTAAATCTCGAAGTTGAAAAACTTCCATTTAAACAAAAAACAGCACTAGTTCTGCGTGTTTATGAAGATTTAAGTTTTGCCGAAATCGCTGAAATTATGGAATGCCCATACGATACAGCTAAGGCAAATTATAGACACGCTCTTTTAAAGTTAAAAGAGGCATTTGAAAACAAAGCTGAACTAAAAACATGGACAAATGAAGTTGGTGGGTTTTTTACAGAATTGAATGCTAAATATGCGGAGGCTGAATAATGTGTACAAAACGTGGATTGAATGATCAATCAATCAAAAATAAATTAAAAGAAGAGGACCCCGTACAATTACCAATGAATGATCTTTTTTTTGAAAAGATGCATGATCAAATCATGGCTCGTGTCGAAAAAACAGAAATTAAACCGTTGAGTCGCTGGGCCAAAACGTGGGTGTTTTTGGAAAAGAAGGTTCATTATTATCAACCTTCAAATAATATTAAAAGTTTGAAAGTTGTTAGATTTAGTTTAGTTGGCGTCACTTTGACATTAGGCCTTAGTCTTGGATTGAACAGTCTTCGATTACTAAATATGTCAAAAGATGTTGTCACGCATCGCCAAGCAATAGAGAACCAAGCATTGAATAATCCGAAAGATTGGATTGAGCTTGTTGGCATTATGCAAAATGAAAATGATTTTATCGCAGAAGTTGCCAATGAAAAAATGGCTCATTTAAAAAATGAGCAAATAGACCTTTAATTTAAATTATTGAGAGACTTGGAAACGGATGTCCAAGACTCATTTCGAGTTGTGCTGTTTGCTAAAAAGTAGATATAATATATCAGATGTCTATTTTTTTTAATTTTTTCAAATTAAGTGTCATTACTTTATTTTTCCTTTTTGGGTTTAGAACTTACTCTCAGGAAAATAAAAAAAATCAAATCGAAGACATATTTATATGGAAAATGAGCGATGAGCTGAAGCTAAGTGCGGCAGAAGAAAAGCAATTTTCAGAAATTTATAGAAAGTTAAATCAAAAAAAAAGCAATTTGCAAAATGAACTTGTTCAGTTGTCGTATGAATTAAGAAATAATCCAACAAGAAATCGAAAAGAAATTTCAACTATCGTAAAAAAATTTAAGAAAGCATCTGCCGATTACAGTGAGCTTAATATGATTGAAATCAACAAAATGCACACCCTTTTAGGTGATAAAAGATTTTTAGAGTATAATGCAATTAAACAGGATATTAATTCTAAGTTAAAAAACATGCTCGTCGGTGATGATTTAAATCGAGCTAAAAATTTAAGCTCCGGAACAACACGAAAGTTACCTCCTCCGCAAATCATTGAAGAAAAATAAAAAGAATGTCATATTAAAAAATATGAATGCTGAATTTTATAAAAATCTATCTAATGTGAATGATAATGTGACACCGTACAGTAATCAAAAGGTCATTTCTGATCATGCTTATGATATGGCTTTGATTGTTGCATTTTATAATAATATTCACGTTTTAAAGCTGACACTTGCTTCAATAGAAATACAAAGTAAAAAAAATTTTATTGTTATTATTTGTGATGATGGATCAAGATCAGAAGTTGTTTCAGAACTACATCGTATCATTGATCAATCGCATTTACCTATTATTCACTTATGGCATCGGGATATTGGTTTTAGAAAAAACAGAATGCTTAATTGGGCTATCCAAAAATCACCATCAGAGTATTTAGTTTTTATTGATCAGGATTGTATCTTGCATCCGGAGTTTCTATCAGAACATTTTAATAATAAAAAAGAAAATACCGTATTAAGTGGACGAAGAACCGATCTGACTCTGAGTGTATCTCAGCAGCTTACTCCGGAAAAAATAAAGTCAGGATTTATTCAGAAAAATTTTTGGTGGATTTTTTTTGCTATACTTTGGATGAAAGATAACAATGCACCTAAAGGTATTTATATAAGAAATTCAATTTTGAGAAAAATATTAAATCGGAAGCATCGTGGTATTGTGGGTTGTCACTTTTCAGTTCATAAGAATGATTTGCTTAATATCAATGGTTTTGATACGCGCTATGAAGGGCCTGGAATTGGTGAAGATTCTGATATTGATTATCGGTTAACTTTAAATGGTGTTAAGATTCAGCCTTTTTGTCATATTGCGATTCAATATCATTATTATCATAAGTTATTAATTCGCAAAAATGTGAATCACGAAATCTTCGCGGAAGTTCAGTCTGAGAGAAAAATCAATACAGATTATGGTATTCGTGAGCAGTTGAAAAACGTGGAAAACTAAAGCTTGTCATTTAATAAATATATTTTCAGATAAATTGCTCTATAGATTTTTTAAATCTTGTCGGGGGTCTTTAGATTTCTCTAAGGTTTTCATGACTTCTATAAAGTGAACTAAGTTTTTGTCTAATTTTTGGAAGACAGTTTCAAAGTCATCTAAATTTTGCATGTACGTTGTGTGAAGTCCTAAATAAGCATTATTTAATTTTTGTTCGCTAAATTTTTTATAGTTTTGTGTTTTAAGTTTTGGAGCAAGTTCAGTCGTAAAATTTGTTTTGATTTGCCTAAATTGATCTTCGCGATCTTGATCATTTTGAGTGTTTTGTTGTGTATACCATTCTCGTAATTTGATAACTTTATCAGATATAAACTTTGAAAATAGAAAATCATCATGATTTTCATTTTGAATTGTTTTCAGAGTAGCCGATTGATCACCTTCGAGTTGTTTGTAAAACAACTCAGTCCCTTTATTTCCAATAAATACAGCCAATTGCTCGTTAAAATCAGCATTATTTTTTATATAGAGTGTTGTGTGTACAATTTCATGAATAATTGTATTAACTAAATCATGGTCCTTATATCTGAGCATTGTTGATAAAACAGAATCGGTGAAGTAGCCAAGCGTTGAGTAGGCAGATACGCCTCTAACTAAGGTATCAAAACCTTGTCTTTGCATTTCTTGCGCTTCGATTTCTGCTTCCTTTTCACTAAAAAAACCTTTGTAGGGCATTTTTCCAATGAATGGATACGACCATTCATAATTTTTGAGTTCCCACTTATGCGCAGCATGAACAACCCAACTGACATAGGGACGATTTAAATTAATAAAAGTTCCATAGTTATCAGTTTTTTTAAGTTTGAGTTCATTAAATGCAAAATCGCGTGCTTTTTGACTTAATAATAATTTTCTTTTTTGCTCTTGATTAAGATTTGAATCGTTTTGAGCATCTTCAATTGATTGGCGATCGGACATCATCGAGAATTGATTTTTGGCCGACTTTAAAATATACCCGATTTGGCAGCTTGTGCCGAGAAATACACATATGAACAGGCAAATGTATTTACTCATTGTTACAAGTACCAACTTAATCCTGCTTTAAAAGCTGTATCATCTGTTTTTGTACCGTCATCCATTGGCGATTGCCAAACATCATATCCACATCGAATTGAGAAGGCCTCATTTAATTTATATTTTAAACCAACTCCATAACTAGGAGCAATGCCGTCTTTTGTGGGAATTTGAAATGCATTTGCATTTTCATATTTAATAATGGCTTTTTTATGAATGTAGGCTACCCCACCTTTAATATAGGGTTGGAAAGTGGATTGTTGATCTGTTAAAATAAAGATGAGATCGGCACCTGAAATATTTGAAGTTTGCTGAGTTACACGAGATGAGGTGCTGTCTTTTTCTTGGTTCTCATAAAAGGAATCTGTATAGCTTAATTCTAAATTTAATTTTTGAAAAAGATAAAAAGACAGCGACGCTGTTTTATATTCAGATTGATAATAGTTTGTTGCATTAAAGTTTTTTTTCTGAAATCCGTAGCTTAATCCAAGTTCGACAAGAAGTGCATATGATGTGTTTGATGCCAAAAAAAGTATAAAAAATAAACTGAATAGTTTTCGTGAGTTCATTTAAATATTTTAACGCTAATTCAGTTGAATTACCTTATTTGAACTAGAATTCTGTACTTTAGACGAACAAAACCGTCTGGCTCGACCTTCGCGCGGGGGGGGTTGGGAAACACTCTGGCATCTTTAAAGGCTTTTAGCCCAGCTTCGTCAAAAGGTTTAAATCCAGAATTTTTTAAAACAAGACCTTTTTGATAAATGCCGTCTGGTGATAATTGAATTTCAAGATCCGTTGTCCAATTTTTTCCTGAAAGTTGGCGTTTGATATCAAAAGGAAGTCGATCGAAAATATAATCTAAATTTTGTGCCCAGCGAACATAAAAAAGTTCAATAACTCTGTTGTAAAATGAAGCGTAGATATGCGCATCAGCGTTAAGATTTGTAGCTGATCCAAGGCTGATATCCGCTGGTAATTCATACGGAGAACTCGAGACTTGAGAATCATTCATTTGTGTGCGATTACCCGAGTTTATGGATTCGTTTTGAATAGCTCTTGCAAACTCTGGCAGGTCGTCTTTATTTTGGTTTTCACTGGCGGGGGATTTTGTTTTTTGCGAAACTTGTTTTGCATTGTTGAAAAGTCCTTTTTTTTCAACTCGAGTTTGTTTTTCAAAACGTTGATTTTTTTCAGCAATAAAATTGGCTGGTTTTTCGATCGAATGAGGCTCGGTTTTGATTGAATTTTTAACAACAGGTTTTTCAAAATTATTGTTGGAGTCTTTTGGTTCAATTTGTTTTTCGACGAGTTCAAAAGTTATATTTTGGTCGAGTTTAGGCGAAGGGGCGTATTCGACTGCTGTGTACATCGAAAAATGGAGTATCATACTCAAAAGGGTGACCGCCGTAAAACGCAACATAATCGTTCCAACTGTACCATTTTTAGATCTCAAGTTAAGACAAATTTATACCGATACAAAAATATCTTATTTTTTGGGGGTTACATGGCAAAAATTATTGATATTACACCGCGCTTGAAGACAGTTGCTCATAATGAAAGCGTAACAGGGAGTGTAAACGATCAAAATTTGCTTAATTTAAATGAATTTCAAGGGACCTCGAAACTGACGTTGATAAAAGAGCGCAGACAAGTTGAAAGAACAATATTATCAGATTTAATTAGTGGTATGATTGTGTTACCAGAAAAAGGCTTAGCTAAGATATCTTTGTACGATATATCTGAAGAGGGTTTATCGTTTGAGCTACCTCCAGGTTTGGGCTCATACAAGGTTGGAGAAGAAATTGCGCTCAGAGTGTATTTAAATCAGAAAATTTATTTTCCGCTTCAAGTTACTATAAAACATGCAACTTATGATACTCATGAAGGCGTTGTTCGGCATGGTGTTGAGTATCTTAAAAGTGAAAGTGCTGATGTTGCGCTTCGGCATTTTGTGAATTTTATAATCTCTGTTAATCAGGGTTTAAAAATTGATGAAGGCGATTTAATTGCTTCGCCAGTTTTTTAATTCTTAGACCTTAGTTTTAATTTTGACAGCCATCCTTGTTTGAGGTCGAATTTAGTAAGCCTACAAAATGATTTGTAGGACTAAATTGGACAACAGGAGGTCTGAATTGGCTGCACCAAATGGAACGACAAATGGGAAAACTAAACGTAGAAAAGTCGTCATCGATACAAATGTTATTTTATTCGATGCTTTTGCCTTATTGAAATTTGGTGATGCAGATATTCACATTCCTTTTGCGGTTATTGAGGAAATTGATAAATTTAAAAGAGATCAGGGTGAAAACGGGCGGAATGCTCGTCAGTTCAGTCGTTTTGTAGATGTGCTTAGATCCAAAGGTAATTTGGCGCAAGGTGTGCAAATTGAAAATCACGAAACGATTGTTTATATCACAACTGATTTAATGATGTCGGGTATTCCTACAGAGCTTGATCAAAACAAAGCTGATAACCGTATTTTAAGTACAGCTTTAGCTTTACAAAAACAACATCCAAGAGCCAAAGTTGAGTTGATTTCAAAAGATATTAATCTTCGAATTAAAGCAGACGTTTATGGTATTAATGCGAGTGATTATGATAGTTCTGATGTTAACCAAGAAGACATGTATGAAGGATATCTTGAGATAGAAGTGAAGCCTCAACAGATAGATACTTTTTATAAAGAGAAAAAAATTGTTGTCGACAATAAGTTGTATATCAATCAGTACGTTATTTTAAAAGATGCATCTAATCCTAATCATTCTGCGATTGGTCGCTTTTCAGGAATTGAAAAAGCGATAGTTCCATTAATTAATCCTCCAGATTCAATTTGGGGAATTCATGCAAGAAATGTTGAGCAAAGCTTTGCTTTGGATGCACTTTTAAATGATGAAATTATGATGGTTTCTTTAGTCGGTAAAGCTGGTACTGGTAAAACATTATTAGCGATTGCCGCTGGATTATTTAAAACACTTGATGAAGGTCGTTTTCAGCGGTTACTTGTTTCACGGCCAATTTTTCCAATGGGACGAGATATTGGATATTTGCCTGGTGATATTGAACAAAAATTAAATCCATGGATGCAACCGATTTTTGATAACGTTGAATTTTTAATGGGAGCAGATAAAAAAGCAGCTGGACGAGCTCAGGAGCTCATTAATCAAGGCATGCTCAATATCGAACCTTTAACATACATTCGTGGACGAAGTATTCCGAAACAATACTTGATTGTAGATGAAGCGCAAAACTTAACTCCACACGAAATTAAAACAATTATAACTCGTGCGGGTAGCGGTACCAAAGTTGTTTTAACTGGTGACGTTTACCAAATTGATAATCCATATGTTGACTCTGCCAATTCAGGCTTAACACATGCTGTTGAAAGGTTTAAAGGACAAACTATAGCGGCACATGTCACGCTGACTAAGGGTGAGAGATCAGAGCTTGCAGAATTAGCGGCTAATATCCTATAGTGTGAAAGCTCTATAAGGAGATTAGTATGTCAGTTGTTGATCAAAATGAAATTGATGCTCAAAAAGCAAAAGATGTTGGATACAAGGCCGTCGTCAAACAAGTGATCACGGATAAAATGGTCCGACAGTTTGCTGAGTTGTCAGGAGATATGAATCCCATTCATTTAGATGATGAATATGCAGCAACGACTATTTTTAAAAAAAGAATTGCTCACGGAATGATAATTGGAGCCATTATATCACGTTGTTTAACGCAAACAATTGGAACTGGTGGTATTTACCGTGGGCAAACTTTGAAATTTTATAATCCTGTATTTATAGATGATGAAATTATTTTTGAATTGGAAATTACAAAATTACATCGGGGACGTGGCTTAGGTGTTGTTGAAACCATTGCCAAAAAAGCAAACGGTGATATTGTTGCTAAAGGCGAGGCGACAATTGTTATGGCTTCAAACGTTGCTGGGTAATCCATGTCGGATCAAATATATAATCAGCATTTAAAAAATGTTGAACCTCAATTAGCTCCGCCAGGTGCAGGGCTTCCATGGTTTCAACTGTTGTTTTTGAAGTATTATGTGGGACCATTTGTCTCGGTAAGAACTACTCGTGATGAGTCTCAACGTCGATTTAAAAAAGTTTCACAAAATATTTTAAAATTAATTAATGGATTAAGTGATCATCAATTAAATCAAAAGGTATTAATTCCAAAACAAATGGGTTTAGAGGATAGTTCAAGATACTGGTCAGTTGCGATGACTTTAGAGCATATTGTTATTGTTGGTCGTGCGATGTGTTCTGTAATAGCTCAGCTTGATAAAGGCATCGTACCGCAAGTCGTTGCAGATACGGCTAAAGTTAAACCTTTAGGGTTAATGTCATCACGAGAAAGCGTTGAATTGTTTAAAAAATTTATTAATGAAGAGTATGGGACGATGGAACAAAATTTTAAAAATTTTGAAGCAGAAACACGATTCCATCATCCCTGGTTTGGTCAAATCAAAGCACGTCAGTGGTATTGGCTTATAACAATTCATACAGGGCTGCATTTGAATCAAATTAAAAAAATATTAGAGTTGAGTCGTTAATTTATTGATAAGATGAGCTTTGAATTCAGATAAATTTGGAACAGATTTACTTTGTTTTTCGAGTAATTTTTCCACAGAAATCATTGTTTCAGTTTTAAAACCGCAAGGATTAATTCCAGTAAAAGCATTTGGATCATGATTAAAGTTAATAGCGGCTCCGTGATAGGTGATCCATTTTTTAACTGCGATACCTAAAGAAGCAATTTTTTGATTTCCAACCCAAACACCAGTTTCATCTGTTTCGACTTGTTGACCTGGAATTTTTTGAGGAGTTTTTCCAACAGCATCGATGCCATATTCTTTTAAAGTTTCAACGATTGCATTTTCGAAGGCTCTTAAATACCCACGAATTTCTTGCCCAGCACGTCCTTGGCGTGGATTTTTTAAACTGATGATGGGATAAACCACTAATTGTGACGGTCCATGATAAGTTGCGCGACCACCTCTAGAAATTTCAATGACCTCGCCTTTCCATGAAAAAATATCATCAGGTCGTGTTTGTCGTCCTGTCGTGACAACGGGCGGGTGCGTGCAAAAAATTAAAAAGCCAGGGTGTTCCTGGCCTGAGGATAAAATTTGATCAAGTTTTTCGACGTAATCTAATTGTTTTTTTAAAGCATCTTGGTAGGGGATAAGTCCCCAGTCTTCGAAAATCATTTATGGACATCCATCAAAATTAATAACATGCCGATCATTATTGATATTAATGCGAATATTTTTTGTTTGAATCACATGATTATCTCGTGTGCGAAGCAAGTAAATGATATATTCGCCAGGCTCGATTTTTTGATCGATTGTGTAAGTCATGGGTGATGATCGTTGCACGATTGTCCAAAGAGTTGGTTTTGAGTCGCTAAGTGAGCGTTTGACTTCAACTGCATGATTTCCAACTATTGAACAAGTAGGTGCGACAATAACTTCTCCGTTAATTGAAACAACGACAGTTTTATTTTTGTCGTTTGGGTCATTAAGTAAAGCTTCAGCAACTTTGTTAGTCGATAGAGTCATTAAAGTTTGAATATTTTTATTTGTATTTTCAACACTTGTGCGCGAAGCACAAGCGTTGAAAAAGATTATACAAAATAAAAAAGCTAAATTAAGCATGTGCTGGTTTAGCACCTGACAACGGTTTTTGAATGATATGAATCGCATGGCCGAGTGTAGCTTCTGCCGCCTCCATCATTGTTTCACCTAATGTTGGATGTGGATGAATTGTGAGGGCAACATCTTCTAAACGAGCTCCCATTTCAATTGCGAGTGCTGCTTCAGATATTAAATTTGAAGCTTCTGGCCCAACAATGTGAACGCCTAATAAGACATGTGTTTTTTTGTCAGCGATCATTTTTACAAAACCATCTGTTTCCGACATGCTGACAGCACGGCCGTTGGCTGCAAATGGAAATTTTGAAATGAGTAAATCATTGAAACCTTTAGCCTTACATTCAGCTTCTGTCATACCAGCAGAAGCGATTTCTGGATCTGTGAAAACAACTGCAGGAACTGTTTTAGCATCGTAAACGCGATTAATACCTGAAATGATTTCAGCCACCATAACACCTTCGTGTGATGCTTTGTGGGCTAGCATCGGTTGACCACAAATGTCACCAATCGCAAAAATATTTTGAAAATTTGTTCTGCGTTGAGCATCGACTTTGATAAAACCACGCTCATCTGTTTGAATTCCAACACCTTTAATATTAGTTTGATCACCATTGGGTCTACGACCAACTGTCACTAAAATTTTATCTGTTTTAATAACTTCGTCTTTGCCGTTGATTTCAACTGTGACTTCATAACCATCTTTAGTTTTCTTTTGGCCTTTGGCTTTTGCTCCGTATTTGATTTGAATTCCAGCTTTTTCAGCTTTGCGAGCAACAACTTGCGCACACTCTGGATCAACCACGCCAGCTAACAACGAGGTGTTGGCTTCAACGACTGTAACTTCAGTTCCTAATTTACGGAGGTAAGATGAAATTTCTAAGCCGATATATCCACCACCAATTGTGACAACACGTTTAGGGATTGAATCAAAATTTAATGCTCCTGTTGATGAGCAAATGTCTTTTTCATCAAATGAGAACCCAGGAATTTCGATTGGGCGCGAGCCCGTTGCAATAATAAAATATTTAGCTGTGATTGAGTCTGTTCCCGTTGCCGATTTAACAGTGAGTTCTTTTGTTGTTTTAAACTCAGCTGTGCCTTTGATGATCGTGACTGAGTTGCCTTTAAGAAGTTGATTCACTCCACCAGACATTTTATCGCAAACAGATTGTTTCCAGTTGACCAAAGTTTTCATATCAACTTCGATGCCGCCTTTGATATTTAAACCCATTGTTTTAAAATCATGCTGCGCTTTATGAAGTAAATGAGTTGCCGTGATCATTGCTTTTGAAGGAATGCAGCCAACATTTAAACAAACTCCACCTAAAGCTTCTTTTTCAATGATCGCTGTTTTAAAACCAAGTTGTGCCGAGCGAATTGCTGCAACATAACCACCAGGACCTGAGCCAATAACAACAACATCAAAATTTTGCGAAGCCATTAGTTCATCCCCATCATTAAAATTCCAGGATTTTGAATTTTCTGGAAAAAAGATTTTAAGAAATTTGCAGCTACCGCTCCATCAATTAAACGATGATCAGCTGTGATTGTGTAATTCATAACTTTAATCGCAGTGAGTTGGCCATCTTTGATAACAGGTTTGTCTTGGATTTTGTACATTCCTAAAATAGCCACTTCCGGATGATTTATTATTGGAGTTGCATACATACCACCAACAGAACCGATGTTCGTGATTGTGATCGTTGCCCCCTTCATTTCGTCGGGTTTTAATTTTCCGTCACGTGCACGTTTAGATAAATCAATAATTTCTTTTGAGATTTCTAAAATAGATTTTTGATCAGCATTTTTAATAACTGGAACCATTAATCCATTAGGTGTATCTGCGGCAAATCCAATATTAAAATATTTTTTGTAAACAATTTGAGAATTTGCATCGTCAATAGAAGCATTAAACATTGGAAATTCTTTGATTGTGGCGATTAAAGCTTTCATCGCAAATGGCAAATAAGTGATTTTAGTTCCGTTTTTATCTGCATAGTCTTTGAGTGATTCTCTGATCGCAACTAATTGTGTCACTTCAACTTCATCCATCAACGTGAAATGAGGAATAACGGCTTTGGCCATTTGCATATTTTGCGCAATTTTTTTTCTGATCCCGATGAGATCAACTCTTTCTTCTAAGGCAGCATTTGTTGATGTGTATGTCGGTTTTGGGAAATTCATTGTTGGAGTTCCAGCTGAAACAGCACCGACACCAGATGAAACACTTGCGGAGCCACCTTTTGCATTTAAAACATCTTCACGAGTGACACGACCAGCAAGACCGCTTCCTGAAAGTGAATTGATATCAACAGACATTTCACGAGCTAATCTGCGAGTCGCAGGAGTAGCTAAAACTTTTGAATCTGCCACAGGTGGAAAAATTCCTGGAGAACTCGTTGCAGACATGACTGCAGTCGAATGCACTGTTGTTTGAGTTAAGGCTGCATTTACAGTTGTCGTTGCGCTTGAGTGAGATGTTTGTTGAGTGGCATTTTGCCCTGTTGCTCCAGATAAAGTGATAATCACTGATTCAACTTTGATGACATCGCCTTTTTTAAATTTTAATTCTTTAACAGTTCCTGCAAATGGTGTTGGCACTTCCACAGTGGCTTTATCAGTCATGATTTCAGCAACAGTTTGATCAGCCTTAACAGAATCACCAACAGCGACAGTCCATTTAACAAGTTCACCTTCAGTTACGCCTTCTCCAAGTTCTGGTAATTTCACTTCGATAGTTGCACCTGAGTTTTGTACTACAGTTTTTGATTCAACTGCCGCAGCTTGTGGTTTTTGAGCTGGTGCTGAGACCGATTGGTTTGTACCCTCAAGTTTTAAAATGACAGATTCGACTTTAATGATTTGGCCTGGTTTAAATAATAATTCTTTAACGGTTCCGGCAAGCGGTGTAGGAACTTCGACAGTGGCTTTGTCAGTCATAATTTCGGCAACAGTTTGATCGGCTTTAACTGTATCTCCTGGTTTTACGAGCCATTTAACTAATTCGCCCTCAGTTACGCCTTCGCCTAATTCTGGTAATTTAATGTCTGCCATGATGTGTATCCTTTCAATTTAAAAATAAAATATTACGATGGTTTAATTTCCTGTTGGTTTTCGCGATTTTTTTTAATCATACCTTCCATAAAAAATTCGCCAGCACGATAAGAGCTACGAACAAGTGGTCCGGAAGCAACATATAAAAATCCCATTGATTCAGCTCTGTCTTGCCACTCTTTAAATTTTTCAGGAGTGATGAAGTCTATAACTTTTAAATGTTTTGTTGTGGGCTGTAAATATTGGCCAAATGTCACGACATCACATCCAACTGCACGCAAATCTTTGAGAGTTTGTAAAACCTCAAGATCTGTTTCGCCTAATCCAAGCATGATTGAAGACTTGGTATATATTTTTGGATCAAATTTTTTAACTAGGGCTAATAACTCCATTGATTGGCGATATTTCGCACGTGGATCGCGAACAGACGGTGTTAAGCGTTCGACTGTTTCAATGTTGTGTGCAAAAACATCTGGATAAGCGGCAGCTAAATGTAAAATTAAATTTTCATCGCCTCTAAAATCAGGTGTTAATATTTCGACAATTAAATTGGGATCTAGCTTTTTCACAGTTTTAACTGTTCGTGCAAAATGATCTGATCCTTGATCGGGCATATCATCGCGATCAACAGATGTGATCACGACATATTTTAATTTCATTTGCGATATTGAATAGGCCACTTTTTCCGGTTCAAATGGATCAACAGGTGGCAGTCCCAATTTAGCATTTCCAGTTTTGACGTTGCAAAACCGACAACCGCGAGTGCAAACCTCACCCATCAGCATAAATGTAGCTGTTCCACCAGACCAGCATTCTCCCATATTCGGGCATTTTGCTTCTTGGCAAACGGTTGCGAGTTTAAGTTCGCTGAGCATTTCTTTGATGCGGCCGTAGTTTTCGCCAGACGGTGCACGAACTTTTAACCATTCGGGTTTCCGCGTAGGTTGTACTGCCGGTGTGTTTTGCAATTTATTTTCCATTTGGCCGCCTTTAACTCTAGAGTATTCTTTCTAACTTTTTATTCGAAAACAGGCAAGAATTTAGCTGGAATCAGATCAACATTGTGTCGAATAAAAGATCCTTATTAAGTCAATTGAGGAGCAATGGGTGATTTTAGTGGCGTAAATTCGCCTAAATTTGCTTATATAGTGATGATATTGTAGGTTGAGAATGATTTAAAAAGCTGTGACACTAAACTGACAATTTGTTAGTAATGAATTATGACAATTATGCATGAACCGCTTCGTAAATTTATATCTGAACCGTTATTTAAAATCATTCAAAAACAGTTCGTTGATTCTGGTCAAGATGAGCAAATAATCACTGAGATTGATATTTATAAGTCGTTAGTTGATGCTCCAAAATCTGAACTAGGACATTTGGCCTTTGGTTGTTTTGTTATTGCAAAACATCTCAAAAAATCTCCAGCTCTAGTTTCTCAATTTTTAGCACAAGAGCTTCAGACGCTTATCGAAAACGATTCCAATTTAAAATTAAATTTACAATCCGCAGAGGCGGCTGGTCCATATTTAAATATTAAGTTTACTTCTTTAGGGCTTGCTAAAAATGTTTTAGATTTAATTTTATCTGGTAAAACTTTTCAGCAGCAATTGACTCAAGATACGCCTAAAATGATGATTGAGTATTCGCAACCCAATACTCATAAAGAACTTCATGTTGGACATATGCGAAATATGTGCTTAGGGGATGCAATCGTTCGCCTACTTAAATATTCTGGTTATAATATACTGGCATCAACTTTTCCTGGAGATGTGGGTACACATGTTGCTAAATGTCTATGGTACATGAAATTTCACAATACAGAGCCGATACCAGCAACTCATAGAGGTGAGTGGCTGGGAGCTATGTACTCGAAAGGGAATCTAAAATTAGAAGATGAAGAGAACACACCAAAAGGCGATGAAAACAAAAAAGTTTTAACTGAGATATTAAAGCAACTTGAAGCTAAAACAGGTGAATATTATGATTTATGGAAAGAAACTCGTCAGTGGTCTATAGATTTAATGAATCAGGTTTACGAATGGGCTGATATTCATTTTGATCAATGGTATTTTGAGTCTGACGTCGATTCTGCCTCTGTTAAAACAATTAAAAAATATTTTGATGAGGGAAAGCTGGTTGAGTCACAAGGCGCCATTGGTTTAGATTTTTCAAATGATAATTTAGGTTTTTGTTTATTATTAAAATCTGATGGGACTGGTTTATATGCCACAAAAGATATTGAGTTGGCGCGTAAAAAATTTGAAGACTATCATATTGAAAAGTCAATTTATGTTGTCGATCAAAGGCAAGCGTTGCATTTTAAACAAGTTTTTAAGGCTTTGGAGTATTTAGGGTTTGAGCAAGCTAAAAACTGCTATCATTTACAGTATAATTATGTTGAATTGCCAGACGGAGCAATGAGTTCTCGTAAAGGTAACATTGTGCCATTGATGAAGCTTGTTTCGACAATGAAAGACTACATACATACAACTTACTTAAGTCGTTATGATTCTGAATGGTCTCCTGCGGAAATGAACTTGGTGAGTGAGCAGGTAGCTAAAGGCGCCATAAAGTATGGAATGCTCAAACAAGACACGAATAAAAAAATTGTTTTTGAAATGAGTGAATGGACAAAATTAGACGGAGAGTCTGGACCTTTTATACAGTATTCGTATGCTCGAATTAATTCACTGTTAAAAAAATTTGAATTCTCGATTGGTCAGTCGTTCGATGGAGCTTTATTAACTCATCCTGCAGAAATTCAACTTATGCAGCACTTGATGAACTTTAATACTGTTGTTTTAAGTGCAGCTGAAAACTATAAACCGGCGGCGGTCTGTTCTTATTTATATGATACTGCTAAAAAATTTAATAGTTTTTATCATGATTGTCCTATTGGTACGGCAGCTCATGAGGATTTAAAAAAATCGCGTTTAGCTTTGGCAAAAGCAACAGGTTTAGTTTTAAAACAAGGATTATCGTTGTTGGGAATACCTGTGCCGGAAAGAATGTAATGAAATTTCCCAAGCCACTTATTCAGGGATTTTTGGTTAATCGGTACAAAAGATTTTTTGCAGATGTCGAGTATGTTAATGAACTTGGACAAACTATTTTAGCAACAATACATGTACCAAATACAGGGTCATTAAAAAGTGTTATAGAAAAAAATCAAAAGCAAAACTGTTGGTTTAGTCTTCACCAGGATCCTGAGAAGAAATTAAAGGGCACTCTTGAGGCAGTACAAGTTGAAAGTGGTGCCTGGGTTGGTGTAAATACATCTAATCCTAATAAAATTGTAAATGAAGTTATTCAAAAAGGGATTGTTGAGAAATCTCCATTTTTAGATCATTGGTCTGAATATCAATGTTATAAACCTGAATATAAAATATCAAAAGAAACGCGCTTAGATGGTGTTTTAGTTTTTAAAAAAGAAGATCTTGAAAAACAAGAGACTCAAAAACACTTTATCGAGATAAAAAATACAACATACAAAAGCCATATTTCAGGCCAAAGCCACGCACAATTCCCGGATGCAGTTACTGAGCGCGGACAAAAGCATCTATTAGAGATGATGCAACTGATAAAGCAAGGACATCAATGTGAACTTATTTTTACTGTGCAAAGAAGTGATGTTGAATTTTTTTCTGCTTGTAAAAATTTAGATCCAAAATATTCTGAGTTATTACGAATGGCTTATGATCTAGGGTTAATAATAACTCCGTTATTGGTTGAAATTACGCAATCGGAAGTTCGTTTGACGAATAAAAAATTAAAGTTGATTTGGCCGTAGGACTTCTTTTGATCTGAAGTGAGCTAAGCTATTTAATTTTAATATTACCTTTTAGAGTATAACCATTTTGGCTTGATGTTGCAGCTGCTTGAATACGGCCTTTTAATGTGTATTGAACGCCAGGTTGTGAGATTCCAGATCCTGCTGTAATTGTATTTTCACTTTTACTGCCGTTTGTTTGAAAAATAATATTGAAATGCGAAGTGTAGCCAAACTCACCAAATCCTCGAATATAAATAGTTCTGCGATTTGTTTCTGCTGTAATATCAAAATTAGAATTTTTTGTTGGATCAACAGTAAAGCTAAATTTATTGTCTGTTGAGCAAGTAATTGATTGGGATGTTGAATATGCTGATAATGGTTCGAAAACATAATTGTTAAAACTAATTTCGAGTTGATTAATATTATTATTACAGCGACCGCTGACGACAAAAAGTTGACTATTGTTTTTGGAATTTAAATTAATTACAGATTGATCAACAGAAAACCCACTGAGTTGACTTAAAGACTCAACCTCGGGTAGTCCTTTTTTACACGACAATCCTGCAAATAAAATAAATAGCATGAAGATCAATTTCATCTTGATACCTATCGGATATAAGTCTTGAAACTTAAAGGACTTGCAGGTTCACTTCTAGACTTTGACCCAATATAAGTCGGTCTATGTTATACCGATATCAATATGAGAATTATTAACATTTATTTTGGGTATATTGTGAAAAATATTTGGTTACGTTTATTAATAGCAGGGTTTATTTCGTTAACAAGTTTGGCGATTGTGCAAATTTGGTTTGACTTAACGAAGCCAGAATTGAGTGGGCAAAGCAATCAAGAGCCCATTGCATTTATCAAACAAATCAAAGATGACGTTGATAGAAGGCCAGTCAAAAGACAAGTTTGGCAAAGTTTAACAAAAGGTGACTATGTTTTTTCTGGAGAAGCAATAAGAACACTTAAGGATAGTGAAGTTCAAATAGAATTTATTGAAGGTGGACGTTCTATAAATATTGAACCAGAGTCGATAGTCCTCATTGCACAAAACTCCAACAAAGAATTAGCGTTAGATCTGATGGAGGGAGGCGCTAGTGTTGTTGCTAATGAGAGCAAAAAAGATGACTCAACAATCAATTTAATTCAAAATGGTAAATCGATCGTGATCAAAGGAAGTGCTGTTCTATCAAAATCAAATACTGGCAGTCTCGAGATTCAAAGCAACGATATAGTTCAGAACATAAATCCATTTTTTATAAATATGAATGATACTCGATTGATGTCATTTAAATTAATGGCCCCTTTAAAAGATAAAATAATTTTTACCGACGGACAATTTGCATCAGTAAAGTTGATGTGGCAAAGTCAAGCGAAAGATCTACAAGTCAAAGTTTCTTTAGGTTCTCAAAGATCGTTTTTAAATACAGTTCGTAATGTTTTACCAGGAGATCCTCAGGCTGCGGATTTTAATTTAAATGCGGGATTTCACTTTTTTAAAATGTATTTCATAAATCAAAAAACTCAAAAAATTGTCGCAGAGTCAAAACTACAACGTATTAAGATCGTTGAAAGAAATATGCCTGTTGTTGTAAATCCAACATTAAATCAAACATTCTTATTAACTGAATCACAACAAAATATTCAGTTTAATTGGACTCCTGGTGAGTACGTAAAAAGTTATCATTTAGAAGTTTTTAAAGATGTTCAATTGAAAAACAGAATTTTAAATAAATCCTTCGAAAAATCCATGAATTTTGAAACTCAACTTCCAGAAGGCGAATATCATTATAGATTGTCAGCAAAGTTTGAAACTGAAAATAAATTAATTTTAGGGAAAGTTGAAAAATTTAATATTGTTAAAAAATTATCTATTGAAAACACAGCCCAAACTATTCTACCACCACCTGAAAAAATTGAACAAATTTCTTGGGTGCAAACAAATTATTTAGATGATTTAGGAGCTGAAGAACAAAAATATATTGGTTCGCCAGAAGTTGAAATGAAATGGGAGACGTTAAAAGCTGAGCGTGTGAGTGAATATAAAATTAAGTTAACACCAGTAGATCAGCCTGAGACAAAGCCATTTGAGATTAAAAGTTCTACTTCTGTTTTAAAAGCAAAAGTTTTAAAGCCCGGTAGATATATTGCAAGTATTGAAGGTGTTGATAAAAGTCAAAAAATTGTTGCTGCGTCAAATCCTAAAGCTTTTGTCATTTCTGAACTTGAGTTGTTAAAAGCACCTCTTTTTGAAGGTGGAAATAAACTAGTGGCTAATAAAAAAGGTGATTTTAAAGTTAAATGGCAATCTTTAGATGGTGCATATAGATACAAAATTAATTTATTTGATCGAAATGGAAAAGTATTAGCGACACAAACAACGCAGAATCCAGTTACAACTGAGGTGAGTTTTGAAGATATGTCTCCGGGTGATTATCGTATTGAAGTTGCTGGTGTAGATCGTGGAAATCGATTGGGTGTTTTTGCTAAAAAAATAATAAATGTACTGGATACGACTGATTTAAGTGCTCCAAGGATTAAAAAGTTGAAGGTAAAATAAATGAAATCTTTTTTTGGAAAATTTATTTCTATTCAATTTATTTTGCTTTGTATCACAATTGGGGCTTCTTGTTTTGTTTTCGCAGCAGAAAGTAATGTTGAGCTTGAATGGGAGCCAGAACTAAATGCACGTAAGTACGATTTGGAAGTTAAAACTCCTAATAAAGTGTTTGTTTTTACAACAACTCGCTCGACATGGAATGGTCGATTAACGCCTGGGGTTTTTAAGATGAGAGTTCGTGGGCGAGATAAAAGAAATGTTCCAGGTCCGTGGTCTTCATATCAAGAGTTTAATGTTTATCTGGACCCAGTAGAAATTAAATATCCTCTAAATAATTCGATTATAAATTCAAATTCAGATGAGAGTGAAAAGCTTAAATTAAATTGGCAAACGACTCCATTTGCCAAAAAATATAAAATAGAAATTGCTTCTATTGATGGAAAATTCAAAAAGGAAGATGAAGTTACAAAAAATAGCTACACGTTAGATTTACCAGTTGCAAACGAATATACAGTTAAAGTTGTAGCCGCCAATGATATTGTGATGAGTCATCCAGATAAACAGATTATCAATAAGTTTGTTATTGTTGGAAAAAAGCTTGATCCGCCGGAATTAAATCCAGTCGACAGTATTTATGTTCGTGAGTTGAGTTGGTCAAAGCCAGATTTTTCAGATGCTTTTCAATATAAAATTGAAAAATATGATGTTAAGAAAAAATCATTTATTGATTTTATTGAAAATAAAAATTACAAATCGAATATTTTGCCTTTTAAACAAGAGTGGCCCGGTGGTCTTTACAGAATCAAAGTTTCAGCTTTAGGGGAAAAGCGTTTAGACTCTCAGTTTGTATCTCAAAAATTTTCTGTTATTGACGGTAATCGTTCGGTTGTTACTGAGGAGCTTGCAACATTAAGAGAATCTATTGATCGGTTAAAAGGATGGTTTGTAACTGGTAGTTATATGATTACAGCAGTCGATTATCAAAATAACAATCGAGATGTTGTTGGTTCTACTACAACTTATTCGGCAATAGGTGGTTCAGGTCGTTTAGGTATTGGTTTTATGACTCAAAGTAAAGCTTGGGGATTTTATTCTGCAATGGAAATCAGTACTTTGGATGTCGAAAGATTTAGTCTCATAAAATATAGCACTCTTGAATTGAACTCAATTTATAAAATTCGTCCTAATGATTACGGCGAGTTTAGACAAACAATTGGTGTTATTTATAAGGAAATACCCGATGTGGGTGAGAATATTCAAAAAACCAAAAGAATAAACTCAGCAATTTCGGGCCTTGGTGTAAGATATGGAGTTGAGTATTGGCAGGCAATTACGTCTAAGTTAGGTTTGCAGGCGCATGCTCAATTCCTGCCAACATTATATGGTGTAAAAACAAATAATTCGCAGGCACTTAATCCAACGATTTCATATCAAGCTGGTTTGCTTGCGAGTTATCGATATAATAAAAATCTAACAACATTATTAGGTTATGCTTTTCGTGTAGATAGTGGATCTTATAAGTCTATTCCTAATTCGCAAACAGAAAATTTAGGAAGTGATTCTAATGAAGTTCTTCTTCAAGGTCATTATTTGAATTTTCTTTTGGAGTACCAATTATGATTTTTTCTAGCATCAAAGATTTTTTTGAAAAATTTTTTCAAAATTTTAGAATTCCAATTTCAATTAAAATTATTGGGATTACAACAATTATTATTTTAGGATGTATGATTTTAGTCACTAATCAAAGTAGTCAGTATTTAAAAAAAACTATCGTTGAAAGGGAAGAGTTTGCAAATTTAACAGAAGCATCCTTGCGCGCAACTCAAATTGAAACTGTTTTAGATGCCTCATTAGATAAAGCAAAAAGTTTAGCGCAATTAATATTAAAAGATTCATCAGAAATACTGACTCAGTATCAATTGCCTAAAGATAAGTATTTAATATCAATTGAAGTTTGGAAAATTCAAGATGGTAAACCTCAAATATACTTTCAAAAAACGCAAGATGATTTTTTAAAAAAATTAAACTTAACTCAAGATATTTTTAATGGTTTAGTTCAAAAAAATCCTTTCCCTATAGCATCAATTATGCAAAAAAATATTGAAATACAATTTTCTGAGATGACGGCTGGTGGAACTCGGTTGATATCTATTGGTTTTCCACTTGGTAAGGATAGCAAAGGACAGATTAGCACATTTGCCATTGCTAAATTTAATAACGAAATGATTCAGAGCTTATTTTCAACGGAGGGTGTTCGTGACTTCTTTTTAATTGATCGTGTCGGTCATTTATTAGCTCACAAAAATGAGGAATTATTATCTGGACCTCAAAGTTGGATTAAGAATCCACTCGTAATCAAATCCTTAGAGAATGAAAATATTAAACAAAAGCAAGTAACATTTGTTGATTCTGCAAATCAACAAGAATACATAGGGGCATTTGTGAAAAGTCCTTTTTGGGGAGTAACTTTGCTCGCTCAAACGCCAGTGAGTGTTATTATTGAGCCTGCTGAAGGAGTTCAGCGTACTGTTATTTATATTGCTGGTGTTGTTATGAGTATTTCATTGTTTATCGTGTTTTTATTTTCATTAACAATAACAAAGCCTATTGAAATTCTGGCAGAATTAATTAAAGAAATACCAAAGGGTAATTTTAATATTTCTGCGCGAAACAAAGTGACATCAAAAGATGAGGTTGGTGATTTAGCATATGCATTTGATCACATGACCGATGGGTTAAAGGAACGTGATAAAGTTAAAAATTTATTTAATAAATTCCATGGATCAAGTATTACTGAAAACTTATTGAGTCAAGAAATCAGTGTTGGTGGAACACGTAAAGATGTTACGGTCTTTTTTTCTGATATACGTGGTTTTACAAAGTTTAGTGAAGGACACAGTCCTGAGGAAGTCGTTTCAATGTTGAATGAGTATTTTGAAGTTATGGTTAAAATTATTAATCAACATGGTGGAGTGGTTGATAAATTTATAGGTGATGCCATCATGGCCGTATGGGGAGTTCCAACTGCTGGTGAAAATGATACTGAAAATGCATTAAATGCTTGTTTGGAGATGAGAAAAGCTCTTATTGAATTAAATCAGTCTAGAGCTTATCGCGGTTTATCCGAAATTCATATAGGAATGGGATTACATGCGGGAACTGCAATTTCTGGCACGATTGGCTCGGAAGAACGGATGGAGTTTACTGTTATTGGTGATACGGTTAATGTTACATCGAGAATAGAATCAGCTACAAAAAATTTTGCTGTAGATTTGCTAATTAGTGATGAAGTTTTTAAAAGACTAGATTCTCAAGTAGAAAGAAAATTTAATTTTGATTTGGCTGGTGATATTGAAGTTAAGGGAAAGAGTCTTCCTTTAACATTATATAAGGTTCTTAGTTAGCTAAGAACCTTATATTTTACGATTTGATTATTTAGTTGATGCTAAATGGCGATCGATAATTTCTTTAAAAGCAGGGAATGGGTAAGCTCCGCGTAATGAAACACCATTAATGATGAATCCAGGAGTTCCGCTCATATTGAATTTTTTTGCTTCTTCCATATCAGCTTCAATTTGTTTTTGAATTTTCTCATCTTTTAATGCGACATCAAGTTTTTTCATATCAGCACCAAGTTTTTTAGCAATTTCAGAAAAGTATTTTTCACCCTTGTCTTTTAGCATATTTTGATTTTCAAAAACCATGTCATGAAACTTCTCTGCTTTGTCATGTCCTTGTAGAGCAAGAGCTTCGAAGTATTTTGCAGCAGGCATTGCTAGTGGGTGAAAGTCTAATGGTAAATGTTTAAATACGATTCTTACTTTGTCGCCATATTCTTTACGAACTTGTTGAATCGTTTGGTAACCACGTGAGCAGTATGGGCATTGAAAATCTGAAAATTCAACGATTGTGATTGGTGCTGATTTGTTTCCAAACACGACGCGTGTTTCGCTGATTTCTGGTTTTAATGGGTTTGCAAATTCTTCATCTTTTTGCTTTTTCTCTTCTTCTTGCGCTTTTTCAGCAGATACTTTTTGAGCTTCCTGTTGTGCTTTCATCACAACTTCAATGAATTTATCTGGATGTTTTTCGATCGCAGTAAAAACGATTGTTGGATCTTTTTCAACAGCTTCTTTTAATTGTTTAGCTGATGGAGCGCATGATGTGACTGCAAAAGATAATACAGCTACTGACGCTACTAATTTAAGTGATTGAGTTAGTGTTTTCAAGAGGTCCTCCGTGTTGACTTCATTGTTAGCGAAATTAGTGTGACATACTGTTTTCAAAACTAAAACCTTTTGTGTAACCAGTCTAGATGAAACATAAGACTTAGGTCTAGACTTGTGCTTGTTAGCAAAAGTGTTTCGCGTATAATGCTTTTAGACGAGGTTACATATGTTAAAAATTTTTACTTTAGCTTTGAGCTTTTTATTAATTGTTTCATGCACGAGTCATTCAACAAAATCACCAGAATATAGTGACATTAATACCGGTGATCGGATTGAAATCGTATTTAACTACAAATCTCTAAAGATATTAGATTTAGATCAAATAACTGATATCCTTAGAGAAAAAGCAAACGATTATAAAAAAAACAATCGAGTTCAAGCTCTTAAAGAAGGCGTACTTATCGCCTTTTCAAGACCAAATGAAGATGTGGTTTTGGATAAAGTGATTTCAATAGTTAAATCAAACTTAGAAGATATCGGTGAGTGGGAGAGTTGTGCTTTGCAAATTGTTAAGCAATCGATAGCTGTGCTCAAAAATGAGAGTGGTTCGCCAATTGATCAAGTTACAGCAACTGTAGTCTTGGAAAATATTTTATCGGAGTCAAAACCTGCGTTTGTGCAGCAGTATCAAGCGGCAGGTTTTGAAACAACTTTGGTTGAGATGATCGCAAACGCACAGATCAAGCTTTCAAGAGATGTTGAGCACGAAAAACAACTGAATCAAATGCGTGCGGGTGGATCACCTTCGCATATAGCACAAAGACTGATAGAACAAAAAAATAAAAAATTAAAAGAAATTGCTGAAAAAAATAAAAATTAATTTTCTGGTCGAGTTGAAATAAATACTGAAACAGTGAGCAGAAGAATTGTTACAAACAATTTTAATGGGAAAATATCGACTTTAGTCCACATCACAAGCATTGAAATTAAGATCATCGAGATGGCTGTTATTTTTGTTTTTCTCGAAATGGATTTGTTTTTTTCCCATTGCCTTAAACTATCTCCTATATATTTCTGCTGATAAAGCCAAGCATGGGCTTTTGTGGATGACTTTAAAAAACACCAAGCTGACAGTAAAACAAATGGTGTTGTTGGTAAAATGGGTAAAAAAATACCAAAAAAACCAAGAATTAAAGATATCACTCCAGTGGTAAAGAGAATAGCTCGAACCAATTTGCTTTTATATTGAGTCATAAACAGTATATTGAACATATAAACAACAATATACAAGTTTTGACTTTAGTCTAAAAAAATTAAAACTGTCTCAGACTGACTCAAGTAAATTTTAAATTCTCCGATAAGTTCATTGTACATCGAAGAGGTTGTACTTAATTTGACCAGGAGGTTTCAACATGTTTATTCAAGGTGATTTACAGGCTGTATTTGATGCTTTATATACAATCGGAGCCATTGACCCCGTATTGCATTCTGATTGGGAAAAAATAAATAATGAAATGTCAGCAAATCCTCAAATCGTTGTAAAAGCATGTCGATCAATTAATTCATGCTCTGGGGATCGTCAAAGAATAATTGAAACATTATTAAGTATGGACTCAAAATCAATCGAATTTGTTGCTTTGGAGGTGGCTCGTGAATACAGTGAATTTCAAGACCGAAAAGAACTACACTAAATCATTTATAAAGACATTTTTATTTTCATTTTTTTATTTTATACAAATAAAAGTTCATGCAAGTGATTGGCTCGTTGATTTATCAAGACGTCAAACTGATTTTAATCGAATTGAAAATCAGAGAATGCCTGCTTCAAATTTACCAACGACTAATCCAAACGCGGATAAAGAGCTCTTTGAGGCGATTAAACAAGTTGTTAATCCAGTTCAGCCATCACAAGAGATTGTGATTATGCAAACGGAATCAGGATTTATTCCAGAAAAGATTTTTTTGAAAAAAAATGAGGTTTATAAAGTTCATATAGTTAATCTTAATTCAAAAGAAAAAAATGTCAGTTTTATGATGGATGCATTTTCACAGATTCACAATACTGTTTTTGGTGTTGTTAAAACATTTACGATACACCCCAAAGTCGAAGGGGTATATTCGTATCAATCACCAGAAACTGGGGCCTTGGGAAAGGCTGTTATTGTAGCAGATGCTCCGTCTCGAAAAGTAGCCTCTGAGAACTTAAATCACAAATAGGATTATACTATGGCATCAGATGGGTCGTCGAATTTTAAAGAAGTTATTGCCAGGGCATTGGCACCTGTTGATAAATATTTAAGTGATCCAGGTGTTTCAGAAATTCTAATCAACGGTCCAGATCAAATTTTTGTTGAACGTAAAGGTAAGCTAGAGCTGACAGATGCTAAGTTTCCCGATGAAGACAATCTTCAGGCGGCAATTAATAGTATAGCGCAATCTGTTGGTCGGCGAATTAATAAAGATGAGCCTCGGCTTGATGCAAGACTGCCAATTATTGAAGGATCTCCAGCGAGTGGTTCTCGTATTGCAGCTGTTTTACCCCCAATATCACGACAAGGTACAGTGATTAGTATTCGTAAATTCACGGCCAGTAAAATTACACCTGCTGATTATATTAAGTTTGGAACTATTTCACCAGAAGCTTGGCAATTTATCGATCTGTGTATGTTTTTAGGTAAAAACATCATAGTCAGTGGCGGTACTGGGTCGGGTAAAACAACTTTATTATCACTCATGTGTTCACGTATTCCATCAGGACAACGTGTTCTTATTATTGAGGATTCATCAGAGTTACAAGTTGAATACGAGCATGTTGTTCGTTTTGAAACAAGGCAAGCTGATCAAATGGGTAAAGGCGAAGTTACAATTAAAGATCTTTTAAAGAGTGCGCTTCGATTGCGTCCAGATCGAATTATTGTCGGTGAAGTCCGCTCAAGTGAAGCTTTAGAGCTTATTAATGCGATGAACACTGGTCACAAAGGCTCAATGGGAACAGTGCATGCGAACTCACCTGAAGATGCCATTATTCGATTAGAGGCATTAGCAGCGGGCGGTGATGCAAAAATTTCTGAAAAAGCCTTAGTTTCACAAGTGGCTTCAGCTATTGAAATTATTGTACAAATTTCGAGATACTCTGATGGATCAAGAAAAATTGGAGCTATTTCAGAAGTTCGCGGTGTTGATGAGGATGGTAAATACATTGTTGTGCCTATTTTTGAAATTAAAAACCTCGTGCGTAAACCTGACGGTAAGCTCGAGGGTGGAATAGAGCCAACTGGGAATATTCCTTCATTTTATCAGGAGATATTAGACAATAAAATTAATTTCCCATTAGCTCGATTTCAAAAAATTAAAAAAGTGGGTTGAGCCATGTTCTTCTGCGCGAAAGCTGAAAAGGGGAGCAGCTAATTTGCTTGCAGGACGTTCATGGCAAATGAATATGCATCCATTGAGTTATCGAGAAATCACTGATTTTGATTTGGTTAAATATATAAATATCGGAGGCTTGCCTTCAGTGTACACAAGTCAATATCCGGAGTTAGAGCTTAAAAATTATGTGAATTTATATTTATACCAAGAAGTTATGGCTGAAGCATTAACTCGAAATATAGTCGGTTTTTCAAACTTTTTAGATTTAGCTTGTTTATCTGTGACCGAAGAAATTAATTATGAATCATTAGCAAGTGATAGTGGTCTATCAACAAGTACAGTTAAGAATTATTTTCAAGTTTTAGAGGATACTTTAGTTGGTTATTTGTTGCCAGCCTATACAAAAACTAAAAAAAGAAAAGCTATCTCAAGGTCGAAATTTTATTTTTTTGATGTAGGAGTTTCAAACTATATTGCTCGTCGCAAGAATATAGAGCTTAAATCCGAATTGTTTGGTAAAGTATTTGAGCAGTTTATTTTTCAAGAAATTATCTGCGCGAAAAATTATTTAAACAAAAATTGCGAAATTAAATATTGGCGATCAACTTCACAATTTGAAGTAGATTTTATTATCGATAATAATGAATTTAAAAATAATTATGCGATCGAAGTTAAAGCTACTGAAAGCGTTAACGCACATCATTTGAAGGGCCTTTTAGCTTTACAGGAAGAAAATCAGATTCAAAATCTAATTGTCGTTTCGCAGGATAAAAAAACTAGAAAGCTGGAAAATGGCATTATCGTGCTTCCTTGGAAAGCTTTTTTAGATCGGCTTTGGGCCGGAGACTTCTTTGTTTAAATTAAAGCCTTGGATCATGCTCAATATATTGGTCTAAAATATGGAGTATGGTCTATAGCTAAAGAGCATCTGCCTAAATACTACTCTAATTGATCTTTTAGGTTAGTGCTTATTCGCAAATTTAAGATCATTTACGAGTGTTGCGGGTTATTAATAGTTGCAATGACTACTTCTGAAAGATAGCTTTTCACAGTGCATTTTAGTTGTAAGATAACCAATTCCATTTTGACATATTTAGAATCGGAAAAAATCGATTTATCTGATTTTTTTTCAGAATCTGAAATCCCTTGGGATTTTTTAAAAGACCCTTCGAATTGGATGCATGCTCCTGACATGGAAGCTTTTTTAGAACGTATTATTAAAAATCAAAATCAGATTGAGTTGGCAGGTCACAAAGCTCCGCAGTTACGCGCATGGGGAGTTTTAGACAGTGTTTTGCGTATGATGCCTCGACCACAGGAAATTTTTAATCAACCTGAAAAATTTTTAAGCTATTTTATTTCTCCAGAGCCTCCACTTGAAAATTTAATCCGCACTGATGAAAAAATAAGCTTTGATATTCCACTGCCGGCAGAGCAGTATCCCTTGGTGACTTGTTATTTAAAAGCTGCCTTTGAGTCTTTACCTATTTTTGTAGGTCTTTCAGCGGGGCATTGTCAGTGGAATCATGTGCACTTTGAATTGAATTGGCCACAAAAACAAAATACGATTTTAAATGATCAAGAGCCGCATCAGATCTCGCCTGAGCTTTTACAAGAAGTCGTTAAGCAATTGCAAAATAGTTCTCGTGAGCTTGAAGAAAAAAATCGCGAACTTCAACGTCGTAATGAAGAGCTTCAACGACTTGCTGAGAATAATCAGCACGCGCAAGTAAACCAAAATTATCAATTATCAACAGCTGACTTTTCTCAATTTGAATTTGTACGTAGGCCAACACATCAAGTTGCGCAAAATTTGGCGCGTTTGCATGATTATATGGTTCGTGCCCATCAGCTTGTGACATTGTTAACAGCTGGACAAAAGCAAACACCAGGGATGAAGGCCGCGTTTCATCGAGTTGACTGGGATTTAGTTAAAAATCAATATCCACAAATTATATTTGAAAGTATAGAAGTTTTGAAAAAAATGAATAAACCTGAACATGTCGAAGACGAACAGAAAAGGAATTAATTATGTCTGAAATTATAAGTGTAATGGCTCGCGAAATTTTAGATAGTCGTGGTAATCCAACTGTTGAAGTTGAAATCAAAACTGCCGATGGAAATATGGGGCGTGCAGCGGTACCATCAGGAGCGAGTACGGGTGCGCATGAAGCTTGTGAATTACGAGATGGTGATAAAAAAAGATTTTTAGGAAAAGGCGTATTTAAGGCTGTCGATCATGTTCGCGAAAAAATTGCTCCTGAAATTGTGGGACTTAATGTTTATGAACAGGTTTACATTGATAAAGTATTACGTGATATCGATGGAACTGAAAATAAATCAAACCTTGGCGCAAATGCTATTTTAGGAGTTTCCTTAGCAACAGCTCAGGCTGCGGCTAAGGATGCAGGTCTGCCATTGTACCGTTACGTGGGGGGATCTCAAGCGTGTCGTTTGCCAGTTCCTTTGATGAATGTTTTAAATGGTGGGGCACACGCTAACAATGGTTTGGACATTCAAGAATTTATGATTGTGCCAACAGTGAATAATTCTTTTGCGGAAAGTTTGCGAGCGGGATCAGAGATTTTTCATACATTAAAAAGCATTTTAAATAAAAAAAATCTTTCAACAGCTGTTGGTGATGAGGGCGGATTTGCACCAGTGTTAAAATCAAATGAAGAAGCCTTAGAATTATTAATGCAGGCCATTCATCAAGCTGGTTATGAAGCTGGTCAAAACGTGTTTTTAGCTTTAGATGTTGCAGCCACAGAGCTATTTCATGATGGTTCGTACACTTGGGAAAAAAATAAAATTTCAGGTGGCGAATTGGAATCAGTTTATAAAAAATGGAGTGAGAAATATCCTCTTGTCAGCATTGAAGATGGCTTTTCTGAAGATGATTGGAATTCATGGATGAGTGCGACTGCAAATCTGGGTGGGCAAGTTCAATTAGTTGGTGATGATTTATTTGTTACAAATCCAAAGCGTTTAAGAATGGGGTTAGAGAAAAAAGCTGCCAATGCATTACTTGTTAAAGTGAATCAAATTGGAACTTTGACTGAAACATATGATGCTGTGAATTTAGCGCAAAGAAATAAGATGAAAACGATCATGTCTCATCGTAGTGGAGAGACTGAAGATGTGACAATTGCAGATTTAGCGGTTGCATTGAACTGTCATCAAATTAAAACAGGTTCTTTATGTCGTGGTGAAAGAACTGCAAAATATAATCAACTTCTTAGAATAGAAGAAGATCTTGGTGGAATGGGCATTTACTGGGATAAAGCGGGCTTTCGTTAGTTTCGGGGAAATATTTTGTCAGAAAAAAATCAGTATCCAGAATTAAAACCGGGTCAGTCTATTGAGTTATTAAAAGAGCTTCATATATTGACTCGTGATGGAAAAATGAATCAAGACTCAAGACGAAAATTAAAGCAAGTGTACCACTTGTATCATTTTATTGAACCACTCTTGAAGGATATCGAAGGTAATAATAAATCGATACATTTAGTTGATCATGGTGCCGGTAAATCCTATTTGGGTTTTATTATTTATGATTTGTTTTTTAAAAATTTAAAGATTGATCACCATTTGTACGGGATAGAAACAAGGTCAGAATTAATTAAAAAATCCCACGACTTAGCTCATCAACTTCAGTTTTCAAATATGTCTTTTTTAAATTTATCAGTGGCTGAGTCGATTATTTCTGATCAATTGCCGCAAAAGATTGATATTATTACGGCCTTGCATGCATGTGATACGGCAACGGATGATGCTATTCAGTTTGCTTTAAAACGAAAAGCAAAACATATTGTATTAGTTCCATGTTGTCAGGCTGAAGTAGCGAGTGTTTTAAGAAAAAATAAATCTAAAACATTACACAAGCCATTGGTTGAAATTTGGCGTCACGCTTTGCATACACGTGAGTTTGGTAGTCATTTAACGAATGTATTGCGATGTTTGCAATTAGAGGCTTGTGGTTATGATGTGACTGTTACAGAACTTGTGGGTTTTGAGCACTCTATGAAAAATGAATTGATTATTGCAAGTCTTCATAATAATCCAGATAAAAACCATCAAGTTCGCAAAGCCAAACAGCGTATTTCTGAAATTTTGACTGAACTGAATTTGCAAGAATTAAGTCAGCGATTTACAGTTTAATTTGACAAAAATTGCCAACAGTTGAGTTGAATGATCAGCCTTAAATAATTAAGTTCATTTTAGGATGAGGATGTTTCATGTTGAAACGTTGGCATGACTTGCATGAAAACGTGTATATGAAAAAATATTTTTTAATATTGGCCGTATTAGTTGAATCCAGATTTGCCTTTTCTCAAATGCAATGTCAAAAATTATTTCAACATAATGCAAAACAGAGCAATGTTGTTTATGATGAAATTGTTGATTTACACAAGTTTGAAACTCATCGAACTTTATCTGAATATCTAATACGCATGCAAACTCGTATCGATTACTCATCGCCAACAATCAGGTTGTCTGCTGATTTAAATCAATTGAAATCCTCTGATTATATTGTTGATTTTGGTTCAGGTGAGGGTGTTGCATTAAAAGGATTGTTTGAAACTCATACAGATTCATTAGCTCTAGCCATTGAACGTAATGTCGATCGCAAAATTGATTTTTTGAGAAGAAAAGGGAAAGATGTAAATGAAGATGATCGGAGTCAGGCACTTAAAGATGACTTAGATCAAAAATTGCTCACATCATCAAAGGACCCGCAATCTTACGACGAAATTAAAAATTATTTGAGTCGGCCAATTTCAGACAAAGCAAACACTTTAGGTATAACTTACAAAATAAATAATTTGTTACAAAACCAAAATAGTAAGTTCTCAATAAAATCTGGTCGACTCTATGAGGATATACCACTAACAGAATTACCTCGATACAAATTAGGATTGTCCTACTATGGAGTTTTTTCTTATACTAAAAGATTGTCGCTTGCATTGTTTAAGTCACTTTATACTTTAGAGCAAGGTGGTCGATTGTACATATATGGTGCTAGTCCTAAAATGACAGACAAAAGCAATTTAGAGAGCACTATTCAAAAAAATCAAGCTGAACTGAATGGAAAGGCGCATGGCATTGATCTTAAGTATTGGTTAAGTCGTGTTAAGGGGATAAAGGTTTATTCGCATGTTAATGTTATAGATGTTTTGGTTATTGAACGAACTGATGAGTCACTTCAAGTGCCAGTTTTGGATTGGGTTATGCAAATAGGTCAAAGCACAACGCCCCCAACGTATTTATTTGTTGAAACTGGTCGATTTCACAGTTTAGATGATTTAAAATAATTGAGCGTTAGCGATAAGAAGGGCTTTGATTTATGATAGGTAATTTTTTATTAATTGTTTTTATTATTTTTGTATTTTTTTTGATTTATGTAGTTACGCGAAAGAGTAAATTTAAATATGAAAAAAGCACTTTTATAAAGACTACGCCGGATAAAATTTTTCCATATATTAGCAACTTTAAATATGGGTTGTTATGGAATTCATTTGATCAAAAAGATCCAAACACTCAACGAACATTTATTGGAAATGATGCTGAAGTAGGTTCAAAAATGGAGTTTAAAGGAAATACGGATGCAGGTTCGGGTTATTTACAAATTTTAAGTTTAACTGCTAATTCGGAAGTGCAAATGAGATTAGTGATGACCAAACCAATTCCAGCAGATAATTTGATTGTGTATAAATTGAATTCGGAATCGGATGGCACAAAATTTACGTGGTCGATGTCTGGTGATGGTGGTTTTATTGGTCAGCTAGTAAATGTCTTTATTGATTGTGAAAAGATGATTGTTGATGAATTTGATAAAAGCTTTGACTCATTAAAACGTCTTGTTGAGGAAAAGTCTGAATAAAATTAATCTAGTTTTTAGTCTAAAAAATAAAATTAAAGAGTGCAGTTTTTTAAAATATTATTCAAAATATTAGAGTGGATCAACTTCGCCAATTGGCTTTCGCAATACAAACATTTTTAAACCAACCAAAGAGAGTCTTTGTCACGTCACTTGTCATTTTAGTTGTCACTTTATTTTTAAATGGCACATTGTGGAAGTTGTGGGGTTTGTATCGTGATCAAAAAACTATTTTTGATCAAACTACTCAGGCTCATGCGCAGATTTTATCTATTGAGACACAGCTTAAACAAGCCAAAGATCCAGCTTATATCGAGCGCCAGGCTCGTGATAAAATGGACCTCGTTGGAGACCATGATCTGATTTTTGTTTTTCCTGAGTAAATCTTGCACATTGCGTAATTTTATATAAAAAAACTTGCATCATATTAGAGTTTTAGCTCTAATGATAGGCCATTATGAAACTAGAACATATGTCATTAATATTGGGACTCACTAAATCGGAGCTTAAAAAAAGGCTAGAGTTGGGTCTAATCGATCAACAAATTTTAAATCAGCAAATTAATGAGTATTCAAATGATATTCGCTTAGATGCCTTGTGTGATGCTTGGCAGTTTCGTCATGATTTTGAGCAAATCGATAAATACGAAACTCAAGACAAGCTCGCTCAAGAAAATAAATCAGAATCGAATTCGATATCTAAAGACTTGATTTAATTTTAAAAAAACCGCTATGACATTTTGAACGTTACGAGGTAAATCATTCTCATGAAAAAGATTTATCTAGTAGATGTGAGCTCGATGTTTTTTAGAGCGTTTTATGCTATTCGTCCGTTGTCGTCCACACAAGGTGTACCTGTAAACGCAGTTTACGGTTTTATATCAATGATTGTGAAACTTTTTAAAGAAAAAAAGCCCGATCATATGTTGTTTTGCTACGATCGCAAAGAGCCGTCATTTCGTAAAGATATTTATAATGATTATAAAGCTAATCGCACGACAATGCCTGATGATTTGCAAGTGCAAATGCCATATTTAAGACAAGTCGCTGATCTATTGGGAATTGCAGACTTCGAAGCGCCAGGTTATGAAGCCGATGATATTATTGGTACCGTCGCTAAAAAAGCTGAGGCAGAGGGGTACCAAGTTTTTATCGTTAGCGGTGATAAAGATTTTAGTCAGTTGGTCAGTGAAAATATTTTTTTATACGATACGATGAAAGAGTATGTTTATACTCGAGAAGCCATCAAAGAAAAGCATGGCGTTTATCCTGAACAGTTTATTGATTACTTGGCTATTACAGGAGATACATCAGATCACATTCCTGGTGTGGCTGGTATAGGGCCTAAGGGCGCTCAAAAATTAATAGAACAGTTTGCAACTCTCGAAGGAGTTTATCAAAATATTGAGTCTGTAACGCCAGCAGGAATTAAACTAAAATTAGAAAACTCTAAAGAAAATGCCTTTTTATCAAAAAAACTTGTAACTATAGTCACAGATGTTCCAATTCATAAAACAATGGATGATTTTAAAATTGGAAAATTTAAGACGGAAGAGCTACGTCATTTTTTGCAAGATTTGAATTTTAAAACTTTTGAAAAAGCTTTATTGGGTGATGGTTATAATTCACTTTATGAGGCACATGATCAAAAAACAGAGCGTGATCAAGTCACAATTTCAAAGTTAGCAACCTCGCCATTGGCCATATCTACTTTAAACGAAATTTCTTCAACTCAAATATCTGATCAATATAAAAATCCAGATATTGTCTTAAAAGATTGGTCTTTTCAAGAAGTGCAAAATAAAATAAAAAATGAAAGTTTTTTTGTATTTACATTAAACAGTGATGTTGGGTTTATTTTTAATCAACGTGATTTATATTTAACGAATTTATCAGGTGCTCAATTTGATTTTAAAAATATAAAATGGTCTGGGTTTGATCTCAAAAAAGTTTGGACCGAACTTGGACTTAGTTTAGAAGACTGCTCAAGTTGTTATATTGATTGGGATTTAATGTTGGGTGCATACTGTTTAAAATCACAAGATGTTACGGATTCAATTGATTTGATTAAAAAACATCTTGATATTGATCTAACTCCAGAAAAAAAAGAAAAAATTGATTTAGTGAAGTTTGCATTTGAACTCATGAGATTAAACCAAAAAATCATAACCGAAATAAAAGCCAAAGAGCTTGATACAATTTACGAAAAATTAGAAAAACCATTAATTCCTATTTTGTATGCTATGGAAAAAAATGGAATCAAATTAAATATTGCAGAGCTTGCAGAATTTTCAGTTGAATTGCAAAATGAAATAGAAGAACTTGAAAAACAAATAGTTAATATTGCAGGTGAAAAATTTAATATTGCATCACCAAAACAACTGGGTGTGATTTTATTTGAAAAACTTGGATTGGATGTCATTAAAAAAACGAAAACAGGATATTCAACTGACAATGAAGTTTTAGAAAAATTAAATCATCCTATTGCAAAACTTTTAATTGAATTTCGTGAATTAACAAAGCTTAAATCAACATACGTTGATGCTCTACCTCAGTCTGTTGATCATGCGCAAAGATTACATACACATTTTAACCAAGCGTTAACATCGACTGGTCGCTTATCAAGTACTGATCCTAATTTGCAGAATATACCAATAAAAACTGAGAAGGGACAAAGAGTTCGAAAAGCATTTACTGCTTCGCCAGGTTTTAAGTTATTGTCATTAGATTATTCACAAATTGAGTTACGTGTTTTGGCTCATATAGCAAATGATACTGGATTGATTCAGGCCTTTATGCAAGATTTGGATATTCATACGGCTACGGCAGCTGAAGTGTTTGGATTGAAATTGACTGAAGTCACTAAGGAGCATCGTCGAATTGCAAAGGCTGTTAATTTTGGAATTGCCTATGGGCAAGGGGCCTACGGATTAGCCGAAACTTTAGGGATTTCGCGAACTGAATCTAAAGATATTATTGATCGATATTTTAAAAAATTTAGTGGAATTAAAGATTATATTGAGTCAACTATTGTGAATGCTCATCAAAATAAATATGTTGAAACGTTATTTGGCCGCAGACGGTATTTATCAGAGTTGGATTCAACAAATGCAATGATTAAAAAATTTGGCGAGCGCGCAGCGATCAACGCTCCGATTCAAGGGACAGCAAGTGACTTAGTTAAGTTAGCTATGATCGACGTGAGTCGTTATTTGCAAAAAAATCAGATGAAAATTCAATTGCTTTTACAGGTTCATGATGAGCTTATTTTTGAGGGAGTTGAGCAAGATTTAGAAGCTCAATCTCATGAAATTAAAAAAATTATGGAAAACGTTGTGAGACTAAAGATTCCACTAAAAGTGAATATGTCAATCGGTGATAACTGGGATCAGGCGCATTAATTGTTGTTTTTTGAATATCATTAATTTTTTTTTAGACTCTTTTCATTTCAATTGAATTTTATTCGGTTATGATAAAAGTACATTGAAGGAGGTTTTTATGAGAAAAATAATTTTAAGTTGTATAATTTTAATGGGCTCAATAGTGGCATTAACAGTTAATGCTAAAAAATCAGTTCATTACAGTGATGATGATAAAGTAATTATTATTGATGTTGGAAACGAAGAAAGATCCTCTAAAAAAGATCTGGAAAAACGTATTTATCGTCTTGAAAAAGCTGTCAGACAGCTTCAAGAACGCGTATTTGATCTTGAAGTTGAAAATGGTGGTTTAAAAGAAGATAATAAGAAAAAATTTACTTGTTATATAAAAACAAACATGAAAGGCACTTTTACAACGACACAAAGTTCATTAACTCAAGCAAAAGCTGAAGTTATGCGAAAATGTTCAGAAGAAATTAAATATGGTTTTGAGTGTGATGAAGATAAAGTAAAATGTGGTGAGTAACTGTTAAATGATTTAAGCTGGGGGCTCACTCAGTTTCCCAGCCAACAACTTTTCCACCTTCGAAATAAACATATCTACGCTCTCGCTTGTAGCCATTTGATGTTGGCAATTCTCTCACATACTTCCAACGTTCATTTTTATAAACTGGATTGCCGCTGATATCTATTGCTGATGGTTCGCCCCAAGATCTACGAACAATATCTTGTGACATTCCAACTGCAATATCTTGGCTTTCGATTAATTTTTGGAAATCAGAAACTTTTCTTTCTCTTTCCCAAAGTTTATGTCGATTGATCCACGCTTGTTTTCCTTCAATTGATTTTATACTTAAGTATTCAATTTTTTCAGAATCGTTTTTAAATAAAGGTAATACTTTTGAGTAATTATAACGCTCTTTCTCGGAATCAAGATCGCGTTCGAGAGTTCTGAGTTTACGACGCTGTTTGATTTCATTTATTTCTGAATCAGTAAGATTTTTTTTGGGGTCTAAACCAAGCTCATAAGCATATTTTTCCAAATCTGCATTTAATTTTGCCTCGCCATTTTGAATTTTTTCTAAATCAGTCGATCGAATATATGTTCGTTCAAAGCCATTATTTTTTTCAAAATCATCTCCTAATTCTGGTCTTGCCGCTGTTTTTATAAAACTACTACATGACGATAAAATTAGAGTTAAAAGTGAAATTTTAAAAATGAATGATATTAAAGCTTTGTCCATCTTTCATATTCTACATCACTACATAAAAAATTGAGATGAAATAGTACTTCTTCTGGACAAAAGTAAGAGTGATTTTATAGATATTAGAAGTTAAGATTTGGGGATGGATATTTTTAAACTCTCATTTAAAAAAAAAAATCAATCTAAGCAAGAAGAAGAAAAACTTGCGGAAAGTCTTGATTTTTTAGAGTCTGTTCTTAAAGAGGAAGATCCTGAGTTTGTTAATAATTTATCTGAAATTAAATCAGACAAAAACATTGTTTTGATGAGTGAAGATCAGTTGCTAGTTGAAAAGCTTAATAAAAAAAATAAAACATCGTTGCTGGAAGCAGCTGTTGAACAAAGCTTTAAAAAATTAACTTGGACTCATCATTTGCTTGAATATCTAAAACAGCCGTTTTTAATAAAAAAAAATCCTAAAAAAATCATTTTTTTTTGGTTTATAATGACTATAATTTCTAGCGGAACTTTTGTTTTTGTCAAAACTCAATTTTGGAACGCAAGGGATAAGTTATTTATTCATTCATTTGAGGATTGGGGAATTGTTTCAGAAAATTATGATGTATTAACAGAATCTGATTCATACTTTGATAATCCGAATTTTACAAAAAATATTATGACATTATCTAAATTGACAACAAATATTTTACCTTCAGACAACTCATCAGAGAATCCTATGATTGCTTATGAGGTTGTTATTGAATCATTGTCAAGCGATGCCATAGTGGAAATCAAAGATCGCGAAGCAGAGTTTCGTGATTTAGTATTAAGAACAGTCGAAGAGTTTAACTATGATGAGTTAACTGCACCAGATGGTAAGCAAAAACTCAGCGAAATGACAATTGAAAGAATTAATTCAATATTAACAAAAAGTCAAATTCGCCGAGTTTACTACAGTCATTTTTTATTGAAGTATTAGAAGCTACTCTTTATATTTTTTCACATCAATGCTATATGTTTTAATTCGATCATGCAAAGTTGATTTTGGCATTCCTAGATCTAATGCCGTTAATTTTTGATTTCCATGATTCGCAGCGAGTCTTTTTAAAATCATTTGTTTTTCAATTTCTTTGATGACTGAAAGTGATTGTGGCGTTTGCGTATTGTTGTAATAGGCACCTGAATTATGCCCTAAAGCAGTTATTCGATCTTTTTTATTTAAAAGCAATTCAATGTGATCTTCCGTAATGTATTGCTTTGGATAGAGAGCAGACGCTCGAGCAACTAAATTACGAAGTTCACGTATATTGCCAGTCCAGTCATGTTTTTTTAAGCGTAAGATTGCATTGTATGAAAATCTGACTTTCATTTGCCGTGCAAAAGTATATAAAATTTCATCAAAATCTTCTAAGCGTTCTTTAAGAGCTGGCACATTAATAGTAATGACATTTAAACGAAAATATAAGTCTGCACGAAATTGACCTTCTTGTATTTTTTGATGTAAATTTTGATGAGTTGCTGCAATAATTCGAACATTTGTTTTAATATTGCGATCTGAACCAACCGGTCTAATTTCTTCGTTTTCAATTGCGCGAAGAAGTTTGGCTTGAAGAGTGTAAGGCAAATCACCAATTTCATCTAAAAACAACGTTCCTCCTCGAGCAGCTTCAAAAGCTCCTTTTCGATCTGATATTGCGCCTGTGAAACTTCCTTTGATGTGACCAAATAATTCACTTTCGATCAGTGTTTCTGTTAATGCTGAACAGTTGACGCTTAAAAATGGTGCTTGAGAGCGCTTTGATGTGCTATGTATTTTTTGAGAAATAACATCTTTTCCAGCTCCAGATGGGCCTAACAGTAAAACAGGGTAGTCTGTTTGAGAAACAGAACCCATTGTTTCGAGTTGATGATTCCATGATTCTGATTTACTCGTGAGTGGAAATTTAGTTTTAGTGAGAGTAAGATCGTGAACGACAAAATCAGCATAGCCTATTGACAGCATATCGCCGTCAGTTAAAATGCTTTCAAGGATTTGTGCACTGTTCACAAAGGTTCCTGTTTCTGAGCGTAGGTCTTTGGCGATTAATTTAGAATCCCGTATTTCAAAGCGTGTATGTCGGGCAGAAATGCCTGGCAGATCAATTTGAATATTGCAGCTAGAATCAGATCCTAAATTTGCATACTCTTGGATTGTCCATTTTTTTTGACTCCCATCGAGTAATTCAATTTCATATTTCATTAGTTTTCTCCTATTGTTTGATTTTTATCTCATTGCTATGGATATGTTCAAACTTGAGGCCCTTATTTTTAACTTGAAAAACGATATATAAGATTTGAATGCAGTTTTTCCTTTTTTTGAAAAAATGAATATTAAATCTAAGAATTGAGAATTTAAATAAAACGTTTTAAGATCAGTTTATGGCCACAAAAAAACATAAAGTAAAATTTATCAAAAGCGGTTTTGCAGCAAACGACTATCCAATACACAATAAAAAAGAGGTGGCATTTGTAGGACGTTCAAATGCGGGAAAGTCATCACTTATAAATGCTATGGCTGGTGAGGATGTTGCGAAAGTCAGTCAAACTCCGGGCAAAACAAGATTATTGAATTTTTTCTCTTTCGGAGAGAGTTATGTGCTGGTTGATATGCCTGGTTATGGTTTTGCTTCAAGAAGTGGATCTGAAATTGCTGAGTGGCAAAAAGTCATTGAGGATTACTTAGCTGATCGTGAGTGTTTGGCGGGCTTAGTTTTAGTCATGGATGTGCGTCGCGAATGGGAAGATCATGAGAAGATGCTCCTTCGATTTGCAAATAAAGTTGGATTACCTATGTTGGTAGCCATGACTAAAATTGATCAACTCACTCAAAAAGAACTTAAAGCGCGTATTGAAAATATTAAACAACATGCTCACATAAATTTATTATTTCCTATTTCGAGCACCAAACGTATGGGCTACCAAGAAATGGAAGAATTTATTTATAAACAATGGATTAAAGAGTAAATGAAAATTATTGCTGTCATTCCTGCTCGATTTGGTTCAACAAGATTTCCAGGAAAGCCTTTGGAGCTTTTAAAAGGGAAGCCCATTATTCAATGGGTTATTGAAGGAGTGCAGTCGTCGAAATTAATTGACGATATTTATGTTGCTACAGATGACGAGCGTATTGCTCATGTCGTTAATGGTTTAAAAACTCAAGTTATTATGACTTCATCAAATTGTCCGACAGGTACAGATCGAATATATGCAGCAACTCAAAAACTGAATTATGATGTTGTATTGAATGTGCAAGGTGATGAACCACAAATTAATCATAATTATATTGATCCTTTAGCTATGGCTTTTAAAAATAATATACACTTAGATATGGCGACATTATCACATCCAATGATGTTAGAAGATGTGCAAAATATGAATGCAGTCAAAGTGATTAAAAATATAAATCAAGAGGCTATTTATTTTAGTCGATTTCCAATTCCTTATTCTCGAGAAAAATTAGATTCTCAAAACATTATTTGCGAAAAACATATAGGACTATACGGATATAGCCGAACTTTTTTGAAAAAGTTTTGTGAGTCACCACAATCTGATATCGAAAAATATGAAAGTTTAGAACAGTTGCGCGCGCTTTATTTGGGTGCGAAAATCAAAGTCCTATCGGTAGACAGGCCGATTCAAGGTGTTGATACTCCTGAAGATTTAGCAAAACTTGAAACATTAATTTAGAGGCATATATGAAATTAAAAAAACAAATCACTCGACAGAAAAAATTCATTTTTGTTACAGGTGGTGTGGTGTCTTCTATTGGTAAAGGTTTGACTGCGGCGAGTTTAGGATCGTTACTTGAGGCACGTGGTTTTAGTGTAACGATTATGAAATTTGACCCTTATTTAAATGTTGATCCTGGAACTATGTCACCATTACAACATGGGGAAGTTTTTGTTACAGATGATGGCGCTGAAACGGATTTAGATCTTGGTCATTATGAGCGATTTACTCATGCAGTGATGTCTCGTGCAAATTCGGTGAGCGCGGGCCAAATTTATGATTCAGTTATTACACGTGAAAGACGTGGAGATTATCTTGGGGGTACAGTTCAAGTTATTCCACATATTACAGATGAAATTAAGTTAAGAGCATTTGAGACATGTAAGAATCATGATGTTGCTATTGTGGAAATTGGTGGAACTGTTGGTGATATCGAAGCACAACCTTTTTTTGAAGCAATCAGACAGCTTCGATTGGATTTAGGTGAAGGTAATACGGCATTGGTTCATGTAACATATGTTCCATATATTGCGGTTGCCGGTGAGCTTAAAAGTAAGCCAACACAGCATTCAGTTAAAGAGTTGCGTGAAATTGGTTTACAACCAGATTTTTTAGTTTGTCGAAGTGAAAAAACTATTGATGAGCATTTAAAAGCTAAAATTGCATTGTTTTGCTCAGTTCAAAAAGAACATGTTATATCTGCACAAGATTCTAAATCAATTTATGAAGTTCCATTGGCTTTACATAAAGAACATTTAGATGAGCTGATTGTTAAAAAATTAAAATTAAAAAAAACTAAGCCTAATATTTCTGGTTGGCAGAAAATTTTTAAAATTCAAGATCAGCCAAAATCAGTCGTTAAAATCGCGGTTGTGGGTAAGTATGTTGATTTGCGAGAGTCATACAAGTCTCTTCATGAATCGTTAGTGCATGGTGGCTTAGCTAATCAAGTTCGTGTAGAAATAAAATACGTTGATTCTGAAAAATTAAATGTAAAAAATGTAAAATCTTCGTTGCAAGATGTTGGTGGTATTTTAGTTCCTGGTGGTTTTGGTGTTCGTGGTGTTGAGGGGAAATTGTTAGCAATACAATTTGCTCGTGAAAAAAATGTTCCTTTTTTTGGAATTTGTTTTGGTATGCAGTTGGCTGCAATTGAGTTTGCTCGCCATGTTTGTGGTTTAAAGGATGCTACATCTCGTGAGTTTGTTAGCGAAACTAAAAAGTCAGAATCGAAAAAAACACCACCACTGTTGATTGATTCAATGATTGAACAAAGAGGTCTGATTGATAAGGGTGGAACGATGCGTTTAGGGTCATACAGTTGTCAATTAAATCCGAAAAGTTTGGCATTTAAGGTCTATAAAAAGAAATTAATTCAAGAAAGACATCGTCATCGGTTTGAATTTAATAATAGGTATTTAGAATTGATTCAAAAATTCGGAATGAAGGCGTCGGGAATCAATGTGGAGCGCCAATTAGTTGAAGTCATTGAGTTGCCGGGGCATCCTTGGTTTATTGGAGTTCAGTATCATCCAGAATTTAAATCAAAACCACTCATGCCACATCCTCTTTTTGCGGCCTTTGTTAGAGCGGCAATGTTGAAGTTTGGCTGTACCTTTAAAGTTAAAAGTAAAAAGATAAAAGTGAGATATTTATGAAATCTAAAGTGATTGAACGTGCACAAGCTGTATTGAAAATTGAAGCCGAAAGTATTTTAAACTTAATTCCGCAAATTGATTATCAATTTGAATCGGCTGTTGATTTGATTTTAAATTGCAAAGGTAAAGTTGTAGTCACGGGGATTGGTAAATCAGGTCAAATAGCACGTAAAATTGCGAGCACATTTTCGAGTACGGGAACTCCAGCCTTGTATTTGCACCCTGCAGAAAGCAGTCATGGTGATTTGGGGGTAATGACAGAATCTGATTTAGTCATAGCCTTGTCTTACGGTGGTGAAACCGCAGAGCTCAATACAATTATTAATTTTATTTCGCGAAGAGGGATAAAATTAATTGCATTGACTGGAAAAAAAGAAAGTTCACTGGGGCTTGCAGCAACTGTTTGTATTCGTGTAACAGTTGAAAAAGAAGCATGTCCATTAAATCTTGCTCCAACATCATCAAGTACAGCTACATTAGCAATGGGTGATGCGTTGGCAATGGCCGTCTTAGAAATGCGTGGCTTTGGAAAAGAAAATTTTGCAGAATTTCATCCAGCTGGTTCTTTAGGAGTTAAATTATTAAAAGTTAAAGATGTGATGCAAAGTGGTGATGCTTTACCATTTATTAATTCTACGACGACGATGAAAGATATTTTAACAAAAATGACACATCAAAGTGTGCGTGGTGCTGCTGGTGTTTTAGATTTGGATAGCAATTTGATTGGTATAGTAACAGACGGGGATATTCGTCGGTTTTTAGAAAAAAATCAAAATCCATTTTCAGCCATTGCTCAGGATGTAATGTCGATTAACCCAAAAACAGTGGATGCAAGTGAACTTGCTGAAAAAGCATTGTTTTTAATGGAGCAATTTAGAATTCAAGTTCTTATTGTTCTTGATAAAAATTCAACACAACCACTAAAACCTGTTGGTATGCTTATTTATCAAGATTTACTCGCAGCTAAAATTAGATAAAAATTAAAAGTAATTTGCAATTCCACCAGTGAGCGCAAATGTGTTTGTGTTATAAGACGAGCTGCTCTGAACTCCGGGCTTATATGAGTTGTAAGAGTAAACAACTCCAGCACTTATACAAAAATCATTACTTAAAATAAACCACTTTGCATAGGGACCTGCAGTTAGATTTAAACTTGTATCATCATAAGATAAAGAGCCACTGGTTATTTTTTTAATAGAATAAACAAATGTGCCCTCAACAGCAAAAACAAGTTCTGTACCTGGTTTATTTTCATTTATGTTGTAAGTCCCAAAGACCCCACCACCAAATGTTGTTGATTTAGCTGAACCAGAATCACTGTAATTAAAAAGTCCAATTGGTCCAAATTCATATTGTGATTTATTCCAGCCATAACGTGCTGATATATCCATGCTCGTTAGAGCTGTAGAGTTAGCTAAATCAGTTTTAGAATTTGAAATAGAAAAACTAAGTCCCAATAAGTTTTGTCTTTGGTTTTTCAAACTGGATTTTTTTTCTAAAATATTTTCGCTAACAGAATAGGTATTTCCAACATTAAATGAATCACCATTCATGACTTCAACAATGGCTTTATTCCCTTTAACTTGAGTGACTTTAAACTGTTGAGCTTGTGTTTTTTGAAAATAAAAAAAACTTATTATGATTAAGATTATATTTTTCACGAATCCTCCGTGCCGCATAGAGTTCACGTTATCTAAGATTTTAATGAAGATAAATTTATTTAGTTATAATATTCACTGAATAGACTAACGTCCGGTTTTAGGTTTTACTTTTCGAGTATATTAATAATATTCGTTATATTTGCAGGACTTTAGTCATTGAATCCAGGCACTGTAGGTTGCCGGAGATCAATTTATTCTTAACAATTAGAGTGTGGGAATAGATGTACAAAAATTAAGAAATATTAAGATGTTAGTATTAGACGTTGATGGAATATTAACGGACTGTCGACTTTGGATGGATTCAAACGGACAATGGAAACGTATTTATTCAGTTAGAGATGGTGTTGGTATTAAAGCGCTCATCGAATCTGGATATAAAGTTGCAATCATTACAGGTTCAACGGCGGAAGACGTGCGATCTCGAGCTAAAATGTTAGGAATAAATTATTTTTACGAAGGTGCGTTAGATAAATTACCGCCATTTGATGATTTGCAAAAACAGTCTGGAATTAAACCTAGTGAAATGGCCTATATGGGGGATGATTTTTTTGACATACCCTTGTTAAAAAAAGTTCAGCTTTCAGCAACTGTTCCTGATGCGATGGAAGAAGTTTTAGAAGCTGTTGAATACGTTACAAAACGACCTGCTGGCAATGGCGCTGTTCGAGAAGTGTGTGATTACATTTTAAAATATGGGTTTTATTCAAAAGGAAATGTTTCATGAAATATAGTCATAAGTTTTATGTGTTTTTGAGTTTGTTTGTCACTGTTTCAGCATTTGCGGATGTTGATGTTCCACTCGATGAATTAGCGCAAGAATCTGTTTATCCAGTTTTTGATCATCCTCAAAGTGTTAAAAACAGAAATATTCAAACTGAAGATAGAATTGACGTTGGATTTTTTGGTGCTCTTGCCTTAACAGAGCCTATTTATAATACAACAAAGTTTGGATTAGCATTAAATTATCATTTAACTGAAATTCACTCTTTGGGGTTGCTATTAACGCAAAATGCGACTGGTTTATCAAAAGATGGTGAAGCCTTGAATGAGAGTCCAAATAATTTAGATTTTAACCGTGCTCCAAAACCTCAAAATACTTTGTTGGTAGATTATAATTATAAACCATTTTATGGAAAGCTATCTTTAACAAAATCAGCAGTGTTTAATACAACAATTTATGGCTCTTTAGCCGCTGGTGTAGTCAAATATGAGCACAAAACATATCCTACGCTCGCAGTCGGAGTCGGCGAAAGATTCTATTTTAACAAGGCATTGTCTTTTAAAATAGATCTAAGAGTTTTTGCGCATCAAGCTCCTATTCCATTTAAGGCAAATGCTTTACGTCCAAATAATCCGATTCCTTCATTTGATAGCTTTGATGAAAGATTGACGTTTACGACAAACTTAGAAGCTGGGCTAAATTATTTATTTTAATTGGGAGATTTTGTGAAAAATAAACACATCATAATTTTGCTATTTGTTTTCACGGCTTCTGTTGTTGCTCAAGCGCAGCAAAATTTAGAAGATGATGAGATTATAAGTGTTGAAGGAATGTATACAGCTCCACAGGTTAGTTCAAGTAGTTTGAAAAAAAATGAGCCGGATGCATTACCAAGCCAGCTTACAAATAAAACAAACCAAGATGCAGCTGTACTTGATGAAGTTGTGGATTTAAAAGATTTAAATCGATTAGCTCCATTTAGAGAAGTTTCAGTTATTCAAAAAAAATTCTTACCAAAAACTGAACGTTTTCAGCTTTTTGCAGGATTAGGTATAATGACTAATACTCCGTGGTATAATAACTATGGTGGTAAATTAAATTTATCATATAACTTTATAGAGTCGTTTGGAATTGAGTTAAGTTCAACTTTTTTAACTAATTCTGAAAGTCAGTCTGTTAAAGAAATTCGCGATAACAATACGTTAAATGCTGAGCAATTCGTTTATACAAAAAATTATTATGGTTTAGATTTAGTGTGGAGTCCAATTTATGGAAAAATGACTTCTCTAGATCGTAAAATCATTCCATTTGATATGTATTTTTCAATAGGTGGTGGAACTTCAGTGACCAATTCTAAAGAAAAAAACAATACAACTTTACATATTGGTACTGGACAAATTTTTGCTATTTCAAAAAGTATGGCTTTTCGTTGGGATTACAGTTTTAATACTTTTGCAGCTACTCCGCAAGCGACTGTAAATTCGCCAAACCCATCTCAAGGCGGATATAATGATTTAATTTTTACTGCAGGTTTTAGTTTCTTCTTTCCAGAGGTAGGTTACCGATGAAAAAAAATCAATTATGGTGTTATTTATTTCTTATTACTTTTACGAGTCAAGTTTTTGCTGCTAATTCAAAGATTAATAAAAAAAATATTAAAACAGTAGCGACATCTAAAACTACAGGTAAATCAAGTGCCGTGCGAACAGTGATGACAAATACAGCGGGGCCTAAAGTTTATACTCAAAATAAAAATTCGACCGTTAGAACGCAAATACAAAATGCTATTACTCAGTTCAAAAATGGTAACTATGCAAATGCTGCAAATATTTTATATTTGCTCAGTAAACGAAGTGACCTTGTTAATGAACGTTCTCAGATAAAAATGTATCTGGGAGAAGCTTTGATGGAGTTAAATTACAATCAATCAGCGGCATTTCAATTTGTTGATATTATTAAATCTGGAGACGGTCGATTTACAAGAACTGCTCTTGAAAAACTTTTGATCGTTACTGATCGTCTTGGTGATGAGACACTTTTAAATTATGCCATTCAAAGAATTGATGTTAACAGTATACCGAATCAACATCGGGATATGTTGTTTTATCGTATGGGTGAAATCAAACTGAATAGTGGAGCATACAAAGAAGCAGCTAACTTATTCGAAAGAGTTGGTTCGCAAAGTCGTTATTATTACAATGCGCTTTATAGCTTAGGATTAGCACAGGCGGAAGCTAAACAACCGGACCTAGCTATTTTAAGCTTTAAAAAATTATTAGACTCAAGAGATAAAGCAAAAGTTACTGATGTAAATAAAGTTGCAGCTCAAATGGCTATTGCGAGATCACTTTATCAGAAAAAAGATTTTGATGGTTCGGTTGATGCCTATGGAAAAATACCACGCGATCATATGATGTGGCATGATGCGATGTTTGAAAAAAGTTGGGCTATGTTAAGATCGGCCCGATTCAGATCAGCATTAAGTAATTTTCAATCGTTGCATTCAAGTTACTATGATGATTTTTATATTCCAGAATCTCTTTTATTAAGATCAATTGTATATTTATATATTTGTAAATACGATGAAATGGAAAAAGTTTTGGGTTTATTTGAAAAACAATATAATCCAGTACAAAAAAGCATAGATAATTTTCTTAAAACAAAAGTAGCAGCAGATAGTTATTATTCAGAAGTTGAAAAAGCATATATTTTAAAAAGAGATGAGGAATCATCTAAAAAAACGTTTCTTCCACTCAAAGTTGTCAACAAAATATATCAAGAGGGTAATGTTCGTAGAAGTTTAACTTATATTAAAAAACTTGTTGAAGAGAAAAGAGCTATCGAAGATAACCCGCAATTTAGATCATTGCCAGTTGGAGCTTACAGTTTAAAAATTGTATCTAATCGTATTAAGGGCGCTAAAGCGCAAACTGGTGATATGGTTAAAGCACACTTGGAAAACATGAATATTGAACTTAAAGACTTACAAGAACAAGCAAGTTTAATTCGCTATGAAATGATTAATGGTAAAAAAGAAACCATTAAAAAAAGACTTGCTGGAAAAGATTTAACAGATGTGCAAGTTGATGAAGAGCAAGATCGTTCATTTTATATTCAAAATGGTTATGAATATTATCCATTTCAAGGTGAATATTGGTTAGATGAAGTTGGTAATTATCATTATTTAGGTAAACAGAGTTGTGAGTAATCTATGAAAAGTTTTTTCAGAGTCATTATAGTCATTAGTATTTTTCAAGTTGTATTTGGTCTTGCTTTCGATATCGCTTATGCTCAAAAAGCAAAGATGACAGTAGGTCAACTCTTGCAAAAGTTAAAAGATGATAGTCGTGGTGGTAAAATTAAGTCTATGGAAAAAGGAAACACGACTGTCCCAGAATCTCAATTTAATTTTAAAAATCAACCGAGCGTAAATTTACAATCTGTAAAGCCGCCAAGATCTACAGAGATCATTAAATTTGAACCGGGTAATGATCAGGCCGAATACGAAAAAACTTTAGATCGTCAAATTCAAGAGTTATATAAATTAACTAAAAAATTTGAAAACAGTCAAAATCGTGGTGAATTGTGGTTGCGTTTAGCAGAGCTTTATGTTGAAAAATCAACTCTAGTTGATTTTCGAAAACAAGATCTTTATGATCAGCAGCTTAAAGATTTTCAAGATGGTCGAACAAAAGTAAAACCTAAACTAGATACCGCTGAGTCAAAGCAATACAATCTTAAGGCAATTCAGTTATATGAGTGGTTTTTACGAGATTATCCAAGTGATGAAAAAGTCAGCCAAGCATTGTTTTTTTTAGGCTACAATCATTTTGAACTAGGACAGGCTGCTGTAGGTTCAAAATATTATGATCGTTTGACAAAGCAGTATCCTCGAAGCCCTTTTGTTGGCGAAGCTCATTTTGCATTAGGAGAATATTACTTTGAAAGTGAAAAATGGGCGGATGCGTATAAGGAATACACTTCTTTAATAAAAGATAAAAGACATCGGTTGCATGCTTTTTCTCTTTATAAGGGTGGTTGGTGTTTATTTCGTCTCGGCAAAACAGAAGAGGCTATTAAGTATTTAGATTTTATTATAAAAATGGGCAGTACAGATAGCACAAGTCAATCTACGACAAAACGATCGATTGGTAAGTCAAAATTAGAAAATGAAGCGTTACGTGACATTGTTGTATTTTTTGCGGAAGTTACAGATACAAAACGAGCTGTAAATTATTTTAAAAACTTAACAGGTAATGAACAAAATATTCATATTGAAAAATTAGCATATTACTATGCTGATAAAGGAATGAAAGATGCTTCTCGTGATGTTTTTCAAATGTTGATTAAATCCGATCCAACATCAAAAAAAGCATTTGAATACCAATATCAAATTGTCAAAAATTATTTTTTCTCGAAAAATTCTCCACAATTTAAAGATGCACTATATCGATGGATTATTGATTACCGTAAAAACTCAGACTGGTATTCAAAAAATCAAGATGATGCTGCTTTTATTGAAAATTCGTATAAATTAAGAGAGCAAACTTTGCGTAATTATATTATGCAACAGCATCAAACCGCACAAAACTCTAGAGCAGCGTATTCAAGACAGACAGCTTTGGAAGGTTATCAAATTTATTTTCAAGAGTTTTCAGATTCAACTCAAGTTGCCGATATGCATTTTTTTTACGGCGAGTTATTATATGATATGAATAAATTTGACGAAGCAGCTACCCAATATGCATGGGTAGCAGAAAATGCTCCAGATAATAAATACGCTTCAAAGGCAGGGCAAAACATATTGTTGTCTATAGAAAAAGCTTTACCTAAAGACGAAGAATTACGTAAAGCGACTGGTGATTCAATCGATCCCATTCCATTTGATCCAAGAGTCGAAAGATTTTTAAAATCAGCAAAGTGGTATTTGGATAAATTTCCTAAATCAGAAAAAAATCCTGAAATTAAATTTAGAATGGCTCGCTTATATTATCAAACAAATCATTTTGATGAAGCTGAACTGTTGTTTAAAGAAATAACTGTTAAGCATCAAAATACTCAATTTGCGAACTATTCAGCAAATTTATTACTCGATATATATAATATTAAAAAAGATTATATCGGACTAGAAAAAGTGGGTAATGAATTACTTGCCAATAATGCTATTGCATCATCAAAAGCCGGAGCTGATATTCGTGGTGTATTAGAGCGATCAAGTTTCAAAAAGGCACAAGATTTAGAACTTGAAAAAAAATATAATGAATCAGCTGAACAATTTCAATCATTTGCCAAACAAAACCCTAAGTCAGAATTAGTTTCAATGGCTTTGTTTAATGCAGGAGTTAATTTTGAACGAAGTGGAAAGAACTATGAAGCTATTCAAAATTATAAGTCTGCATTAAAGTCCAAAGACAAAAATGTTGAAACAATTAGGCCTAAAGCTGAAAAGTTATTAGCTAAATTGTATCAGGATTCTGGACAGTTTGAAGAATCAGCTCAGTTGTTTAAAAAGATAGCTCGTGATAACCCTAAAGATCCTCTAATGCCAAATTATCTTTATAATTCCGCTCTCATGTACGAGGCCTTAGGTAAAAATAAAGAAGCAATAGTGGCTTATAATGAGTTTTTAGAAAACAGCAAAATTAATAAAGAAAATATAGAAACGGTTTTTAATTTAGCTGAACTTATGAGAAAATCAAATTCTTTAAGTGCGGCTGTTGAAAAATATAAACAATTTGTAGAAGTAGCTCCAGATAACGCTCAAAAAATTGAGGCTTATTATTGGATATATGAATTGAGTCAAAAGTTAAACAAACAGAGTGCTTCAATTGACGCTAAAGCAAAAGCAATAAATACATTTAATAGATTAAAATCATCGGCTAAATCTGATGCGGCAAAATATGTTGCAAAAATAAAATTTGAAGATTCGAATATTTTGTTTAATGAAATGAAATCAATTGCTATTCCGACAGATCCTACTAAACAAAAAAAAGCGGTAGATAAAAAATTAGAATTAGTCGTAAAAACAAGTGAACTACTTACAGAGACAATCAAATTAGACTCTGCTGAAGAAATTGTTTCATCGCTTAATCTTTTAGGCGAAACGAACGAACATATTGCATTTGCGATTTTAAACACACCTCTTCCTTCGGGGTTAAAAGAAGATCAAAAAAAGGTTTATTTGGCAGGTATTCAAAAAATCACAGATCCTTTTACAAAAAAATCAGAAGATAGTTTTAAAGCAGCTGTAGAGCGAGGCCAAGATCTACAAATTTATTCTGATGCTTACAAAAATGCATTAAGTAAAATGAGTAAAAAAGATCCAAAAACATTTTATATTGGTGACGAGATTTATTCAGATTCGCGATTAATACAATGGATTGGTGAAAAGTAATGAGTAAGTATAATTTTTTATTTAAATTACCGATTTTGATTTTTGTTGTAAGTTGTTCAACACATTCAGTTGAAGATGATGCACGAACTTCACCGAACAAAGTGAGTTCTGCAGCACCACCTTATGCAGCCCAAGATCAGCTTAAAAAGAACATTGAAAAAGATGGTTTGAAAACGATTGAGATTTCAAATAAAGAAAGCTCTGATCGATTATCAGAAGGTATTAGATTGCAAGATGATGAGTTAATAACTACTGCAGCGACTGAAGTTTTAACTCAAAATAGTAAAGATGTTAGGGCTTTAAACGCATTGGCTATGGTTCACTTTAAAAAAGGTCGTCATCAGGCAGCTATTTATTTGCTTAATAAAGCTATCGCTTCGAACGGTCAGCATTCTGAGTTATATAATAATTTAGCATTAGTTAAATTGGCCCAAGGAGAAAAGCGCGAAGCAATTCAAATATTTCGAAAAGGGTTAGAGGTAAACATGCAAGATGCTGTGATTGGTGCGAATTTAGGTTCGATATATGTTGCGGAAAAGGATTTTGCAAAAGCTGAATTGTCTTTAGAAATTCCTTTTAAAAAAGGTAATAGAGATTCAAAGGTATTAAATAATTATGCAATTACATTAACTGCTAACGGAAAAGCGAATAAAGCTGCTGATTTGTATGAAAAATTATTGAAAGAAAATCCAAGTCAACGTGACATAATGTTTAATTATTCCGTTACACTTATTGATCATTTACAGAAATACCGAGAAGGATTAGAGATTTTGAACAGACTAAAGTTTGTAGGAGCACCACCTGAAGTTAAAAATATAATAAAAGATTTGGAATCAAAGGCAAAAGCTGGTTTAAAATAGGATGATGAGGTCATTTATGCGCTGTTCACAATTTGTCTTAGTTATGATCTTAAGTTTAGTCGTTTGTTCGGAGTCATTATGGGCTCAGACCATGCAAATTAAACCGGGTCGAAAGCAAACTCTTAATTTTGAAGATGAATTAGTTGAGGGAAGCGCTCAAAAACCAGAATTATTTTATTTATTTCAAAAAAAGAATTTTAATTACACACGATTGATTAAGTTAAGAGAGAATTTTTTACCTGAGATGCGTAAGACAACTGAAGACATCCAGCGACTTCGGGGGGGACGTTGAAATCTCCGATTATATTTAGAGTTTATAAAAACAATCAGATTCATTTTGTTAAGCAATTTATTGACAAAGATCAGTTGGTTTTTGGTTGCAGTTCAGATTCTGGATCTGAAGTTGATATTGATCTTGATTCACAAGAAGTGTCAGCTATACATTGTTTGGTTGAAAAACGAGGATTGCAATATTATTTGTGCGACCTAGGATCAGCGCAAGGCACTTTTAAAAATGGTCAAACTGTTTTAGATGAGCCTTTAGCAAATGGAGACGAGTTTAACGTTGGACCATTTAAAGTTATTTTCTTTGTTGGCGTTCCTAAGCCAATACATGTTCAAACTGTTGTTCAAGATGTTAAGCAGCCAAGTCATACAAGTCATGCAACTCATGATCGACAAGAATCGGTATCGTCAAATCATGTGAATTTGTCGACTGAAGCTCCCATTAAACCTACTGAGCATCCTCAGATACAAAAAACATTTAATACAACTGCAGTTACAAGTACGATTGATAAACCAATCATAACAGCGGCATTTGTGAGTCAAAAAGGGAGCGTTTTAAGTTCAACGAATTCAAAAGCTCGAAAAACAAGAGGTCAAAAAACATTTGCACCTGGAAGTGAATATCAATCATTAACTGAGGTTATTAAACCGAGCCAGGGTGCTTCTCTTGAGATTATTGTTTCATGGAGAGAGAGAATTTTAAATACGTATCATGTAAGTCCTATGGGGCAGTATTTTGTTGGACCAAAACGTGACATACAATTGCCTGAGGGAACTGCTCCAAAAGGTTGGTGTATTCTTGATTGTACATCTGGAATAAATATACGTTTAACTTCTGATATGAAGGCAGAGGTTCATCGCAGTGAAAATATTCTTGTTTTAACTGAAAATTCATATCGATTACAGCAAAATGAAGTCGCATTTGTGACTTTTGCAAATGGTATGACGTTGGCCATTCGATTTGCACCTAAATCGAAATTGATACCAATGGATTCACCAGTTATTCTGACAGCTTCTGAATTTACGGGTATTTTAGCATCGCTTATTTTTGCTGTGCTGTTAAGTTTAATTGTTTCTGTTTTGACTCCAAAAGAGTTGAAATCAGAAGAAGAAGTTCAGAGAGTTGCACAAGTTATTTTTACTAAACCCCCTGAAGTTAAACCAATGACGCCACCTCCACCTCCACCGGAGCCTCCGAAGGAGCAAACAAAAGTTGAACAGAAGCCGAAACCACCAGAACCTCCAAAAAAAATTACAGTTTCGGATAAACAACAAGAAAAAAAATCTAAAGGTGATCCAAATAAAGCTGATGCTAAAGCTCAGACAGCCCAAACAGCTGGTCGTGCTGCTGAAGTAAAACCTAAAGATTCAAAGCTTAAAACTAAAATGTTTACATCAACGAAACAAGGTGGAGCGATTAAAACAGGAAACAAAGCGGGGGCTAATGCTCAATCTAAAGAGCCAGATCCAACAAATACAGGGTTGTTGTCTGCATTTGGTTCTGGAGGTGCAAGAAGTGCACTTGATAAGGCCTACTCTGGTTCTGGTGAGGCTTTAGGTGCTGGTGAAAAAGCCACGGGATCATCTGGGTTTAATGAAAATCGAGCTGGCCAAGATTTGGGAAGTAAATTTAAAGATACAGGAGCCGGAGGTAAAGGCACTGCAACTCAAGGTATTGCGGGTGTTGGAACAAAAGGTTTAGGTAATGGCATGTCTGCGACTGGAAATGGAAGTGGATTTGGAGATAAAGATCGCGTCGCTATTCAAGGCGGCGGAGCTGAGGAAGAATTTGTTGGATCGATTGATCGTGAAGCTGTACGTCGAGCTGTGCGAGATTCACTTGCGGCATTTAAATCTTGTTATGAGCGAGAATATAAAAAAGACACTCGACTAGAAGGCAAAGTATTTATTTCATGGGAAATACATGAAAAAGGTATTCCTAAAAACGCACGTGTTATGAGAGACAAATCCACAATTAATAATTCGGCAGTAGAAGATTGTGTTAGAGCGAGAATGTTAACGATTAGATTTCCTGAGCCACCGCCTGGAACGGTAGCCGAAGTTATCTATCCATTCTTATTTCAAGGACAAAAGTAAATTTATTTAATTTAAAGAAAGTTATTTCGAGGAGGAACAAGTGGACGCAACAACAGTAGCAGCAACAGCAGATAACATGAATCCAATAGTGAGAGCATTTAGTGAAGGTGGAGCAGTCATGTATGTGATTGCATTCATTGCAGTCTTAACAGTTATTTTAGTTGTAGAAAGATTTTTAACATTAAAAACTCTTCGCGTAGATAAAAAAGAGTTTGCCGATCAAATTTTTAGAATGATTATTAGTGGCGACATCAGGCAAGCCATTTCATTTTGTGATTCAAGACCAACTCCTTTATCTAACACTGTTAAGGCTGGACTTGTCGGCGCTTTGAATAAACGTCCTGATGAAGAAATACAAGTTTCAATGGATGCAGCGGTGATGAGAGAAATGCCGAAACTTGAAGGTTGGACTTCATTTTTAGCTGTATTTGGTAACATTGCCGTTCTTGCTGGGTTATTGGGAACAATCATTGGTATGATTGGTTCATTTCGTGCAGTTTCCTCGGCTGATCCAGCAACAAAAGCAACATTGTTATCACAAGGTATTTCTCATGCATTAAATTGTACTGGTTTTGGATTGACTGTATCTATAGTTGCTATTGTGGCTTACGGTTTGTTTCAACATATGATTCAAAAAGCTGAAAATGAAATGATTGAAACAAGTATGTCATTATTGAATTTGGTAGCTGCAAATCGCGATAAAATGAAAGACTAAGGTGTTTTATGGCTCACATTGAAACCGGTGGCCGGGGACGTAGTACAAATTTTGAATTGAATCTAGTTCCGTTTATTGATTTGATGTCAGTATTAATCACGTTTCTATTGATTTCAGCAGTTTGGACACAAGTTTCTATGATTCAATTAGGGGCATCGTTTGCATCACCAAAAGATCCAACTCAAACTGATATTAAACCGCCACCTTTAGAAGATCTGGTATTACGTTTGGACGTCCGTGCAAACGGTTATATTTTATATGTTGGAAAAGATGTTCGTTCAATTCCAATGTTAAACGGAGAATATGATAAAGAAACTTTGGCTGCCGATCTTCTTAAGATCAAACAAATGTATCCAGATAAGAGTGGGATTAAGTTGGCAATCGAAGATCAAATAAAATATGATCACATCGTGACAGTTATGGATGTGGGTTTAAAAGCTGGATTTTCTCCTGAGCTTTTAACGGGAGGGCCTAATTAATGCCAATTCATAAACCGGGTGAAAGACATCGTTATCATAATATTTTAAAAAGAAAAAAAAATAAGCGTTCTGTAACGGCTATTTTATCGTTAACAGCAATGGTTGATATGTTTACGGTTTTAGTTATTTTTTTATTGCAAAATTATAACACAACCGGCGAAATTTTATATATTCCGAAGGAAGTGACATTACCAAAAGCACAGCGTGTTAATGAGTTAAAACCTGCTGTTGTTGTGACAGTTTCTGCTAAAGAAGTTTTAATTGATAGAACTTCTGTTGCTACTTTTGCAGAAGTTCAGGCTGCAACTGATTGGGTTATTCCAAACTTAAGAGATCAGGTTAAGGTTTTGCTTGAAAAAGCGAAATCAGAACAAGATGCAAAGCTTCAGAATAAAATTAAAAATGTAGTTGATGAAACAGTAGGTAAGGTTGACACTGATCCAGGAGCATGGAGAAGAGTAACTTTACAAGCAGATAAAGATATGGATTATTTGACATTAAAAAAAGTGATGTATTCTATATATGAAGCTGGTGGTGGTCCAATTAATTTTGCAGTCGCAAAAGAAGCAGAAAACAAAAATGCGGCTCAGGAAGTTAAAACTCAATAAAATTTCATTTTTATTTTTTGTTATCGTGGGTTTGATATTTATTCAAACTCTATTTATTGCGCCACAAGAATTGGATAATTCAGATGGTGTGATAACAAAATCTAAATTGCAAAATATGGCAAATCAAAGCCAATCTAAAAAATCTGTTGAACATAAGATGCAAGGTTTTCATTTGATGGAAAATGCAAATCACTCTAAGGGGTGGGAGCTTTATGCTGATGAAGCAACGGGGTCAAGCGATGATCAGTGGGTTTTAAAAAAAGTTAAAGTAGAATTTTTTAATGAAAATTTATCAAGCTTTGTCGTCACCGGTGATGTTGGTGAAATTGATGGTCAAACAAAAAATATGATTATTCGCGGACAAGTTGTAACTCAAAGTTCTAATGGTTATCAGTTTGTAACGAATGATCTCATGTTTGTAGCTAAGGATAAACAGCTTAAAAGCAATGATTTAGTTAAAATGATTGGTCCTGAGTCCAAAGAAAATGATGCTTTTCAGTTAAATGGTCAAGGGTTTATAATTGAATTGCAGACAAGTAAAATGATTATTCCTGAAAATGTCGAGGCTCATAAAATTATTAATAAAAAAAATTTTCTTGTGGTTTCTCAACGAGCTGAATTTTCAAATAAAAATCAGGAGGCATTTTTTATTGGACAAGTTAAAATGAACTTTGGCACAACTCATGTGTCTGCACCGCAAGCTTTGTTTAAGTATTCTGATAAAAATAGATCTTTAGATACAATTACATTACGAGATCAAGTTTTTTTAAAAGATGAAACCAAGACAGCTCAGTGTAAAGTTCTAATAATGCACTTGCTTGAAGATAAGATGACACTGAGTGGTCAACCCAAAGTCCAGATGGGGGAAGATGAGATTCAAGGTGATGAAATCATCTTCCTTGATGGTGGTAAAAAAGTTAAGATGAATAAAGTTAAAATTCAATCTAATGATCTAAAATAAACTCAGATCATTGAGATGTAAGGTGTAAAATATGGCAGAACAAGATGTAGCATCGACAAGCTATTTAGTTATTCAAAATATATCAAAAAAGTACGGCGAACGTGTTGTTGTGAAAGATGTTTCATTTGAAATTAAATCTGGTCAAGTTGTTGGCTTGTTAGGGCCAAATGGTGCAGGTAAAACAACTTCATTTTATATGGTTGTTGGTTTAGTTCAACCTGATACCGGTTCAATAAAATTAAATGATTTAGAGATTAAAGATTATCCGATGTATAAACGTGCACGTGCTGGTTTAAGCTATTTAGCGCAAGAGCCTAGTATATTTCGACGTATGAGCGTTGAGGATAATATTTTAGTGGCGCTAGAAGCTCATGATTATGATTCTCAAGAGCGGCGTGAAAAACTAGAATCACTTTTACAAGATTTTCGTATAAATCATATAAGAGATTCGTTCGGTTATTCATTATCAGGTGGTGAAAGACGTCGTGTCGAAATTGCTCGTGCGTTGGCAGGTTCTCCTTATTTTTTACTCTTAGATGAGCCATTTGCTGGTATAGACCCCATTGCTGTATCTGAGATACAAAATATTATTCGAGAACTTAAGGCCAAAGGTATAGGAGTTTTGATCACCGATCATAACGTGCGTGAGACTTTGGGAATTTGTGATTATGCTTATATACTGAAGGATGGGATTATTCAGGTGAGTGGTACAACTGAAGAAATCACAAAATCTGAATTGGCTCGTAAGTTTTATTTAGGTGATAATTTTAGGCTTTAATTTTTAAAGAGGTATCTTATGGCAATGAGACAAATAATTGGAATGCAACAAGGTTTAGTTATTACGCCGCAGTTGCAGCAAGCTATTAAATTGCTTCAAATGTCTCGTCTTGAATTAGAATCGCAAGTTAGATCTGAGTTAGAAGAAAACCCAATTTTAGAAGAAGCTGAAGTTTTAAGAGAAGAAGATTTTGAAAGAACTAAAGAGGTTGCAGCACAACTGGAGAGTGTAGAAAACAAAGGTGAAACTCCAGATGCAGTATCGCAAGATCCGCAACGACAAGATGAGTTTGAGTGGGAGAACTATTTAGAAACTCAACATAAAATGCCAAGAGAATCATCTTCGGGCTCTGAAGAGATCATGAATTATGAAAACGTCATATCAGTTACGCAGACATTACATGATCACTTATACTGGCAAGTTAAAATGGCAAGTTTTTCGGATCATGAAGAGCGTGCCGCAGATGCATTAATTACTTATATAGATGATGATGGATACATTAAAACACCACTGGCTCAGATTGCTGAAGAAGAAAAAGTTCCATTAGAAGATTTAGAAGATACTTTAACGCTAATACATGAGTTTGATCCTGCGGGAGTTGGTGCTCGTGATTTAAAAGAGTGTTTACTCATTCAAGCAAAACATTTGCAAGAAGACACAACAGACTTAGTTTCATTAATAAATAATCATTTAAAAGATTTAGAGAAAAAAAATTATGATGCTATTGCCAAAACGCTTGGTAAAGCAATGGAAGAAGTTATTGATATGTGTAAAATCATTTATGCAATGGACCCTAAACCAGGTCGTGCATATTCTGGTAATGATACGCACTATGTAACTCCTGATGTCTATGTTTATAAAGTTGGGGATGATTTTTCAGTTTCATTGAATGAAGATGGTTTGCCTAAATTGAAAATTTCCAATTACTATCGAAACATGTTAAAAGGTGGATCTACTCCAACTGGAGATGCAAAAGCAGCGGATTTTATTTCTGAAAAGTTAAAGTCTGCGGTTTGGCTTATTAAATCAATACATCAAAGGCAGCGCACGATATTTAAGGTATCTGAAAGTATCGTAAAACATCAGCGTGAATTTTTTGAAAAAGGTACAGCGTTTTTAAAGCCGATGATTTTAAGAGATATAGCTGCGGATATTGGTATGCACGAGTCAACAGTGTCTCGTGTAACAACGGCTAAATATATGCATTCACCACAAGGAATTTTTGAATTAAAGTATTTCTTTAATTCAGGTATTGCATCAACAGATGGCGATTCTTTAGCATCGGAAGCTGTTAAGCTTAAAATTAAGGAATTAGTTTCAAAAGAAGATCCTAAAAAACCTTTATCTGATCAAAAATTAGTAGATTTGTTAAAGAAAGATGGAGTCGACATTGCGCGCAGGACTGTGGCTAAGTATCGCGAGGTATTAAGAATTTTACCTAGCAGTCAGCGTAAAAAAATGTTTTAAATAGCATATGAAATCATATGAAAGTCTAATAAAAAGTATTCCTAATTTTCCAATTCAAGGTGTTTTATTTCGTGATGTTACACCTTTACTTCAAAGTGCTGAAGCTTTTGAGCAAGTGGCAATAGATTTCGGTCAAATTATTAACTTAGATCAAGTTGATATTTTTGTTGGAATTGAATCGCGTGGTTTTATATTTGCCGCTCAATTGGCTGCGTATTATAAAAAAGGATTTTTGCCTTTAAGAAAAGCAGGAAAATTACCTCCTCCAACAATACGAGAATCTTATCAACTTGAATATGGTGAAGCCACGTTAGAAATAGCTCCAGCACTAAATAAAGATAAAAAAATAAATGTTGTCATTTGTGACGATGTATTAGCAACTGGTGGTACTTTAAAAGCAGCTAAAACTTTATGTGAAAAAGCTGGATATCATATACAAGATATTTTAGTTTTAATTAATTTAACTTTTTTGAATGATATGAATTTTAATAATCAAAAAATCAAATCACTCATTAATTACTGATTTATGTATTTTCTTTCCAAAGTTCAATGCATTTGGTGTTGTTAACTGATCGACCATTGTCGATTTTTGGATAAACTTGTTTGTAGATTCCTTTTTCCCCATAAGATTTCATATTTGATGTATAAAAAAATATGTTTTCTAATTCTGAAGTTTCTTTTTTGAAGTTTTCAGTATTGAGAATGACATCAGTTGCAATTTTCACAGCATCATCCCAAACTTTAATGTCATAGCTATTGGCTTCATTATCTTTCCAAAATGGAGCGTTAATTGTTTTTGGTGGGCATAAGCTTTGATGGAGCGGACCATTTTTTTTGCCGCTATTATAAATAAGCCAATTATTAAATTTTCTGGGTGATGATGCGACTTGTGCTATAATTGGTTTGCTTAAGTTCTGTGGCCTATCACTAAATTCTTTTAGGCGAGACGTTTTTTCAGCACGATTTAAGATGATTCGTGCAACTGCACGTGGATATTGTAAACCATTTTTAAAGCAACTCGCCATTTCACCGTACATTGTCCGAGCAAGAACATCAATATTGACAAGATCATCGTGATTGAGGGTTCTTGTGCTATTTACTTTTATTTCGGGTAATCGAGTGCTTTTTATGTCATTCAAAATTAAATTATCAAACACATTACCTTTTGATATATTATGAGGATACTTGTTTGGTGGTTTAATGACGCATTTTCCTACGGATTTGTAAATAAAATTTAAAGTTTCATCTTTACTGTAGTTTTCTATGATATTAGAAAAGTTTTGCGGCAGTGGAGAATTGAGAGGATTTTGTGATTGTGATTTGAGACAAATTTTAGATGAGGTTTGAGTGACTTTTTTATCAAATATTGGTCTAAACTGCTGAGTTGTTAAAATATCTTTAGGTAAGTAACCAGTTCCTGTTTTATTAACAATCTCATTATCAATAAGTGCATCATATTTAAAATTGACAGGAACAAAAAGTTCTTCAGTTATTTGATCTGTAAAAGGATCTTTTGTTTTGACGGCTTGATCTTTACCTATAACATAAATTTCGGCATCACGAGTGGGCCAACCAACTCCTTCGGCGCAAAATTTTTCATTATTTTTAGGATTGATTTTAACGGTACAGTTTTCCCAAGTGAGGCCGGGCTTATTAAATACAGTCGCTCGATCTCCTGGTTCAAGAGTGCTTAAATAAGCTCTGTATCGCTTAAAAGGTTTATCGTTATTTTTTATGTTTGAAGCTGTTGTTTCTTCTGAAAAGTTATTTTGAGACTTTAGTAACGCCTCTAGATCATCAGCCTGAATCTGTAAAAAAATTGAAAATGTAATAAAAAAGAAGAATACAGATAAATTTATAATTTAATATCGACAGTATCGGTGTCAGCATTTAATGTCTGCTTGTATTTTTTTTTGACATCAATATTTATGAATACAATTTTATGCTTGTTCAGTGTTTCAAAATGATATTCTATTGGGCTTTGGCTTTGCTTAAATCAATTAGTTATGATGACAAAAAATAAAGAATCACATGATTGTTCACAGAGCTCGAAAACTATGTTTTTCTTTAGGTTTGTTTTTTATTTTATATTAGTTGCACAGTCTCTGCAGGCTAAAACTATTTATAATAATATTGATTTTTCTCAATATGACACATCAAAGTATTCACCTGTAGTTGTGCAAGTTGTATTTAAAAATTTAAGCTTCAATAAATCATTTAGAGATTTAAATCCTGAAGCGAAAAAAACAATAATATATGCATTTTTATCTTATTTAAGTCATTTAAAATTAGACACAAGCAAAGCGACTCATATTCAGCAACTAGAAAAAACAATTGATCGTTTGTTAAATTCATCGACTCAATTTTTAATTTGTAATCCTGAAGATTGGGTTTGTTTAGAAAAAAAGCCACTATTAACTCCGTCAACGATTTGGCGTCAAGATGTTGCAAATGATTTAGGTAAACCTATTTGGGCTGGTCATAATTTTAATGTTGAAGCGTATTTCACAACGGCTTGGGCAGATGTTGCATTTGCTGTAAATAACATTAAAGCAACTAATGAAATTGATCGAAAAAAACAGAGAGATTTTATCATTAATAAAGTTGAAAATGATATGCGAGAAAATCGTATTACAGTTGAAAAAATTTTAGCAAATAAAATTAAAGAAAATGCAGATCAAGGGTTGTGGATGTCATTGTATGGAATTGATGACATTCATCATTCAATGAAAAATGTTTATCAAGCGATTATAAGCAGAAAAAATGAAAATAAATTAACAAAAGCAGTCGTTGATGTGGCTGATGAAGGGGCATCAAATCAGTTTTTGCGTCAATATGATGTTTTAGTATCACAAACTGTGAGTGGAACAAACACATTTTCTATAGTGCCTCTAGCTGATCAAACTATTAGTTTTAGTTACTTACCTCCAGCTGATGAAAGTTACTGGTTTTTTGGTGCAGCAAAATGGCAAAAGGAAGTATTTGAATTAGGGCAGATTTATAGAGCAAATGGTAAAACATTAAAAAATTTGCATGACGAATTATTTACTCAATCTCAGCAAAGCAAAGAAACCGAAGATTTAATATGGTTAATGGGATTAAATAAATCAACACAAGGCGATGTATTAAAAGCAGTGCGTTCTGGGTATCAGTATGATTCGACGATTGATTTGATTAAATACATGAATGAAGGTGCGGTATCGAATGAAGAAGCTCCCTTTCACATTGAATGGCCAGCTAAAGGCATCATGCATAATAAATTTATGATCATGCAAAACTCTCAAAATGAAAAATTTGTTTGGACTGGAACAGCGAATATAGCTCGCACTTGTATGGGGAATGAGAATAATTCAAATATGTCTTTATTTATTAAAAACAACATCATTGCTGATTCGTTTTTAACAGAGTTTAATGAAATGTATCTGCCAATTAAACAAAAAGAAAAAGATTTAGCAACAGGTGCATTTCATAATAAAAAACGACCGAATACAAAAAGATATTTTAAGTTTACAGATGGACATGAGGTCAGATTACATTTTTCACCAACTGATGATGGTGAACACCGCGCAATTATTCCCATGCTGAGATCTGCTAAAGTTGGTGATATAATTCGAATCAGTATGTTTGGTGGCTCGGGTTTAGAATACGTTAGAGCAATACAGCATGCAGTAGCAAAAGGCGCACATGTGAAGATCGTTATGGATAATTTGACAAGCTCTGGTAATACAATGTGGGCAAAATCTGAAATTGCAAATTTATTGGATGCTAATCCATATGTTCAAAAGCCAATGGGTTCAGTTGAAGTTAGATTTTCAAATTGGTTAGATCAAAATCATCACAAAACAGCTACTTTGCAAAGAAAAAAAGGACGCACAGAGTATTTAATTGTTGGCTCGCAAAACTGGAGCGAGGGTGGCAATGACATGAATGATGAAAATATGATGACAATTCGAAATAAATTCAATTCAATTCGTGTAGCAGATCAATTTAATAAAGAGTTTGATGAAAAAATGTGGATTTTAAGTGACCCAGTTAAAAGAGAGTCAAAAAATGAAAAATCTCTAGTGGGTACTCCGTCGAATTCTTCAAACTCGGAATTTAAACGCTAGACTAAAGTCATGAATTTCTATCTTAAGTCTGGCTTAAGACTTAGGTTCTAAGCAATTTACTTTTTTAAATTTAAAAGGGAGTCAATTTCTTATATTCTATTCGTGTTTATAAGGAGATTGATATGTTTTCATGGACGAAGGCATCAGTTTGTTTTTTATATTTATTTTCTATATATGGATGTCAAAGTTATTCTGCACGAACTATCGCGCAAGATAGTTTGCAAAATTCTGAAGTCGAAGCTTTTGATGTTCAGCTCACAGAAGGAAAGTATCCAGAAAAATTATCTGAATATAAACCTTTTCAATATGAAGTCTTGTTTACTGATCCTGAATGTGGAGTCTATAAATACATAACAGATGTTTATAGCCAATCTGGTCGAAAACTAACTCAAAAGCCAGAAAATGTTTATTGTAAAAGCAAATATGATTTAAAAAGATCGGGTGAACGTCCTCAAAGTCCACAGTATCGAATTGTTGAGTGGATCAATGAACTCGTTCAGTCAAATGAATCGAATAAAGAAATATTTTTTACCTATTTATCTTTTCGAAATCGAGCTGTTAAAGAAACATTGTGTTTAGCAGCTAAAAGTGGTGTTAAAATTAACTTTGTTATAGATGGCGCTGATCAAGTCGCTGCGAAAGAATTAGTCTCTTGTAACCCTGATTTAGTTCAATTCAAAACACGTGGTCAGGAGGGTGGATTAGGTTATGCACATAACAAGTTTTTTATAATTAATCCGCATTCAAAACGTGAATTTAAAATTGTTTTTAGTTCAGGAAACATGACATCGGGGCCAGTGATCCATCATGAAAATTGGAATTTTATTACGACACATGCAGCATCGCATTTTGCACAATCGCATATCTGTGCAATGAATGCTGAGTGGAATGATAACACGGGTCGAGATCGTGCATCTTATATCAATTCAATAAAAAAATGTCGTTTAGCGATCAAAGCTCCTGAAGAAAAAGATATTAAAGTATTTTTTGTTCCAGGCGAAGGTGAGCCAGAACCTGGAGTAATGAAAAAAACAGCAGTTGAGTATTTACTAAATGGTGACAATGAGAATCCTGGTATTCACACAGCTAAAAAAATTTGGATAGCTTGTCATCGATTTTTTTATGGTAAAATGGTGGGCGCTCTCTCGAAACGAATGTCTGTTGGGAAAAAACCCGAAATGAAACTTATTGCTGATGATGATACCTTTTATAAGGCCGTTGATCCGGCATATTCTATTGGCGATACCATGCCCGAAGAGTATGATCGAATGAAAAAGTTGATGTCTAAAGGTGCTAAAGTTAAGTTTATGGAAACTAATGGCGAAGAACATCAATTGCATCATAGTAAATACTTGATATTTGCAACATATGATGTGAAGCCATCTTCAAATCCAATTGATGATTTTAAAGCTGTGTTTACAGGATCGGCTAATTTAACAGGTGCAGGATTTAATAAAAATTGGGAAAACTCGTACTATATCACAATTCCACATGTTGTTCGAGCTTTTGCGGAACATTATGTTTATACTTGGGATAAGTTGGCAAGTCATATTGATGATTTACCAAAAGATGGAATGGTTTTAAATAAATTAAGTGAGCAACCAAATATTAAAAAATAATCATCGGAGATCAACGTGAAAAAAATATTTTTACTTTTAGTATTGTTATTTGTCAGTTCATGCGCTCAAAAAGAATTTTCGAGTGAAGTGGCTCGAAACCCAAGTGCTGAGTCTTTAAAGGCTTTTAAGTCATTTAGGGAATGTGGTGAGGTTTCATATAGTGAATCAACATACAATGCAATTAATCCAGAGGATATTATGTATAATATGGCACTTGATTGTAATCGTGATTTAAAAGTTGACGATAAAGATCAATTTTTATCGATTGGAATACCCATTGAACAGATTCGTCCGGGACAGAAGCGTTGGATTAAAAGCTTTACAAGAAAAGCTATCATGGCCAAAAAAGAAAAAAATGCAAAACCATATATGTGTATTAAATTTAAATCAGTTGATAATCCATGCCTGAGTCGCAGAAGTTCTGTGGGGTATCAACCAGAATTTATTGGAAATGTTTCTAATGTTTTTAACGTTAATAAAATTAAATAGGATCTAAATATGAAAAATCAAAAATATATTTTAAGTTTAATTATGGTTTTTAGTTTTGGTGCGTTTGCTCAGCAACCTGTAGATCATTCAATTTTACCTCCAGTTGGAGTGAGTCGGTCTCAAGAAAATACAATATGGAATAAATATTGTATTGGGGATCGGCACTCAGCAGATATACCAAAAGTTAACTATCAAAATGATTTAGTAAAATCTGCGGTTAAAAAATTAGCGATGGTTTCACCGTATAGTTTTTATTTTTATTCTGGACCATTGTTTTCATACGAATTAAAAAAAGGTAAAGAGCTTGTTGATCCTCCTTTAAACTTTCCAGTTGTTAACGAAGTTAAAAATGGACGCAAAAATGCTCATGCCTTTATGACATTGTTGTGTGGTGAGTTTAGAGATCGACCAACTTTAATAGAAGCTAAAATAAAATGGGTTAATAAAATGCACACATTATCCGAAAAACCCCAAGCCGCTATTAATGTCAATCAAGATATTTGGTCGCAAATGTCAGCCCATTCTTATCAAAAATATATTGAATTATCTCGACATATTTTTTCATTAAAAGAAGAGCAAGTTCGCCTTATGCAATCAGTTCAATTAGGTCAGTATAATGAAGATGCACCTGTTGAGCCATTTACTGTTTGCGAGACAAAATTTATATTTAATGAATATATTTTTAATAAAGAAGAGATTGATTTAGATCGATTAACATTAAAAAATTATAGAGATCGATTTAATCGATTTAAAAAAACAAATCGTTGTTCGAAAAATGATTTAGATTATATTTATGATTTTAGAGGTGATTCAAATTTTAAACCGAACTCTCCAGAGTCTAATGGTATGATTTGGTATTCCTCAACCATTACCGGAAACTGTATTCGAAGAAACGGAAAATATATTCTAAAAGAGAGCGTTGCAGATAAATTTGCTGATAAATTAATATGTGAAAAATATTTTAAAAATCCATTTGCTTATCGGTGGTCTGCTGCACGGGCGGGTTTAGCAACTTGGATGCTGCGTGATAAAAAACACGATAATATTTTTTCGGCAGAGGGGCGTTCTGTATATATTATTCCAAATTTAGAGCCCATGTCTAAACCATTTAGCTTTAAAACTCCGATAAAACCTGATGAACTCACGATTGAAGAACCTCAGTTTGACCCAGATGCAAATAAGTATTTTTCATGGAGTGATCAAGGCGAAATTACCTATTTGACTGAACAGGAATTGGTTGAAGCGCAATCCAAAATAGCACAACAAAAAATAGAGAATCAAAAGTTGATCGAAGCGGGGCAAGTTGTATTGTCTGAGTTTTTGCCAGAGTGGGAAAACTCCAGAATAGAATTTTGGAAACGTTCAGATTTGGGGTTTAATTCTATAACTGGTTTGGGAACAAAAAATGTTAATTATGATTTGGCTTATGAACGTTTAAGAGATGCTGTGAACCGTCACACTGATTGGTATAGTTCTGGCTATGAGGATGGTTTTGGGATTGCTCGCGATCAAGCTTATTCTCCATTCGTTGCAAGCAGTTATGAAATGAGTGCATCGGATGCTTTTACTGCGCCTGGAACCACTGTGCAATCGCCGGCAGATGGTTGTAAACATTGGATGTTTGTTTTTAAATTAAAAAAGTCGCAGTGGTATAATACGTTATCAATTAAGAATAAAGTTCCAGTGGATTTTAATTATCATTGGTTTGATGAAACAAGTTTGGGAACTAATCATTTAGCAGATACAGAGCATGCATTTGATCGATTGGGGACGGCTCTTGAGGGGGAAATGGATTCGATTTTATATTTACATAAAATAAATACTCAAGGTCAAGTGGATCCTCAATGTGGATATGAGCAAATGGGTTTGCAATTAGATGAAGCGCAAGCGGTTGGGATAAAATAGTGAATTGGTTTAGAGTTAAACTGTATATAAAATTAGGGTTGATTTTTGTTGTTACGCCCGTTGTGATATTTTTATCGATTTATATGTTGGATCGAAATGGTTTTTTTAATATTGAGAAGATCGAAATGTCTGTTGTTACGAAAACTGACCAGGTGCAGTTTTCGAAGCCGTATATTGATCGATTAACTCAAGAGTTATCTGAGTACAAAGAACATTCTCTTTGGAAGTTGCCATTGGCGAAAATATCAAAAAAACTTAAGCAAGAGAAATGGATTAAGGATTATAGAATTTCACGATCATGGCCTTCTAAAATTGTAATTGAGATTGAACCCCAAGTGCTCAGTTTGCTTCTTGTAGATAGTGCTAAGCTTGCGCAGGGATTGGTACGTCCGATTACTGAAGATGGAGATTTACTTGCGGAAGTAGAAACAAATCAGGCTCCATCACTGGCTGTTATTAAAGGAGATATCTTTTTAAAAGATTCTAAAAAACGTAAAAAAGCGATTGAGCTTTTACATTCATTGCCTGAAGACGGAAAAATGAGTCATAAATTGATTTCTGAAATTGGTTTTGATCAGAAGGAAGGATATTGGGTAGAGATCGTTCAATCGAAAATGAAAATAAAATTAGGTGATGAGCAATTTGCAGTAAAATCAGCTCGAGTGTCTCAAGTGTTAGATTATTTAGAAAAACGTGATCTTAAAGCGCGCGTCATAGACGCAAATCTTTCAAAAAAAGTTCTTGTCAGGTTGCAGCAGAATCCATAAGCTTAAGTTAAGGACAATCGTCGGGATGACTTTTGTCTGTGAAACATAATTTAAGTCAGGGGCTTACGGATGAGTGCTTCTAAAAATACCGGGCCAATACTAGCATCGTTAGATATTGGATCTTCAGCTGTGAAGCTGGTGATGTCTCATGTAGTTAACGATATCAAAGAAAATAAAAAATATATTATTGAGGTAACCGGCGTTGGTTTAGCACCTAATTCTGGTTTGAAACAAGGTGTTGTTGTTAATATCGAAGCAACAACTGATTGTATTCGTAAAGCTAAAGAAGAAGCTGAATTGATGTCTGGTTCAAAAGTAAATGAGGTCTGGGTTTCGGTCAGTGGATCTCATGTGCAATCGTTTGATTCAAAGGGCATGGTTGCTGTTAAAAATAAAGAAGTGACTCATCAAGATATTGAACGAGTGATTGAAGCGGCTAAAGCAATTATTATTCCGGCTGATCGAACAGTTTTGCATGTTATTCCAAGAGAATTTAAAATAGACCAACAGGATGGGATTACTGATCCGATTGGTATGGCTGGTGTAAGACTTGAAGCAAATGTTCATATTGTTACAGCAAGTCAGTCAGCCATTTCTAATTTGATCAAATGTATTGAGAAAGCCGGTTTGAAAGTAGCAGGTTTGGTTTTAGATCAAGTTGCTGTTACTAAATCAGTTGTCAGTACTGACGAGAAAAATCTTGGAGTATGTATTGCTGATATGGGTGGCGGTGCTTGCAAACTTGTTTACCTTGTTAATGGAAGTGTCGCTCACACGTCGATGGTTCCGGTTGGTGGTTCGCACTTTACACATGATGTGGCTGTTGGATTAAGAACACCACAGGTTTCTGCTGAAATTCTCAAGAAAAAATTTGGGTGTGCATTGGCAACATTAGTTGACGATCAAGATTCAATTGATGTTGAAGGTGTTGGTGGTCGAAAATCACGAGTAGTTGCTCGAAAGGAACTTGCACACATTTTAGAAGCAAGATCTGAAGAAGTATTAAATATGATTGCTCATGATATTAAAATGAGTGGGTTGCAGCCATTGTTAGGTTCTGGACTTGTCGTTACTGGTGGTGCAAGTCAATTAGATGGATTGATCGAGATGGGTGAATTTATTTTTGATTTACCGTTACGTCGTGGTTATCCGGCCTTGGTTGGTGGTTTAAAAGATGTTGTTAAGGGCGGAGAGTTTGCTACATCGATAGGATTACTTATGTATGCTCTTGAATGTAAGCGTGATGCTTATGTAACAGATTATCCTGAAGCAACGACATCGGCATTATTTGGCGAAGCAGTTTCTGATTCGTTAAATGGTGTTACATCGAAAATGAAAAAGTTTTTTACAGAATTGTTTTAAAAAAGAATTTATACTCTAGGAGGGAAGACCTATGTTTGAATTGGAAGAAAACGTGAATATTGGAGCTAATATAAAAGTTGTTGGTGTTGGTGGTGGTGGTTCAAATGCCGTTGCGACGATGATTGAGGGCGGAATGAACGGAGTAGAGTTTGTTGTCGCTAATACAGATATTCAAGCTTTAAATTCCAGTAAGGCTGGATACAAAATTCAACTTGGTGCTGATTTAACAAAAGGTCTTGGTGCTGGAGCAAATCCTGACGTTGGACGCAGATCTGCAATTGAATCTTATAATCATATTGTGGAGCAGTTAAAAGGTTCGGACATGGTTTTTGTTACTGCTGGTATGGGCGGTGGTACAGGTACTGGAGGAGCTCCGGTAGTTGCTAAGATAGCACGAGAGTTAGGTGCTTTAACGATTGGTGTTGTTACAAAACCATTTATTTTTGAAGGTAAAAAAAGAACTAAACACGCAGAGGGTGGCTTATCAGAGTTAAAAGAAAATGTCGATGCTTTGATTGTTATACCTAATCAGAAATTACTTTCAATTGCAGCTGACAAAACTCCATTGACAGAGACTTTTAAAAAAGCCGATGAAGTTTTATTACAAGCCGTAAAAGGTATTTCAGATCTTATTAATATTCGTGGATTAATCAATTTGGACTTTGCAGATATTAGAACTGTTATGGCTAATAAAGGTTTGGCATTAATGGGTACTGGTTCTGCAAAAGGTGAAAATCGTGCTATTGAAGCCGCGACTCAAGCTATTTCTTCTCCATTATTAGAAAATGTTAAAATTGACGGAGCAACAGGAATTATTATCAATGTAACAGGTGGTTCTGATTTATCACTTTATGAGGTGAATGAAGCTTCGATGTTAATTACTGAGGCAGCAAGTGAAGATGCTGAGGTTATTTTTGGTGCTGTTATTGATCCAAATCTTAAAGATGAGGTTCGTGTAACAGTTATTGCAACTGGCTTTGCTCATGAAGAAAAAAAAGAAATTGCGCCAGCAATGAATTCAATGCAAAGCTTTTTAACTTCTGCGCCATCAATTATGTTTGATTTATCTCATCAGTCAGCGATGAACACTTCGCAAGTTATCAATCCGAATCAGCAAAACGCACAGCAAATTCAGCAGCAAGCTGCAATGTATGCGCAGTTAATGCAACAGCAACAACTCATGCAACAGCAAATGGCTCAAGCTATGATGCCTCCGCAAACGCAGGCACCAGTTCAGGCGCAAACATTGCCGCCAATTTCTAATGTTCAAGAGTCTGTGAAAAATTTTACTCAATCTGAGTCTGCGCAGGTTGCACCGGCTATGTCTATGCCATCTTCAATATCAGAAAACTTTTCAGATAACAGTCAGCAATCTGCTATAGTTCAAGTAGAAATTCAAAAAGATTTTTCTTCTGCGGTTTCTCCTGTGACGACTCAAAGTTCTGGTCAAACTCAAGCTGCAACGAATAACCCAGCAGCGCAAACTCAATCTGCACGTGATATGTTGTTAGCAAAAGCTCGTGCATTTAGAGAAGCTCAGGGGTTAAGTGCTGATGATAAAAGTGTTTCACCTGAACAGTTGTCTATGATCAATGAAGATCAGCAGCAAGTTGAAAATGCTCGCAAAATGGCTCGAGACATTTTAGAGGTGCCTGCATTTATAAGAAAAAAACAAGGTTTTGACTTGTCGACATAATTAATGTGAAACACTGGTTTATATCAGATTTGCATATTAAAGATATTAACGAGCGCAATGGAAATACTCTATTGCGCTTTTTCTTTTATTTGAATCAAAATCCTAAAGATCACACAGTCTATTTTTTAGGAGACATATTTGATTTATGGCTGTCTGACGGTTATTTTTTTCAAGACCATTATCGATTTCTAATTGAACAGATTCAGATGTTTAAAAAAAATGGCGGTGAGCTCATTTACTTCGAAGGAAATCATGATTTTCATATCGATCGTTTTTGGACTCGTCAATTAAACATTCGCGTTATTGAAAATGAAGCTTATTTTAAAATAGATGATCTCATTGTTCGTTGTGAACATGGTGATTACATCAATCCTGATGATTTGGCCTATTTAAAATATCGCATGAGTGTACGAAAACCTTGGGTGGAGTTTATTGCGCATGTGATTCCTGGCTTTTTTTGGCAATGGTTTGGTAGTAAAATGAGTGCGCAAAGTCGAAAACGCACGTCTCAATATGTTTCGCAGCAAACCGAAAAAATTAAAACAATGATTCAAGCTTATGCAATGAAAGTTTATAATAGCGAACATTTTGATTTAATTGTGACAGGGCACATGCATGTATTTGATGATTTTGAATTTACAGGAGAAAATCAAAAAAAAATCAGATCGGTGAATTTAGGCACTTGGCTAGAATCACCACGTGCTTTGTGTATCGAAAATAATCACATTCACATTGTGAATGTGAATGAGATTATTGCGGCAAAATAGATTACAAGGCTTTCTCAAGAGTTTTAGTTAAAAAATCACCACGTTCTTTTGTGTAGTAATCATCTATATTAGCTCTGCAATGATCAACAGTTAGAACACCATTTTCCATTTTGTAAGCTTGAGTTACACAGTTACTTGCTGTATTACAAAACTTAACTTTTTTAAGAAAACCTTTGAGAGCATTTGTCCCCATTTCATCTGCGCAAATAGATTTAAATGCGGCGATTGTAGGTGTTACAAAAACATGAACAAAATAATCCGATGTATCCTGCATATTCAGTGAATCGCTTTCCATAACTTTATAGATATCATCCCACACAACTTCATACTCAAGCTCAAATGGCGTTGAACTTTTTAATTGAGGAAGTAATGTGTTAGTAAAAGTTTTTTTAAATTCTTCGAGAACTCTTTTTTCGGCTAATCCCATAGATGCTCCTTTAATTTTAAACAGTATTCATTTAAAAGAATTGAAAGTGTAGTCCAGTAAAACCCAATGTTAAAACCCACAGTTTACGAATAAAATAGGGCTGGGCTTAAATCGAGAAAGGTAATTTCAGTAGTCATCTAATTTTGATTCATTTAAAATAATAATTCATTTAGTTTTTAGATTTAATCTAAAATATATGTTAAAATAATAACAATTCCCGAGCTAAGGATATTTTGTGACGAATACAAATAATGATCAAAAGCACCCATTACAGGATGCAAATGTAATTAATGCACTTGCCGAAGGCGTAGAGTCGACGTTATTACAAATGGCTCAGCTTCAATGTAAGTTTGATAAACCATTTGTTGAAAAAAATTGGCAAGCAGTTGCAGATGGCACTGGTGTTATGGAGCTGAAATCTGTAAAACATCGTGGGTTTTTACATATTCATTTTCCGAAAGATGCGATTATTAAAATTATGGAAAATATGTTAGGTGAGAGACCTAAAGAATTTAATAATGAAATACTGGATGGTATTGGAGAAATTACGAATATAGTTTATGGCGCAATGAAAGCTAAATTAAATCCTTTGGGATATGATTTTAAAATGGCTTCTCCAACAGCTGAGTTTACAAAAAATTTAAATCAAATGGAAAGAACAAATCGCCAACTGATTATTCCTTTTTTTGTTTTAGAGTGGAAATGTTTTATTGAGATTATTTTAATTTAATTGTGGCCTCGCTAAAAACGCAAATTCGCTTAAATTCAAAATTGGAAAAATTTTTTTTAATAACTTGCGCAATGGTTTTCATTTTTGAATGGATCATTATATTTTTTTATTCTAGTCCATTTCGAGTCGGTTCAGAAAATAGTTTAAATGCAAATATAAAATTTATAATAATAGCCGTAATTCTGAATACCGTATCGATTTATGTATTAATAAAATTTTTTTATAAAGTATTTATTCAATTTTATAAAATTAAAAATCCATTCATTTTACAATCTAAGTTGGATTTAAATATAGTAGCTCATTTAATTTTAATTGTGCCACAGTATTATTTTGTTGAGATGCTCAATTCAATTCAGATTTCTGAACAACAGAGTAAAGTAGCTGTTATTGAAGAAATATCATATAGAGGTAAACATAAGTTTTGTTATGGATATTTAAACAGCCTGAATGAAAAAATTGAATTTTCAATTTCTAACAAAATTTGTAAATCAAAAAAAACACCATTTCGAATTAAATTTAAAAAGGGGTTATTCGGAGTCTATTACTTAGAGGAATAGATATTTTACTTAAGAGGTTTTAAATCTTAAGACCTCAGGACTAATTAAAATTAATCCTCATAAAGAATAGTTAAATTGAGACAAGAGCAGACAATGCATTGAAAGCCACACTTCATAAGAATAAACTAAAAATAGTTCTTTGGGGGAGTGCGTGTATGTTATTTGTAAATGAAAACCAGATTGGATTAAATAACAAATCAGGAATGTCGTTGTTAGAGGTGACAATAAGTATTGGCATACTGGGCGTCATGACACTGGCTTTTACTCAAATGATAACAAGTCAGCAGCAGCAGTTACAACGATTAGAATTTAAATCCACGCTGCAAGAAACGCAAACCCAAGTTATATCCGCATTATCAAAAGATACCGTATGTACCAATCAATTTTCAGATACAGCGCTTGGAGCATTAAAAACGACAGGTTGAGCTAATGGTAAAGTGAATCTCACAGGAGCTACTACGGATATGGGATCGCCACTTACAACAAAGTTACAGTTAAATAAAGTGATGCTTGGAGAAGTTGCGGGATCATCAATAGCGCTTGAAGTGGGAGAAAATTTATCTGGAGTAAAAAATAATCCAGTGAAAGAGATTTATATATCAGATTTTGTAAAGAAGTCGGCATCAGATGATACACAGTATACGGCGAATTTGTATGCGACGTTTGAAACAAATCCAAAGTTTGGAGCGATTAAGCCGATAAAAGTGAAGATGAATGTAAAGACGGACGCTGCAGGAATTACGTCGCGAGCGATTGCATCGTGCAGTGCGGGGGATGGTGCTGCTGTAGCTGAAGTGCCTGCTGGTACTGTCGGTGGATGGTGTGAAGAAGAAAGAACATATACTGGGATGCAACTCGACAAATCTGCATCAACTCAATGGCCGGCGATATATATTTATAATCGCTATGACTGGATTTCTAATCCAGTCTGCCGTTGTGATACGGGTTGGAATCGGAAAGCAATTACGAGTGGAGGTGGTGCAGCCCTCAGAGGTGGACATTCAAATGTATGGGTTAATTACACGTGCATCAAAGACTAGCCTCCTCACGAAATATCTACCTCCCCACATTCTTTCAACAACTCCTATGCATGAGCTAAAGATGTTTTTGATATTTTCTCGCCTGAGATAAGTCTGGCAATTTCTTCTCTGGTTGGAGTGCAATTGCCGCAGATGATGGTTCTTTTTGTGAACATCTTTACACTTGTGCAAAAAACTAATTTAAAAATCTTTTAATATTATAAACATGTTCAAAAAAACACTGGATTAGAATTTGGTTAATGATTTATTAAATTTGCATTGCTACAGGTTGAATTGTATGTAAAAATAACCACATGTATAACAGATTGTTGGGAAAATATTTAAAAAAAGCATCAAAAAGTATCTTGTTACTTGGCCCTAGGCAGGTTGGTAAATCAACTATTCTCAATTCGTTGAAACCAGATTTAATAATTAATTTAGCAAAAGAAGATGAGTTTTTTGAATTTCAAGGAAATCATCTTGAGTTAACTTCGCGTATGGCCGCGACAAAAGCTAAGATTATTTATATTGATGAGATTCAACGAATTCCCAGGTTGCTAAACTCAATTCAAGCAATCATAGATGAAAATCCAAAAATTAAATTTTATTTATCAGGTTCTAGCGCGCGTAAACTTAAAAAAGGCAAAGCTAATCTTTTGCCAGGTCGATTGTTTACATATCATATGAACCCTTTATGCTTAAAAGAAATTGGAAGTGATTGGAACGAGCAGAAGGCTATGCAGTTTGGAACATTACCTGGTGTATATACTCTTAAATCTGATTTTGATCGAAAAAAATTGTTACAATCATATGCGAACACTTATCTCAAAGAAGAGATTCAGGCAGAGTCTTTGGTTAGAAGTTTAGATGGATTTGTACGATTTATTCGGGAAGCAGCAATTTTATCTGGTGGCTATTTAGATTATTCAAAACTAGCTAAGAAATCAAAAATACCCAGACAATCAGTGGTCAGACATTTTGAGATTCTTGAAGATACTCTGATTGCTCAAAAAATTGAAAATGATCCTGATTTAGATTCAGATCAGTGTGATTTAGTGAAACACCCAAGATATTTCTTTTTCGATATTGGCGTAGTGAATGCTTTACGTGGTGGCTTTGAGTTATCTCATGATCGTATTGGTTCTATTTGGGAGTATCTAGTTTATAATCAAATAAAAAATACAAGTCATGCCCTTGATTTAGATACGCAATTATATAATTTTAGAACTCGTGGTGGATTGGAAGTTGATTTTATATTCGCAAACAATGGGAAAAAGTTTGCTATAGAATGTAAATCAAGTCCATCGATAATAGATTCAGATTATTCAAATCTAAAAGCTATCGAGCGCTATTATTCAAAAATACAAAAAATTGTTATTTACCGCGGAGTAAAAGAAAAAAAACAAGAAGGCGTGTGGATAGTCCCTCTTGCTAAGGCCTTGGATATAATCGGATTGGGGTAATCAGTTATATTTATATATTTAAGAATAGATCTTTATGCTTATTAGGCACTAATTCAAATATGAGTAGTTTAAAGTTAACTTTAAACTACTCATGATAAAGAATGTGAGTATGTCCAGAAAATCAGATCGATATCTAACCCCAGTCATACAAAATATTCTTTCTAAAAAAATGGTCTTTATTGGTGGCCCAAGACAAGTCGGCAAAACGACAGCAAGTTTGTATTTTGTAAATCCGAGCACAGTTAAAAATCCACAATATTTAAACTGGGACAATTACTCTGATCGAAAAATCATTTTAAATAATGAAATTCCGTTAGCAAAAAAAACATTAATTTTAGACGAAATTCATAAGTATAAAAATTGGCGCAATCTAATTAAAGGTCTTTATGATAAAAATCATGAAGATCATCAGTTTATTGTAACAGGATCAGCCAGATTAGATTATTTTCATAAAGGTGGGGATTCTTTACTAGGGCGTTATCGCTATTTGAGAATGCATCCATTTTCATTATCTGAGATGAGTAAAAATCCAAATCATAACGACTTAGAAAAATTGATGAAATTTGGAGGATTTCCAGAGCCTTTATTTGCCCAGAGTGAAAATGAACATCGTATTTGGCAAAATGATAGAATGAATAAAGTTGTATCTGAAGATATTCGTGATTTACAGAACGTAAAAGATATTTCGCTTTTACTTTTACTGGCAGAAATATTGCCAACTAAAGTTGGTTCTCCGTTATCGTTAAAAAGTTTGCATGAGGATTTACAAGTATCACAACCTACAATAGAAAGTTGGGTTAATCTTTTAAGTCATTTGTATTATTGTTATTTAATTCCTCCCTATGGATCACCTAAAATCAGAGCTGTTAAAAAATTACAAAAACTTTATATGTGGGACTGGTCACAAGTTGATGAGCTAGGATTTCGCTTTGAAAATCTAGTTGCAAGTCATCTTCTTAAGTACTGTCATTTTATTCAAGATACCGAAGGCCATATTATGGAGTTGAGATATTTGCGCGATACAGATGGGCGTGAATTAGATTTTGTAGTTTTAAAAAATAAAAAACCAATTTTTGCAGTTGAATGCAAAACCGGTGATAAGCAGTTATCAAAACATATTCAATACTTTAAAGAGCGAACACCAATACCTGAATTTTATCAAGTTCACATGAAAGAAAAAGATTTTGGTTCAAAAAAAACAGGTCGTGTTTTGCCGTTCACTGTTTTTTGTAAAGAGTTGGGATTGGTTTAAAGTTTACTCCCACACTCTTTCAACAACTCCTGAGCATGTGCTAAAGATGTTTTTGATATTTTTTCTCCTGAGATCAATCTGGCAATTTCTTCGACGCGATCTTGTTTTTTGAGCTCGGTTACAGTCATCACAGCTTGATCTTTAATCGTTGATTTTTGAATTGAAAAGTGAACATCGCCAAAAGCTGCAACTTGAGGTAAATGAGTCACGCAAATAACTTGTTGGCCTTTGGCGATTTCTTTAAGTTTTCGACCAACTTTTTCAGCAGTCGTTCCAGATACGCCGGTGTCGACTTCGTCAAATAAATAAGTGCGTGGGAAATCTGATTGTCCTACTGATTTTTTCAAAGATAATAAAATTCTTGAAAGTTCACCACCACTGGCCGCTTTTGATAACGAACGTTTTGGATCTTTTGGTGAGGTTTGCGATAAAAACTCTAAATCAGTAATACCTGTAGAGCTGATTTGGTTGAGTTTTTCAACTTGGATATCAAATAGAACACCTTTCATATTCAAATCTAAAAGTTCTTGATTCACTTTTTCAGTTAATTTTTTTGAAGCTGTTAATCTGATTTTATGAAGTTCTTCAGCAAGTTTTTTAAGATCCATTTCGATAATTAAAGTTTGTTTTTTGAGTTGCTCTAAATGTTGATCGCTATTTTCTAACGCTTTAATTTCAGAAGCCATATCTGAGAAAATTTGAACCATTTTATGTAAATCTTCACCGTGTTTTTTTTGTAATTTACGAATAGTACTTAAACGAGATTCTTTTTCATCGAGCATTTCGGGATCAGCATCAATTTTGTTGACGTATGTTCTTATTGAATAAACAGCATCATCAATGAGTGTTTGTGCCTGATCTAAAATTTGAACTTTATCAGCTAATACAGAATCAATTTGTCCTAACTCAATGGCTTTTTTACTGATTGTTTTTAATCGAGCGGAAATTGACCCTTCGTCTTGATAAACAAGATCATCACAGAGATCTGCAAATTGAATTAATTTTGATGAGTTCTTAAGTTTTTTAATTTCTGTTTCTAAATTGAGATCTTGCTCTAAATTAAGATCTAAATTTTCAAATTCTTGATATTGAAATTTTAAAAAATCTAAGCGTTGTGATTTTTCTTGGGATTTTTTTTCAAAATCAGATATTTCTTGTTTGAGGTGATTCCATTTTTGAAATTGAACTTCATATTGCATGCGTTTTTCCCAAACACCTGCATATTGATCTAATAAATCAAGATGGTAGGCTTTAGATAGCAAGTTACGATTATCATGCTGCCCTGTCATTTCAATCAGAGGAGCGCTTGGTCCTGTGACTTCAATCATGGGTGCAACGATTTCACGTAATTGAGCAAGTGGTGACAAAACACCATTCAGGTAAACTTTTGATTTATCGCCGGCTGAGATAATTCGACGAACAATAAGTTGGTGGTCGTCAGTTTCAATTCCAAGGGCATCTAAATGAGCAACTAAATCGGGTCTATGCTTAATGTCGAACGAGCCCTCCACAGTGGCTTGTTGGCAGCCAGTACGAATTGTATCTGAAGAAGCTTTTTCTCCCATCAAAAGGGCTAAGCTTTTGAGTAGAACAGATTTTCCAGATCCTGTTTCTCCGGATAAAATATTTAATCCATTTTGAAATTCTATGTGTAATGAATCAATAATTGCAAATTGTGAGACTTTAAGTTCCTGAAGCATAACGATCTCCAAACTTGAGTTTTTCTTTTAAGAGTTCAAAAAAATTGTGGCCAGATTTGCGAATCATAATGTGATTTTTTTCACAACGAGTGATTGTGACTTCATCATCTTGTGAAAGTTCCAAAACTTTTTGCCCATCAACAATTAAATGGGCCGTTGCTGTTTGTTTTTCAAGTTTTAAGGTCAGTTTTTTGTTATCTGGAAAAATAAGTGGACGACTTGTTAATGAATGTGGTGCAACGGGTGTAAGTACTAAAACACGAACATCCGGATGCAAAACCGGGCCACCAGCAGCTAAGCTATAAGCTGTAGATCCAGTTGGTGTAGAAATTATAACGCCATCGGCTTTGATTTGATTCACAATTGAGTCGTCAAAAAAGATGGCTGTATTAATCAATTGTGAAAAAGATCCACGCTCTATAACGACATCATTAAGTGCATCAAACGAGAGTTTGCGGCCTGATTTTAATTTAACAGAGGTATGAATTCGTGATCGCTCTTGAATAACCATTTTGTTTTTTAATGTTTCATCGATGACTGCAAGTGCATCATCAGCATTGTGAGCAGTTAAAAAACCCAAGAAGCCCATATTAAATCCCAAGATCGGAACTTGATGCCCTTTAAGGAGTCTAACGGCACGTAAATAAGTTCCATCACCTCCCAAAACGACAACTAAACTCATTTGCTTTAATTCATTCGAACTTATAAGCATTTCTGTTCCATCAATTTGTTTTTGCTCAGGAGCAGTGAAAACTTTTATTTTTTTATTTTTTAGTTTAGTTGCAATTTTTTTAGCCATTCGAACAGCATCAGCAGAATGCAATCTGTAAACGATGGCTATTTTTTTATTCTGTTTAAGCTTGAGATGTTTTTCTTTCACTTCAATCATCCTCAATTTTTTATTTTAAATTAAACCATTGCGTTTAAGTAATGGCGTTGTATCAGGCTCTCGACCACGGAATTCTTTGTATAAATCCATCGGATGAGCTGTTCCTCCGCGGCTTAAAATTGATTTTTTGAATTTAGTTCCAATTTCCTTATTAAATAAGCCTTGCTCTTTGAAGTATTCAAATGCGTCAGCATCTAAAACTTCTGCCCATTTGTAAGAGTAATATCCGGCTGAATAACCACCCCCAAAAATATGACTAAAGCTGACAGACATATTTTGCCCTGGTTCCTTTGGAAGGAGTCTTGTTTTTTCTCCAACTTTTGTTTCAAATCCATCAACGTCTTGAATTGTTGATGGATCAGTCGTGTACCAATTCATGTCTAACCATGCAAAAGACAATTGTCTTAAACTCATCCAGCCAGCTTGAAATGTTGCAGATTTTTTAATTTTATGCACAAGTTCAGTAGGTAGTGTTTGGTGTGTTTCGTAATGGCGAGCAAATAAATCTAAACTTTCTTTTTCTTTGATCCAATTTTCCATAATTTGTGAGGGAAGTTCTACGAAGTCCCAAAACACATTTGTGCCGGATAAGCTCTTATATTTGCAGTCTGATAATAATCCATGTAAAGCGTGTCCAAACTCATGAAATAATGTGCTGACTTCATCGTATGAGAGTAAAGATGGTTTACTTGCGGTGGGCTTTGTAAAATTACAAACAATACTGACGTGCGGGCGTTTGATCGTGTTTCCGTATAAACCTTGCTCGCGGTAACTTGTCATCCAAGCTCCACCTTTTTTAGTTTCACGAGGAAAAAAATCCATATAAAATAAGCCGACATATTTCTGAGAATCTTCTTCAAAAACTTCAAAGGTTTTAACATCTGGATGGTAGACTGGAATATCAGTTACTGGTTTAAAAACTAATCCGAAGAGTTTACGAGCATGTTCAAATACGCCGTCAATAACATTTTCTAATTTAAAATAGGGACGAAGTTCTTCCTCATTGAATGAATACTTTTTTTCTTTTAATTTTTCACTGTAGTAAGCAAAATCCCAAGGTTTAATTTCAGATGTGCCTTCGATTTCTTTTCTGAAGCTTTGAAGCTCCTCTAAATCTTTTTGTGCAGCTGTTTTTGATGGAAGCATTAATTTTTCTAAAAATTGAAATACAGTTTTAGAGTCTTGAGCCATACGTTCTTCAAGTACATATTCAGCGTAGTTTTTTGCACCTAAAATTTGAGCTCTTTGATTTTTCAATCGTACAATTTTAAGCACGATTTCTTGATTATCAAATTGGTCTTTATAACATTTCGATGTACTTGCTCTCCACATTTTTTCACGTAAATCTCGGTTTGAAGCATAAGTCATAAAAGGAACCATAGATGGCCCTTGAAGTGTAAATAACCAACGTCCTTTTTGTCCTTTAACTTCTGCAGCATGTGCAGCAGCTTCAACTGCGCCCTCAGGTAATCCGTCGAGATCTTTTTTATGATCAATCCAAAGTTCAAACGCGTTTGTAGCTTTTAATATATTTTCAGAAAATTTTGGACTTAAAACGGAAAGTTCCTGATCGAGGGCTCTTAATGTTTCTTTTTGAGTAGGACTCAACAAAGCCCCATTGCGAGCAAAGTCTTTATACATTTTTTCAGTTAAACGAAGTTCTTCTCCAGCTAATTTTAAATGCATTCTGTTATCATAAATGAATTTGATTTTATCAAAAATTTCTTGATCAAGAGAGATGTCAGAGCTAAACGCCGATAATATCGGTGAAATTTCTTGAGCAAGAGCTTGATGAGCTTCATTGGCTTCGGCTGAAAATAAATTAAAATAGATACCTGCAATGCGATCAACTTTTTCTGATACTTGTTCAAGTGCTAAAATGACTGTGTCGAAAGTTAGATTTTTTTCATTTTTAATATTTTTTAAATGATCTTTAGCTTCGGCTATCGCGAAATGGAGTGCCGGCAAATAGTGTTCAGTTTTAATTTCAGGGAAGGGGATCGCTTGATCTTTAAGTTTAAACTCTTGCAAAAGGGGGTTGTTTTGTAAGTCAGATGTAAGTTGAGATTTGGGCATAAAATCCTCCATAGTTTTCTATAGCAATACTATGGCTGATTTTATGATTTGAATCGATGAAAAATTGCATCTTATAGAATAAAATTATCGAAAGATTTGACCCATCTGGTTATTGCTTGAAGTTGACACACATAAACCAATTGCAGAGGCAGCTGTTGTTGCGCGGCAAGTGTAGCCAGATGTGCAAGTTGACGGGTTAGAAACAAGACATGATTGAACAACTCCATTGTAGCAGCCATTTGAATTATAACCCTGGACATTGCTTATTTGCGGAATATTTACCCACTGATTGTTGTTTGCGCCGCTTAATGACAAATAGGCATAACCATAGCCGCCTAAGTAGTTTGACTGAATGCAGCCAAGCCCACCGTAATTATTATAAGTTGGAACGGTGCCGGATGGGCAGTTACACAAATAAGCTGAATTGTTTGTGTAGTAATTTCCGTAGCCATTAGTGTAATTGTAAGGAATAAAGCCGGGGCTTTGTTGGTATATACCACCTTGACATAAACTCGGGTTGTAAACGCAATCAGTTGTTACTTGAGAATTGTTGTCTGAGTTGTTTTGGCAGGATGTCACCAGTAAAACGATAAAAGCAAGATATGTAAAAAACATTAAACGCATTGTAAAAATTGAGTTGAGTCTTAACATTTGGCTTACTCCTTTGGGTCATACTTTTTGCGATTGATAATAACAGTACATATGACTCAGGAGCAAAAGCTGTGCCGCAATTGAACGAGGGGTCTGATTTAAATTGAGATTTTTTAGTTATGGTTGTTGAGTATAATGCATTACGAACGTCATTAAATGATTAATAATATATGAACTGATTGAGTACTCAGTTGGTCTAAAAATTGTTATACAAACTGTCAATGAACTAGACAGTCAACGAATTGCTCCCCAGAATTGCCTTGAATACGCGAACACAATTTTAAGTCGAAGCTATGGGTAGGCGAATAGTGAAGCAGGTTTCAGACTCATCACTGTGTTTAAGAAGGAGCTCGCCATTGTGTGATTGCATAATTCCATGAGAAATACTTAATCCTAGCCCTGTGCCTTCACCTATCGGTTTAGTCGTAAAAAATGGATTAAATATTTTTTCACGAATTTCATTTGGTATTGGTAAACCTGCATTAATGATATCGATGCAAACGCGATGAGAATCATCGTAAAGTTTGATTACAATCATTTTTTCGTGATTTAAATTTTTAATTGCATCTTTCGCGTTTGAAATTAAGTTTAACAAAACTTGAGATATTTCAACTGGACGACATAAAACATCTGGAGTATTCGGCTGTATATCAATTTGAATTTCAATATTAAGAGTTTTCATTGACTCTGCACAAAGCTGAACAGTGTCATCTATCACTTCGGCCAATGAGCATTTAATTTTTTCGTCGTCGTGAGCGTCTCTTGAAAATTTTTTTAGTCCTTTAATTATGCTAGCTATTCGTTTTACCGTATCATTTATTTTTGAAGTCGATTTTATAATAGACTCAGAGTCTTCCGTGTTTAGCTTAGAAACTTTTTGAATAATGAAATGTGTATTTGAGGATATAATCGCCAAAGGGTTGTTGATTTCGTGAGCTATTCCTCCAGCCATTTCCCCTAATGATGACATTTTTGAAGCATGATTTAATTGAAGTTTTTGAGTCTCAACTTCGAGTTCTATTTGTTTTTGTTTTGTAATGTCCTCAAGTAAAACAAGTGACATGACTTTTTTATTTAAAATAAATTGTGAAAAATTAAATTTAACCCATAAGTTAATTGAGCCATTTTTTAATGGAAAAATATGTGTCGTTTTAGTATTTGATGAAATGAATTGAGCAAAGAGGAGTTTGTCGTCTTCGGTTACAAGATAGTTTTCAATATCTTGAAGTTGTTTTAAGTTTTGACTTAAGCCGAGAGTGTCGTTGATATACTGGTTACTTTTAATAATTTTTGTTTTATCTATGAGTAATATACCTATAGCCGAGTTTTCAAATAAGGTTCGAAAAAACTCTTCGTTGTTTGAGACGATTGTTAAAAGTTTATGTTTATTTAAAATTGCAAAAAAGGCTATAGCCATGCAATTGAATAATCCAAGTTGATAATTTATAGCTGGTAAATAGTCATAACCTGATGGAATAAATAGCGATGCGCTAATAATATATAACCCATAAAGTAATAAATATTTTGGTTTTTCGAAAAGTAATGCAATTAAAAAAAACATAAAATAAGATGCCATTGCATATTGAACTGAGAGTTGGTTGCGATATAAAATTGTAAAATAATGTGTTGTGATGATCCAGCGTCCAGACTTCATAATTAAAAGTTTTGATTCGTCACTTATTTTATTTGCAAATACTTTGGTTAGAGCCAAACAAATAAGTAAATATAAAGAGACGAGGAGTCGTTCTAAGTAAGAATCATTAGCTAAAGGTGATGCTAAGTTGTGAAAATAAGTCCATCCAGGGTATAAGACTGATGCCATCAAAAGGAGAACAGTGGCTTGTTTTAATTTTGTTTTTAGTTCTAATGATTTTTCTGTATACACACTTATCCAATCAAATGAATTTAATTTAATTAAATTATTAATTTATGCAATTTATTCTCCATAAATTTCATCAATAATATGTTGATATCGTTTTTCAATAAATTTTCTTTTAACTTTCATGGAAGGGGTTAAACAACCATTTTCGACTGACCATGTTTCATAGACTATTTCAAATTTTTTGATTGATTCATAACTTGCTAAAATTGAATTTACTTTTTGTATATGTTGATTAATTTTATTAAGGGTTGTTGTTTTATCTTCAATAGTTGCATCGACAGGTAAGTTTTCAACAGTGATTATTGCAGATACAAATTTTTTTTGATCACCACAAATAAAAACCTGTGCTATACTAGGTTCTTGTTTTAAAAGCCCTTCTAGTTTTTGTGGAGCTACATATTTTCCACCTGCTGTTTTGATGAGATCCTTTTTTCGATCGGTTATTTTTAAATAGCCTTGTTCGTTAAACTCACCAATATCACCAGTTCTAAAATACCCTTCAGAATCAAAGGCATCGTCTGTCGCTTGGGGATTTTTGTAGTACTCTTTTAAAATTTTATCACTTTTGACAAGAATTTCCCCATCTGTATCAAATTTAATTTTAACATCACCTATAGGTTTTCCAACTGTGCCAAGTTTCCAGTGAGTTTCAGTGTTCACGCAAATCGCCGCAAAAGTTTCAGTTAAACCATAACCCTCTAAAACACGTAGACCTAAAAGAGCAAAAAATTCACCTAGCTCTTGACTGAGTGGTGCACCACCGCTGATCGCAAATCTAAGTTGTCCTCCAAATGCTTTTTTGATTGGAGTGAATACGACTTTAATTAGAATTTCGTAACTGATAACGGTATGAAGTGGAGCCGCTTGATGAGTGTCACGGTAGTAACGTATTTTTTTTGCTAGATCGAGTGCTTGTAAAAATACTTTTTTTTGAATAAGACTTGTTTCAACTTTAGTGAGAATTCCAGCATATATTTTTTCAAAAATTCGTGGTACAGCGACTAAAAAAGTTGGCCTTATCTCAGTGAGATTTTTTTTAAGTTTATCGATGGACTCAGCGTAAGCTACTTGGCATGTTTTATATAAACCACCCCAGTGTTCTACTCGACCCATGACGTGAGCAAATGGTAAGAAGGCTAATGATGAATCGGTATGTGAGATGTCAAATAATGAGAAGGCTTCATGTACTTCTGAAACTAAAGCTTTATGTTGAAGAAGTACGCCCTTTGGCTGCCCCGTTGTGCCTGATGTGTAAATAATTGTTATCGGGTCATCTAATTTAAGTTCACTACATCGATCAATTAATTTTAGAACATCGTTATCGGTGACGTGGTTTTGAGTAAAGTTATAATTTTCGATGATGATACAAGTTATATTTTTCGCTAAATGAGTTTTTACTCTTTCAAATTGCTCGTGACTCTTAATATTATCAACAAAAAGTAAATCAGCTTCGGAATGGTTTAGTATATAAGTGACATCATCATCAGTTAAGTTTGGATAAATAGGAACTAATATAGATTTGTTTGCTAAAGTAGCCACATCAATGGCAGCCCATTCCCATCTTGTATTTGACATGAGGGCGACTTTATCGCCAGACTTTATGTTGTGGTCTTTGAGTATATTTTGGATATGTGTTATTGCCTTAAGATATTCAGCATAATTAAGTGAATGCCAGTGATTTTCATAAAAATATTTGACAGCAGTGATATCGGCATGACTAAAAGCTATTTTGAGCCATTTTGCAATTGATTGATCTTTACTTGTTTCCATTTTTTAATTTTTTCGACCTAAAATAAGTTCAATGTTTTTTTCTTCATCTTGAGGTACAATGACTGTAACTTCGTCTCGAAGTTGTGTGATTGGATTAACAGCTTGAATAACGAGTTCAGTGTTAGGTGTTACTTTGTATTTTTTTAAAGGGGGAGCTTCAGTGAGCCTGCGACCGTTAATATAGAGAACTGGATTAGCACCACCGTTTTGCACTGATAAATTAATAAAACCAGATTTAGGTAGTTTTTGTAAACTTAAAGTTAATGATTCAGCCTCTTTAAATATTTTTTTCAAATCGTAGTCATAATAAGAATCGTTACTTTTGAGTTTTATTGCAGATTCTATATTTGCAGGAAGAGCTATTATTGCTGGAGTTGTACGAAGCGTATCAATACCATTTACAAATATGCGTGCTCCACTGGGATCACTGTTTATTGAAACTTTGACTGAAGCGGTTGCTGCTAAATCAAATTTACCTTCATTGGCAGGTTTGAGTGAATCAGTTTGAGGAGAACTTGATTTAATATTTGCGGTGTTCACAGCCGGAGGATTGGTAATTTGAATTCGTTGGTTATTGTATTTGTTGTACGTAAAATATCCACCAGTTGCAACAAGGATCAACATAAAAAATTTTATGACAACATCAAAACTAGAGTCTTTTGGTGAAGGCTTTTGGTAAATTGGTTTGACCTGCGAAAGCTGAGTTTTAGATGTGTTTTCTGTACTTTTTTTGAAACCTGTTTGTGTTGAGGAAAAACTTGTGGCTCGAGCTGAGGTATTATTTTTATATGTTTGATTTTGCTGTTGAGCTTTGTTGGCGCTAAATGATGTAACTGCATCTTTTAAACCTTCAAGTTCAAATTTAACTGCTAATGGCTCTGGATTAATGTGTTCATGTTCAGTTTTATTTTTTAATGTGTTGTTTGACTCAGGTACGGGTGGTAAATCCGTACTAAGATTTAAAGCTTGATTTAAATTTTTTTGTTGTTCAGGTAAGTTTTGTTCAAAATTTGATTTTTCTGGAGTTTTAACTGAATCAGTAAAACTAACAGGAACATCAACTTTTGAATAAGTTACCAATTTATCTCGACCTTCTTGAAAGGCATTTCTGAAACATTCAATAATAGTTTTGCTAAAATCTTGAGGAGAAAAATCAGGGTATTGCGTATTTAAAAATCGATTCAATTCTTTTTGTAAGTTAGCAGCCGTTTGATATCGATTATTACGTTCTTTTGATAAAGCTTTTGTTACAATTCGTTCAAGTTCGACAGGAACAAGAGGGTTAATTTTACGAATAGATGGGATTTGACACTCTCGAACTTTTCTTAAGATTGCATTTTCATTGCTGCCAGTGAATAAACGATCATTAGCCAGGAGTTCCCAAAGAATAATTCCAAGTGCAAAAACATCTGTTCTTGGATCAACATCTTCTGCCTCAGCTTGTTCTGGAGACATGTAGGCAAATTTACCTTTGAGTGTTCCAGCGCGAGTTTCTTCCTTATCGCCTTCGCTTTGTTTAGCGATACCAAAATCAATAACTTTGGCTTCGCCTTCAAATGAAATCATGATATTTTGAGGCGACATATCTCTGTGAGTGATGTTCAGGGGACGACCAGTTTTTTGGTCAGTGCATCTATGAGCATGATCAAGGCCGGCAGCAGCTTCTTTGGTTATGTAGACGGCTTCTTCAATTTTAAGTGATTTATTATTCTTTTTTAATTCATTTATGATTTGTCTAAGATTTCGACCCTCAACAAATTCCATAACAATATAAAACTGATTATTTTCCATTCCAAAATCGTAAATAGATACGACATTTGAGTGATTTAAATTAACGGAAACCTTAGCTTCCTCTTGAAACATTTGAATGAACTCTTCATTCGTTGAAAATTGAGGTAGAATTCTTTTAATAGCTAAAAACTTATTTACACCATGGGCGCCAGCTGATTTAGCCAAATACACTTCGGCCATACCGCCGGCTGCGATTTTTTCTAAAAGAATATACTTCCCAAAACGTTCATAATTTGACATCAATTGATTTATCGGTTTTTTTAATCGCAATCTTTACAAAAACAATTAAAAGTTACATGATACATACGAAGGTCGAGGTTGAATTTGAAGTGGTTAGGTTTAACAGGTGGTATAGCGACAGGTAAATCAACTGTCACAGATTATTTAAAACAACGTGGTGTTCCTGTTGTCGATGCTGATCGAATTTCACATGACCTTTGTCATATTGGTGCTCCGGGATATGAGAAAATTGTGTCAACATTTGGTGTATCGATTTTAAATGCTGATGAGACATTAAATCGAAAAGTTTTAGGTGAAATTATTTTTAACGATAGCCAAGCTCGAGTAACATTAGAAAGTATTTTGCATCCAATGATTCAAAATGAAGTGCAAATACAAAAAGTATTGCACCAAAAGGCTGGGCACTCAATTTGTTTTTATGATGTCCCCTTATTGTTTGAAAAAAACATGACAGATCAATTTGATAAAACAGTTTTAGTTTTTGCGCCACTGTTGCAACAGATTCAGCGTTTGATGAAGCGTAATCAATTTACTCATAGTGAAGCAATGATGAGGCTAAAATCTCAATTGACAATTTATGATAAAATTAAACATGCAGATTATTGTATTGATAACTCTACAACATTGCAGGATTTATTTCAGCAAATTGATTATTTATTAAATTCTTTAAATTATAAAGTCATAATTAAATAACGAAGTTTTGCTTGAAAAATATCAACAATATTTTGGTCAGGAAAAGGTGTTTCAAATATATATTGAAATAAACCTTCAATTTGAATTATTGTTTTGTAGTCAGCATTAGGAAAAGCTAGCCATAAGTTTTCATGAAATAATATAGCAATCTGTTCAGTCTCTGTTAATTGATAAAATGTTGGAAATATAAATGTTTTTTGCGTCTGACTTTCAGTTATCGCAAATAATGTTATTTTATTTTTTGGATAAAGCGTAATTGCTGAATACTCGTCAATCATTAATGTTTTAGATTCATGTGTTATATCGCTGATTTTTAAATCAGAATATTTTCGATCTTGACTTGGATTAATAACTTGTAAAAGTAAAGTGCGTTCTTGAAAGTCGAATACTGGCGAATTTTTGACGAATGTGAGTAATTTTTTTAATTGAGAAAATTGGCCTAAGTTTTTACTCACAGCATTTTTAAAAACAAAATAGTTATTTTCTGCTTGAGGGAGGCTTTCTTTTGATTGAGCGGCTATGTCGAGTGATGTTAAAAAATTTAAAATAACTGCAGCCTTTGATTCGATATTTTTGTTAACCAACTGGTGATAGGTGACAAACGTCATGACTTTTCCGTTAATGATGACGCCTCCGCCGCCTGAAGTGCTTTGTCCTCCAGCGTAGATGATGTGAGAGAAAATGAGACTAATTAAAAAAACTATAGATTGCTTCATGTATTGTCCTTTAGATGAGAAACTTTAGTAATGGGGAAAAACGATAAACAGAGTTGATAAACATCGCCATCTATTTGTTTTTGTTTGTTATCACAGGGTTGGAAGTATTCACCAAATTCCAAATGAAAGTCGATAAGTTTATCTCGGGCTTCTTCGAAACGTTCTTTAGGCAGAGCGATAGTTAAACCCAAATGAGCTCTTTCGGTGAGAGGCAGATTTTCGAGGGCAGTCAGACTCATTTGTAAAAATTGTTTTTGAAGTGCCTTTCGAGCAGCACTTGTTTTTGTGTGATCTTGTGGAGTGGTACTTGCGATTTGGGGTGTCCAAGATCCATCTTCATTTAAAGTTATAAAATGATGAGCAGCGAGTTTTTTGATAGCAAGACTTATGCTTTGTGGTGTTTGATTAAAATATCCAGCAATATTTTCAATATTTGGTTTGAAATTTTCAGTTTTAGCATACTCCAAAATAGCAATTGGTAACCAATCTTGAACTAATTGGTAATAATTGTCTTCTAAACTTTGATATGCAAGTTTACCAGATTCTTCAACAACGAGTTGGTTAAATTTTTCTGCACTCACTTCTAAGCGATTTGCAATTTTTGCAAACGTTTTATGAGATATTTTTTTTTCACCTTTAAAAATTTTAGATAAAAACGATTGATCAATACCAATATGCCTTGCAAAAGATCGCAAAGAAAATGAAGGATTCTTTTCATTGAGTCTGTTGAACTCATCTTTTAAAAAAAGAGAGTATTTTGAGGGGGATGCTGGATTTTCATTTGAAAATTCAGATTGCGATTCAGATTGCGATTCAGTTGCCAAGTTTGACTCCTCAGGATAATGGACTTACGAGGGATTCAATATCGTCATGTTTAAACAAAGGCAAGCCAATTCCTCGATTTGAGGACCATTTGAGTTAATCGTATACAATTGAGATGGCTTGATTTGTCGTGAGGACTTGCGAGCCGAAGTCTTCAACTTTAAACTCGACTTGTAAGGCTGGAATGACGTAACAAAACTTGTTTTATATGTCCGGGTGAATTTGTTAGACCAAAGTCGTATTTTTTCTAGACTTTGTGTGACTTAAAAGTGTCTCAAAATTATTCAAGTTATATTTTTGTTTACCGATAAGAAGTCTGGAAGAGGGATTTTTATGGGTGCAAGATGTGCCATTCAGTTCATATTATTTTTAGTTTTGGGATTCAGCTTTAAAGAAGCTCAAGCTCAAGCCTGGCTTGATGGTTACACAAATGTGCGATCTTTAGGAATGGGCGGTGCTGAAATCGGATTAACGAGTGATGAAACATCGTTGTATCGTAATCCCGCTAATCTAGGAAGTATTCGGGGGACTTTTGGAACTGTATTAGATCCTGAACTTGCTGGTTCGAGTAATTTTTTGAATTTGATCACATCAAGTAATACGGCCAAATCAACAGATATTGAAGCTCTTGGTCCAATCATGGCGGCTAATCCTAATACAACTTATCATTCGCGTTTGCAGCTAACACCAAGTTTGATTGTTCGTAATTTTGGATTTGGTTTAATTTATCGTAATGAACTCAATGCGATTTCAGATTCAACCGGTGCTACGATGAACACTCAGTATCAAAGTGATATGGGTGGTATTATAGGATTAAATCAGTCATTTTTTGGAGGAGTATTAAAAGTCGGAGCTTCAGCAAAAGGGATTAATCGAATTGAGGTTATCAATACATCGTTGGCAACATCAGGTACTTTAAGTTTGCAGTCGATTGGATCAGAGGGAACTGGTGTGGTCTTTGATGCTGGAGTTATGATCCAAATGCCAGTCAAATGGATACCAACAATTTCTGTTGTGGGACATGATTTAGGAGACACAGAATTTTACCGTAAAAGTGGTGTGCGATTATCAACAGCCTCGCAACCGACAATTGTTAAACAATCAATTGATGCTGCAGTATCAATTTTTCCTATTCATAGCAGTCAGGTCCGAAGTATCTGGACTGTGGAATACAAAGATATAACAAATTCTAAAGTTGAAACAGATTATTCCAGAAGGTTACATGTTGGTACTGAATTAAATGTTTATGATATTGTTTTTTTAAGACTTGGAATGAACCAAAATTATTTAACGTATGGTTTAGAATTAGCAAGTGAAAAAATGTCGTGGCAATTTGCAAGTTATGGTGAAGAAGTTGGAACATCAACTACAAAACAAGAAGATCGTAGGTATGTTTTTAAAGTATCTCTAAGGTTGTAATATGAAAAAAAGAGTACGATTTAAAATTTATAAATTAGTTTTTGCGTATATATTTTTTATATCCTCATGTTCCGTCAATGTTTTAGATGGTCTTGCTTCTAAAACAAGTGATGAATATTTAATTGAAGAGGCGATAAAAGCGAACAATGCAGAAAATTATGATTTAGCAATTACGATTATTACAACAAAAATTTCTTCTACGGGGCAACAGTTGGTGCAGGTTAAGGAATTATTAGCTGGAGCATACGCTGGTAAGTGCGGATTAAATTTTGCAGAGTACGCTACAAGTTTTATGGAAACAGTTTCAACGGCTCCATTTAAAATTATGATGACTCCTTTTGTTGGGGCATTGACTGATGTTGACTATTGTAAGTTGGCTTTAACAAAAATGGAAAGTATAGGTTCTTCTGCACAGCGCACAGCCAATCAAAACACATTTGTCGCAATATTAGGTTTGGCTTTAATGGGTACAGCATTAAGACAGTATGCTGATATTGCACCAGCTTTGGGGGATGGGACCGCCGATGTGAATCTCTGTGTTGCAGGTGTTACTGATTCTCAGATTGAGGATGTGATCATTGGGTTTGGATATTTCACATTAAATATTTCTTATGTGTCTGCATCTTTGCTGGGGTCTTCCTCTTTCACAGCATTAAATAATATTTCAGCCTTGTGCACTGTAAATGCTGGCGCAAGTTGTTCAACGACGGACCCAACAACATTGGACCCAGTTGCTCGAGCAGCTCTCATCGTTTTTTTTAGACGTCTAGTCAATACGTCACAATACGGTATTGGGGTTTACGATATAGCTGGCAATGATGCTAATATTGTCAATGCGTGTAACTAGTGTGTTATTTAAGTGGAGTTTTTATGAGACATTTATTAATGAAAATGGCCTTAGTGATTTTTATTTTTGGCGCAGTTCGCTTGAATGCGCTCGAGCTCTATCAACAAGGATTGTCAGCTCGGTATCTTGGAATGGGCGGAACATCTGTTGCTTTTGCTAAAGGCGTTGATGCTCTTTTTTTAAATCCAGCAGCTTTATCTAAAACTGAAGGCCTGATGATTAACTTAGCAACGATTGACTTGGCAGCCTCAACAAATACGCAAACTTTATATGATAAACTAGCCTCATCTGGGAGTGGAACATTTACGGCCGCTGATTTGAACTCGTTGTATGGAGAAAAATATTTTACGGATGTAACTGCTTATGGTGGTTTAGCCTTACCGTATTTTGCCGTTGGTGCATATTCAAATAATACAGTACTTCAGTCATTTTCGACGCCTGCTTATCCAACTTTCAATGTCAATTTGATAAGTGATTATGGTTATGCTGTTGGTGGAGCTCTGAACCTGACAAAAGAAATATCTTTTGGTGTAACAGCTAGACATGTTAAACGATGGTCTGGAAATCAGGATATATCAGTTGGTTCATTGTTGGGCTCGAACAGTCAAAATATAATTGAAGCACAGTTTCAAGATAAGGGTTCAGGTAATGCTTTAGATCTTGGCTTGTTAGCAAGTTTTCAATCTTCTGGTTGGGCAACAAATTATGGTATTGCTTGGCATGATGTTGGCCATACTCGATTTAATACGACTTCTGGTGTAGGCCCCGAGCGGCAAGAAGACAATCTTATTTTTGGTATGGCAGCTCAAAAAGATTTAAGTTTTATGACTTGGACAAATTCTCTGGAGTATAAATTTATTCGTAATTCTGGTGATATTAGTAAAAAAATACATCTAGGAACTGAGCTTACGGTAGGCTTGTTTGATTTTCGTGCGGGTTTATATCAAGGGTATTTAAGTTATGGTGCTACGGTTGATTTAGCATTTATTAAAATTGATGCGGCAGCATATACTGGCGAATTGGGTACATCAGCTGGGCAAACATCAAATCCTCGTTATGTAGCGAGTGTGAGCTTAAATCTGGATTTGGATCAAAGTTTCAAAATTCAATCTTCTGATGGAAAAAGAAGGCGACTAAACCAAAGAAGATAGTATATGATCAAGCAGTATGCTTGAATTTAAAATTATTAAGCACCCTGATCAGCTTAAAGAAAAATTAAAATCTTTTGACCCTCAAAAATCAACATGGATTGTATCTGATTTAAAATCAAAGCAAGATTTGCAAGATTTGTGTTTGCAAAAAGACGGATATTTTTCAGATGAGTCGATTTTAAGAATTAGTGATTTTTGGAAGATGTGGTTAAGACGATTAGCGCCGCAGATTAAAATTGTGTCTGATGATTTTATTCAAATATTAGTGGCTAAATTTATTGATCAATATGGTTCTGCAATTGAACTTAAAAAAAATGACACAACAACATTATTTCATTATGTGACTGAACTTGCTCCGTTGCTTTTACACAAGCAGAGTCAAGAGTCCTTAAAAGAATGGCTTCATGAAAAAAATCCTAAACCATCGTGGATAGAATGGGAATATAAAGCACAGGCTTGTGTGAAATATATAGTTGAAGAACATTTGTGCTTATCATCTCATTGGATTGTCAGCTACCTTCAAACGCTTCATCTTGAAAAAATTATTTGGAGTCGTAATATCATAGTTGATTTGGGATCTCAAATGACTTCCTTAGAGATGGGCGTGTTAAACGTTTTATCAAAAAAAAATAAAATTGAAATCATTGTTCCAGATCCTGAATGGAAAAATCAATTCAGCTATACTTTGAGAACGTACACAGACTATATTGGTTATGTAAAATATGAACAATTAAAATCGACAATGATTTCAAAGCCATTATCAGCAGATTCATTTTATCGATTTAATTCTGAAATTAATGAAATTAAATATATAACTCAAAAAATAAGATCTTGGATTGAAGCTGGTGTTTTACCACAGCACATTGCAATTCTATCACCAAGACTAGAAGATTATTGGCCTGTTTTGAAAATACATCTAGAAGCTGAAGGGATTTTAACGCAAAAAAGTTCTGTCAGCAAAATGATTAGTATTGGATTAATTCAACGATGGCTCAGTTTAAGCCAGGCTCAAACAGAAGAGATAAAATGGACCAATTTAGAGTTATCATATTCAGCGCTTTTTGAAAATTTAAAAAACAATCATACATTAATGCAAGACGAGCATTTTTTGAAGTATGAAAAGTTTAAATCATTATTTTATGAATTGATTGATGCTCAAGATTTAAATAAATCAGATACATTTAATCAGCATTTTTATGCTAAACAGCCATTAGGACAAATTTTAGATAGAAATCGATTTTTAGCAAATATGATGTTGTTGTGGTTTCAAGTTGATCCGTATTTAAAATATCATAATATATTACAAAATATTGTAAAAGATTTTATACAAAACACGACGCTGATTGAGCTTTCATTTAGTGATTGGTTGAGTGTATTAAAAGCTCGATTAGCAAAAAATGAAATAAAGTTTGAAAATAGTTCTGTAGAGGGTATAGCTGTTTTACCACTTAATTCTGCTCGGACTTTAAATTTAACTCATAAAATTTGGTTTGGTTTGGATGATGCGGGGCTTAGGGGACGTCCTAATCACGTTCTTCCTTTAGAGGATATTGCTGAGCTCAAAAAAATATTTGATTTGGCTATTGAATACCCTGAAGAATCTTATGCTGACTTTAATTTACGTTGGTATTCAATGTGTGATGTTGTTGAACAAGTTTTTACTTGCGCTCATGTGAGCATGAAGGCTGATCCATTAAACTATTCACTATTTTTTTTAGAGAATAATAAATATCCACAGCAGCCAATACTTGAACAGACGGTTATCGATAATGAGCAAGTGTGTTTTGATAAATCTGAAAACATAAAAATCGAGAAAAAAATTGATTTAGAAAGTTTTGCTCACTTGATTGACATCAGTTTTTTACCATTAACTTCAATAAGTCCTTCAGATTTAGAAACCTACCATACCTGTTCATTTAAGTTTTTAGCGCGCAAGGGTTTTAAGTTATCTTTATTAGATAATGATGGATATGAAATTGAAAACAGACAGCGCGGAAATATGATCCATGAGTTGTTTCAATATATTATTAATGAAAAAAACTATATACACTTAACTGAAGAGACAATTTCTAAAAAAATAGAAGAGCTCAGAGAAGTAAAGGGCTTATTTAAAAATTTAGATGTTTTTTGGAAGCCACAAAAAGATAAACTCATAAAAGTTGCACAGCAATTTATTGATATAGAAAAAAATCGTCTTGAAACAATTGCGCAGTTAAAACATTTAGTTGAGTTGCCGGTTGAAATTTATTTCGACATGGAAAATGCTCAATTTAGCATCGCTAAACCTGATGGAAAAAGTTATTTAATAAAAGGTCGTTTGGATAGAGTTGATTTTATGACCGATCAAAATCAAGCACTTATATTTGATTATAAGTCGAATAAAAATGAATCAATTACATACGCTAATAAATGGATTGAATCATCTCAGTTTCAATTGTTGATATATAGCATAGCCATTGAAAAAATATATGGTGTTGAAGTTGTGGGTGCACTTTATTATTTTTATAAGACATTTAAGCATAATTATGGTTTTGTAAAAACTAACGCGAATTCTTTTTTAAACTATGTGCAGTACCAGAAAAATACGCTGTTAGAAGTAGATAAAATTCAAGACCTTTATAAAGATTTTAATCTAAAAATCTCTGATATTCTAGGTTGTATTGAAAAAAATGAATTTAAAATTGAACCTTTAAAGGCAAGTCATTGTGATAAATGTGAGTGGGATAAAATATGTCGAATCAAAAATCGCATTTAAATCAAAATCAGCAAAATAAGAAAATTCGTTTTATAAGAGCGGGTGCTGGGGCTGGCAAAACAACGACATTGATTCGATCATGTTTAGATTTTATTAAAGCCTATAGGTTGTCTCATCAAAAATACCCGAAAATAATTATTACGACATTTACAACAAAAGCGACACAAGAAATTAAAGAGCGTCTTGCAATTGAAGCTTTATCAGAAAATGATGAACAATTATTTCAGTACATTAATAAAAAATCGTCAGTTCAAATTGGAACTATTCATGGTGTGTTAAGTTTGTTTTTAAAGCAAAACTCGGAATATATCGGGTTGTCGTCTAGTTTTAAAATTACTGACGATGCTGAATTTCAATTCGTAGTTAAAAAATTTTTAAAAAAATATTTTGAAGAAAATTTAAAATATCAAGTTCTGTTGGATCACTTTAAATTTAATGATTTAGCACGACTCTTTATTTTGGCGTGTGTTAAAAAAATTGAATATAGTCAATTTCGACCAGTAAGTATTAATGATTTAAATCAATCTGCTAAAGCAGAAATTAATCGATTAACTGACGCTATAGAAAATTATCTGTTTTATCAGAATGACTATCCAGACAGTTGGAAGCCATCAACGATATTTTTAACTCAATTGTTGTCTGCTATTAAGAATGAAAGCAAAGAAGAAATAGATAATGCATATTTGTTAAAAACAAATCGTAAATACACGTTTAAATCTGGCTACGGACTCACTGCTGATTCTGATAAAATTTTAGCTGAAATTTTTAGTGAAAATATATTTAGTGACGTCATGTTTGAAAAGGGTTTAAAAATTATTGATGAATTAAATCATTTATTTTATGAATTGAACGAAAAGATTTATTTTGATTTGGAAAATTATAAAAGAAATCAAGCTAAAATCTCAATATCGGATTTAGAGTTGTTGTCATATAAGATAATGAGAAATTATCCAGATTCTATGGAACGGTTTTCAAGACAATATGATTTTATAATGGTTGATGAATATCAAGATACATCACCATTGCAAGTTGAAATTTTAAATCAACTGATGCAGAGTTGTGAACAATTTATTGTTGGTGATCCACAGCAGAGTATTTACTTGTTTCGAGGTGCTCGCTCAGAAGTTTTTAATATTAAACAAGAGGAAGTCGTTAAATTAGGTTTTAAACCTGAGATTCAAAATAAAAATTATCGATCTTCAGCTCGGCTTATGAGTTTTATTAATGACTTTTTTAATGTATACTCGAAACAATTTTCTCCGATGATACCAAAGGATCAAAATTTTTCAGCTTCAGTGTTTAAAGAGTGTACTTTTATCACGGCGGAAGACGATCTTGAAAATGCTGTGTTTCAGTATGTTAATCAACTTATCAAATTAGGTGCAAATTATTCAGACATAACAATTTTATTTAAAAAAAATGATCCCATTTTAAAATTTGCTCAGAAGGCGAGTGCAGTGGGTTTACCTGTTCAAATTCAAATCGCCAAGGGATTTGATAATAAGTCTGAAATCATTGATTTAGTTGCTGTATTGAAGTTTCTGATTAATCCATATGATACTGAAAATTTAATTCAAGTTTTAAGATCTCCGTGGTTTGATTTATCTGATCAAGAGCTCATTCAGTTACGAAATCAAAAAACTAAATCCTCTTTAAGTGAATCACTTTGGGTTCAGCTTAAAAACGCTCAGGCGACTGACTATCATTTTTTAAAAGAACTTGAAGATGTGTATTTGCAGTTTGGTGCAGCTCAAGCTTTGATTAAATTTGTACGCAAATCAGCATTTTTGAAAGCATCTTTGTATTTTGATAATACAACTAAAAGAGAGTCTAATATATGGAAGTTCATTCAAACCTTAATTGAAAAAGAATTAGATCCAGATTTTAATTTAAGTCATTATATCAACAAAGATTTTAATCAAATCAATCAAGATTTGTCGGCTTCAACTGGCGAGGGTGTACCCTTAACAGCTTCAAATCGAATTTCATTGATGACTGTGCATGGATCTAAAGGTTTGCAGTTTGAGCATGTTATAGTTTGTGGATTAGATGATATAACTAAAACTCAATCAGCTTCTCATTTAACAATTGATGAAAGCAACCACACTTTTTGTTTAAAAGCAGTATTAAGTGACGAATCTGATAAATTAATTTCGACAACTTGGTCGGATAATATTATGACTCTTCATAATGATAGATTGCGACAGGAAGACGATCGTCTATTGTATGTCGCATTAACTCGAGCCAAAACATCATTGGCTTTATGTAAAAAAAATAATACAAAAAAACTAAGTAGTAACTCGTGGAGTGGCAAAATTAATTGGTTATCTGATGTGTATATGAGTGACAAATACTCTGTTGAGTTTGTGACATATTCGCCAATTGAAGTTAATTTTCAAAAAGAAACTCTAAATCAAGTTTCAAAATTAAAACCTCTAGCGAGTCAGTCAATAGCACAAAAAAGTTTGTCAATTACTGAACTCGTGTCTCATCAATTAAACGATTATACTACAAATGTTATAACCTCTGATGCTTCTAAAAACACATCGGAGCAAATTTTAACAACAGCTAATAAAGCTCAGCAGGGAACAGATTTACATAAGTATTTTGAATCATTAAAGTACAATACATTAGATGAGTTGAGTCCATTTTTAAATCCAATTGAAAAAAAATCTTTAATATGGCTTTTTGAACAAAATCATATTCCGCTTCAAGATATACTTCAAAATGGATTTGTTGAAATGGGATTTGGTTTACAATTTTCAGATCAGTTTGTTCAAGGTCAAATTGATGCTTGGGGTGTTTCTAAGGACATTTTGTACATCATAGATTACAAGACTGGTTCTACAAAGTATGTTGAACAGGCATTTAAACAACTAAAATTCTATGCAACTTGTCTGAAGAAAATGAATTATATGAAAAAGGGACAAAAAGTGTATTTAGTTGTTCTTTATCCATTTGATGAAATTATTAAAATTCAGACCTTAAACGAAATAGAAATTAATACTGAACTTTTGATTTAAGGGTGAGTGTCAACTTTATTGACAGGATATTTTTTCATATTCAATTAAACCATGTTTCAAGTGCTTATAATGTTATTTTTGAAAAAAATTCACATTTTTCCCATAACTAAAGTTTATACCAATGATTTTTTTGGATGATTAGCAATTCAGCATAAAATCGAGTACATTGGGCTCTGCGAAAGTGGGATGTATGACATTTTTCAACATTCAAATTAAGATAAACAGTATTTCAAAAAGTATTAAATTGATTTGTTGTGTGATGCCACTTTTTTTCGTGACTTTAAGTTATGCACAATCAAATTCGTCGATACAAAGTGCTTCTGCAAATACTGTGGGGACTAGTACAAGTCAGCAAAGCGCTCAAAGTATTTCAACACCTTCATTTAGTTTAGTTATAGGGTTAGAATATTCTGAAAAAATTGCTGAAGATGAAAAAGGTGCTAAAGAAAGTGGTACAGATTTAGTTATTTCCCCTGCATATAAGATTAATCATATTTTTAGTTCGAGTATTACAACAGTGTTATCTAAATCAAATAATGCAGCCGGTGAAACAAGTGTCTCAGATACTCAAATAGGACTTGGAATTAAAGGCTTTCAGATTAAAGAGTCATTGGTGACCTTACATTCATTGTCAGGTGTTATACCGACAAGTGAAAAATCAAAAGAAACAGATCGATTGCTAGGTGCATTTGGTATTAGCAATGGTCTTAGATACAAAAATGATATTGCACAGTTTGAATATAAGTTAGGTTTTTCTAAAAATGTTCATGAGTTTAATATCAATGCGAATAATTCACCTAATATAGAGTATCGGTTATCAAACACAGTTGAGGTTCAAACGAACTTATCAACTAAGTTTAGCTTAGTTGGTGTTGGCGTGTATAGAATTGGCCGAACATATGGGGGCAAAGAGCGTACGAGTTTTGAAGTGCATGGTGATTTGTTGTACGAAGTAAGTGGCAAAATGAGTCTGAATTTAGGCACGTCAAATGTAGGGAGTGCTCTTAAGATGAACGGTGTTGACTCTAATATTACAGCTTACAATGACGACACATCGGTTATTCGAGCTGGAGTTTCAATAACATTATAATTTTTTAATTATTTAGATTAAGTGAGAGGGAAATATGAAAATAAAAAACAAGCACAGCAAAATGCTAGAAATAAATTTAGTCGTTTTTGCTATATTAGGTCTTTTGGTGGTTTCAAGTTGTACAAAATCAATTCCCTATGAAACTTTGCCTGGTGACGCGAAAGAAAAAGATGTTAGTAAAAGCTTGTTAGATACTGAGTCTGAATATTTATATTCTTCATCTCAGCAAAACGCGAGTAAGTCAGCAGCTGATGCGTTTCCTTTTTCTGCAGGTGATAATAAAAGAGTAAAATTAGAAATAACTAAAAATAGTTTACGAGTAATTGAAGTTGAGCGCGATCAGCGATTTGCATCAAATACTTTAAATAACAAATTAGTCATTGAAATTCCAGTTGAGCATGTTCAATATGACTGTAAAAAAGATCGTTTTGGTGAGTGTACAAATAGTGAAGAGGAAACTTCGAATGTTCCTTGGGAGCAAAGAGATACTCTACGAGTAAAGCTTGAAGATGTTAAAGCTGCTGAACTAGAGTTGTTGCCAATATTATCTAGTTCTACATTTGGTGAAAATTGCTATGAAAATGTATCATCGCGTTTGATCCAGTCTCAAATTGAAAAGGATGCGATTAATTTTCAAATCGAACGAACTTTTAAAACAAGATTAAATTGTTTGTCAAATGACGCTACTCTTTCTGATGCTACAATTTCGGCAATTTATCATTATTCTCTAGTTAAGTTATCATCTGTTTTGTCAAAAGATTACAAACCTGTATCATATCCAGAAAGCTCTGATGATGAGCAGACATTTGGTTTTTTTAGCACAAAACGTAATAAGTTAGACGTAGATAACAACTCTACAGATAAAAGCACTATTCAAATCATGAATCGGTGGAATCCTAATCGTAAGGAAATCGTTTATTATTTAAGTGATGAGTTTGCTAAACCTGAAAATAAGCTCATTAAAAAACTGACAGAGCAGACTGTGGCTTCGTTAAATAAAGGTTTGGACGATGCTGGTGTTAATTTTAAAATTAACTTAAAAGATCCTGCTGGAAAGATTCCAGGTGATATTCGAAATAGTATGATTGTTCTTGTTGAAGATCCAGTTGCATCAAGTGTGATTGGATATGGTCCACAAACTGAAGATCCAGTTACAGGTGAAATTATATCAGCACGAACTGTTATGTTTTTAGGAACTATTAAATCATTCATTAAATATACATATGATGATATTTTACGAGCAAAACAACATGACATACGAGAGTCTCAGAAGTTAAATTCAAAATTTACGTTATCAACACAAATTTCAGAGCGTGTGGATTATTTAAAAAAATCCGGTAAAGTTTTTGGAGCAACTGGTTTGATGCAGCAAGTTCTAGCTCAATTGAATGATAAAAAAGTAACTGAAACTCAAGAGAATATTAAGCAAAAAGAAAAACCAAGTGATTCATTGCAATTGAAAGCTGGTGAATTAAATATCAAAAAAGCAGTTGCTAGTTTAAAAAATTATACAGCTCAAAAAAATGAAGTCTATTCAGGCAAGGATTTAAAATCTAAAATTAAATATTTACAAGAGGCAAAAAACTGTGCATTCGCACCAGCTGCAGAAGGTGTTGCCTCAGGTATTAGTCGAAAATTGTTAGCTAAATTTTCAGATGACATGAAGCCTTGGGCACAGCTTTCTGATTCTGAAAAAGAAAGTGCAATAGAAATTATTTTACCAGAAATTTGGATTCCGACTTTAATACATGAATTGGGACATAATTTAGGTTTACGTCATAATTTTGCTGCATCGGAAGATAAAGCTAACTTCTTGTCTGATGAAGAATTATTAAAATCTGGTATTGAGCATAAAATACCATTTAGCTCAGTCATGGATTATGGTAATGATTTGAAGACATTACCGGTTCTTGGTAAATATGATATTGCAGCTTTACAGTTTGGATATTTAAGAAAGGTGACAGTTAATACTGGAACTGAAGAGCAACTTGTTGATATTCCGACAACTCTAGAGGCGCTTAAACCTCAACTTGAAAAAGAAGCGAAAGTATTAAAATCTTTTCAATATTGCACAGATGAGCATACTGGAATAAACGCTGGATGCAAAAGATTCGATTTGGGTACTACTTATACTGAAATTGTACAGAATTTAATTTCAGAATATGAAGAGGCTTATTCTACAAGAAATTTTAGAAATGGACGTGCGCATTTTAGTCAAATGGATGATTTGGCTTACTTATCTCGAATTAGTGGTTTATTTCGAGAACTAAGAATTATGATGGAGGTTCGTGAGCGCATTAAGTATCGTTATAGTTTGTCTGATGATGCTAAAGAATGGGAGACTGTTGGGTTCTTAAAAGATTTAAAACAAGCCACGTTATTAGGTGGAAGTTTTATGGCAAATGTATTGCTTACGCCAGATTTGCAATGTGCGGTTGCTATGACGAGTAATTTGAATAAAATTATTGCGGTTATTCCTGCACAACAATTAAATCCGGATGCATTAAGTTGTGCCGAAGTTCAGTTGAGACCTGAGTATACAATTGTTGGTCAGGCGGGAAAATCATTTAACTCTAAAAAAGATCCGAATAGTCGTAATTCATATGCTGATCAAATTGATGTGCGAGGTATATGGCTTGATAAGGTTGCCGCGATTAGAACATTAACTGCGCGATCAATCGATGTATCAACAATGAATAATTATACGGATAATTTTTTAAATATACCAGAATTAAGAACTGGTATTTTGGGAGTAGCGCAAGGATTGATCACAAACAACGTTGTGAATACTTTAGATTTTAAAATGAATGATGGATCAGTTGCACAATTTGAAATTAGTTATGACATGAATGAGTCACAAGTAATTGGTCGGCCAATGTTGTTAGATGCTGTTGAGCGATCAGCAATGAATGAAGAAAGCAAGCAAAGGTATGTTAATTTGTTTGGTGTTAATAGAGACGGTACAACGCCTTTGAAAAAAATCATTGCAAGAACGATGTCTAATAATGCTCAAGATCCAAATCGACTACACACTTCAGATTTATCAATTCGTGATGCTTTGAGTGTTTATAAGTATAATTCAGTTGTAGATTCTAAATTGAGCAAAACAACTCGTAGTATAACAATCGATGGTATCGATTACGTTGCAGATGTTAATAATACAACAGCAAGAGAAGCTATTGAATTATTGCCTTTAGTCACTTTGATGGATCAGTTAGACTTAAAAAAATTAGAAATTGTGATGCAGTTAAAGTTAAAAAAACAAACATTGCCACCGCCTGCAGATCAATCGCAAGAAGCAAAAGTTGAACATGCCTTGATGAAAGACATTTACAATAAAGTATCTGTTGAGCGTATGAACGATTATTTAGCAGGTGTGATAAAAGATCAAAAATTTTATACTGAGTTACTACAATCATTGCCAATAGCAAACTAATAAATCAAAAAACTTAATTTTTCAAAAGAGGCTCTCAAATATTGAGAGCCTCTTTTATTTTCGCTGTTATTTATACTGACTATGAGTCATAATCATTTTTATTGTAATATTTTAAGGAAGTGCGATTTGAAAAAGAATCCTCAATTTATTGTTTATACTGATGGTGCATGTTCTGGTAATCCAGGTCCTGGTGGTTGGGGTGCTATTGTTGGTAGTCTGTGTGATACAAATTCGTTTGTTTGTGAGCTTGGCGGTTCTGATATAAAAACAACAAATAATCGAATGGAATTGCAGGCTGCCGTTGCGGCTTTAAATTATATCCTTTTACAAGATGAAGTTATTGATTTAAAAAAATCTCAAATTCAAATATATACAGATTCTGTTTATGTTATTAAAGGTATTACGCAATGGCTATTTGGTTGGAAGAAAAAAGGCTGGAAAAATGCCAGTGGTGAAGCTGTTGTTAATCAAGATATTTGGGAAAAATTAGATAAAATTGTTTATCATTTGCAGAATAGAATGGAGCAGAAAATCAAGTGGGATTACGTTCGTGGTCATATTGGTATAGCTGGTAATGAACGCTGTGATAAAATTGCGGTCGCATTTTCAAAAAATGAGATGTGTCATTTGTACTCAGGTTCAGTTGAAAATTATTATTTTGATATTTCTGAAAAACCTGCATCGGAGCCGCTACCTGAAAATCAGTGGAGTAAAACACCCGCTGATAAAAGTAAAAATTCTTGGTATGTTGTTTTGAAAAATGGTGTAGTTACAAGATATAAAACGTGGTCTGAATGTGAAGCTTCTGTTAAGGGTGCGCCTGGTGTTAAATTTAAAAAAGTCAGTAGCGAAATAGAGGAGTCGGACGTGCTAAAATCTTGGGGGAAGTATTAAATGAAACTTCAAGGAAAACATGTGGCTGTTACGGGATGTAATCGAGGTATTGGACTGAGTTTTGTTAAAGGTATTTCTCGAAAAAAAAGTCACTTAATTTTAATTAATCGAAATTTTGATGAAAAACTTGAAAATGAATTGTTATCACTTGGAGCTTTGTCTGTTAAAACAATAACATGTGATTTGTCAAATCAAGATCAGCTCACAACACTTGTTGAGCAACTAAAATCAATTCAAATTGATATTTTATTTAATAATGCTGGAATATTAACTGGTGGATTACTTGAAATGCAGTCGTGGCAAGACATTGAAAAAATGCTATCAGTTAATATCAATGCGTTAATTCGGTTATCGCATGCAGTGCTTCCGCAAATGCTCAATAAAAAACAAGGTAAAATTATAAATCACGGAAGTGTTTCTTCAATTATGCATTTTCCGTGCGCCTCGACATACTCGGCAGCAAAAGCCGCGGTGTGGGCATTTACTGATTGTTTAGAGCAAGAACTCAAAAACACAGGTGTTTCCACGCTGTGCTTATTAACACCTGGAATTCAAACTCGAATGTTTAATCAAATTCAAGATTTGTATTCAAAAAATTTAGAAGTGCCAACAGAGTCAATTTCTCCCGATGAGTATGCTGTTCGGATTATCCAGGCGATTGAATTAAATAAAGCAGTTTTGTGGCCAAATGGAAAAACTGGTGTTGGACTTTTTGTAGCGCAACATTTTAGATCAGCATTTAACTGGAGTACACAAAAATTATTTAATCGCTAATGAGATTATTATACTCAGCTAAAGTAACTTCATAGAGACCTTTGGCATTGATAACGGAAATTTCAGCTTGAATTTTTTTATTGTAAGCATCAATTAAAAAGCTGATGTCGGTGCGTCCTTGGGTGTAATTGGTATTGATTTGTTTAAGTCCATCTAATCTATATTTTAAAATAGTGTTTGTTGTTTGTAAGCTAGTATATGCATTTTCAAGTTTTTGTCTCGCAATTGTAATTTGATTTTTTAAATCGAATTCAAACCTGTTAAATCGTGAAAGTTCAATATCTCGATTGGCAAGTTTGATAGCTTTTTCTTTTTCAGAAGCTTGATCATCGAAAATATAGTCGAGCTTTAAACCAATAGCATATTTGTCTTTTGTAGCGCTTTTAAACTCATTAAATGATTCAGTTGTATTTGCATCTAAACCCTGTTGAGTGTATTTTCCATAAAGGCTAATTTTAGGAAGACCTTTGGCGCGAGATGCTGAGTAAGAATCTTCGGCAGCCAGTATTTTTAACTTTTGAATTTCATAGCGTTTAAGATTTTTAATATCACCATTAAATGGAGTAGGTAGTTCTGGAAGTTTATCAGATTGTACAAGCTCAAGAGTTGTATTTTTGTCGATATTTAACAGTTGTTTGAGTTGAAGCAAATAGTTTTCAACTGAGTTGGTATCTTCAATTAAAGATTGTTTTCTAATTTCGTATTCTGCCAATGCTTGTTCAAGTTCACCAGCAGATGACGTGCTGTTTGAACGTTTTCTTTGAATTGTTTTAACCAAAGACTGATATTTTTTAAGTAAATCTGAATTTTCTTGAACAGATTTTTGTAAAGAAAGTGTTTTCCAAAATAATGAAACTGCTTCTTTGGTGTGATCATTGAGATCGACTTCGAGTTGAAGCTTAGAGCGTTCTAGTTCAGTTTTTGCAGTTAATAAATTTAATTTTTCTTGAGGCGTTGAAAAAAAAGGATAAATACTTTGTTCAAGTGTTGCTGTTAAATAATTTTGTGAGTAGCTGGTGTTGGCTGTGCGCGTGAGATAATTAACTTGTGTGGCTTCAAGAGTTGTTATTGTGCTTGTCATGAATTTTTTGTTTAACAAGAATGAATACTTATCTTTTTCTGATTGTGGATCAATATTCGTCGTTACCGAATCTGTTGCGTCTTGTTCTTTAGAAAAATCAAAGCCAATGGACCAATTGTATCCAAGATTGATTTGTTCGTATTGCAAATCAAATGAGAGGGATTTTGTTTCAATTTCTTTGTAAGTCAGGCTCTTGTTTTTAATAAGCTCTGGAATATTTGTGCTCGAAATTTTAATGGCATCTGACAATGCGGGTTGAGATACTAAACAGACAGTCGACAAAGCAAATATTAGTGAATAGAATTTAGTTTTCATATTAATAAGGAGACTAGCATGCGTCTTTCCGATCTCTCAATTAAAAATCCAGTTATGGCATGGATGATCATGTTATTTTTAATCGTATTTGGAGGCCTTTCGTTTTCAAGAATGGGGATTAGTCAGTTTCCTGATGTTGATTTTCCTTCGGTGAATATATCGATTGGGTTGTCAGGAGCATCGCCTGAAGTTATTGAAGCCAATGTTGTCGAGCCAGTTGAGGACGTTTTAACAACACTTGAAGGAATAAAAGGAATTAGTTCATCAAGTCGAAGTGGTGTTGGTAATATTTCAATTGAGTTTGAACTCGATCGAAGCATTGACGCTGCTTTGCAGGAAGTTCAAACAAAAGTGTCGCAAGCTCAACGGCGTTTGCCAAAAGACATAGATCCACCCATTATCACTAAATCAAATCCTGACGATCAGCCGATTATGTGGCTTGCGGTCACAAGTGATTCTGGTGATCGTCGTGAGCTTATGAAATACACTCAAGAATATCTCAAAGATCAGTTTACTTCAGTAAAAGGTGTTGGTGATATTATTTTAGGTGGATTTACTGATCCTATTTTAAAAGTGCAAGTCATTCCTGAAAAACTCAAAAAACATAATATAACTGTTTTAGATGTTATTGATACTATTCAATCTGAGCATAATGAATTGCCAGGTGGTCAAGTTGATAACAATCAAAGTGTATTTAACGTTCGAGTTAAAGGTGAAGCAAAAACTGTTGAAGAGTTTCGTAAAATTATTATTTCTAAAAGAGCAGGTCAAACTGTAGCTGACCCTTCGCAAAGAGTTCGGCTTTCAGATGTTGCACGAATTGATTTGGCATTAGCCGAAGATAAAAGAATTTCAAGATTTAATGAAAAATTAGCTGTTGGACTTGGTATTAAAAAGCAACGTGGAACAAATGCAGTAGCAGTTGCTCGTGCTGTCAAAGCAAAGATGAAGGATCTTGAAAAAAACTTGCTTCCGGGAATTTCTGTAAAGTTAAATTTCGACACGACACGATTTATTGAGCGATCAATTGATGAATTGAATAAACATTTATTATTGGCTGTATTATTAACTGCGTTTGTGTGTTGGGTGTTTCTTGGAAGTTTTTCAGCAACAATTAATGTTTTATTATCTATACCGACTTCAATATTTGGTACATTTATTGTACTTTATTTTTTAGGTTTTACATTAAATACGTTTACTCTTTTGGGGTTAACTTTAGCGATTGGTATTGTCGTAGACGATGCCATTATGGTTTTAGAAAATATTTTTCGATATAACGAAAAAGGTCGAAATCAAATTGAATCTGCAATTATAGGATCTCGAGAAATCACTTTCGCAGCTATAGCTGCTACAGCAGCTGTTGTGGCCATTTTCTTGCCAGTGGCTTTTATGAAAGGTATTATCGGTAAATTTTTTATGCAATTTGGAGTCACTATTTCGGTTGCTGTTTTGTTGTCATTGTTAGAGTCTTTAACAATTACTCCAATGCGGTGTGCTTCATTTGTTCAGCAATCACATCGTACTACAAAAATTGGCAAAGCCTTTGATATTTTGTTTGATCAATTGCAGGCTCTGTATTTGCGCTTACTTCAAGTTGTTTTGATTCATAAATGGAAAACAGTTGCTGTATCTGTTGTTTTTATGATTGGAAGTTTTTATTTAGTAAAGTTTCTATCTAAAGAGTTTACGCCGGCGCAGGAGTCTGGTTTATTGATGACTCGTGTGCAATTGCCAACAGGAACTTCTTTTAATGTGACGAATCAAAAAATGATTGAGGTTGAAAAATATTTGTTAGCAGATCCAAATGTTTTACAAATTTATTCAAGTATAGGTGGCTTTTCAGGTGCTGGAAATGACTCTAATACCGCAATGATGTTTGTTTCATTGAAACCAAAATCAGAAAGAAAAATTTCACAAGCAGAATTTGTAGCTGAAACTCGTAAAACTTTATCTAAAATGGTTAAAGGAAAAGTTTCATTGCAAGACCCAACATCACGAGGTTTTGGGGGCGGTGGGCGTGGTTATCCCGTTGAGTTTGTAATTAAAGGACCTGAGTGGGAAGAGCTATCGTCACAAGCAGAGGCGATTATGGAAAGTATGAAATCGAGCGGTCTTATGATTGATGTCGATAGTAATTTGCTTCAGGGTTTACCTGAAATTCAAATTGTGCCAGATCGTGATAAAGCAACTGAATCAGGCGTGAGTGTAAACTCAGTGGCAAGAACAATATCAGCTATGATTAGTGGAGTTCGTGCTGGCCAGTATGCAGATGGTGGGAAGCGATATGATATTTTAGTTAATTTACAGAAGACTGACGATCAAGTTAAAGACTTGGAAAAATTATATATAACAAATACTAAAGGTAATTTTTTACCTCTTTCGCGAATAGTTTCATTTAAAAATGATAAAACATTGCAACAGGTTAATCGAGAGAGTCGTTTGCGAGCTATTTCAATATATGCGAACTTAGAAAAGGGTGTTAAAGCTGATCAAGCATTAAATTTTGTTCGAACAAAATCAAAAGAAATTTTAAAGCCTCGTTACTTTGTTGAAGAGTTTGGTTCATCACAAGCGCAGAAAGAGTCTTTTCAAGGGTTGATCACTGCGTTGGTTTTAGGTTTGTTAGTTGCGTATATGATATTAGCAGCTCAATTTAATTCATTTGTAGATCCGGTCACAATACTCATGGCTTTACCGTACAGTATTTCAGGGGCGTTTATTGGATTGCTCATGACGGCACAATCGTTAAATATATATTCAATGATTGGTATTTTGCTTTTGATGGGAATCGTGAAAAAAAATTCAATACTTTTAGTTGATTTTGCAAATTTAGTGCGATCACGAGGAGAAACCTCTCCAGTTAAAGCCATGCTCGAGGCTGGGCCTACGCGATTAAGACCTATTTTAATGACTTCTTTTGCGACGATCGCTAGTGCTATCCCCTCTGCATTAGCACGTGGAGACGGTGCTGAGTTAACCAGATCAATGGCTATTACAATCATTGGTGGAGTTTTAGTTTCGACAGCGTTAACTTTATTTATAATTCCTGCGATTTACGTCATTCTAGAAAAGATTAAAAGATCAACTGCAAATCAAATTGAAGTTAAAAAGGCTTTTGAGTCAGTTGGACAGCAGGGGCTGGATGAGGTGTAGACCAGTCTGATTTCATAAGTGGCTTTAATCCGTGTTTAACTCGAGCCTCATCGCAACGTGGTTGATGAGTTCCATTTTCGTAACTGGCTTTGAATTTATGGCAAGGGCTTGGTCTATTGTTATAGATTTCGCATTTAACAAAATCACCTATACGTCCTTTTAAGGCTATACATTTCGGGTGGTGTTTATTGTTAGTGCCTTTCATGGCGCGAGATTCGGGATCGAGTTCATCCCAAAAATTTGCTGGGACTGCCGGATGATGATCTTGCGGTTCAGCTTCGCGCCAATAAAATTCAACTCGATATGAAGCGCAACATGCTCCGCATTTTTGACAAGGGTGAATCCATTCACTTCTTTGTGCCATGTATATATGTTTAAATAAAAAAAGGGTGATTTCAACTGGAAACCACCCTTTTTTATAAGAGTTAAATAGGACTATTTTGTTTCTTCAGTTGTTTTTTGTTCCTTCATGTGTTTACGCATTTTTTTATATTCTCTACGTTTCTTTTTTAAATCGTGAGTAGCACTTTTGCAGCTGTCTGAGAGTTTAAAATCTTTATTTTCTTTTTTATAAGCGTGTATACACTTCATAAGTCCTTCGCCAATTTCTTTATCAGCACAACCGGCTTTTGCGGCATCTTCTGTGCATGCATTTTGTAATTGGGTTTTGGCTGCCTCAACGGTGGCTTTAATTTCTTCTTTGGAAGGCATGGTCTTTGACGGTTCAGTTGCTAATGCAAATAGTGATGTCATGAGGATCGCGATAAAAGTAACTGCTATTTTCATAAAAACTCCTTTGTTTGTTTTTATATTCATTGAGTGAATGTGTTTTCACTGAATTGTGTAAATAAGCTTATAATATGAGCGTATAAATGTAATGAAAGACTTATTAAAATTAATTAATTTTCAAACACCATGAGCCAAAATCCTCTAACTGACTTATATTCTTGAATAAATCGGAGTGTTTATTATTATGTACTGTGTCGTCTGAGTTTAAGTGATTCAAACTGATTCAATTTTAAGGGGATTATTTTATGTCAAAAACATTCAAATGGACTTTTGTCGCGGTAAGTTTCGTATTTATTCAAAGTTTATTAAGTAACTTAGCTGAAGCGCAAATTAAAATCGGCTTAGTTTTAGATAAAGGTGGTAAAGATGATAAATCTTTTAATTCTGCTGCATATGAAGGTGCAAAAAAAGCAGAAAAAGAACTTGGCATTGAACTTAAATATGTTGAGGCTACTGATAATAATTCTTTAGAAACATTACATCGAAATTTTTCACAAAAAAAATATGATTTAATTATAGGTATTGGTTTTGCTCAAACAGATGCTATTAGAAAAGTTTCAGCGTTATTTCCGCAAACTAAATTTGCAATAGTTGATGGAGAAGTTAACGCTACAAACGTTAAATCACTTTTGTTTGAAGAGCATGAAGGATCTTATTTAATCGGAGCGGCGGCAGCCATAAAATCTAAAACAGGTGTTGTCGGGTTTATTGGTGGGATGGATATACCTCTTATTCGTCGATTTCAAAAAGGTTATGAAGCTGGTGCTAAATCTATTAATCCAAAAATTCAAGTTTTAACTACATATATCGGTGTAACGGGAGATGCTTGGAATAATCCAGCTAAAGCAAAAGAAATAGCATTGTCGCAAATTGCTCAAAAAGCTGATGTTATTTTTCATGCGGCAGGTGCTTCTGGAGCGGGATTATTTGATGCAGCTGCGGATAAAAAAATATATGCTATTGGGGTTGATTCAAATCAAAACTGGGTTAAGCCAGGAGTTGTCTTAACGAGTATGTTAAAAAAAGTAGATGTTGCCGTTTTTGAAACTATAAAATCGGTTAAAGATAATACCTATAAATCTGGTGTTAATCGGTTTGGTTTGAAAGATGGTGGAATTGATTGGGCCTTAGATAAAAACAATGAAAAGCTATGGTCGAAATCTGAAATTGAGAAAATAAATCATGTGAAAAAGTTGATTATTTCTGGTCAGGTCACAGTTCCTGATTATTATAAAAATAAATAATTAAAATTATTTTTATATCTCAATCAATCAATATAGTTGAGGGTTGAATATGGAACTTATTGAATTTAAAAATATTTCTAAAAAATTTGGTTCGTTCATGGCTCTTGAAAAGGTGAGTGTCAATGTTCGTCGTCATACAATACACGCCATTATCGGTGAAAATGGCGCGGGTAAATCAACACTTGTTAAAATATTAGTAGGGATTGAACAACCAACGACGGGACAGATCTATCTTCGGACGGAATTGTACTCACCCAAATCGGCGCAAGATGCATTTAAAAATAAAATTGGTTTAGTTCATCAGCACTTTCAGCTTGCTGAGGAGTTGACGGGTTGGGAGCATCTTAAGTTAGTCGTTTCGCAGCAAAAATTTGATTTTAATGACTTACAAAAACGAACTGAATCTTTGATGAAAAAATTCAATTGGCTTTTAAGGTTAGAAGATAAAATTAAAAATTATAGTGTTGGTGATCAGCAAAGACTAGAAATTTTAAGAGTCTTAATTTTAGAACCTGAGATTATTATTTTTGACGAACCAACTGCTGTTTTAAGTCCTGATGAAATTCATCAGTTTTTAGATTTTATGCTCAATTTAAAACAACAGGGACATACACTTATTTTGATATCTCATAAATTAAACGAAATTAAAAAAGTATCTGACGATGTTACTATTTTATGTCGAGGTGAGCTTATTGAATCAGCTCGTACAGATCAGTTGTCTGTAGAGGCAATGGCTGAAAAAATGATTGGTCGAAAACAAAAATCAATACAAATGCCAGATAAAACATCAGTTAGTGGAATTAATTCTAGTTCAGATATTTTTTTAAATGAATTAAATCTTAAAATCCATAAATCGCAAATTATGGGTGTTGCCGGTGTCGAAGGAAATGGACAATCTGAATTTATTCAGAAGTTACTCATGAACTTCAAAACACTCAACTTATCTTATGCTGATATCTCTGAAGATCGATATCGGTTTAGTATTTATCCTCAAAAAAATCTAGTCGAAAATTTTTTAATTAGACATCGACAACATTTTTTTAAAAACGGGGTTTTGCAGTCTTCACAAATTAATAATGAAGTTCAGAAAATCATAGAGAATTGGGATGTGCGTCCGATGGATTTACAAATGCCTATTGGTGACTTTTCTGGAGGTAATCAGCAGAAGTTTGTTATTGGCCGTGAACTTTGGCATAATCCAGATGTTATTTTAGCGGCACACCCATGTCGCGGTGTTGATATAGGTGCGCAGGAAAAAATTCACCAAGCTCTTGTTGATAAAGCAACACAAGGTCATTCTGTTATTTTATTATCGTCAGATTTAGATGAAGTTTTAAAATTATCTGATCAGTTTATTATTCTGTTTAAAGGCCAAATTTTTGGGCCTTATGCTCGAAATCAACTGACAACAACGCAAATTAGTCAAATTATGAATGGTGTATATGAAATTTAAATTGGGTTATGATTTTTCAAGTGTAATTGGTTTTTTTGCAGGCCTTTTTATAAGCTCTTTGTTAGTATTTCTGTTTAAAGAAAATCCGGCTCATATTCTTAAAGTGTTAAGTGGTAGTTTTTTACAGTCTAAATTTGATTTAGGATTAACACTATTTTATACAACATGCTTTTTATTTTCAGGTCTTGCATTTTCAATTCCATTTAAAGCGGGCTTATTTCATATAGGTGCTGAAGGGCAAATTGTTATTTCGGCAATGATAGCGGCTATTTTGGGGCAGACAGTCTTTAAAGTATTCGGTGTAAATACACCAGTCGGTGTTGTCGTTGGAGTATTGACTATAATTACAGTGACAGTTTTGTTTGGAATTTTATCGGCACACGTTATTTCTTTTTTTAAGGTTTTTAAACAAAGTCATGAAGTTGTTGTGGCAATTATGTTAAATTTTATTTTCTCGGCAGTATCAACTTATATTATTTTACATTTTTTTCAAAATCCAGAATCTCAAAACCCAGAAAGTGGACTTATTCATCAAGCCTATCAAAACTTTAAGGGTGATTTTATTAAAATTTATTTTGATCAATCTGCGGTGAGTTCATTTCTGATTGTAGCTGTTATAAGCAGTTTTGTTGTTTGGTTTTTTGAAAATAAAACAAAATGGGGGCTTGAGTTACGCGCTTACGGTGAAAACCCACAGGCTGCGGAGCGTATGGGTATATCTAAAATAAAAATTAATTTTTTAGCTCTTGGTTTAGCAGGTGTGTTTTCGGCATTTGTGGGATTAACAGAGGTTCTTGGAAGTGCATATCAATTTAAAATTGGATTTTCACCTTCTTATGGTTTTTTAGGAATTGTTGTTGCCTTGCTTGCACAAGGTCATCCATTAGGAATGGTCGTATCTGCATTTATAATGGCAGTTCTACATAAAGGAGCGTCTGATTTAGATCTAGAAACTCAATACTTAACGCGTGATTTTTCTAAAGTTTTACAAAGTATAATTATTTTTTGTGTGGCTGGTGCTGTTTACATAAACTATAGAAGGAAAAAATCATGACTGTAGAAATTCTTTTTGGTTTGTTTTTATCAACATTGCGCATGTCTTTACCAATTTTGTTTGCAAGTAGTGGTGGGTATTTTTCGGAAAAATCTGGAGTGCCGCAAATTGCATTAGAGGCCTATTTGTTGGTCGGAGCATTTACAGCAGCCGCAGCAAATTATCAATTTGACTCTTCCATAGTGGGATTTTTAGCTGCTGGATTGAGTTGTATTTTATTTTCACAAATATTTAGTTATTTAATTTTTAAACTCAAAGCGAATGCAATTGTGATTGGTACAGGTTTAAATTTGTTAGCTATGGGAATTATACCAATTGTGAGTAAGTTATTTTTTGATTCTACAGGGTCTACGCCGTCAATTAATACTTCTGCAGAAGCTGTGCAAAAATCACTTTTTACTGTTGTGAGTATCACTATTATGATGTTGATTGTTTGTTATTGGTTGGCAGAAAAAACAAGATGGGGATTGCAAATTAAATTTGCTGGTGAAAAATCAGAGGCTTTAACAAGTGTGGGAGTGTCACCGTTATTGCGACGTTGGCAAGCCGTTACATTGTCGGCTTTTGTAACGGGTCTTGGTGGAGCTATCTTATCCACATATTTGGCAAGTTCATATTCACCATTAATGTCAGCAGGAAGGGGATTTATCGCTTTAGCTGCGGTTATTTTTGCAGGCTGGGATTTAAAAAAAGCATGGATCGTTGTTTTATTTTTTGGTTTGACAGAATCGTTGCAAATACAAATGCAAAATATGGATATAGGTTTTAAAATTCCAAATGAATTTATCCAGATGTTACCTTACATCGCAACTCTGCTCGCTTTGTTGTTGATGAAAAATAAACAACTCGCACCCAAGGAAAGTGGTTCGGTGTTGTAACCTATTAAAAAAAATAGCTGTGTAATTTTACAACTCCACAGCTATCAACATCGGGACGAGCATCCTGCTGGATGGGCAAGATCTCGGGCTCAATTTAAGATTTAAACTGAATCGACTTAACGGTTTTCTTTTCGATCAAGGGGATGGTCAAAGTGAGAATCCCATCAGTAAATTCAGCTTCAATTTTTTCTACATCGCAATCCTCCGGTATTCGAAATGCTTTTTCAAACTTTCCAGTCACAACACCTTTTGTTTTTTCACCAGACACGACGAGGAGGCCCTCTTTCGCGTCCAGCTTTAGATTGTCCTTTTGTACGCCAGCTAGCTCTGCCGTGAGCTGCCAATGTGATTTGTCCGTAATAAATTTCATCTCTGAAGAAAAAGCAGGAGCAGTTTGTTCTTGTGATAAATCATTGTAGATGTCTTTAAACATCAATGGAGTGCCCATTCCAAGATGATCAAGTTGACTAAACATTTTTTCAAAACGGCTCGGTGTTACAAATAAACTTCTCATATATTTTCCTCCTTCTTGAATCGGATTCTTCCGATTCATATATCTCTTTCTAAGACAAATGTGTGTTTGTCTTAGAGGTTGTCAAGTTTGTGAAGTGAAGATGAGAATATTGTGTATGATTAAAACTGAAGTTGGCTTGTAGCCAAAGGTCCAGTGACAGTAAGGGTCATTTTTTTACCTTCAGTTGAAGGTGTTGATACGGGAAAGCTTACTAAGTATGGTGTCGACCATCTGTTGTGATGTGGGTAGAGAGCTTCGAGGTCTAAGTATAAGGATTTAACTTTTGTGGCTTTTCCCTCATAACGTTGCCCATTCACTTCTAAATATATTTTCCATGAGGTTTTCTTTTGTGATAAATCATCGTGTTTTCTTTCAGGCGTGTAAAAACTCATAAAAAATTCAGTTGTCGTTGAATGAGTCATGATGAGTTTTGATTTTTCCTCATTGTATTTATCCAAATTCCATTGTGAGAGCTTGGCTGAGTAAGCAGTTATGCTCTCTGACATATCGGCATCAATTTTAGTCGCTTGAACTGTGAGTTTGTTGTAAAAACCATCGTAAACTTCTGTTTTTTGAGTTTTAGATTCAACAAGTGATTCGTAATCTGAAGTTGAAATTTCTTTTATGCCTTGAGGTGTGGGTAAACGAGTCACGCAGCTCAAAAGTAAAAAATATGAAATAAATAATATTAAGCGGGCTTTCATCATTGTTTCCTAAACCTTTTTGTATTTCTCGCAAAATTGAATGACATATTCGATCACTTCATCTCTGACAATATCGTTGTACAGTTCATGAGTTCCACCTTCAATAATTTTTAAATCTTTGTCAGTCGAACTTAAACTTTCAAAAAACTTTAATGCCATAGGGCTTGAAACCACTGGGTCGTTATCAGAGATATGCATTAATGTTGGTAGATTTATTTCGGATGCACGCGAAAGTATTTTTTCAAACTCACGCTTAAATCCTAAATAAACACCAGCTGAAATTTTATTGTGTCTATAAGTATCTTTTTCATATTCTTTGATAACTAAAGGATCTCTGGTCAGTTGTTCGTTTTTAATTTCATTTCCTAAAGTTAATTTAGGAATAAGCATGTTGACCAAATTAGAACCAGTGTCTTTCCACGTAGGTACAGGAACTGAAACTCCAAACATGGGTGAACTTAAAATTTGAGCTTGGATTTGGTTGTGGTTTTTATCATGTAGTGCGCAAGTTTGCACAAGGCATCCCATAGAGTGAGCGAGAAGCAAAATTGGTTTTGTTGTGATATTAGGGATTTTTAAACAAATATCTAAAAAAATATTAAAATCTAATACGTACTCATCAAAATCTTTTGCATAACCACGAATACCTTCAGATTTTCCGTGCCCACGCATATCCCAACCAATAAAGTTCCAATGTTTTCCGGAATCACTATTTTGAAAACCTTGAATCAGTCTGGAATAACAATCTGAATGTTCTGCTTGGCCATGCGTAAAAATAATTGTCCCACAGGGATTTTGATTTTCCCAGAGTTGCATATAAAGTTTTGAGCCGTCGTAACCTTTAAAAAAGGATTCTGATCTTTTTAACATAGAATCAGATTATCGAAGCTGGGTTTGAAGTCAAAAATTAATTCAAACCACGTAGTAAAACAGTGTCTTTGGCTTTAACATAGGTTTTCAAATCTAAGTCAGCTGGACGTTGGGTTGATAGTGTTTCTTTGGTTTTGTAATCGATTGAAAAATGAATGCCAATGGATTCTTCACGTTTAAGAGCACATTGTACTGTTAAATCAGCAACGATAGCAATGTTTCGTAACTCAAGAATATCGCTATGAAGTTTCATGTTTGAGTAATACTCTTTGACTTCGGTCATAATATTTTGAAGTCTGTTTTGAGCTCTTTCTAATCTTTTAGTTGAACGAACAATTCCAACATAATTCCACATGAGGCGTCTGATTTCATCCCACATGTGATTGATAACAACCATCTCATCTTGATTTGTTTCCTGGGGTTTTTTCCATGGTTTTGGATCGCTTTCGATGTGTGTAGCACGTGTTATTTCATTCCAATTGTTAAGAATTTCAATAGATGCGTTGTGCGACATAGCTAAACACTCTAGAAGTGAATTTGAGGCTAATCGATTAGCGCCATGGAGTCCCGTGCAGGCTATTTCCCCAACAGCGTAGAGTCCTAGAATATCTGTTTTGCCACTGACGGAAGTCATTATGCCACCACATAAATAGTGTGCTGCTGGAACTACGGGGATGGGTTGTTTTGTCATATCAATTCCATATTCAAGACATTTGCTGTAAATGTTTGGGAAATGTGACTTGATAAAATCAGAAGGTTTATGTGTGATATCCAAATAGACACATGGTTCACCAGTTTTTTTCATTTCTGCATCTATGCTTCGGGCGACAATATCTCGAGGTGCTAATGAACCAAGAGGGTGGATTTTTTTCATAAATTGCTCGCCTTGAGCGTTGATGAGCTCACCGCCTTCGCCACGAACGGCTTCGCTGATTAAAACATTTCGAGAATCTTTATGAAAGAGGCATGTTGGATGAAATTGCATAAACTCTAAATTTGCGACTCTAGCTCCAGCGCGATAAGCCATAGCTAGACCATCGCCTGTAGCGCCTCCCCAATTTGAAGTGTAAAGATACACTTTACCTGCGCCACCGGTGGCTAATATGGTCACATCGGCTTTAAAAATTTTTGTTTCATTTGTGATTTTATCAAAAACATAGGCCCCGATAGCGCTTGTGGGGCCGATGATTTGAGGGTCGACTTGCTTATTAACAATGATATCAATTGCAAAATGGTTTTCGTAAATAGTGATATTTGGATGCTGTTGAACTTTAGCCCAAAGTTTTTTATGAATTTCAGCTCCTGTTTGGTCTTCAAAATGTAAGATACGGCGTTCTGAATGACCACCTTCGCGAGTGAGTTCGGGATCGAATTGAACACCCCAGTTTATCAAATCTTTAATTCTTTCAGGCGCTTGTGTTATTATGTTTTCGACTGCGTTTAAATCGCACAACCCAGCTCCGGCGATGAGTGTGTCTTTGATATGACTTTCAAATGAATCGGAAATTTCGGTCACAGAAGCTATTCCACCTTGGGCCATTGCGCTGTTTGTGCTAGGGCCTTTATCTTTTGTAACAATAATAGTTTTACGTTCACTGGCTAGTTTAAGTGCTTGGCTGAGAGCTGCGACACCCGATCCAATGATCATGACCTCTGTTGTTATAAGAACAGCTTTGTTTGAATTTGTAAGACTTTGATTTTTCATATGATCTTTGTAAAGCCATATTTCAAATTTGTCCAAAAAAAACAATTTACAAGGTTGATTACTTCTAAAAAACAAAATTACAATAGAGGCTGGACTCTTCCAGCAAGGATGCAAGAAGAAATGAAGTTAAAACAAGTTTATTACAGTATCGCATTAATATTTTTAATTGTAGGTGTCGTTGTGTGGAAATTAAACGATATTTATAAATCGGATAAAAATGCACAAAAGCAAAACTCATTGCAGGCGCAATCAATAGGTCTTCGTTCAACATTGGTCAGTCAAATCTCGCAACTTCGAAATGTTTTAAGTGGATATATTTTACAAATTGATGAGTCAAAAATTAATTGGGTACAACTAAAACCATTTTATGTTATTTCGCAAGTTCAAGAAGACGTAAGAAATCAAATTATTATTTCGAAAATGTATACGCAAACGGGTACGGTAGCAGAAAGATGGAGTTCTGCCTATGTACAACAAAAATTGGCTCTTAAGTCAACCAATCGTCAACTTGTTAGATTTCAACTTTTTCAAGATCAATCAGGTTTAAAGCATTTAGCTATTATTTTTTTTGATCAAGACAAAAAAAATAATGAATCGCGAAATGGTATTTTGGTTATTGGTGATGTTAGTTTTTTACAGCGTTTCTTTGATTTACAAAGAACAAGTTCAACCACTCAAGCATTATTAACGACTGAAAATTTAGTAGCTGCCCATAGTGAGTTTGATTATATTGCGAACGCATCAAAAGAACTCAGTTTATCAACTCGTCAATTTTTTATTGATAAGCAAGAATTACGTGGTACGAATTTGATTTTAATAAATTACGCGACCAAAGGAGCTTCAGGCTATTTAAGTATGCCAAACTCTATTTTAGGTATTATTTTAGGGCTCGGATTTATGATTTCTGGAATTATACTTTATATGGGTAAAATGTCTGCCGTAACTCACCAGGATCAACAAGGCTTTTCTTCTCAGGTTGTATCGCAAAAAACTGAAACGATGGCTCAGCCCGTTGCTAAAGTTAAATTATCCACATCTGAAGATTTTGTAAAATCAGAAAGAGAATTTCAGCAAAGCAAATCTGCAACTGATGCATTAGTTGGTCGAAACGACATTTTGCAGTTATCAGATAAAAAAATAGATTTGAATCAACATTTGGCGTCTGATGAGTCACAGTTTCAAATTGAAAGTAGTGATTTACCAATGAGTTCACAGGAACAGGTTGTTCCTGTACAAGTTCAGGCTTGTGTGCAGCAAGCACTTTTTAATTTAGATAAAAAAATTAAAAAAAGCTCAGTTAAAATATCGAAAGATTTTCAATCATTCGATACTGTATTATTAGATTATCCACGATTTATTAAAATTTTTGAAAAAATTATTTTAAGTTTTTTAAATAGTCATCAAGTGAGTAAATCAATTCGATTTAAAACAACAGATAATGATGATTGTATCGATTTAAGAATTGAAACTTCGATTAAATCTGATTATGAGTTGGATGAAGTTCTTAAAAGTGAGTTTTCTAAAATAAAATGTGCTACGTCATTGATGAGATCTTCGGAAAATGAATTAATATTGATGTTTTCATTTGTTAAACAGATTAAAAAAAACAACGCTGTGACGATGCTCAACGATACGCTTAAACAAAGCGAAGTGATTGAACCTGAAATAACTAATTTAAGTACGAGTGTAAATGATGATTTAGATATTGATGCTATTTTGTCGATTGATGATGAACAGGAAGGTGAGATGTCGCCAGTTATTAATCCAACAGCGGAGTTAGAAAATCTTGAACCCGTGGTCGATATGAAAGTAACTTCATTTTATAACGAAAGCGAGCCCACGCAAAAATTTGATTTAAAAAAAGAAATGCAAACGACAAAAGTGAAGCTGGATCAAGATCATCATGTTTTAGCTCAACCAAATATCCAAATTACAAAAGCAAATAAAGAAATTGACCAATATAAAGTCAAAATCAGAAAGCCCGAAAAAACATGAATATTAGAGAATTTTCATCTCAGTTTAAAATTTCGATTTTTTCACAGAATGCTGATGTTGGAAGCCAAATTAAATTTCAATTAGCGCACGTTGGATATGATTGTCATTTTTTTGCGGATTTAGATCATCTTTTGCAAGCCAATAAAAGTGAACCATCGCATATTATTGTATGCGATTTGGAAACATCAATTTTACCAGTACATGAATTGATTCAAAAATGTTTAGATATTTCAACTGAAATCAAATTTATATTATTAACTCGATCTGAAAAAATAAATCAGTTTTCTGAGTACAAAAAATACAATACCGATTTCGTATTATCAATTTCTGAGCCATGCATTTCCGATCAAGTTTTATGGGCAGTAGATAATGTTTGCGAAAATATATATAGAATTTATCAAAATGAACAAATTTATGAAGAACTTGATCAAATTACAAAAAAGTATGAAAAACTTCAGTTAACTTTGAATGAGGAAAGAAGTTCATCAACAGTAAGGCCTTATCAAACAAGAATTAGCCAATACAGGACAGCTACTTCAAAAGAAAACATACTTGATATTTTTTATCAACAATCGCCAATGCAGTCTTGGGTTTATTTAAAATATGTACTAACAATACAAACATTTTTATGTGTATCGTATCATTCGATGCCAGATGATTGGATAGAGGGAATATCATTTAAAATACCAAATAAAGAAAAAGATTTTATAACCCAATTGTGCATGGGGCAGATGCCTCAGTCATTTGAAACATATTTGTTACAAAAGTTTAATGTTTCTAGGATTAAATTTTTACCAATGATTGTGGGTGGTAAAATTGAAGGTTTGTTGATTTCAACTCAGGAAATCAGTGCTGAAGTTGCAGAAGATTTTTCATTAATGAGCTTGGTGTATGAATTAAATTTTGCAGAAAATAAAACTCCACAAATTGAAATTGAAGATAATTTTACGGGTTTTTATAATAGAGGTTACTATTTAAAAATACTTGATCGAGAAATTGATCAAGCTAAAAGAATTCTACAACCTTTGAGTGTGATTAAACTTTCGATTGATAAATTGGCTGAACTCGAAATAAGTCAGGGACGTCGAGTGGCTGATGAGGTTTTGCGCGAGGTTGCTGATCAATTGAAATTTTCATCAAGAATTTCAGACTACATTTGTCGAACGGATACAAATGAATTTGCTTTAGTTTTAGTGAATTGCTCTCGTAAGGGGGCTGCTATTCGTGCTGAACGTGTCAGAATGGGTGTTAACCAGGCTAAAATTCATCGAAGTGGCCTAGATATTTCAATCAGTCAGGGAATTTGTGAGTATCCATCATTATCTCACGATGCTATTTCCTTAGATGAATCAGCAACTAAAGCGTTAAAATTCATTGCGAATAAAGGTGGAGATAAAATTTGTATTTCTAAAGCTAGTCAAAATCATACTCCCGATTTTGTGGTGGAAAACTAATGGAAATTTTTCGACGAACATTTGCAGAAATTAATTTAGAAAACTTGCAGCATAATTACATGCAAATTAAAACTATTGCGGGAGATCATAGATTTGTGTGTCCAATGGTTAAAGCAAATGCTTACGGACACGGTGATATTCAAGTCGCACGTCATTTAGAAAATTTGGGCGCAACGCATTTAGGTGTTTGTTTGATTGAAGAAGGAACGTTGTTACGATCTCAGCATATTAAGAGTGAAATTTTAGTGTTTCGCGGTTTTGACAAAGAAGGTGCGCAGAAGATATTTGATGCGCAATTAACACCTGTTGTTAGCACATGGGACCAGATTAAATTTTTAGAGTCAGTTGTCGATGATTATATTAAAGTTCATTTGAAATTTGATACTGGAATGAATCGATTAGGTTTCTCATTTTCAGAAACCGAAAAATTAAGAGACTACTTTAAAAAATCAAAAAAATTAAAATTAAAAGCTATTTTGAGTCATTTGTTTAATGCCGATGATGCTATTGATGAAAATGGATATTCGTCGAAACAAGCTGCTGAAATGATTCAGATTTATCATTTTTTTAAAAGTGATGGCGTTTATGTTCACTTTTTAAATTCTGGTGGTATTGCGAGTTTTGCTAGTGCTGAAGTTCAAAATAATAAAAGTCATTATTTAAAAAAAGAAAACTGGGGATTTCGCCCGGGTTTAATGTTATATGGGTATGCTCCGGATTCAAAATTTCGACATTTAAATTTGAAACCAGTTATGACATTTAAATCTGTAGTTAATAACATTCGTGTTGTTCCTAAAAATCAAACTGTTTCATATGGTGCTAGCTGGAAAGCCCAAAGGGATTCTGTTATTGCAGTTGTTCCAGTTGGTTATGCAGATGGAGTTCATCGATTACTATCAAATACGGGTCAGGTTTTATTTGCTGGGCATCTTGTGCCAATTATAGGTCGTATCTGCATGGATTTTCTCATGTTGGATGTGACTGATTGGGTGAAGCCAGAGCATATTCATTTATACAATGAGGAAGAAGTTATTTTATTTGGTTACGATAAAAATCAAAATTTTTTAAGTGCGGAAGTTAATGCCCAAGCCATGCAATCAATTACATGGGAAATTTTAACGGCGGTGGGGGAGAGAGTTCCTCGACATTTTAAAGGGGTTATCGCATGATAAATGTTATTATTCATAAAATTGCACACTACATGGATGATTTTTTTGAATCAACTTTAGGGCGATTGAAAAAATTTGCATGGGATGTTGGTGAAATTAGTTTGTTTGCAATAACAAGTATTCGTTTGTTATTTGTAAAACCATATCGATATGGTGAAATAGTTAAGCACATGGAGTTCATTGGAAATCAATCTGTTGGAATTATTACGTTATCGAGTATTTTCACAGGATTGGCTTTATCATTTCAAATATATTTAGGTTTTAAAATGGTGAATGCTGTTAATTTAGTTGGACCAACTGTGGCGTTAGGGATTACTCGTGAGTTAGGACCTGTATTGACGGGCTTAATTGTTGCGGCCAGAGCAGGTGGAGCTATGGCTGCTCGTTTGGGAACGATGAGAGTCAACGAGCAGATGGACGCTTTAGATGTGATGGGTGTCAATACAAAACAGTATTTAATTGCTCCGCGAATAATAGCGGCTGTTTTGTGTATGCCATTACTTACTGCTCTATTTGATTTTATGTCAATGGTGGGATCTTGGTTTTTGTGTACAAAAATTGTTGGTCTTGATAACGCCGTCTTTTTTGAAAAAATTAGACAAACTGTTGATGTCAGACACATTAACGAAGGGTTATTTAAGTCAGCCGTTTTTGGATTTATGTTTGCAGTTATCTGCACATTTAAAGGATTTAACACTGAAGGTGGCGCTAAGGGTGTTGGTGAGGCAACAAATCGTGGAGTTGTCATGAGTATGGTTTCAATTATTATTTTAGATTATTTTTTAATGAATTTGATTCGAGTATTTTATTCATTTGTTGGAATTTCAATCTAGTGAAAGGTTTTTAAAGTGGTAAAAAAAGAACTTTCATCAGATTACGTTATTGAACTCAACGATGTAAAAAAAAGTTTTGATGGACATGATTTTATTTTGAAGGGTATTGATTTGAAAATTCCCAAAGGGAGTTTAACTGCGATTATTGGTTTTTCCGGCACAGGAAAAAGTGTCATGTTAAAACATATACTTGGTTTATATAAACCAACATCAGGTCTAGTTAAAATTTTAGGAACCGATTTAAGCACGATGAATAACGATGAGTTAACTCAGTTTCGTTGTCATTACGGAGTTCTTTTTCAGAGTGCGGCGTTGTTCGATGATATGACAGTATTGGAAAATGTATGTTTTCCACTTGAAGAACATCGTCGGCATTTAAAAAAAGATCAAGTTTTGCAAATTGCCTATGAAAAATTAAGAATGGTGGGATTAGATCCCAAACATTATCAAAAATTACCGAGCCAGATTTCTGGAGGTATGCAAAAAAGAACAGGTTTAGCTCGAGCTTTGGCATTAGATCCTGAAATTTTAATTTATGATGAGCCGACGACAGGTCTAGATCCAATTTTAACCGAAATGGTTGATGATCTTATTTTGGAAACTCACAAAATGCATAAAGGCACGACTTCGGTCATGGTTTCTCACGATCTTGGTGCAGCTTTTCGTATCGCAGACTTTATTGTCATGCTAGATGCTGGTAAAGTTTTACTATCTGGAACAGCGCAAGATTTTTTTGATACTGATATTGAATTAGTTAAGCGTTTTGTTAAAAAAGGGATGAAGCATCAATGAATTTTTTCAGCACAGCAGAATTTAAAGTCGGAGCACTTGTTGTATCTATTGGAGCTGTCATAGCCTATATGTCATTGCAAGTTACGGATAATCCTGCGTTTTTAGGAAGATCAAAACAAGCTTGGTTTTATTTAGATAATGCTAATGGTTTAACAAATGGATCTGCGATTAGGTCGGCAGGTATTCCAGTTGGTGCAATTAAAGATATACGTTTAAAAGATGGAAAAGCCCTCATTGAAATTACAGTTAAATCTGATGTGAGTCTGACGAGGTCAGCCACTGTAGAAATGCGTGCTAATGGTATTCTGGGTGATAAGTATATTGAAGTTTTTCCTGGAGCTGTTGGTGATCCTCCGCTTGAAGATAATGGGCAAATTGCTAATGTTAAAAAAGGTGGCGGGCTTGATGATGTTATGACTCAAGTCTCAGAAATTACTGGTTCATTAAAAGATGTAGCAAAAAATTTAAATGAAGCAATTACTGACGATGGGACTAACAAACATGTTCTTGGACGAATCATTCAAAATATTGAAAAATTAACAGGAGATTTGTCTCAAATAACTTCTGAAAATAAAGAGCAAGTCGGTGAAATTGTTGATCAGATACATGGTATCACAACAACATTGGATGAAGCTCTTAACGATGAGAGTGATGATGGATTTAAAAAAGTTTGGAAAAGATCAATTGCGAGACTTGATAAAACATTGCTTAATTTAGATGAAATTACATCTAAAATTAATAATGGAGAAGGAACAATCGGCAAGTTAATTTCAGACGAAAAAACAGCTGAGGATGTTTCAACAGCAATAGATGGTATTAGTGGTTTGTTGGATAGTGCGAATAAAGTGACGACTGGAGTTGATTTTAACGGTTATTATTTAAATGACGTTGGAGCAACTAAATCAACTGTGGGTATTCATATTCAACCGGGACTTGATCGTTATTATTATTTAGGAATAGTTACAGATCCTGCGGGTGTTGTTGAGCGAACACTAACAACATCAACAACAAATGGATCTACGTTAAATACTGATGAAACTCGTACGTATAAAAGCAGAACAAAAATTACAGCTTTGTATGCTAAAAATATTTACGACTTTACACTTAAAGGTGGCTTGATTGAAAATACAGGAGGAGTGGGTGTTGATTACAGTCCTCTTGGTCAAAGATTAATTGCATCTGTAGAGGCCTATGACTTTGAAAAACTTCAATTGCGAACAAGCTTAACATATAGAATGAGATATGGTTTATATTTCGCAGCCGGATACAGTGATATTTTAGATAAACGTGAAGCTCGGTCAGTTTATGCTGGTGCCGGAATCTTTTTAACAAACGATGACTTGAAGCTTTTATTAACAAAATCACCTTTTTAGTGGGTATATATGCAAGCTTCTGTAGAACGTAAGTGGATTATAAAATCTGAAAATAAAATTTTGGGTCCATATTCTTTTGAGCAAATCGAAGATTTAATTAAAAAAAAGCAAATTACTTTAATTGATGAAGTTAGAGATATGCATTCTCGCTGGACTTATATTCGTGAAACAAAAGATCTACTGCCTATCGTTGAAAATATCCGCACTGAGTTGGCATCGAATGAAGATATGACAAAAACAATTCAGACGAAAACAGCGCAAACAGGTACGATGACAAAAACTGAGGAATTGTCATCAATAGAAAGAACTCCTCCTGGAGGAGTCGCTGTTGCTGGGTTTGACGAATCTATATTAACAGAGTCATCGGCAACAACAAATATTCAAGATGTTGAGTTTAAAGAAACTGAATTGAAGTCTGAAGTTAAAAATGAAGGTTTAAAGCTCGTACCAAATAAACAATACGTTTTTGAGCACGATCCTAAGGTTAAAACAAAACTGCTTCAAAAAAATAAGTATATATTTGCTGCTACGGCTTTAGTTTTAATTATAATTATGGCTTCAGGATTTGGATATCACTTTTATCGTTTAAATGTTCAAAAGAAATACGAATTAAGTTTGTTAGCTCAGATTAAAAAATTTAATTTATATGGTCTTGATGGTAAAGTTATTGAAGTGTTTGGTTTGTTAAATTCAGATTTACAAAAACAAATTATTCCGGATATTATTCCGTTGATTCCCAAATTGGATGCCGCTGGATTAATTAATGGTCCTAAATTAATTTCTGAGTTAAGAGTTGATACTCGATTAAGTGATGCTAAGAAGGCAATTATAGATATCATTGAGTTTCAACAAGCCTTGCAAGATCAAAATCTGAAAAGTGCACATGAGTCAATTATTCGAGCAAAAGATTTAGATCCTACAAGTGATTTTATTAAAGAAAACGAAGCTATTTTGAATATGATTGAAAAAAAATATGATAAAACAGCTGTTGCATTTTTAGATATTTTTAAACGACAAGAAAAAGGACGCCATTTATTTGCTTATGCTATCAGCCAGGCGTTAAATCCAGAAATTACAACCGATGACATTATTAAAACAATTACTGAGATAGATCGTTTTTTAGCTGTAAGAGTGGACTTTAAAAAAGAATTATTATTAGTAAATATGTTTTTAAATAAAAAAATAAGTAAAGATAATGACTTTATGATTAATTATAAAAATTTTATCGATACTCCTATTGGTTTAAGAAAACAATTTCAAATTCCATTTTCAATATATGCTCCTTTTTATAATATAGATGCGGCACAAGATGTATTTGAGAAATTGAAATCTTATTTAACTCTTGATCAAAAATTTATGATTGAAACACATTATAAATTAGAACTTGGTGAGTTATCAAGTGCAATGAATCTCATAAATACCTATCAAAACTTAATTCAAACAAAAGAAAATAAAATAAATTTACAAATTCAAATTGATTTTGCAAATAAAAACTATGAGTCTATTTTAGCTTTTGAAAAAACGTTAATTCCAGATGTTAATTTAAATACGGCGAGTGAGCTTGCCATTTTACTTTCAAAAAAGTATACCAACAAGCCAGTTTCTGAAATGGCTAAACAAGTTAGGTTTTTTCAAAACACTAAAAATATTTTATCGTTATGGGCTCAGTTGATAGCTATTGATCAAAAAAATGCTCAAGTCTCTTTTGTTCAAATGAATTCAGTATTAAATGATGATTTTATACCTTATCAAGAGGTAAAAGGTTCAGTGGAGTAATGAATAAATTATTTATATTAGTTATAATTTTAATGTGCGGATGTGTGAAGCATACAGAACCTGAAGATATTATTGTAAATGAAAAAAATGTTGCTACTGATTTTAAAATCCCAAAAGCTTTTGTTGATAAAATTAAAAAATCTCTAGGAGAGTCAGCTGCTCAGCCTGAGTTTCTATTTACAAATTTAGATGTTGTATTATTTACGGATCAAGAAAATGTACTAAAAAACGTTTCAACAAGAATCAAGCTACCTAATGGAGGTGGCAAAGTTGATCTGGCTGATTATATCATTGGCCAGGGAAGTTTTTATTTGAGTTTTCCTGCAGATCAATTTACGAACCCAGCAATGACTCTAGAAAATATTTTTTATTTAAGCGAAGCTCCACAAATTAAAATCGAGAATGAATATTATGGATTAGGTTGTGGAAAGTGGATTGAACTTAAAAATAAAATAAAAGATCTTCAAATTAAAAATTTTTTAAAATTGAATACTTTTGGTTTGAGATATCTGTATGTTGCAGCTGGGCAGTATATAGTTGTTCTTAAGAAAGGTTCTCAGTTTTTCTTGTCGCATTTAAATTTAACTGATAGTCGATACACAGATAAATTGTGTTCGAATATTTTTTTATTAAATAAGTAGGTAAGTCATATGGAATTAATATCTATACGTCAGTTAAGTGATAAAGATGTTATTAGTGAAAGAATTTTTTTAGTTAAAGATAAAAGTTTAGGTGTAGGTAAAACTGGTAAATCATTTTTAACTTTATTAATCGGCGACCAAACAGGGCAAATCGACGGGCGCATTTGGGACAATGTTGAAGAGTTGCAGTCAAAATTTGAAATTGGGGATCTTATTAAAATCAAAGGTCTTGTTCAAATATATAATCAGCGCAAACAAATAATTATTCATCGATTAGAAAAGATTGTTGATGGCACTTTGAACAAAGATGATTATAAAATTAAAGAGCGTTTATTGGACACACACGCCTTGTATTCTGAATTATTTCAAATAACACAGCAAATTGAAATACCTGCATTAAAACAATTGGTTCAAGATTGTTTACAAGATGATGAAATTAAAACAAAACTTTTAAGTGCTCCTGCTGCAAAAACAATTCACCATGCACATCGAGGCGGATTACTTGAGCATATTGTTTCTATATCCAAAATAATGTTGTTTATGGGGCAGCATTATCCATATCTAAATAAAGATTTACTTTTATTTGGAGCCATTTTTCACGATTTAGGTAAAATTTGGGAACTTGATTATACAGCACAACAGCAAATATATTATACGCAATCAGGACAACTTTTAGGGCATATGTTGTTATCTTGTGAGCTCATAGAAAAAAAATCGCAAAGAATTTTAGGATTTCCTGAAGACTTAAAGGTTATTTTAAAGCATATTGTTTTATCTCATCACGGCAAGTTAGAACATGGATCTCCTAAAAAGCCAATGTTTCCTGAGGCAATGGTTGTTGCTATGATAGACGATTTTGATTCGAAAATGGATACAATGATGGGTTTTATTAACCAGGAGCGATTAGCTGGTGAGTCATGGTCGCGGTACAATGAAAATTTTGAACGATTTTTTATGTTAGAAGATTTAAAGCAGAAGTGGAAAATATGATTGAATTTTTAAGAGCTTATCGAAATTATGATCCTGCCGCAAAATCATATTGTGAAATACTGTTCTTATATCCAGGCCCTCGTGCAGTATTGTTTCATCGAATAGCCCATTTTTTATATCAAATTAAATTCTTTTTTATTGCAAGGCTTGTTGCGGATATATCAAGAACATTAACTGGTATAGAAATTCATCCTGGTGCAAAAATAGGTCAAAGACTTGTTATTGATCATGGAGTTGGGTGCGTGATCGGAGAAACAGCTGTCATCGGTGATGATTGTATCATATTTCATGGTGTTACTCTGGGTGGGGTTAAATTTGATGCGGTTAAGCGTCACCCAACAGTTGGTCACCGCGTTTTAATTGGAACTGGTGCAAAAGTTCTAGGTCCTATTAATATTGGCGATGACTCTAAAATAGGTGCAAATGCGGTTGTTATGAAAGATGTTGCCCCTAACTCAATTGTTGTTGCGCCACAGTCGATTACGCTCAACTCTAAGACTTGAATTAATTAACCGTATTTAACAGTTCATTGTCTTTAATTGTGTATTTAATTGAGACAACCTCAAGTTGAAAACTCTATTAAACTAAAAAAAAATATACAAACTGCCAAATGAGTATAAAATATTATAGGTGAAACCCATCAGGTTAATTTATATTTTTTTATTGAGCTTAGTCCTTGGTTTAATGTTTACAAATTGTAAACAGTCGAATTCTACGACGACAAATTTACCGAACAATCCCAATCAAAATGAACAAAATACTCAATTGCGTTTTGAGCTACTTGCAGAAAACACGTATAATTTTTTAGGAAAAAATTATAAAGCAAAAACTGGTAAAATCATATCGAATGATGGTTCTACTCCGATTTATGTAGAGTGGCTTTCAAACTGCCAATCGAATTGTCCAACAGTGGTTATTTCGAATCCTTACGCGGGTATTGATTGGAGCGATGACCAGCAAGATAAGGTTTGGTTGAGTAAACCAAATTCGACAGGTGCGTTTTATGCTGATAGTGAAGGTCCTATAGTCGATTTAATTGATCAATCTTTGGGGAAAATATTTTTTCAAAGTCAGACTTTAAATCAGACAAGTTCATTAGGGGCTATTTATTTAGAAAATAATTTATCAGTACTCATTGTAAATAATCGTTTTTATCGTGGTCGTAATTTAAAAATTTATATCGAAGAGTTTAAAAAATCGGTTAAATTTTTTATTGAAAATAAGTATATTGATTCTTCTAAAATGGCTTTTTGGGGGGCATCACTAGGTGGGATGATATCGACGTATGCTGCGTTAGATACTGCTTATCCGCCAAAGGCATTAGCGTTGATTACGCCACTTCTTGATTACAAGAAATTTTATGCTCATTCTGATTCGATAACAAGTAAAGTCTCGGATAACACTGTTAAGCAAGCATATTTAGATTTCTTTGCACCATATTTGCGAAGAATTATTGATTTTAGCAAAGGAACACCAGAGCAAAAACCTGATGTATTTGCGCTATATGATGTAAATTATATCGCAAATAACTTAAATTCAAATGTACTAATGATTCATGATACGTGGGATACGCTTGTTCCGTATCAAGCCACAATCGAATTATATGATTTAATTAAAAATAAATCTCATTTTACGACTAATTTAGTTCTTCATCAGCACAGCTCAGAAATTATTTGGAATACATTTAAATTGGATCATGCTCAGGAATCTGAAGGCTATAATAATGATAATGCGAATCTATTTTACCCTGCATTTATATTAAATCAATTACTCAGTGCTGATCAATCTAAATGGATTTATTATGATTATATTAAAGTTGCTAAAATGCTTGTTGAGTTTCGCGCGGCTGAAGGAAGAGGACAAAATATAAGTTGGCTTAAAAGTCGCTTCAAAGATTTGTGTCATGAAAATATTCGATTATATGACACAACAATGACCATTGGTGAAGTTTCTGGACGATATTTTGTTCAGCAAGTGATGAAAAATATTTGGAATTTTGATAAACCAGAAAATCAAATTTGCTCTGAGCTTGATCATTATTTTCAAAACTAAATTCTTCTTATATTTGGTTAATTTCGAGGATCTTCTGGCCAGTCATGTTTGGGGTAACGTGCTCGCAAATCTTTACGAACATCTAAATAACTTGTGATCCAAAATTGCGCTAGTTTATTTGTTATTTGTGCAGGCCGCATATTCGGCGCAAGAAGTTCCAATGTGAGCGGGATTTTGTTGTGATAGATTTTAGGTGTATCCGACCACCCGAATGCATCTTGTATTTTTAATGAAATTAAAGGTGATTTGTCATCGTTATAGTTTATTGTGCAAGTTTTTCCTTTTGATGACTTAATTGTTTGAGGTAAGTTTTGTAATATTTCAGAGAGTGTTTCAGTTAAAAATTGATAACTCAGATAATAGATGTCTGAATTTTTAAAATCTATAAATTCTGTATAAAAATTTAAAATGTTTTCAGTTAAAATAGAATCAAAATTATTAATTTGTTCAATACTATTTGAATCTATTTTAAAATAATTATTTTGATTTCGATCTATAAATTGAAGTTTTATTTTAATCTCAGTATATTGGATATGACTTTTAAGGAATGATACAGCATTATTTTTGAAGTAATCTTTCCAATGATTTTCGACTTCAATTGCGCTGAGTTTTGTTTTTCCAAAATCATTTAGAACAAACGTAGCAAATACAAGTTTTTCATTTTTATAAAAATCATTTTTTTCAAAATCAAAAAATACTTCTGAAGTTCTTTTGGCATATTTAGAAAATAGCTCGAGTGCGAATTTTTTATCAAAACCAATTCCGGCTATGATTTGAGTAAATTGTGCGTGAGTTTCTTGACCAGCAAGAGCTACATAGTAATCTTGTTTTGCTAAAACAGATTGATTTTGAGTTTGTGTACCTCGCCCGAACATTGACACGCCTGAAGAGTTGTTTTTGCGAAAACAAATTTTTTCAGGAAAATATTTAACATATGTTTGAATGACTGCTGCTGTAAAGTTTTGTAATTGAGCAGTTTCAGAGAATTTTTTTGCAAGCGAGCATCGATTTTTGATTTGTTCAAAGTTTTGTTCAAGTTTAAATCGAGATAAAGAAGCCTCAAGAATTTTCTCTAAATCAGTTTGTTCAGAAATATGTGCGTTTAAAATTTGTTCGATTTTTCCAGAATCAAGCACTGTGATGAGTTGTGTTGCTTCGAAAGTAAAACCAGATGAAATCAATTCGTAATAGATTAAGGCGTTTTCAATTGATATTGGCCAGGTGACAATTGTTTTTGCTTTGTTTGTTAAAGTATTGTCAGCTGTGATCAGCTCCCATTTGTTTAATTTATTTTGAGCATTCAGAATTTTATGGCCAGTCGGTTTTGTTAACCATGAAAAATGCGATATGTCTTTAACGTTTTGCTGCTTTAGTAGAAGGGTCTCCTCGATCAAGGTACTTAATAAAATTTGAGGCTCGTTTTGATCCTTCATTGAAAGTTCGTCAATATTATGCCAAAGACGAAAACAATAACCTTTCTGTTCTCGAGCCGCACGACCAGCGCGCTGATGAGCGGAAAACAAAGAAATGCGTTCGAGATTCAGTCCTGAAAAACCTAATTTAGATTCGATAGAGCTCGTTTTTTGTAATCCAGAATCAATAACACAATCTAGACCATTCACTGTAATTGATGATTCAGCAATGTTGGTTGTTAAAATAATTCTTCGTAAATTTTCTGAATTTATACTTTTTTGAACAATTTTTTTCTGTTCATGCAGTGGAATTGAACCATGCAGTATTTCGATAGGATTTTGAGTAAAAAGTGGGGTAATAATATTTTTAAATCTGATGATTTCTTTGTATCCTGGTAAAAAAACTAAAATGTCCTTTTGAGCTGTTTTCCAAGCTTTTAAGAGAGTCTCTTTGAGTGATTGGTAAAATTGATCATCCGTTGTTAGTTTTTGAGTTTTTTCTGAATATATAATTTCTAATGGATGAGGAGGGGCATCAATATTATATGCATGTGATTCAATAAAAAAACTTTGTAATGAATCAATGTGAAGAGTTGCTGACATGACAATTAAATTAAAATTTGATTTAAGCATAAAGCGCTCGAAGGCTAAGCCTAAAATAAGATCGATGTGACTTGAACGTTCATGAAATTCATCGAGAATTAAAGTGTGAATTTCATTCCAAAATGAATCATGTTGAATACGTTTTAAAAACAATCCTTCTGTCATGAAAATAAGTTGAGTTTTGGTTGATATTTTTTGTTCAAATCGAACTTGATATCCAACTTGAGATCCAAGCAGCCAGTCATTTTCCTCAGATATTCGATCTGCAGCTGATACAGCGGAGACTCTTTTGGGCACTATAACTATAATTTTTTGAGTGTTGTTTTCTTTTTGTAGTTTTTTGAGTAAATAGGCTGGTAGTCTCGTTGTTTTGCCTGAGCCTGGACTTGCTGTTAGAATAAGTGGTTTTTTTTGGTGTTCACCTTGTTGACGAGTTTGATTGATCAGTTGGTCAATTTTTTCTAAGTGGGAATCGATTGGCAACTGGTGCATTTAGTTCTTTTCTTCAGGATAAATTAAGAGCATAAACTCAGCTTTATCTTGATTTATATGCTGGAGTAAATAAGATGCATTTCCTTCAATAACCAATTCTTCTGATTGTGATAAATTTAATGTGAGAAGTGCAGGTCTTTTGGGGAAATATTGACTAAACTCAGCTAAAGTTTTTTTTAAGCGATAGGGTGTGTCCATAAGTATGATGGCTTTTTTTTCAAGTTTTAATTTTGCCCATTCTTTTTCACGAGATTCTGTTTCTGCGGGTAAAAAACCACGAAAAACAAATTCGTTCAATTTTTTTGATGACAGAGACAATAGACCCATCAGCGATGATGGACCAAGAACAGATTTGATTTCAATATTTTGTGCGCGACAAAAACGGATAAGATCATTACCTGGGTCACAAAAACCAGGAGTTCCACAATCTGATACGAGAGCAACCAGCTGGTCTTTGCATAATTGAGTAATATGTTTTAAATCATCAAGAGTACTGTGTTCATTGAGGAGTTCGTATCGTTGAGCTTTAATCTCAAGTTGTTTTAAGAGTTTTGAAGTTTCTTTTGTTGATTCACATAAAATAATATCTGCTTTTTTTAAAATTTCCAGCGCACGGAGTGTGATTTCTTTTGTGTCGCCAATTGGTGTGGCTACTAAGTAGAGCATGTGGTTTTTACTTCCTATTCTTCATTCGGAGTTATTATAAAATTTTTAATTAAATAGACTGGGACTTCAACATTTTGCTGTCGAGAGTGAGTGGTGTCTAAATAAACTATATCGATATCAGATCTTTTTTGTCCTAAAGCATTGATGTTAACAGGTTCATTTTCAAAAAAATAAATTTTATTGTAAGTATTTATTGGAAATTTTTGTAACATGAAATCGACTTTAAAGTGATGATCATCGATTGTTCTATTCGGTTTTAAATGCAAATGCTCAGGTTTGACTGGGAATCCCCATTTTTTTAAAACTTCTAAAGTTCCCAACCCCATTCGTTTGACATCGCGTCCAGTTAAATAATGAATTTCACAGTGAGTTTTTGCCAGTTTTTGTATAAAACTGACAGCGCCAGGGTAGGGTGTATCGTAATGTAAATACTCATTTGAAAAAAATCGCTCGACCCAGTAATCACGTAAGTTTTGATGGAGCTCGGTATGATCTTCTGATCTATAGCCAGCTCTATTTAATGATTCCTTGAGGCCCCAATCTGTGTGTAAAATCTCTACATTTTTTAGTTCAGGTTTATGCTGGTTGGCGAATTCGTTTAATATTTTTTGAGTTCTGGAACTGACGTTAAACAAAGTTGAATCGAGGTCAAAAACACACACGATGCGATCTTTTTCAGCAGACTCTGTTAGGATTGTTTTAAGATCGATGGATTTCACTTAATAATGACCTTTCAAAGCTATGACAATGTTCAAATTAACCAAGGAAGTCAATTAAGGCAAATAAAAACCTTTTAACGAATCAGTTAGGAATTTGTATTTACCAATCGAAGTGCTTGGAATTACAAATGTTTTTTGGTAGGGTTCCATGACTATTAAGCAGACGACGAAATATGAATATTTGTCATAAATAATTGCTTAATTGATTTAATATTCATCGAGGGAGACTTATGAAGAATTTAGTAAAATTGTTAACAGTTCTTTTTGTTGGGTTTGTTCTTTCGGCCTGCACAAAAAATAAAGCAGAATTAGGTACAGCTGAAAATCCAATTAAACTGCACTTTGTACCTTCTGTTGATTCTAAAGTTATCGAGGATAATTCAAAAATCTTTAAAGATTATTTGGAGAAAAACACATCTTATAAATTTGAAGTTACTATTCCGCAGTCTTATATTGCGGTTGTTGAGTCGTTTGGAACAAAACGCGCAGACATAGCAGCTATCAACACTTTTGGATATTTAATTGCACATGAAAAGTACGGTGTAGAAGCTTTAATGACAGTCTTACGTCATGGTTCTGCAACATATCAGTCAATGTTTGTTGCTAAAGCTGATGGTAACATTAAAAAAATTGAAGACCTCGTTGGTAAAAAAGTGGCTTTCGTTGATCCAGCTTCGACGACGGGATACATTATCCCACTTAAGTCTTTAAAAGATAAAAAAGTTGAGCCTAAGGAAACAGTTTTTGCGCAAAAACATGATAATGTTGTATCAATGGTTTACCAAGGTCAGGTTGATGCCGGAGCCGCGTTTTACTCGCCGGCTTTTAAAAATGATAAAGGCGTGATGGAAATTGAAGATGCTCGCAGACTCGTTCTGACTCAATACCCTGATGTTGAAAAGAAAATTGCTATTATTGGTTTATCAGAGCCTGTTCCAAATGATCCATTTGTTTTCAGAAAAGAAATGAGTGCTGAGATGAAGACGAAGATTGTTGATGCTATGATGACCTTTGTTGCTACTCCAGAAGGAAAAGAAGCATTTAAAGCGATTTATGGTGTGACTGAACTTAAAAAAGCGACAGATAAAGATTACGATGTTGTTCGTGAAATGTTAAAAACTGTTGGCAAAAATGCTAGCGATTTAATGAAAAAATAATTTATTTAAATTTATATTTGAGGGGCGCATGTCGAACAATCAAACAGACACAGTTAAACCGATTCTTTCTATTCGTAATTTAACGAAAACATATCCTAATGGTGTGAAAGCATTAAAAGGAGTCTCACTTGATGTAAAAAAGGGTGAGTTTTTAGTTGTCATTGGTTTAAGTGGTTCTGGTAAATCAACTTTGTTAAGATGTATTAATAGATTGCATGATCCAACCAGTGGACAATTGATTTTTAATGATGGTCAAGTTGAAAAAGATATAGTTCAAATTGGTAAAGCGAGTGAAGTTAAATGGCTTAGAAAAAATATTGGAATGATTTTTCAACATTTTAATTTGATTCCAAGGCATACTGTTTTGAGCAATGTACTGATGGGTAAATTATCGACGACATCGACGTTAAAAAGTATTTTTGGCAGTTTTTCAGATTCTGATATTGCAGAGGCAATGAAGTATTTAAACTTGGTTGGAATTGCGGACAAGGCCTACATGCGAGCAGATCAGTTGTCTGGTGGTCAGCAGCAACGTGTCGCGATTGCGCGCGCATTGACTCAGAATCCAAAAGTTTTGCTAGCTGATGAGCCAGTGGCATCATTGGACCCCGCAACATGTCATACTGTTATGGATTATTTAAAAAAAGTAAATCAAGAGTTGGGAATTACGATTGTGTGCAATTTGCATTTCTTGTCGTTGGTTCGTCAATATGCAACACGTGTGATTGCACTTAAGGGTGGTGAGCTTGTATTTGAGGGTGATCCTAGTTTGATTGATCAGGCTTGGTTTGAAAAAATATATGGCGCTGGGGCCAAAGAAGTTCATATTAATTAACCGAAGGCAAGAGTAGGAGAAAACACATCATGCAAGCTTATGTTATTCGTCGATCAATTTTAGATGGTTTTAGTTTTGCGTTTTTAGTTTCGGCTTTGATTGTGGCTGTTGCGCAACCAACTGATGAACAAATATTGAATATGTCATTTAATACAATTATTTTTGCGGCACTTTATGCTCTTGGAATTGTTGTAAGTGCTGTTTTAAATCAATCGAATATTCCGACAATGGGTGAGAAGTTATTTCAACCGGCGCATAAAAAATCTGTTGAGCATAAAGTATGGTATAAAACATTTGCGGGTTGGCATTTAGTTGTTTTGTTGTTGGCGTTGTTTATTGTTGGACTTTTTAAAACAAAATTTTCCATTAATGAACTTTTAAATGAAGATGGTTTTAATGGAGCGATTCGATTATTTAAGGGAATTTTTTCACCAAATTTAGATATATTGCCTAAGGCTATTTTAAATATTATTGAAACAATTTTTATGGCATTTATGGCGACTGTTTTAGCTATACCATTTGCATTTGTATTAAGTTTTGTCTCTGCGAAAAATATTATGACTGGTAAGTTGGGGTATGCAATTTATATTACGATGAGAACCATTTTTAATGTGATGAGATCAATTGAGGCCTTGTTGTGGGCGATTATTTTTTCAGTTTGGGTTGGAATTGGCCCATTTGCAGGTATGTTAGCTTTGATGATTCACTCGATTGCATCGCTTGCAAAACAGTACTCTGAAATGGTTGAAACTGTTGATGAAGGTCCAATAGAGGGTGTTCAGTCATGTGGAGCTAACAAATTACAAACTATTTGGTATGCAATCGTTCCACAAGTTGTATTGCCTTATGTCTCATTTACGGTTTATCGATGGGATATTAATGTTCGTATGGCTACGATCATTGGTCTAGTTGGTGGTGGTGGAATCGGTACGCTACTGGTTCAGTATCAAGGACAAGCAATGTGGCCGGAGGTCGGTACAATTATTATTGTTATCGCCGTTGTTGTTTGGATTATGGATCAGGCTTCTGCGTACATAAGAGAAGCATTGAAGTAGTTTGTAGCTCAGTGAAGTTGAGATCATTTTCAATTTGCAGTGTCAAAAAAATTGACATTTTAAAAAAAATTTAAGGTCGACTAAACCTACTCCGATAAAATGAAGTGAAAAGACTTATTTTAAAGGATAATTTATGTCGACATATTACATAGCAAGCCAAGGTCAACAGCAGGGTCCATTTTCATTGCAAGAGATTGAACTGCAGTTATCAAATCAAAAAATTAATTGGCATGATTATATTTACGATGAACAGCTCCAGGATTGGATACTATTAATGGAGTATCCACATTTTACTGAGTTGTTTAATCAAAGTTTTTTAACTCCAATGAAGCCAAATTTAAAAGTTGTTGCGGAAGGTGATCCGTTGAAACAGAGAATTTGGTTTGTGTTGAAGCAAAATAATAATTATGGCCCGTTTTCTAAAGCTGAATTGATTCAGATGCTTCAAGGTAAAACACTACATGAATTTGATTTTATTTGGCATGACGGGATGAAGTCTTGGAAAAGATTGGCTGATGTTGAGGAATTTTCTGTTTCTGAAATTAAAGCTTTGTTTGAAAAGTTTAAAAATAAAAAAGACACGGCACCTGCGGATAATTTATTTTATCGTCGTAAATTTCCACGAGCGCGCTTGAACACTTTGGCTATCGTTCACGATAAGAAAAAGGTTTATAAATCTGTTGGTGTTGAAGTGAGTGAAGGTGGGGCTGGATTGTTAATTGAAAATGCTCAATTTGAAAAAGACCAACAAATTTATTTACACTTTAAGCCGGCAAATGAAGTTCCAGCATTTAATGCTATTTGTAAAATAGTCAGTAAAAAAGGGAACGTTTATGGAGTGCAGTTTTTAAAAATATCTGCTGTGGCTAAATCATCAATTGCACAATATGCAAATAAAAATGTAGCTGCATAAATTATTTTTGAGTTAAAACAAGGGGGCTATTATGAAATTAAATCGGGGGATATCAGCACTGATCATTTCATTTTTAGTTTGGTCTTGTTCAAACTCAGGGACACAATTTGCTTTACCTCAATTGAGTGATCAATTTTCTGGTCAGGTTTTTTATAACAACAAAGTTGATATTTTGTTTGTTATTGATAACTCTAAATCAATGCTTCAATACCAACAGCGGTTAGCTTCTAAAGTTGGTGATATGGTAAATACCTTAAATCATTTAGGTATGGATTATCGTGTGGCTGTGACAACAACGACAATGTCAACAAACGCATCAAACTATCCAATGACACGTCAGCTTATTGGACAGCCTGTGTATTTAACATCACAAAACATCAATTTATTAGCTCAACGTATAATTGTTGGTGAGGCAGGGTCTGATTTGGAGCGAGGATTGGATTCTATGAAGTTTGTGACCTCGGCATCATATTTAAACTCGATTAAATCTGACTTCATTCGAGTCGACGCTTTGTTTTCAGTTGTTTTTATTAGCGACGAAATAGACCAAAGTAGTGAGTTTGGAAATCCAAACTCAAATGATTTTGTGAATTATTTAAATGCTCTTAAGCCACCATTCCCTCAAGGTGTAAGAGCTTGGTTAGCTAATTATATTGGCATTTTAACAAATAAAAGTTGTGATAACTTGGGTGGCTTTGTTTCGATTGGGACTCAGTATCTCAAATTGGTTGATGCTTCCGGTGGTGTGAAATCGTCGATTTGCAGTGCGGACTTAACAGACGCCGTGTCTAATATCAAAGCAAGAATAGTTGACCAGTTAACTTCATATCGCTTTAAAGATGTGCCAAATAAATCAACTATCCAGGTGACCGTTGCTGGATTAGCTATTTTAGAGGATAGTGTTAATGGCTGGACGCTTGAAACGGAAGTGAATGCAGAGGGAAAATCTGTCTATGTTTTAAAATTTCATGGATCAAGTGTTCCAGGTGCTAATGAACAGGTCATTGTTAATTATAAGCCTGCTAGCGCGACATAATAAATGGGTATGAGCTTGAAAATAGCTTTTTAATCATGATTTATAGACTGTGCGTCATCAAATGTTTTTCAAAAAACAAATCAGAGTTATCTCGTTGTCATGACTGATGAATTTTGTCATGATGTGGTGTTGAAAACTAAATAAGAACTAAGTTTAAATCTTAGTTGTAATAACATCACGGAGATCATTTATGTCTGAAGATAAATCTTTAGAAGAAATGTCAAAGTCGTTTGCTTTGACAACACGTTTAGATGCTGTAGCGGCGTGGGGGCAAAGAAATTCTTTATGGCCTTTACCATATGGAACAGCTTGCTGTGGTATTGAAATGATGTCTGTCATGGGACCTAAGTACGACTTAGCTCGGTTTGGTGCTGAAGTTGTCAGATTCTCTCCTCGACAAGCAGATTTGCTTTTAGTGGCAGGCACGATTACAGAAAAAATGGCGCCAATTTTAGTTCGTATCTACGAACAAATGTTAGAACCTAAATATGTTATTTCTATGGGAGCTTGTGCAAGCTCTGGTGGTTTTTACCGTGCTTATCATGTATTGCAAGGTTGTGATAAAGTGATCCCTGTTGATGTTTATGTTCCAGGTTGTCCGCCAACACCAGAAGCTGTATTAGACGGTGTGATGACTTTACAAAAAATGATTAAAGATAGATCTCCAAGACCATGGAAAGACAATTGGTCGTCGCCTTTTGTTGTGAATGAGTCAACAGTTCCAAAATCTTTAACATCGTCTCGAGTTGGAGTTTAGTATGAGTTTATCAATGAACCAATTCGCATCATTGCAGCACGATATCATAGCTAAATTTGGAGATAACGTATTTAAATTTTCAACATCACCTGTGGGTGATCATGTTATTGACTCAACTAAAGAACCACTTTCAGCTCTATTAAGGTATTTAAAAGAGTATGCTGGATATAATTTTTTGTTGGATGTTTGTGGTGTTGATTATCCCACTCGTGAAAAAAGATTTGATGTTGTTTATCACTTGTTTGGATCAAGCGATTCTCGAAGACTTCGAGTTAAAACTCAACTTAATGAGGGTGAAGCAATTGCAACTGCAACAACAATTTGGAAATCTGCTGATTGGTTTGAGCGTGAAGCTTTTGACATGTTTGGAATTCAATTTTCTGGACATCCAAATTTAAGAAAAATTTTAACTCATCATCAATTTGTTGGGCACCCATTGCGTAAAGACTATGAGGCGGACAAACAGCAGCATTGCAATTCTGTACTGCCAATTTATTTTAATAATACACCAGAGCAAAGTGGTGATCAGCTTGATCCAAGGTATGTTCCGCTGAATGTAGGGCCCTCTCATCCAGCAATGCATGGAACTCTTCGCGTGATGGCTGAGCTTGACGGTGAAACAATCGTTCGAGCTAATTGTGAAATTGGCTACTTACATCGTTGCTTTGAAAAAATGGCGGAAACTCATCCATATAATCAGGTTATTCCTTATACGGATCGTTTAAACTATTGTTCTGCACCAATGAATAATGTTGGATATTGCAAAACTGTTGAAAGATTACTTGGTGTTGAAATTCCTGCTCGTGCACAAACAATGCGTGTGATCCTGTGTGAGTTATCACGTGTGATTGATCATATTATTGCTGTTGGTACTGGCGGTGTTGACTTAGGGGCATTAACAGCATTTTTTCACTTATTCACTTTCCGTGAAAAAGTTTATAATTTATTTGAAAAACTTTGTGGTGCTCGTTTGACTGTTTCGCTCACTCGTATAGGTGGTATGGCTCAGGATGCGCCAGATGGCTGGTTTGACGACGTCCTTCGTTTCTGTGATGAAATGAGTGACGGTGTTGAAGAAGTTTCAAAAATGCTTTTGGGCAATAAAATTTTTATTAAAAGAACCCAGGGCGTGTGTCCTGTTTCAGCAGAAGATGCGATTGATTGGGGATATACAGGTCCTCTACTTAGAGCATCTGGTGTGAACATCGATTTAAGACGTACTCAACCTTATTATGGTTATGAAAAGTACGATTTTGATGTTCCAGTTGGAACAAATGGCGATATTTATGATCGCTATTTAGTGCGAATTGAAGAAATGCGCCAATCGATCAGAATTATCCGTCAGGCATGTAAAAATGTTCCAGCGGGTGATTATACAATTCGCGATAAAAATATTGTTTTACCAGAGAAAAAAGACGTTTATGGCAATATCGAAGGATTAATGAATCACTTTATGTTGGTCATCAAGGGACTACGTCCACCGGTTGGTGAAATTTATGATTCTACTGAGGCTGCAAATGGTGAGCTTGGTTTTTATTTAGTGAGCGATGGTTCTGCATCTCCATATAGATTAAAAGTTCGCCCACCTTGTTTTGCAATATATCAGTCATTTCCATCTGTGGTTCAGGGTGCGATGTTGGCTGATGCAATTGCAACGGTAGCAAGTATGAACGTTATTGCCGGTGAGCTTGACCGCTAATTTGCGGTCTTACGAAAGGATATGAAATATATGTTTCAATTATCACCTGAGGGTAAACAAAAAATATTAAGTGAGTTAAAGAGATACGAATCAAAGCAATCGGCTGTATTGCCAGCTTTGTATATTGCACAAAAAGAAAATAAAGGTCATGTGAGTGCTGAAGTGATCAAAGAGCTTTCTAAAGTTATGGAAATATCTGAAGCTCACATCAACGAAGTTTGTACGTTTTATACAATGTACAACAAACAACCGATTGGGACACATCATATTCAAGTTTGTAGGACACTTTCTTGTATGTTGAATGGAGCAAAGGAATTATCAGAGCATATTTGTTCAGAATTAAATGTTCATCTTGGTGAGCAAACAAAAGATGGTAAGTTCACAATCACAGAAGTTGAGTGTTTAGGATCATGTGGAACAGCTCCAATGATGCAAATTGGTGATAAATATTATGAAAACTTAACCCATGAGTCGGCGATGAATATTATTCGCTCTCTAAAATAAGGATGATCAAATGAGTGAAGTTAAATATTTAACAGAATTCTATCATTTGCCTGAATTTAAAACCTTAGATGGTTATAAAAAAAACGGCGGGTATAAAGAACTTGAAAAAGCATTAAAAATGCAACCTCAAGCAATCATCGACGAAGTGAAAGCTTCAGGCTTACGTGGTCGTGGTGGAGCGGGTTTTTCGACAGGAATGAAATGGGGGTTTTTGCCTAAAAATAATGAGCCTCGTTATTTGTTGTGTAATGCGGATGAAGGCGAGCCCGGTACATTTAAAGATCGTATGATGATGGAAAAAGCGCCTCATCAACTTGTTGAAGGAATGATTATTTCTGGTTTTGCGATTGGTTCAAAAAAATCTTATATTTACGTTCGCGGTGAATATGATGCTTCGATTGCCTCTTTAGAAACAGCTATTCAAGAAGCTTACAAGGCAGGGTATTTAGGTAAAAATATTTTAGGTTCTGGATTTGATCATGACATGGATGTGTACCGCGGAGCAGGCGCTTACATTTGTGGTGAGGAAACAGGAATGATTTCTTCACTTGAGGGGTCAAAAGGTCAACCCAAATTAAAACCACCTTTTCCGGCTGTTCAGGGTTATTTAAAAAAACCAACTATTGTGAATAACGTTGAAACCTTAGCAGCTGTTAAATATGTTATGCGAGATGGAGCTGCTGGATACAAAAAATACGGCACAGAAAAATCAGCTGGTACAAAATTATTTTCATTATCTGGTAATGTTGTAAAACCTGGAAATTACGAAGTTCCATTAGCCTATCCATTGAAAGATATGATTTTTGGTCTTGGCGGTGGAATTAGAAATGGCAAAAACTTAAAAGCCGTTATTCCAGGCGGTTCATCAGCTCCTGTATTAACAGCTGAAGAAGCGATGAAAGCCACACTTGATTATGAATGTATGGCTCAAATGGGCACAATGCTTGGATCAGGCGCGATTATTGTTATTGATGACACCAAATGTATGGTTGAGTGTTTAGCTAATTTAACTCATTTCTATCATCATGAATCGTGTGGACAATGCACACCTTGCCGTGAAGGAACGGGTTGGGTAGATAAAATCACGCACTCGATTTTGTCTGGAAAAGGTCGTATGCAGGATATTGAATTATTACTAAAAGTTGCAGACAATATGAAAGGTAAAACAATTTGCGCGTTGTCAGACGCCGCCGCTTTACCAGTGATCAGCTTCGTTACAAAATTTCGTGATGAATTTGAATATTTTGTTCGCGAAGGTAAATCAAAAGTAAAAGGAACAGCTTACAAAGGACACTCACATGCCCAAATGCACCATTAATGGCGTAGAGCTCGAAGTCAAAGAAGGTACAACGATCATTCAAGCAATGTATGACAATCATCAAAAGATTGCTCATTACTGTTGGCATCCAGGATTAAGTATTGCCGGTGTTTGCCGTTTGTGTATGGTTGAAATCGAAGGAAATCCAAGATTACAAATTGCTTGCAACACTGTTGTGACTGAAGGAATGAAGGTTAATAATAACTCACCTAAAGTTAAAGAAGCTGTTAAGTGGGGACTTGATTTTCATTTGATTAATCATCCTCTTGATTGTCCAATTTGCGATCAAGCTGGTGAGTGTGGTTTGCAAGAACAATACATGGAGTTTGGCCAATACAATTCTGAAATGGCTGAGAAGAAAACTAAAAAACACAAAGTGATCGATCTTGGACCCAAAGTTGTTTTAGATTCAGAAAGATGTGTTTTGTGTTCAAGATGTGTAAGATTCACAGATGAAGTTTCTAAAACAAATGAATTAGGAATTTTTAATCGTGGAGATCACGCTGAAATTGGAACTCATGCGGGTAAAGAGCTGAATAACAAATATTCACTCAATACTGTCGACATTTGTCCTGTGGGAGCATTGACTTCTAAAGATTTTAGATTTCGTCAGCGTGTTTGGTTTTTAAAAGACTCTGAAGCTGTTTGTAATGGTTGTTCAACGGGGTGTAACGTTAAAGTTTACTTTAATAAAGAAGGTGTTTTTCGAGTAAAACCAAAACGAAACGACAATATTAATGGTCATTGGATGTGTGATGACGGTCGTGATATTTACAAGTTTGTTAATAAAGAAAATCGTTTATTAAAAGCGATGAAATTAACAAATGGTCAATGGACCGATCATTTACATGCTGGCGCTGTTGCTAAAGATGCTGCTCAAGTTTTAAAATCAGCAACATCTGATGACACAGCTTTAGTTTTAACGGGACAACACACTGTTGAAGAGTACGAATCAATTGTTTCGGCTTTTATGAATCAATTTAAATCAAAAAATATTTTTCACTGGTGGAACTCAGAATCCACTGCAAATGAATTTGACGGTTTATTGATTCGTGGAGATAAAAATCCAAACACAAAAGGTTTACAAACTGTTTTAGCGAAAAATGGTATTCAAACAAAATTTACAGATCTTGAATCTGCACTTAATTCTGGAAAAATTAAAAATTTAGTTGTTGTTGGCCCAGAAAATGTTGCTGTATATTCTGATCTTATTGCAAAACAAAATATTTTTGCTAAAGCACAGAATTTAATTTATTTAACATCAGCAAAAGTTGATTCTTTAATTGAGAACAAAAACTTAAAAAATGTTTTTGTGATACCTTTAAAAACATTTGTAGAAAAAGCTGGAACATTTGTGAATCATGCTGGTGTCGCTCAGCAGTTTAAAAAAGTGACAACAATTGTTTCAGAGTCTTTAACTGTTTCGGAAGCGGCGTTATTGTTAACAGGTCAAGAAATTCAAGTTCAAGTTGTCGCTGAAAAAGAGTTATTTAAAGCAGAAAATACACGCCCTGATCAAGTCACTCTTGATCATCGTAAGAAAAATGAATTTATTTTCCAACGTGGTCGACTGTAGGAGTATATATGGCAGTGATGCAGAATAATTCTGAAAAAAGTAAGTGGTATTTGCCGGGGATTTTAACAGGCCTTGGAATTACAATGAAGCATATGGTGAAAAATCTTTTAAATAAAAAAGAAATGATCACTTTAAACTATCCAGAAGAAAAATATGAGTATTCTCCAAGGTTTAAAGGTAACCATATTTTAACAGTCAAAAAAGATGGTTCAATTCGTTGTACAGCATGTATGTTGTGTGCAACAAATTGTCCGGCAGAGTGTATTACAATAGTTGCAAGTGAGCATCCAGATCCAACTGTTGAAAAATTTCCAATTAATTATGAAATTGATATGCTTCGATGTGTGTTTTGTGGTTTTTGTGAGGAAGCCTGTCCTGTTGATGCCATACGTCTTGGTCCAGAATGGCAAACTCCGGGTTTAAATGGTTCACAATTTACTTACGATATTAAACAATTGGCGTACCGAGCAAACCTTAAGGGTGGTATTCAATCTATTGTTGATGATCAAGAAAGGCATAAGTCTGGTATTTAGTTTAATTACAATAGATTAAAATGCTAAAATATTACAAATTTTTTTCATGTTGTGTTTTTATTCTCTATTCTTTTCAAGTTAGAGCAGAGACTTGTTCGAATGTAGAAGTTGATCAGTCGAATATGCCAAAAAATAACTATCAGGAAGACTTAGAGTGGTGTTTTGCATTTTCCTCGGCTAATCTATTTTCATTTTATCTTAAAAAGCCAGTTTCAAGTTATCATTTAGCATTGTTACATCATCTGCACCCGGATATATCTCCGCTCGTAAAAAAAACTGACATATCAATGGCTATTGGGAGTGTTCAAAAGACATTGTTTTTGGCTGCTAATGCGCAAAGTACGGGATTATGTCTTGAAGAAAATACTTTGACTGAACTTGGACATTGGCAGAAGTCTTCGCAATTTTATCAGAAATTGGTAAATAGTGATTTAACGCTCAAACATCTTTATTGCGATAATAAAATATCAGATCAATCGTTAGTGGCCTCTAGTCAACTTTTGAAAATTCTGGACAAATTAAGCAAAGGTCACAGAGCAAAAGCTTTTTTAGAAGTAACATGTAAAAAAGGAGCTGTGCCAGAAAGACTAAAGGAAGCGAATTTTACATATATGGATATTAGAAATTATTCTGCTGATCAACTTGTTACTAAAATTAATCAAAAATTAAATTCAAAAGAACCTGTGAGTGTGAGTTATCAAATAGAAAATTTATTAGGAAGTGAGCCTGTTAAAAATATTTTAAGACTACATGCTTCAACTGTAGTTGGTCGACAATTTAATCCAATGACGAAAAAATGTGAATTTTTAGTAAAAGACTCATTTAATAAAAAAAATTGCTCTAATGATAATTCAAAAATCAGATGTGTTGGTGATGGGGCTTATTACTTTATAAGTGAAGAACAACTCAAAAAAAGCTTGTATGTTGTGGAATCTTTAGATTTTTAAGACTAAAATAAATTTTCACATTTGAGTGATGAAGATAACGTACTTTTTTTTAATTTTAACTTTAAATTTTCAATTAATTGATTGTTTTGTTTAGAACGTTTTTGAATATTTTGTAATATATTTTGAAGATGTGTATTCAAAGTTATTTTTTCAAGTAATTCGAGCCTGATTTCTGGGTTTGGATTTAGGCTAGATTCTATAAACATAAACATTTCAATAAATTTTTTATGATCAAAGTCAGCTGACGATATTAATAGATTATTTTTTAATTTATTAATATGTAATTGATTAAATCTAACATCATATTTTTTAGCATCGAGTTGTGAGAAGCTATTATTAAAGTTTGGATCCAGTATTTTTAATAATGAAACTGCTAAACTATATAAACTAGAGAGTTCATTGAACTGTGATGAGTCTAATTCTGGTGCTGCATAAACCGGAGTTCGAATTGGTTTTGGTAAACTTTCATCGCCAATTTTAATCGAATATAGACTGTCGTAGTCAATAAGACCGTATTTATTTTGAGTGTTTGAGAAGCCGATATTTCCTGGTTTAATATCAGTGTGAACGTAACTTTTACCTGAAAGATATTCGATTTCATTCATGATGTCTGAATAAAGTTTCAATGCTAAATGAACTCGATCATTTGATTCAGTTCTAATTGATATTGCTGTATTTTTCCCAATAGCATCGATTTGATCAAAGGCTGTTTCTAAAGCTAAAGGCATAAGTTGAACACCATACTGTATTCTAACGCCATTTCTTAAGACTTCTTCAGTCTCAGTCACTATAAATGGAAAAAATAAAAGCTGATTTGTTTGATCACCATTTAAACCACCATTTTTTTTAGTTTTAAATGCTAGATGAAACATTGTTCGTATAGTGTGTGGTTGTGAAATTACGGGTTTTGATGGAGCGTGAAAATTAAAATAGGCTAATTCACTTAACTTAAGTGCATATTTGATGTTTGGGTATTTTTGCGAATAAGCTTGGTATGTTTTAGCAAACTGGCCTGCGCCGATTTCTTTTTCTAGCACAAAATCTATACCATTAATTCTTAGAGATTCTTGCGCAAATATCGTGAGCGGCATTAAAAATACAAAACTCAAAAATATAGAAAATTTTGTTAATGAAAAATTTTTGTTAAATATTGTATTCATCTGAAAATAGATATGCAAAAAAAAGACCTTGTCTCATTTTAAGACAAGGTCTTTATAAAAATTATTTTTTAATTTATTATGTCTAAATATCAAGACCTAAGAATACTTTGGCGTATGTTCCACTCAAATCCAAGTCTTTTGAAGTGCTATTGACTGAATTTGTAGGACCTTTCCAGTTAGCTCCCATGTAGCCAGCTTCTACTCCAATAATTAAAGGTAGAACAATGAGTGGTTTAACTTCTAACTCTAAACCCGCTGAGTAAGTGGTAAAATTATCACCAGAGTAATCGACAACATTTGTGCCACCACTTTTAACACTCATGTTTCCTGAGTGTGATAAGCCATACGAACCAATAAGTCCGAAGTGTATAATTGTGTCAATAAATCTGTAATTGATAAGTGCAGAAGTTCTGGTTAATTTAGCTGCCCCCTCTACAGATCCGCTTGTAGCACTTAAACCTAAATTCTCATAACGGACTCCAAAGCCGATAGGGATTAATGGCAGTTTAACAATGAGATCTGCTCCTAAACCATAAAGCGGGATCATCGCGGGGGCGGTTGTAGCGCAAGATGTTCCAGCACAGGCTTCAGAAAGAACATCTTTTGCAACAAGCCCACCGTAAGTTGCCCGCGCAGTTACGAGTGCCCAAGAACTTAAAGGGAATAGCAATAATACCAAAAGTAATTTTTTCATTTTAATCTCCTCTTAATTTAAAAACTTAATCCATAAATTATGTCATGACTTTGTACTTCAGAAAAGTGGACAAATGTCTATTTCTTTTGTCTAGGTCTAGTCTAAAAGAAAATAAAAATTATTAAAGTGATTTATTAATACATATTTTCAGTTTGAAATTAAGATATGCAGTATTTGAGATCTGAAAAAATTTATCAAATTAATAACACTCTATCTAAAAATATTTCAGATTATTTTAAAGTAAACTTAAAAGTGCGATATTATGAAAATCCTCATTTGGCGATTTATGATTTAGGATTAGGTTTACAGCAATTTTTATCCCACAAACCGAAAATTGGTGTTTTTCGAAGTGGAACATCCTTATTTGAAAATCTATTGCCTCATTATTATAGATCTCAAACACCAATTATATATAAAAAACCGACCGAAGATATTCATCAATTTGTTTCGCAACTCGATCATGAAGTAAATTATGTTTTATGGACATCTGAACACGAGATTACAGGTGAGATTTTAATAGATAATAATGCTGCACAAGAATTGCACCAACTTTTGTCTGCTAAAAGAATATTTTCAATTCAGGTGAAATCACAGTTAGATGAAAATGATATTCATAGACTGAATCAAAATCCATACTCTATTATACTAGTTCGCGGAACAATTTTTAAAAGTACAGAAAGTCTTATCATACACTCAGATAAACTCAAAGCACCACTTATGGTCGGACAGTTGCAAACAAAACTTGATTCTGATTTGAGCACAATTGATATTAATAATTTTATTAAAAGTAAGAATAATGAAGCTATATCGACGAGTGTTAATGACGAATTATTTTTAAAATCAAATTTTAATTATTTTTTTAAAAGTGCTCTAAAACAAAAAATGAATGATCGTTATGTGTTTTATTCAAATCAAGTATCTGGGGCTTTATTAAAGGACACTCTTGATTTAAGTGGTGAGATGGCCTTTGCTCCCACTCAAATGCCGTTATGGATTATTGAATCATTTCAGCTCTGGTGGCCAGAAGCTATCGATGAAAATTTTATTCGTGGATTACTTGTGCTTAATAAAGCAAAAATTCATGATTCGAACTTTTGGATTCAAATATTTAGAACGCATGAGGATTTGACGAGACAGTCGACATGGACTATTTAATGAGACATGTCTGAGCGTCAAGAGCGTTTCATTATTCTCAAAAAAATAAAATATGGCGAAGCCGATTTAATTATTCATGCACTCTCCTCGGAGGGGATGAAAAAGTCTTTTATTGCAAGAGCAGCCTTAAAAAGTAAAAAAAGATTTGGTGGCGGTGTTTTAGAGCCTTCGCATTTTGTAATGCTAACCTATAAGGCGAGTCAACTAGACGGGCAATTGAATATTTTAAATGAAGCTAATCTTATTAATGATTTTAAAAATATACGAACAAATTATGATAAATTAGAATTTGGATTAGAAATATTAAATTGTGCTTATCATGTTTCCCAGGAAGGTGATGTTGGATCACATTTTTTGTTTAATTTAATTGGACATTCATTGCAGAAGTTAGAAGATACTCAAAATTTATTTAGATTTAAATTACATTTTTATTTAAAGTTTTTATATCAACAGGGTGTGATTTCAGTTGAGCAATGGATGACTCCATTTTTAAAAATGAATATTTCTGATTCGGATAGTTTGGATGAGATGCCGTTTGTGCAAGAGGCCGTCGTTAACTATGGTGATTCGATTGAGTCGCAAGTTTTGCATTATATTAAAAATGCTGATACAGGTTTTTAGTTTTTTCTTTTTGCAAGAGGATGAGTGACTTCCACAATTCGAGCCAGTGTATCAATGTTTAAATGGGTGTATTTTTCTGTTGCTTGCAGGCTATCGTGTCCCAGTAATTTTTGGAGTGTTCGTAAGTTTGTGCCGCTGGCTAGCATATGTGTTGCGAAACTATGACGTAGTGAATGTGGATGAAGTGGGTTCATTAAACCGGAAGCCGCACCTAATTTTCGAATATACTCATAGCCTTTTCTTGTGTTTAACGGCTTAGTGCCAAAAATATAAATGTCGTTATTTCGTTTATGAAATTCATTTAAAATGTCGATACAAAGTTGGGGTAAAATAATCAGACGTTGCTTGTTGCCTTTACCTAATATTGTTATTTTTTTTTCATCGAATTGAATATCTTTCCATTTTAGATTACAGGCCTCACTAATGCGAAGTCCACCTCCGTAGAGTAAATGAAAAAGAACATTTTGCACACGGACCTCGTTAGACTTATTATTTTTTAAGTAATTAATAATGCTGAGGACTTCATCTACTGAAATAAAATGAGGAATTTTTTTGGGAACTTTTGGACATATAATTTGATCCGCATAGTTTTTATCAATGATTTTTTCTCTGTATAAATAATTGAAAAAACTTTTTAAAGTTGCGTTTTTTCGATTGCGAGATGCCAATGATAAATGTCCCCATTCAGATAGTTTTTCTCGGCAAATCAGCCAAAGATCATCGGCATGAGTAAAATGGGTCATCGTAAAACTTTGATTATCAGACTTATTCTTGTTTGTTTTAGATTTGTTTTTGTTTACTTTAGAAGTGTCAAATGCTTGTGCAAGATCTAGTTTGTACGCCTTCAAGGTGAGTGGGGAGCAAGATTCTATATTCTCTAGATATTTCAGGAAGTTATGAATTTGATTTTGAATCAAATAAGCCATTTATTTATTATATATTAAGCAGTTGTTAAATTGAGGTCCTAAAAAAAATATAACACCATGCAATATTTTTCTTGCAATTACTACACGACTTTGGTTATATTCCACGCATACCGCAGCGTATCAAAAAGAGATGCGCTCATGCTGAACGTTAAATGTACGTCCGAAAGGTGGTCTTAATGTCTTCTGATTCAAATGCAACAACTGTTTTACCAAGCTCGCAAACACAACCTCAAATGGGCTGGAATCAACAACCAACTCAAAAAGTAATTGAAAATCGAGCAATCATTTATAAATCAGATGTGATGGCGCAAATGATGAAAATGATTGAACGAGTAGCTCCATCACAAGCGAATATTTTAGTACTGGGTGAGTCTGGAACGGGTAAAGAGCTTATTGCACGTGCTATCCATGAAAAATCAAATCGTCGAAATAAACCTTTTGTTGCTATTAACTGTGGAGCTCTGCGAGAAACTCTTTTGGAGTCAGAGCTTTTTGGTCATGAAAAAGGATCATTTACTGGTGCTTATAATAAAAAAATCGGTTTAGCTGAAGCTGCTAATGGTGGAACTTTATTTTTAGATGAAATTGGCGAATTGCCTCTTTCTATTCAATCAAAACTATTACGTTTTATTCAAGAAGGTGAAATTTTTAGAGTTGGTGGTAAAGACTCAATTAAAGTTGATATTCGTTTGATTTGCGCTACAAATCGAGAGCTTGATCAAGAAGTTGTGCGCGGAAACTTTAGGGAAGACTTGTTTTATAGAATTAATACGATTGTTATTAGTGCTCCACCATTAAGACGTCGTAAAGAAGATATTCCAGTGTTGATTCAACATTTTTTATCTCAAGGACATTCTTATTTGAATCGAGGAAAAACAATTGATGAAGAAGCTTTAAAAGTTTTAGTTCATTATGATTGGCCAGGTAATATTAGAGAGTTGCAAAACGTTTGCGAACGTTTGCAGATTTTATCTGAAGGCCACATGATTATGGTTAATGATTTACCTGATATGGTTAAAAATCCAGAAGTTAAAGATGAAAGTTTAGATTTTGATCCAGCAACTCCACTTTATGAGCTTGAAAAGCGTTATATCATTAAAGCTTTGGCTCATTACGGCGGTAATAAAACTCAAGCAGCTCAGGGTTTGGGAATTACAATTAAAACACTGTATAATAAGTTGCACGAATATGGCGAATTTGAGAAGTATGCTGTTCATACTAAGCCCATGAAAGATGAGTAATTTGTTAAAGTTTAAGTAGTACGTTTGTGATGAATAGGCTTAATTAAGTACGTAATTTGGTAAGCTTTTGAAGTGAATTTGAAATGGGTAACGTTGATGGACCGAATTCACTGAGTTGAATTTATAAATAAAAAAAAGCCACGTGAAATCACGCGGCTTTTTTTTATTTATAAAATGCAAATTGAACAATTAAATGTAACCTTCATCGTCTTCATCTTCATCGTCTTTATCTGATTTTGCGAAGGCATCATCAGCATCTTCTTCTAGATCTTCCTCTAAATCATCTTCCGTTGATTCAGCTTCCATATCTTCGAATTCAATATCATCATCTTCGTCATCAGAATCCAAAGGCTCTGCATTTGACAATGCATCTTCGTCGTCTAAATCAACTAATGAATCTAGCTCTAATTCATCGTCGAAATCTGAATCAAGATCACTAAACGAAGTTTGTGTTGCTGTAGAAACAATTGCTGCTTTCGTTTTAGTTTTATCTTTTTTAGCTACAACTTTAGCTTTTTTAGGAGCTGATTTTTTTGCAGCAGGTTTTGCTTTTTTAGCTACAACTTTAGCTTTTTTAGGAGCTGATTTTTTTGTAGCGGGTTTTGCTTTTTTAGCTACAACTTTAGCTTTTTTAGGAGCTGATTTTTTTGTAGCGGGTTTTGCTTTTTTAGCTACAACTTTAGCTTTTTTAGGAGCCGATTTTTTTGCAGCAGGTTTTGCTTTTTTAGCAGGTTTTTTCTTTGCCATTGAAGTCTCCATTGTTAGATCAAGATTAGATTATAGAGGAAAAAATAACTAAGCAAGAGTCAATCTATGACTCTCGCGTTAAGTCTAAATGACTGTGTCGATGTTTATAACTTACAGTCCAAAGTAGTCTTCTAAAACTCGTGCGACCTCATTCGGAACGCCAGTAGATAAGAAGAGTCCTGGTGGGTATCCATTTTTTGCATTTACGTAAGTTAAAAAACCGAATGTTTTAGTTTTATCTTTGTTTTTTAAAGGTATGGTGATGTTTATTGGTAATGGAAGCGCTGCATTTTCGGGTAATGTAACATAAAGTCCTAAAGCGTTTATTCCAATATAAACTGTAACTTGGGTGTTACCATTTTGCGGAAAACTTAAGCCAAGGCTGGGGAGCTCACCTTGTCCAGCAGGCATTGCAGGTAGTGGGTCTCCGTTAGGGAGTCTAGATGGAGCTATCGAATTCACACCCTTGAGAATGTATTTAACTGGAATTCTAACGGCAACTTTTATTTTACCAGTCGCGGCATCAAATATTGGACCAAATGTAATATCTGGAAATTTTGAAAATGCACCAGTGGGTGTAAATACAACGCCATTAGGCATAGGAACCATAATGATGAATTCACCACGTGATTTGTCGAAATCAAATGCCAGTGCGCCATTCATACCTAATTTGTTATTTGAATCATCGACTCGGCTTTTTAAATCAACTTGGTCAATCGGTGCCGGTTGAGTTGGGTTATCAATAATAGTTTGTCCAGATTGGTTAGAATTATTTGATGCCGATTCTAGTGCACTTGATGTTAAACCATTTTTAGCACAAGAAAAAATATTTAGAGCGATAACGATCAGCAGAATAGATTTTGATGTTTTCATTTTATTAGACCTCTCGTCTTTTTGACCAAACTTTCAATCAATGATTCGGCTAAAGGTCCAGGTGACTTAAGGGGCTTATTAAAAAAAAATGGCTGATCGTGTGATCAGCCATTTTGTGTCAAGTATATTGACGTATTTTAAAACTAACCAATAAGCTTGAGTGCTAATTGTGTCGATTGATTTGCCTGTGCTAAAGTTGCGGTACCAGCTTGCAATAACACATTGTTTCGAGCCATCTCAGAAGTTGATTGAGCTACATCAGTGTCACGTATACGTGAATTTGCAGCAGCTAAGTTTTCTTCTGTAATTGCTAAAGTATCTACAGTTGAAGTCATACGGTTTTGTAAAGCTCCTAAATTTGCTCTCATACTGTTTACACTTTGTTGTGCCATCTCTAAACCAGTAATTGCAGATTTTGCCCCTTCTTTTTGGCTATAATCTATATCTGCTAGTCCTAAAGCATCCAGTGTCGCAACATTTTTTGAAGCATCAAAATTGATCGCATCATTTTCAGTTGCATAAATACCAACCTGAAAATCAAATTGAGCAGAAGATCCATCAAGCAAGTTTGTTGAGTTCCATCGTGTCGCTTTAGCAATACGATTAACTTCTTGTTTGAGTTGAGAGACCTCTGTTTGAATTAAAGCTCGCTCTTGATCACCGATGGTATCAGAGGCAGCTTGAATTCCAAGTTCTCTCATACGAACGATAATGTTTGTAACTTCTCCTAATCCACCCTCTGCTGTTTGCACTAAAGAAATTGCATCATTCGCATTTCTTTTTGCTTGCATTGACGATCTAATCTGAGCTCTCATATTTTCAGATATTGCTAATCCTGCAGCATCATCAGCGGCTTTGTTAATTCTGTAGCCACTTGATAATTGTGCCGATGAATTTTGCATTAATCTTTGACTGTTTGTTAAATTTCTTTGTGAATTTATAGCAGCCACGTTAGTTGTAATTCTCAATCCCATTGTAAACTCCGTTTAATATTTTAAGTTATATTTTTCATAAATGTACCTTCCGTGAAATTGTTGTATGGATTGCATCCGAGCATTCCGTTTTGCGCCTGAGCGTCCACATGGACTTTGTAAGTTGGCGCTTGCCTATTTAATCTTCCTTAAATTTTTAGTTCATCCTTAATTCATCCTTGAAGCCTCCTTTCAAAAGATTGAGAAACACTTTCGTGATTCTATAGAGACATCCTGCCTCTGGGTTTTATTCTTAATCTTCGTTTCGGTGCATCAGAGCTATTCTTGACAGGACACAAGAATAGAAATTGCATTTGAAAAATATTTTTTCGAATACAAAAACAGAATGAAAGTATTGAATTCACAACGTCAGTCTTAGGACTCGACTGGCTCTATTTCGAGTCTATGATGATCAAAGTCTAAATCAAATTTAAATAATATTTATTTTTGTCGAGTCAAGTCAGAGTCAAATTTTTTTTAGATAATATTTCTAATCGATTTCCAAAAATCGACACTGTGCTATTTTCCCTGTCAGTTCATACGAGGCCACGGCATTTTTACGTAAATGATTTTCAGTATTAAAACCCAAAGTGCAAGTTGAGTTTTTAGATGCAAAATGTGAGCAATCTTCGCAGGCAAAGGGAATATTATATTTTAAAAAATCTTTAGGGTGTATAGGATCTTTTTTCATAGATGGACGTATATGTTTTTGTTGATTATTTCGAGCCATGATTAAAAATACTCGAAAGCTCGGGAGTTGACAATTGCAATAAATAACTCACCTTTATAAAAGAGGGGTATAAGTCTATGAGTAATGATTACAATAACCATATCGCAAAAATGACTCGTAAAAGTCAGGAAGCTATGCAGGAGGCCGCTCGTTCTGCTGAAAATCGAAAAAACTCAACAGTTGAGCCTGAGCACTTGTTGTTAGAACTGATTGAGCAACCAGATGGTGTTGTTCCGCGAGTCCTGCAAGAAGCTGGATTAACCCCAATTCAGTTGATGACGCCGTTGAATAAATCTATTCAAAGCTTTCCGCAACTGTCGCACTCGCAAGAGAATGTTTACGCTAGTTCTAGACTTCAAAAGCTGTTTAAGTTTGCGGAACAAGAGTCTGTACAAATGGGTGATGAGCTCATTTCGACAGAGCATTTTTTGCTGGCTCTTTTTAAGATTGATGATGCAAACTTGAAAAAACTGATTGATCAGATGGGACTTAAAAAAAACATAATAGATCAAGCAATTAAAAAAATTAGAGGAAATCAAAAAGTGACAACTGATGAACCAGAAAATCAATATGAAGTTTTAAAAAAATATGCCAGAGATTTAACAGCGCTCGCAGCTGAGGGGAAATTAGATCCTGTTGTCGGTCGTGATGAAGAAATTCGTCGAGTGATCCAAGTGCTTTCAAGACGCACTAAAAATAATCCCGTTTTGATTGGAGAACCTGGGGTAGGTAAAACTGCAATTGCTGAAGGAATGGCTCTCCGGATTATTAAAAAGGATGTGCCAGATCATTTACTTGGTAAAACATTGATGTCTCTTGATATGGGGGCATTGATCGCTGGCGCCAAATATCGCGGAGAATTTGAGGATCGCTTAAAGGCTGTTATCAAAGAGGTGACAGCGAGTCATGGTGAGATTATTTTGTTTATTGACGAACTGCACACGTTAGTTGGTGCGGGTAAAGGTGATGGCGCAATGGATGCTGGTCAGCTATTGAAACCAGCATTATCACGAGGTGAATTGCGTTGTATTGGCGCAACAACATTAGATGAGTATCGTCAGTATATAGAAAAGGATGCTGCACTAGAGCGACGATTTCAAACTGTGATGGTTGATGAGCCGTCGGTTGATGAAACGATTACAATTTTGCGTGGATTAAAGGAAAAGTATGAAGTTCATCATGGTGTGCAGATCACAGACTCAGCACTTGTTGCTGCGGCAAAGCTTTCACATCGCTATATTACAAATCGTTTTTTACCTGATAAAGCTATCGATTTGATGGATGAAGCCGCGAGTAAATTAGGAATTGAAAATCGCAGTGTCCCAGAGGAAGTTGATGAGATTGAACGAAAAATTTTAAGTTATAAAATTGAACTTGAGGCTTTAAAAAAAGATACAGATAAGCAGTCGCTCGATCGTAAGGCGAAAATAACGACTGAGTTAAATGAGTTGATCATTAAATCACAAGCGCTACGTGAAAAGTGGAATTTTGAACGAGGACAAATTGATTTAGTTAAAATATTAAAAGCTGATATTGAAAGTATTAAAAATGAAATTGGTCGAGCCGAGCGAGACGCTCAGTATGAACAAGCAGCCCAGTTAAAGTATGGAAAACTACCTGAGTTTGAGAAAAAACTAAAAGATTTAGAGGAGAAGTTAAAGGGGCAGTCTGGTTCTCTTTTAAAAGAAAAAGTGGATGCTGAAGATATTGCTGATGTCGTATCGAAATGGACGCATATACCAGTCAGCAAAATGTTAGAAAGTGAAACTCAGAAATTATTATCAATGGAGGCCGTTCTTAAGCAGAAGGTCGTTGGTCAGGATAAAGCTTTGGAGGTCATTGCGGATGCGGTTCGCAGATCACGTGCAGAAATTGCAGATCCAAATCGACCTATCGGATCATTTATTTTTGTAGGACCGACAGGAGTTGGTAAAACAGAAACAGTTAAAGCCTTAGCAGATTTTTTATTTGATGATATTGCAGCAGTTGTTCGTATTGATATGTCTGAGTACATGGAGAAGCACAGTGTTTCTCGTCTTATAGGGGCACCTCCAGGATATGTTGGCTACGAGGAAGGTGGACAGCTTACGGAAATAGTTCGTCGCAAACCTTATTCAGTTATATTATTGGATGAGATTGAAAAAGCGCATCCAGATGTTTTTAATGTTTTATTGCAATTACTCGATGAGGGGCGTTTGACTGATGGTCAAGGACGGACTATTGATTTTAAAAACACAGTCATTGTCATGACATCTAACTTAGGTGCAAGCCAAGGCTCTGAATCAATTCAGACTGCGTTAAAATCATTTTTTAGACCTGAGTTTTTAAATCGCGTAGATGATGTGGTTGAGTTTAAACCACTTTCTCCAGAGCACTTGTCTAATATTGTGAAAATTCAATTGCAACAGGTTACGCAAAGACTTGAACAAAAAAATATCAAATGTGAGTTTACTGATGCCGTCATTTTATATTTAGGAGATAAAGGATTTGATTCTGTATTTGGAGCGCGTCCACTCAAACGTTTAATCCAGACGGAAGTCTTAAATCCATTAGCTAAAAAAATGATTGCAGGTGAAATTAAGTCAGATTCCGTGGTAAAAATAGACTATAACAATCAGCAGGTTGTTTTTAGTTAGTTTTAAAATAGAGAGGTTGTGATTGTGAAAAAAAACATTTTTAGTGTTAAATTACTTTTAACGGTTCTTGTTGTTAGTCATTTTTTAACTTTAAATGTTTTTGCTGCCGCAAAAGATACACCATTTATTACTGGAGATGTTGGAGGATCAACAGGAACTAATAATGGTAATACGTATCAGGAAGTTCATTTGGGTTTGAATTTAAATTTTACGGAATGGCTGACTTTGCGTAACAATGGTTTTAAAAGAACGGGTTCTAACATTAAAGAAGTAACAGGCTTAGACTCAACTTTAAGATTAGTGTTGCGAGGAAAGTTTGATAGAGGCTCTGCAAATTTATTTGTAGGCTCTGGGTATCGATGGGCAGATGAGTCGGAAAACAATGCTGTTGTTACGGAGGCAGGTCTGGGTGCTGGTTATGGCGGTTTAGGTCTAAGTGGCGGAGCAAAACATTTGAAATACACAAAGACTCGCCTAGATAAGTCGGGCGCTGAGTTGAAAGATGAAGATATTACGTATTTCATTGGTTTGTCCGGAAGTACTAGTTTTGGAAAATAAAGATTAAGATTCCTAAAATGTGTTCGCTGAGTTGTCACAACAACGTCTATTTTTTTGACAAAAATATTCATAATTTAAAATTAATAAAATCTCCCTAAAGACTGGACTTTAGTCTTCCGAACTAGACTTGTGTCTGGAGTTTGTTTGTACTTCTGAACTGGACAAAACCAAGGGGGATTGATGTTTAACATCAACAAAAAAAATCTAGTGGCTACGTGTTCAGTTATTGCTTTATCAGGGTTACTTATGGGTAATCAACAATGTCAACAGCAACCAGAATCAGTAAGGCAGCTTAAAAAAAATGTTAAAGTTATTTCAATTGAGGCATCATCATTTTTGAACAATTCTGGATTTAATTTTTCCGAAGTAGCACAAAGTCAATTGTCCGGAGTGTTATTCGAAGATAAATCTTTTTTTGAGCGCAACACATATCCAAAAGCAGAAGGACAGCTCGTACCTCTTCCAGGTTTAGTGGGTAAAACTTTGCAATATGAAAAAACATCTGCTGCTGTGAGTGAAAAAGCCATATTGCAATTAAAAACGTGGTTTCCCACGATGAAAGCATCTGAAGTTGATCTGACGAAGGAATCATCTTGTTTAGTTTCTCGACCTCAGCATTTATTGTTTGGTAAAATCAATGCTCTAGAGGCGTATTCGGGATCATCGTTGCAATTCGGCTTTAATCAAGCGCTTGTTCAGGTGCCTGTATCGGCTAAGTTTAAAATGGATAAAATGAGAATGGATTTAAGTTTTTCGGCTATTGATCCTTGGACAATGCAAAAAATTGCAGCTGTAAATACCGAAGTCTTTAAAAAAGATTATTCAGCTGGTTTTGGTATAGATTTAGGAATTATTCACATCGGGCCTGAATTTTATCGTGTGACAGGTATGGCTGAAGTGACATTGAACGGTTTAAAAAAATCAGTCAAAAGCTTAGCTCAAGCGCTTTTGGGATTGCAAAGACAAGAGTGGCAAACGCGTGTGTTGTTGAGTCGTGATAATTATGTTGTTATCGTTGGCGGTGCTGAACTTGGATTAAAAAAAGGTGATCAGCTTAAAATTGAAAATGAAGTTCATGATTGGATGGGCCAGCCTTGTAGTGAAAGTGGGGTTCTGTTAGGCTCGGTTTCGGTGACAGCTGAGCCATGGATTGTTGAAATTGAAGATGCTGGAAACCTCATGGCAAAAGCTAAGGTTTTAAATCCAAGAGAAGATGAATCGATTGAAGTTGGTGCATTAACGCGAGTTCATAAGCTGTATGTTGATCCACAGACTGTTAAAAATTTAAAATCTAAATAATCACTATATAAGAGTGTATCGCTTCGCATAAAATAAGAAAAAATAAAGAGAGCAAAAGACAGCTCTCTTTATTTTTGTTAAGTCTGCTTGTGTGGTGAAGTGTGAATACAATTGATGAAATTTTAAATGATTTTAAAAAAGGTCATTTTGTTATTTTGGTTGATGACGAGAATCGCGAGAATGAGGGTGATCTTGTTATTGCAGCTGAGTATATTACCTCGGATAAAATTAATTTTTTGATGAAAGAAGCTCGCGGATTAATATGTTTGGTATTGAGTGCGGAACAGATTGATCGTTTAAAGCTGCCAATGATGCGATCGGATTATCACACTCAACATCACCAACAAACAGCGTTTACAATGAGTATCGATGCAAAAATGGGTATTAGCACCGGGATTTCAGCTTCTGATCGAGCGCGTACTATTCAGTTAGCATCTTCGCAGGATGTTCAACCAGATGATTTAGTCTGCCCGGGGCATGTATTTCCTTTAAAAGCTCATTCTCAAGGTGTTTTAGGAAGGCCTGGTCACACCGAAGCTGGCTTTGATTTAGCACGACTTGCAAACTTAAAACCTGCTGCTGTCATATGTGAAATTATAAACGATGATGGATCGGTTGCTAAAATGAAAGATTTAACTGAATTTGCACAGAAGTACCAAATTAAAATAGGGTCAATAGCAGATCTTATACAATATCGAATAGACATAACTGAAAAATCAAGAAAAAATGATTTATGATTAAAAGTCAAATGTGGGTTACAGAGCTTCAAAAGCGGCGTCGTGAGATAGTTTATATTTTTATTTTGTCAATACTATTGGCAATATCAGTCGCAGTTGAGGTGTTTGTATTTAGATCTGGTCAGGCTTTGCCAAGTCCATACATTATATATTTTATTGGATTGGTTAACTTTAATCTCGTATTGGTATTATTATTATTGTTTTTAATTTTTAGAAATGTTGTAAAAGTTTTTATAGAGCGACGAGGTAAAATATTTGGATCTTCGTTAAAGTCTAAATTGATTATCGCATTCGCCACTTTTTCAGTTATACCTACTTTGTTGGTGTTATCTCTATCAGTTTTTTACTTAAATAGCAGTTTTGATAAATGGTTCTCTCAGCGAATGATTGGTATTTTGAAAAATGCATCAGAAGTCACAGATTCATTTTTGGTTCAAGAAAAGAGAAAAGGTTATGAATATGCTGAGATAGTTTCAAATTTACTTAAAAAATCAAAATTTCAAAATGTTGATCAAGTTTTAGCAAAAGCTCAATCAGATTTTAAATTAGATGGATTAGAGTTTTATCCAGGTTTACTTCAGGAGAGATATTTAGTTCAAGATGATCGAGTCATATCTGAAAAAATCCCTCGGGCAAATTTTGATTTTTTACAAAAAGGGTTTTTACATCAAAGCCAATCAAGTATTGTTCAAGTTTTTTCGGACTCGCACTTATTGAGAATGATGCAGCCAACTTCGCACGGTGTGATTGTTGTATCGAAGACTTTGAATTTAGCACCAGGAGCAAAGTTTGATGATATTGTTGGTGCTTACCAAGAGTTTCAATCTAATGCACTTATCGAAAATCCTCTCAAATCAATGTATTTTATTATGCAAACAGTTATGTCGTTAGTTATTTTATTTGCGGCAGTTTGGTTTGGATTTCATTTGGCAAAGCAGTTATCAATCCCACTTGTTCAGTTGGGGCGTGCGACTAAAAGGGTTGCAGGTGGTGATTACTCAAAGGTAGAAATCGAGTCAGGAAGTGATGAGATCAATAGTTTAATAAGTCATTTTAACCAAATGATTGGAAATTTATCGTCTTCAGAAATTGAACTTCAGCAGACAATTAAAAACTTAAATCAATATACGAGATACGTTGAAATTGTTTTAGGAAATGTGAGTGCAGGGGTTTTGTCAGTCGATATGGCTGGAGTTGTGACTACGATGAATCGTCGAGCTGGTGAGTTGCTTAATGTTAACCCTGCAGACACTTTAGGTAAGCCGATCAAGCAGTCGTTAACTTTGGATAATTACAGGCAATTTGCTCAGTTTGTAAAGGCGATGCAGGAAAATCAGTTAACAAGTTTGCAAAAAGAAATTCGAATTGAAGTTGATAAGCAGACTTCAGATGGTGTTGAAAAAGAAAAAATTCCTTTATCTGTTCATGTATCATTATTAAAGAATGAGTTTAACGACGAGATAGGTCGTATCATGGTGTTTGATGATATGACTCCGATTGTTAATGCGCAACGTGCTGCGGCTTGGTCTGAAGTGGCAAGGCGTATTGCTCATGAAATAAAAAATCCATTAACACCTATCAGGCTTGCTGCAGAAAGATTATCTCGTAAATATGGTGAGCAAATTCAAGAACCAGCATTTAAAGATTCAATTCAAATGATTATATCCCAAGTCGATGATATGCGTAATTTGGTGAATGAGTTTGCGCAATTTGCAAGAATGCCTCAGTTAAAACCTGTGATGGGATTGTTGAACTTGGAAATTAAAAATTTAGTCGATTTATATATTCATAATCATCCTAGGAATAAGTTTATTCTTGAATTAGATAATAGTTTGCCTGAATTTAAATTCGATGCGGCACAACTCAAAAGGGTATTTGTTAATTTAATTGATAATGCAATACATGCAACAGAGGCGATCGATGATTCAGTCATAACAATTAAGACTGAATATCAAGTACAACATAAAATTGCCCGAATTTTTATCATCGATAACGGTCCCGGGATACCAGCTCGTGATCGCCAGCGTGTTTTTGAGCCTTACTTTTCGACAAAAGAAAAAGGAACTGGATTGGGTTTGCCGATCGTGAAAAGTATTGTTGAAGATCATGGCGGTGTTATTCGAGCATTGGGAAATGAGCCAGTAGGTACGAAAATATTTATCGAGTTGCCACTCTATTTGATGTCATAAAGGGTGATTTAATTACATCGGTTGCGTTGAATTTAACTGCCATTCCTGCATTGCCAATTTGCAATTTCAAGCTTAGAGTATGTTCATCCAAAACATTAATTAAAAATAGGATAAATGATGCTCACACAAAATGCGTCTAATTTGCATGAAGAAAAATTAAAAACTAAAATTCTAATTATAGATGACGAAGCTCCGATTCGCCAGGTTTTGTCAGATAGTCTTAAGGATGATGGTTTTGATGTTATTACAGCGGCTGATGGTCATCTTGGTTTGCAACAGTTGGCGGAATTTAAACCTCAAATTTGTTTTTTAGATATTTGGATGCCTAAAATGGATGGTCTTGAAGTTTTATCTCAAGCTGTTCCATTATTTCCTGAAACACATTTTGTGATGATTTCAGGTCATGGGACGATAGAAACAGCTGTTAAAGCCACTAAAACTGGAGCTTGGGATTTTATTGAAAAGCCTCTTTCTCTGGAAAAGGTTAATTTAGTGATTGAACATGTTTTGAAATTCAAGGCTGAAAAAGACGAAAAACAAGCTCTTTTAAATAAACTTCGTAAAAACATTGCCCTGGTTGGTGAATCTAAATCTTTACAAAAAAATCGCGAGCAAATTACTCTTGTAGCCCAAACTTTACAAACAGTTTTAATTTCTGGTGAGTCAGGTTCGGGCCGAGAGCTCGTTGCGCAAAACATTCATTATATGAGTCCATTTGCAAGTCGTTCAATTGTTGAAGTTAACTGTGCGACTTTACCACAAGATTTAATTGAAATTGAGTTGTTTGGTATTGAAAAGGGAGTGTTGCCGGGTATTGAGAAAACACGCAAGGGTAAATTGGAGCTTGTGGATGGTGGCACAGTTATTGTTGAAGAGATTGAAGAAATGCCCTCGTTGATTCAATCAAAACTTGTACAATTTTTAAAAACAAAAAAATTTAGTCGGGTGGGAAGCTCAGATCAGCTCGTTTCTCATTCTCGAGTTTTTATAACATCGAATTCAAAGCTAAGTGATCTGCTTGCTTCAGGTAAAATTAATTTAGAGTTATCACAGTTTTTACAGTGTTCAGACGCATTTGAAATTTATGTTGAACCGCTCAGACAGCGTCCAGAGGATATTCAATCGTTAATATATCATTTTAGTGATATTAGCGCGAAACAAATGGCCTCATTTCGTAAAACAATTTCCGAGCAAGGATTGAAATTATTATTAAAGCACAGTTGGCCTGGTAATATTCGTGAGCTGAAAAATTTTATTGAGCGAGTTTATATTTTAACTCCTTCTGACTATGTCGATGTTCATGATTTAAAATTTGCTGGATTAACCGAAAAAAAAGAAGGACAACCGGGAAGTCATTCCGAAATTTCAACATTTCGTGATGCTCGCGCTGAGTTTGAAAAGGAATATCTCATTAAAAAAATACAAGAAAATGGCGGAAATATTTCTAAAACAGCTGAGGCCATTGGTTTAGAGCGCAGTTATTTACACAGAAAAATTAAAGCATACGGGATAGAGGTTAATATATGAAACAACTCGTTTTAAAATGGTCACAAACTTTTCTACACACATTGAAGGAAGCACCGGCGGATGCTGAAATCCCTTCGCATAAATTGATGATTCGAAGTGGACTTATTAAAAAACTGGCGCCAGGTATGTACACATATGGAGCCTTAGGGTTGCGTGCTATTCGTAAATTTGAAAACATTTTGCGTGAAGAGCTACATAAGGCAGGTTGTGTAGAGATTCTGATGCCGATGGTACAGCCTCGTGAACTTTGGGAGGAAACAAATCGTTGGACAGAGATGGGCGCGGGCTTATTGAAGTTTAAAAATCGAAATAATCACGATTTTTGTTTAGGTGCAACCCATGAAGAGGCTGTTGTTGACTACGTTCGTGATGATTTAAAATCGTATCGCGATTTCCCTAAAAACATTTATCAAATTCAAACAAAATATCGCGATGAAATAAGACCTCGATTTGGTTTGATGCGTGGACGTGAATTTGTGATGAAAGATGCTTACAGTTTTGATGTTGACCAAGCTGGAGCTCTTAAAGCTTACGATCAAATGTATAAAGCTTATCAAAACATATTTGATCGTCTTAATTTACAATATCGAATCGTTCAAGCTGATGCGGGAAATATAGGAGGGAGTCAAACACACGAATTTCAATTGTTGGCTGATGCTGGCGAAGATGCGCTTTTAGTGAGTGATAAAACATCTTTTGCAGCAAACGTTGAAGTGTGTCCGGCTATTGATGCAACTCCAAGTTTATCGACTGAAATGGTTTTAAAAAATTTAGAAAAATTTGAAACTCCAAATCAAAAAACAATCGCAGATTTAGAAAAATTCACTCAAGTTCCAGCTCATGAACTTGTTAAAACTTTATTTTTCTCTGCTAATGAAGGGCAAGATCCTAAGGACACATCTCTTAAAGCTTTTGCTGTTTTATTACGTGGTTCTGATGAAGTAAATCCGATAAAAGTCAAAAATTTATTAGGGATGACGAATCCACCTTTGATGCTAACAGATGTTGAAGTTCGTGAGGTTACGGGAGCAAATCCTGGATCATGCGGTCCTGTGGGATTAAAAATTCCAATCTATGCAGATAATGGTGTTGAAAATCTTAAAAACTATATTGTCGGTGCGAATATTGATGATTGCCACTTTAAAAATGTCAATCATGGGCGTGATTTTCAAATTACAAAAATTGCTGATTTAAGAATGGCCAAAGAGGGAGATCGTTGTCCAGAGTCAGTTGACGGTCGATTAAAGTCTTATCGTGGAATTGAAGTCGGACATGTTTTTTATTTAGGGCAAAAATATTCACAAAAAATGAAGGCCAGTTTTTTAGATAAAAATGGTAAGGCACAGTTTTACGAAATGGGCTGTTATGGGATAGGGGTCACTCGCACGGTGCAAGCCGCTATAGAGCAAAGTCATGATCAGGACGGAATAATTTGGGCAAAGGAAATTACTCCATTTCATGTTCATATATGCGCTCTAGATATTAAAGATGCGAACCTTAACTCATATATTGATGAGTTAACAGACTTGTTCATAAAACAAAATATTGAAGTCTTTATAGATGACCGTGATGAGCGACCAGGTATTAAGTTTAAAGATGCCGATTTGCTTGGTTTTCCTGTTAGAATTGTTGTTGGTAAAAAAGGATTTGAGGCAGGTCAGATTGAAGTTGTTGATCGAAAAACAAAAGTCGTTGAGAAGGTAAAGCCATCGGAAGTTGTTGATCAAACTATTAAATTTTTAAGACAGAGATAGTTCAAATGATTAAACAGTCTCAAAATCAGCTTATAAAAAATCCAATTATTTTGGCTTTGGATGTTGATGATCAAAGAGAGGCTGAAAAGTTTTTAAATCTTGTTGGGGACTTGGTCGGTGCGATTAAACTTGGGCCAAGGTTGGTCTATCGTTATGGATCTGATTTTGTAAAAGCGTGTTCGCTTAAAGCCCCAGTTTTTGTTGATAATAAATATTTTGATATTCCATCAACAATGGTGGCTGCTGTTAAGGCGAGTTTTGAATCAGGAGCAACACTAGTCACTGTCCATGCTTTATCTGGACGAGAAGCCTTGGCTCAGCTAGCTCAATTAGAGATTGAGCTTAATAAAGTGCGTCCATTTAAAATATTAGCTGTGACAATTTTAACAAGTTGGGATCAAACGTCATTTCCTGAAAGTTTTAAAAAATTGTCAGTTTCAGATCATGTTATGAGTTTAACAACACTTGTTAAAGATGCTGGATTGTCGGGTCTTGTTTGTTCGGCACATGAAATAGAGCTGCTTAAAACGTATAATTTATTCCATGATTTGTATGTAGTTACACCTGGCGTGCGTTTGAATACGACTACAAATTGTGATCAAAAGCGTGTAATGAATCCACGAGATGCAATAAAAGCTGGCGCATCTGCCCTTGTTATTGGTAGACCAATTCTGGAAAGTGCAAATCCACGTCAAACAGTAGAAGATATTCTGGGAAGCTTGTAATAAATGAAAAAATCATTTTCTAAAAAACCAAATCGTCATTCAAACATACAAAAGAACTCTCAATCAAAGAGAGGGCAACTGGCTCCGTTAGCTCGGCGTAATGCGAGTGAAGCTTATAGGGGTGTGCAAGTTGCTGTTTCAAGATCATGGAGACAAATAACAGGTACTCATGCGGTATTTGAAGCATTAAGAGTAAATCCGCGCTCTATTAAGCAGGCTTTTATTCAGAAGAATCTTTTAACAACTCCTGATGTTAAAATTATTCTTGATTTGTTAAAAATGCACTCCGTTCAGTTTGAGGAAAAATCAGAGGTTGATTTATCAAAGATTTGCTCATCACATCAAGGTGTCGTTGTTTTTTCTGATTATAATCCGGCGTTTGATTATACAGTAGCTGCATGGGAAGAAAATAGTTTGATTTTAGCTCTAGATGGTGTGGAAGATCCTCATAATTTAGGTGCTATTTTAAGAACAAGTTGGTTGATGGGTGTGCATGGTTTGATTATTCCTCAAGATCGAGCTGTTGGTTTGACTGCGACAGTGCATAAGGTTGCTTGTGGTGGTGTAGAGCATGTTTCTGTAGCGCGAATTAATAATTTTACTGACCCGATCGAAAAGCTGAAAGAAGCGGGGTTCTGGGTTTATGGATTATCTCACAAGGCTAAAAAAACACTTCATGAAATAAAGTATCCAGAAAAAGTTGTTTGGGTGTTGGGGGCTGAGGATAAGGGATTGCGAACTACGACTGAAAAGTTGTGTGATGAGTTGGTATCAATTCCACAATCAGCTGCTGAGGCTAGTTATAACGTTTCAGTTGCTACGGCAATTGCTTTGTCTGAAACTAAAAGACAGTGGGCGCAGTCTAAAAAATAAATTAAAGTTAGTATGAGTATGGAGACATTTTTTATAAATTTGAAAAATGTTTATTTTTTCATCAGAAATAAAAAACTTGTCTAAAGTTCAGATTCTATTTTCATATTTTTTAGTTTTCATGAACTTTTTATTAAAAATGAGTTTGACCTGATGGAAACAATCCAGTAGAAATTTCAAGTTACTAAAATTTCCAAGATTTTAAGTTTATCTTAAAGTCTTTGTTTTTTAGGCTATGCTGGCATAGCTCAATTGGTAGAGCAGCTGATTTGTAATCAGCAGGTTGCGGGTTCAAGTCCCATTGCCAGCTCCATTTTTTGTTTAAGACATTAAAGTGTTTTAGGCAAATTTTTGCGAGTGTGTATTTGTATGTTAAGCTTCTGTCCCCTAAAACTCATTATCTTTAGCCAGGTAGTGATTCGACAGTAGTTAAACCACACGGACAGGTGCCCGAGTGGCTAAAGGGGGCAGACTGTAAATCTGCTGGCTTCGGTCTACGAAGGTTCGAATCCTTCCCTGTCCACCATTTTGTTGGTTTTTTCGTATGAATCGCAGTCGCAAAGATTTGGCGGGAGTAGCTCAATTGGCTAGAGTATCTGCCTTCCAAGCAGAGGGTTGCGGGTTCGAGACCCGTCTCCCGCTCCAAATTTTAGGGTAAAGATCAACTGATCCTGCCCGTGTAGCTCAGTGGTAGAGCACACCCTTGGTAAGGGTGAGGTCGTCGGTTCGGCTCCGATCACGGGCTCCAACTGAAAAACTATTGCTTGCTACTGTGAACATATTTAATTAAGGTATTTGAAGTTTAAAATAACTATAACATTCTCTGCAGGAGGAAATTATGTCTAAAGAGAAATTTAACAGATCGAAACCGCATGTTAACATTGGAACTATTGGTCACGTCGATCATGGTAAAACAACACTAACTGCTGCTATCACAACTACTCTTGCGACTCTAGGTAAAGCGCAAGCTATGGCTTACGACCAAATCGATAAGTCTCCTGAAGAGAAAGAGCGTGGTATCACTATTTCTACAACTCACGTTGAGTATGAAACTGACAATCGTCACTATGCTCACGTTGATTGCCCAGGACATGCTGACTATGTAAAAAACATGATCACTGGTGCCGCTCAAATGGATGGAGCAATTCTAGTTGTTTCTGCAGCTGACGGTCCTATGCCTCAAACTCGTGAGCATATCTTACTTGCTCGTCAAGTTGGTGTTCCTGCTCTTGTTGTATTTATGAATAAATGTGACATGGTTGATGATAAAGAGTTACTTGAACTTGTTGAGATGGAAATTCGTGAATTATTATCTAAATATGAATTCCCTGGAGATGAGATTCCAATAGTAAAAGGATCTGCTAAGCTTGGTTTAGAAGGTGATACTTCTGAATTAGGTCGTCCATCTATCATGAAATTAATGGAAGCTTGTGATAAATATATTCCTGAACCAGTTCGTGCGACTGATAAAACATTCTTAATGCCAGTTGAGGACGTGTTCTCAATTTCTGGTCGTGGAACTGTTGTTACTGGCCGTGTTGAGCGTGGTATCGTTAAAGTCAATGACGAGATCGAAATCATCGGTATCAGACCAACTCAAAAAACAACTGTTACAGGAATTGAAATGTTCCGTAAATTGTTAGATGAAGGTCGCGCAGGAGATAACTGTGGTGTTCTTTTACGTGGTACTAAAAAAGAAGATGTTGAACGTGGTCAAGTTTTAGCTAAACCAGGTTCAGTTAAACCTCATAAAAAATTCAAAGCAGAAGCATACATTCTTACAAAAGAAGAAGGTGGACGTCATACTCCATTCTTTACAAACTACAGACCACAATTCTACTTCAGAACGACAGATGTTACAGGTGTTGTAACTCTTAAAGCCGGAACTGAAATGGTTATGCCTGGTGATAAAGTTGAAATTAACGTTGAGTTAATTACTCCAATCGCTATGGAGCAGCAATTACGTTTCGCTATCCGTGAGGGTGGTAGAACTGTTGGAGCTGGTGTTGTTGTTGAGATCGTTGAGTAATATCAGCAATTAAAATAAACAATTTTAAAACTTATGGTTTTAAAAAATATAAAAAGGGATAACTATTTAGTTGTCCCTTTTATATTTTTAGGGTTATATTTTTCATCTTGTATCTAGATTTTTACATGCAGGGGTTTAGCTCCAGTGGTAGAGCGAACGACTCCAAATCGTTAGGTCGTGGGTTCGAATCCCCCAGCCCCTGCCATTTTCACTCAGGCAAATGAAGTGTTTGAGTAATAAAAAGGAAGTTTGATGGATAAAACAAATTCAAAATTTATCACAGTGTGTTTTGTGTCACTGTCAGCATTAGTTGGCTTTACTTTATCGATATTAATTCACGCGCTTTCTGGCGCTTTTGGTGTTGTTGCGAAGTTAACTGATTATGATTTGTTTAAACATGGACTTCCTGTAGTTGTAGCCTTAGTTTTGTTTGGATCTCTTCAATTTAACAAATCTGTTTTACAGTGGGCGGATGAGGTTGTGGCTGAGATTAAAAAAGTTGTTTGGCCCCCAGTAAAAGATGCTCGAGGTATGACTGTTATTGTGATTATTATGGTCTTTATATCTTCAGTTATAATAAGTGTTTTTGATCTATTTTCTGGTTTTGTACTAAATCAATTAATTAAATAATAAGGAGCTGAGTTTTGGAAAATCAATCTGTTAAACCTGCTGCTGATAAAAAATGGTATATTGTTAACGTTCAATCTGGCTGTGAAAATACAGCTAAGTCTGCTATTGAGGAAAGAATTAAAACTGCAAAGCTTGAGAGTTTTTTTGGTGATATTCTTATTCCTGCGGAAAATGTTGTGGAGTTGGTCAAGGGACAAAAAACAACTAAGTCTCGAAAATTTTTTCCAGGTTATATTTTTGTACAGATGCTGTTGAATGATCAAACATGGCATTTGGTCAAAAACTCATCTAAAGTGAGTGGTTTTGTTGGCGGTGCTAAGACTAAACCTCCAGAAGTTCCAGAGCATGAAGTTATGCGTGTTACTCAGCAAATGGCTGGTATTTCAGAAAAACCTAAAGCAAAAGTGAATTTCTCTGTTGGGGATCAGGTTATGGTTGTAGATGGACCATTTAATAATTTTAATGGCACGGTTGAAGATATCAACGAGGAAAAAGCTAAAGTTAAGGTATTAGTATCGATTTTTGGTCGACCAACTCCTGTTGAACTTGATTTTATTCAGGTTGAAAAAGGATAATTTTTAATTTATAAGACTCATGCCTTCATGGGGAAGGTGTGTATAATTAACCCTTTGCAAAAGTGGGATCTATGGCAAAAAAAGTTACAGGTATGATCAAATTGCAAATACCGGCAGGGAAAGCTAATCCAGCTCCGCCCGTTGGACCGGCGCTCGGACAGCATGGGGTAAACATCATGGAGTTTTGTAAGCAGTTTAATGCGCGCACTCAAGCGTTAGGGGATTCAATTATCCCTATCATTATCACTGTTTATCAAGACAGATCGTTTACTTTCATCACTAAGACGCCTCCGGTATCTTCTTTGATCAAAAAAGCATTAAAATTAGAGTCTGGTTCAAAGCAGCCTCAAAAAGATAAAGTTGGCAAAATTAAAGCTGACCAAATCAAAACAATCGCAACAACAAAGTTGCCTGATTTAAACTGTGTTAAAGTTGAATCAGCTATGTCTCAAGTCGCAGGTACTGCGAAGAGCATGGGTATTGAAGTGATGGATTAGGGGTTAAGATGTCGGGTAAAAAATTTAAAGCAGCAGCTAAGAAAGTTGATGCTACAAAAAGATATTCTTTCCAAGATGGAATTAAATTAATCACTGAAATTGCTCCAGCAAAATTTGACGAGTCTATTGATGTAGCTGTTAAATTAGGAATTGATCCAAAGCAATCAGATCAGCAAGTTCGTGGAGCAATAGCATTGCCTCATGGTTTAGGAAAAACAGTTCGTGTAGTTGTTTTTGCTAAAGGACCTAAAGAAAACGATGCTAAAGCTGCTGGTGCTGACTATGTTGGTGCTGAAGACCTTGTTGAAAAAATCAATGGTGGTTGGTTAGATTTTGATAAATGTATCGCGACTCCAGATATGATGGCGACTGTTTCTAAAGTGGCTAAAGTTCTTGGACCTCGTGGCTTAATGCCAAATCCAAAAGTCGGCACAGTAACGATGAATGTTGCTGAGGCTGTAACTGCGGAGAAAAAAGGTAAATTAGATTTCCGTGTTGATAAAGCAGGTATCGTGCATGCTTCTATCGGTCGTAAATCTATGGGTGCTGCTAAGCTTAAAGATAATTTTGACGTTTTTGTTAATGCTATCGTTAAAGCTAAACCGGCAACTTCAAAAGGGATTTATATCCGTTCAATGTTTGTTTCGTCGACTATGGGTCCAGGTATCCGTTTAGATGCAAATGAAGCAATGGCTGGATCAGAATCTGAATAGTTTTTTTAAATTAGCGTCAGAGACAGTTGGTTTTCAAAGTTAGAAAATAATGAACTTTTAACGGTTTAAAAGTTCGCCAGCCGAGACGGGCTAAATCTCTAGTTGATCAGTTTTTTGACTGTCCTCAACGCAGATATAATCCGATCAAAAATTTTCGGTTTAAATATTTTAAATCGAAAAACAACTGATGCACTTAATTCTAATGAAGGGAGATTCTTAATGCTAAGAGCTAACAAAGAAACAGATATCAAATTGATTTCTGAAAAGTTTGCGAAAGCTAAAGGAGCTTTTGTTGTAGACTTTAAGGGCATGAAAGTGGAACAAGTTACGACTTTACGTAAAAAGTTACACGCTGCTGAGTCTGAGATGAAAGTTGTTCGTAATACACTAGCGCTTCGCGCTTTCAAAGATCATCCAGTGGCTGGTCAAGCTTTTGCTGATCACATGACTGGAACTAATGCGATTGTTTTCGCATTTAACGAAGTTATCGGAGTTGCTAAAACTCTTGCTGAGTTCGGAAAAGATGTTGAGGCTCTTAAAATCAAATCAGGTATGATGGATGGTGAAACACTTGATCAAAATAAAATCAAGTTTTTGGCTACTTTGCCTGGTAAAGATCAATTGCGCGCTCAATTATTAATGTTAATGAAAGAGCCAGGAGCAAGACTTGCTCGTGTGTTAAACGAATATGCTACGAAAAACGGAGCTCCAGCTGATGCTGCAGCGCCACAAGCTTAATTAAATATTTTTGGAGGATTTAAAAATGGCAATGACAAATGAACAATTAGTTACAGAATTATCAGCTAAATCAGTATTAGAAATCGCTGAGTTAGTAAAACAATTAGAAGAAAAATGGGGCGTTTCTGCTGCTGCACCAGTTATGGTTGCTGGTGGCGCTGCTGCACCTGCTGCTGAAGCACAAACTGCATTCGACGTTATTTTAGTTGATGCTGGTGCAAACAAAATCAACGTTATTAAAGAAGTTCGCGCGATCACAGGTCTTGGACTTGCTGAAGCAAAAGCTCTTGTTGAAGCTGGTGGAAAAGCAGTTAAAGAAGGCGCAACTAAAGAAGACGCTGATAAAATCAAAAAAGCCCTTGAAGCTGCGGGCGCAAAAGTTAACGTTAAGTAGTAGCTTAATTTTTGATCAAAAAATAAGTAAGGAAGGCGTAAGCCTTCCTTTGCTTTTTGTAAAAATATAGATATATTAGTACCTTATTAAAATTTTAATCAATGTGGGCCTTGGATTTTTCCCCCCGAAGTGAATCATCCGTTTGATAAACTTTGCTTTTTTTCAAAAAAAGCCAATGGAGAAAAAATGGAAAAGACTCCCGTCACGGCATCTAATTTGCGAATTAGAAAATCATTTGCCAAAAACAAACAAGTTATCGAAATCCCAAACTTAATTGAACTTCAGAAAAAATCTTACGAAGCATTTTTGTTAAAAGATGTTGATGCTGATCGTAGAGATATGGATGGACTGAACGGAGTTTTTAAATCTGTTTTTCCTATTTCTGATTTCAACAATACTTCTTCTTTAGAGTTTGTAGGATATACGCTTGAGCCATCAAAATATGATGTTGATGAGTGTCGCCAAAGAGGTATGACATTCGCTGCTCCAGTTAAAGTAACTCTTAGACTTATCGTTTTTGATGTTGATGAGGAAACTGAAGCGCGCTCTATTCGTGACGTAAAAGAGCAAGAGGTATACTTAGGTGAAATCCCTTTAATGACAGCAAATGGTTCTTTCATTATCAATGGTACTGAAAGAGTTGTCGTTTCTCAGTTACACAGATCTCCTGGTGTTTTCTTTGATCATGATGGTGGTAAAAATAATGCTTCGGGAAAATTAATCTATTCAGCGCGGGTTATTCCATACCGTGGTTCTTGGTTAGATTTTGAATTCGATCAAAAAGATGTTATTCATGTCCGTATCGATCGTCGTCGTAAATTTCCAGCGACAATTTTACTTAAAGCTCTTGGTATGAACACAGAGCAATTACTTGAATATTTTTATGACTTAGATGAGATTTTCGTTAAAGGTAAGCAATTGTTTAGAAGACTTGATATCGACAGAATGTCTGGTCAAAGAGCTATTGCAGACATCATTGACCCAAAAACAGGTGAGGCTTTAGTAAAAGCTGGTCGTCGTATTACTCGTGCAATCGTTAAGAAAGTTAAAGAATTAGAACTAACTGAAGTTGAAGTTCAACCACAAGATTTAGAAGGAAAAGTATTAGCAAAGCCGCTAATTGACGAATCAACTGGTGAGATCATTGCTGATGCCAACACTGAATTATCAGTGTCTTTAATTAAAAAAGCATTAACGGCTGGAATTGAAAATTTCTATCTTATTTTCTTTGATGGTTTAACTGTTGGTCCATTTTTAAGAAATACTTTGTTAGTTGATAAAGTTGGAAACAAAGAAGAAGCATTGATTGAAATTTACAAACGTTTAAGACCTGGCGAGCCTGCAGTGTTAGAAGCTGCTGAGTCTTATTTTAATCGTTTATTCTTTGATCCAGAAGCATACGATTTATCTGAAGTTGGTCGTATTAAAATTAATCATAAATTCGGAATTGCTATGGAAGAATGTCCTCCAAGCTTCCGTGTTTTAACTCACAAAGATATTTTATCAACAGTTAAGCATTTAATCGATCTTAAAAATGGTCGTGGTGTTGTTGATGATATCGATCATTTAGGAAACAGACGTGTTCGTTCTGTTGGTGAATTGTTAGAAAATCAATACCGCATTGGTTTGGTTCGTATGGAGCGTGCGATCAAAGAAAGAATGTCATTACAAGACGTTGAAACTATGATGCCGCATGATCTTGTGAATGCAAAACCAGTTAATGCTGTTGTTAAAGAGTTTTTTGGATCTTCGCAGTTGTCTCAGTTTATGGATCAAACAAATCCTCTTTCTGAAATTACACATAAACGTCGTTTATCTGCACTTGGGCCCGGCGGTTTAACTCGTGACAGAGCAGGTTTTGAAGTGCGTGACGTTCATGCGACTCACTACGGTCGTATCTGTCCAATTGAAACTCCAGAGGGACCAAACATTGGTTTGATTGCTTCTCTGTCAACTTATGCTCGTATTAATCATTATGGGTTTATCGAAACACCTTATAGAAAAGTTGAAAACGGAAAAGTGTCTGCGGACATTCATTACTTATCGGCATTAGAAGAAAGTGGACACTTTAAAGCGCAAGCTCCAACAGATGGAAATACAAACCGTGAATTAGCTCCTGGAAATCACACAGTTCGTCGTGATGGTGAGTATGAATTAGTTGATCGCGATAAAGTGACTTTAATGGACGTTTCTCCATCGCAGTTAGTTTCTATTGCGGCTTCCTTAATTCCGTTTTTAGAGCATGATGATGCCAATCGTGCATTAATGGGATCAAACATGCAACGTCAAGCGGTGCCTTTGTTGAAATCAAAAGCTCCACTTGTTGGAACTGGCGTTGAAAGATTAGTTGCTCGTGATTCAGGAACTTCTGTCGTTGCTACAAATGATGGAATCATCGAAGAAGTTGATGCTTCTCGTATCGTCGTTCGTCGTTTAGCTAAAGGTGGAGAACTTGGAGCTAACGTTGATATTTACAATTTAACTAAATATCAAAGAACAAATCAAAACACTTGTTTTAATCAAAAACCAATCGTTAAAAAAGGTGATAAAGTTTTTAAAAATGATATTATCGCAGATGGTCCATCGACTGAATTGGGTGAGCTTGCTCTTGGGCAAAATATCCGAGTCGCGTTTACACCTTGGATGGGTTACAACTTCGAAGATTCTATTTTAATTTCTGAAAGATTATTGCAAGATGACACATACACATCTGTTCATATTGAAGAGTTTGAATGCGTTGCTCGTGATACTAAATTAGGAAAAGAAGAGATCACTCGTGATATCGCTAACGTTGGTGAAGAAGCGTTAAAAGATCTTGATAGCTCAGGTATCATCCGTATCGGTGCGGAAGTAAAACCTGGTTATATTTTAGTTGGTAAAGTAACACCTAAAGGTGAAACTCAATTATCTCCTGAAGAAAAACTTTTACGAGCAATTTTCGGTGAAAAAGCAGGTGATGTTCGTGATACTTCATTGCGCGTACCATCTGGTGTTTACGGGACTGTTATTGATGCTCAAGTTTACTCTCGTGAAGGTGCAGATCGTGACGAGCGTTTGGGTTTAATTATCGAAGAAAAACGTAAAAAATTAGAAAAAGATCAAGCCATCGAACAAAACGTTATTAAAAATAACGCTATTGAAAAATTACGTGAAATCGTTGTTGGTAAAACGACAACTGGAATTTTACTTAATGAAGATGGTACTCAAAAGTTATTGAATAAAGGACAAGAGATTACGAATGCTGACCTTGAAACAATTCCTTTTGAATTATTAAGCTATATTCCTTTAGAGCAAGAAGTTGAATATCAAGTTAATAAAATTATTGATGGATCTAGAAATCAACTAGATGCAGTTAAATTAGTATTTAATGAAAAAATTGATCGTCTTAAAAAAGGTGATGAACTACCTCCTGGTGTTATTAAAATGGTTAAAGTTTACGTGGCTATTAAACGTAAGTTACAAGTCGGAGATAAATTTGCCGGACGCCATGGTAATAAAGGGGTTGTTTCAAAAGTGTTACCGATGGAAGATATGCCATACTTAGCTGATGGTTCTCCAGTTGACATGGTACTTAACCCACTGGGCGTTCCTTCGCGTATGAATATCGGTCAAATTTTAGAGGTCCATTTGGGTTGGGCTGCGCATAATTTAGGTAAGCAAATTGAAGCGCAATTAGAAAAATTTAATGCAGATCAAATGAAATCAAAAATGAAAGAAATTTTTGACGATGCTGAAATTTCTAAAAAAATTGATGCTTCAGATGATGCGTCTTTGAAAAAAATGGCTATTGCTTTAAAAGATGGTGTGCATGTAGGTACACCAGTTTTTGACGGTGCAAGTGAAACTGATGTTAGACATCTTTTGAAAAAAGCGCAGTTGCCGTCAACGCAGTCAATTTTATTTGATGGTCGAACTGGTGAGCCATTCACGAATCAAGTTACAGTCGGTATTATGTACATGTTAAAACTTCACCATCTGGTTGAAGAAAAGATTCATGCTCGCTCTATTGGGCCTTATTCGTTAGTTTCTCAGCAGCCTCTGGGTGGTAAAGCTCAATTTGGAGGTCAGCGTTTAGGAGAAATGGAAGTTTGGGCAATTGAAGCATACGGTGCGGCATACTCATTACAAGAATTCTTAACAGTGAAGTCTGATGACGTTGCTGGTCGAACTCGTATGTATGAAAGTATTGTTCGTGGTGAAAATATACTTGAACCAGGTTTGCCTGAATCATTCAACGTCTTGATTAAAGAATTACAATCTTTAGCATTAAATATTGAATTGGTTGAGTCGGACATTTTAACGGATAAAGAAGAAGACGAAGTGTCTTTAACTGAAGATGTTATTTCACCAGTGGTTCAACACTAATTTTAAGAAAGTAGGAGTATTAAAATGAGAGATTTATTAAATTTTTTCGACAAACCAAAAGATCCACTTTCGTTTGACTCAGTCAGAATTTCTTTAGCCTCGCCAGAAATGATCCGTGATTGGTCATTCGGCGAAGTTAAAAAACCTGAAACAATCAATTACAGAACTTTTAAACCAGAACGTGATGGTTTGTTTTGTGCTAAAATCTTTGGACCTATCAAAGATTACGAATGTCTATGTGGTAAATATAAAAGAATGAAATCTCGCGGAATTATCTGCGAGAAATGCGGTGTTGAAGTTACCCAAACTAAAGTTCGTCGTGAACGTTTAGGTCATATCGAATTAGCGACTCCGGTTGCGCATATTTGGTTTTTAAGATCTTTGCCTTCAAGAATCGGTAACTTACTTAATTTATCTTTAAAAGATGTAGAAAAAGTACTTTACTGTGAGTCGTACATTGTTGTTGATCCAATGGAGACAACTTTGGAAGAGGGTGCTGTTCTTAATGAAGATGCTTATAATGCAGCTTTAAATGAATTTGGTCCAAATTTCAAAGCGGGCATGGGTGGTGAAGCTGTTCGTGAAATGCTAAGAAAAATAGATCCTGAATATTTATCTCGTAAGTTACGTATGGAACTTAAAGAGACTAAATCAGAAGCTGGTACTAAAAAACTTTCTAAACGTTTAAAAGTGGTCGAAGCTTTTAAAGGTTCTACTAATAAATGTGAATGGATGATGTTGGAAGCGCTTCCTGTATTACCACCTGACTTGCGTCCATTGGTTCCGCTAGATGGTGGTCGTTTTGCAACTTCAGATCTTAATGATTTGTACAGACGTGTGATCAACAGAAATAATCGTTTGAAACGTCTTCAGGAGCTTAACGCTCCAGACATTATCATTCGGAATGAAAAACGTATGTTACAAGAAGCTGTTGATGCGTTACTTGATAATGGACGTCGTGGTAAAACATTTACAGGTCCAAACAAACGTCCTCTTAAATCATTAAGTGATATGCTTAAGGGTAAGCAAGGTCGTTTTCGTCAAAACTTACTTGGTAAGCGTGTTGACTACTCTGGTCGTTCAGTTATTACAGTAGGACCAACTTTAAAATTGCATCAATGTGGCCTACCTAAAAAAATGGCTTTAGAGTTATTTAAACCATTTGTTTACAACAAACTTGAAGAAAAAGGTTTAGCTACAACAATCAAGCAAGCTAAGCGTTTAGTTGATCAAGAAACAGTTGAAGTGTGGGATATTCTTGCGGAAGTTGTTAAAGAGCATCCGGTTTTATTAAATCGTGCTCCTACGTTACATAGACTTGGTATCCAAGCTTTTGAACCTGTATTGCATGAAGGTAAAGCTATCCAGCTGCACCCGTTAGTTTGTACTGCATTTAATGCTGACTTTGACGGTGACCAAATGGCTGTTCACGTTCCGCTTTCGGTTGAAGCGCAAGTTGAAGCTCGTGTTTTGATGATGTCGACAAATAATATTTTATCTCCAGCGAATGGTAAGCCAATTATCAATCCTTCTCAGGACGTTGTTTTGGGATTGTATTGGATGACTCGTATTCGTCCTGGGGCAAAAGGCAGTGGTAAAGTATTCGCATCTGTTCAGGAAGCATTATATGCCTACGACACTGGTGTTGTAGATATTCAAGCTGCATGTAAAGTTAAAATTAAAGGTAAAGTTGAAGAAACTTCTGTAGGACGTGCAATTTTATCTGATGCAGTTCCTAAAGAGGTTCCATTTTCATCAATTAATACAGCAATGAGTAAAAAATCAATTGCTGCGCTTATTGATACGACTTTCCGTTTAGCTGGTGCAAAAGCAACTTGTATTTTGGCTGACCAAATTATGCAATTGGGTTTCAAATACTCAACAGTTGCGGGTCTTTCAATTTCAGTTGATGATATGATTATACCTGAGCAAAAAGCTCCAATGTTAGCTGATGCTGAAAAGCAAGTTCAAGAAATTCAACAGCAATATGACGAAGGTTTAATTACTGACGGTGAAAGATATAATAAAGTTGTGGATATTTGGGCTCAAACATCTGACAAAGTTGCTAAAGAAATGATGGGACAGATTGAAAAACAAAAATTTACCGTTAATGGTAAAGAGATTGTTGGACCTTCATTTAATCCAATTTATGTCATGGCCGATTCTGGAGCCCGGGGTTCATTCAATCAGTTACGTCAATTGGGTGCAATGCGTGGTTTGATGGCTAAGCCATCAGGCGAAATTATCGAAACACCAATCACTGCGAATTTCCGTGAAGGTTTGACAGTTCTACAATATTTCATTTCTACTCACGGTGCACGTAAAGGTCTTGCGGATACAGCATTAAAAACAGCGAACTCTGGTTACCTGACTCGTCGTTTAGTTGATGTTGCTCAAGACGTTGTAGTTTCTGAAATTGATTGCGGAACGCATGAAGGTTTAGAAATTACTCCAGTTTATGAAGCGGGTGAAATTATTCAAGGAATTGGCGATCGTATTTTAGGTCGCACAACTATTCATGACATTATCGATCCGACTACGAACACTGTTTTAGTTAAAGCGAATCAAGAAATTGATGAGACTTCAGTTAAGAAAATCGAAGAAACAGGAATAGAAAAAGTTCAAATCCGTTCAGCATTAACATGTGAAGCACGTCGTGGTGTTTGTGTTAAATGTTATGGTCGTGATTTATCTCGTGGATCTACAGTTAACTTAGGTGAAACTGTTGGTATTATTGCGGCTCAATCAATTGGTGAGCCTGGAACTCAATTAACGATGAGAACTTTCCACTTAGGTGGTGCGGCTTCTCGTTCAGTTGAGCAATCAGTTCATACGACGCGATATGATGGAACTTTGAAGCTTTTGAATATTCAAAGTGTTGTGAACAAAAATGGTAAGTTAACTGTTTTAAATAGAAATGGATCGGCATTGGTTGTTGATGAAACTGGCCGTGAAAGAGAAAATTTTAAATTAGTTTATGGTACAATTTTAAACTTTAAAGATGGTGATAAAGTTGTGAAGGGGAATGCGATCGCTGAATGGGATCCATACTCTAATCCAATCATCACTGAAGTTTCTGCAAAAGTTCAATTCCAAGATATCGTTGAAGGTAAAACAATGACTGAACAAGTGGATCCAGTCACTGGATTTGCCACTAAAGTTATAACTGAATCGAAATCTTCTGACACTAAACCAACTGTCTATATGTTAGATGCAAACGGCTCAGTTAAAAAACTTCCAGGTCGTGATATTGATGCTCGGTATATGATTCCAGTTGGAGCACAATTGCTCATCACTGATGGTCAAGAAGTTCATGCTGGTGATGTCATAGCGAAATTGCATAGAGAAACTTCAAAAACAAAAGATATCACAGGGGGTCTACCTCGTGTTGCTGAATTGTTTGAAGCTCGTAAGCCAAAAGAAGCTGCCATCATTTCTGAAATTGATGGTTTTGTCACTTTCGGTAAAGATGTTAAAGGTAAACAACGTGTTATCGTAACTCCAGAAATTGGTGAGCAACGTGAATACTTGATTCCAAAAGGTAAGCACGTCGCTGTTCGTGAGGGTGAGTTTGTTAGAGCTGGTGAGGCTTTAGTTGACGGACCTACGAATCCACATGATTTATTAGCAGTGTTAGGGCCTAAAGCGTTATCTGCTTATCTAGTGAATGAAGTTCAAGAGGTTTATCGATTACAAGGTGTGGGTATCAATGATAAGCATATCGAAGTCATCGTTCGTCAAATGTTAAGAAAAGTCGAAATTGCTGATGTTGGCGATACGCGTTTCTTGTCAGGTGAACAAACTGAAAGAACTTCATTAATTGAAGAAAACGAGCGAGTTGCAAAAGAAGGTGGTCAGTTGGCAACATTTAGACCGCTTCTTTTGGGTATTACAAAAGTTTCTTTAAGTACTGAAAGTTGGATTTCAGCTGCATCATTCCAGGAGACTACAAAAGTTTTGACGGAAGCTGCAATTAATTCAAAAACTGACCATTTAAGAGGCTTAAAAGAAAATATCATCATGGGTCGACTGATCCCTGCTGGTACTGGATTAACAGCATACAAGAAGTGGAAAGTTGTTGTTGCTGAAGATGAAGATATGGATTCAGCAACATTGCCATTTAATGTTTAAATAAAAAAGTCGCCCATCTATAAGGTTTATTAAAGCCTCTGGACGGGTGTTTAACGCAAAAAAGATTGTTGAAAACGATCTTTTTTAAAAACTAAACTTGACGATAGAATTTTCTACCGTTAAGTTGACAACCTTGAAAGTTAACAGGAGTGTAAAGTGCCTACAATTAACCAGCTCATTAAAAAAGAGCGTTCAGTTCAAAAGAACCAAACGAAATCACCAGCGTTAGCTGGATGTCCTCAAAGACGTGGAGTATGTACTCGTGTTTATACGACAACTCCGAAAAAACCAAATTCAGCATTGAGAAAAGTTGCAAAAGTAAGACTTTCAAATGGCTTTGAGGTGATCTCTTATATCCCTGGTATTGGTCATAATTTGCAAGAGCATAGCGTTGTGATGATCAGAGGCGGTCGTGTTAAGGATTTACCGGGTGTTCGTTATCATATCGTTCGTGGAACTCTTGATTTGCAAGGCGTTAACGGTCGTTTAAGAAGTCGTTCTAAATACGGCGCGAAAAAACCTAAAAAATAATTTAAATACTTAATAAGTTAGAGGAAAATCATGTCACGTAGAAGTCGTACATACAAAAGAGAAATTATTCCGGATCCAGTTCATAAAGATATCGTTATTGCTAAATTTATCAACAAAATCATGTTGCGTGGTCAGAAAAGTACAGCGCAAAAACTTTTCTACGGAGCTTTAGAAGAGCTTAACGGTAAAGTTCAAGGTGAGGATTCATTAGCAGTTCTTAAAAAAGCTATAGAAAATGTTAAACCATCAATCGAAGTTAGATCTCGTCGTGTTGGTGGTGCTACTTATCAAGTTCCAGTTGATGTTCGTCCATCTCGTCGTTTGGCTTTAGCTATGCGTTGGATGGTTGATTATTCACGTGCTCGTGGTGAGAAAGACTTCTCAAAACGTTTGGCTGGTGAAATTTTAGATGCATACAATAATCGTGGTAATGCAATTAAAAAGCGTGAAGACGTGCATAAAATGGCTGAATCTAATAAAGCATTTGCACACTACAATTGGTAGTTTAAAAACATAATGTCAGCTCATACTATTAAAACAGAAGCTGATCTCAGGTACACTCGTAATATCGGCATCATGGCTCACATTGATGCCGGTAAAACGACAACGACAGAACGAATTCTTTATTATACAGGTAAAAGTCATAAAATTGGCGAGGTTCATGATGGCGCTGCCACTATGGATTGGATGCCTCAAGAGCAAGAGCGTGGGATTACAATCACCTCAGCTGCCACGACCGCTTATTGGAAAAATCATAGAATTAATATTATTGACACTCCTGGACATGTCGATTTTACAATCGAGGTGGAAAGATCACTTCGTGTGTTAGATGGTGCTATTGCTGTTTATGATGCTGTGAGTGGAGTTGAGGCTCAATCAGAAACGGTCTGGCGACAAGCTAATAAGCATAAAGTTCCGCGAATTTGTTTTGTAAATAAAATGGATCGTACAGGGGCGGATTTTGACTTTTGTGTCGAGTCTATCAAGGCGAAGTTGGAAGCTACTCCGATTAAAATGCAAATACCAATTGGAAAAGAAGATTACTTTGTAGGTGTTTGTGATTTATTAAGGTCTAAAGCTTATGTTTGGACAAATACATCTCAATCGACTCAGCATGAGTTTTCGGTTCAAGATATTCCTGCTGACTTGATGAATCTTTTTAATACTGAACGTAATAAGATGATCGAGCAGATTTGTGAGCTAGATGATGTACTGATTGAAAAATACTTAAATGGTGAAGTTCCAACAGAAGATGAATTAAAATCTGCACTTCGTAGTGGTGTAGTATCGCAAAAAGTTTTTCCCGTCTTCTGTGGAGCAGCTTTCAAAAACAAAGGTGTTCAGCAAATCCTTGATGCTGTTATTGATTACTTGCCAAGTCCATTAGATATACCGTCAGCAAAAGGTATGAATCCAGTTAAGGAAGATGTGACTGTGCTTTGTAATGTTAAGTTTGATGAGCCTGCAGCGGCTCTGGCTTTTAAGTTAGCGAACGATCCATTTGCTGGATCGCTAACTTATATAAAAGTTTACTCTGGTCAAATAAAAGTTGGAGATCAGTTATTAAACCCAAGAACTGAAAAAAAAGAGCGAGTGCAAAAGATTGTAAAAATGCATGCGAACTCTCGCGAAGAGGTTGATGTTATAAAAGCGGGTGATATTGGGGCTGTTATTGGTTTGAAGTTTACAACCACCGGCGACACACTTTGCGATTCATCACGTCAAGTTGTTTTTGAGTCAATTACATTTCCTGAGCCAGTTATTTCTGTTGTTGTAGAGGCTAAGTCCTCAGCCGAACAGGATAAAATGATGGAAGGCCTTCAGAGGTTGGAGAAGGAAGATCCGTCTTGTCGTTTGAGAACGGATGTAGAAACTGGACAAATTTTATTATCTGGCATGGGTGAATTGCATCTAGACATTTTAGTTGATCGATTGCTTCGAGAGTATAAGGTTCAAGCTAATGTTGGTAAACCTCAAGTTGCCTATCGTGAAACTATCAATGGTTCTGTTGAGGTCGATTATAAATTTGAGCGTGTTTTAGCGGGTGAAGAAAAAACTGCACAGATTAAATTAAAAATTGAATCAATTTCTCCTGCTGAAGGTGTAAAGATTGTTTCGCTTGTAAATCCTTCTAAAGAGATTCAGCCCAATTGGATAAAGGCTTGTGAGCAAGGTTTAAAAGATGCGGCTGAGGTTGGTCCAATAGCTAGTTACGCTATGATTGGTTTAAAAATTACTATTTTAGGACTGCTTGGAAATCCGCAGTCAACGGATGAAATCGTATGTAAAGCTGCGAGTTCCTTGGCATTTCGTGAGGCGATTAAGGGGGCGGATCAAGTTCTGCTTGAACCTATGTTTAAAGTGGAGATTAGCTCGCCTGATGATTTTGTTGGCAATGTAATTAGTGATATAAATGCGAGAAGAGGACATGTTCTCAATATGATGTCTAAAGTCACTGGGGGCCAATTAGTTAATGCTGAGGTTCCATTGGCGCAATTATTTGGATACGCTACAGATATTCGAAGTCTATCGCAGGGTAGGGCATTTTTTAGTATGGAGTTTTTAAACTACTCAGCAGTTCCAAATAAGGTAAAAACAGAAATTTTGACGAAATTAGGTCGTTAATAAAAAAAATATTTTGTTATTGACACAATTGAAATCATATAAGATATTTTCGCTTCTGGTTTAATTTTGGCTACGGAAACCACCGCGCTATCGGGCAACATGCTCAAGTGGATAATGGTTTTGACGGGCAATGGGGTAATTATGCAAAGTCAAAAAATAAGAATTAGGCTTAAGGCCTTTGATCATAAGTTGCTTGATCAATCAACAAAAGAAATTGTAGACACGGCTCGAAGAACAGGCGCTAAAGTCGCTGGTCCGATTCCATTGCCTACTCGTATTAACCGTTTTACTGTCTTGAGATCTCCACATGTGGATAAAAAATCAAGAGAGCAATTTGAAGTTAGAACTCATAAAAGAATGTTAGATATTCTTGAGCCAACTCAGCAAACAATAGATCAATTGATGAAATTGGATTTATCTGCTGGCGTCGATGTTGAAATTAAACTTTCAGCTGACTAGTGAGGTGTTTATATGAGTGAATTACAAGAAAAAAACTCTGCACTTAAGTTAAATGGTATTTTTGCTTTTAAAGAAGGTATGGCTACTATTTATAATGATAAAGGTGAGGCTGTGCCTGTAACTGTTTTGCGTTATGAGAACTGGAAAGTTTCGCAAATCAAAACATCTGAAAAAGATGGTTATGAAGCTGTTCAAATCGCTTCAGTTCCTAAAAAATCTAAAAATTCGCTAAAGTCTGAAATCGGCCATCTTAAAGATGCTGGTTTTGAAACTGGAGCTAGATATGTTAAAGAAATCAGACAAGAGATTCCAGCAGGTCTTAAGCTTGGAGATCTAATTTCAATTGACAGTCTTGCTAAGGGTGATTTGGTTAAAATCACTTCTAGATCTAAAGGTAAAGGCTTTCAAGGTTCTGTGAGAAGATGGGGTTTTGCGGGAGGTCCTGCGACTCATGGTTCTAAATTTCACAGAAGACCTGGTTCTAGCGGTAATAGAACATGGCCGGGTCGTGTGATGCCAGGAAAGAAATTTCCAGGACACTTGGGTGATGAGAATGTGACTGTTCGAAATGTTGAAGTGGTTGAAATTAACTCTAACGAAGGTGTTGTTTTTGTTAAAGGACCTGTTCCTGGTAGTAAAAATACTCTTGTGAAGCTGGTTAAGGAGTAAAAATGGCAACAGTTAATGTGTTTAATTGGAAAAAAGAAAAAGTAGGTCAGTTAGAATTAAACTCTGACACTTTTGAAGTTGAAGTTAAGAAAGATGTCTTGCATTCAGTTGTGCGATGGCAGTTAGCTTGTCGTAGACAAGGTACTCACATGACTAAAACAAAAGGTCTTGTTAGTGGTGGTGGTAAGAAGCCATTCAAACAAAAAGGTACTGGTAATGCTCGTCAGGGTTCTACGAGATCTCCATTGATGCCTGGTGGTGGTACTATGTTTGGTCCGGTTCCTCGTTCGTATGGATATGTTTTGCCTAAAAAGATGAGAAAAGTCGCTTTGAAGATGGCGTTGTCTCATTTGTTAAAAGAGGGCAAGCTTTCTGTTGTAGACTCTATGAGTTCAGAGGGTAAAGCTAACGAATTAAATAAGCGTTTAAAAACTTTCGGTGTAAACAAAGCGGTTTTGGTTGATAACTTATCAAATGAAAACTTTGGAAGAGCTGCGAGAAATTTAGTTAATTATAAATATTTTTCAGTTGATGGACTGAATGTATTTGATCTTCTTAAGTATGACTATGCTGTTATAACTAAAGAATCAGTTGCTAAAATTATAGAAAAATGTTCATCGGAGAAATAATATGAAACAAACTTTAAAATCTCCCTTAATAACAGAAAAAAATACGATTCTGGCTGAAGCTGGAGTCTATGTGTTTCAAGTTGAGTTGAGTTCTTCTAAAGATCAAATTAAAAAAGAAGTTGAAGCAAACTTTAATGTAAAAGTAAAAAAAGTGCGAACATCAGTATGTCGTGATGATGTGCGTTATTCTAAATTTGGTTTAACTAAGCCTAAAAAATGGAAAAAAGCATATATTCAATTGGCTGAAGGTCAAAAAATCTCTTTATTTGAGGGGGCCTAGTATATGGGTTTAAAAGTATTTAGTGCAAGATCGCATGCTAGTCGGGGAATGGTGGGTTTTGATTTTAGTGAAATTACTAAGACAACTCCTGAAAAATCATTAACGGTATCTCTTAAAAAGAAATCAGCTCGTAATAATACAGGGATGATTACTGTTCGCCATGTGGGCGGTGCTCATAAAAGAAAATATCGCTTGATTGATTTTAAAAGAACTAAACTTGATGTTTCTGCTAAAGTAGTGGCGATAGAGTATGATCCAAATAGAACATGCCGTATTGCTTTGTTAAACTATGCTGATGGAGAAAAAGCTTATATTTTAGCTCCAGTTGGTTTGAATGTTGGTGATGTTGTTCAGTCGAGTGATAAAGCTGATATTAAACCAGGAAATTGTTTATCATTATCAAGTATTCCAGTTGGTACGATTATCCATAATATAGAGTTGAGACCGGGTAAAGGTGGCCAAATATGTCGTGGAGCGGGAGCTTCTGCTACTCTTGCGGGTAAAGGTGATAAGTACTGCCAAGTGCGTATGCCATCTGGAGAGTTAAAACAAATCTTATCTACATGTAAGGCATCTGTCGGACAGGTTGGTAACACTGATAATGAAAATATTAAATTAGGTAAAGCGGGACGTTCTCGATGGAGAGGTATAAGACCTTCTGTTAGAGGTATGGTAATGAATCCGGTAGACCATCCACTCGGTGGTGGTGAGGGTGTCGGTAAAGGGCATCATCCACTAACTCCATGGGGTGTTCCATGTAAGGGTTACAAAACTCGTCATAATAAGCGTACTGATTCATCAATCGTAAAACGTCGTAAATAGGAGTATTTGTGGCACGTTCAATTAAAAAAGGTCCATATATTGATTTGCATTTATCGAAAAAAATCGAGAATGCTATACAAAAAAATGACAAAAAGGTAATTAAAACATGGTCAAGAAGATCAACTATATTCCCTGAGTGTGTAGGGTTGACTTTTGCTGTGCATAATGGAAGAAAGTTTGTTCCTGTTTATGTTTCAGAGAATATGATTGGTCATAAATTAGGTGAGTTTGCCCCTACAAGAACATTCCAAGGGCATGCTGAGAAGAAGGCTGCGCCATCTGCGCCAGCAGCTAAGAAGTAAGGAATATAAATGGAATCAAAAGCGTCTTTAAAATATGCTAGAGTAGGTGCGCAGAAGGCTCGTCTTGTTGCAGATACAGTTCGTGGTAAATCTGTTGATGAGGCTTTAAAGGTCCTGACTGTTATGAATAAAAAAACTGCTGTTTTGATTAAAAAATTAATCGAATCTGCTGTTGCTAATGCTGATTATAAAAAAACAATGGCTACTGACAAACTTGTTGTTAAATCAATTTCGGTTGATCAAGGACCTGTTTTGAAGCGTTTTCGTCCAAGAGCACAGGGTAGAGCTTTTGGTGTAAGAAAAAAACTTAGTCATATCAATGTTACACTAGGAGAGAAATAATGGGACAAAAGGTTCACCCAATAGGATTAAGAGTTGGTGTTATTCGTTCTTGGGATTCTAGATGGTATGCTAAGGGACACACATATTTTGAAAATATTCATGAAGATATTAAGTTAAGAAAATACTTAAAAACAAAATTGAAACATGCTGGTATTGCTAAAATTGAAATCGAAAGAGCAGCTAATAAAGTAAAATTAATTATCCACACTGCTCGTCCTGGCGTTGTCATTGGTAAAAAAGGAACAGGCATTGATACATTAAAGGCTGATGTTCAAAAACTAACTAAGAACGAAGTTTTTTTGAGTATTCAAGAAGTTCGTAAACCTGATACAGAAGCTCAGTTGGTAGCGGAGAGCATAGCAATGCAGCTTGAAAAGCGTATTTCTTGGAGAAGAGCTTTGAAAAAAGCAATTGCTGCAGCTATTAAAGGTGGCGTGAGAGGTATCAAAGTTAGAGTTTCTGGTCGTTTAGACGGTGCCGAAATTGCTCGTTCAGAATGGTACAACGAAAAATCAGTACCACTACATACTTTAAGAGCTGATATTGATTATGGTACTGCAGAGGCTCTTACAGCTTATGGAATAATTGGAATGAAAGTATGGATTTATAAAGGCGATATTTTATCTGCTCGTGAGGTTCAGGAGGTTAATCGTGTTAAGTCCTAAACGTGTAAAATGGAGAAAGCAGTTTATCGGTAGATCTAGAGGTTTAGCTCATAGAGGTTCGAATTTAGACTTTGGAGATTTTGGTCTTCAAGCTGCTGAATCTGGAAAGTTAACAGCTAGACAGTTAGAAGCGGGTCGTATCGCTATTGCAAGAACAGTTAAACGTGGTGGTAAGATTTGGTGCAGAGTGTTTCCAGATCTTCCAGTGACTAAAAAGCCTGCTGAAACTCGTATGGGTAGTGGTAAAGGTAATCCGGAATTTTGGGTTGCTAGAATTTTGCCAGGTAAGGTTTTGTTTGAAATGAATGGCGTTACGAAAGAGCAGGCTCAGGAAGCATTTTTAAGAGCTGCGCATAAATTACCATTTAAAACAAAGTTTTTAGAGAGAAGTTAGTATATGAAATTTTCTGATATTGAAAACAAATCACTACAAGATTTGATTAAGCAAAAAAACGAATTAACTGCACAGTTATTTGAAATGAAGATGAAAAATTCACTAGGTCAATTGTCAAACCCTGTTCAAATTAGATTTGTCAGAAAAGACATTGCAAAAATTAACACTGCAATAGTTAAAAAGAGTGTGAGGTAATTTATGTCTGATGTTAAAACATCGACTAGAGGTCGTAGAGTTGAGCTTCAAGGTGAAGTAATCGCTAATAAAATGCATAAAACTATTTCCGTTTTAGTTTATAGAATGGTTAAGCATGCAAAATATGGAAAGTACATAAGAAAGTCTTCTGTAATTAAAGCTCACGATGAAGTTCAAAAATGTAAAATTGGTGATACTGTAAAAATTTACGAAACTAAACCTATCAGCAAAACAAAAAGATGGGCTCTTGCTGAAGTTTTAAACTCGGCTAAGTAGGGATATTTATGATACAAATGCAATCAAGATTAAATGTAGCTGATAACTCTGGAGCTAAAGAAGTAATGTGTATCAAAGTTCTGGGTGGCTCTAAAAGACGTTTTGCTTCAATTGGTGATGTAATTATTGTTTCTATCAAAGAAGCAATCCCAACGGCAAAAGTAAAAAAAGGTGATGTTGCTAAAGCTGTTATAGTTAGAACAGTTCAAAAATTGAGACGACCAGATGGTAGTTATATTAGATTTGATGATAACTCAGCTGTTTTAATCAACGCTTCAAAGGAACCCATTGGTACACGTATTTTTGGTCCTGTAGCTAGAGAATTGAGAGCAAAGCAATTTGTTAAAATCGTTTCATTGGCTCCAGAAGTTATTTAAGGAATATATATGAATAGACTTAATGAACAATATAAAAAAGAGATAGTTCCGCATTTGGTTAAACAAATGGGATACAAAAGCGCAATGCAAGTTCCGCGTTTAGAAAAGATTGTTATCAGCGTGTGTACGAGTGAAGCTGTTCAAAATCCTAAGATTGTTAATGGGATAGTTGAAGAAATTTCATCAATTGCAGGCCAAAAAGCTGTGGTTACTAAAGCTAAAAAAGCAATTTCTAATTTTAAATTAAGAAAAGGCATACCGCTTGGTGTTCGAGTAACATTAAGACGAGAGAGAATGTGGTCATTTCTTGATCGTTTGCAAACTTTAGCTTTGCCGCGGGTTAGAGATTTTCGTGGTTTACCTAGTAAAGGCTTTGACGGTCGGGGTAATTATAATATGGGTTTAAAAGAGCAAATCGTATTCCCTGAGATTAATTATGATAAAATTGATAAAGTTAGAGGTATGAATATTACTATTTGTACAACAGCTGGTACCGACAACGATGGTAGAGCATTGCTTGAAGCATTAGGCTTACCATTCAGAAAGTAGTGACATATGGCAAGAAAATCAAGTATTGAAAAAAATAATAAACGTAAAGCTATCTCTACAAAGTATTGGAAATATCGTAAAGAGCTTAGAGATAAGGCTGTAAATTTTAAATTAACGGATGAAGAAAGAGACCTTGCTCGTAAAAAGCTTCAAGCTTTACCAAGAAACACCTCTCCAAATAGAGTTATTACTAGATGTGAGTTGACTGGTCGACCTCGAGGGAATTACAAAAAGTTTGGTTTATGTAGAATTGTTTTTAGACAGTTAGCTCTTGAAGGCAAACTTCCTGGAGTTACTAAGGCCAGCTGGTAGGAGTATAAATGGATACTGTAGCACAAATGTTAACAATAGTAAGAAATGGTTCGAGCGCGAAACTTGAAAAAGTTGATATGCCTTCTTCTAAATTGAGAGAGAATATTGCTAAAATTTTAGCTGATAATGGGTTTATTAGAAGTTTTAAAATAGCTAAAGACAGTAAACAAGGTATCATGAGAATATATTTAAAATATGATGATGCTGGAGTTCCTGCATTGAGCTCTCTTCAAAAATTAAGTCGTCCTGGTAAAAGAATGTATGTTTCGTCTGAAAAAATTCCGACTGTGCGTTCTGGAACAGGTATGTGTGTTATAAGTACTAACAAGGGTTTGTTAACTGGGCAAGAGGCTCAAAAGCAAAACCTTGGTGGTGAATTACTTTGCATGGTTTGGTAGGTTGTATGTCTAGAATTGGTAAATACCCAGTAACTTTCGACGATAAAGCATCTGTAACTGTAAATGGTCAAACTGTTACGGTTAAAGGTGGAAAAAGCGTTTTAACATATGTCTTAAACTCTAAGATTACTCCTAAGCTTGATGGAAAAACAGTTGTATTATCTCGAGCAGATGAGTCAAAACAATCCAAATCATTACATGGTTTGTACAAAGTATTGATTCAAAATGCTGTTAAAGGTGTAACAACTGGTTTTACAACATCTTTAGAAATGCATGGAGTAGGTTACAGAGGTGCTGTAAACGGTAAAAAACTTGAGTTAGCTTTAGGTTTTTCTCATCCTGTGATATTCGATATCCCTGATGGTATTGAAGTGAAAGTTGAAAAACAAACGACTGTGATAATATCTGGAGCTGATAAAGCATTAGTTGGTCAAGTTGCAGCTAAAGTTAGAGGATTTAGACCGCCTGAGCCATATTTGGGTAAAGGTGTACGTTATGTTGGTGAACAAATCAGAAGAAAAGCCGGAAAATCAGCTGGTAAATAGTTGGAGTAATTATGAGATTAAATTTTTCAAAACACACATCGCCTAAGTCTGTAAACAGACTTAAGAAAAAAATTAGAATCAGAAAAGTTGTAAAAGGTACGTCTGAAAGACCTAGACTATGTGTGTTCAGAAGCGCTAAACACATTTACGCTCAAGTTATTAACGATGAAAACCATTCAACGTTATTATCGGTTTCGTCTCTTTCTGCAGATTTAAAAAATGGTAGCAGAGATTCAGCAAAAACTGTTGGACTGCAAATCGCAGCCGAAGCAAAGAAAAAAGGTATTTTAAACGTAGTGTTTGATAGAAATGGATTTATATATCATGGACGTGTCCAAGCTTTAGCGGACGGTGCCCGTGAGGGTGGATTAAACTTTTAAGAGAGGATCTTGTGGACAAGTCATTAACTAGTGAATTTGAAGAAAAAGTTGTAGCAATTAATAGAGTTACTAAAGTTGTAAAGGGTGGTCGTAGATTTTCCTTTGCTGCTCTTGTGGTTGTTGGTGATAAATTAGGTAGTGTTGGTTTTGGCAATGGTAAGGCTGGTGAGGTTCCAGAGGCTATTGGTAAAGCAACAAGATCTGCTAAAAAGTCATGCTCAACGGTAAACTTAAAGGAAGGCACTATTCCACATGAGGTTATTGGTAAATTTGGCTCTGCTAAAGTTATTATGAAGCCTGCTGCTGCTGGAACTGGTGTTATTGCTGGCGGAGCAGTTCGCGCTGTTCTTGAGTCTGTTGGCGTAAAGGATATTCTAACAAAATGTGTTGGTACGCGAAACCCACACAACGCTGTTAGAGCCACTCTTGATGGTTTAAAACAGTTAAAAAAATCAGGAGTGTAATTATGTCTAAAAAATTTGTTGTTACATTAAAAAAATCAACTATTTCTTGTTCAGCTGATCAGAGACGAACAATCAGTGGTTTGGGCTTGAGAAAAATTAATGGATCAATTGAGTTGGCAGATAACCCTGCAAATCGTGGTCAGTTGTTCAAAATTCAACATCTTGTGGAAATTAAAATAGTTAAGTAATTGAGGTTAATTATGAGTTTATTAAAAGAGTTAAAACCTAAAGAGGGCTCTACACATTACAAAAAAAGAGTCGGACGAGGTATCGGCTCAGGATTAGGTGGAACTTCAGCTAAAGGTCACAAAGGACAGTTAGCTCGCACTGGCGGTAAAGTTCGAAGAGGATTTGAGGGTGGACAAACTCCACTATCTAGAAGATTGCCTAAATTTGGCTTTACAAATGCTGCATTTGCGGAACAGTATGAAGTTATCAATTTATCTACTTTAAATAAATTTAAAGGCGATGTTGACGCTACACTCCTTTACAAAGCAAAGCTCTTAAAGAAGAATTCCAAATTTAAAGTATTAGCCAAAGGCGAATTGAAAAGTGTAGTTAATCTTAAAGTTAATTATATTAGCAAAAAGGCTCAAGAGGCTATTGAAAAACTTGGTGGCAAGGTAGAGGTAATTAAATAGTGAGCCAAAATGCAAATGAAAACAAAGGTCTGAACAGTTTAAAGTCTAAGATTTTATTCACATTGTTTTGTCTAGCAATCTATAGAGTTGGTGTACACATACCAACTCCTGGTGTTGATGGTAATGCTGTTTCAGAATTTTTTAATGCACAAAACAGAGGTATTTTTGGTCTGTTTAACACCTTCACAGGTGGTGCATTGGCTCAGTTTTCAGTTTTTGCTCTTGGTATCATGCCATACATTTCTGCTTCAATTATTTTTCAGTTATTAACATCGGCTATACCATTTTTGGAGTCCCTTAAAAAAGAGGGTGAGTCTGGTCGTAAAAAAATTACGCAGTACACAAAATATGCGACTATTGTTTTAGCTATTATTCAAGGCTACGGAATTAGTTCTTGGTTGTCTTCTCAGAGTTTGCCAGATGGAAGATTGTTAATAGCATCAGGGACTCTCGGAATTTATTACTTTAAGCTAGTGACTATTATTACTTTAGTTGCCGGAACTTCTTTTGTTATGTGGCTTGGTGATCAAATCAGTGAGAAAGGAATTGGTAACGGTTCCTCAATGATTATTTTTACTGGTATAGCTTCAAGTATACCTTCTGCCGCACAGCATTTATTTGATTTGATAAAAACTAATGAAATTAAGTTTTTAGTTGCTCTTTTGCTTTTAGTTTTTATGGTCCTTGTTATTTTTGCGGTCATATTTATGGAAGTGGCTCAAAGAAGAATCACTATACAGTACAGCCAAAAGTTATCTAATGGTGGTGGAATGTCTAGTCAGGCGACAAGTCATTTGCCAATCAAGATTAATTTTCCAGGTGTTATTCCGCCTATATTTGCAAGTTCGCTTTTAATGTTTCCTGCTACATTGGCACAATTTACTGATGTAGCCTGGTTGAAGGCTATGAGCGAGGCCATAAATCCAAATGGCGTAATTTTTAATATAGTTTTTGTAGTATTAATAGTGTTTTTTTCGTTTTTCTACACTGATATTGTTTTCAATGCTGATGAAGTATCTGAAAACCTTAAAAAAACAGGTGCCTTTATTCCTGGCATACGAGCGGGAAAAAGTACTGCTGACTTTATTAAATATGTGCTTGATCGAATTAACGTTTTAGGTTGCTTTTACTTGTGCGTAATCTGTATTTTACCGGGGTTATTAGTTAAGGGTTTTAATATACCATTTCAGTTTGGTGGAACCAGTCTATTGATTCTAGTCGGTGTTGCTATTGATACATCACAACAAATTCAATCTCATTTGCTTTCTCAGAAGTATGACTCTTTTCTTAAAGGAACTAAAATCAGAAGCAGGAGGGTTCAGTTTTGAACATTTTGTTTATAGGTGCTCCTGGTTCTGGTAAGGGTACTCAATCGAGAGAATTGATAAATAATTTTGATTTTATTCAGTTAAGTACTGGTGATTTATTACGAAGTGCAATTAGTAGTAAATCTGATTTGGGAATGAAAGCCAGATCTTATATGGATAATGGCCAGTTAGTTCCTGACAATTTGATTTTTGATTTGGTTTCTGATTTTTTGAATTTAAACAAAAACAAGTCTATTATTTTTGATGGTTTTCCTAGGACGGTTGAACAAGCAAAAAAGTTGAATGAGATTGTTGCTTTGAATGGTCAGAAAATTGATAAGGTATTTTATTTTAAGATCAATCCTCAGATCTTGATAGATCGTTTAACAGGGCGTCGAACTTGCTCAAAATGTGGAGAAATTTTCCATATTCACACTAAACCTTCTTTGAAGGGTGATAAATGTGATAAATGTGATGGAAATTTAGAGCAAAGAAAAGATGATCATGCAGACGTGATATCAGAGCGGCTAAGACAGTTTGAGAATAATACCAGTCCGACTATAGATTTTTATACTAAGGCTGGTAATGTGGTTGTAGTTAATGGTGAGCTACCACCTGAAAATGTTTTCAATGAGATCAAAAAATCACTAAAAATCTAGTTTGTGCTAGACTTAATTAAAGTTAATGATATAACAAAAATCCTTTTGTGAGGAAATCTATGAAAGTTAGACCTTCGGTTAAAAAAATTTGTAATAAATGCAAAGTGATCAAACGCAAAGGCGTTATTAGAGTTATTTGTGAAAACTCTAAGCATAAGCAAAGGCAGGGATAGTATATGGCACGTTTAATGGGTATTGACTTACCAAGAAATAAAAGAGTTGAAATAGCTCTTACTTATATTTTCGGAATTGGTAGACCTAGAGCTAAAAGTATTTGTTCTCAAGTAGGCATCGCGGATGATTTACGTACGGATGCATTGACTGATGAACAAATTGCTCAAATGCGTGCTTTGATTGAAGCCAACTACAAGGTAGAAGGTGATCTTCGACGTGATATTAGTATGGCAATTAAACGATTGACTGATGTTAATTGCTACAGAGGTACACGCCACAGAAAAGGGCTTCCTGTTCGAGGTCAAAATACGCGTTCGAATGCGAGAACTCGCAAAGGTCCTAAGAAGACTGTTGCGAATAAGAAAAAAGCTGTATAGGTAAGGTAAAGAATGGCAACTCCAAATAATACTGAAAAAAAAGTAGCTAAAAAGAAAATTAAGAAAAATGTCGTTCAAGGTCAGTGTCATATAAATGCTGGTTTTGGCAATGTTATCGTTACAATAACTGATCCTTCAGGTGACACAGTTTCTTGGTCAACTGCAGGACATTTAGGCTTTAAAGGATCTCGAAAAGGTACTCCGTTCGCAGCGCAAGTTACGGCTGAAGATGCCGCTAAGAAAGCAATGGAATGTGGTATGAAGAGTGTTGAAGTTTATCTAAAAGGTCCTGGAGCAGGTCGAGAACCTGCAATCAGAGCATTAGCGGGTACAGGAATGAGAATTTTATCTCTTAAAGATGTGACTCCTGTTCCTCACAATGGATGCCGTCCACCTAAAAGAAGAAGAATTTAATAGGGGTATTTATGAGTTGTGTTAATAGTGCTGTATGCAAATTGTGCCGTAGAGAAAATACTAAGTTGTTTCTTAAGGGTGATAGATGTTTTTCAGATAAGTGTTCTTTTGAAAGAAGACCTTATCCTCCTGGTCAGCATGGACAGTCGAGATTGAAATTTTCTGAATATGCGTTGCAGCTCAGAGAAAAACAAAAAGCAAAGCGATACTATGGCTTATCTGAAAAGCAATTTAGAAAATACTTTTCTAATGCTGACAAGTCTAAAGAAATTACTGGTAATGAACTTTTAAAATTTTTAGAATTACGTTTAGATAATGTTGTTTATACTCTAGGTTTTGCTAACTCTAGAAGAGAAGCTAGACAATTAATTTCCCATAATCACTTTTTGGTAAATGGGAAAAGAGTTAATATTCCAAGTTATATCGCCAAAAAGGGTGATGTAGTTGAGGTTGCTCAAAAAAGTAAAGAAATTAATAAAGTTCTTGCTGGCGTACAAGCTGTAGCAAGAAGAACGATCCCAAGCTGGTTAGACGCTGATCACAATTCTTTTAAGGGCACTGTTAAAGATGTTCCTTCAAGAGACGAAATTTCTATTCCAGTAGAAGAAAGTATGATCGTTGAGTACTACTCACGATAGTAAGAAGGGGTTTTAATGCAAGAACATTATTTTAAATTTTGGAGAGAATTGATTAAACCTAAGGGATTTGAAATTGAACGTGATACTCAGACATCTGAGTATGCCAAGTTCATTGTAAAACCTTTGGAGCGTGGTTTTGGTGTCACACTAGGAAATTCTTTAAGAAGAATATTGTTGAGCTCGATGATGGGTTCAGCTGTTACAGCTGTTAAACTCGATGGAGTACTTCACGAGTTTTCGACTATGCCTGACGTACTTGAAGATGTTTCTGACATTGTTTTAAATTTAAAACAAGTCAGATTTAGACAGCATACAGCAGAGACATTCACTTTGAGAATTTCTAAAAAGGGTCCAGGAGTGATTACCGCTGCTGATATAGTTACTAATGATAAGATTGAAGTTTTAAACCCTTATCAGCACATTGCAACTCTTGGAAATAACGCATCATTTAATGCGGAACTTATAGTTTCTTATGGAAGAGGCTATTCGCCAGTTGAAAATAGAGGAGAGCAGTTACCTGTTGGTTATATTGCTGTTGATGCGTTACACTCTCCAATTCGAAAAGTTAATTATGCTGTTTCAAATGCACGTGTTGGTCAAAGAACAGATTATGACTCATTAGCGTTAGAGATTTGGACAGATGGATCAATTAAGCCAGATGAGTCTGTATCTTTAGCTTCTAAAATTTTAAAAGAGCAATTACAGATTTTTCTTACCTTTGATGAATCTTTAGAGCCGAGTGATGAAATAAAATCTATGGGCAACTCGTCTTTAAATGAAAATCTATTCCGTTCAGTAGATGATTTAGAGTTAAGTGTTAGATCTGCAAACTGTCTTAAAAATGCTAATATTAGATATATTGGTGAACTAGTTGTAAGATCTGAAGCAGAAATGTTGAAGACAAAAAACTTTGGTCGTAAATCACTTAATGAAATAAAAGAAATTTTAGTTGAGATGGGTTTGGGATTAGGAATGAAAATTGATGGATGGCCTCCTCCAGGATGGGATCCAAACATTCCCCCGCAAAAAAGAGAATCATAAAATAGAAGGATAATAAGATGGCATCACATCGTCGTTTAGTTAAACATTTTAGTAGAAAATCAGGTCCACGCAAGGCTTTACTTAGAGGCTTAATGAATTCACTTGTTGAACACGGTAGAATTAAAACTACAGTTGTTAAAGCTAAAGAAGTGAGAAGACATATTGAAAAAGCAATTACACTTGGTAAAAAAGGTGATTTAAATTCAATTAGACTTTTAATTTCTAGATTGGCAAATCAAGACTCAGCTTTGTCTATAGTTAAAGACATTTCACCTCGATTTAAAGAGCGTGAAGGTGGATATACTCGAGTTACAAAAATTGGTAGAAGACCAGGTGATTCTGCTGAAATGGCGTTTCTTGAGTTTGTTGATTATGATTTTAAAGCAAAAGCTGCTAAAAATAAAACTGATAAAAAAGAAGATAAGAACTCTAAAAAAGTTGAAAGCAAAGTTAAGAAAATTGCAGTTTTATCAAAGGAAAAGGCTAAAAAGAGTGTTCGTAAAATTCAGTCTAAGTCTCGAGCATTTAATTTTGCTAATAAATAATTTAAATATAAATGATCATTATAAAACCCTGGTATATCCAGGGTTTTTTTTTGCTGAATGAGGAATTATGAAAATTAAAATTTTAATAATTTACTTTATTATTGCTTGTGTATCTATTGTATCTATTTTTTATATTAAAAATTACTTTTTTTATAGTGCGAAAAATGATTTAAAACAGACTGAAGTCATTTCTAAAATGTTGGTTAAAAGTGTGGTTCAGTCTAACTTTACAAGTTTTAAGAACTATGATGGAGTTGTGTTGTCAGATGACTCGTCATTGAAATTGGATCAATTTATTCAAACTCAGAGTCTGGAAAACAAATTGGTTATTCATTTTTGGGCTTCTTGGTGTGATCCTTGTGTTAATGAAATTCCAGAGCTCATTGAGTATATAAATAGAAATAAAAAACTAATAGAAAACAATCAGCTCTCTGTTGTTTTGGTTTCTTTAGACTACGACCAGGAATCGTTAAATAAATTTTTAATAAGTTTTCCGGGATTGAGAAGTTCTCTAATTTTGAAAATATGGGATCAAGAAGGTGCTTTACAAAAAGCATTTGATGTTGATCGGTTGCCATCAAGTTTTTTCATTAATCCAGACCAATCAGTTGAAAAATACTTAACTGTTGTGGATTGGAAAAGAATGTAAGTTGTGCGAAAAACATACAACTTACATTTGAGTATGTATTTTAAATATTATATGAGGATCATTTGTAGAAAAAATTTTTGATAAAATTAGAATCCAAATTTTTTCTTTAAGTCATCAAGTGTTTTTTGCCCTTCTTCTTTTAATTTATTTTTTGCTTTATTCTCGATATCTTTTTTCGATTGGTTAATTTTTTCATCGGCAATATTTTTTTGAGCTGTTAATTTTTTTTCTGAATCACTCGCATTATTTAAGTATCCTTTAGTGAGATTACTAATTTGTTTTTCGAGATCGCTTTTAGTTTTATTAATTTCGACATCAATTTTATTTTTGATTTCCAAGTTAAGATCGTCAATTTTCTTTTGAACACTGGCAGTTAAAGCAGTTTCGAGTTTTTGACCTAACGATGAATTAACATTTACATTTAAATTAGATAATGATCCTTGAGCTTGCGCATTGAGATCAAATGTTTGTAATTGCGCGAATGAGTTTTTTAAAAGTTCGTCGACGAGTTTTTCTTTAGCAGATACTTCAAATTTTGCATTCTTAAAGTCGTTTTTTAAAGCAATTGTGTAAATTTTAAAGGCTGTTGTTTTTGCATTAGCATAAATAGATACATCAGACGATGGAATAGAAATTGATCCATCATCATTTTTTAAAAGATCTGTGCTAGGTAATTTGTAGTTGGCAATTTTAAATTCAATACTGGCTTCTGGTTCATCTCCTAAATTATTTAAATAGCTATCTAATTTTAAACCATCTATATTTTGTTTTGGTATATTTCCAGAAATATGCAGCTCTGTTTGTTTACCAATTTGTCGTTGATTCGATACAATATTAAGTATTTGTCCCTTTATGTTACCGTAATCAGCTTGTTCTGTGCTTTGTGTGCTGATATTAATTTTTTGAATCCAAAAAAGAGGATAACCTTTTGAGATTGGATATTCATACGTTGTACCTTTTTCTCTTGGATGCGGCTGAATTGTATCCGTAGGAGTTGGATTGCGTTCTTTTTTTTGACCAGACAATATTTTGTCAGGATTGATTTTATCATTAACTAATTTTGAATATTTTGGAGGGAGATATTTTTGTGCGAGATCATTTATTTTTTCTAATTTTGCAATATATGGATTGAGGTAATCCATAAAAATTGATTTTGCAATTTGACCAGCATTAATCTTAGGAATTTTTAAGTGATTTTTTATGTTTACTATATCATCTTTTACTTGTTTATCGAGAGATTCATAGTCTTTTTTTATTTGCTCCAAATCAGAAACGAATTGTTTTTTAGTTTCATCTACTGTTTTGACTTTGCTTTCAATTTCTTTTTTAAGATCATTAAATTGCTTTATAGATGATTCAAGCTCTTGGGGAGACTTGAAGTCTTTGTATTTAATAGCTTCGAATTTTAATTTATAATTTTTAAAGTCAGAATCTTTTGGTAGATTTTTTATTTTACTATCCCATTCTTGTTGTTTTGCATCCCACTTTGCCTTGAGTTCATTAGCTAATATTTTAGATTTCAGCTTGGAGTCCATGTCATTAAGCTGAGCTTTATAGTCACCAGTTTTAAGAAATGAGCTTAGATCCCCTAGAATATTTTCTTTATTTTGTGTTGTGATTTTATCTAAAGCTTTTTCTTGCAGTTGACTTGTTAAGCTAGGTTTATTGTCTACAGGTTCGGGTGGCGCTACTTTTCCAGGATAAGATCTTTTAGATAAAAATTGAATATTTTCAGCGGCCATTTCCTCTACAACAAACTTTAATCTTAAAATTGCATCCCAGTTTATATCAAATCGAATAGCACCAATTTCAATTGTGTTTAAGTGGGGTTGTTCGGCATTTGTAATTTGCACTTTTTTAATTGAAACGTTTCCATTTATAAAAGATGATTCAAATTTTTGGATATTAACTTCAGTACCTAAGACTTTGTATCCAGCCCATTCAATAGCTGAGCGTATATGTGAATCAAAAAAAAGAATAAAGTAAAAAACAATTAATGTGAGTACTATGCTTATAGGCATAAGAGCATTCCAACGAATGAGTCCTTGTGTTTTTTTAGTTTTTGTTTTTTGAATAGTCGATGAACTGTTTGTAGTTTGATTGTTATTAGAATCGGTACTCATATTTACCTCGATAAAATCGTCTCAGTTGAATTTAATTGTGTCGTATGTTATTGGCCTGCTAAGTCTTGATATTTAGAGTACCAAATATAAAATTTAGTTGCTTTAAATGCTTTCCAAAACTTTGTTTTTTCTATTTTTTGAACAAGAGTTGATCTGTATTTTTCGATAGCTTTATTAAATCCAAAATAAAGTAGTGGACTGATGATGAGTGCAAAAACGAAGCTTCCCATAACAATTGAGTTATTAAAACGTGTATAAGGAAGAATTGGTATGTTATAAAGATGAGTCCATAAAGGGCGTAAGCTTTCATTTTCTAAAATTGCTCGACCTAAAATGTCGGCAATAGGATCGATTAAAAATGCAATAAATTTAAAAACAAATGCAGATAAAAAAGCTGCACCTATTTGTACGGTAAAAATGAGTAATATTAAAAATATCAAAAATGTTTGAAGAGAAAAGAATGGCGAAAAACCAAGAAATGCACCTAATGTTAACCCCCAGGCAATTTGTTTGGTTCCATTTTCTGAGTGTAGTAGTGTTATAAAATTAAAAAATTGTTTTAATAACAGTGTCATGACGTCTCCGTTACTTATAAAATTGATGCTTTTGTTTCGTTTTAATGACTCAGCTTGATTTTAAAAGTTTATTAATGAATAAGGCAAGTTGAATTAAATTAGTATTTAGGCATCTTATTTGGTGTGCTTTTTCGGGACGTTGCAAAAAAATAACCACCAGGTATACTTAAGACAAGGTTGAAGAATTGCATAAGACTGATAGCCGTTGATACGGCAGTCGCTGATTCGGTGCTGATCGTTGAAAAAATAAAAAAGAAAGCGGCCTGACCAACTCCGATCCCTGCGGGAGTTAAGGGGATAGCCGACGCCATAAATGCAAAACATGCAAGTGGTAAAAAAACAAAAATGGATACAAGCTGCTGAGTAATCATATAATTAACTAAATATAAGAAGCCAATACTTAGGCATTGGGACAAAAAGCTAATACCTATAATTTTTAAAAAAAATCTGCTTTGAAGTGTTTTTTGAATGTTAAATTGAATTTGTTCAGCTATTTGTATGAGTTTGATAATTAAATGAAATTTAAATCGAGCTTTAATTTTTGGTAGTATAGTTTTTGAGTAAAATAAAAATAATAGCCCAGTGCTTGCAATAACGAGTAGAAAAAGTGAAATTTTAAGTAATTTCTCCATGTTTTCCGATAGGCCATAAAAATACTCTACTAACAAAAATATTGCGGAGAAAAGGATAAGAGCAAATAAACCTAAGACTCGATCAACCGTAATAAGTGCAAAGCTTATTTTTTTTGGTAAATTGTGGTTTTCAGATAAACTGAGCGCTTTAATAACATCGCCACCTACGCCACTGGGAATAAAAAAATTAAAAAAGTTTCCAATAAGTGTTTCTTTGAGAGCATTCAAAAAATTGTACGAAGTTTCAAGATTGACTAAAGCCTTCCATCTTAAAGCAAAGAAGCCTATTTGCAATGCAAAGGCCATGAATCCAGCAATGAGAATGATTGGATTTTTCAAGCTAGTAGATAATTGAGATAAATCAATAAACCCAAGTTTAAAAACAAGTGTTAAAAGAATAATTGCAATAATTGGTCTTATATATTTTTTTAAAGTTAGCATGTGAATAGAACGTAAAGCTAAGACATAAAATGTGTATTAAAGATCAACTTTAAATTTTTAAGAACATTTTCTAAATTTTTTAATGGTAATGATGTTGGACCATCACAAAGTGCTTTTTCTGGATTCGGATGCGTTTCAAGAAAAATTCCATCAACACCAATTCCCATTGCAGCTCTTCCTAAAGGCCAAACCATATCACCTCGGCCACCGCTGGATTCGCCTGTGGCGCCAGGTAGCTGAGTCGAGTGAGTGCAATCCATGATCACCGGAAAACCAAGTCGACGCATTTCAATTAAACCAGTCATGTCATTAATGAGTCTGTTATAACCAAAGGTTGTCCCTCTTTCGCATAATAAAAGTTTGTCATTTCCAGATTGGACAGCTTTTTGCGCAATGGCTTTCATATCCCAAGGAGCTAAAAATTGTCCTTTTTTAATGTGAATAACACGATTTGTTTTCGCGGCCGCGACAAGCAAATCAGTCTGTCGCGATAAAAATGCAGGAATTTGAATAACCTCTGCATATTGAGCAGTTTCTGCCACTTGTGTCGTTTCATGAACGTCTGTAATAAAGTTGCAACCAACAGCAACTTTAATTTTTTCAAGAGAATTCAAAGCCTGACTCATTCCTGGTCCGCGAAAACTTTTTAAGCTTTGGCGATTGGCTTTATCAAAAGAGCATTTTAAGACCCATGGTATTCCAAGAGATTGAGTGACTCTTTTGATTTCTTGAGCTGTTTCAATAACCATAGCATCATCTTCGATAATATCGGGCCCAGCAAATAAAACAAAGCTTTTGCAATCTCCCCAAACAATATTTCCAAATTTTGATTTTAATTCTACGGTTTTTTCAAGAGGCTTAAATTCAGTCATTTTTTATCTCTTTCAATTTAATAGATAGACTTTATGCTTTTGCAGAAAATTCGACCGCAACTTTAACGGCATCGATAACTTTTTGCTGAACATCAAGATTCATATCTGGATACATTGGTAAACTTATAACATGTTGAGCTGCCCATCGCGAGTAAGTTATATCATGACGCTGCGGAGTATGCTTAGAGTACCAAGGTTGATCAGGCATGGTCATTGGATAATGCACAGTTGTTGGCACGCCAAGTTCTTGCATCTTTTTTTGAAATGCATCTCTGTTAGATACTGTTACAGTATATTGAGCCCAAACACTCACATTTCCTGGTTTTATCAACGGTGTCGAAAATTGTGGATCAAACTTATTGAGACCAACAAGTGAAGTATTGAAGTTATGGGCTATTTTATTTCGCTGTTCAACTTCCCAATCGTATCTTTCGAGCTTTGAAAGCAAAATGGCACATTGAATAGTATCCAATCGACCATTGATACCAAGTCGAGTGTGATAATATCTTTTTTCAGAACCATGTTCGCGAATTTCCTTCATTGCAATATGGAGTTTATCATCGTTGGTAAAAACGGCTCCACCATCACCATAGCAGCCGAGGGGCTTTGCTGGGTAAAATGAGGTTCCGGCAGCAGTTGTGAGCGCTCCGCTTTTTTTATCTTTGTATTTTGCGCCATACGACTGAGCTGTGTCCTCTATAACATAAAGATTATGTTTTTTTGCAATAGAGTTAATTTCCTCCAAATCACACACTTGCCCGTAAAGAGATACTGGCATAATGGCTTTTGTTTTTGAGGTTATGGCTGCTTCAATTTTTTTGACATCAATGTTGAATGTTTTTGGGTCTATATCAACATAAATAGGAGTAGCGCCAGATAAAACGATAGTTTCTGCGGTTGCTATAAACGAAAATGCAGTTGTGATAACTTCATCACCAGGACCTATGCCGAGTGCCATAAGAGGCAACAACAATGCATCTGTTCCGCTAGCTACGGCTAAGCAGTGCTTTGAGCCGGTGTGCGTTGCTAGTTTTTGCTCGAGTTCATTCACTTCTGGACCATTGATATATGCACCACTATCCAAAACTTTTTGAATACGTGAATCAATTGAATTTTTTAGGGCTAAGTATTGAGATTTAAGATCAATAAATGGAACTGACATAGAGGCCTCCGATTGATTATTGATGTATTATGTCCGGAAAGTTTAGTTCTGTCACGATGTGGAAAAAAAGCTTCACGCAAGAGGTAAATACTGCCAGAATAAACATGTTTAACTAGACCATGGAGGGTAATTAGACATGACTAAATTGTCAATTTTAGGTATTTGCTCGATTGCATCAGCATTAACGATTATTCCATTTACATATGCAGCCAAATCAAACAGTAAAAACAGTTTAAAAAACGAACAAAAAAGTTCAAAAATTCCAGAAAAAAGAAATTACACTCTCAATGAAAGTGTTAATCCTTGTGATAATTTTCATGAATACGTTTGTTCTGGCGTAGAAAATTCTTTTAAATTACGTGAGGATCGTAGTTCGCATATGTTTGCGTTTGAAGACTCTGATGAGAGACTCCTTGAGAAAAAGAAAAATTTTTTTAAAAATATCGATCAAGAAAAAAAATTAAGCGAGCGCTCTTTGCAAATGAAGTCGTATTATAAAGCTTGTATGAATCAGAAAGAATCAGCAAAAGAGGAAAAACAACTCGTTCGAACATTAAAAGACGATTTGGCTAAAATAAAAACACTCAATGATTACGTGAGTTTTAATAAAGCCAATATGATGAATGAAAAATGGTCTTTTATTAACTATGAATTGTCTCCTAATATTGATAATCCGAAAATTTACGATATCACTTTTGATTTAGGATTTATGTTTTTGCCTGAACATAGTTATTATGACAATAAAGAATTATTAGAAGGTTATGCTCAGCTATTAACAGATTTTTTTATGACTCTATATCCAGATGGTCAGCGGAGCATATTTCTTAAAAGAGCTGAGGCGATGATTGAATTTGAAAAGCGATTTAAAGAAACATACCCATATCCTGCAGAGTTTAGACAGCGCTGGACCCAACCGAGATATGTTTCTAGGGAGGATTTTTTTAAACTTTCATCTTCGATTGGTTTAGAAAATTTTTTTCAAAATCATATTCCAGAAAAAACTTTAATTCGATTATTTATTCCTGAGAGTTTTGCTTTTGTTCAAAAGGAACTTAAGGAAGAAAATTTACAAGTGCTGAAAGATATTTATATGTTTCGAAGTGCGCGCGGGTATATGGATGATGCATATCCTGAGTTGTATAAAAAGCGCCAAGCTTTTAGTTATAAATTTTTAGGTGGTTCTCCTAAAAGACCTGAACGCCAAGAAAGATGTACAATGGCTGTTATGGGGGCCTTTAATCGGGAGTTAGATTTGGAAATGTTGCCACGTTTGTTTCCACATTTTCCGAGTGAAAAAATGCAGATTGTTGCAAATAAAATTCGACAATCAATTTTAAAAGGAATTAAAGAAAATAATTGGTTATCAGATAAAAGTAAAGTTGGTGCTTTGGCCAAAATTGAAAAAGCTAAACTTCAGTTGATACAGCCAATGACTGACAAAGAATGGGATTTTAAGCCAATTCAAAAATACTCTGATCAGCGTCCGTATGAGAATGGGAAAAAATTAGCACAATTATCTCATCGACGATCAATGGAGCGATTGCGCGAAGGTGTAAATCAAGAGGCTTGGGGGATGGGACCATTGACTGTTAATGCCTATTACTCTCCAGATGCGAATAAATTCGTAATGCCAATCGGAATTTTGCAGTATCCATTTTTTGTACCAGAGGGAGATGTTGTTGAAAACTTAGGAGCTGTTGGAGCTGTAGTTGCTCATGAGTTAGGTCACGCCATTGATGATGAAGGATCAAAGTTTGATTCTGATGGTAAGTTGAAACAGTGGATGACTGAAGCGGATATTAAAAAATTTAAAGAGCGTGGACAAAAAATGATCGATCAGTTTAATAAGATTGGTCATAACGGATCGTTAACATTGGGAGAAAATGTTGCGGATTTAGTTGGGTTAACATTTGCTTATCGTGCAGCATTTCCGGATGGTGTTGGTCGTCTTGAGGATAAAAAGAAATTTTTTATAGCCTATGGGCGTTTGTGGTGTGGAGTTACGCGTGAAAAAACAAAAGAAATGTTGTTAAAAACAGATCCGCATAGTTTAGGTTATGCGCGCATAAATGAACAAGTTAAGCATCAAGCTGGATTTCATGAAGCTTTTTCATGCCAATCATCAAATAAACTCTACTTAAATGAAACTGATCGATTAACTATTTGGTAATTTTTTGGCATTAAATATTTATGATTTAAATCTTCAACTAGAAAAATTTGAGCCGTTTTTTAATTTTGAAACGGCTCATACTCAGACTTTGCTTGGTCATTTTATCAAGTCGCCAATATTTACTCAAGCACTCAGTCATGAACTTGTTGAATTACCAGATGGTGACATGATGGGCGTTAAAATTCATCACAATGAGAGCCCGTACATTGTTGCGATTTTTCATGGTTTGGGTGGTGACTCGAGTTCGGACTACATGCAAAGAACAGCGCGAATAGCAGATAGTTTAGGTTTATCAGTAGCCTTGGTTGAGCATCGGGGTGTTGGTTTGTCCGAAGGGCGGGCCGTTAAACCTTACCACTCAGGAAGAGGTGATGACGCCTCAAACGTCAGCTTGTTTTTACGTAAAAAGTTTCCAATGAAAAAACAAATTTTCATTGGCTATTCATTAAGTGGGAGTGTTTTATTAAATTTAGTTACGGGGCGGTCTGGAGACTATTTGCCTGATTATGCCATTGTTGTGAATGCTCCCATTGTGTTAAGTAGGGCATCGGCGATGCTACAAAAAGGTTTTTCAAAGTTGTATGATTTTCGATTTTATATGTTGCTGAAAAAGATAATTCGTAGGAAAGATCCAAATTTAAAAATGCCACTTTTGGGGACGACGCAGTTAATCGATAAACTCTATACATCGCGAAACTCTGGTTTTAAAAATGAAGAAGAATATTATCAAACATGCAGCACTTATCCGCATTTAAACAAAATTAAGATTCCGACATTTGTTTTGACGAGTGAAGACGATCCGTTCATTACTTTTTTAGATTATGAAAAAGCTGATTGGAATTTAAAAACGCACCGAACATTTGTAAAACATGGCGGTCATATGGGTTATATTTCAAAAAAGAAAATTCATTTTTTTCAACATCGCTGGTTAGATCACTATATTCATCAAGTTTTTCAGCAAATACTTAAAATTGATTAGCAAGGTCTAGTTTGTCTTGAGTTTCACTTTAAAATCGAGATAATAGGATTATGTCAAATTCTGCTGAGTTTTTAGTTGAGTTAGAGGAGAAAGACTCCTTACAGGTCATGCGCAAGTGTGTTGATATGTACTCGGATTTGATTATAAAATTTGAAGGCGATTCTCAAGCTTATACAGCAAAAATTAAAAGATGCGAAAATGATAATGTTTTTTTAGAAACTTCGTTTGTTGAAGTTTTAATGAAAAATTTAGATGTAAATGTATCAATAAAATTTTTTATCGGAACTGAAGTTTATTTTATAAAAACAAAATTGATCACTATCGATGATCAATTTTGTTTCAGTGAAAAGTCTAAGATTATTCAATTAAAAAGACGTAAAGAAGAGAGACATAATTTGCCAGATAAATGGTCGCAATTTGCTGCAGTTTGGTCTATTCAATTAAAAATAAAAAACGACGCACGCATTATTGATATATCGTATTCTGGCATTCGATTTGAGTTATCAGAGTTAACTATTCCCGTTGAAAAAAACGATCAAATACGAATACAATTTAAAGTGAATAAACGATCAGAAGTAGTGTGCGATGCTCTTGTTCGTTTCAAATTAAAAAAACCGAATGGTAGTATTATTCTAGGTTTGGAATTTTCAAGAATTCAAGATAGTCAAAGATCGCGCATTAGAAGTGTTGTAGATGATATAGTTAGTTATAACGCCTTAAAGTCGCAAGTATAGTGTCGTTGAAATGAATCAAAACATATTTCATCATTTTAAAAAATTTCCTAATGAAAAAGTTTGTATTGTAATGGCAATGCAAACTGAATCAAATCAAGTTCTAGAAAGTTCAGGTTTTTTTATTCATTATGTTGGTGTTGGACTTGTGAGTTCGGCTATGAATTTAACAGCTCTGATTGAAAAGTACAATCCTGATCGAATTATTAATATTGGTACAGCTGGTAGTTTCACTGTGCCAGTTGGTTCGGTTGTTGAAGTACAAAGGTGCAAACAACGTGGTCAGGTTTATTCTAAATTAAAAAAAACAATTACATTGGAAAAAGTTTCAGAACTGCAGTCTGTAGTTTGTGGCAGTGCTGATTTTATTCAGAGCATTCCTGATTCGAGCTTTGAAATTATGGATATGGAATGTTATGCTTTGGCATACGTTTGTTATAGATATAATAAGACATTTCATTGTTTTAAATATATATCAGATAATTCATCTGAAAATGTCGAAATGAATTGGAAAAATAATTTAAAATCAGCTCAAATGCAATTTATCAAAATTTTTCAAATTTTAAATGAGGAGGGCTAATCGTATGGAGAGTTTGTTATCTACAGAATCGTTAATTGCTCTATTTACACTAACAGCCATGGAAACCGTTTTAGGTATAGACAATATTATTTTTATTTCAATCTTGGTCGGTAAACTCTCTCCTGAAAAAAGAGAAAAGATTCGATCGCTTGGAATATTGATGGCGTTAGTTATTCGAGTGGGATTATTATTTTCATTGAGTTGGATTATGGGGCTCACCGAGCCTTTGTTTTTTGTGTTGAATAAATCATTATCTGGGCGAGATCTTATTATGCTGGCCGGTGGATTATTTTTAATTGCAAAGGCAACATATGAAATTCACCATAAAGTAGAAGGTGGTGAGAACCATGTCCAAGATGAAAATGATAAAAACATTAAAAATATAAAATATGCCGGTCCTGTTGGAATTCTTACTCAAATTTTATTATTAGATATAGTTTTTTCTTTGGACTCAGTTATAACAGCAGTTGGTATGGCTAATCAAATTATGATTATGGTTGTAGCGATGGTTTTGTCGATGATTATTATGTTGGTTTCAGCAAGAGCTATTAATGAATTTGTTGATCGTCATCCAACTATAAAAATACTGGCTCTATCGTTTTTACTCTTGATTGGTGTTATGTTAACTGTTGAAGGTTTTGGTGGACACGTTTCGAAAGGATATATTTATTTTGCAATGGCTTTTTCATTTGCTGTTGAACTTATAAATATGAGATATCGCAAGAAAATTATTAAATGATAAGTCGAAATATTTTAAGAAAAAATCAATTTAAAAACATTATATTTTTAACTTTATGTTTAATGATAGCTATGTTTTTAAATTGGGCTCTACAGCCATTTGTTATTTTGATTTTTAAAATTCCGATTCATGAAATGGGACACGCTCTTATGGCGTGGCTCGGTGGCAAATGGGCATTTCCTGTTTTTGTTGCTGGATTTACTTTTATCGGGCAGAATAGATCGGCACTTATTATCGGTTTAAGCCTATTTTTTTATATACTGTCTTTTTTTTGGTTTTATAAAAATAGAAATTTTTTTTTATTAAGTGTTACTCTTATATTGTTTAGTTTATTTGTTAAATTTACATTCAGAATTTCTGAAATAAAGTTAGAGCAATATATTGCTCTCGCCGGTTTACTGGGTGAGATTGTACTACCCACAATAGGATTGGCTATTTATTTTTTTGATTTGAAAGATATTCCACATTGGAATTTTTGGAAGTATTTTGTTGCATTTTATTGTACGGTTGCATTGTATGACTCTGGTCTTATGTGGTTAAGAATTTTAGATAATTTACAAAATTTACCGTTTGGTTCAGCTTTAAGTTCGAATGGCGCATCTGATTCTTCTGGTGATTTAAATAGATTGGTATCCGCAGGATGGACAAATCCTCAAATAACTCATTTCTATATAAGTAGTTTCAAAATATGTTTAATGGTTATTTTGATATGCATGATATTTAGCTTTATGATTGATACGAATGAGGAAAATCGTAATTGAAGAATAAGCTAAAAGCGATAATTCTCTTGGCTTATTCTTTTTAAATAATTATCTATCTTTTTTATCACATGGTTTTTTGTCTTTGTGATCGTGTTTGTTTTTTTTATCACACGGTTTTTTGGGCGGAGTAACAACTGGAGGTTTAGGATCGGCTTGACACGTTTGATAAATTGCGGAGCCAGATAAATTGCCATCATTACATTTTCTGATTTCCGTTTCGCATTTAGCATTATGTGAAACACGAGCAGCTTTGAATAATTTAATAAACTGTCCATGGTTAACGATAACATTATTTATTTTACAATTTTTGGGGTTTTCATCAGGAGGATTATTTGGCGGCAATATCGTGCACGTAGATTGTCCATATGAGCCAGATAATACTCCATTATCGCAGTATCTTTGCTCAGATTTACATGTAGATCCAGAATTGACTGTTGTGCTAAGGTATGCAAGGACTGATTTTCCATGTTCAATGATAGTGTTATTGAAATTGCAACTCGCAGGCTTTTCGATTGTGCAAGTTGAGTATTGGTGTGAACCGGATAATAGACCATTTTCACAAACTCGTTGTTCTGATTGGCAAATTGAACCGTAAGAAACTGTTGCTGTCGAGAAGGCATTAATAATTTGTCCATGAGCTATGGTTTGTCCGTTCAGCATACAACTTGCTGGAGAATTTACTTGGCATGTTGCGTATTCTGATGTTCCAGAGAGTGTTCCGTTGTTGCATGTGCGTTTTTCAGACGTGCATGTATTACCGTATTCAACAGTAGATACGGAGTAGGCATTTATAGTTTGACCGTGAGCAATTGTTTGTCCGTTAAATAAACAGCTTGCTGCAACACCAACTTCACAAGATGCAAACTTATTTGATCCTGACAAGTTTCCATTATCACAAGTGCGTTGTTCTGAAGAGCAGGATGTTCCAAATGGTACTGATGATGATTCGAATGCTGTAATGATTTGTCCATGAGCAACAGTTTGTCCGTTAAATTGACAACTTGTAGGTGTGCCGATGTCACATGTAGAGAATTGATAACTTCCAGTGAGGACACCGTTATCGCATGAACGATTTTCTGATACGCATGTATTACTGAAACTAACCGATGAGTTTTGGAATGCTGTTGTATTTTGCCCGTGAGCTATTATCGTGCCGTTGAATGTACAACTCGCAGCAGCTCCAATCTCGCATGATTCAAATTGATAGCTTCCTGAAAGGACTCCATTAGTGCATGTTCTGTCTTCAAATTGACAGCTCGAACCAAACTTTACACTTGATGCAATATAAGCACGTAAACTTTGACCATTTTCAATGGTTTTGCCATTGAAAATGCAGCTCGCAGGTGCGCCAACTTGACATGAGGAAAACTGATTGCTTCCTGAGAGTACGCCATTGTTACAAATTCTTGATTCAGAAAGGCATGTTTCTCCGAAAGCAACTGAAGAGTTTTGATATGCAGCTGTTGATTGACCGTGTGGAATTGTTTGTCCGTTGAATAAACAGCTGGCTGGTTGATCAACACTACAGCTTGCGAATTGAAAACTTCCACTTAAAGTTGCATTTGTACAAATTCTTTTTTCAGATATACATTGGTTTCCAAATTGAACAGTTGAGTTTTGAAAGGCATCAACTGAATCACCTTGCATGACTGTTTGTCCATTAAAAGTACAGCTTGAATCATCGGGTATAATGATCGCAGAAGGGCTGATTGCACTAGATTTAAAAGAAGTTGCAAGGGAAGAGAATTCACTGCTTGGATTGTCATCAATCTTGTTTGATGTTTGTGCAGCAGGACTACAGTTTGTAAGAATTGCGGCAAGAACTATTGATGATAATTTTTTTTTTGAAAAAACCATTTTGACTCCTTGTCAAATTTCCTGGGTTGTATTTATTGTGATATACATTTTTAATTTTTGTGTGAAAAAAAATAATTTTATCGAGTTAAGACAAAGAGTTATAAAGGTTTTAAAAAGTGTATAATGGCTAGTGATGGATGTTTAAATTATTGAAAAACTTTTATGCAAATTTAAGATCGTGAATAATTTTTGTAGAGTTGTATCAAATCGACTCAATCTGTTTAATTAATTCATTTTGCACTTTTCAAGGAAAAGAGTTGTCTGTATAGTTTTACAAAATTGATCGTCAATTAAAGGCTGCTGAATATATGAATTTAAAGGCTCCAAAAATTCCTCTTAAGTATCAACCCAAAGGTTTTAAAATAATTCATGAAGATCTTGATATTATAGTTGGTATTAAATCAGCGGGGCTTTTAACGGTAGGTGCTCTTTGGGAAAAAGAGAATACTGTGCACAATTTATTAAATAAGTATATTCGCAAAGGCAATGCAAGATCATCAAAGAGTGTTTATGTTGTACATCGTTTGGACCAAGCAACGACCGGAATTTTAATTTTTGCTAAAAATTTAAAATCTCAAGAATTTTTAAAAAATAATTGGAAACAAATGAATAAAACATATTATGCCATTGTTCATGGTCAAATGAAATTATCCAAAGGGATGATTGAAAGTTATTTGTCTGAAGATGAAGATTATGTTGTTCAGTCCAATCAAGATAAGGTTGGAAAATTCTCACAAACAGAATATGAAGTTATTAAAACATATAATAATATGTCTTTATTAAAGGTTAACTTGCTGACTGGTCGTAAAAACCAAATACGAGTTCATATGTCGGAGGCGGGTTGTCCAATTGTAGGCGATCAGAAGTATGGTCAGAAAACAAATAAATTTAAAGATTTGGCGTTACATTCTTATTCATTAGAAATTTCACACCCGCATACTCGCGAAAGAATGCTGTTTGAAGCGCCTTTGCCAGATTATTTTCAACGATTAGTGCCTTATAAGGACTCAATAAAATCTATTTTATCGTAAATTTTTTTGCTCTAGATACTCAGTTGTTCAGTAAAATGTCTTGAATTTTAGCAAAGTGTTTAAATAGTCTGGACGCTTGTCTTGTTAAATGATGAGTGACTAACCATTAAAGATGTCGTATCGTATATTCATATAATATATGAATAAGTCAATTTTAGTAGTTGAAGATGAATCTGATTTGCGAGAGGGTATGGTTGCTCTTTTTAAGGACCGTGATTATCTTGTTTTTGAGGCTGCAAATGGTGTTGATGCCTTGCAGATTTTGGAAGACAATTTAATTGATATCGTGCTTTCGGATATTAAAATGCCTAAATTAGACGGACTTGGTTTACTTAAAAAAGTACGTACAGAGTTTAATCGTCAGCCTAAATTTTATTTAATGAGTGGGGATAACCCTTACGATATCAGTGATTTTTTATTGCTAGGAATTAGCGCTTATTTTGATAAACCTCTAGATATTGATAAAGTATTACTTCAAATTAATGATGACTAAAATTGATTTGGTCTAAAGTCGTGTAGTAAATATAAATTTGTTTGATATATTTAATGTATGTCAGCATACATTAAATATATTACAGCAACTTTTTGTTCCACTGTCGCATTGGTTGTTTTATCGAGTTGGTATTTAAATATTTCGATTTTTAAAATATCTACCATTGAGATGAACCCGTTAACGGCTTGTCTATTTTTTATTTGTGGTTTGTCATTGGCGAGTACACAAAGGTTGCGAGTTGTATTTGCATTAATAATTTTATTTTTAGCAGTAATAAAATTATTGTCGTTTTCGGGAATTGACTTTGAAATTGATCAGATATTATTTTTTAATGAAATTAATCTGAGGAAAATTCCGAATAGAATGGCTCCGTACACAGCGGTTAATTTTGTTTTTGTTGCATTCTCTCTTCTTTTTTTTGATCTAAAAATTTACGATAAACATCTTGTGAGTAATTATTTAGTTTTACCACCTATAATTATTTCTTTAACGGGTACGGTTGGACATTTTTACTCTAATTTGGGGTTTGCACAATTTGGTAGTTTTATTCCTATGGCAAATCATACAGCGGTCACTTTTCTAGTATTTGGTTTGGGTGTGTTGTTACATCACAGAAATAATGGTTTATTGAAAATCTTCTTTAAACAAAATCCAAGTTCTGTATCTGGACGCCATTTATTACCTTATTTATTGATATTGCCAACAGTCTTGGGGTGGGTTCTTGTTCAGCTCGAGTATAATTTTAATTTACCATTGAAATATGGTATCGGGCTCATGGCAATTATTTGGACTCTTTTTGGAACGCTTAACTTATGGTTTTTGATTCGAACGATTAATCATTTAGAGATGAAAGTGGAAATTGCCTTAAAAAAGGAATCAGAAAATAAATTGAACCGATTGAAAAAATTTTTCCCCGCAAGTTTAGCTGAAATGATTGCATCTGGTGAGATCGAAGATCCATTTAAGTGGAGACGAAGGGATATAACTGTTGTGTTTATTGATATTCGTGGATTTACTGCTTTTACTGAACAGGAAGAGCCAGAAGTTGTTATGCAAATGCTTCAAACTTATTATTCAATAGTTGGGAAAGTTGCTCAAAGATACAATGGTACAATTGGACATCTAGCCGGTGATGGAGTTATGATTTTTTTTAATGCTCCAATTGCGATTGAAGAACCGCAATTTAAAGCTGTAGAAATGGCATTGGATATTAGGAGCGAACTCGGTTCTCTTTGGGTGCAATTTAATGACTCGGAATCACATTTAGATTTTGGAGCTGGTATAGCTTCTGGTTACACTGTTGTTGGTGGTATTGGTGAGGAAGGCTTTTGGGATTATACTGTTATTGGTAGTACGACCAATGTTGCTTCGCGGTTGTGTAGCGTTGCAAAAGACGGTCAAATTTTAGTCTCACATCGATTTTTGTGCACAATGGGTAAACCAATTTTAGCCGAACATATTGGTCAACTTGAATTAAAAGGTTTAAAAAAAACAGTGAATGCATTTAATATTAAATCTGTTAAAGTGAGTTTGAGAGATGAAGCAGAAGGTCAATTTAATATTTAGTTTGAATTTTTGTTTTTCATTTTAAAAAAATCTTGATTCAGTATTCAATTTTGTATATTGTCGACTCCTGTTAGGGAGTAGTTTTTTCATTTATTTAGAGTGAAAAAATGTGTCGACATACTGGGTATAACCCCCGGCACATTTGAAAGATAGCCATCTTTTTTACGAGACTGACATTGGTATTTATATTAAAAATACCGTGTCGTCTTTTTTCTTAAAAGTTCAGTAGAACAATAAGACTTTTGATCTCACGGTTTAACAAGTGAGGTTAATATGGAAGCAGTCATTCAGTCATTTTTTTTAGTTTTTATAAGTGAAATGGGCGATAAAACACAATTGCTCGCATTGGTTTTGTCGGCACGGTTTAAAAAACCAATTCCAATTTTATTTGGAATTTTATTTGCGACAATACTTAACCACGCATTGGCAAGTTATGTTGGTCATTTTGTGACAAGTTATATATCAACAGATATTTTAAAATGGATACTTTCGGCAACTTTTGTTGGTTTTGGTCTGTGGATGCTTATTCCTGATAAGGAGGATGGTTTTGATGAACATCCGAAGTGGGGAGCTTTTTTAACAACAACAGTTGCTTTCTTTTTTGCGGAAATGGGCGATAAAACACAGCTGGCAACAGTAGCCTTGGGTGCTAAATTTACGGCACCACTTTTGGTGACGTTGGGGACAACATTAGGAATGATGGGTGCTGATGGTTTAGCTGTGTTTTTTGGGCACAAATTTACTGATCGAGTGCCTATGAAGTTGGTTCACCGTTTTGCAAGTGGGTTATTTATAATATTTGGTATTTCGATCTTGTTTGGTTTATGATTTTAATTCAGATTTTTGAATTTATGGAGTAGTTAGGTTATGTTAAAAATAAAAAATATTTTTTTTAGTTTTGTTTTGATTTTATTCACGCTCACTTTGGTGAATTGTGCAAGCATGACAGCTTCAAAAACACCAAGTGAGGCCGAGATCAATGCGGAGTCTGCAAAAGCTTATGCTGAAGTAAAAGCAAAATCTAAAATTTCTAATCGTAAAGATTGGAATGAAATGGTTCAAAGAGTTTCTCGTCGAATTGCAATAGCATCTGGTGAGAATTTTCAGTGGGAAGCTGTATTGATAGAAAGTGATGAGCCTAATGCATGGTGTATGCCTGGTGGAAAGATTGCAGTCTATACTGGTATTATGCCTATTTTAAAAACGGAAGGTGCTCTGGCGGCTGTTTTGGGACATGAGGTTGCTCATGCTACCAAAAGACATGGTCTTAAGGGTTATGCTCGAGCTATCGAAGAACAACAGACTGGAGCAATCATCGGTTTGGCCACTGTTGTAGGTGGTCAGTTGCTGTGTAAAACAGAGCAGTGTCGTTTGCTCACTGGAATTGGTGGTGCTGCGGCAGGTGTTGCACTGACATTTTTTAATAGAAAATTTTCTAGAATAGATGAAAGTGAAGCGGATCAAGCTGGTCAAATTTATATGGCTAAGGCAGGGTATGATCCTGCGGAATCAATTGTTTTGTGGGAGCGAATGGGTGCCGCAAAAAATGGTGCTGCTCCACCGGAGTGGATGTCTACGCACCCATCAGATGTTAATCGACGCGCGCACTTAACTGAACTGTTACCTCAGGCTCGAAAAACATACGAACAAGCAGCTCAAAAGTACGGAAAAGGAAGTCTGATTCAGGTTAATTAAGTTTGAATTTGATTTATGAATATCGACCAAAACTAAAACAGCGCATTGAAATTGAGCCTAAATCAAATCCTTCATGTTCGAAAATAAGTTGATCATCGTCGTGAGTTGCTCCAAGAGTGTAAAGCATTGGTAAATAATGATCTGGAGTGGGGACACTCAGTTGTCCTTCAGTCGTTTTTAAAAAATCATTTGTTAAGGCTTTAAAATTGCGATTTTGTAATTGATGTTTAATCCATTCATCAAAACGAATGGCCCAGTCAGATCCTTTATTTGGCAAATTCCAGTCGATTTTTCGTAAATTATGAACAATGTTACCACTACCAATAATAAGAACACCTTGATCACGTAATGGCTTTAGGATTTCACCGAGTTTAAAATGAAATGGAGCTGGTTCCGACATATCAATACTCAATTGTAACACTGGTATATGAGCGTCAGGATACATTTTGCATAAGATTGCCCATGTTCCATGATCCAATCCCCAAGATTGATCGTCTAATTGAATTTGTGGGTATTTTGAAAGACTTTGGATGATTTTGGCGATTTCAGGATGACCTGGCGCTGGATATTCAATATCAAAGAGTTCTTGTGGAAATCCGTAAAAATCATGGATAGTTTTGGGTTTAGCCATATGGGTAACCCATGTACCAGAACTCAGCCAATGTGCAGATATGCATAATATTGCTTTTGGTTTTGGAATTTTTTGCCCTAATGAATATAAATGATCTGTAAAGTGGTTGTCGGAAATAGCATTCATTGGATTGCCATGGCCAACAAATAGAACAGGCATTCTTTCGGTGTTGATGATTTGATTACTGAGGCGCATTTTATATCCCTTATTATTTTTTAGAGCAACCGTTCAGATTAAGCGCATTATCTTCGTCGCAATTAACGAATGGCTCTAAATCATTCAACTTGTGTTTTGCAAAATCTCGACATTTGATTTCAAGCGAAGATTGATCTTTCAAGGTGATTCTAACCCCAGCAGAGTCGACAGGTTTCATGTTAGATTCATTTTCATCATATTTGTAGATTGTATATGTTGTATTTTCGTTTTCAAAGCTAAGTTCAGTTCGATCTACTTTTGATCTGAAATAATGAGCGTAAGAAAATTTTTTGAGACTGTTTTTATTATTTTGAGGAAACTGGAGCTCAATTTTTTTTAAGGTACCAAATCGATAATTTAAGTAGCTATTTGAATCAGATAGCGATTGCGATCCGCATAAAGAAATTATTTTTTTTGATTTATAAGTTTCACATGTAAAGTAAACAGTTTCTGTTTTTAAACAAAGATCACGCGCGAAAAGAGTCATTGAGCTTGCAGTTAAGAGGGAGAATAAAAAATATTTGTTAAGCATGTTCTTGTCCTGGGGTTTCAACTTTACCATTGGGGTATTGGGCAAAACGTTGAAGATCAGGTCCGTGAACCATATCATGTTTTGGCCAAGGCCATCCTCCGAACTGTGTGCGTTGATAGTCTTGAATAGTTTGATAAATTTGTTCTTTAGAATTCATCACAAAAGGCCCGTGCTGAAAAGTTGGCTCTCCGATCGGGCGTGCCTGTAAAATTAAAAATTCGACATCAGTAGAGTTTGATTTTATTTCTAAATCAATTTGGCTTTCTAAATTTAGACCTGTATTGGCTTCAATTTTGATATTATTTAAATCAAGAGATTTGCCTTCAAAAAAATACAGCGTTCGATTTGCAAACTGTTGAGTAGCTGGTAGTTTAAATACTTCGTTAGACTTCATTTTTACTAATAAAATGACAACTTCATTTTCGGGTTGGCTGGCCCAACTGTCGGGCGGCGGATTTAAAGATTTGATATTTTGATATTGTCCTGCAATAACAGTCACGCAAGTATTATCTTTTTTAAATTGAGGAATATTTTCTGACCAAAACATTTTAAAATGTGCGGGGACCATTTTACTTTTTTGAGGTAGATTAATCCAAATTTGAAATAACTCACAGGTGTTGCTTTGATTTTTATGTAATAATGGGAACATTTCTGAATGTTGTACGCCAGCGCCGGCGGTCATCCATTGAACATCGCCTTCTCCATATCTTCCGGAGGCCCCAAGTGAGTCGGCATGATCTACAAAACCTTGTCTGACAATGGTGATGGTTTCGAAGCCGCGATGTGGATGAACTGGAAATCCTGGAACTTCTTCTCCGTGATACATACGGAAACCATCTTTTAATTCAAAATCCTGACCTAAATTGCGATGTAATAATAATTTTTTATCAGGCCCAAATTGATCATTTCCTTTTGGATAATAATCAAGATGGTGTACACAAAATAAAAATGGTTCTTGAGTTGGCCATTGAAAACTCAGAGAAAAATAATTTTTAATCATTGAAGTTATCCTAGATAGATTAAGTTAATTTAAAAATAATACTATTACAGAACACTAATGATGTATATATTTAAAAATAGAACAAAAGAAGATTTTAATGAACATTCAAAAAATAATAAAAATTAACAAACAAACAGCTAAAAACATTTGTATCGACTCACAAATGCTTAATCAACGCGAGCCATTCGGTTTAAAATCAAATGCTGTAGCAAAAGCTATAGCGCATTTGGGTTACGTGCAAATCGATGCCATTAATGTGATAGAAAGATGTCATCATCATATTCTGTATAACAGAATTCCAGATTATAAACCAGATTATTTGCACCAAGAGCAAACAAAAGAAAAGTCTATTTTTGAATATTGGACACACGCTTTGTCTTATGTGCCAACAACTGATTATCAATTTTTTATGCGAAGAATGAAAAATTTTAAAACGGAAGGGTGGTTTTCGTCTGTTACAGAAAATGATTATAAAAAAGTTCAAAAACTTTTAAAAAAAGGTCCACTCAGTATTCGAGATATTAAAGATGATGTGCCAATTGAAAAAACACATTTATGGGGAAGTTCAAAGCCGTCTAAAAAAGCGCTTGAATATGGATTTCATACAGGTGAATTTACTATTTCTGAAAGAATTGGAATGATCAAAAAATATGATTTAGTTAAACGACATTTTGGATGGAAAAAACTGCCAAAAGCTGCGACTGAAGCTGAATACTGCGAATATATTTTAGAACGCGCACTTCGTACTCAAGGATTAGTGAGTTTAGATTCGATCTGCTATTTAAACTTAAAAATGAAAAAAGCTGTAAGTAATCTCCTGATTAAAAAGATAAAAAATGCAGATATAGTTGAAGTTGAAATTGAATCGCTTTCGAAAGTTAAACACTATGCAAAATCTGATAAGATAAAACGTAATGTACAAAAAAGTCAGTTGACTCATATATTATCACCATTTGATCCTTTAGTTATTCAAAGAAAAAGACTAAAAATGTTTTTTGATTATGAGCATTTGTTTGAGGTTTATATACCTAAAACAAAAAGAAAATATGGATATTTCAGTTTGCCAATTCTCCATAAAAATAATTTTATTGCATTATTGGATTTAAAAGCAGATAGATTTCGAAATGAACTATTGATTCAAAATTGGGTTTGGCTGGAAAAATATAAGTCAACGATTCATAAGAAAAGTATTGAGGAGGAACTTCATAGATTTGAAAAATTTCAATTTGGATCGTAAACCATTTTTTGTTGATGAAAAGTGTCATACAATTTTGCTATGCATTTGACAATTTATATGCAACTATGTTGCATATAAATTGTGGAGGTTGTATGCGTAAGATTTTGTTATTAAGTATAGTATTAAGTTTTCTAGTTACCCCTTTATCAGTATTTGCGAGTAAGAAAAAACATCATCATGAAGCTCATGCTCATGGAGTTGGAATACTTAATGTTGTATTTGAGCGAAACCAAGGTCGCATTGAATTTAAAGCGGCATCAGAAGCTGTTTTAGGATTTGAACATGAGGCTAAAACTGAAAATGATAAGAAAAAACTCAAAGATACTATCGTTAATTTTGAAACAAATATGAGTTCGATGATTAAATTCAATGAATCTTTGGGATGTGTGTTTTTAAAAGATAAAATTGAAATGATTTCGGATAAGGAAGAAAATAAAAATAAAAGCAAAGTTCGCCGTGCAGAACACTCTGATTTTATTGTACATTTTAATGTAAATTGTAAAAAGGAAGTAAAAGGATCAACTGTAACGGTTGATTTTTCGTCATGGAAAAATTTGAATGATTTAGATGTTACGTTTCTTATTGATGATATACAGAAATCAATTGAAATTAAGAAAAAGCCTATTACTTTAGATTTAAAGTAATTATTTTGCACACGCTTTACAAACACCTTTTAGAAAAACTGCTTTTTTTATACTTAGGAAATTAAAGTTTCCTAAGGTTTCGAAAAAAAGATTTATTTTATCATGATCTTTTAATTCATTGTGGTTTTTGCATTTTTTGCAGTAGAGCAAAATATGTGCGTGTTGTTTGCAGTCGTGAGAACAGCAAACGTATTGGTTGTTTTCTATTTCATGAATAATTCCTGATGTTTTTAATTGGTTTAGGTTACGATAAATAGACACTCGATCGGTTGACTTTCCACTTTTATTTAATGCGTTAATAATTTCAGATTGAGAATAAGCTCTATTTTTTTTTAAGAAAAGTGTAACGAGATGTATTCTTAGTTCGGTTTTAATGATTGAAAACTTATCGAGAAGTTCTTCGGCTTTTTTATTGTTCATTTTTACCTCGGTGTTATATTGATATTTTTGTTTATATTGAGCAACTTTTATTTGTATATCTGCCCTCAAGCGTATTTTCTCCGATTGGAAAAGGAGCGTGGAGGGCGAAAATCAGTTAAATTATAAGAAGTTTTTTTTGATGTGCTCGAATATGGTATTATTTTGAGTCGTGGCATACCTTTTGAATGATAATTTTTGAATGAGTTTGAATATGTTTTTAAAGAAATTTTTAAAATTGTGTCTTTTATTAATGGTCATGTTTACAGTTGCCTCTGAAGTGGCTTTTTCTCAAACAAGAGGTGTTGAGATTGAAGGACAAATTTCAAAAGAAATCACGTATAAGGATATTGTCAATCAGATAGTGGATAGCTTAAATAGAAATGCACAGAATTTATTCGGTAGTGGTATTAAAAATAAAAAAATTTTTTCTACAAAATCTAAGAATGGAAGAGATTCGTTGAGTTTATATTATGAACTCAATGGCTCTAAATACAATTTATCTGTTGAATCAGACATGAGTATAGTTCCAGATAGTGAAAAACTGCAAGGTGTTGAAATTGTTTCGCCAATTTTAAATAATGCGCTCGATGTTCAATTGTTTGCACTTGCTGTACAGGATTTAAGTTTTTATCTTGGTTTATTGCCACAAAAAAGCACTTCGGGTTTTCATGTTCATATTAAAGCTCCTGATATGAATATAAAAAATATAATTAGACTTCTGGGGCTGTTTTCAAAGGTTGAGGATGTTTTTTATGAAGTTTTTGAAGTTGATTCTCAACGAGTTAAATTTGCTTCAAAGACAAAACAGCTTTACGAAAAAATTAAAAATAATGATGGACTCAGATTGGGGTCTACGTTGGGAATGGAAAGCGATTTAGAACTTAATGTATTGACCAGACACTATGGTTTAAATTTATTATCGTTATTAAGATTTCAAACTTTTGAATTTAGATTGTTTAACTCGACTGTTTTAGCAAGTGAAATTATGTATATTGTTGAAATGAGTCGTCGTTTGGTACATATGGCATATAATGAGCCTGAGCTTGTTGATAATTTTTTAAATAAAGAGTCTGTTAAATTAGATGATATATCGAAGTTACTTAAAATGAGTTTGAAGACATTTATAGATACACGGAAAAACAATAAATTTTTGTGTGAAAAATTGTTTTAAAGTTTACTGATTGTAATTTGTTGAAAAACTCCATACGAACTTATTGTCATCAATAAATCTAAATGTCATAATTTTTTAAATAGAATGAGGAAATTTAATGAAAAATATTTTTAAAATTGATTCGTATAATACAAAATTATCTGTAGGGTTATTGTTAGTTCGTTTAGTTGTAGGTTTGGCTTTTATGGTACATGGCTGGGATAAAATTCAAGCTCCAATGAGTTGGATGGGCCCTGAAGGTCCACATGGGATTTTACAAGCTCTTGCTGCAATTTCAGAGTTTGGAGGCGGTTTGGCTTGGATTTTAGGTGTATTGTTTCCTTTAAGCTCATTAGGTATTGCTTGTACAATGGTGGTCGCAACTCATCTTCATGCTATTGTTCTTGGTCATCCATTTGTTGGTAAAGAGGGCTCATATGAATTAGCTCTTGTTTATTTAACAATTTCTATTATGTTTATTTTGACGGGGCCAGGCAAATATTCACTGGATAGCAAGATTTTTGGCTCTAAAAATTAGAATTTAATTTTTTAAAGAGATAAATCTGATACTTTTCGTGCGACAACAAAGCGCTTGAATTTAAAAATGTTCAAGAATTTGTGCAAGCGCTAGGTAATAGGGAATACCCAAAATAACATTCATTGGAAATGTTAAGCCAAGCGGTAATGCAATATAAAAAGCTGCATTAGCTTTTGGTATTGCAAAACGTATGGCAGCAGGAGCTGCAATATAAGAAGCACTGCCGGTCAAGACGCCTATTAAAATTTGATTACCTAGCGAAACATTAAAAAATCGAGCTAATAGCAAAAACAAACTTCCATGAGCTAACGGTAATATTAATGCGACAAATATAGCCTTACCTTTTTGTTTCCATGCTTCTGATATTTGAGCTTGTGCATTGATACCTAGATCCAATAAAAATAAAGCAAGAAAGCCTTTAAAAGCATCTTGAAATAGAGTTGAAACTGAATTCCACTCTTGTTCTCGAAAGAGATAACCTATAGCAAATCCACCAAGCAGTAGTATAATTGATTTTCCTTTAAGAATTTCTAAAGTATCACGAATAAGAGATGTTTTTTGATGATTGTTTTGATTGGATTTTTTATATAAATACAATGCAATCACAATGGCAGGAACTTCCATCAGAGCCATTACGGCAACCATAAACCCACTCGATTCAATTCCTTGGCTGATAAGGGCTGAGTGTGCGGCTATGAAAGTCACTGCGCTTACAGAGCCATAGCTTGCCGCTAAGGCCGTAGCATTTTCAGAGCCTAAATCTTTTTGAAGTAGTCGAATTATTACAAAAGGAATCGCAAAACAAGACAACATACCAATTGAAAGGACTTCAATAAATCCATCTAATTGAGTGGCAGTTTTAACTTGATGTCCACCTTTTAATCCAAGTGCTAAAAGTAAGTAGACTGATAAAAATTTTGAAGTGTTTTCTGGAAATCGAAGATCAGATTTAACCCAAGATGAAAAGAATCCGAGTACAAAAAATAAAATAATAAGATCAAGTCCTGCGAAAACTGACATAAGTCAATTTATCAATCTTTGATTTCAGCGAGTATATAATTTTTTAAAAAAAAGTATGAATGATGCAATCAATTGTCATTTAGCAAAAAAACGATTCCGAATTCGACTGAGTGCTACGGGGGTTATTCCGATAAATCGAGCAATATCATTTTGGGTTATGCGATCATATATATCAGGATGGCGAGCCAATATATTTTCGTAGCGCGATTTAGCATCAAGACATAAAAGCTCGTATTCTCTTAACTCTTTTTTTCGAATAATTTTCAATAGAGTGTCAATGATCATCTGGGCAAGAGCTGAATTCTTTTTACTTAATTTCTCGAATTGTTTAAAAGGAATTTTAATTAATTGAGTATCTTCTAAACAAATGATGCTAAATGTACTCGGCTCTCCGGTTAGACATGATGTTAGATTACCAATAAGTTCTCCTTCTTGTAGGAAGGACTTGATAAATTCATGCCCATCATATGTTAGATAAGTCGCTTTTAATAAACCTGTTTCAATTAAATACAGAGATTGATCTATTGCGCCCTGTTGAACTAAGACTTCACCTTTAGACAAAGTACAAAGTTTTCCATTTTTTTTTATTTCATCGACAGGGTCCATTTTTAACCTATGTTAATTTTTTTTAATTTAAAGTTCCTTATGATGATAATAGTTCATTACGCTAACTTGTTCAATTTAGAAGGAGAAAAAGTGGAGCTTGAAGGTAAAATAATTGTATTAACGGGAGCTACATCAGGAATTGGAAAAGAAATTTTTAAGAAACTTGCTATTAAAAATAAGTTGATTGTTATTTCAAGACATGGTGAAGATCTGAAGTGTCAGTCAAATTCAAATATATGGGGGTTTAATTGTGATTTTTCAAAACCTTTTGAAGTTGAGCAAGTCGCTGATCAAGTTATAAAACAATTTCCTCAGATTGATATACTTATTAACAATGCTGCAATTCAATATACACCTCAGTTTTTAGATAGTGATTTTGCAATTGAAACAGTTGAGAGAGAGACGATGATTAACTTTGTTTCTGTCTGTCGGTTAATTCATTTTTTAATGCCATCAATGCTTAAGCAAAGTCGATCCATCATTTTAAATGTCAACTCGGGCCTTGGGCTAATACCTAAAACAACATCAGCTGTTTATTGTGCTACCAAGGCTGCTCTAAACTCATTTTCAATTTCACTGTCTTATCAGCTTGAAGAAACTAATATTCGTGTGTTACAGGCTTTTATGCCATTAGTAGATACTCCTATGACCCATGGTCGTGGAAAAGGTAAAATAACTGCAGAATTTGCAGCAGAAGCTCTCATTGAAGGGATCAAAAAAGAGAAGAAAAGTAATGATATTGGAAAAGTTAAAATTCTACGATTTTTATTGAACTTTGCACCTTTTATCGCAGTTAGAATTATGAAAAGAACTTAAAACTTGGCTGATTATTTTTTATTTAATCACTTTTTCAATTCTTTGATCCGGTATAAGCCACATGAGGGCAACAATCGTAAATAAACTAACCGCAGTTAAAGGGAACATATAGGATATGCTCAGGCCTAATATGTATAACAATAAAGAAATTCGTTCTTTAAATTTATTACCAACTGCGCGATGTAATACTGATTCCTGATCATGGCTTCGTAAAAGAGAGTTCGTTAATAAATAGTAGCTAAAAGCGCACCCAAATAAGATGAATCCATATAAAGTTACAGTTATATTTTGAAAATGGTTTTCACCCATCCAGCCAGAACTAAACGGTATTAATGATAGCCAAAAAAGTAAAAAAAGATTTGCCCACAAAACTTTACCATCAATAGATTTAACTGATTGAAACAAGTGATGATGATTGTTCCAGTATATTCCGACATAAATAAAGCTAATAATATAACTTACAAAAACGGGTGCCAGCTTTGATAATGATTCTAGTGTGGCCTCGTGGGGCACTTTAATTTCCAAGACCATTATTGTTATTATAATAGCAAGTACGCCATCGCTAAATGCTTCCAGTCGACCTTTGTGCATGACTCATCCTTTCAATGGTTGTCAAATTTTGGTACATGTGGATAACAAATTAACATATTTATTTTCCATAAAAACTGCCAAATGCAGTTTGTTTTGTTTTAAAATGAACATAATTTTGCAATAAAGACAATCTGTAAACATTGATATATTTAAGTTAAAGGAGTTTTTATGAGAGTCTTAGGTTTAAACAATAAGTTTATGAACGTGATTTTAGCCACAAGTATGGTTTTGACCACAAGTTTACAAGCTTTTTCTATGACAGAATCAACATCAAATGTTCATTTTGCAAAAAAATATAACGAACGTAAGTCTCGTTTAAAAAGTGAATTAATTGATCTTTATGAAGAATCAGTTGATCAGAAAATTGCAAAAATTAAAATTAAAATGGATAAAGCGTTAGATGAAGCAATTGCTGAAATAGATGCTGATCGAAAAACCCGTCGAATAAAAAAAGAGCAGTATTTTCGAACAGATTTAGTTAATTCTTACTTGGAAAGACACAAAGATGATTATTCAAAAACAGCTATAGGTAAAGTTTTAGAGCAAGATGTGAACTCTATTTTAAACACAATGTCTCCTGAAGAAAAATATGTTATGAAGCTTAAAGTATCTCAAATGTTAAGACTAAAAGATTATGGTGATAAATATAATCGTAAAGCTATTATGGCCGGTGCTTTGGTGGGTTTTGCTATTGGAGCTATTATTTCAATTAAAACTGCTGAGACTGGTATGGCTAACAGTTTTAATAACGTCGTGGCAAGTTTTATGGTTACAGGTATTACTACAATTGTTGGAACATTTGCGGGAACATATTTTAATATGAATGTTGAATTAGTTGAGGGTGCAGAACAATTGCAGAATGCATTGGTCGAAAAAGCAGATAATTTATTATTTGAAGCTGATTCTGATTTAGACACGTTAGTTCAAAATAAATATTATTCAAATTTAAAAATGTAATGAGATCATCGTATTTATTTTTAATAGTACTCATTTTTTATACATCATCAAAGGCTAGCTTCTTTGGTGATGTCTCAAATCTTGAATATCAAGATTTAGTTATTTATGATAAAGTGTCTGCGATGTGCGGAGAGCAAAATACACGTCAATATAGTGAAAAAATGAAAATTTGGTTTAGTTCTTTTATGAGCTCAAGTGTTGTGCATTCGGTTATTCAATCAAAAAATCCCGTTAAAATTTCAACTTCGTTTCAAACAATGGTGAATTCACCAGGATTTTTTTTGGCTTTAGAAAAGTGTTATGGTCAGAATAGCGATCATAAAAAAATATTTGTGAGTTCTTTGTTGGTTTTAGAAATGTCTGGAAAATTAGGAAGCTGGGTAGCTGATGCGAGATTGTTTTCGGCCTTATATCACGGTATATCAGCTGGTGTTGCTGGTTTGTCGGCTCAAATAAAAATGCCACTTTCGTGGTTTAAAATTGTGACACAACTTCATTTAAAACAACCAATTTTTATGAATGTGAGTTTGCCAAAAATTTTATTAGGTGTAGCTGGTGCACAAGCGCTGACAGAAGGTTATTTAATGTATGATCAGCTGTTTAATCAGATGAATATTTTGCAGAGGATAAAGTTAGAAGAGGCGATTCAAAAATCAAAACAAAAAATAATACAATTGGAATCGCGAAAAAGATTTACAAATGATCCTGAAAAATTAGAAGCGTATGATTTTTTTATATACCAAGAAAATGAACGCATTAAGGTCTATCAGTTAAAAATGAAAAAATAGCACTCAAGTCATTTTTATAGAAATAAATTTTAACATTTTTTTAATCGACTTTTTGATTTGATTGATTCTTTTTGAGATTAATCAATTAAAAATTTATTTATAAACAAAAAAGACAGAAACTAACCTCAGCTCTAAAACCAGTACGTTGATTGATAAGGAGATAATTATGAATAGTTTCTATTTAAAGGCTAAAAGCGTTATTTGTTTTCTAATCGCGAGTTCTGTTCTTTCTTCGAATGCAAATCAGGTTAATCGAGACATCGCGAGTGAGTCGCCAACAGGACTTGCAACTCAGCAAATAAATCCAGATATTCCGTTGTTTGACGAGGATAGCTTTACAACTTCTACGATTTTTATAGTAACTTCAAATTTTATGAGCCGTGGGATATCGGCGAGTTTAAATCAGCCAGCTGTGCAAGGCATGCTTTCGTTATCACATAAATCAGGTATATCAGCGGGGACATTTTTATCGAGTCATAATAGTGTTGTTGGTGGTGGACAGTCAGATCTTTATTTGTCATATGCTCAACAAGTCGGTGGGATTTATTTTGTGTTAACTGAGTTTTGGTACAGTTTTCCGAATATGCCAACAATAAATGCGACAGATACACTTTTATCAGCGTATTTTAATTCGTATAAAATCCAAGCTTCTTATATGCCAAGCTATTTTGGTGCAAAATCAATTGCAACATATATTGCAATTGCAAAAGAAACAAAATTAACAAAAAAACATAATTTAAATGTTAATTTTGGATATTCTGATTTTCAAAAACCAGATAATGTCGGGTTTAAAAACTACTACGATTATAAATTTGGTGTAACAACAGCGATTGACCACGGAAATTTTGAATTTTTTTGGTCCGATACGAATAGACAAGATTTAAATAACAATAAAATTAATGACGCGACAAGTGGGGTTGCTATAACATTATCGTATTAGATTGGATTTTTAACTTTAACTATCAATGTAGATAGGATGTTATATGACAACAATTCAAGTACTATCTGGTATATACTTAGGAATTTCATTTTTAAATATTTTAGTGGCTAGTATTCAATACTATAATGATAAAAACTCAGTGCAGAAGACAATTATACTGTATTGGCTGGGTTCTACAATATCTGCGATTATGCATGGATTTTTTCCCGATAATGATATGAAACTGGCAACAGTTTCAATGTTTGGTACTTTTGTTTCGACTTATTTTTTAGGAAGTTTTTTTGCACAGTTACATGATGTGAAAATTTCTTTAAAAAAAATGTTTGGGTTTTTTACAATTGGATATCTAATCACATTCGTATTATCTCGAACTGGAATTAATTTTTCTTGGTATGCCTTTCCTGGATTAGTGGGTTGTGTTGCTCCCTTGCCAGTGCATTTGATTGCTGTTTATCGTAAAAATGTGAAATTAACCATTACTCAAAAGATTTTTTTTATAACAGCGATTGTAATGTCACTTCACTTTCTAGATTGGTCATTCTTTAAAGAGAGACCAGAGCTTTTTATGCCTGGATTTTTAATTGCGACTGTGATTTTGTTTATGCTTTCAATTTTAACGCCAATGTTAGCGAATGAATATTCACTCATGAAAAGAAACAATCAACTTGAAGATGAAATAAATAAAAAAGTGAAGCAATTAACTCAAATTGAATCAAAGTTGTGGGAGGCGAATAAACTGGGAAGCCTGGGTCGTATGGCTGGTGGAGTAGCGCATGAGATGAATACGCCTTTGACGGCCATTCGATTAACTGCCGAATCAATAGCAAGCACCTTAGTCTCTGGAAATCCGAATATAGAAAAATCTCATGCCTGGGCTAAAAAAATCACTGTTATTGTTGATCGATTATCTGAGATTACTTCTAAACTTCGTGTTTATGGAAATAATATTCAAACAGAAGCCTTTGCTGACATTTTTATGAGTGAAGTTGTTGAATTGGCGGTGTCTCCAATCAAAAATAAGATTGATGAGAAAAATATTAATTTATCTATAGAGTTAAATGATCAAAATACTCAATTTAAAGGACAAAAAACGAGTTTGGCAGAGGCTTTGACTCATTTAATTAATAATTCGATTAAAGCCAATGAGTTTCAGGAGAAACCATGGATACGCATTGAAACGAAGGTTGTTGAGCAGTTCTTATATATTTATATTAAAGATGGTGGAGAGGGTGTACCAGTAGAAATTCGAAGTAAAATATTTGATCCATTTTTTACTACGCATGATATTGGTGCAGGAACAGGTTTGGGATTAAGTGTGTCGCTTGGAATTGTAAATCAACATCACGGTGAAATTATACTTCAAAGTTCTAAACCTGAGAGTTCAGAAACATGTTTTTTGGTGAAAATCCCAATTGAGAGACTGGCTTAATCTGTAATTTAATTTGATCGATCTGTTGATCCAGTTTATTCTAAAGGCCAAAGGCGTGTAGAATGAAGTTTTTAAGGTTACCAGATCCACTTTTATCTGTTTTGTTTGAAGATAGCGATATTATTGCGATTGATAAACCTTATGGATTTAATGCCCATACAAATGATTCGAAAGTAGAACATTCTGATTATATTCAAGATGGGCTCATTGAGATATATGAAAAGCAACTTAATTGTAAATTACACATAATACATCGTTTAGATCAAACAACAACTGGGGTTATGATTTTTGGTAAGTCAGTTGAGTCGGCAAAAAAATATGCCGACTATTTTTTTAATCGTCGAGTTAAAAAAACGTATTGGTTTGTCACTAAACATAAATCACTTAAAAAGTCATTTTTTATTGATCAAGCAATCGTACATAAAGGTCGAGAGTTGGAAGCAACAACTGATCTTGTTTTTAAATCAAAATCTGAATGCTTTGAATTGTGGGAGGCGTTTCCTCATACGGGTCGAAATCATCAAATTCGTATTCATGCTCAAGCCGCGGGATTATCGATTTTAGGTGATATTAAGTATTCTGGACATCATTATCCTTTTTTATGTCTACATAATCATAAAATTGAGTTTCCTAATGGTTTGGTTATTATATCTAAAGATCCGGTTTATTTTAATGATTTAAAGTTGCTTGAAGATCCACTGTTAACGACGATGCTTTTTGAAGCTGATCGAAGGCAACGTTTGTTTACTAAAGTAGATCATGAACAGTGCTTTAGGTTGCTACACTTTAAAGATCACCCGATAAGTTTAAATTTTACAATTGATCGATTGGGTGAATTTTTGGTTTTAAACTGGTTTGGAAATAGAGTTAGTCCAGCTGATGTAAATAGATTTTCACAATTTGTCGAAATTATGCAAAAGCCATTAATTGTTAAATTTAATGCGAACAAAACCTTAACGGAAAAGCAAGATGATATTGTTTTTTATCCAAAAAATTTTTTAAAAAACGCAACTCAGGAATGGTTTGCTAAAGAAAATCACATTAAATATATTTTGCGTCAGCAACCGAACAGCACAATAGTTGGACTTTCACTAAACCAGAGAATTCATCGGCACTGGATTGTAAACAATTCTCATAAAAAAAGTGTATTAAATATTTTTGCGCATACGGGAGCATCAGGATTAGCCGCTCAAATTGGTGATGCCTCTCATGTTACGATTGTAGACCATCAGAAATCAGCTTTAAGTTGGGCTAAAGATAATTTTGAACTCAATAATGGAGTAACGGGACAAGTTAGTTTTTTATTGCGTGATAGTCTGTCCTTTATTGAACAATGTGTCGCAAAAAATAAGAAATTTGATTTAATTATTTGTGATACGCCTTCTTTTTTTAGGCGTGAAAAGGGATTTTTTAAAATTGATAGTGATTTAGATCAATTATTAGAGAGTTGTTTTGCGTGTTTAAATAATAATGGTCATTTACTCTTTTCAACGACGTCGGATTCTTATTTTATTGATGATTTACGATTGGTTTTTTTGCGTATTCAAAAAAAAATAAAAAACATTAAATTAGTGATCTATTGCCTTTTGCCTGCACTTGATTTTGAGTTGCCAGATGAAAAAGTTAATTTAAAATCATTTTGTATCCAAATTATTAAAGAATAGCTTCTATTGTTTGCGTATCATAATGAATATAGATATGCTTGGGGATATGCAAAATTATGTTGGATTATCAGAACTCATAGAGCCTTATCAATTAGAAGATTTTTTAAAAAATCATTGGCCGAATAAGCCATTGTATATTCCTCACCATTCGAATAAACTTCAAGTATTACTTCAGCTTGATTGTCTTAAGAGTTTGGAGGATTTAGTTGATGAAAGACGTTTGAAAGTCAGAGCCTGCTTGCCAGATTTTGATGATGAATATAGCTCTTTATTACTTGATTCGGAAGATGCTTTAAAGGCTTATCGTAACAGTATGACTTTAGTTTTTGACTCTATGCAAACTCAAAACTCAACTATCGCCGATTCGCTAACTAAAATTAGAAATGATTTAGGTTTGGTTGTAGGCGGTGATCAAGATTTGTGTCGTGCGCGTTCAATAGTGTATGCGACACCTGGAGGAACTGGAACTCGGTTGCATTTCGATGCCAACGCTAATTTTGTTATACAGGTCAGTGGATCAAAAACATGGTTTTTAGCACCAAATGAATCTGTTAATTACCCCACTGAACGTTTTACGGCTGGAGCTGCTGAAATCTCGTTTGCTCTCGAGAAACAGTGTCATGCTTTGTTACTTGATGAGCTCCCTGAGAATCATTTAAAAGTTGATTTGCAACCAGGAGATGTTCTTTTTGTTCCTAGGGGATATTGGCATGCGACCGAAACATTCGAAGACTCGTTGTCATTAAATTTTACTTTCAGTCAGCCAACATGGGCCGATGTATTTACAAAAGCACTTCAGGAGCATTTACTCGTGCAAACTGAATGGAGAGAATTAGCTGATGGTTTGGCGAGCATGGATCATGATCGTAAGGCGCGCTCTATAGAAAAATTTAATATGCTCGTAAAAAAAATTAGCACTGAATTGTCAGATTTAGATGGTGCAAATCTTTTGCGTGAAAGTCGTTTATGTCAGATTTAAATTCAGATCAACAAGAGAAAAAACATTCTCTTGGAGGTGCGGTTCGCGTAGCATTAGGTATTTTTTTGAGTCGTATTTTTGGACTTGTACGCATGCGTGTTCTTGCGCACTTTTTGGGAGACTCTGCAGCTGGTGATGCATTTTATGCTGCTATTCGTATTCCTAATTTCCCACAGAATTTATTAGGTGAAGGTGTTTTAGCGGCATCGTTTATTCCTGTATATTCTAATTTAGTTGCAAAAGGTGATAAAGAGCAAGCTGGGCAAGTGGCTGGTGTTATTTTATCTTTTTTATCACTCATTGTAGCGATCATTGTTTTGTTGGGTGTGGTGTTTACACCATTGTTTATCGATTTAGTTGCGCCAGGATTTTACGCTGAAAAAAGAGAACTCACAATTCAACTTGTTCGAATTATATTTCCTGGAACGGGTGTTCTTGTTCTATCAGCTTGGTGTTTAGGAATATTGAATAGTCATCATCGATTTTTTTTATCCTATGTGGCACCTGTATTTTCTAATTTAGCTGTTATTGGCATTTTAATTTTTTATAGAAATGAAGTTGATCAAAATAAAATAGCCTTATATGCATCATGGGGACTTGTTTTAGGGAGTTTGTTTCAGCTATTTATTCAGCTGCCGACTTCATTAAAGTTAGTGCCGCATTTAAAATTGAGTTTATCTGTAAAGCTTAATACTGTACGTGAAGTTATAAAGAATTTCATTCCTGTGCTTATTAGTCGAGGAGTGGTTCAAGTGAGTGCATTTATTGATGGGATCTTAGCTAGTTTTTTGCCGTCGGGTGCTGTTGCTGCTTTGGGGTATTCTCAATCAATTTATATGTTACCGATCAGTTTGTTTGGTATGTCTGTTTCAGCTGCCGAGCTGCCTGTGATGTCGCAAGCTTACGGTGAAGTTAATTTTTATAAAACATTACAGTCGCGAATTAATAATTCAAGTCAAAAAATTGCATTTTTTGTTATACCGTCTGTTGTAGGTTTTGTATTTTTAGGAGACGTCATAGCAGGTGTGTTGTTTCAATCAGGTCAGTTTGATCAAAGAACTGCTGATTATGTATGGATGGTTTTGGCTGGCTCAGGTTTTGGTTTATTGGCATCCACATTGGGGAGATTATATTCTTCTGCTTTTTACTCTTTGCGTGATACGAAAACACCTCTGAGATACTCTATTTTACGAGTTGTTTTAACAACATCTTTAGGGTATTTGATGGGGCTTGAACTGCCTGGAGTTTTAAATTTAGATGCAAAGTGGGGAACAGTTGGGTTAACAATTTCAGCTGGCTTTGCTGGTTGGGTTGAATTTTTACTTTTACGTCGACATCTTAATCAGTTAATTGGACGGTCTGGTTTGAAATTAAATTTTCTTTTTAAAGTTTGGTTATCGGCTTTAGTGAGTGGTGGATGTGCTTTTGCGTTTAAGTTTTTAGTTTTAGACTTTCATCCATTTTTCAGAGGCTGTTTTGTTTTGTTTGTATTTGGTTGTATTTATTTTCCTTTATCTGCATTTTGCGGAGTTTCTGAATCAAAACAAATTATAAAGAAGTTATTTCGTAAATTAAATTCTAAATGATATTTTTGAGGACTAGTTTAAAACAGAATCCAGTTTTTTAATTTAGAATTGAATAAGTCTTAATTTGAGACATTGTATGCTTCATTTTTTCAAAATTTAACCGAAACCTAACTGGGGAATATCTGCATTGTTGGGCTTTACTTAAATAAGCCTACAATGTGTATTCTTTGGGGGAACCATGATGATTTTAAGTCAGTTTAAATTTTTGTTAAAAAGATTAATTTTATTTTATTTTTTAATTCTTACAGGATGTTTACCAGAGAATCAGAGTTTAGATCAGAGTTTAAAAGACTCAATTGGAGTGACCACGACGTTAGGTTTTCGAGGATTGGAGTCAGTGCAGACGATCACGGGATCGAAGTTGCAGTTAAGTTGGAATGAGTCAACAGATCCGAATGTGGTGGCGTATAATATATATGATACAACGAATATGTTTAATCCTGTGTTAGTGGCAACAATTCCAGCGCCATCAACGGGGACATTTTTAACAAAGACGGCAGGAAATATTCCGTTTATAGCGGGGTCGTATTATTCATTTAGAGTGAATGCGGTAACAGCCAAGCAAAAGGAAGATGATAATTTAGTGAATCGCGGAGCGATACCGTATTCTGGAGTGATCAGTTATCAGATATTAGATGGATCGACGGTGAAGTTAACGTTAAATAATGCATCGAACGCGGATCGAGCGAAGGCATTTTGTAAAGTGGGCTTGTCGGTTGTAGAGACAGAGATGGGCACATTAGAGGATGTGAGTAAAACGGAGTTAACGTTAACGGGATTAACGGCAGGAACGCAGTATGTGTGTCGAGTGGCGTTGGAGATAGGATCGTTTGTCGATAATAATAAGACGACGGTGACATTTACACCGTTGGGATTAGCAACGCGATTAGTGTTTTTAAATCAGCCAGGAAATGGTCAAGCGGGAGTGTTGTGGGGATCGCAACCCGTGGTGGCGATCCAAGATGATAATGGGAATACGGTAGCAGCTGGTCCGGATGCGACAGCGGGTATAACGTTAACAATATCATCGGGGGCGATGTCAGGGACAGTGTTGTTGAACGCAGTGAATGGAGTAGCAACATTTACGGGAATAAGTACGAGTGACATGGGAGTGAAAGTCTTAACGGCGACGAAAGAAGATAAGTCAGGATTTACGAATGGAGCCGGAGTATTAACAGTTGATTCGAATCAATTTACAATAGCAGCAGGTCCGGTGAGTCCATTGTTTTCAACGATATCAGTGAGTCCGTTGATAGGAACAGCGCCGTTAGTGGCTAATGGAGTGGATACGTATTCAGTGAAGATCTCATTGAAGGATCAGTTTGGAAATCCAGTGACGGGAGTGTTGCCACAGTTTAGTTCGTCGATAGTTGTAGGGGATACGTTAACGCAGCCAAGTGTGGCGACGAATAGTTCAGGAGAGTCAGAGGGAAGTCTATTAACGACGGTAGCAGATGAGGTTTCGCCGTTTAGAAAGTTAGCGATTAAATCACCGTCAGGATTGAGTGATATATTTGTGATGGCGCCGTTTGTGCCAGGTCCAGCAGTGAAGTTAGGATTTACAGTTCAGCCGACGTACAGTCAGGCTGGGCTATCGACATTTCAAGTGTCCGTGTTAGATGTGAATGGAAATGTTGTGAGAAGTTCAAATATACAAATTAATGTTGGGATATCATCAGCGACAAATGGAGTGGGAGCGACGTTATCAGGAGGATCGACGTCAGTGAATGCGGTGAATGGAGTGGCAGTATTTAGTGGGTTATTTATAGATAAATCGGCGAATGGATATAAGTTAACAGCGAATGCGGGATCATTAACAGAGGCGATCAGTTCACCGTTTAATGTGACAGCGGGAACGGCATCGAAGTTAGTGATTGCAGGAGTAGACAAAGTTAAATCAGGATCATGTGGTTTGGTTAAGGTTCAGATGCAAGATATTGGTGGAAATTTAACAAAGCCAGCGTCGCCGAAAACAGTATTATTAAGTGGATTGGGATCAGCGAAGTTGTATTCTGGAGCAACATGTACAGGAAGTCCATTAAATGCAGGGACAAGTTTATCAATGACGTTTACGACAGCGCAGAATGAGAAGTCATATTATATAAAAAGTGATAAAGGTGAGCAGTTAAATTTGAGTGCGACGGAAGCGAATTTAACAACAGGGACGAAAGTATTTAATATAACACCAAGTCAGATAAAGATCGTGAGTCCAGCGAGTGTGATCGCAGGAAATTGTTCATCAGCGTTGGTTGTGACGCCAATGGGAGTGGATAATGCAGCAGCCCCGATAGCGTCATCATCAACAGTTGTGGCGGTGACAGGATTGGGAGCGACAGCGAAGTTGTACAGTGATGTGGGATGTACGACGGAAGTCAATCCAATGTCAGTGACGTTGCCAGTGACTGTTGGAGGAAACTTCGCGATTAATTATTATGTGAAGAGTGATAAGAGTGAGTTGTTATCAACGATCAACATATCGGATACGAGTGTTGTGGATACGATGTCAACAGCCTCATCGGCACAAAGTTTAACAGTGTTGCCATCAGATATTGAGTTAACTGGTCCGAGTCAGGTGGTAGCAGGTCAGTGTTCGTCAGCGTATACGGTGAAGTTAAAAGATAAGTTGAGTCAATATGTAAGTCCTACGCAAAGTATAAATTTAAAAGTGAGTGGATTAAGTGGAAAGCAAGGAAAGTTTTATACAAATAGTAATTGTACATCAGCAGTGATCGGAAATGGAACGACAGTGGTGTATCCATCGGGAGCAGGATCGTTGTCGTTATATTTTAAAGATGTGGCATCAGAGAGTTTAAGTGTGAGTGTGGTGGATGCGTTAGTATCAAATCCAAAGATGAGTGATTCGAATGTGATCAATATAGGAGTATCACCATCGGCGTTGAGATTATCGACAGCGATATATCCAGAGAAGGGAAATACGTCAGTGTGTATGGGTCCGATCGTGTTAAACACGATGGATGGTCAGGATACACCGGCGGTGACGAATGCGATAACACCAGTGACAGTGAATTTAAGTACGAGTGGATATGCAGCTGGATTTAGCGATGCGGGATCATTTTATAGTGATGCAAGTTGCGTGAGTAAAGTGACGAGTGTGGTTGTGAACACAGGAGAGAGTGCGAAGAATTTGTATTTTAAATCGCAGTATCCGGGAGTGATTAGTTTAGTAGCGAGTGATGCGGGATCAGTGTTAGCGAGTGGAAGTTTAGGATGGGAAGTTGTAGGAGCGAAGGGGTTTTTAGGTGGGATGTCGAAGATGTTTGATAACACATCGACGTACACATTTAGTTTTAAGACGGGAGTAAAACCTGTTCAAGGAAGATTTGATGCGCCATATGGTGCTCGATCAATGGCGATGAGTCCGGATAAGAAGTTTTTGTATGTTGCGGATGAGTCCAATCATCGAGTTTTAAAATATGATTATGAGAATCAACGTTACGTTGGGTGGATCGGACGAGTCAGTAAACCAAATGGTTCAAATAGTTTAATTGGATTAACTGGAAGTCAGTACTCGATTTACTCGCAGTCTCCGTATAATATTGCTGACTTTCCGACAGCAGCAGATTGTCGTAGTCGAGGAAATGGAGATGTTACGCCAGGTTGGTGTTTAGGCGGATTGTCATTATCTACTTCGAGTAATACCACGAATGGTAGCATGAGTAGTCCTAATGCCATAGTTGCTGATCATGATTATATATATGTAGCTCAAGCTGGTGCAAATTCTGTTTTAAGATACAAAGCAGGAAGTGGTGCATTTGCGGGGTGGATTGGAAGAGTTTATACAAATCCAACAGCAACAGCTGATGGCAATGCTACGAACTGCGCTGTCGGTAGCGGAAATCCAACACCTGGTTGGTGTATGGGTGGTGATGATTGGGAAAGTAGAACTACAGGTTCGGCTGATTCTGGTCGAGGTGATGTGTCGATGAATGAGGTGAGTTCGTTAGCCATCGATGATCAATATTTGTATATAGGTCAACGTGGTGCTGTTTTAAGAGTATTAAAAACTGATGGAAGTTTTCAAGGTTGGATTGGACGCTATGACTCTTCAGTGCAAATTGCATTACCTACAGATGCTCCTGGTAGCGCTGGAGGATGCTCTTCATTAACAACAGGTCAAACATCTCCGGGATGGTGTTTAGGCGGTGGCTATTATGTGGCTACGGATACAAACCAAGTTAAAGCCGGTGGTATTGGAAGTTTAGTACGAGGTGTTTATGCTGACGTGCAAACAGATGAGTTATTTGTTGCAACTAGAAGTTCATTAATCAATGTATACACACTTTCAACTGGTGCATTTAAAAGAAATTTAACTCAATTTAATCATGATGCTTATAATATGGTTCGAGATAGCAGTGGGACAAATATGTTTATAGCTGCCTATTCTCGCGTTATTGCTGTTAAGCCTTCTGATGGACAGCTTGAAGGTTGGATGGGAAAAGTTTCAAATGCGAGTTCAATGTTTAGTGCTTTAGATAATTCAAATAATTGTTCGAATTTAAGTACATTTGATAATACACCGGGCTGGTGTGCTGGAGGAACAGGGATCGCTGGCGCTGATGAGGGCTCGTTTCAAGAAACAAGATCAATAGTTGATGATGGTCAGGGTCATTTGTTAATTGGAACTGGTCGCACATATGGTATTCGAAAATTTAAAAAAACAACTGGACAGTATTTAGGAACAATGACTGTTTATTCAAATGCTTCAGATGAGTGGATGACTGAAACAGGTGATAGTAATTTGGCTCAGCGAAGTGGTGTAGGTGATCAAGATTTTAACGGACCACTTGGTTCGTATAATGATGGCCAGTATTTATACGTGGCGGATGGAATCAATGGTCGTATTAAAAAAATAGAACTAGCAACTGGTAAAGTTATTGGTTGGGTTGGTGCTGTGACAACAAAACCAACTGGTGGAGCAAACACGAGTTGTTTAACAGAGTCTCCGATGACTGTTGTTAATAGATGGTGTTTGGGATCTATTCCTAATCTTTGGTTTGACTACGGAAATGTTTATGAAACATGGCGTGGAATAATGGCTGGTTCTAATTTTTTAATTTATGATGGTTATTTGGTTCAACCCACGGGTATAACAGGGGATGGAACTTATTTATACGTCACAGATCGGATTTTACATCGAATTAACAAGTACAGAGCGGATTCTGGTGAGTTTATAGGTTGGGTCGGTTTAGTTGGGACAAAACCGACTGGTTATCACGCAACTCTTGGACACTCTGATTGCGTGAATACAAATCCAGGATCAGTTACTCCGGGATGGTGTAAAGGTGGAATTAGTCAAAATGGAACTGGTGATGGTTCATTTAACCAACCAAGTGGTATTACACATCACTCAGGTTTTTTGTATATCGTCGATAGTGCAAACCATAGAGTAGTCAAAGTTTCGGCGAGTACAGGTATAACAGCTGGTTGGATTGGACGAATTGGTACAGCACAGTCTGGGGGTTGTACTCCAGTAGCAAATGGAAGTGGGTATAATGTTTCAGGATCGGGTTGGTGTATTGGAGGGACTGCTGCAGTTGCAAATGGTTCTGGTAATAGTCAATCAGGTATTGATCGTGGTGGTGGATTTAATTTTTGGGTGACAGAAGCAGTGAATGGTATCGCTACAGATGGAACTTATTTATATATTTCTAACTTATATAACTTTCGGATTGATCGGTTCACAATGAATGGTGAGTGGAATGCATCGACGCGCACAAAATTTGATTTGTACACTGGTGTATGGAGTTCAGACCCAGCAGTTGTTGGATCGTGGAATGGAAATAATCGAAATTTTGCATCATCATTGACTGTTGATCAAAACAATATCTATGTGATTTCATATCATGCGCAATTTGATGCCTCTAACATTGATAATAACAATCACGCGATACTTCGCATAGATAAGGCCACAGGAACAATTACGGGATGGCAAGGCGGAGTTCATCCAAATCGTTCGATAACTGGTGGTGATACGACATCATGTCAGGGAACGCCTGCAGGTAATATTACACCAAGTTGGTGTAAAGGGGGCGCTCCAAGTTTAGGTTATAGTCTTGGGCAGTTTTCAGAGCCGCGTGGAATCAGTCATGATAATCATTATATTTATGTAACAGATTATATATCTGGTCGAATTACGCGTTTACCCAAATAATATTTTTCAATTTTGAAGGGTTCTCTTTAAAGTTAAAGAGAACCTTGTCCCTAAAAATCTAATAACAGAGCTATATTATCATAATCATCTCAAATTTATACGATCAGCACTTGTCTCATTTTAGTTATTGAGTTTCTCTTTAAAACTTCCGATCAATACATGAATTCTGGCCCAAGGGTTGGCGTTGTATTTTATATTGTTATTTCGGAGGGACGTTCAGTGAAAACCAATAAAATTTGTTTTTATGATTTTTCAATTAAAGATTTTTTTAAAATCAAAAAGCATTTCCTTCTGTTTATTCAAGTTGTTTTTTCTTTTATCATGACAGGTTGTTTACCAGAGAATCAAAGTTTGGATCAGAGTTTAAAAGACTCAATTGGAGTGACCACGACGTTAGGTTTTCGAGGATTGGAGTCAGTGCAGACGATCACGGGATCGAAGTTGCAGTTAAGTTGGAATGAGTCAACAGATCCGAATGTGGTGGCGTATAATATATATGATACAACGAATATGTTTAATCCTGTGTTAGTGGCAACAATTCCAGCGCCATCAACGGGGACATTTTTAACAAAGACGGCAGGAAATATTCCGTTTATAGCGGGGTCGTATTATTCATTTAGAGTGAATGCGGTAACAGCCAAGCAAAAGGAAGATGATAATTTAGTGAATCGCGGAGCGATACCGTATTCTGGAGTGATCAGTTATCAGATATTAGATGGATCGACGGTGAAGTTAACGTTAAATAATGCATCGAACGCGGATCGAGCGAAGGCATTTTGTAAAGTGGGCTTGTCGGTTGTAGAGACAGAGATGGGCACATTAGAGGATGTGAGTAAAACGGAGTTAACGTTAACGGGATTAACGGCAGGAACGCAGTATGTGTGTCGAGTGGCGTTGGAGATAGGATCGTTTGTCGATAATAATAAGACGACGGTGACATTTACACCGTTGGGATTAGCAACGCGATTAGTGTTTTTAAATCAGCCAGGAAATGGTCAAGCGGGAGTGTTGTGGGGATCGCAACCCGTGGTGGCGATCCAAGATGATAATGGGAATACGGTAGCAGCTGGTCCGGATGCGACAGCGGGTATAACGTTAACAATATCATCGGGGGCGATGTCAGGGACAGTGTTGTTGAACGCAGTGAATGGAGTAGCAACATTTACGGGAATAAGTACGAGTGACATGGGAGTGAAAGTCTTAACGGCGACGAAAGAAGATAAGTCAGGATTTACGAATGGAGCCGGAGTATTAACAGTTGATTCGAATCAATTTACAATAGCAGCAGGTCCGGTGAGTCCATTGTTTTCAACGATATCAGTGAGTCCGTTGATAGGAACAGCGCCGTTAGTGGCTAATGGAGTGGATACGTATTCAGTGAAGATCTCATTGAAGGATCAGTTTGGAAATCCAGTGACGGGAGTGTTGCCACAGTTTAGTTCGTCGATAGTTGTAGGGGATACGTTAACGCAGCCAAGTGTGGCGACGAATAGTTCAGGAGAGTCAGAGGGAAGTCTATTAACGACGGTAGCAGATGAGGTTTCGCCGTTTAGAAAGTTAGCGATTAAATCACCGTCAGGATTGAGTGATATATTTGTGATGGCGCCGTTTGTGCCAGGTCCAGCAGTGAAGTTAGGATTTACAGTTCAGCCGACGTACAGTCAGGCTGGGCTATCGACATTTCAAGTGTCCGTGTTAGATGTGAATGGAAATGTTGTGAGAAGTTCAAATATACAAATTAATGTTGGGATATCATCAGCGACAAATGGAGTGGGAGCGACGTTATCAGGAGGATCGACGTCAGTGAATGCGGTGAATGGAGTGGCAGTATTTAGTGGGTTATTTATAGATAAATCGGCGAATGGATATAAGTTAACAGCGAATGCGGGATCATTAACAGAGGCGATCAGTTCACCGTTTAATGTGACAGCGGGAACGGCATCGAAGTTAGTGATTGCAGGAGTAGACAAAGTTAAATCAGGATCATGTGGTTTGGTTAAGGTTCAGATGCAAGATATTGGTGGAAATTTAACAAAGCCAGCGTCGCCGAAAACAGTATTATTAAGTGGATTGGGATCAGCGAAGTTGTATTCTGGAGCAACATGTACAGGAAGTCCATTAAATGCAGGGACAAGTTTATCAATGACGTTTACGACAGCGCAGAATGAGAAGTCATATTATATAAAAAGTGATAAAGGTGAGCAGTTAAATTTGAGTGCGACGGAAGCGAATTTAACAACAGGGACGAAAGTATTTAATATAACACCAAGTCAGATAAAGATCGTGAGTCCAGCGAGTGTGATCGCAGGAAATTGTTCATCAGCGTTGGTTGTGACGCCAATGGGAGTGGATAATGCAGCAGCCCCGATAGCGTCATCATCAACAGTTGTGGCGGTGACAGGATTGGGAGCGACAGCGAAGTTGTACAGTGATGTGGGATGTACGACGGAAGTCAATCCAATGTCAGTGACGTTGCCAGTGACTGTTGGAGGAAACTTCGCGATTAATTATTATGTGAAGAGTGATAAGAGTGAGTTGTTATCAACGATCAACATATCGGATACGAGTGTTGTGGATACGATGTCAACAGCCTCATCGGCACAAAGTTTAACAGTGTTGCCATCAGATATTGAGTTAACTGGTCCGAGTCAGGTGGTAGCAGGTCAGTGTTCGTCAGCGTATACGGTGAAGTTAAAAGATAAGTTGAGTCAATATGTAAGTCCTACGCAAAGTATAAATTTAAAAGTGAGTGGATTAAGTGGAAAGCAAGGAAAGTTTTATACAAATAGTAATTGTACATCAGCAGTGATCGGAAATGGAACGACAGTGGTGTATCCATCGGGAGCAGGATCGTTGTCGTTATATTTTAAAGATGTGGCATCAGAGAGTTTAAGTGTGAGTGTGGTGGATGCGTTAGTATCAAATCCAAAGATGAGTGATTCGAATGTGATCAATATAGGAGTATCACCATCGGCGTTGAGATTATCGACAGCGATATATCCAGAGAAGGGAAATACGTCAGTGTGTATGGGTCCGATCGTGTTAAACACGATGGATGGTCAGGATACACCGGCGGTGACGAATGCGATAACACCAGTGACAGTGAATTTAAGTACGAGTGGATATGCAGCTGGATTTAGCGATGCGGGATCATTTTATAGTGATGCAAGTTGCGTGAGTAAAGTGACGAGTGTGGTTGTGAACACAGGAGAGAGTGCGAAGAATTTGTATTTTAAATCGCAGTATCCGGGAGTGATTAGTTTAGTAGCGAGTGATGCGGGATCAGTGTTAGCGAGTGGAAGTTTAGGATGGGAAGTTGTAGGAGCGAAGGGGTTTTTAGGTGGGATGTCGAAGATGTTTGATAACACATCGACGTACACATTTAGTTTTAAGACGGGAGTAAAACCTGTTCAAGGAAGATTTGATGCGCCTTTTAGTGCTCGTCGATTAAATTTTAGTTCGGATAAAAAGTTTTTGTATGTAGTTGATTCGGCCAATCATCGAGTTTTAAAGTATGATTATGAAAATCAACGTTACGTTGGGTGGATTGGTGGAATTAGTAGACCCAATGGTGGTGATTCTCTTGTTTCTTTAACCGGAAGTCAGTACTCGATTTACTCGCAGTCTCCGTATAATATTGCTGACTTTCCGACAAATACTGATTGTCAAACTCGAGGAGATGCTGTTGCTACTCCAGGCTGGTGTTTAGGTGGATTATCTTCGGCAGCATTTAATGGACAGTGGGATGGTACTTATGGAAGCAGTTATACTGCCGATGGAGCAATACTAAGTCCTAATGATGTGGCTATAGATTCTACATATTTATATGTCGTTAATTCTAATCAAATTTTAAGATACAAAGCAGGAAGTGGTGCATTTGCGGGGTGGATTGGGATGGTTCAAACAAATCCAACGGCAGCAGCTGATGGAAACTCTGCAAGTTGTTCGGTAGGGTATGGAAATCCAACATCTGGATGGTGTATGGGTGGACGGTTTTTTCAAACACGAACAAGTAATTCAGACAGTTGGGGAAAAGGCGATTTATCAATGAGAAATGCCAAGGCGATTGCAACTGATGGAACCTATTTATATGTTGGTCAAAATGGTGCGGTTTTAAGAATACAAGCTTCAGATGGTAGCTTTCAGGGTTGGATCGGGCAGAAATATGATACAGCTTTATTCGCTAATAGTACGCCAACAGGTGGTGAGTCTGGCTGTACGAGTTTAGCAAATTATGCGATTACACCGGGTTGGTGTATGGGTGGTGCATATAATTTTAATGGAAATATTGGAAGCATTAGAAATGGTGCGATTGGATCTGTAAATAGTTTATTTGTTGATGTACCTAACAACAAAATTTATGTGGGTATTCCAGAAAATGGTGGATCTGTGAATGTTTACAATTTAGCATCTGGTGCATTTATTCAATATTTGCCAAGTTACATTAACATTGGTGGACCAGAAAGTTTAGTTTTGGATTCAAATGCTAATAGATTTTATGCTGCGGCTGGAAGTCGTATATTAGCATTTAGACAGTCTGATGGTTTAGTTGAAGGCTGGATGGGAAAAGTTTCAAATGCGAGTTCGATGTTTAGTGCTTTAGATAATTCAAATAATTGTTCAAATTTAAGTACATTTGATAATACTCCAGGTTGGTGTACTGGTGGAACGTGGGTCAACGGCGCTGATGAGACTAGTTTTTTAGAAAGTTATGCTTTAGCTGATGATGGGCAGGGCAGTATACTCGTGGGAAGTATTCGAACATTTGCGATTCGAAAATTTAATAAAGCAACAGGGGCGTATCAAGGAACGATGACTCTAAATACAAGTTCGTCAGATAGTTGGAATAATGATGCAACATCATTAGCACAACGAAGTGGTATTAGTGACCAAGATTTTTATGAACCTTTGGGATCGTACAACGATGGCACATATTTATATGTAGCAGATAGTCATAACAGTCGTGTTAAAAAAATGAAATTATCGACTGGTGAAGTTGTTGGATGGATTGGACCAATCACTACAAAACCAACTGGTGGAGCTACTGGATGCACGTCATTAAACTCGATGACTGTGGCTAATATGTGGTGTTTAGGTTCTGTATCAAATCTATGGGCGTGGTGGGATTTAAATAATAGCGGAGCCGGTATTATGGCCGCCAGTGGTTATCAAACATTAGATGGTTATATGGCTCAACCCACAGGTATCACGGGTGATGGAACATTTTTATATATCACAGATAGACAGATGCATCGAATTAATAAATACAGAGCTGATAATGGAAATTTTGTGGGGTGGATTGGCTATGTGAATGTAAGCCCAACTGATGGTGATGCGGGATGTGCAGGAAGAGCAGCTAATACGTTTACTCCTGGTTGGTGCAAAGGTGGAACAAGTAAGTCTGGTAGTGTTGATGGTGCATTAAATAATCCATCTGGAATCATTCATCATTCAGGAAGTTTGTATGTTGTAGATACAACAAATCATCGTGTTTCGAAATACTCTGCATCAACAGGTGCTTTTGTTGGGTGGATTGGTCGCGTTTCGACGACACCAACAGGTGGTTGTACTCCAGTAGCAAATGGAAGTGGTTATAATGTTTCAGGAACTGGTTGGTGTACAGGAGGTACATCAGGAATGGCTAATGGTGGAGCAAATTGGCAAATGAGTGGGATTGATCGCGGTGGAGGTTTTAATTTTTGGCTTAATGATGCCGTCAATGGTATCACAACTGATGGAACATATCTTTATGTGTCTAACTTAGGAAACTATCGAATTGATCGTTTTGCTATGGATGGATCTTGGCATTCTGCTGTTCTAACTCGATTTGATGCTTATAATAATACGTGGTCATCAGATCGAGCTGTTGTTGGCGCATGGAATTTATCAGGAAGACATTGGGCCTCTGATTTAACAATTGATAGTAACAATATTTATATCATTGTACGTGATGTCAACTTAGCTTCGAATCAAGGGTGGGGAAGTAATCATGCCATTGTTCGTATTAACAAAACATCAGGTAATATTACAGGATGGCAGGGTGGAATTTATCCAAATCGTTCAATCACTGGTGGTGATTCATCATCTTGTGTAGGGGCGAGTAATCAAACTCCAACATGGTGTACGGGTGGATTAGCAAGTAAGGGTTATAAATTAGGACAATTTGATGAACCTCGGGGAATATCTTCAGATCAGAATTTTATTTATGTATCTGATTTTAACACCGGCCGTGTGACGCGATTACCAAAGTAATTTGACCTTTAACAAGACTAAGGTTTTGAGATCTTAGTCTTGTTTTTATATCAGCCTATTAATCGAAGTTATAAAACTCTTCAGAGTATCTCGAATTGGTTCACTTTATTTAAGAAAAATTCAAAACATTCCGAAATGTAAATAGCTGGTTATTTTAAATAATACAGCAGGTTATCTGTATTGAACGACAGGAAATAAGATGCGTATTTTAAATTTGAATCTCAATTCAAAAGTAAATAAATTTTATTTATTAACCATGTATTTTTCTGTTTTAATAAATACGTTTTTAGTTGCGGGTTGTACAGCTGGTGGAGATCTGATTACACCAACACCCGAAAAAGCAGTTTCAATCGTTGTTCCAATTCCAGTGGTTGTTTCTCCGGCCGAAGCTGTTCATTATTCAAATCAAAACACTTTAGTCGTGGCGGGAATGTGTCAAAGTGAATCTACAATTCGATTAAATGGTTTAGTTGATACTCAATCTGTTGTGTGTGTAAACAGCGCTTTTTCTTTTACAGTTAATCAAGTAACTGATGCTATTAATTATTATACAATTCAACAAATTAAAACAGACGGAAGTATTTCATTTCCTGTGAGTGTAATATGGGTTCGTAAAAGCTCTGTATCCCAGCCGGTATTAAATACTCCATCTTCAAATCCGTTTGTGAGTTCGCAAGCCCAACTCACAATTGCAGGAACTTGTGAATCAGAGGCCACAATTTCTTTATCGGGTGATGGCGCCGGTTCAGTTATATGTACAAATTCTGCATTTAGTTTGAATTTACCTAAATCTGTTGACGGTGAATTTAATATCATAGTTACTCAAACAGATAAAGCTGGTAATACAGCACAAATGAATTTAGTTTGGCGAAAATATGCCTTAACAGTAACGCCGCAAAGTGCGACATTACCAGTTAATACTGATTTGCCAATTTCAATTACGGGTGGATCTGGTCAATACACTTTAACATTAGAGCAAAACAATTCGGGTGGATCATTGCCAGCGAGCTCAACAACGTACACAACGGGTACGCTTGCTGGAGTTGTTGATCAAATTAAAATTGTTGATTCCTTAGGTGTTCAATTTTTACTTAATGTGACAACTGTAGCAGGGGCTGTTGATCATTTAAGTTATGGTGCTGTCAGTGGTAATAATCAAGTTGTGAGTGTGAATACGAATTTACCGGTTTCATTTGCAGCTCAAGTTGTGGATGAGTTTGAAAATCCAATTCCATTTTATCCAATATATTTTCGTCAAATTCAAGGTGATGGCCAGCTTTTAGATTCTGTTATTCAAATATCAGATTTAACGGGTACAGCCTATATGAGTGCAAGATCTGGTCATTTGGGTATTGATAATGTGATTGAGGCTGGTCCAGTGTCGTCATTACTTCCTGATGTTGCAGTCACAGGACGGTCAAAGATTAAGTTTAGTTATAAAACAACTTATACAAATAAATCAGCATTTGGATTAACGTTTAAAGTTGGATCTAATCCTGTACAAGTTATTGCTCGAGATATTAATCAAGACTCTCATGTTGATTCTATTGTGTTAAATAATAGTGATCCGAGTATAGGTATTTTATTAGGCGTCGGAAATGGCTTATTCTCAACAATGACTAAAATTAATTCAATTTGTATAAACCCAATCAGTATGGCTGTAGGTCAGATTGATTCGGACAGCTTCGATGATATCGTTATTGTTTGTGGCTCAGCTGCGTTTGGACAAGGCGCAGCACTCGCAAATGTGATGCAGTTTTTTAAAGGGAATGGTGTTGGTCAATTTGCAAGTGCAGTGAATATACCAGTTGCAGTTGATGAAACAGCATTTTCACAAGTTGCTATTGGAGATTTTAATAATGATGGTCATACAGATTTAGCTCTCGCTGTTGGGGATTATTTAGCTGCAACGATACCAAGTAATGGTGCAATTTCATTTCGATTTGGTAATGGTTTAGGTGGTTTTACGGCACCTCAGTATGTTGAAACAGGAAAAGGAACAAATGGTGTTGTAGCGGGTTATTTTTCTGCTTCAGGAAATTTAGATTTAGCAGTTATAAACTCAACAGATAATCAGCTTCAATTTTTGTTTAATAACACCATAACGCCGGGTGGTTCAGTTGTTATGGATGCCACAAATATTTATCCTGTTGATTTAAATCCAATATCTATTGATAAACTGAATATTAATGGTCGAATTTCGATAGCTGTTATGACGGGCTCTGGTAAATTAAATTTATTTAATGATGATGGTGCCGGTGGATTTAATACTTTAGATTCATTAGATATTGCGACTACCGTGACATCGATGACCATTGCTGATTTAAATTTAGATTCTTATGATGACATTATAGTTACAAATTTAGATGATATGACATTAAGTTATTTCATTGGGCAAAGTGATGGAAGTTTTGTGAGTCAGCCAAGTATCGCTTCAGTTGGAACACCAATTTCAATTACGACTGCATTAGTTAACGAGGATAATTACAGAGATATTTTGGTGGTTGGTGCAGATGACGTTGTATTACAGATTATACCAGGACGTGCTAATGGAAGTTTCGGGTTTACCCAAGATATACCTGCAAACGCCGGAATTATTACAAAATCATTTGCAGCAGATTATGATGGTGATGGTATTTTAGATTTAGCTGTTTTAAGTGCTGTTGATAAAAATATAAATATTTTAAAAGGACAAAATCAGGGGTTGTTTAATATTATTGGTGTTCCCCTTGATACAAATGATAACTCAACTGATATTGTTGCTGCGGATTTGCGAAAAAATGGTATTCAAGATATCGTTGTTACTAACCCCATTCGAAACCAAGTTCGTGTTTTTTTAGGGCTTGGAAATGGCGGCTTTTCTTCGCCAGTTGATTTTTCAGTGGGACAAAATCCAAACAAAATAAAAGTGATTGATTTAAATCGTGATGGTTATTCGGATATAATAGTCACCAATGGAAACAGTGCGAATATTGATATACTTTATGGTGATGGGTCTGGAAATTTTCCTACACGTTTGACGAAAAGTGTAGGCGCAAATCCAACTGATTTGGTTATTACAGATATTAATGGTGATTTAGCACTCGATATTATTGTTTTAGCACGAGCAGATAGTCGTATTAATGTTTTGCTAGGGAGTGGGTTTAATGCGACCTATATTTTATCATCTGCTGTCAATTACGATATAGGAACGGATGGTACGGCAGATCCAACATCGCTATTTTTACATGATGTTAATAACGATAGTTTTTTAGATATACTAACAACAAATAGTGGTGACACGACGATCTCGGTTTTACGAGGTAATGGTGATGGATCATTTCAAGCATCTATACATTATCCGGCTATGGATTCACCAACAGGTTTTGTAGCAGGGGATTTTACCGGTGATGGGCGATTAGATGTATTAGCCTACAGTGCAACAACTACATCTGTATTAATATTTCCAGGATCAGCTCCAGGGAGTTATTTAACACCATCTTTATCTGTTGAATTTGGTTCTGCTTATAGTGGATTAATAGCTGTAGATATAAATAATGATAAAATTATTGATTTAATCACATTTAATAATACTGGCTCAGCGATTACAACTTGGTTGGGGCATTAGAATGATCAATGTTGGAGTTTTTGGATTATTATCAATCATTTTTTTAACACTAACGGGTTGTAGTTTGCCGAGTGCAGAACAACTCGAACAAAAATCACAATCGTTTGGTGTTAATTTACAAAGTATTGATTTAGTTGAGTACGATAATTTGATTGCGCAATTGAGTATTAAAGGTTCACTTGTGAGTAATGAAACAACATTGGATAATACAGTTAAATTTCATTTAAGCTCAACATGTCGTGATTCTACAGTTGGTTTAGGTACTGCACGATCTTTTTTAAATGATGGAATTATTGTGCGAGTACCAACATCTGGAACTATAACTGTTTCGGGCACTTTAGTTGGTTTAACTAAGATTTATCTTTCAACGAATACTTTATCAGATTGCGTTTATTTGACAGATTATACATTTCAAGCGGGTGTTGTACCACCTCCAGGATTTTCTTCGACTTCACCATCGAGTCCATCCAGAGAGACTTATACTCCATTAATATTTGGGACTGCTCTTAAAAATTCAAATTTAAAGTTTTACAGTGATAGTTTGTGTCAGACTGAGGTTGGCTCTGGAATCGCATCGGAATATAATACAGTAGGAATTCGATTAATTTTGCCAGCAGAAAGCACAACAACAATTTATGGTCAAACAACTGACTCACAAATGTTAAAATCGAGTTGTCATTTGTTGACGAGTTTTACTCATACAACTGCGGGTCCACAACCTCCAGTTTTTAGTTCAGTGTTACCTTTATCACCAAACAATGTGACATCGTCACCAGTGATCAGAGGTACAACATCAGGAACGATAAGTTCAATTAAATTTTATAAAGATTCGTCTTGTGTACAACAGGTTGGAATCGGAACTGCAGATGAATTTTTAAGTGCTGAGGGGATTAAAATTGATTTGCCAGCTAATCAAACGGTATCTGTCTTTGCTAAGACATTTGACAATGATAATAATCCTTCGCTGTGTACATTTATGACAAGTTATTTGTTTGATAATGTAAAGCCGACAACTCCATTATTTTCGGCAGCACTTCCGTTGTCACCAACTCGTTTAACCATATTTCCTAAAATTTATGGATTTTCATCATCAGATACTGCTGCAGTTCGATTATATAATTCACCGACTTGTTTGTTTTCACAGTTAATTGGATCAGGAACTAAAGTTGATTTTGAAGGAGCGCAAGGAATTTCAGTTCAATTAGAGGCTAATTCGACCAATTCGATTTATGCTGTGAATGTGGATTCTGCCGGAAACTCATCAAACTGTGTATTCCTAACATATTATCGACATAATGTGATTCCTCCAGATGTACCTCAATTTACAGAGACTCAACCAGCATCCCCTAATAATATTTCAAGTCAGCCTAGAATATTTGGTAATTCAAGTTCAACTACAAAAAATATCTATTTCTATAAAGATGATACATGTACATCTGGACAAGAAATTGGAATTGGAACAGCAGCTGAATTTGTCACAACAGGAATTTCTTTAACAACAAATGATGTTCCGAATTCAGTTAATACCACGAGTGTTTATGCTAAAGCTGATGATCCAGAGGGTAATTTTTCAGAATGTGTGATTATGTTGAATTATCTTTACTCAACAGCGTTGGCTCCAGCTCCAAGTTTTTCTAATTTTATGCCATCTTCACCAAATAATTACTCGACTGCTCCATTGGTTTTTGGAACGGTGGATAATTCAGTAACTCAGATTTCTTTATATAAAGATGCGAGTTGTGATCCAGAATATCTTTTAAGTACGCGTTCAAGAAATGATTTTGTTATTCAGGGTATAGCTATTAATGTATTACCAAATGTTCGAACTAGAGTTTATGGACGATCTTCAGATGTTTATGGCAACCAATCTGATTGCGTTTTGCTGAGTTCATATATTCATGATAACAAAACTCCACTTGCACCAGTTTTTACGAGTGTTAGTCCGACTTCTCCAACAAGTGCGAGCTTAATGCCAATGTTAAAAGGTTTAGCTCAACTTAACGATTTTTCAAAACTAGCTCAGATCGAGCGAATACTTTTATTTGATGATTTATCATGTGTTAATCAAGTTGGTACTGGTTTAGCAACTGATTTTATTTCTGGTTCAGGTGTTGAAGCTTCTATTCAGTATAATTTTATAAATACACTTTATGCTCAATCAAGAGATGCTGCAGGAAATAGAAGTATTTGTACGCAGATGGTTAATTATTCTCACGGAAATAGAGTTCCTGGCAAGCCCGTGATGACTTCGATTTTACCAGGTTCTCCGTCGTATTCACGTAAAACATTTTTAAAAGGCACGATTGGTTCATCAACCAGCATATTTACTCCTTCGGTTCTAAAAGTGTATAAAAATAATTCTTGTACGCAATTATTAACGACAGCAGCAGCTTCAGATTATACAACTTCGGGTGTGTTATTAAATGTAGACCAAAACACGACGACAAATATTTATGCTCAGGTGGAAGATGTTGTTGGGAATAAATCTGTTTGTGAATATCAGACATCTTTTTTACATAACGATTTAGGCCCACAGAACTTACTATTAAGTCAAAATCCAAATGGTTCAGTTAATGTTCAATGGCAACCTGATAGTGTTGCAAATCCAACGGCAAAATATGCAGTTAAACGCTCAATGAAATTAGGTGGTCCTTACTCTATTATTGCATGGGATATTAATTCAAATAGTTACAATGATAGCAGTGTAAGTTATGGTAAGACATATTATTATGTTGTTTCTGCCTATAACAGCACAGGAAGTAGCTTTAACTCGACAGAAAGTAGTATTACTGTATCATCAAATGCGACATCGCCTCCGATCAGTTTGACATTAAGTGCTCAGTCGCAAATGAATCAACTGAATTGGTTAGCATCAAACGGAACAAATAATTTATATTATAAAGTATTTAGATCAACACAGTCGGGTGGTCCCTATAGTTTAATTAAAGATAAAGTCTATTTAACGACATACGACGATAAAAATTTAACAAACAGTACAGTATATTATTACGTTGTTATGGCGATCAATGTTTCTGGTCAAAGCATTTATTCAAATGAAGCCAGTTCTGCACCATTGGCTGCGCCAGATAAACCACTTCAATTAACTGTTGATTTACTCAGATCAGTGAGTACAGCATTTTGCCCAGGCGGTGGACCAGCTGTTTATTTAAAATGGACTGCGCCAAATTATTTTAGCGGTTTTAATATTCGTCGTGGTTACGCTTCATCGAACAGTAATGTTATATTAAATAATACAGGTCCGATCACTCAAAATGAATACTATGATTGTACTCCAGATGCAGATTGGTGGCTCTATCCAAACGGACGTGATGTTTATTATACCGTTGAAGCAACATGGGGGATTGGAACCTCAATGGTTTCTTCTATAATATCAAACGAAATTGTTATCCGTAATAATGCAAATGCAACGATAATGGCTTATCCAGCAGATCAAAAAATTTATTTAGATTTTTATACATCGTCGTTAAGTGCAACATCCTATCAGATTTGGAGATCATTGACTCCACCAAAAACGAATCAATTAGGGCAGTGGCAGCATGAAGGTTTTATAATGATTGAAAGTTCTTATGCAGGAACAAGTTATTTAGATGAAAATTTAACGAATGGACAGGCTTACTATTATGTGATTGTACCAATTTTTGGTGCAAGTGTTCAAGGGTGGCCGTCAGCAGTTGTTTTGGCGACTCCATCAGCTCATTCAGGTTCAAGTATTAATAACTTGATTGTTTATCAACTGGCTGGTGGAAATACTCCATATTTAAGTTGGTCTCAGCCAGCATCTTATAATTATTTTGATGTTTATCGATCTGATAATGGTGGGCCTTTTAATAAAATAAATGCTGGAAACGTGAATGTAAATTATTATTCAGATGTTGCAGCGGCTGGTGTGAATGGGGCTTTATTTTCTTATAAAATTGTACCTGTTTTTGGTGGTGTGAATCAAGCTGACTCAAATATTGTGACTTATCGTTATGGAGTTCCGTCTGGCTTTACGGCAACGGCTTCTGCAACTCAGGTGACATTAAGTTGGAGTAAAGTCACAAACGCTGTGTCATATGATATTTATAGATCAGACTCTTCTGGATTTGGTTTTACATTAATCGATACAATAACATCGGCAAGTGGTACAATCACTTACGCGAATACGTTAAGCTCGCCCGCGAGTTATCCTGTTGTTTTAGAAAAAGGTTATTATTATAAAGTGAAACCAAATTTTTCGGACGCAACAGTTGGACAATTTTCGGTCGAGGCGAGTGCGGTCCCAGGTGCTAACTCGTTAAGTCAGGTGACTGGATTAACGGTGACAAGTGTCAGTGCAAATTCAATAGGATTGACTTGGGCAAAACTCTTAGGGAATCCGACATATAGAGTTTTTGTTAGTACATCATTAGGAGGAACGTACACGCAGGTAGCTTCACAAACTGCAACCGCTCAAGTTGTTTCAAGTTTATCAAATAATCAAACGTATTACTTTAAAGTTTCTTCGGCTTCATGTGTTACAAATTGTTTTTCAGATATTGTATCTGCAACAACTCGAGCCACTGGTTTACAGTTATCTGTTCCAACAGTGGTTTTGACGACAACTGGTGTGAAAATCACAATACCTCCAGTCAACAGTGTTGATCACTATAATATATTAAGATCTACAGATGGAGCTAATTTTAATTATATAGTAACAACTTTAAGCCCGTCGACAACAAGTCATACAGATACAAGTGTAACTCCGGGACAACAGTATTTTTATCGAATCGAAGCTCAGTTTACAAACCCTCAGTTTGTAGTGACTTCAAAATCATCTAACGGGATTACTTATGGATCAACAATTGCACCTCCATCGGCGATTTATGTGAGTCAAATGACGAATGGAACTTTGTCATTAATAAATGTTTCGTTAGGAGGAAATTTTCCACCACAATATGTTGTGTATTATGGAACATCTTCTGGTGTTTATACGGCATCTCAAACAACTGCGACAATTCCTGATTTAACAGCGGGGACTCGTTATTATGCTGCTGTTAAATCGTTGAACGGTGAAGTTGAATCAGCTCAGTATTCGCCAGAGATTTCATTTATACCTTATCTCAATTTTACGGCACCAGTCGTAACAGCAACATCATCAACAGCCACAGTGAGTTGGTCATCTGTAGCTGGGGCAACTTCGTATAAGCTGTATCGTTCGGAAAACAAACAAAGTTTTACACAAATTCAAAGTGCATATGTTGGAACATCATATGTTGATTCAGCTGTTGTATCTGGTAAGTTGTATAGTTATAAATTTATACCAAATCACTCTTCGGGAATATCTTTAACTGAATCTTTTATAAGTAATGAAGTTTCATTGATTCAACCACTTAAACCCGAAAACTTGATTGTTAATATTCAGGCAGCAGCACCAACATCAGCAAACTTAAATTGGACATTTTCTGTGACGGAGGGAAGTGCTCAAATTTCTGGGTATCGTATTTATAGAAGCGCAACTTCTGGTGTGTACGGCGCAGCTTTAGCCACAGTTAATAATATACAAAAAAGTTATACGGATAGTTCTTTGTTAACAAATCAGACATATTACTATGTTGTAAGATCTATAAGTTTATCTGGTGTGGAATCTCCAAATTCAAATGAAGTGATAGTACGAACGTTTGCTGGTCCAGCGGGTTTAACTGTGGTTAATAATAATCAAAATATTGATTTAAATTGGTTAGCTGTGAGCGGAGCTTCTTCATATGAAATCTATAGATCATATCAATCTGGTGGACCATATGGTTTTATTAAAGCTACAAATCAGCTTTACGACACAGATACAAATATTTTAAATGGACAAACCTATTATTATGTTGTTAAGGCTGTTTTTGCTTCCGGTGCTAGATCTGTCAATTCGAATGAAGTCAGTATTACAGCTGTTCGAACTTTAAACTTACAACACGCAGTCGAATTAACAGATCAGCCATTAGCATCTTCATTGAGTGGAGATGTCACATTTGATCGAACGCAAACAACTATAGATTCTTCAATGTACGATGGCACAGTGGTTTATAATTTAGAAGTTGTTGCAACTAATAGCGAATCAAACCCACAATCTGTTCAATTTGTTGATTCAAATAATAACTTAGTTGGAAGTGTTACTGTGCCGGCTTTAACAATGAATCCAACAGTTTTACGATCGACTAATTTAACATTAACTGGTCGTGAAGTTTATCGCCTTAAACTCAATGCGAGTTCAATTTCTAACTCCTTACAGGTTTTATCTGCTAAACTATGGATTACTCAAACGAATGCGACAAAAACAAGAATATATGTTCCGTTGTTATCAAGTTCAAATTTACCAAGCGAGGGGGATGCTTCATATCCTGTTGAATCAGGAAATCCTTCAAATTGGCAAGTTTTAAATGGTGCTAGTTATTATCAAAAAAATCAAAATTATTTAAAAAACCTTAAAGAATTTAATGCTTGGGAGCTTGAGGCTATTGTTTCAAGTTCGGGAGCATTAGGTATGATTGGTTTAACGAATATTACTTCACAAACAGTTGTCGATTCATCGACAATCCAGTTTAATAATTCTAATCCACAGGTTGTTAACGCAACATTTAATGATGGTGATGTTAATTTTTCAACAACTGAAAATTTGCATTGGTATCAGGTGGCATATAAATGTTATTCAGAATGTGACTCTGGTAATATTAATATTTTCAAAGCAGGTTTATGGATTGAATTAGAAAATATTTCAAGTATTGAGATTTTTATTCGGAATAGTTTAGGACAGTTTGGTTTATCTGGTTCAAGCTATCTTGATAGTTCACGTGTTCAAATTGATTTATCTAAATATACAAATCCAATTGTAACATATAAAGTAACAGGTGTTGACGCTTTTGCATTAGCTGGGACCGGAGCATCTAGCGGAGGATTTGAATTAGTTACGTTTGGCTTAACGAATTCTGGGCAAGTTGGTGTGCAAACTATAGCTTCGTCGCATCTTGATTTTTCAGGTCAGCCATATAAAACACAAAAATCAACTGGGCAATTAACTCTAAATTCAAATGATCGCTTTGGTCTTCGATTGAACTCGACGAACGGCGCGTTTCATTTGAACGACTCTCAATTTGTCATTCGATTAGGTTATTAGACAAACAGCCAGTTTCTGAATTCTATCAAGTTGCTGGACTTTAGCTTTCTAAAGTTCTTCAGCATACTTTAAGATATGAAAATAAGTCATATTTTTAAATTTTTATATTTTTTTGTTTTAATTTTAACATTTGGTTGTTCGACAAAATTTGTTGTTAAAAGTGAACCGCCAGAGGCTAATGTATACTTCTTAGATGTTAAAACGGGAGAGAAAAAATCGATTGGAAAAACACCTTTAGAGATGCCTGCTGAGGATGTTAAAAAAGCAGTTGAAAATATGCCGACGGCAGGTGAGTTTTACACAGTTGTAGTTGAAAAAAATGGTTTTGAAACTCAAACATTTAGTTTACCAACTGCTCAGTACACAACATTAGTCACAGCATTAGATGTCAAACTTAAAGAAGGTAATGTTCAAAGAGAGTTAAAATTAGCTAAATCAATTTTAGATCAAATGTTTTTAGCGCAAAAATTTGCATTAAAAAATCAGTTTGAACGTGCACATATAGAGTTAGACAAAATTATTGAACAATTTCCAAGTTTTTCAAAAGCTCTTTCGATGCGTGCCTCAGTTTACTTCGCTCAAAAAAATTATCCAGAAAGTCTTCGTTGGTTTGAAGAATCGTTACGTTTAGAGCCTACTTCGGAAGAATCAATCAAGATGGCTGCGAAATTACGGGCTATGCCTGGAGTCGCAGCTAAAGCTGCTTTACCAGCGCCAACAAGAAATATCAGTGCTACAACTCAAGGTGCAGTCGATAAATCTCAATCGTCCGGGGAGAAAAAATAATGAAGTTAAAACAAATGTTTAAATTCATAAAACATTTTTTAGTGTTCGGATTTATTTTTTTAGGATTTCAAGTTTTTGCTCAAGTTAAAAAAAGCAATTCAAATAATCCAATTAAAAATTCAGTGACAACTGCTGATATGTTAGGTGCTAAATCATTTTTAGAAGATATATTAGTCAAACGTTACACGCAAAGTTTGAGCACTGTAGTTGATAAGCAGGCCTTTTCTTTAAGTGCACAACTTGAGTTAACAGATTTAAGTGATGATGAGCTTGCAAATAGAGAAGCTGAAGGTGATACGCCGTTTGATTTAATCGTTGGAAATTTAGATTCTGAACAGTTAATTAAACAATACGGAATGGAAGATCAAAAATCTGCGATGGTCACTTTTTTATCTAATAAAAAAGTTAAATCTGCACTTTTTTCAGTGGGGCTTCGTGAAGATTTGGGTGAGCAAACTAAAAAAGATGTCGAAAAATGGTTGAGTGAACGTGCTAATTCAGAGTTTGGAAGTTTATCTAAAACTGAAGTTACTTTTGTTAAAGAACTACCGATAAAAAGAGAAAAAGGCAAAGAGTGGTTTGATTGGTTAAATCAATTTCAAAGTTTAGTTGGTGTTATTTTGATGGCGGCGACTTTGTTTACGGCAGTCTTAGTTTGGAGATTTACAACAGGTCGTGCAGCAATTACCAATCATAAAGAGGGAAGTGGAGATCCAACTCAAATTAAATTAACTGCTGAGGGGAAAGCGTTAGGTGGTGGATCGCCAGAAGGAACTGCTGCTGTTTCAGTTAAAAACGATGAAGAACGTAAAAACATAGAAGATCAAATTTTATTTTCTCAAAAAATCAACTCACTTTTACCTAAGTTGAATCACGAAATGGAAAGTATCACACGAGCTTGGTGTAACGCTGGAGATGAAGGACGTCATAAGCTTGTTTGTTTTGCTGAGGTTGTTGGAAAAGAGCTTGGAAAATTACCAATTCCTCCTGAGTATGTATCTGATATTGCTAAAATTTTTATTCACATGTCACAAGTGAGTTCATCTGAAAAACGAAATTATTTAGAAAAAATATACTGGGATTTAGTCACTGTGTTAAATTTAGGGGCATCAGCTCTTGAACAGCCATTCAGTTATTTAGCAAATGCAGATTCAACAATGATTAGTGAAATTCTTTTGGATAAAAATCCTAAAATGAAAACGCTCGTTTCTTTATACTTACCAGATGTTTTACGTAAAAAGTATTTGGCACCTTTGAGCGAAACTGAAAAACTAGAAATTTTAGAGAATTCATTTCAATTGAAAGAAGTGCCAGCCGATGAACTCGCAGAAATGAGTTCGGCTATTAAAGGGCAGATGTCTGGCGAAGTTAACGCTAATAACGTTCAGCTTGATATGACATTTGAAAAAATCTTAAGTACTTTTTCAGTTTTTGATGAAATGGAAATGCTCCCAAAAGTTCAGTCTCCTGAAATAATAAATTTTAAACAAAAAGTTTTCTCTGTAGCATTTTTTCATGAATGGCCAGATGATAAGATTGCATTAGTTCTGCAAAAACTTCGTACAGATCAAATTATAGCTTATTTAAGATTTAAGCCTGAGCTTAAGGATCGATTTGTTTCTCTTTGTTTGCCTATGACTGCTGAAGTTTTATCAGATGATTTTAATCAGCCAGATAATGTTTCTCGAGCGGAAAAAGAATCATTACTCAATGACTTAACTAAAACAGTTCAAACAATGATTGCACAAAAAGAAATTGACTTGTCAGAAATATTTTCATCACGTGATTTACAGAATAATGAGTCAGATAATGTTGTTAAGTTTAAAACCGCTTAAAATATTGATGGGGTTATTATTTTTTTGTAGCCTAGCTGAAGCACAATTTCGTGTGGGTGGTCTGCTTGGATTTGGTGGAACGGGTTTAACATCTACAACTCAAATTAACGAAGTCGATGTCACTGTTAAGCGAAGTGATGGTCCATTTCTCATTAGTTTTTACGTTGAGTATTTACTGGATGGATATTCGAGTTTAGCACTTGATCATATTCAAGGTGTGACATTAAATCCTTATTCATCTGGGGTTAGTTTTACGGGTGGAACGTATAAATATTATTATTTAACTGCGATTCCATCGGTTGTAACATCTAAAACAAATCAGTCAACTTTGATTATACAAGAATTAAGTCCTTATATTGGCGGATCAGTCGGGCTCGCCAAGGGGACAATCACAAGACAAAATGACTTAGTTTCGGAGATAGCTGCTGAAGGTGTATATATGGGGTTTAGAGCGGGCGTTGATTATCAATTTAAGCCAAATTTTATATATCGTGGTGAAATGATGTTTGGTATGACTCCAGGATCTTCTGGACTTATTCAATCGTCTTTGAGTGCGTTTGGTTTATCAGGCGGAATTACTTATATTTTTAATTAATAGTTTGTGAGGGTTTTAAAATGAATATTTCTTCAGTTTTAGGTGTTATAGCAGCATTGTTGGTTTTAATATTTGGGATTGTTACTTCAACAAAAACACCCATAGTTTTTTTAGATCCTCATGGTATATTGATTGTTGTTGGTGGAACAGCAGCTGCTGCATTAATGTGTTTTCCCATGAGATTTTATGTTCATATTGGAAAAGTTTTTTGGAATAAGTTTTTAGGAAACTACGCTATTCGACGAGAAATAGTTATTGCTGAAATCGTAGAACTTGCAAAAGGTGTTCGTGAAAATCCTGAATTTTTGAAAACAAAAGTAAAAACAATTCGCACTCCATTTTTAAGAGAATCAGTTGAGTTAGTTTTACAGGGTGGATTTTCTGATGATTTTCTTGATGAGATTATGGAAAAACGTTCTGCAATTTTAACTAAACGCTATGATCAAGAAGTGGGTGTTTTTAAAACGATTGCTAAATTTCCTCCAGCGTTTGGTTTGATGGGAACAACGCTGGGTATGATTGCCCTTTTGCAGCAATTGGGTGGTAAAGATGCGCAAAAACTTTTAGGTCCAGCAATGGCTATTGGTCTTGTTGCGACGTTTTATGGTTTAACTTTATCAAATTTAGTTTTAATTCCAATTTCCGAAAATTTAGCTTCGTTGAATCGCGATGACGAAGCTTTAAGAAATATTGTAATAGATGGTATGAAGCTTTTAAGGCAAAAAGAACATCCTAAAGTCGTTGAGGAGTATTTAAAAAGTTATTTGACACATGCAGAACGTACTTTGTTTGGTAAAAAGAAATAAATGAAAGTAGAATCTAAGTGAAAAGTTTTAACAAAAAACATCATATCGAACAGCATGGCGGTGGTCATGAAGAAGAAGGCGAAGGAAACTGGCTAGTCTCATATGCGGATATGATGACTCTTTTGGTTGGTTTTTTTGTTATTTTAATGAGTTTTTCCTCTGTTGATCAAGATGAGTTTGAGCTTTTAAAGCAGTCTGTATCTAAGGAGTTTGGTGGGCAATACGAAAGGCCATACGGCGATATAGCTGATCGGATCATGGATGAGTTAAAAAAAGCAAATTTAGATAAACAGGTTTCGATAAAAACAAATGATTCAGGTGTTGAAATTTCATTTATGGGAACAGCTTTATTTGATTTGGGCTCAGTTGATTTTAAGCCAGGTGTAAAAACACTTTTAGAAGCCTTAGTTCCTGAGTTTAAAAAGCAAGCCAGTGAGATGAATATAGTTATCGAGGGGCATACGGATGATGTTCCTATGGTCGGTGTAGGGTTTTTAAGAAATAACTTTGAATTATCAAGTATCAGAGCCTGTCGCGTGTTAGATTTCTTTGCAGAAAAAGGTTTTGTTAAAGAAAAAATGACAGCAATTGGCTATGGAGAAACTAGACCTTTGGTTCCCAATAGAGATGCGCAGGGGATTGCAATTCCTGTTAATCAAGCCCAAAACCGTCGAGTTGTCATTAAGCTGACAGTTGCCAATAAAAAAACAATCTAAAATTAAAATCTCAGGACTTTTATTTTTGAAAAAAATCATCAATAATAAAAGTCATGGAAATTAATCAAGAAAATCAAGTTTTAAAATCAAAAAATAAAATTTTAGATCATGCAAAAAAATGGTGTTTTATTAAAGAAGATTTTTTTCATGGTCCTTTTACAGATCAAGAGATGATCGATCTTTTTTTAAAAGAAAAAATTCAAGATTCTGATTATGTTTTAAATAAACTCAATGAGTCTTGGTATTTAGTCAGTGAATTAGATATTTTTAAAGCTGAGTTCATTCGTCAACAAGTCGAAAAACAAAAGAAAAAAGAATTAGAAATTTTTGAAAAAAATATAGCTCAAAAAGTTACAGAACAAGTGGTTAAAGGTGACTTTTTTTGGGAACCAGTAGCTGAGAAAAAAGACGATCTGACTTCACGCGAAATCTTAAATCCAAAAATTGAAGTTGAAAATAAAAAAATTGTGAAACAGCTGAGTCGTAATGGATATGTGTTTATTGCAGTTTTGGCATTTGCAGCAGTTTTACCGTATTTCTTTCAAAGATTTTCTGAAACACATCAAAATAAAAAGCTGGCACTGTTAAATCAGGGGCAAATGGTATTAGCTAAATCAGTTATGGATAAATCGTATGATAAATATGGTGCATCTATTAAAATATTTGTTTTAGAGCAGAACAATAATATTATTTTACAGGTTGTAAGTAATTTAAAATCAAACGTAGAATTAACAGCAAAAATTGAAGGACAATCACAAACTCTTGTTGGTGCATTTAATTTTAACAGATCTCTTAAGTTAATAAGTGATTCTGGTTTGTTTCAACCAATCACTTTAAATCGATCTATACCTAAAGGTGAATATAAAATCACTCTTTCATGTTTTGATTGTCGTAAAATCGATTTAGAGTCGGGTAAGGAAATATCTTCTGATATTTTATTCTTAAATGGTGTTAAAGACAAAGTCTATGACCGTGAACTTGCTAAATATCATCAAATCGTTAGAACAAAAGCTCGTGAAGAACTTAATTACTTTAAACAAGTTATGAGTCTTTTCCAAGAGCAAATGGATATATTATCTTTACGATTTAATAACAATATAAAACAACAAATTACTGTTTCTAAATATTGGGATCGATACTATTCTGCTTGGCAGCCATTAAGTTTACAGTTTGATTCAGAAATGGAACGCTTAAAATCAGAAGTTATATCTGGTGAAGTTTTTTATGATGATATTGTGGCTGATTTACAAAACTTGAATTACTTAGCCAAAGAGTACTCGACATATTTAGATGTGACGGTTAGAGATTTTTTTAGAAGTCAATTGTATAGTACTGAAGCAAGTAAAAAGACTGATCGCATGAAAGATTTAACTTATAAAAAAATTAACTCTATTGTTGAGCGAATAAACGCTTATGAAAAAATGCCATTAACTTCGAACGGCATGCCACAAAAAAATTAATCGTCTAATTGAACTTTTAAATAAAAAAGGAGCATTTAATGCTCCTTTTTTATTTTGACCTCGTGGTTAATATTAAATAGGTTTCATTTTTGATTTTAATTGAATCACTTTGGTTTCACATTTTGCTAAGTAGTTTGTTGTATCAGCAATTAAATCTGACAAATATTTTTTTTGTTTAAATAAGTCGTCTAAGTGAGCTTCAAGTTTTGAACGAACAGGAGATGAACTTGGCATCTTTTTGAGTTCGAGTTCTTTTTTATCTAACTCATATTGTGTTACTTTTAACAGATCTTGTAATGGATTTAAAGAAACCCCTTGCTTAATTTCCTTACTTAAGTGATTGAGAATTCCATCAATTTTTTCACGTTCGTTTTGATAGTTGAGTAAGATATTTGAGATTGCAGTTGTTTGCTTTTTATATTTTAAAATTTCTGCTTCTAGCTTTTCAGTTCTATTCTCAAAATCCATTTGAATGCTTTGCTTCCAGCTTTGCATTTGTTGTTCCATTGTGTTTTTTTGTTGATCAATAAGACCTTGATAATAGGCTTCTTTATCTGAAAGTGACCTTTCAGATTGATGTTTAAATTCTGACATTTGTTTTGCATGTTCATTGCGCAACTCATTCATTGAATAGTCTTTTTCAGATTGTAATTTAAGAATAGTTTCTTGAAAACGAGCTGTTTCAGATTCTAAATCTGATTTTAATTTTATATTTGTAGCTTGTAAATCTGTTAATTGTCTTTTGTGTGTTAAAATAAGAGATGCTTCTTTTTCAATATAGTTGTTTTTATATTGTTCAACATTTGAATGAAAGTCTCTTCTTAAAATAGAAAGTTCTTGCTCTAAATTACGAAATTGAGCTCGACTAGCTTTGTTCTTACGATTTAATTTTTTAACAGCATCTTTAATTTTTTTACGTGTTAATGTTTTTAGATTTAAAAGATGAATGTTTTGTGACTCTAAAAGCGCTATGCTTTCTTTTTTCTCCAAAATTTGTGAGGTTAACTGTCCGACTGTTGAATCGAAAAGCATCATTTTATCTTGAAGTTGATCATTGAGACTTTTGTTTAGAGTGGCTTGTTTACTAATTTCTTTTTGTAAAATTTTTGCTTTAATTTCACTTTTTTCATTTTTAGTTTTTAGATTTTCGTTCTCAGTCGAAATAAGTTTAATCGTGTTTCCTAAATTCAGTTGAGAATCAGAAAGCTCCTGCTTCATCGCCTGAATTTGATTTTCATAGGTTTCTGAAGCCGTTTTTAATTTATGCTCAAAGTTTTTAATAGTTTCGTTAATAGTTTTTTCGTATTGTTCTTGCTCTGCAGATAATTGCTCTTCATATTTTTTGACTGCTGAGCTGTAAGCTGACTCAAATTGCATTTTTTGTTGCTGCAACATCGCTTCATATCTTTCAGTAACAGTATTAAAGTGTCCTTCTTGTTGGGTTGTTAAGTTTTGAATTTGTTTTTCAAAATCGCTCGTGAGTGTCGATACTTTTAAATCACGATCAGCAATAATATCTGAAAGGCGAGTTTCATAGTGAGTTGTTATTTCCGAAATTTTCGTATCGCGATTTTCTGTTAATGATTTAATTTGCTCTTCGTATTTAGTTGTAATTTGTCCAATATATTTTTGGTGTCCAATTTGAACTGAATTCATATCTGCATAATGATTTTTATACTGAGTTTGTAGTCTAGTTTCAAATTGCTTTTTTAGTTCAGATATATTCAATTCATATTGATTAATTGTGCTTTTTAATTGAATTTCATGTTCAGCTGTTTTTTCATTTTGTGATTTTTCGAAATTTTCTATAAGCTTAGCTATGTAAGATTCATTTGAAAGTTTCAAATCAGTTAAGTACTTTTCTTTACTTTCAAGATCAGATTGAATCAGTGTCATTTGGCGACGTGCTTCATTAACTTCTTGAATCATTTTACTTTTATCAACTTCAAGTGTTTTAACTTTAAGTTGTAAATCCATAATTGTTTCAGAGAGTTCTTTTGATTCATTTTGAGATTGAATTTTTTCAGTTTCAATTAATTGTATTTTGTTTTTAAGGTTGTCTTGCTCTTTTAAAATTGATTTGATTTGATGATCTTGTTCAACAATAAATATATTTTTTTCATTTAATAAATTTTGAGTTTCAGAAATTTTATGAGTTAAGTTTTTAATTTCAACGGTTTGTTGGTTGATATTAAATTTACTTTCATCTAGTGTTTGATTTAACTTTCTGATTGTCGATTCTAAATTTTCTGTTTTTTGGTTTTCAAGTTGTAAATGATGTTTATGAGTGCGTATTTCTTCTTTTAAGAGAGAAAATTCTTTTTCTTTGCTTGATAAGATATTCTTTAGATTTTTTGTTTCAGTTTCGAACTGGTAATTTTCATTTAAAACACTAATAACTTGTAAGTCACTGTTCTTTTTTTCTTGTGTCATTTGACCAGTTACATTTTGCAATTGTTTTTTTAAACTTTGAATTTGTTGTTCAAGTTCAGAATTACTTTTTTGGAGTTGCAATATAACAGATTCTCTTTTAGATGATTCATCTTTAGAGCGAGCAATTTCATCTATTAAATAATCTTTAATGGTTTGCACTTTATCGTTTTCAACGATGTCATAGTGAGCCATTTGATGTATTTCATTTTTTGGATCCATATATATTACCTCATTAGCGTTTTAAATAGCGCTAACAACTATTTCGGACTTTATTGTAAACACTTAAGACGATTTGGTCGAATTTGTTTAAATCTGGATCTTACAAAGGTCTAATTTTAAATTAAATTGATTAAATGTTGTCAAATAGACCCAGATTTAGGCCGTTAGGATAGTAGAGGAATTTAAATATGATCAATAATACTTTTATAAAGATGAGTTTGCTCAGTTTAGTTGTTGGTGTTTTGTCAAATTGTACTTTAATGAATTTTAAAATAAAAGCAGATGATCAGCAATCATCATTTACTAAAAATATCTTGTCGACTTCTAATGCAATTAAAACAACACCTGTTGAGTTTGCGACTGAGTATAATGTCGAATTTAATACAGAAGATCTTGTTCAATCTTTTAAGTTAAATTCTACAAATGCGACCTCACGTGATTTTGACTCAAAGCTCGTTAATGATTTAGAAGCTAAAAAGTTCAACAATAAGAAAATAGCATCAGACAAACCTGTTACTCAAGAAGTTGATTCGAGTGACGTTGAAGATTCAGAAGTTGTTAGATCTATTTCTTCAAATTCACATATTAAAGTATTTCAAACAAAAAAACATATCAAAAAAAGTCAGCGTTCAACAGGTCGTAATGAGCACTTCGATGATTCTGATTCGCATTCAGAGCAAATTCGAAAAGCTGAAAAGGGGCGATATGTTGTTAAAAATGGCGATACACTTATGAAAATTTCTTTTGCAAAGTACGGAAATGTTTATAAGTGGAAAAATATATTAAACTCAAATAAAGACAAAATCGTTGATTTTAATAAATTAACTGCCGGTACAGAACTAACAATTGAGGGTGACGAGTATGTTGTTGTTGAAAAAAACGGTCGTCCATATTTAATTCGTAAAAATGATACTTTAGTTAAAATATCAAATACAGTTTATGGAGATATTAAAAAATGGCCTTTGCTTTGGAAAAACAATCGTCAATTAATTCACGATCCAAATAAAATTTATGCAGGATTTACACTTTACTATTTAGATCCTGAAGATTTAAAAATAAAAAAAGCTGAACTTAAGTCTAATGAATCTGAGCGTAAGCCATCTTCAAAATAAAGAGATCATATCTCATGTTGCATTCTGATTGAATCAATTTATGATATGATGAGATGGCTGTTCATATTTTATTCATCTCTATTTTTATATTTTTTTCATCGATAAATGCTTATGCTGAAGATGTTGTTTTGCCTGAAGAAGAGGTTGACTATTCGAAAGCAACTCAAAATCAAGCTGAAACTCAAAAAACAACTTGGTTAGCACAAATTATTCGAGTTAAGACCGAGAGTAATAATATACCAGGCCTTGTTTTTGAGTTAGAAAAAAATCCAGTTTTACTCGTTAAAAATGAAAATAAATTTAGACCACTTGTTACTTTAAAAGGTGTTATCAAATCTTTACCTCCAGAGAGTGTTCTTGTATTAGAAAATAAGTATAAGATTCCATTAAATCAACAAACAGGATTATTTAAATTTAATGTATATTTAACGAGTAAAAAAAATGAAATAAATTTAACTTTTAAAACAAAGAATAAAGTTTTTTCTGAAAAAATTTTTTTAGTTTCTCCGGAAGCTGAAGAGTATAACGTTGTATCACCTTGGGATTCTATTCGTGTTTCATTAGGTGGAACTTATTTTAATTATAATCAAACAGGTTATTCTGCTTTTTATTCTTGGGTTGGTAACTTAGCGTTAAGATACCATTCGCCTGAAAAAATTGGATATTTTGGATTTAATACTGACCTTGAAATGTCGGTTTTAACAGTTAAATCCAATCAAAATAATTATGCACCTCAGATCGGACAATTTAGATTTGAATTAATGTATTTTGATGAGTGGACTCAGGATCCGCAGTATAAGTTGCATTATTTATTAGGTGGGACTTATTTAACAATGTTTTCTAATGGAGCTGCCTTTGGTTTTAAAAACCTCATTGCGCCTGATTTAGGTGTTCGTGTGAGGCAAATTACAGGTGAGCAAACAGACTTATCTGCAACGGCACGGTTGTCGTTGATGGATACCCAGCTTCAAGATAGAGGTTTAGAACTTGAAATTTCCACTGGTTATTTATTTAAAAATTCGCATCGCGGTGAAACAGGTTTGAAGTATTTAGACTACACCTACAGACCAGATAAAAATCGTGATCAGGTGTCATTAAAAATGATAACCTTATTTGTTAGTTATACTCTTTAAGATGAATTGTTTTTAATAAGGACAATTTTGACAGCCATTTTTGCAACAGTAGCCTCTGCGTTTTAAGTACTCTTTGGTCATAACCATGAGGCCATCAGAATTAAAATAATAATCCTCTGAGTTCAATTTTTGTGTTTGTGAATTTATTTTATTTTGGAGACAGTCGGGGCAAAGGCAGTCAAGTGAGGGTAGATTTGAGTTTGATACAGGCAGAGGAATCGCATTTGGCATCGTCATACACCAACAATTCATATCTTGAGTGCATTCAAATTTATTTTTACAGGATAGACAGACTTTATTTGGTATCATGTTGTAACTGTATTTAAAGCTTAAGATCAGTTGCACATTGAGTGAGCCATTGACCATTTTTATATGCGGCATAGCCATAATACCATGTGATTTCATCAGCTTGGTTTTGTAAATAAATTTCATTGGGCATTTTTTCAGGAGATACTCCATTTACAGCGTAGCACCAACCAAAAGCCTTAAATTCAGTTTCAGAAACAGTCACTAAACGTGAACCAATATTAAAAATAGATATGATACCTAATTCTGTGGACTCAAAGAGTATGTTAGTCTCACTGAGAATTTTTTTTGTTAATTGGAATACACTGAGCTCAAGATTTTGGCTTGATGTGTTGATGATCTGAAGTTCATTGTTTGCATCATAGACTTTAAATTGCAGTGCAAATCCCGCAGATGAATATTGAGTTATGATTAATCCTATCAAAATTAAAAATTTAATATTCATTTGCGGTTATCTCCTACGGAAAGTTTGTTACTCAAGAATTAAAACAGGAATGATAAGTTCTTGAGCTACATCATTAGCATTAAACTTAAGTTTAACTTGCCATTGTCCTGGCATAATGAAGTAAGCATTTTTTATAAGATAATGAGAGTTATCTTTGGCAATAATTTCAACGGGTGCAGAACCATGTCCCATATCATCCATCCATAGAATGGCATGAACTTGACTTAAGGACACGTTTTCTTGAGTTAAAAAGTGAGCGATGAACTGAGATTCATCTGTTGAGTTTGGAGTTTTGGGAAACATTAAATGTGCGCAAACGCTTTTATCAGCTAAACAAGCGTTCGGGGTGTGAACGCCTGAATGGTTTGTTTGCTCTGTGGCCATTAATGGCAAGCTTAAAAACATGGCAATTGCTGTTGTAAATAAGAACTTCATAGAATCTCCTGACGTTGAGTTGTTTCTTGGTTATGAGATTGATATACATATTCATAAATTCCAGCACTGACTAGGAAAAAATGACATTTGGGAGAAGCCGCAACAAATTGTTGCTAGAGAGTGTGAATTATTTGTGTTAGTTCTGTTGGTATGAAATTGAGATATTGTGCTTTTATTTTTTTAATGATGAGTGTAACGAATTTATTTGCACAAACTTTGACAGCTCAAATCGAAGGTTTGGATCTTGTTGCAAACAAATCCCAAAAAATAGATTTAAAATTTGATTTAAATTCACAATCCTTAAAGTACACAGTTATTTTATTTTTATCATCTCGTTGTCCTTGTTCTAATAGTCATATCAATGAAATTAAAGAACTTTATAGTTTATATGGTTCGCCTTCAAACATCGCTATGGCAAACTTCGTTGCAATTCATTCAAATCAAAACGAAACGCAACAAGAAGCTGAAAAGTACTTTCAAAAGAACAATATAAAATTTCCTGTTATATCTGATGTTGATGCTAAAATCGCTGATATTTTCAAAGCATTTAAAACACCTCATGTGTTTGTTTTGAATAATCACGCAGAAATTATATATCGTGGAGGCGTTTCATCGTCGCAGCATTTTTCTGAAAATGTTAAAAAATATTTACGAGATGTCTTGTTTGATTTGTCAAAAGGTGAAAAACCACGTTGGACTGAAACGCGAAGTCTTGGGTGTGTGATTTTAAGATCACCATAAGGGAGTTTCTGAAGATGAAAAAAAATCAAAAAATCTTGAGTTTAACGGCTCTTATTTTTCATAGTATGGTTTTAGGCTGTGCACAGCCTAAGTATCAAAATGTTATTATTGATCCAAATCAAGGTTCTGGTTCTTTACAAAATGGTCAATTTGAGTGTGTTTTTAAATTTGTACAAAATAATATTTGTTTATCGTGGGATTTTGAAAATCAAAACGTTGTTGCACAAAAAAATAATTCAATCATTTTAAAGTTATATAGACTTAATCAATTTGATCAATCAATGGTTTATGTTAATCCTGATTTGGGAACGCAAGTTAAGTTGACTTTATGGATGCCAAGCATGGGGCATGGTTCAGTGCCAACTCAAGTGACACAGTTAGATGTCGGAACTTTTCGAGTGACTCAGGTTAATTTTATTATGTCAGGTTCTTGGGAAATTTATTTTGATTTAATTAACAATCAAGTCATTGATCGATTGACGACATCGATTCAAATTCAATAGTTATGGTTCAGATTTTATTTCTGAGTATTTTATGTTTTCAATCAATTGCTTACTCTGCAGCTTGTTGTGGGGGAGGTTCGACTGTTCCTAGTTTAGTTACGACCGATGATCGGGCACAATTATCGACATCTTTTTCTTATAGTCAGATCAAAATTGATAGTGTTGATGGCGCAGGTATTTGGTTTAAAAATGCGGATCATCAAATGACAAAAACGTTAAAGTTTGATTATGCTTATGTGCTTGATTCAGATATTCAATTTGGTTGTTCAATACCTCTTGTTCAAAAGCAGTTTCAAGATCAAACATATTCGGGGCTAGCGGATGTGCAAGCAGCTATAGGTTATGAGTATTTGCCAGAACGAGAATATAATTTATTTAAACCAAAGGCTTTTGTTTATGGTGGTCTTATTTTTCCGACAGGTTTTTCGAAGTATAAATCAATGAATGGTGGAGTAGATGCTCGGGGGCAAGGGCTTTGGGGGATATCTTTAGGACATGTTGCTGTTAAAAATTATTTACAGTTTGATTTAATGAGTCTGATTGATCTTCATCACTATTTTAACCAAGATTTAAAATTAGCAAATAATGAGTCGTTAAAAATTCGTCAAAATGGTCTTGGTGGACAAATTAATTTTGCTGCTGGGTATAACACGTTAAAGTCGAGGTGGGGTTTCTCTGCGGCATGGTTTTATGAGGATCGTATTACAAACCAGCAACAGAATATTCAAGATACAGGATATATTGAGAAGTATGGACAAATATCTTTGAGTTATAGTTATATGTTGACTGAGCTGGCAGGGGTTACATTTAACTATTCAGACCAAACAATCATTGGCACACCAGAAAGTACTTCTTTGGGGCAGACTTTATCAGTTCAACTCAATCAACGCTGGACGAGATAAAATATTTTCTTGTTTATATTTTGCTGATTGCTAATATGAAGTATGTCTTCTAAAAGTATAGTTATTGTAGATGATGAAAAAGATCTTCTCGATGCGCTTCGTGAAACTTTAGAACTTGAAGGTTTTAATGTTTCATCTTTTGATCGTGTGGATGAGGCTATTTCGTTTTTGGCAGCACATCGTGAGACGAGTTTGGTGATTTCAGACATGCGTATGCCTGTTAAAAATGGTTTAGATTTAGCATTAGCGGTTAAACGTGATTTAAAGCTTAAAATTCCGTTTGTCATGATATCCGGTTTTGCTGATATAACGCCAGAGCAACTCGAAGAGGCAAATATTATTGATTTTATTGCAAAGCCTTTTTCACTGAGTGTTTTCATCGAAAAAATTAATAACTTGTTAAAAGATAAATAATTTAGTTTAAATGAGGCATGTCGAACGATTTGTTCAAAGCTGCAGTCTCAAAAGAAAGTTTACCTTTAGCTGAACGTATTAGACCCCATGCTATTGAAGAGGTATTGGGACAGGCCCATTTTTTATCTGAAAAATCTGCGTTATATCGTATTTTAAAATCTGAGCAATTGGTGAATCTTATTTTTTGGGGTCCACCAGGGACTGGTAAAACCAGTTTAGCAATGAGTTTAGCGCAAAATTTAAAAGCCCATTTTTTGCAAATGAATGCCGTTGATGCTGGCGTTAAAGATTTAAAATTAGCCTGTGAAGAGGGACGTAATCGAAAGCTTCAATATCATCAAAAAACACTACTTTTTGTTGATGAAATTCATCGATTTAATAAATCGCAACAAGATGTGTTGCTGCCGTACGTTGAAAAAGGTGATATTTTTTTAATTGGCGCAACAACTGAATATCCAAGTTACGAATTGAATAAAGCTTTGTTAAGCCGTTGTCAGGTTGTTGAATTTAAAAAATTAAACTCACAAGCACTTTTAAAAATAGCCGAAAAAGCAGCTCTTGATTTGCAAATTCATTTAAGTGCAGTTTTTATGGAGAAGACATTAAATCAGCTGATTGAGTCTGCTGATGGTGATGCGAGACGATTGCTTAATATTTTAGAAACAGTATTTAAATTTTATAACGTTAGAAATGATGAAGATTCTTTTCCGTTATCTACCGATCAACTTGAAAAGCTCATGGGTCGAAAAGTGATTTCGTATGATAAAAAATCTGATCAGCACTATGATTGTATTTCGGCATTTATTAAAAGTTTACGTGGATCAAATCCCGATGCAGCATTGTATTACTGTGCGCGTATGCTTGAAGGCGGCGAAGATCCATCATTTATTGTGCGGCGAATGATTATTTTTGCCAGCGAAGATATCGGTAATGCAGATCCCCGTGCCTTGATGATGGCGACTTCTTGTTTACAAGCTGTCGAAGCTATTGGAATGCCCGAAGCGCGCATTAACATTGGCCAAGTTGTGACTTATCTTGCCAGTGCTCCAAAATCAAATAAGTCTTATTTAGCGATAGATGCAGCACTTGAGTATGTTCGTAAAACAGGTACGGCAGAAATTCCATTACAACTTCGATCAGCGCAAAAAGGACAAGGGTATTTATACCCACATCAATATCCTAAAGCTTTTGTTAAGCAAAATTATTGGCCTACAAATTTAAAAGAAGAAAAATTTTACGAGCCTGCGGCAATTGGTTTTGAAAAAAATATTCAAGATTTTTTAAAGTGGCTTAAAGAATAAATTTTCTATATTTTGCCATAATTCAGTTTGTGGAGCTGTTACATCAACAATTTTATTTTCAAACGGATGTGGAAATTTTAATTTTTGAGCCCTTAAACATAAACCGTTTATTCCCAAATGATCTCGAAAAAATCGATTGTGATGAGAATCACCGTGTTCGCGATCACCAATAATTGGATGAGCGGTACGATTCATGTGTCTTCGGATTTGATGCCAACGTCCAGTTTTTAAATCAATTTTTAACCAACTGTATCGTGTTGTTGAAAATTGAGGATTTACACTGTAATTCAATTCAATTTTTTTATATGTTGAGTAAACAGTTTGTGCAGGAACAAGTTCGCCTGTTGAGTCTAACTCGAGGGGTAAATTAATTTCACCATTTTCATTTTGAAACCAACCACGAACAATAGCGTCGTATTCTTTTTGAATAATATGTGCGCGCATAAACTTATTCATCTCAATTGCAGCTGTTTTATTTTTAGCAAAAATAACTAAACCTTCAGTTGCAAAATCTAAACGATGAATTGGTGATGCCGTAATTTTGTGTTTGTCAAATAACCAGTGCAAACATGTTTTACGTCCTACAGTTTTTCTGGCGATTCGACATTCTGGAGAGTGAACATAGACATGAAATGGTTTCATCAGGATAACCAAATCTTGATCTTCATAGGCAATAACGGGCTCTGTTGTGAATTGATTATTCAGAGCCTTAGGAAGTGGTTTCATGAGGCTATTGGCTAGATTATAAACTATAAACCAAGAAATGTATTCAGTTTAAAGTTTTGTTCAGCAAAAACCCCTGTAATGAGGGTCGGCATATCCATGATTGATTGGTCAGGGTAAATACAAACTTTGAAAGACAACTCTGAATCAACAATGCGAGCAAGTGCAATCTGACCTGAACAGAGTTTTTCACCGTTGGCATACTCATTAAATGACATTGGCTTTGTGTTTCTTTGTGAATCTAAAAAGCGAATAACATCAACAGCGCCAACATAGGCAGAATCGAACTGACATAAACCGATTTCATCTTGAGTTTTGCCAATTTTAATATTGGCCGTTATAAACTCACCACCTGCAATGTGACAATTTCTAATTTGCGGATTTTGCTGAGCGATTGATTTAAATGAAAATAAAACTAAAATAATAAGAAGAGTAAAAATTTTCGTCATTGACGTTCTCCTGGGTATTTGGGTGTTATTATATCTTTACTGAGATTAGTCATAGCTTATTCTTTTATTGGAAGCACTCATAATGCAAAGCGATGAATAAATCTTCACCTTTTTACAAGACTTTTGAGTAGAAAAAAATTTAAATAGGGTATGAATAAAAAAATATTTTCATGGGCAATGTATGATTGGGCAAATAGTGTATTTTTTACGACGGTAATGGCTGGTTTTTTCCCAGTGTTTTTTAAAAAATACTGGAATACTGAGGCAACAGTGAGTCAGAGCACAGAGCGTCTTGGTCTTATTTTAGCAATATCTGGATTTACATTAGCTGTTATGTCGCCCCTTTTAGGAGTTATTTCAGATTACCGGAAAAGTAAAAAAAAGTTTTTATTTTTTTTCATGTGTGTTGGTGCTTTATCTACGGCGGGATTATTTTTTGTTCCACAAGGTGATTGGTTAAGTTCTGCACTTTGTTATGGGGTTGCATTGTTTTGTTGCTCTGCAAGCTGTGTTTTTTATGATTCGTTACTGTCTTCGGTTACGTCTCCAAAAAATTATGATAAGGTTTCCGCTTTAGGATATTCGTTGGGTTATTTAGGGGGAGCTTTAATGTTAGTGGTTAACGCAATGATGTACCAAAAGCCCGAGTTATTTGGTTTGAGCAGTGGTGCTGAAGGCGTTAAGTATTCTTTTTTGTCGGTTTCAATTTGGTGGTTTGTTTTTACGATGCCGATTATGTTTTTTGTACCAGAACCTGATTTAAATCCAAATCATGATTCTGTTTTTAAGTTGTTTTATAAGTCGATTCGCGAAATCAATCATACTGTTATTGATTTAATTCAAAATAAAAATGTTTTATATTTTATGATCGCATTTTGGTTTTATATTGATGGTGTTTCTACATTTATGAGTATGGCTATTGATTTTGGAATATCCCTTGGTTTTGAAGCCGGGGATTTGATTAAGGCATTGTTGTTAACGCAATTTGTGGGATTTCCAGCAGCTTATTTATCAGGTGTTTTTGCACAAAAATGGGGAAGTAAGTTTGTTATTACATTTTGCCTTATGATTTATATTTTAGTTTGTATTGGGGCATCTATGATGACTGAGTCGTGGCAATTTTATGTTATGGCTGCCATGATTGGTATTTCTCAAGGCGGAGTTCAAGCGTTGTCCCGATCAATGTTTGCATTCATAACACCAGCCGAAAAATCTGGAGAGTATTTTGGGTTTTTTAACTTACTCGGTAAGTTTGCCTCTATTTTAGGTCCATTATTAATGGCTGGTGCAGCTCGACTCTTTGGGCATCCACAGAAGACAGTTTTAAGTTTACTTGTTTTGTTTATTTTAGGTCTTTATTTTTTATCAAAAGTGAAAATGCCAGCCAAGCAAAACTAGACTTTAGGATCTGAATCTTCAGGGTGTTGGTGGCGTTGAATTTCTTTCGCTTTTTTTCCCGTAATGCCAACCCATTCAGGGTAAAAAATGGCTATTGCTATAAAGGCCATTGTAGATAATGCAAAAAATCCAATCAGAATCCAAATAATTTCCATATTCAGTGATTATATACTTAATTTATGGCACAAGTCTAAGAGTTTATCTTATTGAGTATTTGGGGTAAAAAGATGGCTTATAATCCAAGAGATCATTATTTTAAAAAAGCAAAAGATCAAAATTTTGCTGCACGTTCTGTTTTTAAATTAGAGGAAATCGATCAAAAATTAAAAATTATTTTACCAAATCAAAAAATATTAGATTTGGGTGCCTCGCCGGGCTCATGGTCGCAGTATTGCTCTAAAAAAATCGGTGGAAATGGGCGAATACTTGGTGTCGATTTAAGTCAGGTGAATATTAAATTACCGAATGCTCAATTTATTCAAGCCGATTTACGTGATTTACAACTTAATGAAATATTTAACGAGTATGGTTTTGTTGAGCCATTTGATGTTGTTCTCTCAGATATGGCGCCAAAGACAACAGGTATTCGAATGACAGATCAAGCCAGATCATTTGAGCTTTGTGAGCTGGCATTAAATGTTGCTCGTCAGTTTTTGAAAAAAGATGGTCATTTTGTTTGTAAACTATTTCACTCTGATGACTTTACTGTTTTACGTGATGAGATTAAAAAAGATTTTTTAAAGTTTGAAGCCATTAAACCAGATTCAACTCGAAAAATTTCAAAAGAGATCTTCTTAGTAGGCCTTAAAAAAAAGTTTTAATTTGATGACAAAAAATATAAATATTGTTTTTGAAAATTTTGATTTTATTGTTTGTGATAAACCTTCAGGTGTCTTATCAACGCCAGATCGATTTAAGTCAGACCGCCCATGTTTAGGTTTAGAGTTGCAAACGTTCAAAAAAATACAAATCTTTCCGGTGCATAGATTAGATTTTGAGGTGAGTGGACTTATAATCTATGCTAAAAATGCAAAGGCTCATAAGTCTTCTCAAGACTGGTTTTTGAATAAAACCATTCAAAAAAAATATAAAGCTTTAACTGGTTTACAAAGTTTTTCTCATTGGCCAAAAAACTTGTCATTAAAACAAGAGGCCATCAGTTTTAATAGCTCGCAGTCATTTGTTTGGAAAACAAAAATAATTCGAGGGAAAAGACGTTCGTTTGAATCACCGCATGGCGATCTCGCTGAAACTGTAGCCACCATGATTTCTTGTCAAAATGACATTATCGAGTGGCATTTGAGTCCTCTCACAGGTCGAGCACATCAACTGCGATTAGAGTTAAGTCGTCATGGATTTCCCATTTTAGGGGATTCTTTGTACGGATCGCAAATCAGCTTAGAAGCTTATTCTCATTCTCAGCTTTGGCCTTATGGTGGAATTGCACTACGCTCTTACGAGGTAAAATTTTCAGACCAGGCTTGTGCAGACTATAATTTACCAGACTGTATTAAAATAAATGCGTAGCGTTATAGGTTTTGTTAAGGCTCAATTGCTATTTTTTTACTGACCAGTGATATCAATGTGAGTACAACCGGAGCAGTTTTGAGGAAAGAGGGGAAAATGAAATTCAAAATAAGTTCTTTGGCTTATGCTATTTTATCTTTCGTTATTTTTATATTATTCAGCATGACTGAAGTCCAAGCCTCACAAGCTGATATTCAGAAAATTATCGGAGTGAATGATCTTGTAGCTGTTAACGCAGACGCTACAAATATTCCGTTTAAATTTAGAAATTTAGTTAATGCATTTGGTAAAATAGCAGCAGGCTGTACAGCAACACATATTGGTGACGGCTATGTTTTAACGGCAGGTCATTGTTTTTACGCCCCCCCTCAATTACTTAAAGATCGTCCTTGCGGTGAAGAGTATACGGTGGAATGGGGAGTTCGCGAGGGTCGTAGCCCTTATATGATTTCTAAGTGTACACGTTTTATTGCCGCACAAAGAAACAACGAAACAGACTATGCTTTGTTTCAAGTTTATCCTGCTCCTTCGGCTGCGATTAAACCTGATTTAACCTCAAAGCCATTGCTTGGAACTAAAATAACTATTTTTAGTCATCCAAATGAGTTGCCGCTACGTTGGTCAAAAATGTGTCGCATTCAAAGAGTTTTTTCATCAGAAAAGTCACTCGATTTTATTCATTATGTTTGTGACACTGATCCTGGAAGCAGTGGTGCTACTGTTATTAATGTTGAGACAATGCGAGTGATTGGAATTCACGATGGTGGTCGCTTACAAAATATCACTGATGATAATCTGGGGGTGGGCTACAATTATGGAACATATATTTATGATACGCCTTTAAAAGAAATATTATTAAAATTAGGTTTTTAAGATAAAAATGATGAAGATAATATCAATTCTGTTTTTTTGTTTATTAAATTTTTTAAGCTGTGTTCATGCTCAAAAAAATATTGGTAACGATGGTTTTCCTGATTCGTGGTGGATAGAAATTCCGTTAGATCAAGTCAAAGATTGGGAAATTCCACCACAAGCAGCTCGTCGAGATTTGGGCGAAGTCATTTTATCTAAAAGAACCGAGTTAGGAATTTTTTCTAATTTATCAGAAGCTCACTTTGTATTAGACGGACAAAAGTATTCAAGTATTGAAGGTTTGTGGCAGGGGATGAAATATCCCGAAAACAACCAAGACGAACGATTAAAAGATCCAAATATTATTTGGCCGTACACACGAGAGCAGGTTTACAAAATGTCTGGCTTTGAAGCTAAAAAAGCCGGTGATCTTGCTAACGAAAATATGAAAAAACTTGGAATTAAATGGATTACATATCAAGGTGAAAAAATAGAATATAATTCAGATAGTGGTCAAATCAAACATTACAACATAATTTACAAAGCTTCGCTCGAAAAAGTTAAACAAAATGAAAATATTAAAAACCTTTTATTACAAACAAAATCATTAAAGTTTAAGCCTGATCATACGCAACAACCAAATCCAAAACCTGCGTATTTGTATTTTGATATTTATATGAGAATTAGAAATGAAATCAAAGCAGAGTGAACTCACTTTATTTCACGATTCAAAACGATTTAAACAAGCGGGTTTAATCCATATTGTAGCTGCATCTCATGCTGTTTATGCTATATGTTTTGAGCGCGAATTAGAGGGTGTTTATAAACGCTTGTCAAAAAAATATAAATTAACAATCATTGAAAAATCAAATTTACAAACTAAAAAAGCCTTAAAACAACTGGATGAGTATTTTACTCAAAAAAGAACAAAATTTGATTTGAACATTGAACTCATTGGAACAGATTTTCAAAAAAAAGTTTGGAATGTTTTATCTAAAATACCTTATGGTGAAACAACAACATACAAAAACATTGGATTAAAGTTAAAAATTAAAAATGGATTTCAAGCTATCGGACAAGCCAATCGCGCAAATCCAGTTTGTTTAGTTTTACCTTGTCACCGAGTCATTTCATCAACTGGTCAGTTGTCGGGTTATATTGGTGGCGCTGGTCTAAAGAGCTATTTATTAAGTCTAGAATCTGCAAAAATCAAATAGACGATTGCCCAGTTTATTTTTGGAACCAGTGAATCAACTTACTCTTTATATAAAAAAATAGAATGCTTATTTATACGACAAAAGGATTTGTCTATAAAACTCAAGGAGGAGTTAGTGTTAAAACTACTAAGTATTTCATTGTTATTGTCATCAACGTTGGCAGTTGCTGCGCCTGTTCTTTCACCTAAAATCGTAGGCGGTGAGCCCGCTAAACCAGGCGAGTTTCCTTATATCGTATCACTGAGATCTAAAAGTTATGGACATTTTTGTGGTGGATCTTTAATTGCGCAAAACTGGGTGCTGACGGCTGCTCATTGTGTTAAAGGTGGATCGATTGATCAAGTTTGGATTGGTATGCTAGATCAAAAAAATACGGCAGGTGTTGAAAAATTTAAACCCGTTAAAATTATTGCTCATGAAGGTTATAGCTCATCGACTATGGCCAATGACTATGCATTAATTCAATTAGCTGAAAATTCATCTTTTGCTCCAGTTGCAGTTAATACGCAAGAAATTACATTGAGTGATGAAAATCAAATCATGGCGACTACAGCGGGTTGGGGGACTTTAAAAGAAGGAAGTTCATCATTACCAGCTTTATTACAGCGTGTGTCTGTTCCACTGGTCAGTACAGAAGCTTGTAATGCAGCTGAGGCCTATAATGGTGATATCCTAGACTCAATGATTTGTGCTGGATACAAACAAGGTGGTAAAGACTCTTGCCAAGGTGATTCGGGTGGTCCTTTAATTACTGTGAATGAAAATGGTCAACATACTCTGATCGGTGTTGTTAGCTGGGGGCAAGGTTGTGCTCGTGCAAATAAGTACGGAGTTTACTCAAAAGTGAGTGCAGCTGTTTCTTGGATTAATTCTAAAATCCAGTAAAAATAAACTTTGATTTTATAATAATAAAAAAGCCGGTCATAGACCGGCTTTTTTATTATTTTGAGTCTTCAATCAATTGACTAATCATTGCCGCTTGTTGATTGCGAACAGTCTTTTTTACAATTGAGTGAAATGGTAAATCAGGTCCACGCCCTAAAACGACATTATAAAGAAAAACTTCACCTGATTTTAATTTTTTAATAACTGTGTAAACTTCTCTAAAGTAGACGGGTGCTGAGGGTTGATTGTGATTACTTTCATTAAACGATTGAATCACATACGTTGAATCGTTTTTCCAAATATTTTGAGTAAAACAATACTCTGATCTTCCAATCGGAAACACATTGGTTTTTTGACAGACTAAATTTTTTGTTTCATCTGTGCGAATTTCTTTGAGTCCATTAACTGATTTTTTTTGAAATTCATCGGAGAGTAATGTTTTAAATACTTTATTGTGATCGAGTTGTCCTAAGCAATCCATACTTTCCACAAATAATGCTTCAGATTCAAATTCTTCACCTGTTTTATTTTGAGTGATTGTTTCAGGAAAGTCGATTTCAGTTTGATTAGAACATTTAAGACTCGGATTTTCAGCATGATTTAAAATATCAATGACTTTTTGTGTAAACTCTTGATGAGTGTGTTGAATAAAATTGGGTATATATTTTTGAACTTCATCTTGAGTGTGGTCGATATTTTGATCTGAAAAAAACATTTCAATTTGTTTTTGGACACTTAATTTTGGTTGTAATGATGTTGTCCATTTTTGAAATGAATCTGTATTTATAGTCCATGCAAAGGCCTGTTGGTGTGAAACTAATGCGAGTACGATCAGAATTTTTTTATTTTTCATTTTTAACCTATTATTCCTTATGAGTTTATTTTTCTGTGTTAAAATCTAATTTTAAATAATGATGAGCATTATACTGAGGGTACATTTCATGCATTTTAAGAAGGACATGGCTTACAATTGCGTTTGTATAAGCTTCAGATCTCCACATAACTAAAGATCGTGCAATTGCTGTTGCGGTAAAAAAATTATCAGCTTCCCATTTGTAAATGTTGTTATCTGTTTGTAGTTCTTTGAGTAAATAGTGAGTCCCGTACAATAAAGCATAATATATGCGGGTTTCATTTTTATTTCCATAATGTATTAATGCCGACAGAGCAAAAGCAGTTGATAAAATTGGATCTTGCCAAATATTTTTATCATTTGTCCAAGCACCTGTATAACCATCTTGTAGACTTAAAATTTTATCAATCATCAATTTTTTTGAATCATCAGTTAAACATTTGTTTCCAGCTTTTTCTGCAGAGGCCATCGCAAAAGCAAGATTAAATGTATTTGGATAATAAATGCCGCAGCTGGCATGCTCGTCACGAGCAATCATATCGTTAATCATTGAACAAGACTCTTTAGTTCCAGAAAAATTTGATTGCCCAGAGAGTGATGACATTTTCAAAACGTTTGCGTTAACGATACAATCGACGTCATTGCGATTAAAGGGAATTCGTTCTCCTTTGTCTGGTCCAGCAAAGTAAAAGCGAGGCATGTTAGGGTTGTTTTCATCATAGAGCCAAGTCATGAAGGCACCAGTGTGAGATCTGTTTTGTGACTTATTGTAAAACATTGGAGTTCGATCGATATCACGATAGCGACTGAATTCATTGAGAGCTTTTTGACTGATTTTAAAATTTGTATGATTAATCTTCGCATTAAATAACTGTGCAGTTAACGCAACTGAAGAAGTGTCAGCATCATTTGGAATATTGGTAAACCCAAACCAAAAAGGCAGAACTTTCATATCTATTGGTCGGCGTTGTTTATGACCATTTTTATCAACATAGGGAGGGTAAAAATTGTAAGTTTCACCAGCTGAGTAACGTTCAAATGATTGAACTCCATTTTGAATAACTTTTGGAATTTCAGAAATTGGTGAACTTGTTTTTTGTAAATAAGGAAAATCTAAATATGTTTGCGCAAGAACATTTAAGACAGATGCCGTTGTAAATGCAGAGGCTTCCTGGTCTTCTCCAAATAGCTTTCCTACCCCAGCTAAAACAGGGACGAGGGTTGATTTGATCGTGGTCGGGAACTCTCCATAAACATAATGTTGATGATTTGTCGTCGTTATTTGTGTACTGATCGCGTACTGTAATGATTTTTCAGCGATTTGATTGAGTTTAAGCTGTTCGATGCCATGGGGATAGGCCTGGACCGCAAATGGATGGCTGAAAAGGGATACAAATAAAAAATATGCAGTTATTTGGAGGAATTTCATATTTCACTAACATGTATCGTTTCGAAGTCTGTGAGATTTATTTCTCATTATGCAAACAGAAGCGATGATTTATTCGCTTAATGTAGGTGATTAGTGATTATTTTTCGCCTGTAAGTTTTGTGACAGGCTTTTTCATGTAAAAATGTTAAAATTAAATAAAAAAGCTCGATTGGCTAAAGATCTTCAATATCCTTGTATTTGTAGGCAAACAAGATCAATGAAATGACAGTAAATGCGGCCGATGCGATCAAACCATACCCATAGCCTTCATCTGGATGATTAGAGTACATAAGTCCAAAATAAAGGACCAAAGACTTTCCAATAAAAGTAGGCATTAAAAACGAGCGTAGAAAATCTTTAAGGATCTTTTTTTGTTTCATTTCGATATGAGAGTGGCATAGCCTTGATGAATCTGTCTATTTTCAATGTTCTGTGTTGAACAATTTTACGCTCGATGATTTGAGCTGTTGTCTCACTCTGAGGCTTCAATTTGAGATTTTATATATAAATCAATAAGTTAATCGCTCCGTCAAAAGCTGGCATTTCACTTGCTCTTGTATTAAGTCACTATGAAAACATTAAAACAAATACTCAATGTAGCCGCTTTATTATTAACTCTTTCTTTAGTTGTTGCTTGCGATAACAAAAAGAATAGCAACACCAATACTGCGAATGTCAATGCAGCTGGTGGGTTTGCCTATACAAATGGTGGAACGACTTGTGTTGCCCTTGCAAACAATCAACAGGTTGACTTAAGTTACTGTCAAAACTACAGCTTAAACAACCAATACAATCAATACGGTGGTGTTCAGCAGTGTAATGGAATTTACTGGGTATGGTCAGGATATCAATGGTCTCAAATCCAATGTATGGGAAGTAATTGTTCCAATCAGACAGTTTATCCATCGGGAGCAACGAGCCCAGCGCAAGCGATTCGCTGCTTATAATTGCTTTTCATAGTTGGAAAAATCTTAAGTTAGTTTTTTAAGAGAGTGATGATGAGTCACTCTCTTTTTTTTTATTTGATTAGTTAAACCAGTCAAATATTGATTTAAGTACGGGGTAGTTTTTAATTTGAGAATCCATGCTAATGGCTTTTTTAAGGGAGTTATTAGCTGGTGTATCTTGTTTTTTGACTTTCAAAAATAAATAATTAACATAGTGATAATCAGCACTGCTCATATCTTCAGGTAAGATACTGGTAAATTCTTTTTCTAAAGTCATTAAGGATATTTGTGTTCCTTTAAAGAGTGCTAGCCCAAGATGAGCCCATGCAGAATATAACTGAAGTTTAGATTCTGTTTCAATAAGATCTTTAAATTTTTTTATATAAATGAGTGCTTCATTGTATTTTTGAGCAATAATATAATTGTGAATGAGCTGTAAATCAATTTGTTGGTGGACTTTAGGTTTAAGTGAATCTGTTGAGAAGTCAGCTGATTTTTGCTTCATGTTTTTTTGATTAATCATTAAATTAATCATTTTTTTATCTATTTCAAGTTTGAAGTCATTATGAAATGACTCTGGTCCCAAGTAGTTTTGCATAAGATCTTCATAGATTTTATCAATATCTTGAGAATTTTGTTTGGTGATTAAACTAGCTGTATAAAGTAAATCAGGACCTGATTTATTCATCAAAAGTTTATAAATATGTTTAATTTTAACTTCTGGTAAAGCTGGTTCATTTGTTGGAGTTATTTCGATCCAATTAATAATAATTAAAAAGTGAAGTGCTTTAAATAGGTTTGAGTTTTTTTCAAACAAAACGGAGAGGTCTTGTATTGTTTGCTGATCAATTAATTCGATAAAGTTTTCATTCGATAAATAGATCAAAGAGTATTTTTGAAATTCAGATGCAATTGCTTTATCCCAATTGACTTGAACTTTGTAATTATAATACTCAAGGTAATGCGCATGAATCCAATCATGATCAAATTTACTTAAAATCCAATCATTAATCAGCAAATAAAACTGACCTATATTGAGTTCAGAAGTTTGTATTTTAGATTCGACTTGCTCAATACTAATATTGAATTTCTCATCTGAAATTAACTTTGAAAGACGCAGTCTTGATTGTGTTAATAGAACCATTCCAATTTGTTCTTTACTGATGAGTCCTTTTTTAACTAAGTATGCACCAATCGGGAGATCACCTTTTTCAGCTAAGGCTTTGTCGAGCATTGGCTTTGTAATTAATCGATGATTGACAATTAAAGTACCTAAGCGTGTATCTGTATCAGCGAGTTCAATAAACTGTATTTGCCCGTTATCAAAAGTGATTGAATGTATGGCGTTGTTTACTGTTTCTAGTTTGATTTTTCCACTCATTTTGTATTGATGAAATAACGCAATGATTGTGATGAGATCATAACCAAAACATTGTTTTAAAAGAGTGATATCATTCCATATACGTTGAGATTCAGTTAATGGAATATATAAATTCTGATAAAAGAGTGACCTGATAGATAGTCCTAGGTTTTGATTTTGATCTGACTCAGGCATTTTCTTATTTCTTTCCACACATAAATTTGAATTGAGATATCTTTATATTTTGCGTTAAATATGCCATTGTGATCAAGCGGAAAGAGCTAAACAGCAGTTATATCAAAAATGTGATATGATAAAGCAAGACTTTGGTTTGATGTATAGCTATTGATCTATTCTAAAGAAGTCAAAAATATTAAACGAAGTGGATAGAAAATCGTACTTTTTATCATGAATAGCACTGACTTCAGCTGTATCTTGACTGAAATACTGTAATTCATTTGTTTGTGTTAATTGTAGAGTTTTGTTGTTTAATGTTGTTTTTGAAATCAAATGATGTTCGCAATTGTTGTTTGCTGGTTGTAATAAAATTTTATTTTGATTATTTGGAGTTATTTTAAATATTTCTTTATTTGTGTTCATAAAATATAAACTTGAAAGATCAGAATCACAAATTTCTGGTTGTAAAAAACGCTCAAATTCTCCACTCAAAGTTATATCAACAATACCTGATAGTAATACAGAACCGTTGGTATTTTTAAATTCATAATGTATATTTTTTTTATCAGTAACCATAGAGTTCATTAAATACTTATTGCCACCGAAAAATAAATGAATCTCTTCAGGCTTTTTATTTAATGAATTGATTTGACTAGCATATTGGCCAATATTCATTTGTCGGCCAGAGTACAGATCAAATCCAAATAAATTTTTTTCATTCGATGAATTTATAATAAGTGCAGAAGTCATTCGTCGATCATAAATTTGACCATCTATTTTTATATTTAATTTCGATAATTTAAAATCTTGTTGAATGAGATGTAGAGCGTTTGTGTTTTGCTCGCGAAGTAATGCATACTCAGGAGAGTTCATTTGGGGAACTTTGTTAAATCGATTGAGAAGCTTTAAAAATGCATCTGCGCGAAGAGATGCGTAAATAGCTGGGTGAAAATTTTCTCCAAACTTTGCAACTTTGACTGCGTATTCAGTTCCGTAATGATAGCCACCTTTTTGTTCACGACTTTTATCACATGTGCCTTCACGCCCTTTTTCTAAACCTTGAGTGCAAGTAAAATGAGCTTGATCATCTTTATCAATATGACGAGCTTCATGTATAAGCGTTGAAGCTAAAGTCGACGGACTAATAGAGAGTTTTGTTAATGTATCAGCGCAAACATGAACTTCATTTAAAAATCTTTGTTGCGTGTACACGTAGGCAATTGTAGGTGAATTGCAGTTCTCGATTTTGATAATTCTAATTCTATTTGTTAAATATTCAAAAACAGATTCGTTATGAGGAAAATCATTGAAGTAAATTTGATCTCGAGATTTGAAAGTTTTTTTAAATGTTCCATTCTTTAAAAAACTCAAAGCTAAGTAAACTTTATTAACAGGGTTTTCAAAAATGCATTTATCAGTGCTAGCTTGAATTAAATCCTGAATAGCAAATAATTCATTAAAGGTATCTTTTTCAAATTCGGATATACAAGAATGCCCAGTTAATTGAGATGTATTTATTGCTACTTCAGCTTGACTCATTGGTAAATAAAGTAAAATGAATAAATGACCTAATGTAAATAATTGTTTCATTTTAATTTACACCTTTAAGCGTAGAGTTGATAAACTGACTGAGTAAAGGCGTGTTTAATTTTTCACTCGTTTGAACTATTGACAAGAGAGATTTTAAATACGAATTTTTGATTTCATTGTAACGAAGGTCTAATTTGAGTGGATTTGGGGACTGACGTGTTTGGAAAATGTTTTTCTCAATTTGCTCAATCGCGAGCATTCGAAGATTAAGCTCAATTTCTTTTTGAGCCTCATCAGCCGTGTGTCCGGCAACAGATTTGTTCAGAAGTTCATGGTCAGTATAAAATATATCAGTTAATAAATCATGGGTGCGAGGACTTTGGAGTATTAAAAAATGGAGTGCTATAAATCTTTGATCTGATGATATCTGTGAGTTTAAAACATGATTTTTAAGTTGCAGTAGTTCTGTGTTGTTAAATCGATCTGTTATTTTTCTTAAACGTGCAGTGTGATCACTCGTTGAATAATTGAAGTGATATAAGTTTTGTTCTTCTGATGTTAAAATTGTTTCAATCGACTGTTTTTGTGCGATATTTTTTTCAAACTGATTGAGATCATTAAATGCAGTTTGCTGATGGTTTTGCTGAGGTATTTGTTTTTGAACAGTGAATTCATTTAAATGTGATTTTTGTTTTTTTAATTGTAATCTAGCGTAAAATACTGTGCCGAGTAATATGAGCACTAAAACAATAAAAGTCTGTTTGTATTTTAGAGTCATGTTTAAACCTCATGATTTTGATCGTCTGCAATCAAAAGTCATTTCTCTTTATCTGAGGTTTTATGTTCTGGCAAATTATTTATAGAGCAAATATTCTAATACGTTCATTGTTATTTATGGAGCGCAAGTCCAATTCACTTTTTGTGAGGGATCAAAATGCGTATATTCGTTTAGATCAAGCTTAAGCTGACCTGATTGGCATTTATCATAAAGCATTTTAGCCAAGCGTAAAGTATTGTCTTTAAACTGCGCATAATCTTTTGAAGTCATTAGAGTTTGTTTTTTGAAAAAAACTTCTGCTTTGGCGGTTTTGGTCATATCCAAAGCTAGTTTTAAGAGTGATTTATATGTTTTTTCTTTCATATGTGCAATCTGGCTGAGCATGTTTGTTTTCAAATTTATATTTGTTCTAGAGATATCAGCTTCTGAAGCTACGCCGCAGTCATTGTCTTTAAGTAAGACTCGTCGAATTTTCATTGTGTTTAGTTTTGCTCCTGCATTTTCGGCTTGTTGAATTTCTTGAGAAGAGATTTTTTTAATTGTTACATCGTTTTCTGAGTTAGTTAAATAATGCTCTTCAATGAAGGCAATATTGTTGTAGCGATCTTCCTGTTTAAGTAACGTGTCAATGATCAGCATATCTGATACATCACCCATCATAAGTATTTTTTGTAGATTTTCTTGATTAACAACACGACTTATTTGCTCAACAGAATTTAAATTATTTAAATCCTTGAAAACTTGAGTCTGTTGAAATGCTTTTGCGCGATCAATTTGGATTCCATTTGCATCATTTGATAATTCAGACCAGGGTTTTTCCTTTCTTGGGTTAACGATTAAGGCACCAAAACTGAACATTGAATTTGATGTCATCAGATATTTTGAGTGAGCATTGCTTTGATCAGTCAGAGCCTTAATTAAATTAGCCCAAGTGTAACGAATGGTTTGCTTAGGTTGAGTTTGTAAGTATTGATATGTTTGCTGAGCTTTGGTTAGGTTATAATGATGAGGAATAGTTCGTAAAACAGATGGCGGGATATTTAAAATTCCACCTAGAATTCTTGATGTGTGGTAATAGGCTAGTAATGAAGGTGTATAACTACAAGATATGCTTTGTTTAAATTTAGCAATTTTTTTTGTTTGTAACTGTTCTTTATTTGATTGAGCAGGGCATTGAGTTTTTTCAAACTCAGTGCTTGTGATTTTGTTGTTAAATTTAAAAATATCTAATCCTGGATTTGTATTTACAATTTTCCCACAAATACCATGTTGAGTTTCTGAATCTGAATTCAAAAAATCAATAAGACAGAGTTCTTCTTCAGCTTTTAGATCAGTTTCGGAGTAAAGTTGTGGATCATATTTTTCAGGAATTATACAAAAATCACCATTTTTAAATATTTTCTTTTGTTCTTGTGCAAAATCAGAAATGACAAGTTGATGTGTTTTTAAATATTGAGAATATCCTGCACAACTCCAAATTGTTATGACCCAAAATAAGACACCAAAAGAAGATTTAAGCCACGGGATAATCAATTGATGACTGTTTTTAAATCGAAAAAAAATACTGATCATAATATTGTATAGCATAGACAGATTTAAAGCATAATAAGTGCCAGGTTTACTCTCTTTGAAGGCTATTTATGATAGTTAAGAAGCTGTCCAGGTATTAGACAGTGAGCTTAAAATGTCATTTTTAACTTCAATGTTTTATGAGGAGATCGAATTGAGTAAAGCTAAAATAGGCTTAATTTTTGAATACTCATCATATTGAATTTATTGTGTTTTGAATCTGAGTTTGATCGACAGGAGTAGAGGTTATGTTTTTTAGATTAAAACTATTTTTTCTATTTTTGATGGTATATGGAAATGCAGCTTATGCTATTTGTATAATTCCTCAAGATTTAGAGCAACCAATCAGTGATAAAAGTCGATTTGAATGTTTGAAAAATGCTTATTTTCTTCAAGAACCCAAAAGAAATGTCTCTCTGAATGATGTTGTATTTGGTCCTCAGCTTGAGGATGATGTTGTTTTTAAACCTGACGAGCAAGTGTATTGTCGATATTTTTATCGGTATCAAAATGGTTCAAGTAATAAATTTAGATGTTACCGTACAAACGAAAAAAATATTTTAATGAATGATAAGGGCGAAATTGTTTTTCAAGCTCAGTCAGTTGGTGCTTACAATACCGAACAGGAAGATTATTTATTAGATCAAAATGGTCAAATTATTTATTCCCATAAAAACAAACCGATGAAAGCTGATGTTTTAAAAGTGAGATTTCAAGATGGTTCCAAAAGACATCGTGAAAACTATGCAAGTACTGTTGCAAGTCGAATCTCTTGGATTTTAGGTTTTCCAATGGAGCATTATTATTCTGTAAAAAATGTACATTGTTTTGGTTGTGAAAAAAATCCTTGGAACGAAGGATTAAAACCGCAATTGCAATATAATCCAAAAGTTGAAAATAGTTTTCCATTTGCCAGTATTGAAAGAAAAAATGAAGCAAAGCGTGTTATAAAAGCATTTGTTCCACAAAGTAAAAAATATGTCATTACGCCTTGGAACTGGAATGAATTTGTTAAATACTCTCATCAGTTGAATGCGAAACAAAATTTAGAGTTTCAAGTATTAGCATTATACGCCAATTTAATGCAAACTGTAGAAAATCGTGGTTCGCAACATGTTGTTCTCTGTGAAAAAAAATATTACAATAAGGAAAATAAAACGTGTGAACAAACACTAGCAGGAACGCACGATATGGGTGCAGCTTTTGGCAATCGAGCACTTGTTGATAAAGAAACAAAAAATCATCCTCGTGCGGATTATAAAGCTTATCAAGCGACTGTGATGCTAAAGCCTAATACCTGCGAGCTTGGAACAGTTCCTGGAGGTTTGATAAAAGTGAGTGAGGACGCGCGACGTGAATTCGTTAATCGCTTAGAAATCTTAAATCCTTCAATGATTAAAGAAATATTACGATCGGCTTATTTTCAGTATGCTGATTTGGGTTTTTATAACGAAATCAAAAAAAATGAAAAGTTACAAGAACCTGCATTAAGCGAGCGAGTTCTTCATTTGTGGTCAGAGCTTATCTACTCTAAAATGCAGGTTTTTAAAAATACGAAGTGTTTGTAAATTATTTTGATTTAACAATACTTCCGTCGACTGGATTGAAATAAATTTCTATATTTTTTCCATCCTTGTCTGTTCCGTAGATTTCATAACAAGTGCCGGGTTGTTTAAATTTTTTAATTTTATAACCCTCAGCTTCGGCTTTCTTTTTAAAGTCGGCCTCACTCATCCATTTTTCTTTTGGTTGATCTGTGCAGCTTTTTTTGGCTTGAACAGTGACTGTTGTCAAAATTAAGGCGGTTAAGATTATTGATTTCATTTGATCTCCTTCAGTGTTTTGTTTACGAGGATATCTGTCCTCGGTATTGATTTTGATCTCGTATTTTAAAATTGTATATTCGGCAAATGACCAATTTTTTGTAAATATTCAGTCAAATTAAGCGTTAAAAGTGATTTGCATCATTTGCCCTATAGTCAAATGTGATAGGATGCCTAATAATATAAGCCATAAATCACTTTAATGAGAGAAAAGAGGAGTTTATGAAAAAAATGACTTTAGTATATGACTGGCCAACTCGGATCTTTCACTGGCTATTTGCGTTATTGTTTATCGGTGCGTTTACGATTGCTAAAACTTTTGACGATGATTCAGCTATTTATCCCTACCATATGTTAGCTGGACTGACTTTGGTTGTTTTGATTGTTCTGCGAATGTTTTGGGGGCTATTTGGGAGCTATTATGCTCAGTTTAAAAACTTTGATTTGAACCCTGTCAATTTAGTTCAATATTTAAAAGACGTATTTTTAAAAAATGGAACCCGAAGGCTTGGGCATAATCCTGCATCAAGTTGGGCCGCTGTCGTTATGATGATCTTGGTTTTGGGCTTGGCTATAACCGGTTATATGATGACGCAAAAAATAGCTAAGGAAACTGTTGAAGAGATCCATGAGATTTTTTCAAATTTATTTGTCATCCTTGTTATTTTTCATATTGCAGGGATTATTGTTCATACACTCAAGCATAAAGATCAAATTGGTTTAAGTATGGTTCATGGCTTTAAGCAGGATGTTGCAAATCAAAAAGGTATTGCAAAATCACATGCTCTTGTTGGTGTTTTGTTTTTATTTTTAACAGTTGGATTTGGATATTATATTTATCATAATTATGATACTACAGAACAAAGTTTAAAATTTATGGGTCAATCACTGCAATTAGGAGAGAATCAATCAGTACGCTCAAATCAATCAGACGATGAGCGTGATGAGGATTAAAGTCAGAAAGAGTTAAAATATATGAATATAAAAGAACGTCAGATTATTGCGGCCATACTTTTTTTTATAATTATTGTTGTTTTATCGGATATGTTGACTGATTTTAATGAAGGTGCGCGTTGGTGGCATTTAGCAATAGAAGGATTGATAGGTTTATTTGCTGGTGGGGGAATATTTTTTTTACTGAAGAATTCATTTAATTTGCAACACCGCCTTGAAGATGAGCGACATAATGTATCAACATTTAAAGCAGAGGCTGAAAAATGGCGAATGCAATCAAAAAAATATTTGGATGGATTAAGTTTAGCAATTGATAGCCAGTTAACTGAATGGGGTTTGACCAGTTCAGAAAAAGAAGTCGCTTTTTTGCTGTTAAAGGGCTTAAGTTTAAAAGAACTCGCTGATGTTCGCGGGACAACTGAAAAGACAGCTCGCGCGCAAGCTATTTCTGTTTATGCTAAATCTGGTTTGGCTGGCCGTTCTGAATTGTCTGCATTTTTTTTAGAGGATTTGCTTTTGCCAGCTGAGGGCGTTCAGCACTAAAAAAATTATAATTTAAAACGAGATCTCAATTGGTGTGCTTTATTTTGTACGCTGATGACTGGGAAATTTTCAGCTTGGATGAGTATTTGTAAAATTTCATCACGAAAAGTGCTATTGTTAAGTCGATTTGGATTTTCTATAAGTTGTTTTTCAATTGAGTAGAGTCCACTCATTTGACTGTAAACTAATGTCATCTGATTGGTTGAATTATGATGTGGGTCATCTTCGAGAGCAATGTGGCAGTCGCTTAAGCTGAGGCATGGATCTTCTTGATAAATCTTTTTTAAAAACTCAATATCATCTTTGGATTGAAGATTTCGTGCGATTAAAAAAACAATAAAACCTCGGCTATTATGCTCTTCTCTTTTTAGGGTGTTATATTTTTCATATAAAGCTTGATGTAATTGAGGGCTCAATTTTTTGAGTTCTAAATCAATACGGGGATCATTGTCATTTTTTGCTATGATTATAGATTCAAATGTTTGCCATTTTAACTGATCTGCTTCTGGTAAATGATCTATCATTAGAGATAGTTTTTGTTGATCGAAAGGGAGTTCTTGCTGAGCTTGTTGGACGGTAAAATTGTGTTGTTTCGTCGTGTTGCTATTTGCCCTAAAATCAAAATCACTTGGTTTGTTTTGATTTATAAAATTAAATTTGTACGGAGAAAAAAAGAGCCCGATAAGAATCAAAGCTCCTGTTGATAGACCTAAGATAAGTTTATTTTTAATTGTTTTCAAAATCTGCAAGCATGGCTTTTTTAACTTCGGGTCTACTGATTCGACCGATTTGGTCTGAAGCGTAAATATCAGCATCCATTTTTACTTTTTCATTACAATTAGAGCAAAACTTACTGATATTTTTTAACATAATTGTTGAAGAGCCGTAAGAGCCCATATAGTTGATATCACAAGCAGGTTGCCCCTCTAACTTAGCGCCAGTCCAAATACTGACCATATCTTTGCCATTGGCATCAAGAAAAGGCCTTGGGCATGTGGCATGTCCCCAATTGCTATTTCCTGTTTCTGAATGACGAGCTTCGTGATAGACGACCATCATACGCGCAACTTGTGGATGGCTGAATTTTATAAAATTGTTTGTCAGCCACATTTTATTGGGATCGAAAAATGGCTGGACACAGGCAACAGCTGCGCCACCGCCACAATCATCAAGGCCAACAGATGTGATTCGTGATTCAAAAAATTTTTTATATGTCGCGCCCGAGACCATATCGCCAAAAACCTTAATATGAAAGGGTGTGGCTTTAGTTCCTGATATTTGATTGATAAAGACTAAATCTTGATTCATTTGTTCTTGTATTGATTTAGGGACATCTGAATCAAAAGAAAGAGCATAAACATTTGAACTGACGAGCACCGCAAATACGACTGAACTTATAAATACTTTCATCGACCCCTCCATGAAGTTTATATGAACAAATTCTTGCGTATTGCACTCAAGTCTGCAAGTAAAATATATATTTCAAGTTCATTTATTCGCGATGACGTGATTCTAATAACTCGATCTGAAAAATAAGTATTGATTGGGGTGGTATAAGCCCAACTTGTCTTTCACCATAGGCAAGTTCAGCAGGGATTTCAATTGTTCGATGACCACCAACTCGCATACCAATGATTCCAAGACTGAGGCCTTTAATTATTTTTGTTGATCCAACGACAAATTGATAGGCACGCCCATGTTTCTCTGTTGAATCAAATACAGTCCCATTTGTAAGACTCCCTTTGAAATGAATCAAAACAAGAGCTCCTTTTTTGGCATCAAGTCCATTTCCGATAACCGTGTCTGTGATTTTGATTTGATTCATGATATTTTCCAGTTGCTCATATTCTATTAAGCGGCTTGTTGCTGATTGTGAATATGAATTTTGGGGAGAGTGAGCATAAATGTTGTGTTTTTTGAATGGGGGATGTACTGCAAATATCCATTATGCGCTTTTGCAAGACTGTTTGAAATACTAAGCCCTAGTCCTGTGCCTTTTCCAAACTCTTTCGTCGTGTAAAAAGGTTGCATTATTTTTTTTGCTATTTTGGATTCAATGCCATGGCCACTATCAGTCACACAAAATATAATATTATGGGTATCATCAGAGACATTGATCTCAATCCATTTTTCATTAAGTGTATTAATAGCATCGAATGCATTTGTCAGTAAGTTCATTAGAATTTGTGAAATCTGAGCAGCTCGACATTCAAATGTCAAATCAGGAGGGCAGTTAACTTTAATTGTCACAGAGTTATAATTAAATTTTTCTTTGCATAATTCTAACGTGTCATTGATCACTGAATACACGGGTGTTTCAATAAAGGGGTCATTATTGGCGTTTCTTGAATGAGTACGAAGTCCTTGAATAATTTTAACTATTCGATCAATCGTAGAATCGATTTTATCAAATTCAGTAGATGCTGATTCGATTGTTAATTTGTTAGTATTTAATCTGGTTTTTAAAATACTGACTTTACTTCGAATGATTGTCAGAGGATTGTTAATTTCATGCGCAATACCGCTGGCCATTTCTCCAAGAGCGGAGAGTCTTGCAGATTCGATAAGTTGCGCCTCAAGATGATGACGTTCATTTTCGAGTTTTTTAAATTGCGTGATATCTGCAAAGCTTGTCACTGCATACTTGGGCTGAGTTTGATCGTTATCGTTAAAAAGAGGAACTGAATTTATTTTTATCCATTTGGCTTTTTCTGAATTATTATACACACCCATAATGACATCAGTTTGTTTTTTTCCAGTTCGCAGACAAACCATTGCTGGATGGTCTTGACCAGGAAAGTCAGAACCATCTTCCTTGACTGCTTTCCAATGGGGATCAATCGATTTTTTACCAGTTAATTGATCTTCGGTTAACTCAAGAACTTTTAAAGCAGCTGGGTTGAAATCGATAATAGCACCAGTTTGATCCTGTAAGACAATGCCTTCGGTTATATTCTCAACACCAGTTGATTTAAATATTAATTTTTCTTCTGATTTTTTTAAATGATGAATTGTCGTTTTTAACTCTAACAGTTGAGTCACTTGCGCAGATAAAGCTTTTAATGCAGCAATTTGATTTTCTGACAGTGTCCTTGCTTTAGAGTCGATAACACAAACTGTTCCAATCGGGTAACCATCTGGAGATAATAAAGGTGCACCTGCATAAAATTGAACATTTGGTGATCCTGTAACTAAAGGGTTGTCATGAAATCTTTCATCTTGAGCTGAGTTTTCAACAATAAAAACATCATCTTGTAGTATGGCGTGGGCACAAAATGCAATATTGCGAGGGGTTTCACTGGCACTTAATCCGACTTTAGCTTTGAACCACTGTCGATCTTTATCAACAAGTGAAATGAGTGCAATAGGTGTCCCGCATATTTGTGATGCTAAAAAAACGATTTGATTGTAGCTTTCTTCAGGTAAGCTATCGAGTATATCGATTGAATCTAAAGATTCTAATCGTTTGCTTTCATCTTTATGTTGAGGTGCAGATTTCATAAAAACCTCATCGGTTATATTTATATACGCAATGAGGCTGGGTTTAAAAACTTCGCCATTGGTCTGGTCGAGTCATATAAAAAATTCAAATCAATAAGAGTTATTAGGTGACAAAATTTTGTACGTGTTTAGTTTCTTTACACTGTTGAGCTCACGTCATGTTGTATATGTAGGTCCTTTATATTTTTTATGTTAGTGTTCGTGTCACCTCTGCGGGAGATTATATGAAGATTGTAGCAAAAGTGATGTTTGTATGGTTAGTGTTTCCAATTTTTGTGAATGCAAATGAGTCTCATGATTCTCATGATCTTACGGTAGAAATGATGAATCATCTGACTCCGCTGAATGTTGAAGTTCGTGATGTCACAGAAAAATATCAAAATAGATCCCGAATTTATCTTGAACGTCTTCAATTTAACACCTTATCGAAGCCTTCAGATCAATTTCAAAATAAGGTTATTGTAGAATTAGATAACACTGAAATTATAGTCGACAAAATTATTAATATTGGAACAAAGATTTGGAACGTACTTGAAAAAGGTAAGCCTGCTTCAAATTATTTGCAAAAACGAGCAACGGCAGTGCCTCAAAACATCACGTCATGGCAACAGTTAGAGGGATGGAGTAATCCAAAATCAAAATATTATGAAATATCGTATAAAAATGTGTACGGTATTGAAGTCGCAAAACTTGTTTATAAAATTATTTATTTAACAGGTGGTCAGTACAAGGGTTCTGGTCGGTATATCGGCTATGTTTCAGTGGAGCCTCAAGAGTTTAAAACTGCGTATCTTTATTCTTTTAATGTACAAGCTGCTGTTGAATCTGTATATAATAAAGGAACTTCGCAAAATCCAATAGCAGGAATGATCATCAATATTCAGTGGACGATTTCGACAATGTTAAAAAAAGAAACTCAAAGTTATTCATACCACATCGATGGAACGGGGCAATTTCAGGATTTATAGTTTAGCTCGTTTTTTTTGCCACCGTGTTTATATGATAGATCTATACAATCGTGAGTGTATGTGTTTGGATAGTGACGAGGTGATTAATGTCAAAAATAATAGCTTTTGGTGCTTCAACGAGTTCAAATTCGATTAATAAGAAACTCGCGACTTATGTTGCTCGATTAATAAATTCTAATAGCGAAATTTTAGATTTGAATACTTATGAAGTTGTTATGTATTCGGCTGATCAAGAAAACAAATTAGGTATACCTGAAAAAATTAAAAATTTTAATGCACAAATTCAATCAGCTGATGTTATTGTTATTTCTTTGGCGGAGCATAATGGTGGTTATACGGCAGCATTTAAAAATATTTTTGATTGGTCTTCTCGTGAAAATTCAAAAGTTTTTGAAGGTAAAAAAGTATTTTTATTATCAACATCGCCAGGTCCACGTGGTGGTTTAACTGTATTAGAGGCGGCAGCCAATCGTTTTCCATTTCATGGAGCACAAATTGTCGGTAAATTAGCATTCCCTAGTTTTCAAAATAATTTTGATGAAAAATTAGGTGTTACTAATTTGGCTTTAAAATCTGAAATTGAAAAAATCGTTGCTACGTTGAAATAGCTTGGTTTGAGGATGAACCTTTATAAGGTGAATAAACATGAGTAATAAAAAAATTGGAACTAAAGAAATTGAAAGCGAAAATAAATAGTGGGCAGCTAAATTTAAAAGTTTATTTCAAAGATGATCTTCATGACTATCCTGAAGATCATGAGCAAATGACTGAATATATAAAAGCCGAGTTTTTAATGTTGGAGATGCTGAGTGGTCTAGACAAATTTGAAAAAGTAAGTCAATTGGCTGTCTACAGCAGAATATTAAGGAGTTACAGTCAGGCTCACGAGTTGTTTCAAATGGCTGCTGATTACTTTGAAAAAAATGATTCAAAAATGTGTTTAATAAACTTAATTAGATGGGCTGATGTATTTCGGTTTGAAAAAAGATTTGACGAGGCACTGGCAATGCTCGAAAAGGTGGAAAAAATTCTTAATGAAAATAACTACTCTGATTATCAAGATTTTTATTGGCAGCACTTAGGAAAATTATATTTCGATATCAAAGATTTCAAAATGGCAAATTCTTGTTTTGATAAGGCTTTAGAGCTAAGAAAACTAAAGAAAAATCCAGAGCTAATTTCCAGCACAGAATTTGCGATAAAATTTGTAAATCAAAAACTAAATTTATAGTTGAAAGATTCGGTTCAGAACCAGAGAACCTGAAGAGAACCAGAGAACCTATCGAAGAAAATTGGTAGTGAGAGGCGTTATTAAACCGGGCACCCAAAAGTGAACCTATCGAAAAATCAACGAAATGTAAACTGAAAAATGTAAGAAAAATCATAGGCTTCGAGCGCTATTAGGTAGTTTTATCAACTGGATATGGGTTGTGTAAACTGACGTGGCAAATAAATATCTATTGAAAAGTACTCTAATTTAGAGTACTTTTTAGATATGGATAAAGTGATCTTTAATAAAGTCCACAAAAGCTTAAGAAAATTACCACAGCATGTCGTCACTAAGCTTCTAGCCTGGGCTCAATCAGTCGAACTTAAAGGACTTCGTGAAATCCGAAAACTTCCTGGTTACCACGATGAACCTTTAAAAGGTGATCGGCTCGGACAAAGATCAATACGTTTAAACAAAGCTTACCGAGCCATTTATTCTGAAGAGAACGATGGCACTATTAATTTAATTATCATTGAAGAGGTAAATAAACATGAGTACTAAAAAAATTGGAACTAAAGAAATTGAAAAAGAATATGGTCCGTTAACTTTTGGTACTTTACTTAAGGCTCACCGAATAGGCGAAGAAATGACTCAAGTGGAGTTCGCAAAGTTGTTAGGCTTATCGAAACAAGGTTTGAATGATTTGGAAAACAATCGCAAGTCGCCAACAATACGCCGAGCAATGGGTATCGCTAAAAAGATTGGGTTATTACCTGAGCTTGTTGTTCAAGTTGTCTTGCAAGATCAGGTCAGTAAAGAAAATTTAAAACTGTCTGTTTCGGTGAAAAGCAGTTCACTTAAAAAAGCTTCGTAGCCATGACAAAGCTAAGCCACATAGACTTGAACGTTTCTAATTACGCTAAAAGTATACGGTTTTACGATTTGATTTTATTACCAATAGGTTGGAAGAGGCTTGGTTGTCGCGAATCATGGACAACGTATTCCGACGGCACTATGAAAATTTGTCTAAGTCCAACAGATGACAAGTATGTTGGGCAGGGTTATCACCGAAAAAGGACGGGTTTAAATCACATTGCATTTTATGCGGATTCAAAAAAAGAAGTTGATGATTTTTATTCGCAGGTGCTTTTGAAAAATAAAATTGAAGTCCTGTATGAAAAGAAACCCCGTGGTGACGATGATTATTACGCAGTTTTCTTTGAAGATCCCGATCGAATAAAAATTGAGATCGTATATTCGCCTAATTATTGCAAATTAGATCACTGGACAAACACGTTTGAGGATAACTTCAATCCTTACGAATAACTTTTTATGGGTGCCCCATTTTTTGGAGCTCAATTTTGTGATTTTTATTTGATTTCAATGACTTAGAAAAAATTGGTAGTGAGAGGCGGACTTGAACCGCCGACCTACGGATTATGATTCCGTTGCTCTAACCAGCTGAGCTACCCCACCACCGACAAAGTTAGATAAAATTGTGAACAATCGTTTTAATGTTTTGAAAGAATCTTGTCAAACCTTGATTTTACCAGCCCGCGAGTGCTGATCTATTTTTTCGGCGTTTTAATTTAAATGGTTTGGCCTGCTCAAGTGCCGAATGATTAGCAGAATTTGTTGTTGCTGTAGTCTGTTGTTCAATTTTTGAAGCTGTCGATATTTTTAAATTGTTTTTTAAATTAGCTTTATTTGTAGAGTCCATAGTGAGGTCTCCTTTCGTGTGTCATCCTGACTTGAGAAACACTCTACCAAAAACAAGTTCGACTTAAGAAGGGCTATTTTAAATAGCTCTATGCACCCAGACTATTTAAGTATTGAAGCGAAACGTCACAATCATCAGAGCTAAAATAAGCGGTGTTGACGTTTTGCATCGCATCAACCACAAACTTTTGAGGATGCGATGATTGTATAATTTTTAGCCAAATCATTGAAGCTTCGCTTTGAAAGTGGATATCAATCAAGGCTTTGTATGTTTTTAAAAGGTGAAGAGGGTGTGAATTCATATCAGAAATTAAATACGAAAATGCTTTTTTAAAATTATCTGATTCGTGGTCTTGATCCCAACACGGTGTTTTGAGTGAATTAAGTATAAAGTTATAAAATCCAATTTGTTGCTGAAAAAGTGAAGGGTTTGAAAAAAAATGTTCCGCATGTATAAAATCATGTAGCCAGAAGCTTAAAGGATCTCGATGTCCAAAAAGTTGTTGAGGCCAATTTTGATAATCATCTTTGAAAGTGATGATTCGTTTTCCCTGACTTTGAATTTCTAAAAGCTCAAAAGGGGTGGGTTCATAATCTAGTATTTTGATAGGGTAGGTTTGAAAATAAGCATGAGCAAATGATTTTTGCAGTATATCAGGTAAAGGCTTTATTTTTATTGAGTTAATGAAATCGATAGTTTGTATGTGTTGAGGAACTTTTGATGGCCATTTGATATTGCATAATTGAGTCAGTTCAAAAAAAGAAAAATGAGTGTTAATAGCTACGCAGTGGCCATTGATGATCGGTTGTTGTCGAATACCGGCGAACCAATCATCAGGACGGCGAAGTAAGCATAATATAATCGACCAAATTGTGACTGTTTGTATTTCATTTAAATTTAAAAAACTTTGATTTAGATAATTTTGAATCAATGCAAAGTTTTTTTGATTTTGTATATAAAACTGTGAATTGCAAAAAAGCGGCTTAAAAGAATCCTTGCCCTTCTGTGTCTTAACCAAATCTGTATAAAAAATATCTTGAGTTCTTGTCATGCCTTTTGTGTAATAAGTTTAACTTATAAATAAATTCAATACAAACTTCAAGGAAGGGGTTTTGTTGTGAAAAATTATATCTTAAGAATTCAGCTGAGTTTATTTGTAGGTATTTTAATCCACCTGCCTTTAGCTTCTGCGCATTTAGTTACAAATTTATCAAAGTCCAACGAATCCTATAAGTACAATCAGTATTATGTCATTTCTAAACCGAGTTCAGAAATTATATTAGCTCCTGTTTTGCTCAATCAGTTTGATCAAGTGACACGTCAGTTTCCAGTTCCAACCGAAAAGTATAATCGTGAAAAGCATTTTGGCGGTTGGATTAAGCCGGATGCAAACTCATGTTTAAATACCAGAGGATTAGTTTTAAAAAGAGACTCAAAGGTTGAAATTCCACCGACAACGGGTTGTTATATTAAAACAGGTGAGTGGCATGATCCTTATACCGATCAAATTTTTACATCAGCTTCTGATATTCAAATTGATCATATGGTTCCACTGAAAAATGCATATATGACTGGAGCTTTTGAGTGGGACAGTAAAAAGCGATGTTTATATGCCAATTACTTGGGAAATAAATTTCATTTAATCGCTGTGAGTGGTCATGAAAATGAAGAAAAAAGTGATAAATCTCCAGCTGAGTATACGCCGCCGAATCGCTCATATCAGTGTGAGTATATTCGTAATTGGTTGGCCATTAAATATATATGGGAACTACGACTAACACCTTATGAGGTCAGTGCCATTCAACGAGAGATCCAATCAAATAACTGCCAGGCAGAAGATTTGGAAATCGATTCACGAGAAATTCAAAATCAGAGAAAATATATTCAAGACAACAAGGATCTTTGTCATTAAAATATCTAAATCACTTGAGTTTCACTTTTGATTCGATAAGCTAATGTTATTATGATAGAAAAAATATCGACTGTCTTTTTAGGTTTGGCTATTTTACATAGTTTTTTAGCTCCAGTTTTTGCTAAAATTGCAAAAAAATTTGATCAGGGAACTGCTTCTGAAGCTTTTTTTCATATTTTATCAGAAGTCGAAGTCGTCTTTGGTTTTTGGGCATTTTTGTTTTTAACAACGTGGGTCTTTATAGAGGGCGCACAGCCTGTAATTCAGTATCAGCAATCGTTACAAATGACAGAGCCATTATTTGTTTTTTGTATCATGATACTGTCTTCAACTCGACCAATTATAAATTTAGCTCGACTGGTTTTAATTCAATTTTCAAATTTGATTCAAAAAATAATTCCCTCAGTTGATTTAAAAATCATTCAAATATTTGTTGTATTAGGATTTGGCCCTCTTCTGGGATCATTGATTACAGAACCTGCTGCAATGACAATTTTAGCGTTATTGTTATACAGAATGATTCAGCATGAGGACGAAGTTTTACTTTATAGTCTTGTGGGATTGCTATTTGTTAATATATCAATTGGTGGTGGTTTAACTCATTTTGCGGCTCCACCAATTTTAATTGTGGCGCATAAGTTTGGGTGGCAGCTTAAAGATGTATTTGTTAACATGGGGGAAGCAGTCATTTGTGCAGTACTTACAAATGTGGTGTTGTTCGTGATTTTTTTCAGAAAAAGAATTAAGTTAAAGTTGAGCTTACTGATTGATGATTCGCAAAAAATTCCAATTTGGATCACATTAACGCATATTTTATTTTTAGCACTTATTGTGGCAACGGCACACTATGAAAAAGTTTTTATGGGACTTTTTTTAATTTTTATTGGAATAACAACGGTTACAAAAAAATATCAGGATCAATTAAAATTTAAAGAAGGTTTTTTAGTGGCATTCTTTTTGGCGGGTTTGATCGTATTTGGTTCACTTCAAAAATGGTGGCTTACTCCAATATTGACAATTATTCAGGAGAAACCTCTCTACTTTGTGGCAACAATTTTGACTGCGTTTACGGATAATGCGGCTTTAACATTTTTAGGATCTCAGGTTGAGAGTTTAACTGAAACTTCAAAATGGGCTTTAGTTTCTGGTGCAATAACAGGTGGAGGGTTAACAATATTGGCCAATGCCCCTAATCCAGCGGGATTTACTATTTTAAGTTCAAAATTTAAAAATTCAGCGCTGAATGCTTTTAAGTTATTTATAGCTGCTTTGTTGCCAACGATGATTGCAATTTTTTATTTTATGTTGTTGGGAAATTTTTAATTATATAAACATTATTTAAAATAAAAAAGCCAAGGATGTCCTTGGCTTTTTTATTGAATCTAATAAATGGATTCTAAAGGCTAACTATTTTGTGCCTTCAGCAGCTGGAGTTGCAGCAGGTGCAGCTTCTACAGCTTTGTGTGCTTTTTTGTGTTTTTTAGCTTTTTTAGCTTTAACAGGTGCAGCTGGAGCTGCAGTTTCAGTAGCAGGTGCTGCTGCTGGAGCTGTTGCTGGCTCGTTAGCGTTAGCAACAAAAGCAAAAGCTAAAACAGCGATAATTGAAGTTAATTTCATAGAATTCTCCTTGAGTTCGTGGCGTAATTGCCTTGATGATTTAAGATTACATTAAGATGATTGAATGATCATGAAAGGCATATTAAATGTTTTTAATCTCATAGATTACGTTTTAAGATTATTTTTTTTTATAAGTTTTATTTGAAATAAGGTGCCTGGTGTATTTTTAGGTAAAATTTGAATTTCAGTTTTATGAATAATTGCAATTTTTTGAGCAATGGCTAGACCTAAACCAAAACCCATTGTTTTACTGCTGGTATCTGCACGGCTAAAACGATTAAATATATGTGGTCGAGCGTTCTCTGGAATTCCTGGACCAAAATCTTCAATTGTGAGTTGTGAACCTAACTGATCCCAAGTCAATTTAACTTCAATGGTTGTTTTTGACGGTGAATATTTGATCGAGTTTTCTATTAAATTTGCAACTAAGTTTGAAAGTAAATCATGATCCCCTTCAATGGGCGATCGGGTTTCTTGATTGAAAAAATCTAATTTGATTAAAATATTTTTATGGGAAGCTAATTTTTGCAAACGAGAAATGACATCAATGACGACTTCATCGATATAAACTTCTGACAACTGTAGAGCATTTTGTCCTGAATCAATTCTGGCAAGCAGTAGCATATCTTTAATTATGCGTGAAAGCTTGTCGACTTCTTGAAGAAGGCTTTTATAAAGAGCAGATTCAGTTGAGTTTATAAATTCCTTACTCCGTGTTTCAATCTCACCTTTTAAGATTGTAATTGGTGTTAAAAGTTGATGTGAGGCATCGGCAACGAATCTTTCTTGAGATTCAAATGATTTTTCAATTCGCTCAAACATTGAATTAAGTGTTGCGGCAAGCTCTCGAATTTCATCCTGTGCTGTCGGAAGCGGTATTCTTTCATGTAAGGCACTCGCCTCTATACGATTTGTGATGGCAATAATATTTTGCACGGGGCGCAGTGCTTTTGAAGCGAAATATAAACCGGCTACAACGGCAACTAATAACACTAAGGGGAGTCCAAATGTTAAAATTGTTTGTAATTGCTCCAATTGGTTTTCTAAACTGACCATAGGTGCAGCTATTTGTAAAAACAATGTTGGGTTAGACTCGGAATCAAGAGGGAATGTTATGAGGCGATAAGTTCCAGCTTCCGCCTCAGGAATTTCATCAATGTTTGAAAGTGTTCTATAACTAGCCTCGCTTCCAGCGAGTATATGCTCGATATCTTTTTTATAAGGTGGGTTAAAATTTCCAAATTCACCATTTTTGACCAGAATTTTTCCTGAAATATGTCGAACCAGTATTAATGCAGTTCCCGAAGGAAACGGAAATATTTTTCCTTCTTCCACAATCAGTGGTGGAAAATTAAGATCATTTTTAACGCCAATTTCAATTGTTTGAGAAACGTCAATTGTGTAATTATAAAGTGCATTATCAAAATCAGATAAAAGTGTATCGTGAAACTTGTAAAAAGAAAAAATCGAAAAAAGTAAAGTTGTAGAACCAAAAATAAAAACAAATAAAAAAGTTAAACGAGTTCTAAGGCTAAAGTTTTTCATTTTGTGGTTCTTTTAATACGTAACCGACGCCAACAACTGTTTGGAGGAGTTTCTTTTTAAAAGGAGCATCAATTTTTTTACGTAATAAATTAATATACACATCAATGACATTACTTTCGCTATCAAAATGAATATCCCAAACATGTTCGGCAATTGATACGCGACCCAATGGGCGTTCAGGATTTCGTATAAAGTATTCAAGCAAAGAAAATTCTTTAGCAGTAAGTGATAGCTCTTTACCTTCACGAGTGACTTTTCGATGGATAAGATCGACCTCAAGATCAGAGTATTTAAGAATAGAATTGACAGTGTTCGTTGCGGAATTTCTTCTTAAAAGTGCTCGTACTCGGGCCAAGAGTTCTTCAAATGAAAATGGTTTTGTGAGGTAATCATCAGCTCCTGCATCCAAACCATTGACTTTATTTTTTGTTGTTGTGAGTGCTGTTAGCATCAGGATTGGACCTGTAAAGCCATCGCGTCGAATGTGTCTGGCGGTATCTAAACCATTTTGATCGGGGAGCATAACATCAAGAATAATAAGGTCATATTCAGAACTTGCAATATAAGACTCACCAGCAGAACCTGTTTCAGCTATATCGACAGAATAGCCGACTTCATTTAATCCTTTTTTTAAAAATTGCGCTGTTTTGGCTTGGTCTTCGATAACTAAAATTCGCATTTGCAAATCATGCATGAAGGTTTATTTGCAGGCAATATGAAATGCAGATGCTTTGGATTAGAGGTTTGAATCTGGTGTTTTTTTAAAGGTTTTGCTTAAGCTTGGCCAAAATAAAAGCAAAACAGAGATTCCTGTGAGTGAAAATGATAAAAAAGCCATAGATCCCAATTTTTCTGAAAATAAATAATACGCAATGATGGAGGCAATGACAGGCTCAATCAGTTTTCCGCAGGTCATAAATGCTAAGTTCATGTGTTTGACAAGATATGTAAAACTAAAATGTCCCAGAAAAGTAGGCAGTGCAATAAGGCCCAAAACTGACCACCATGAGATGTGATCGTATCCTGTAAGTCGTGCCTGTGTGATTAAAGATAAGCCTAAAAAACAAATGGCCGTTACTGAGTACTGGATCAGAGCGTATTGTTCATTTGAGGAGTGTGCTCGAGCTTTTTTACTTGTGATCATATAGGCAGCATAAACAAAGGCAGATATGAGGGCGATGATATTGCCGGAATTGTTTTCAGGTGAGAATTTTAAATTTTCAAAGACTAAAATTAAAGTGCCGGTAAAAGCTAAGGCGTACGAAAAAATAACTCGTGATTTAATTTTCTCTTGAAAAAAAAGAAGTCCACCAATTGAGGCCCAGATGGGATTTGTTGCAAATAGAATCATCGTGTTTGCAACCAAAGTGTGCTTTGCGGCGTATTTATAGGTCCATAAATGAAGAAAAAAGAAAAAAGCTGAGGTCAATGACCAATAAAATGTTTGATTGAGTTTGAATTGAATTTTTTGCTTTTTAATAAAAATCAGCAGACTGAGGATAAGAGTAGCGCCGAACAAACGGTAAAACCCCAAGACCTCTGCGGGCATGTGATTAAGCTTTGCCCAGTTGGGTGCGGTAGATAGTGAAAAGAGGGCTAAAAAATAAAGAAATATGTGCGCCATGTTATCTGTTTGAAATCCTTATGAATTCGATCATGCTTTAAAGTCTGTAATAAGTTGAGTGATTTTTTAATTAAATGTTTAACAAGAATCTTAACAATATAGATTCAACAAAAAAGGAATGGAGATCAGAATGAAAAAGGGATTAATAATAGCAGCTGTAGCTGTGATCGGTTTAGTTGGATGTAACAAACCTGATCTAAAATCAGATAAGGGACAAGCAAGTTATGCCATCGGTCAACAAATCGGTCGTAACTTAAAGGCGCAAAACATTGAAATTGATGCAAAAACTTTAGCAGCATCATTAACTGATGCTATGGCTGGTAAATCAGAGCTTAAAGATGATGAAATTCAAAAAGCGATGATGAAGCTTCAAGAAATGGCTATGAAAAAGCAACAAGAAGTTGGTGAGACTAACAAAAAGAAATCTGCAGAGTTTTTAGAGAAAAACAAAACAGCTCCTGGTGTTAAAGTTACTGCTTCTGGTTTGCAATACATAGTTGAAAAAGAAGGAACTGGTGCAACTCCAACTAAAAATGACACTGTAAAATGTCATTACAAAGGAACATTAACGACTGGCGAACAATTTGATTCATCATACGATCGTGGTCAACCAGCTGAATTTCCAGTTGGCGGTGTGATCCCAGGTTGGACTGAGGCTTTACAGTTAATGAAAGTTGGAGGTAAAATGAAATTGTTCATACCTGCTGAATTAGCATACGGTGCTTCTGGTCGACCTGGCATTCCACCAAATTCAGCTTTAGTGTTTGAAGTTGAATTAGTGGATATCGTAAAAGCAGCAGCTCCTGAAGCAGCGGCTCCAGCTAAAGATAAAAAGAAAAAGTAATTTCGCATGAGCTTTGATTTTAAAAAAGATCCTTTTTTAAATTTTCAAAGCGCATTGAAAAGTGCGCAGTTGAAAGGTGTTCCAGAACATAATGCGATGTCATTAGCGACTGTTGTATCTGAAACTGTGCATGGTGAAACTATTGTAAAGCCCTCTTGTCGAGTTGTTCTTTTTAAAGGAATGATTCGAGGAGGGTTTTCTTTTTATACGAATTATCGTGGTCATAAAGGTCTACAATTGACTCAAAACTCAAATGTTGCAGCGACTTTTTGGTGGCCTCATTTAGATCAGCAAATTCGTATTGAAGGACATATAGATCAGTTAACAGCTGCTGAATCTGATCAGTACTTTTGGTCAAGACCCAGATTGAGTCAAATTGGCGCATGGGCTTCTCATCAATCTCTTGAACTTAAAAATACTGATGAGTTTCAGGCTCGTATTGCTGAATATGATCGTCAATTTCACGGTCAAGTTGTGCCGAGACCACCACATTGGGGTGGTTATCGAATCATACCTCATGAATTTGATTTTTTATTTTTAAAAGTGGGTCGTCTTCATGAGCGCTATGTTTATCAATCGACGAACACTGATTTCTCTAAAATTTATTCTGAGTCTGATTATCAATGGAAAACTTTTTTAAGATTTCCATAAAATCAATATGATTTTAATTTCGGGATTTAAACCATTTAAAAAAGCAAAAATAAATCCAAGTGAGATACTTGTACAGGATTTGTCGCATTTATCTGAAGTTAAAACTGTTGTTTTACCGGTTGAATTTGAGTGCGCATTTACAAAACTAAAAGAATCAATTCTGACTGTTAATCCCACATGTATTTTAATGTTTGGTCAAGCTGCTGGTCGAACTCATATTTGTTTAGAAAAAATTGCGTTGAATTGGATTCAAACTGAATTTGCAGATGAATCAGGGGTTAAGCCAATGAAGGGAAAAATTTCGACACACGATGAGTTGGCCATTATGGCTCGATTTCCAATAGATGATTTGTTTGAAAAATTAAAAGCACAGAGTTTACCAGTTGAATTGTCTTTTTCGGCGGGGACTTTTGTGTGTAATAATTTATATTACAAAGTTCTTAAAGAGTTTCCACATATTCCGTCGCTATTTATTCATGTGCCACTGTTACCAGAGCAGGTTGCAGATATTGGGGCGTCGTCGCATGGTGTAGCAATGCATTTGGATCAAATGCAAAAGTGTCTTAGGGCAATAATTGATTATTGTCGATTGAATATTTAGTGAATGGCTTGAGGAGCAAATAGATAAAATTCAGGAATTTCAATAGAGAAGGGCTCTCCATCGTCTCCTATAAAATAATAGGATCCACGCATACTTCCTGAACTTGTTGTCAATGGACATGCGCTTTCATACTCAAATGTTTGATTTGGTAATATACGAGGTTGTAAGCCAACAACTCCGGGGCCGCGCACTTCCTCAACATGACCTAAGCCATCTGTGATAAACCACTGACGAGACATTAACTGTGCGGCTGTGTGACCTGTGTTTTTAATTGTGATTTTATAAGCAAATAAAAAAAGTCGTTTTTCGGGTTGTGATTCCTGCGCCACATAGACACTCACAGCATTAATTTGAAATTGTGGTTGAATTTGTTTTTTTAAGCTCACAAGCTCAAAATACAACTAAATTTTAATATTTTCAAGACTAAAGACAATTGGGTAATGATCGGAAGGTAATGCTAATTTTTGTTCCAGCGTTTCTGGCTTTTTAATCGGACTTCCAAACTCATCTTTGTAGTCTAAAACAGTAACACTTTTGTGGTCTAACACTGTTTGTGCTTCTTTTGAAAGAAAACAGTAGTCGATTTGTCGTCCATCCGAGCGCAAACCTGATTTGACTTGATAAAAAGTATATCGATTTTCAGTGGGAACTTGAGCGATTTCAAAAATATCCTGAAGATCAGTTTGCGTGTATATTGATTTAAATTCTGGATCTGTGTTGTGTGGACTGGCTTGGCCATTAAAATCACCGGCAAAAATAATTGGACAGTCTTTAAATTGATTTTTTAATTCTGAATAGATGTCTAAACATGTTTTAAGTTCGGCTGAGCGTCGTTCCGTCCCGTTGGGATCAATTCGTTCAGGATCGAGTGGTGATTTTAAATGAGTGAGCAAGATAATTAGAAATGGTTTATTGACATCATGTTTAAACAAGCGAAGTTCGGCACAATCTCTTGAAAACTTATGACTGGTGATTTTAATTGGATAATTTTTGTTGAGAGATTGTTTTTCGTGTGGGTATAAAAAATTAAGATCTCTATTTTTGTGAGTGAGTAAATCAAAGTAAAATGCGCTCTTTTTTTTAATTAAAAAGCCGACATCAATGTTTCGATCAGAATTACCTTCGATTAAAATAGGTGAGTACTCATTGTTTAAAAAGAGTAAATTAAAGTTTTTTAATGATTCTAATCCACCAACTTCACAAAGCATGATAATATCTGAGTTTGTATTTTTAAGAGTGTTGGCTAGGTGGATTGTTTTAAAGAGAGATTTGTTTTCATAAACAGATGTAGATAGCTTTTGCCATTGATTTTCTTCTAGTTTGACGTAATTTTTAGGCAAAGGTTGATCAAACAGCAAGAAAAGATTCTCGGCATTGAGAAGACAGAATTTTAGACTTAAATTATTTAACATCAATTATTGATTTTACCAGAACCTACAGTAAAGTGAGTACTACTTAATGGAGAAGATTATGAAAACTACACCTTCAAAAGCTCAAAACTCGCAAAATGCCCAAAATACCCTGGATAAAATTTTAAAACCTTTTATAAATTATAGTCTAGTATCCAATTTTGATAAATTGACGAACTGCGAAGCAGTTGTTTATTACTTTGGTCATAAAAATGTAAAAAATAAATCTCAAAATCTAGAGGCGGTTATTGAATCTCATGCTTTAGATTTTCAAATGGATGATTTAAAAAAATCTGATAAAAAAAATATACATTTTATTGGGAGAAGTGGTCCAGTTTGGATCATTCATCAAAATGATGTCAATCACAGCGAACATCATCATGGATTGTTAGAAGAGTCGCAGTATACATTTGCGCGTGAACAGTTTGGTGTTGTACTCAATCAAGTTAAAGCTTTGAAACTTAAAAATATTTCTATTTATTTTCAAAATTCAACAGACGAAGAAAATATTGGAGCCGTCGTTGGTTTAGAACTAGCTAGTTATGTATTTTTAAATATATTTAAATCTTCGCAAGGACTGTTAGTTGAGCCAATTCAAATACAATTAAATGTTAAAAAAGAAATTTTAAATCAAGCACTTAACAAAGCTTCGGCAGTTCAATTGGCCAGACATTTAGTTAATCTACCGCCCAATATTATTAATCCAGCAGCTGTGCAGGAACTCGTTGAGAGCATGCCATTTTCAACGAAAACTCAAGTGTTTGTTTGGGATGAGAAAAAATGTGAACAGGAAAATATGAATTTATTACTGGCTGTTGGCGCTGGAGCTTCGATTTCTCCTCGAATGATTCATATTAAATACAGACCCAAAAAAGATAAGAAGAAAGCTCGAAAGCCAATAGCATTTGTTGGTAAAGGGATTACTTTTGATACTGGTGGATTAGATATTAAACCTTCGTCAGCGATGCGATTGATGAAAAAAGATATGGGTGGAGCTGCTGCGGTTTTAGCATTGGCTTATTGGGTTGATGTGAGTGATTTTGATCGCCCTTGTGATTTTTATTTGGCTTTGGCTGAAAATTCGGTAGATGGTTTTTCTATGCGTCCAAGTGATGTTTATCAATCGAGAGCGGGCTATTTAGTTGAAATTGATAACACAGATGCTGAAGGTCGTTTAGTTTTAGCTGATGTTATGGATGTTGCAGCTAAAAAGACTGGTGCAGATGAGCCTGAGTATTTGATTGATATTGCAACATTAACTGGAGCTATCAAAGTTGCACTTGGATCTGAAGTTGCTGGATTATTTACTGCGGATGACAAATTGGCTGAGTCGATGATGTTAGCAGGGCAGAAATCGGGAGATTTAAACTGGAGAATGCCTTTAGTTCATAAATATTTTTCAAGTATGAGTTCTCATTTTGCTGATTTTAAAAATTCTGGAGAAGGTTTTGGTGGAGCGATTACGGCGGCTTTGTTTTTACAAAAATTTGCTGCCGGTAAAAAATGGGCTCATTTAGATGTTTACTCTTGGAATGATAAATCAACGGGTTGTTTAAGTGCTGGTTCTGCAAGTGGTCAGCCCGTTCAGGCGATGATTCAATGGCTTAAATCATTGTAATGAGCTGTAATATATTCCATTAGAGGTTTTTTTAGCCGAATTGACTGATAAATCTTGAATTTTAAAATTGGTTATGTCATAAATTGCTTAATCTTTTTTGAGCGCTAATCAGTCAATTGTTCTTGTTTTTGTATCATTGTCTAAATTTGTACTCTTAACAGTTTTGGTTTTTAATATTATCGCCAGCCATTTCGCTCGGCGAAGAAAAGGGTACAAATGAAAAATAAATTATACGTCAGTCAAATCGCTTTCTCTGTAACTTCAGATGAATTAGCTGACTTTGTCTCTTCAGTTGGTGCTGTTGTGGACGCAAAAATCATCACAGATCGTGAAACAGGTCGTTCACGTGGTTTTGGTTTTGTTGAAATGGAATCAGATGAAGCTGCTGAAAAAGCAGTTACAACTTTAAACGGTCGTGAATTAAATGGTCGTCAAATTACTGTAGCTATTGCTAAGCCAATGGAAGCAAAACCACGCACTGGTGGCTTCGGTGGCGGACAAAATAGATCAAGAAGAAGCTACTAGTGGCTAAGGAAGACTTAATCAACGTTGACGGCAAAATCGAAGACTTAAAGGGCGGTGGAATGTACTCTATCCTTTTGGATAATGGTGTACGAGTCAAAGCTAAAGTTTGCGGTAAAATGAAACGATTTAATATTCGTATTGTGCCGGGTGATCGAGTCTCTGTAGCACTATCTCCCTATGATGTGAGTCATGGGTTGATCATGTTTCGACATAAAATCTAAAAATTGACTACTTCTTCGGGTTTGTTTTAGTCTGTTCCACAAAAATTGACTGAACAGACTCGGGAACTAGTTTTTTCCAATGGGTGTCTTTTTTCTTATAGAGCTTAAGAACATCCTCAGAGTGAATAAACTCTTTGATCTCATCACAACCAGCAATATCTTGAATTAATTTATGCTCTATCAAATGTTGATAAATATGTTTCATTGAGTTTTCTGGGTTAAAATTTTTCGTCATAAGACAAAGTTGTGCTGTTTTATGTGGGTAGATGTAGAGTCTTGTTTTGGTGTCCAATAATTTACCCATCCCCTCAAGTAATCCACCATGTAAGTCATAATAAAATTTTTCATCAAGTAATTTAGTTAAATGTGAAGCTCCAATGACCATAGCTAATGGCTTATCTGTCATGACACGGAGATATTCTTTAAGTTGATAAAAAAGCGCAAAGTTACTCACTAAAATAGGTTTTTTAAGAGATGAGATCATTTCAACTTTTTTGATGGCTTCTTCCACGGGAACTTTTGTATTTTTAAGTCGATTGTTTAGAGTGAACTCAAATAAAGTTGTGACTTCAGTATTTTTAAGTCCAAATTCTTTTGCGAAATGCTTTTGTCCTTTTTCCGCTATATCAAGATGTGTGTTTGTGACAGGATTGTAAAATGCTCTTTGAATAAGGATATTTTTTGCCCACAAAGCATCACTTGGGTTTTGAACATGACCATCTTCATTGATATATATGGCATCACTCCAGCCTTTTTCAATCATTAGTAAATTTAAATGTATTTCGTTTAAATTTTTAAAAGCATCACCTTTGAAGTGGATAGCATCAACACCAATAGAACCATGTTTGATTTGATCAAATAAGGCGTCGATAAATAAGTTTGGATCATGATTGCTGTAGAATGATGAGTGAAGCAAATTAACGCCAACAACACTCAGAGTTTCTTGCTGTTGTAAGCGATGCTTATCGAGTAAACGAACATGTAAAATAATTTCTGAAGGCGGAGCATTTGTTTTGTGTTGAAATTTAACGCCCATCCAACCATGAGAATTTTTTTTAGATCCTTCTGAAGCTGTGGCAACAGTATCTGCAAATGCAAAAAAACAAGTTTGAGCCCCTCGAATAGGAGCGAGACGATCAATGAGTTTTGCATATTCGCGATCGAGCATTTTGTGAACTCGGGACTCGCACACGTAGCGCCCTGATTTTTCTTTACCATAGATAATATCACTGTAAGTCATATCATAGGCTGAAATTGTGAGGGCTATTGTTTGCGAGGCTTTACCAGCTTGAAAAAACTGTCTGGCAACTTCTTGGCCGGCTCCGATTTCAGCAAAAGATCCATATCGTAATGGGTCCATGTTAATGTCTAGGGCTTTTTCGATTGTTGATTTTATTCGTGAGTTCAAAGTGTATCCTATTTTTTATTTTTTGGATCTGAATCAGTTTTAATCCAACCAGTTAAGGCTAAGCTCATCGCTTTTTCTATAGGTATTTCGATGGGTTCAACTTCTGACTTATTAACAATAAGTGTGTAACCACCAAGTCCGTAACTCATTGGGATGTAAACTGTTATTTTGTTGTCATCAAATTTAACATTTAAGTTTAAATCATGAAATGATTCACGAGTAACTAGCCCAATAATCGAATGAGACGGTGTAAAGTGAACAAGAACAACTTTTTGCAAAGCATGCTGTTCCTGGCTTTTTGCAAAAAGATTCATAAGATCTCGTAAAGGTGAGTAAATAATTTTTATAAGAGGTATTTCTGTTAACTTCTCTTGGAGTTTATTGATGAATGCAGATGTTATAAAATTGTTAACCAGAAATCCTAAAGTAAAAATAAGAAGTACAGTTGAGAGTAAACCTAATCCAGGAATATAATAACCAGATGGTAAAAACTCTTTTAAATGCTGTCCTAGCATATTTTCAGAAAAAGTTATGATTGAATAAGCAAAATAGATAGATAAGGCAATGGGTAAAAATGAGACAAGTCCGCTAATAAAGGTATTCCGTAATCGAGACATCATAGATCTATTTTAAAGACATTCTTGTTCTAACGACAACTGCTTTGTGAATTAAGTTGAGACTAGTTTAAGAAAATCTTTAGATTAAAGTCTAATAAGTCGATAATAAATTTATGCAAAAAAGTAAATTTGTACGTTTAATGGTTTGTTTATTGTCAATTTCCTTATACGGCCGTCATATTCATGCACAAAACATTGCAATTTCAGGCGAGTATATCGTTAAATTTAAAGCCAAAATGACTAATGTCCAGGTTGTTGGTAAGACGGGGCAAGTTGACATGCGTTCTGCAAATAAAATGGCTGCGGACAAAGGTGAAAGAATTATTGGTGCCTTAAAAGGTATTCAATTGCGGAGTAAATTTGAAAATGCAGGAATGCTGCATGTTGATTCTGTCACAAATGAAAAATTAAAATTTTTAGAAAATCATCCAGATGTTGAGTATATTGAGCCAAATTATTTGCTCAGTTTAGAACCTGAAGAAAAAGGTGATCTTGAGGGGTTTTCAAATACGGTAGACGAAAACGTAGATGAGTATGGTGTTGCTGCAAGTCCTTCAGATTCTTACACTCAATCGAGTGCAAACGTACAAGTTTCTAACTCATGGGCCATTCAAAAATCTGCAGAATCAACTGCAAAAGTTATTGTTGCCGTTATAGATTCTGGTTTGGATATTCAACATATCGTTTTTGCAAATTCTGGTGCGCTTTGGCAAAACAGTGCAGAACTCAGTGGTCAGCCTGGAGTTGATGATGATGGAAATGGATACGTTGATGATATTAATGGTTGGAATTTTGTAAATGGCAATTCAGAAATGTATGATGATAATGAACATGGAACGCATGTTGCTGGTATTGTTATAGGTACTGGACAGGATATTTTTAAACTTCCAGTGCGTGAATCAAAAATTAAAATTATGCCTTTGAAGTTTTTAGATGCGAATGGCTCTGGTTCAACGGCAAATGCTATTGCTGCAATTTATTATGCAGTCAATAATGGAGCTAAAGTTATTAACAATTCATGGGGTGGTCCTTCGTATTCCCGATCATTGCATGATGCATATAAGTATGCGTATGATCATAGTGTTGTTTTGGTGTCTGCTGCCGGAAATTCGAATGTTGATATTGGATCTACGCCAATGTATCCTGCGGCTCTAGATGCGCCAAGTAACATCACTGTTGGTGCTACGACTGGATCTGATCGTAAAGCGAGTTTTTCAAATTTCAATAAAACTTTAACGCATGTTTTCGCTCCTGGATATTCAATTCGCAGTACAGTGCCTGCGGGGAGTGATTGTTATAGTGAATCGACTTTTGTGAGTTCAACTTGTTTTTACACTCTAAGCGGAACATCAATGGCCGCACCATTTGTTGCAGGTCTTGCAGCGCTAGCAATTCGCGAATTACCATCATTATCTGCATATCAGGTTCGTAATATTATTATTGCGGCTATTGATACAAATCCATATTTAACACCTTACGTGAGTAGTGGTGGTCGTGTGAATGCATTAAAAGTTATACAGGCAGCCCAAGGATTTGTGAGTTCGTCGCAATCAACAGCACCAGTTTATAATCCTGTTTATAAACTGGAAGCGAGTTCAACATCTGGAGGTTCGATGACGCCAACGCCAGCTGGTTGTGGGCTTGTCAAAGCGATCGTTGATGAGACTTCATCTCAGCAAGGGCCTCCGAGTGCAGGTCAGATGGTTTATACTTTAGGTGTGATGATTCTGTTAGCGGCACCTCTCGTATTAGCTTTCAGTTTAAGATCGAAGAAGAAAAAAATTGTCCGTCAACATCAGCGATACAGTATTGCAAAAGATATCATGGTGCAAATTGGCGATCAGGTCATTAGTTCTGCATCGCAAACATTATCAGTTGGTGGAATGTCGTTTAGTTCGGATATTCAAGTTGAAAAAGGGCAAAAAATTAAAGTTAGAATTTCTGAAACAAATGAGGAGATTGAGGGAGAAATTGTTTGGTCAACAGAACAAAAATCTTTTGGTGTTCGTTTTACAAGTGTAACTGAAAACTTAAAATCACAAATTCAATCTTGGTCAGCGGGGATGGTTCCGCTGACATAAGTCTAATTTAGAGCATGATTCCTTTGAGAATAAGTGTTGCAACGCTGAAGTAAATAACAAGACCAGCGACATCAACAATTGTTGCAACGGCTGGTGCCGATGCGGATGCAGGATCGAGTTTAAGTCTTCGAAGTAAAAAGGGCAGCATCGAACCCGTGATCGTTCCCCATAAAACAACTCCAATAATTGAAAAACCAACAGTATAGGAAATGTATTTATAATGTGGACCATACATCGCCTCTCTCCAAGGCCAGTAGTAAATTCGAATTAATGCGATCAGGCCTAAAATGAGTCCAAGACAAAGGCCTGTTGAAACTTCGCGAACGAGAACGCGCCACCAGTCTTTTAAACGAACTTCACCAAGAGCCATCGCTCGAATCACGAGAGTGGAAGCTTGCGATCCAGAATTTCCTCCAGAGCTAATAATTAAAGGTAAAAACATAGATAAGACAACAGCTCGTTTCATTTCATCTTCGTAATATCCTAAAGCGGTCGCCGTAAACATTTCACCAATAAGTAGAACAATGAGCCAACCGGCGCGTTTTTTCAACATTTCACCGAACGAAATCTGAAGATAAGGCGCATCTAATGTCTCCATACCACCAATTTTATGGATATCTTCTGTGGCCTCTTCTTGAACGGCTTCGGCAACGTCATCAAATGTAACGATACCGACCATTTTTTCTTCTTCATCAATAACAGGTAAAGCCATTAAATCATTTTTTGCAAAAATTTGCCCAATTTGTTCTTGATCTAAATCAACAGGAATTTTAATCACGTCAATGTGCATGATTTCTTCAACTGTTTTTTGAGGAGAAGAGGCAAAGAGTTCTCTGAAGGAAACAACACCTAACAGTTTTTGTTCTGCGTTGATAACGTACGCATAGTAAATTGTTTCAACTTGCGTTTTCGCTTGAAGTCGAATGTAGCTTATCGCTTCATCAACATTCATCTGCGGGCGTAACCGGATAAAACGTGACGACATGATACCGCCGGCGTTGTCTTCTGCATAAGCCAATAAAACTGTAACTTCGCGTTTTGTTTGTGGATCAAGAAGTGATAACCACTCTTCTTTGAAATCAGAATCTTCTTGTATAAGATCGGCAGCATCATCTGGGGCCAGCAGTCTAACCCAAGACCGCTTTTCGAGAGGTGGGAGATCTTTGATCAGTGGAAACTGATCTTGCGCCGTTAAACTTAAAAAAAGCTCTTCCGCATCAACACGTGATAATTGGAAAAAAGCTTCCTTTCTGTCCTGTTGAGAAATTTGTGCCCAATGTGTTTGTAAGTAATCAATACTGTTGGTATCGACAACCTCATCGAGTATTTCATTATTATCTGTATTTACTTTTTTCTCATCAGACATAAAACTTAATTACCTTGTTGCTTCAAATTTCTCAAGAACTTCGTTTGGACGCCCGAACATTTTAATTTGACCATTTTCAAGCCATAAGACCTGATCACAATCAAGAACTGTTTGGAGTCTGTGAGCTATTCGGATTTGTGTTTTAGAAGCTAAAGTTTTTCGTAAGGCTAGTTCTATTAATTTTTCTGATTGAGGATCAATATTTGCCGTAGCTTCGTCAAAAATAAAAATCTCTGCATTTTGTAAAAGTCCACGAGCTAAGCTTAAAAGTTGTTTTTCACCTTGCGAAAGATTTTGTCCCTTTTCTTCAATGACAGTTTGTAGTTTGTAAGTTAATCCAACTGATTTCAAAACTTCTTTAAGTTTATCGTTTGAGTGTAAATTGAAAAGGTCTAGATTGTCTTTTAATGTGCCTTTAATAAAAAATTGATCTTGTGAAATCATAGAAAATTGACTGCGATGATCTTCAATGTTCATTTGATATTCGTTATTAATAAGAATGACTCCATTTTTTAATGGGTAGAGTCGAAGTAATGCGGAAATGAGTGTTGATTTTCCGGCTCCAGTTCGACCAATAATTCCAAGTTTTTCTCCAGATTTTAGTTTAAATGAGATGTTTTGTAAAATGTCATGATCTTGTTCTGGATATGCAAACGTTAAGTTTTCAACCGTGAGTTTGTAATCGGAATGAGGCAAGACTTTGGGCTGAGAAGATTTTTTTGGGTCTTTAGGGTGATGTGTTTTGAAATCAGAACGAGCAGGTAAAAAAGCACCGGTTTCAATTGGTGATCGCAAAAACTCGTCTAAACGTTCGACACCAACAAGGGCCTCTTCGAATTGCGAGTACCATTCGAAAAACATTTGGAGTGTATTCGTAGCTAAAATTGTAAATCCCAGAATGACAGCGACTTGCCCAGCGCCGATCAGCTGATTGCGAATTAAATAGAGTCCCATAAATCCGTTAGCTAAAAACAGCATGGTTGATACAAAATTTAACTCAGTCGAGAAACGCATGACACTTTGAATGATCTTGAATTTACTTTTAATGAAGAGTTGATCTAAATCTTGAAATCTTTGATTAAATGAATTTGTTTTTCCATTTTGTCGAATCGATAAATTGCCTTGAACAGTTTCAGAAAAATGAGCTACAGAAGGGCCGCGTAATATAGAAACATCTCTTCTGTGGTCGCGTAACTTAAGCTGATTTCTTTTTAAAACTAAATAAAAACAAAAACCAGCGATGACGAGATTGATTAAAAAATAGGGATGGCTCATAATAATTAAAAGCGAAATCGAAATCAGATCAAAAATAATCGATAAAAACTCAGCTAAGGGGCCACCGAAAAGACGAAACACATTACCATAATCACTTGAGAATCTTGTTGTTATTTTACCAACTGGTGTACTATCAAAATAGGATAACGGAAATCGAGATACTCGATATGTTGTTTCATCATATATTCGAGATACGGCTAAAGCTGATAAACGTGAAAACAAAGTTCTATAAATAACTGTTAAAACAAAAGCGAGTGTTAAAACTATAAACAACTCAGAACTTAGGTTTTTAAGTTCTGGTACTCCAATGATTGGATGTTTGTCGTAGAACTTTGCTATTGTTTGAGCGTTAGATAGAAATAATATTCGACCAATGAATCCAAAAGTTACGACTAAAATCATGCGCACGATAAAAGGTCTGTAGGCTTGCATTAATGTGTCGAAAATGGATGTTGAAAATCCTTTTTTATTATTTTCAGTTTTCATCATGATCCTCACCACGAATAAACTGTGCAAAACGTTCTTGTTTAATAAAGTCAGCGTATGAACCATTAAATAAAAGTTCGCCATGATCCATAAATAGTATACGATCACACGATTTTAAAAACTCATATCGTTGAGTAACAACTAAAAAACTGTGTCCGAGGTTTTTTAAATTCAGAAATACGTCAATGATTTTTTTTTCAGTACCTATATCAACTGCGCTAAACGGGTCATCAAGTAAAAAAAGTGGTTGCGGATTATAAAACAATCTTGCGAGATTGAGTCTTTGTTTCTGACCGCCAGAAATATTTAATCCACGTTCTCCTATAATTGTTTTTAAACCATCCTTGACACGATCTTTTTCAATGTCAAATTGGGCTTGCTGTAAACTGAGTTCGGATTTTTTATAATTATCATCAGTCACTTTTGAGTAATCAAAAATAATATTTTCTAAAATTGTTGCGCTGAGGATAAATGGTTCTTGTGGGAGGTAACTGTAATTAGAGATCGACAATTGATCAGCAACAAAAGGTGTCTCTTTCATTAATGATTTTAAAAGAAGTGATTTTCCTGAACCAACAGGGCCAATAAGGCCTACAATTTCGTTTTTTTTAATTTCAAAATGAATGTTTTTGAGTAATGGCTGGTTGTTAAGGTACAGATTTAAATTTCTAATCCGTAAACACTGAGATTTGTCTAAGGCCATATCTTCTTTTATTGTATAAGACTGATTTTTTAGTGCAAAAAATTCTCCAAGTCTTTTAATGGAGGTCCATGCATCAAACATCATTGTAAAAAACCAAGGTAATTGGCGCAGTGGTTTTGCTAAGAAAATTCCCATGACCCACATAACTGCAATCAAATCAATTTCTCCGATGAGTTCGTTATGAGTATAAGCTAAGAAAAATAAAACAGCTAAATTTAACCAAAAGGTTACGCTCGATGAAATAGAGTTCATAAACTGTCCATTCGTGACCATGGCAATTCGATTTTCTGTTTCTTCAATTCTTTTTTTTATGATTTTATTCTCAAATCCTTGAATCCAATTTAAAGATTTAAGGCCTTTAATGTTTTGAATCCATTCATTCACTAAACCCATTCTGTGTCCAGCAAGTGTTTTAAATTGTGAAAAGAAAAATGATTGTCTGCGCGCTAAAAATAAATTGATAGCAATAATTGCGACAACCATAGAAAATGTCAGACTGTATGGAATTAAATACACTTGATTTAAAAACAGAGGCGCAACTATGAGTGGGAAAGCCGTTGTCAGAGCGTAAGGTATTGTTTGCTCTAACCACATTGTACTACTCGGGATATCTGCTGTATACAGTGCAACCATTTCTCCAATTGTCTTGTTGCTTGTGGTTAAAGATTTTAGGATCAATATATGGTGATAAATTTTTTGACTTAGATTTTTTTGCGTTATTAAGGCTTCTCTTTGACCAAAAAAATTTGTGAGTTGGAGTAAGGTAAAAGATAAAAAAGCTAAGAGTGTGCAAATGGCAAGGGATTCAATTGACAAATTCTGAGTAAACTCTTTTTGAAAATAAGGTACTAATATTCCGGCAACAGTTGCTAAAAAAGCAAATAGCATAATGATAATACGTACGCTGAGTCTATTTAGGAGAATAAAACGAATTAAGTCCGAAGTTGACTTAATTTGTGTCGTGTTATTTTGATTCATGTTCGAAACCATCCCGTAATCGATCGACGCGTTTTGTTTGAAATTTTAACCTCATGCGGTATGTGACTTTGAAAAATGATGACTGTCCCCGCAGTTGGTAAAATTTCGAAGAGTTTGCTTTTTTCACTGAAATCTTCGTAGCCAACAATTTGACCACCATTCTCAACTTCCCAAGATGGATTTAAATAAATAACAAATGTAAAAAAACGTTTGTTATCGTGCTGAGTTTGATCAATATGAGTTTTATAAAAATGACCGGCAGGGTATAAAGCGAAATGACATTCAAAGTGAGTTAACGATATCCGAAAGTAATTTTTTAAATGAAGTTGTAATTTTTGAAGTAAAGACTCTAATTCACATTCGGCCGGTTGATCAAAACTCAACCAATGAATAAAATCATTGCGAATGGCAAGGGATGAGTCAACTTCAGTTGATTGAGTAATAAGAGCAGGACGCAGTTGATTGAGAGATTCAATTTCATTAAACCTTATTAGAAGTTGATTTAATAGAGTTTGGTCAAGAGTGAATGTGCCCCAGCCTTGGAGATCAACTTTTTGCATTAATTGATCAAGATCATTTGTGATTAACATAAAAACAAGCTAGCATTATTCGATGAGGCAAGGAAAGTTTTTAAAGATAAATCGCCGATTTTTTTTGGGTCAAAGCGTTGTTTCTGCGTTGGCATTTTTGTGGCTTGGTTCAATCCAGTCTTGTTCAACATTAGACGAGTATTTAATCGAAGATCAATTTGATTTTGATCAGGATGTTATCATAGTTGGCGGTGGAATCAGTGGGTTATTTGCTGCTTATGAACTCAAAAAAAATAAAATTCCATTTAAGTTGTTTGATTCAAATAGTCGCTTTGGTGGTCAGATTCAAACATTGGATCAAGTTGAGTGGGGAGCTTATCAATTTAAAAAAACTGATCATTTTTTAATAAAACTAGCAGAGGAGCTTAATCTCGAAATTGAATATCACAATAAAACGAACTGGAGCTTTAAAAAAGGTGCATCAATACTTGTTGCTGAATTATTGGATTTGATTCAAGGAATTATGCCTCAACGTCAATTGAAACAAGGTTATAAATTAACATCCATTCGAAAAATTGGTTACCGATATCAATTGGTATTTAACAATAATGAGCGTGATCGAATTTATTTTGCAAAAAAAGTAGTTTTAGCATTGCCGAGTGCTGCATTAAGACAGATTAAAGGCTTAGATAGTTTAAATGCTGATGTACAAAGTATTTATCATGTTTTACAGGATTCGAAATATTTAACTGCACTGCGTGTTTATTTTCCAATTGATCGAATACGGTCTGCATATAAAATTCAAAATAGAAAATCAATGATTGAGAAAATTTCTCTTCAACACGCTCAGCAGTTGAATAAAACAGATACTGTTAAAATAATGTATGATGAATTGAATGGTTTGTCTTATTTAACAGTGTATTGTGTAGAGGAGCATCCAATACGTTATTTTGAGAATATTCAAAATTTGATAGGAAATTTGGTGGATGACAAATTTGTACTTACCACTGATCACGTTAAAGATTGGGGGCCTTTGATTTTTAAAGGATCAGAATCACAAAATTTAGGGTTTGGATTTGAAATTAAGGCAGATCAAGTTTTAAAAGCGCTGCCTTCATCGAGTTTTTTACAGATCATTTCTGATGGATTTATTGCTGAAGATTCAGAAAAATCGCAAATTGAACAACTTTTAAGAATGGTTCGCGCTCAAATGAGTGCCTTTAAAGCTGATATTTAGCAATATATCGTAAAATTATATTTTCAGTCTAAATTTAAGTAGAAATATTTTCGTTTTTTTTGTAATTTGTTGATTGATTTTAATATCGAATTAAAGTTTGGAGTTGTCATGAGTTCTAAAAATGATCAAATTGATTTCAGTGATGTGCTTTCGCATGTAAGGGCTTCTCCAACAGTTGATACATCACTTTCGAGTGATGAAAAAATTCAACAAATTCAAACTCATTTTGCAGCTATCATGACTTTATTGGGATTGGATTTAAATGATGATAGTTTAAAAGATACGCCAAAGCGTGTGGCTAAGATGTATGTGAATGAGATCTTCGGCGGTCTCAGTCCTGATAACTTTCCAAAGATCACAATTATTGAAAATAAAATGCAATACGATCAAATGGTTTGCGTGCAAAATATACAAGTGATGTCATTTTGTGAACATCATTTTCAACCGATTGATGGTTTTGCCACTGTAGCCTATATTCCTAATAAAAAAGTCATTGGACTTTCAAAAATTAATCGTATCGTTGAGTACTTTTCACGACGTCCGCAAGTGCAAGAGCGTTTAACTAAGCAAATTGCAGATTCGTTGCAGTATATATTGGACACAGAAGATGTTGCTGTCCACATCAATGCCAGACATTACTGTGTTATTGCGCGTGGGATACAGGATGCTCATAGCTCCACAACAACGTCTGATTTGCGTGGAGCTTTTAAAAAATCTGGTGACACGCGCTCTGAATACTTAAAACAGTGCCGAAATAGTCTTTAAAATAACTTTGTTTTTTTTAGTTTTGTTGATTGATTTTACTTTCATTCGTTTTAGTGGCTTGCACTTTTAAAGTGATTTTGACTTCATTTCCAACAGCGGGCCCAGCCTCGACTAATTTGTTCCAAGTTAAACCGAAATCTTGTCTGTTAATTTCTGTAGAAGCTTGAAATGCGGCTTTTGTATTGCCGTAGGCATCTTTAACTGTACCTTGAAATTGCCCCTGAAAAGTGACCTCTTTAGTTTTGTCCTTAATGGTTAAATCTCCGATCAGTTTAAATTTTTCAGATGTGCCAATTATTTTTTTACTTTTGAACGTCATTTTTGGATATTTTCCAGAATCGAAAAAATCGGCTGACTTTAAATGATTATCACGGTCTGCATTTGCAGTGTCGATCGAATCAATGTTTATAGTAGCGGTCACTTTTGACTCAGAGAATTTTTCTTTTAAATCGAGTTCTCCGTCAAAAGTTGTAAAACGGCCCTCAACAGATGAAATAACTAAGTGTGGTATTTCAAAACCAACTTTAGTGTGCGAGGGGTCAATTTTGTACTGACCTTGTTGTATTGAAGTTGGTTTTACAGTTTTTTTGTCTGTAGCGTAAGCGGTTAAGCCTAATGTTGTTATTGCAGTAACTAAGATTGTTTTTTTGATGATTTTCATTTTAGATCTCCTTCTTTAGTCTAACTTGTTTTTGTATCGTGTTATATTTAATAACATATTGAGTATCGCTTAAAAATCATTGTTGCAATAGTGGTAATAATTGGAAATAATTGTTCCATATATGAAACAATTAGGATTAGATCTCAATTTGGTTAAGGTGTATGTTAAAGTTATTGAGTTTAAAAGTTTTAGTGCAACATCGAGGTTTTTAAAAATACCTAAATCGACAATCAGTCGGTCGATAACAGCTTTGGAAAAAGAGCTCGGAGTGCAGCTGATTTTGCGAACAACGAGACAATTTAGTTTAACCCACCAAGGTGAGATTTTTTATCAGGAATCTAAAAAAATCATTTCTGATTTTGAGTTAACTGTTAATCATATGCTGAAAATAAAGGGAGGAAATCAGGGTAAAATCAGATTAACAGCCCCCTTAGATTTTGGAGTGAGTGTTTTGAATCCTTTAATCATTGAGTACTCTCAACAAAATCCAATGGTTGAGTTTGATCTTGTTTATACAGATGAGGTCGTCAATATTGTGCGCGAAGGATTTGATTTGGCACTTAGAATTGGACCACATAAAGATAGCCGTTTAAAAACAAAAAAAATAGGAGAGACAGCATTTTGTTTAGTAGCAAGCCCCTACTGCATTCAGCAGCATGGACAGGTTATTCAGCCGCAACAATTAAATCATTGGCCTTATTTACATTTTGGTTTATTGCCGTCGATAGATTCAGTCAAATTTTCAAATAACAAAGAGTCTTTTACTTTGAAAAACAAACCACAAATAACGATTAATCATCTGCAATCATTAAAGGACATGGCCATTGCATCCAAGGGGTATACTCTGATTCCAGACTTTTTTGTAAAGAACGATTTGCAAAAGGGAAGTTTAGTTCAACTTCTGAAAAATTATAAATCACCATCAGTTATGCTATCTTGGCTTATGCCAGAGCATAAAGAAAGCTCAATGGTGATCAGTAATTTTCGTCAGTTTGTAACCCCACGTTTAAAAGAGAGTCTACAGACTTAGCATTAAATCTGAGATAGAACTGTAAAATCTATTTTGGCGATTTTTGATTAATTCGATATTTAAAGTTCCGAGAAGAATAAAATTTCTGTAATCAAGAACTTGTTCCCAGTGTTCAAGGCCAATAAACGCGTTTGTATTTGGATTTATTTTAATGTTGGTTTTTTGTAAAGTTGGAATTAGGGCAGAAGCAGTGGCCGAGTTGAATCCAACAATTCCATCTGATTTACCGGTAATATAAGAATCAGTTAATGACAAAACAGCTGACATGTTTGCAGCATCAAAGATGTCGAGATTAACTGGTTGATAGCCGCCAAAGGCGTACACTTTGAGTGTGTCTGGTACTTTAATTCCAGCTAAGAAATTTCGTACAAACGGTTTTGTTAATTGTCTTAATCCATCTAAAAAACACAAATCAGTGAGTTTTTTGATAATGTATGAATCTTCTCTTAGTCGAGCAATGAACTCGACGCCATCAAACGGTGTGCTGATTGTCACAAGGTTTTTGATATAGTAAGCGCCTTTATTTATTGCGTATAGGCTGTATAATCCTCCCGCACTGTGCCCTAGGGCAGATATTTCTGCGTGAGGGTAATGCTCCTTAACAGAATTGAAAATTTTTAAAACTCTTTCGCCATTGTCTTCTATTGTTCCAACGGGATTTAGCTTTTCAGCGACAACAACTTTGAAGCCCTTATTGGTCAATGTTTCAATAATGTTATCTGAAAAGTATTCTGGAGCAAATGAGTTGAAAAATCCTGCGACTAAAATAATGACTCTTTCTCGAGGATGGTGAGTTTGTGCATTAATCGACGGTGTTAAAAGTAGGGTTGAGAGAAGAAAAATCAACAATGAAGATTGAAACACTGAATTGAAGTTATGTCGTACTTTTTTAAGTGTAAATTTTACCACGCCAAGCCCCCTCGTAGTTAAGTAATTACTCTAGTCTTAGAGTGGTCAATAAGTCACTTCTGGCGTATGCGTTATTGTCATTTTTTTATTAAATTGAGTAAATTTGACCTAATGTTGATTTGACATATTGCGACATTGCTTGAATTGTTGTATAACTTCTTTCGCTAGATAACTGAACGCAACTTGGGGGATAAAATATGTCAAATCCGGTTATAACTCCGGCAGATGAGTCATCTGTTTTAAATGTTAACTCGTCAGCAACAACAATGACTGCTACAAATGCTGCGCCTACTAAAATCAATACAAAAACGGCTAAATCAAAAGACGATGATTTGGATTCGGCTGAAGATGATGAAATGGAAAATGATAAAGTTCATGATCGATTTGGCGGAGATGACGATGGGGCTTTCCAGATAGACGCTGGGCCTGCTGTTGTTGCTTTGAGCGAAGAGGACGAGGATTTTAATTTTGATGCGGTTGAAAATATTCTTGAATTGCCCGATACGGATTTTCCTAAATTTACTTTAGCGAAGAATAAAGCTAGGTTTTTAAGAATGGTTTCTTGGTATAGACAAAAAGAAGAATGGATTGAAGTTGCCCCATTATCTGGGGTTCAAAAACTTTTCAAACAACAGTCTAAAGAGCTTGAGGGTATTCGTGCGAGTAAAATGGATTATGAGATGGAGTTGGAGACTGGAACTTTAACGCCTTCGCAAAGATCGTATAAAAAAGATGAATTAAAAATGTGCCGTGTTCAAGAAAAAATGGCTGTTCATTTAATTTCTAAATTGCAACTTAAAATTAAATCGGGCCGACGATAATTTTTTAACTTAAAATTTTAAAATTAGTTTGCTGTTTTATAAAAAAACGGATCATGATGAATACATGATCCGCTTTTTATTTATTATAGTATTGGTGTATAGCTCTTTTTCAAAGGCTTATGATTTTTTTAATGAAGATTTTAAAAATGAACATGTGTATCCATTTTTAAAACGTGCTGTTGATAAGCCATCATTGGGTCTCATAGTAACGGGGGCTGCCGCATCTTTTGCAACTCGTGAACAAGATGATCAAATACGTTCAGAATGGAAAGATCATCAGAAGATAAACAGTAATGACTCTCATATTGGGGATTTATTAGGAACTGGTGCCGGGAGTTTATTGGTGATGGCCGGGCAGTATTTTGCTGATGAAGATCAAAATAATTTTAAATCTCATACTCGTGGTTTTATTTATGGAGGTTTATCTATATACACTCTTAAAACGGCTTTTGGACGTAATCGTCCCGGGAGTAGTCATAGTCATCAGTCATTTCCCTCTGGACATTCTGCTATCTCATTTATGACGGCAACAAATATAGCCTATGCTTATGGTTGGCCGGCAGGTCTTGTTGCGTATTCAATAGCTGGTTTTGTTGGGGCGACTCGATTGTCGGATGATGCTCATTGGTTTTCTGATGTAGTCGGTGGTGCATTTTTAGGTATATGGGTTGGGCGTGCATCTTTTTATCAACAAACAAGCTTACAGGCTTCAAATATTAAAGATACTCAAGAGCAGTCTCAGTTTATTCCAATCATTAGTGCTGATCAAGTTGGTGCGGGATGGGTTTATCAATTTTAAACCGTACTTCTTCCTCGAGATTTCAGCTAATAAGCCCTTTGCTGGCATTTGACTGACTTGATAATCCAAGATCCGGCGGGTTTTCTCCTCAACGGCTAATGTAATCGATAAG